>Ga0208514_100007_pt1 | contig 438634 bp, 415 predicted proteins | sample LakWasMet70_HOW9_2_FD_183900 | JGI IMG/M metagenome (GOLD analysis project Ga0208514, IMG submission 183900) | Freshwater sediment methanotrophic microbial communities from Lake Washington under simulated oxygen tension - Sediment Metagenome... | ecosystem: Environmental > Aquatic > Freshwater...
TATCACCATCTTACCTGAGCTATCGGTAGGGTTAATGTTCACATTACCCGCCACCACAGTCCCACCCTGTGGGTTAGCCGAGGCTATCCCTGCAATGACCGCTAGGCTTAATAGGGTGAAACGTTTGGATCGAAATGTATGTGCCATATAATAACCCTGAAATTCTTTTTTATTAAGGATAGACGAATTTAAAGAATTTTTAGGGGGATAAATGCCTATTAATAATACTAGCCTCACCAGAGCTAAAACTTCTGATACTGCCATCGGCTAACTGTAGGGTTAATAAGCCTTGAAAATCGATACCGCTAACTTTACCGCTAATAATGTCATTGCCTATAGATAGGCTAATGGTTTTATTGGCTAAATAATCAAATTGCTGCCAAAGCTCCATAAAACTTAGCAGCCCTTGCTGTTCAAATTGATGTAGGTAATGAGTCAGATTTTGCATCAACTCAACAAGGATAAGATTACGATCATATTCTTTTTGGGTTTCTTGTTTAAGTGAAGTCCAGGCCTGAGTAATATTAACTTCATTGTCCATGTTGATATTAATACCCATCCCGATAATAACCTTTGAACCTGTTTTGTATTTAAAGGCTTCTATCAGTATCCCGGCAATTTTTTTGTCACGACAAAAAATATCGTTGGGCCATTTTACTTTAGGGTCCACATTATAGTTTTTTAAGGTGGTGGCAAGAGCCAAGCCCACTACTAGGCTTAAACCTTGCAATTGATGTAAAGCTAAGGGAGTTGGCCATAAATATGACACATAAATATTACTGGCATAGGGTGAAATCCATTGTCGATTACTGCCACGGCCTCGGCCTGCGGTTTGCTGTTCCGTTAGGCACATTAAAGGCTGATTAATTTCATTAATTTGGCCTTTAACATAATCTTGCGTGGAGGGCAGACTATCAAATACTGATAGATTAATTTTAGCCAAGTGGGTTTGAAGGAAATGTTGATCGAGAAGTTTTGACATAGACTTATTTGATTAATTTTTAGCATTAAGGTTTATGCATATAATATCATAGCCTTTGACTAGAGTGCTTGGGAACCAGAGACCAGTATTTGAAAATACTTTACTGGATGCAAGACCGCTTTCCCTGTGAATGCGCCTAATACAAAAATGGGTCATCCTGGGAATTCGCCTATATATCAATGGGTCATCCTGTGATTAGCGTCAGCTAAGCCACAGGATCTATTACAAACGAATAGGCATAACCACATACAGGTTTTTATCATTATCACGGTCATGGATTAATGCACTGCTATTGGCATTTGCCAGTGACATTTTAACGGCTTCTCCATCGACTGCATTTAATACGTCTAATAAATAACTTACATTAAAGCCTATTTCTAAATCATTACCAGTGTAATTTACTTCGATTTCATCTTGAGCTTCTTCTTGCTCAGGGTTATTCGCCATTAGCTTTAATAAAGTGCCTTCAAACTGCAGGCGCACGCCACGATATTTTTCATTAGACAAAATGGCAGTACGGCTTAGGGCTTGTTTTAATACATCTTTACCGGCTAGTAATACATTGGCTCCAGGGCTTGGAATCACTCGATTGTAATCAGGATAACGGCCATCGAGTAATTTAGAGGTAAAGGTGAATTGTGGCAATATCGCGCGAATATGGCTCGTGCCAAAGATTAGCTCAATAGCTTCATCTGTAGGCTCAACCAGGCGCATCAACTCTACTATAGCCTTTCTTGGCACAATTACTTGAGTCACATTAGGATAGCCTTTGACTGATTCATTAGCCATAGCCAAGCGATGTCCATCTGTCGCCACGGTGCGTAAATTATGCTCTGAAACTTCAAGCAGCATACCATTTAAAAAGTAACGAACATCCTGCTGAGCCATAGCAAAATAAGTATGTTTGAGTAAACTTGCAAAAGCTTTTTGGCTTAATTTGACATGGATTTCACCGATATTACTGTCAATGCTTGGGAAATTTTCCGCCGGTAAACTAGCCAAACTAAAACGGCTACGACCCGATTTTACCGTGACTTTATTAGCACTTTCTGAACTGATTTCAACCATTGCTGAATCAGGAAGACTACGACAAATATCTAAAATTTTACGAGCAGGAACGGTAATTGAACCTTCCTCGGCGGGCTGAGATAAAGTCACCATGGAGATCATTTCAATCTCAAGGTCCGTCGCAGTTAATCGCAATTCCTGGCCTTTAACATTAATTAAAATATTGGCTAACACCGCCATGGTATGACGCTTTTCCACTACTCCAATAATCGCTTGTAATGGTTTAAGTAAGGTTTCGCGTTGAATAACAAACTTCATAGTCCACTCCACAAAATAAATTAAGTTGATAAAGTACGAAGCAAATTAGAATAATCTTCGGCAATATCATGATTAGAATTTTTTAATTCAGCAATAGTACGGCAAGCGTGTAAAACAGTAGTATGATCTCTTCCTCCAAAGGCCTCACCAATTTCAGGTAAACTGTGGTTAGTGAGTTCTTTTGCTAAAGCCATGGCTACTTGTCTTGGTCTTGCAACTGATCGACTACGACGCTTGGATAATAAATCAGATAGTTTAATTTTATAATATTCCGCCACAGTTTTTTGAATATTATCCATGGTAACCAATTTATCTTGTAAGCTAATCAAATCTTTTAAAGCTTCGCGTACAAAGTCGATAGTAATTTCACTGCCAGTAAATTTCGCATTAGCGATAACACGTTTTAAAGCGCCTTCTAATTCACGGACATTGGATCGCACTCTTTTGGCAATAAAAAATGCCACTTCATGCTGAAGATTGACTTTGCATTCCACTGCTTTGTTGATCAGAATCGCCACTCGGGTTTCAAGATCAGGTGGCTCAATAGAAACTGTTAAGCCCCAGCCAAACCTTGATTTCAATCGCTCTTCCAACCCATTAATTTCTTTTGGATAGCGATCACAAGTCATTACAATTTGTTGATGGCCTTCTAATAAAGCATTAAAGGTATGGAAAAATTCTTCTTGAGAGCGGTCTTTGCCAGCAAAAAACTGAATATCATCGATCATTAGAGCATCAACTGACCGATAATAATGTTTGAATTCATTTATTGCATTGTTTTGTAAGGCTTTTACCATATCTGCCACAAATCGTTCTGAATGGAGATACACTACATTAGCATCCGGACGTTGCGCTAGGATGGCATTACCAATAGCATGCATTAAGTGGGTCTTTCCTAAACCCACCCCACCATATAAAAATAACGGGTTATAGGCCTTGCCTAAATTTTCCACCACTTGAGTGGCAGCCGCTCTAGCCAATTGGTTAGATTTACCTTCTACAAAGTTATCAAATGTAAATTTTGAATTGAGTCCACTTTCATGCACAAAAGGTAATTTTTTCTCAGCAACGACATGAGTTTGTACTGGAGCAGGCTCGGCTCGAGGGGTTTCATTAGTTGGCCTAGCGACATTAGCTACCGGAATATCACCTACTCTGACTACGACTTTCTTATCAGCATCAAATTCTACTAGAATGGACTCGATTTTTGGCTGATATCGTTGGGCTACCCAATCCATTACAAAGCGATTAGGCGCATAAAGTACTAATTCTTCAGCAGAGTCTTGGGCTTGTAGCGGTCTAATCCACGTACTAAATTCCTGCGCGGGTAGTTCAGTTTGTAATTGATTAAGGCATTTGACCCAGATTGACATTCTTTTAAAACCCTATTTAAAAATTAGCAGAGATTATCCTCTGTACTTACATAATGAAAATGAGTATAGAGAGATTTTTTATTCTTCCTCTTTACTTGCCTGGCTTGAATTTACTTCAAGTTAGGCTTCTAAACAAAATTTAAGGGCCCCGAGCTTAAAAGAAGCCTTAAAAAGTTATCCACACCCCGTCAGAGAGTATCACAAACCTTGAACTTCGCAAGTATTCACAAAAAAAAATCTGCTAAGCCTTGCAAACAGAGCTTTATAAGGTATCGATAACTTGTAAACCTTCTGTGGATAAATCATTAGTTCAAAATTTACCCATAAACTTATCCACAGTAATAAACAGGAGTTGAGGTATCGATTACAAATTTTTCAACTCCATTCTAAACCTTGAATTTAAATGGCTAGAAAAATCTATCCACAGAAAAATGCCTCAGTAATAAAGAAAATAAGAAAGAAAAAGAAAAAAAAGATCTTTTTAAATATATTAAGCACAAGGCAATTTAATGAAACTCAGCTAAAGAACAAGAGCGCATAAAATGACTTGACTCTGGGCAAGAGCCATAATAGAATCCTTCACCCAAAGCAAGTTGGACAGAAATTGTAGGATCTATCATGAAAAGAACTTTACGTGCAAATAACAAAACCAAATCCCGCACTCACGGCTTTAGAGCTCGTATGGCCACAAAAAATGGCAGAAAAATCATTAATAACAGACGTGCGAAAGGCAGAAAACGTTTAAGCGTATAATTTGGAAACCACTCTTCCTAAAAGCAGTTTTCTTGTTTCAAAAGAATATAGCCACCTGTTAAAACAACAGACAAAACTACATTCCTCTCATTTGGTATTGATATATCAAAGTTATGATGGCCCAAATAAATTGGGCTATTCTGTAGCAAAAAAAAATATCCCCTTAGCAGTACAACGTAATCGTTGTCGAAGAATTATCAAAGAAAGTTTTCGTCATGCTCAACATGGTTTTACGAGTAAATTGGTCCTGATAATAGTTAAAAAATCTGCTGCAACAGCCTCTAAAAGCGAGATACGTCAATGTTTAGATGGATTTTGGAAAAAATTAGCTGGCCTGTAAATTTTGTATTTAAGCTATTGATTAAATTATATAAATTATCTATCAGCCCATTATTAGGTAATCGTTGTCGATTTTATCCCAGTTGTTCTGAATACGCTTATCAAGCACTAGAGCAATATTCATTTTTTATTGCCCTTTGGTTAATTTCAAAACGTCTGGTAAAATGTCAGCCTTTACATAAAGGGGGCTTTGATCCCTTACCCGATTTACATAACAGGTTGGAAACGAATGGATTATCAAAAGATTAAGATTTTTTTATTAGTGACTTTGGCGGTAATTGGTGGAATTTTATGGACTAAATACGAGGCTATTTATAATCCTCCTCCTGTGGTTCAGTCCCAAACTAACACTACAGCTTCTAATACTAATCAGGTCCCTAATGTTGGTATTAATGTCCCCACTGTTACTCAAAACAAACCTACATTAGCTAACCCTATCAATACCAATCAACCAACAGATGCTACTGTAAATGTGGATACTGGCTTGTTGAATGTGAAAATTGATTTAAATAACGGTGGCATAGTTTATGCAGAATTAGAGCAATATCCTGAAAGCTTACATTCACAGCAGCCTTTTATTTTGCTTAATAATCAAGATGATAACACTTACCTAGCGCAAAGCGGTTTAGTTGGAGCTAACTTACCCAGCAAATTACTCTTTAAAGCAGATCAAACCACCTATGTAATGGGTAGCCAAAATCAAATTCAAATCAATTTAACCTGGAGTAACAATCAAGGCTTAAGTATTGTTAAAACTTACACCTTTACTAAAAATAGTTATGCTATAAGGGTTAATTACACGATTATCAATAAAGGCAAACAAGCTTGGACAGGACGTTTTTACGGACAATTAGTTCGAACTCTACCTGAAAAATCCACTGGTATGCTCTCGGTTTACCGCACTTATACTGGGGCCGCTATTTCTACTCCAGCTAATCATTACCAAAAAGTCACTTTCAATGATATGCAAGAACAAGACTTGAGCCAAACTGCCACTGGCGGCTGGGCTGCTATGTTGCAGCATTATTTTATTACCGCTTGGGTACCTGATCAGACTACAAATAATGATTTCTTTAGCCATGTTTATAACAACATGTATGGAATTGGTGTAGCTTCCCCTCAAGTTAATGTGGCGCCTAATCAAACGGTTAGCACTGGAGCAACTTTGTATATTGGCCCTGCTATTGCCTCAGATTTACAATCCGTTGCGCCTTATTTAGATAAAACTATTGATTACGGCTGGTTATGGTTTATTTCCCAATTAATTTTCACCGTAATGAAATTTATTCACGGATTTATTGGTAACTGGGGCTGGTCCATTATTGTAGTGACCATTCTAATCAAACTCCTCTTTTCGCCCTTATCAGCTAAAAGCTATGGCTCTATGGCAAGGATGCGTAAGTTACAACCTAAAATTGCCAAATTGAAAGAACGCTGTGGCGATGATAAGCAAAAATTAGGCAAAGCCACTATGGAATTATATCGGGAAGAGAAAGTGAACCCTTTAGGGGGTTGCCTACCGATGTTGATCCAAATTCCAGTATTTATCGCACTTTATTGGGTCATTATGGAAAGTGTCGAACTTCGACAAGCACCTTTTATGTTGTGGATTCATGACTTGTCAGTGCGTGATCCCTACTTCATTCTTCCCGTTCTGATGGGTGCCAGTATGTTGTTACAACAACGCTTAAACCCAGCGCCGGCTGACCCTACTCAAGCTAAAGTGATGATGATGATGCCTATCATTTTCACCGTGATGTTTTTAAGCTTCCCATCTGGTTTAGTGTTGTACTGGTTAGTAAATAACTGTGTCAGTATCTTACAACAATGGTGGATTATTCGCCGATCTGAAAAACAAGGTGTCTAATTGGATACCATTGTTGCTCAAGCAACGGCTCCTGGCCGGGGTAGTGTAGGTATTGTAAGGGTTTCAGGCCCTATAGTACCTAGTATTGCCCAGGCCATTTTGCAACAAATTCCTAAACCGCGCACTGCCAGTTTGTTAAATTTTTACCACCGATCTGGTGAAGTGTTAGATCAGGGTATTGCCTTATATTTTCCCGCGCCTCATTCATTTACTGGCGAAGAGGTGCTAGAACTTCAAGGGCATGGTGGGCCGGTGATCATAGATTTACTCATCAAACAGATTCTTAGTTTAGGCGCACGCATGGCCAAACCAGGAGAATTTTCTGAGCGAGCTTTTTTGAATGATAAAATGGATTTAGCTCAGGCTGAATCTATAGCAGATTTGATTAATGCCAGTTCAGAGCAAGCAGCAAAATCTGCAGTTAGGTCTTTGCAGGGTGAGTTTTCAGTCAAAATCCACAGCTTAGTGGATTCACTTATTCATTTACGTATGTATGTAGAAGCCGCTATTGATTTCCCAGAAGAAGAAATCGATTTTTTAGCCGATAAACACATTACTGAACAATTACAAGAACTCATCAGCCAAATCAAAGTGATCAAACACCAAGCCAAACAAGGTAGCATACTTCGAGAAGGCATTAATGTTGTCATTGCCGGCAGGCCTAATGCGGGTAAATCCAGCTTATTAAATGCTTTAGCAGGTAAAGAAGCTGCTATCGTTACCGAAATTGCTGGTACCACTCGCGATATTTTACGTGAAGCCATCCATATCAATGGAGTGCCTTTACATATTATTGACACAGCAGGTCTACGCCAAACTGACGATATCGTTGAAAAAGAAGGTATACGTCGAGCGCGTGAAGCTATTTCCCAAGCCGATCATATTTTGCTTATGCTTGATGTTTTGCATGAATCTCATTTGCCTGAGCTAATCGCCGAGCATTTACAAGATTTACCAAAAGTCCCATGTACCGTGATTTACAATAAAATCGATTTAGTGCAAATGCAGCCAATTGTTAAGCAGGAAGGTCAGTTTACCTGCATTTATGTATCAGCTAAACAAGGTATCGGTATTGATTTATTACAATCCCATTTATTGCAAACCATCGGATTTGATAATACGGCCGAAGGCACTTTTATGGCTAGAACTCGTCATTTAGAAGCAATTGAAAGAGCACAGAATTATATTGAAAAAGGTTGGCATCAACTTCAAGAGTATAAGGCCGGAGAACTGTTAGCCGAAGACTTGCGTCATGCACAAATGGCGCTTGCAGAAATAACGGGTGAATTTCATTCTGATGACCTATTAGGAAAGATTTTTTCCAGTTTTTGTATAGGTAAATAGCGCTACTAGAACGTTCTTAAGATTGCATACTCATAATAAAACTTCTAGAATCATTTGGCGTAAGGTAAATGAATAAGGGATATTTATGAAATATAAAGCGATTAGTATGGTTTTGGCTGTAGGCTTATTATCTAGTTCAGCTTTTGCAAATTCACATAAAGAATTGTCTCAACTGCAATTACAAATCAACCGCTTGAATAATCAAATTAATAGCCTTAATCAATCCACTGCTAAAGCGGATGCAAGTAATGTATTGAGTCTAAATGGCATTTTAAGCTCACAAATGATGAGTAACTTTTCTGGTGTGGGTCGTGAGATGAATATTCTTAAGGCTCGTCAAAACGGTTCCTTGGCCAATCAAACTTTAACTATTGGTGGACTGGTTCAAGCCGATGCATTTTATGATCATACTAATCAATCTGGAATGTTTTCTAATCCCCTTGCTGCAAACTTCCCAAATGGTGGTGGCAGCAATATGCAAACGAATGGCTACCAGCATCTAGTATTAAACAATGTAAAATTAGCGGCTACTGCAAGCTTTACTAATTGGCTTAGTGGTTATGCTCAATTAGGGGCTTATAACGTTGGCGAAACTGGAAGAGTACAGCCAGGATCTTCAGGTAATTTCCAACCTTCACCTGGAATTAGTACCCCAGATGTTCAGCAAGCCTATGTAACTATGGGCAATTTCGCGCAAAGCCCTATGTATGGATTTGCCGGTCGTAAAGAGATTGATTTTGGTAATTTTGCTACGGTCGATATATATTCTCAGCCCTTAACGCGTACTTTCTTTATGGCAACGGGTAATACCGCTGGGTTTGGTTATAATCATAATGGTTTTAATGGCACCATAAGCTTAATTAATGGCGGTAACCATGTTTATAGTTATAGTGATACTGACCCAAATAGCGCGGGCCATGGCATGGAATCGATCAACAGCGTCATTCAATATCAAAACCTTTACACAGCCAACGCCAATAGCATTAATAACTATGCGTTAAATGCATCTTATAGCGCTCAAAATAATGGAGTTAATTGGATACTTGGCGCGGGTTATTTGTATGGTGCTCGTCCAAAACCTGGAGCTGAAGCTGCAAGTACGGGTGCTTGGGACATCAATGCCAAAGCCTCATTTAGCCAATTTGATGTCTTAGCTGAATTTGTTTCTACAGTGAAGACAGCCGCATCCCTTGCGCCAGTACCTGGCAGTATTACTAATCAATATGTCAATAGCACGGTTTTCCCTAATGCTAAAATTCAGTCATGGACTGTAGGGGGCGATGATAAATTTACTACCCTGGGATATAACTCGGTGGTAAGTTTAGAATACAGCCAAATGACTCAAGGCCATAGTGCTTGGAACCCTTATCAATGGGTTGCAGGATACAGAATTGAACCTAAACAAAATCTGTGGGTAGGCCTTGAAGATGCATATGCGAAAGGTTTAATCGCAGGCGGAGTTACAGGTAAGGTTTATGTACCTGGTACTGGCATTAATATTAACCAGCAGGTTGAATATGCAGGCGGCAGCACAGCGATTAACAATACCATAATCTTAGATGTTACGGCGGTATTCTAAGATAGTCTAGATAAATTTAAGCCACCTTAGGGTGGCTTTTTTATTTGCTAAAATCTTTTATTTACCCTAAGCTTGGATTGAATTTATGGGAGTAGATAATGAAATTTACTAAAATTAGTGTAGTAGTGTGTTCTTTAGCTTTATTGTCAGGTAGTGCTATAGCCGCAAGTTCTCAACAGCAACTTAATCACTTGCAACAGCAGATAAACAGCCTTAATAAGCAAGTAAGCAATTTGAATCAAGCAGCGCCTAAAGCGGGTGCAAGTAATGTATTGAGCCTAAATGGTACTTTAAGCTCACAAATGCTGAGCAACTATGCGGGTGTGGGTCGCGAGATGAATATTCTTAAGGCTCGTCAAAATGGTTCCTTGGCAAATCAAACCTTAACCGTAGGCGGCATGGTTCAAGCCGATGCCTTTTATGCCCATACCAATAGTAAAAGCCTTACTACTGGGGCCTTTTCAAACCCGATAGCAACCACTACTGGTGCCCATCCTAATAACTATGCTCAATATGGTTCCAGTCATTTAGCCTTAAGCAATGCAAAATTAGCCACCACAGCCACTTTAAATGATTGGGTGGCAGGCTATGTGCAATTAGGGGCTTATAATATTGGCGAAACTTCCTCAAATAATGTGGGGACTTCCACGCCAAATATTCAAGCGGCATATTTGGTATTAGGCAATTTAGCACAAAGCCCAATGTATGGGTTTGCAGGTCGTAAAGAAATCGATTTTGGTAATTTCTCAACTATTGATCTTTACTCTCAACCTCTAACCCGTACTATGTTTATGGCAACCGGTAATACAGCAGGAATTGGCTATAATGCTCATGGCTTCAACTTAGATTTAAGCTTGGTTAATGGTGGGGATCAACGATCCACTTTAATTACTACCACTAGCACTTATCAGTACGCTAACCTGTATACTGCCAATGCTAATGGCATTAATAACTATGCCCTTAACGCCACTTATAATGGTCTTAATCAAGGTATTAATTGGACAGTGGGAGCTGGTTATTTAAATGGAGCTCGCCCTGAATACAGCACAAGTCAGAATTCACCTTACGCAACAAATGGAGCTTGGGATGTTAATGGCAAAGCTTCAATTAACAATGTCGATTTATTAGCCGAATATGTTTCTACCGTTCACGCGGCACCTTCTTTATTTGCTTATAACGGATTAATTCCAACTGTTACTACAAACTTCCCTAATGCTAAAATTCAAGCATGGAGCTTAGGCGGTGACTATAATTTCATGACTTCAGGTTACAAGTCTGTAGCAGGTTTAGAATACAGTGCCTTTACGCAAGGTGCTTCGGCCTGGAATGCTTATCAATATGTAGCGAGCTATCGCATCCAGCCTGTTGCCAATGTTTGGACTGGAATAGAATATGCATATTCCAGAGGAGTATGGAGTGGTGGGGTAGCAAGATATACCGGTGCTGACCCTCATTTTGCACTGAATTCTGGGCCAAGAGACTATAACATTACTTTAGATATTACGGCGATGTTCTAGTTTTAGCCTTGTTATCAAGCCACCTTCGGGTGGCTTTTTTATTAGAATAAATCTAGATTTTATAGCATAAAAATAGTATCATCCCGATCCCATATTACAGGGATTAGGCTATGGACTATCAAACACACTATGACGTAATGGTTATTGGCGGCGGCCATGCTGGTACGGAAGCGGCATTAGCTTCAGCTCGAATGGGCTGTGCTACCTTATTGCTTACTCATAATGTGGATACGCTGGGACAAATGTCATGCAATCCGGCTATTGGCGGCATTGGTAAAGGTCATTTAGTAAAAGAAATTGATGCCATGGGCGGAATTATGGCAGAAGCGGCGGATGAAGGCGGGATCCAATTTCGAATTTTAAATGCCAGTAAAGGCCCTGCCGTGCGTGCAACCCGAGCTCAAGCCGATCGCGCTTTATATAAACAAGCTGTTCGCCGACGTTTAGAACATCAGCCTAATCTCACTATATTTCAGCAGCCAGTTAATGATTTAATTATCGAGGGCGAGCAGGTTAAAGGCGCTATTACCCAAATGGGCCTTAAGTTTTATGCGAAAGCCGTGGTATTAACCGCGGGAACTTTTTTGGGCGGTAAAATTCATATTGGTATGAGCCATTATGCTGGAGGCCGAGCCGGAGACCCACCTGCTATTGCTTTGGCCGATAGATTGCGTGAGCTGCCTTTTAGGGTGGGCAGGTTAAAGACGGGTACCCCTCCTCGAATTGATGGCCGTAGTGTGAACTTTGGAGTATTAGGTCAGCAACCAGGTGACAACCCTACCCCAGTCTTTTCATTTATGGGTAATCGAGAGCAGCATCCGCATCAAGTTCCTTGTTATATCACTCATACCAATGAAAAAACCCATGATATTATTCGGCAAAATTTGCATCAATCTCCTATGTATGCTGGAGTCATTGAAGGAATTGGTCCACGCTATTGCCCGTCCATTGAAGATAAAGTCGTTCGCTTTGCCGAAAAAAATGCTCACCAGATTTTTATTGAACCTGAAGGTCTACAGACTACAGAATTGTATCCTAATGGTATTTCCACCAGCTTGCCTTTTGATGTGCAGTTGCAGATCGTGCGTTCGATGAAGGGCTTTGAAAACGCTCATATTACCCGACCCGGTTATGCGATTGAATATGATTATTTTGATCCACGGGACTTAAAACCCACTCTGGAAACTAAAATTATCAAGGGCTTATTTTTTGCCGGCCAAATCAATGGCACCACAGGCTATGAAGAGGCGGCCGCTCAAGGCCTATTAGCCGGTCTTAATGCCGCGCGTCAAGCCCAAGAAAAAGCAGCGTGGTATCCGACCCGTGATCAAGCTTATCTTGGAGTATTGGTCGATGATTTAATTACTCGCGGAACCTCAGAGCCCTATCGTATGTTTACCAGTCGAGCGGAATACCGCTTATCTTTACGAGAAGACAATGCCGATGCGCGTTTAACAGCCATAGGTCGTGAATTAGGCTTAGTAGATGATAGAAGATGGCATGCGTTTGAGAGCAAATTAGAAAAAATTGCGCTAGAACAACAACGCTTAAAAAGCCTATGGGTCCGACCTGGCACTTCTCAAGCAGATACCTTAAGTCCTATGACCGCAAATTCTTTATTAAGGGAATATAATGTGGCTGAGCTGTTAAAACGGCCTGAATTTGATTATGAAATTCTAATGAAAGTCGAAGGAATCGGCCCTGGAGTGGATGACCCTCAAGTGGCTGAACAAGTTGAAATCCAAGCGAAATATGCCGGCTATATCGATCGCCAACTAGAAGAAATTGAACGTCAGCGTCGCCAAGAAGAAACTACCCTGCCCGAAAGTTTAGACTATCAAGCGGTATCTGGTTTGTCTAATGAAGTTCGACAAAAGCTAAGTAATATAAAACCTGCCACGATTGGACAAGCTGCCAGAATTCCGGGTATTACTCCAGCAGCAATTTCCATATTGTTGATTCATTTGAAGAAGCGCAAACAAAAGGTCGCCTAAACGTCATTTTTATTATGACGTTTAAACTCAAGTTATTTGCTAGGCTTAATTGTCTCAATCACAATATCCTCAGTGGTTAAAGCGGCGTGAGCAAAGGCCCCTCTTAACGCAGTATGTTCGCTTGAGCTTTTCGGTTCAGCGTAATTTAAATATAAAAATGTTGCTTTGTTATAGGGCGCTCCAGCAGGGGTGGTAATGCTAGTTTGAAGAAATAATGCGGCATATTTCTCAGCCCCACCAGTACAGTTAATATTCACCGAATCTTTAAAAGACCCGATAGTTCCTATGGCTGGATTGTAGATAAACTCAGGAGACGCTTCCAGAGTAATTGGCAGGCTACCGTATAAAGAATTAAAACTGCATGCCGTTCCAAGGGGTAGCACTTCATTATTAACCCCAGCCACCAATTTCACTTGCATTGAATCACAATTATCGGGCTTAATAATACTGGCATTAACTAGCGGATGTATGCTGTCTGTAAAGTATAGTTTGTTAGGGATACCACTGACTTCTGGCCCATTACAACCTGTATAGCCCGACCCAGATCCAGATATAGGGATAACTCCCTTGGCCATCAAGCCCGCGATTAAAGAGCCTACTGCTAAGATGACTGCGGTAGCAATCTTTTTTTTGGTCCATTTAATTTTGTAGCGTTCTGGAATGGAACAGTGTTTTTTAACCGCAGGAGCAGGTCTTGCTATAGGTTTTTCTTCTGGTGCTGGTCTTGCTATAGGCTTTTCTTCTGGTTCTGGATACATTTCAGAGCTTAGAGAAGAACCGCTGCTTGAGGTACTCGTTAGTGAGCGAGGAGACTCAAGCTCATGCGCTATATCTAGTGATTCGACAGGTGCTGAGGCAGCAGGTATCACTGGAGAAGCAATAGGTGCTGATGCAGCAGGAGCAGATGCGGCAGGAGCAGGCATAGCAGGCGAGGCTACAGGGGCGGTAGGCCGTGTGTGAACCGATGGTAATTTTTTGGGGGGTATAGCCGAGCTAGGTGAAGCATGGGCTGCCATACCAGCCGAAACTGCAGGAGCAGTTGGGCGTAATAATGACCTTCTAGATGAAGCACTAGCCGGCATGCGGCCCGAAATTGCGGGGACGGTTCGCCCTAATAAGGGTGATGTAATTGAGCTAGGTGCTATTGGGTCTTCTGATACGGTACTATGGCCTGCTTTTCGATCCATTTGACTATCATCCTTGTAGGAAATCTATTAGTTCATCATACTGATATTTATGCTGTATATAAATACGATTATTTTTTCTAGTTGTGATTCACGCTGAGCCATAGAGTCATTTAAGTGGCATGCAATTTTGACGCTTACTATAGGTAAAAATGTTATAGGTGGTATCTATAGCCTGATAGGTTGAGGCAAGAAAGTTTTGCTTGATCTTATCAAAAATTTTATCAAACTATCGCATCCATCAGGGCTTTAAAATAAGCCGGTGGCTCAGGCCTATCAAACCAGACTAGACTTAAGGCACTTTCATAGGTCAAGCCTTGATTAAGCAGTATTAATTGATTTTGCTGTAAATAAGGCTCGGCAAATTCACGAGTTAAGGCTCCATAGCCAAATCCTTCCATAATCATTAAGGCTAAAGATTCGGTTTTGTTCACAAAATGACGATCGTGACGGGCGTATTTAAACAAAGCAAATTTTTTTAAGTAGTTGTAAGTGATTTGATCTGTTTCATTGAAGTCAATAATTCTTTCATTTTGGATAATGTCTTGCAAATCTCGTTGCTTCCAAGCTCTTGAGCAAACTAATACATATTGCTCTGCTTTTAAGGTTTTGCTTTGCATCTCAGCCGCAATATGTTCTGGCTGTACCACAGCAAACTGACAGTAGCCCGCTTTTAAAGCCAAATGGCGGTTTTCATTATCATTTATGTCAAACTTCAATAATAAATTAGGGAACTTTTTAGCAACATTATAACAAGCTGGAATGATTCGAGAGTGCATTATACTACTTGGGCCAGATAAACATATTTCAATAGAATTAGCTGAAGGAGCGCCTTTGATTTTGGCAAAAGTCTCCCCTTCTAATTCTTTTGCTGCATGACAATATTGCAGCAAAGCTTCACCTTCATCCGTTAATTCCATACCACGACGAGAGCGGATAAATAAAGTAGTATGTAGCTTGGCCTCTAGGGCTTGAATCCTTTGAGTAACGGCGGTTTGAGTTAAATTAAGGCTTTCAGCTGCCGCATGCACAGTTTTATATTTGCAGATAGAGGAAAATGCTTCCAGTTGTGGGCTTAATAAACTCATACTTTATGTCCTAATAACTTGATCAATATTTCTTATCTAAAGATTAGTTTAATTTATTTTATTTATCAATTTTGTTGGCTTATACTTAAGAAAAAATACTAGGAAATTTACCTATGAGCATAAAAAAAATCGGGACTTTTGCATTAGTAATGCTAATCGTTGGTGGCATTGACAGTGTGCGCAACCTACCAGCAACGGCGCTATTTGGCACTTCATTGCTATTTTTTGCCGTTGTGTCAGCGATTATATTCCTGATTCCCAGTGCCTTAGTTTCCGCGGAATTATCCAGCAATAACACGGAAGAAAGTGGAATTTATCACTGGGTAAAATTGGCGTTCGGTGAGAAAGTAGGATTTTTAAGCATCTGGTTGCAATGGATCAATACCATGGTATGGTTCCCTTCCATTTTATCGTTTTTGGCAGGAACATTGGCCTATTTATTTAGTCCAGCACTTGCCAATAATAAATTTTATTTGGTATCGGTGATCCTGGTTATATTTTGGGCCCTGACTTTACTTAACCTTAAAGGTTTGCATGTTTCAGCTCGATTTTCTAACTTCTGTGCCATAGTCGGGACCTTAATTCCCATGGGTTTGATAATCGCTTTAGCTGGTATTTGGCTATACAGCGGTAAGCCCGTGCAATTACATTTTACTCATAGCAACCTGCTGCCAAATTTGCATAGCTCTGATAATTGGGTGGCCTTAATTGCTATTATGACGGCGTTTTTGGGTATGGAATTGGTCACAGTTCATGTCAAAGAAGTTAAAGATCCGCACAAGAGCTTCCCTAGGGCCTTAAGTATTTCAGTAATCATGATCCTAGTCACTATGATTCTGGGCTCATTAGCCATTGCCTTGGTTTTACCAGCTAAGCAAATTAATTTAGTAAATGGTGTGATTGAGGCTTTTAGCAATTTCTTTGCTAATTATCATTTAAGTTGGCTCATTCCAATAATGGCAGTAGCCTTAGTGATAGGAAATTTAGGTGGAATGGTAACTTGGGTCATTTCTCCAGCTAAAGGCTTATTACAAGCTTCCAAATCAGGCTTTTTACCTGAATTTATGGCTAAAGAAAATGCGCATGGCGTTGCGAGTAATCTACTCATTGTTCAAGCCCTTTTAGTCAGTGTATTTTGTGTGGCCTTTTTATTGATGCCAAGCGTGAATGGTTCATATTGGCTGTTATCAGATTTGAGCACACAGCTATATATGTTAATGTATATTATGATGTTTATTGCAGGTATTGCATTGAAATATAAGCTTAAACCAAGTGGTATAGGTTTTACTATTCCAGGTAAAAAAATTGGCTCATGGATAACTTGCCTTTTGGGTTTAGTGGGCTGTGTTACCACTTTAGTTGTGGGCTTTATTCCTCCTACCGGTATAGAAGTGGGTGGATTTTGGCATTATGAAATAGTCTTTGGATTAGGTATGTTAATCATGACGCTACCGGTAATAGGTTTTTATTACTATCACTATACAAAAGGTAAATTAATCAGAATGTAAGGCTCGAATTCTTTTCTAAGAAGCGTTATGGTGACTATTAAGAATGAACATAAATTCTGATTTATGTGCTAAAACTAATCTATAGTAGCTTATTAATGGAGAGCATGATGAAAATAAATATCGGTATAGATGATAACCATCGTAAATCAATTTCCAGTAGTTTGAGCCAATTTTTGGCCGATACCTATCTATTGTACTTGATGACCCATAATTTCCATTGGAATGTAACAGGTCCTCACTTTAAAAGCTTACATGAGTTATTTGAAGAACAATATAACGAACTATGGCTTGCAGTGGATGAAATAGCTGAAAGAATACGCGCTTTAGGGGAATTTTCTCCTGGCACCACGGCGCAATTTCACAAATTAGCTAGAATTAAAGAAGCCAGTGAAATTCCATCATGGGAACACATGATAAAACATCTAGTGGAAGGTCATGAAGCTTGCGCTCGCTATGCCCGAGAGCTGTTTAAAGTGGCGGATGCTGGAGGAGATGACGGTACAGCGGATCTAGCCACCATCAGAATGAAGGCCCATGAAAAAACGGCTTGGATGTTAAGAAGTTTAATAGTTTAATTTGCCATGACAAATGTCGCGCTCGCTCTCCCTGGTCTGGCTGGTCCTGCCTCTACTGTGAATCAGCCGACTTCTCTTCAGTTATTTAATTTTCCCCAAGAGCTTTTTGGCTCTGTTTTGATTGTGATTTCATTATGGTTAGTTTATTTATTTACTCGTACTTGGATAAACTATCACTTTGTAGACTTAAAAGAACGTCACACTTGGCGGACTCGAGCTTTTTATGTCGTACTCTTGCTTTCCATTTATTTTATTGGCCGTATTTGGATCGATGACCCACAGCACATAGTAACTTTTTTAGGCATTATTGCCGCGGCTTTAACCTTGACCCAAAAAGAAACCATAATGAATTTGGTGGGCTGCGTGCTCATATATTGGCGTGATTTATTTAGTACGGGCGATAGAGTGCAGATCATGAGTTACTATGGTGATGTTACAGCCATGGGCCTATTTTACTTTAACTTAATGGAATGTGATCCCAAGTTTAGTGGTGACCAAAATACTGGCAAAATAGTCAGAATTCCCAATGGCCTGGTAATTACCAATCCTGTGACCAATTTTTCAGGTGCATTACCTTATGTCTGGAATGAATTTAAAGCCATCGTTAGCGCTGATAGCGATTATGAGAAAGCGAGCTATTTACTCAAACAAATTATTGACCAACAAGTTCATACATATTACGAGCAAGCCAAAGCTTGTCTCGAACAATATAATAAAAATAATTTTGTTGCGGACCAAGATTTATTTACCCAATCCTTTATCGCAGTCAGGCCTCAAGACCCCTCTGGTATTGAAATTACCATAAGATATTTATGTTATCCGTCGCAACACAGCAAATTAGAGTCAATAATTTGGGCACAATTTCTAAAAGAAATAAGTAATGATCATCAGATCAAACTAGCTTTCGGGTAAATAAGCCCATATAATCACCCCATTTTAGCATTGAGCCTATCCAGTGAATCTTAGCATTATTATACCCACCTATAATGAGCGTGAGAATGTTCAGGTTATCACCCAAAGAATTAAAACAGCCCTGGCTAATACTGCTATTTGCTATGAAATATGGTTTATTGATGACAGTAAAGATAACACTCCTGATATATTAGCCCAATTAGCTCAAGAGTATCCTCAGGTCAATTATCTGCATCGAGAAAATGGCCGTGGTCTAGGCACAGCCGTGGTCGAGGGTTTTGCTCGAGCTAAAGCTCAATACATTATTGTTATGGATGCAGACTTACAGCATCCACCAGAATTATTACCGCTAATGATTGAAAAGCTTCAAGCTGGTTGTGAAGTAGTGGTCCCCAGTCGCTTTGTGCCAGGCGGATCAGATGGCGGTTTAAATCCGTTGCGAAAATTAGTATCTTGGACGGCTAGGGTGTTAGGGCAATTGGCTTTAAAGCGCTTACGTAATATTTCAGATTGCACTGGAGGCTATTTTGGCTTGCATAAAAAGGTTATTGAGCAAGTAAACCTTGATCCTATCGGCTGGAAAATATTAATGGAAGTGCTAATTAAAGGGAATTATAACCAAGTTTGCGAAATTCCTTATGGGTTTGTCGATCGCCATGCCGGCGATTCAAAAATGAGCTTAAAAGAGCAGTGGAACTATTTACACCATATAGCCAAATTAGTTTATAGCTCTCCAGAGGACCGTCGTTTTTATCTATTTTGCCTAATTGGTGGAATGGGGGTAATGACTAATCTGCTGTTGTTTAGCTTATTTTTTTATGAGCTGCATTTTCATCCACTAATGGCATCAGTTTGCTCCTCTGTTATTACCATGCTGCATAATTTTTTATGGAACGATTTGGTAACCTGGAAAGAATGTGGCTTAGTGGGTAAGCGCCAGCAACTTAAACGTTTTGTCCAATACAGCTCTGTATCTTTAGGAGGTATTGCCATTACCGCCCTCACCTTAAAGCTGTTCTTAATAATGAATTGGCATGAATTATTAGGCCAATTGGCAGGAATTGCTTTAGCTACCTTATGGAACTACTTTGCCAATAAGCATTGGACTTGGTCTATTTAGTAACTCATCGCCTCAAAAACACCTGTAGCACTGAGCATAAGAATGAAGCATAAGGCAAATAAGACCTCTCAACATTAGTCTTAGCTTAGGTTCTATCTATTGACATAACAGCAAGCTTTTCTTAAAGTAGCGTCACTTCAAATTGGTACCAGATTAGTATACTATGTTGAGAATTAGCAGGCTTGCAGACTACGCCACTGTCATTATGCGCGATATGGCGATAATAGATCGAGGTTTAAGCGGAGCTGAAATAGCCCAAAATACCGCAATTCAATTGCCGACGGTACGTAAACTTCTTAAGCAATTGCTTAAAGCAGGTTTATTAATTTCAGAACGAGGTGCCAATGGTGGTTATCAACTAGCGAGGCCTTCAGATCAAATCAATCTTGCCAATATAGTTGAAGCAATAGATGGGCCTTTGGCTTTAACCGAATGTTCATTACCTTCAGGAAATTGCGCCATTTCTACTCATTGCGAAAATAAAGAAAATTGGCATGTGATTAATCAAGTAGTAAAAGCAGCCTTAAGCGAAGTTAGTCTGCGGCAGATGAGCCATAGTCTAATTAAAAAAGGGGTGGTGTAAATGAAAGACTTAGATAATTTAGTTAATAAAGATTACCAACATGGATTTGTGACCAATATCGAATCTGAAAGCCTACCGCCCGGTTTAAATGAAGATGTCATAAGACAAATTTCGCAGAAAAAAAATGAACCTGAATTTTTACTAGAATGGCGACTACAAGCTTACCACGCTTGGCTTGAAATGCAGCCTCCCACTTGGCAGCATTTATATTATGAACCTATTGATTATCAAGCTATCAGCTACTATTCCGCGCCCAAATCAAAAAAAGATGCTCCCAAGAGCTTAGATGAAGTTGACCCCAAATTACTTGAAACTTATGACAAATTAGGGGTGCCATTACATGAGCGTGAATGGCTAGCTGGAGTGGCTGTAGATGCGGTATTTGATAGTGTTTCGGTTGCGACTACTTTTAAAGAGAAATTAGCAGAAGCTGGCGTCATATTTTGCTCATTCTCTGAGGCGGTGCAAAAATATCCTGAATTAATTAAACAGTATTTAGGCAGTGTGGTTTCGCAAAGTGATAATTATTATGCTGCACTGAACTCCGCGGTATTTAGTGATGGCTCATTTGTTTACATTCCAAAGGGAGTAAGATGCCCAATGGAGCTATCGACTTATTTTAGAATCAATGCTGCCAATACTGGTCAATTTGAGCGTACCTTGATTGTGGCAGATGAAGGCAGTTTCGTTAGTTATCTGGAGGGTTGTACGGCCCCTATGCGAGATGAAAATCAGTTGCATGCGGCTGTAGTAGAACTGGTGGCGATGGAAGGTGCACAAATTAAGTATTCAACTGTGCAAAACTGGTATCCTGGCGATGAAAATGGTAAAGGCGGAATTTTCAACTTTGTGACTAAGCGAGGTCTTTGTAAAGGTGCGCGCTCAAAAATTTCTTGGACTCAGGTTGAAACTGGCTCAGCTATAACCTGGAAGTATCCAAGCGTGGTTTTACAAGGCGATGAGAGTGTTGGGGAGTTTTATTCAGTAGCGCTTACCAATAAATATCAGCAGGCCGATACGGGTACCAAAATGATCCATATAGGCAAAAATACCAGAAGCACCATTATCTCAAAAGGGATTTCAGCAGCTAAAGGCCAAAATGCCTATCGAGGATTGGTCAGAGTCACGCCTACTGCAAACAATGCCCGTAATTATACCCAATGTGATTCATTATTAATTGGAGAGCAATGCGGGGCCCATACCTTCCCTTATATTGAAGTAAAGAACAAAACCGCTCAAATTGAACATGAAGCCACAACCTCTAAGATTTCTGATGATCAGTTATTTTATTGTTTGCAGCGAGGTTTAAGCGAGGAAGATGCTATTGCCATGATTGTTAATGGATTTTGTAAGGAAGTATTTAAGCAATTGCCATTGGAATTTGCGGTTGAAGCGCAAAAATTGATGGAAGTAAGTTTAGAAGGGGCTGTTGGATAAACTGTTGTATTGTGGACGCTTAACATGGGCCCAAATACGCCTAAGCTAATGAAGAGAGAATGTGATGTTATTAGAGATTGAAAACCTACATGCCAGTGTGAATGGCAAAGAAATTTTAAAAGGCCTTAACCTCCATATAAAGCCAGGCGAAGTGCATGCAATCATGGGCCCCAATGGATCAGGTAAAAGCACGCTTGGCAATGTATTGGCGGGTAAACCTGGTTATGAAGTTAGCCATGGTTCAATAAAGTTCAATGGGATAGATTTACTTAATCTTGACCCTCAGCAACGCGCTCTGGCTGGATTGTTTTTGGCATTTCAATATCCTTTGGAAATCCCTGGGGTTAATAATGTGTATTTCTTACGTGCGGCCTACAACACTTTACTAAAGCAACAGGGCCAAGAGCCTTTAGATGCGGTTGATTTTATGGATTTGGTTAAAGCCAAAATGAAAATCGTTCAAATGGATGAGAAATTTCTAAGCCGAGCGGTAAATGAAGGTTTTTCAGGCGGAGAGAAAAAGCGCAACGAAATTCTGCAAATGCTTATGTTAGAACCTAAATTGGCTATTTTAGATGAAACTGACTCAGGACTTGATATCGATGCGCTGCAGATGGTATCTCAGGGCGTTAATCATTTACGTGATAGCCAACGTAGTTTTATTGTCATTACTCACTATCAACGCCTACTAAATTATATTGTGCCAGATTATGTTCATGTGCTTTATCATGGCAGAATTGTGAAGTCAGGCGGCAAAGAGCTGGCCATGGAGTTAGAGCAAAAGGGCTATGGTTGGCTAGAGCAAGAAGGCCAAGTTTAATATGCATAAAATGGAAGATCATATCGCAACGATTCTTAAGCCTAATGGGAAACTCTTTGGAGAAAATAAGGCTGAGATAAGCTCTATTCGAACCGAAGCTTGGCAAAATTTTACTAATCAGGGCTGGCCTACTCGTAATTGGGAACAATGGAAATATACTGATCTAAGTAAGCTTCTTAAGCATTATCAATTTAAAGCGATAGCCAAATGTGGCAATAAATTCCCACAATTTGAAGCATGCCCCAATACTTATCATGCGGTGATGTTAGATGGGGAGTTTTGTGCTCATTTAAGTCAACTTCCAAGCCATATAGAAATTTCAAGTTTGCAAGAAGCTTGGGAAAACCACCCTCATGATGTGGCTCAGCAACTATCGCAAGTGTCTTATCATGATCACCCCATGGCTACCCTAAATTCGGCTTTAATGAGCGATGGTTTATGGATCAAAGTGCCTGCCAATTTTGTGGTAGATAAACCGGTGCACATTGTCTATCTACATAGCGAGCACCGTGAACCTATCGCCACCCATTATCGTAATATCATTGAATTAGGTCCGTACAGTAAATTGACTCTGGTGGAAGATCCTCAAAGTCAAAGCTGTCTCCATGTGTTAGTGAATTCTGTTAATCAAATTACTCTAAAACATGATGCTGAATTACATTTTATCGGAATTCAACGAGACTGCCCTTCGCTTTCGCATATCTCCAATGTCCATATTGAACAGAAGCATTCAAGTAAAGCCCATTTATTCAATCTGGCATTAGGCGCATACTTGTGTCGTTATGATTTACAAAGCCTATTATTAGAGCCAAGTGCTGAATGTGACATGAACGGAATTTATTTTTTAACGGGAAGTTCTCATACGGATTTTCATACTCGAATTGATCATTTGGCCTCCCATACTCAAAGCCAAGAAACCTATAAAGGCGTATTTGATCAAAAAGCTCGTGGTGTATTTAACGGTAAGGTTGTGGTCCACCCTAAAATTAAAGGGGTGAACGCTAAGCAGGCTAACCATAATTTACTTCTTTCCAATACTGCTGAAATTGATACTAAACCTGAGCTTGAAATATATTCAGATGATGTGAAGTGCACTCATGGCGCCACTATTGGCCAGCTTGATGAACAAGCTTTATTTTATTGTCAAAGCCGGGGTATTGATCAGCAGTTGGCAAAATTTATGTTAACTCAGGCTTTTGTTATTGAACTTTTATCCACAATAAAAAATCCCCAGCTTCAGGCCTATATTCGTAATTTGATTGAATTGAAAATGCAAAGCCAATTTATCCAGAAGGATCGAGTATGACTAAAAGCGGCGATCTGAACAAAATAAACGCTTCAATGTTAGACTGGGATATTGAAAAAATTCGCCTGGATTTTCCTATACTCCAGCAGAAGATGAATGGCATGAATTTGGTCTATTTGGATAGCGCCTCCACGACCCAAAAACCTAAGCAAGTACTGGATGCGATGCAAAGTTTTTATGAATCTTCCAATGCCAATGTACATCGTGGGGTTTATGCTTTAAGCGAGAAAGCTACCGCAGCATTTGAGAGCGTACGCAATCAAATTCAACTTTATATTAACGCTCAAAAGCTTAGTGAAATTATTTTTGTAAAAGGGACAACAGAAGCAATTAATCTTGTGGCGCAGTCCTATGGGCTCTCCCAGTTTAAAGCGGGTGATGAGGTGATTCTTACGGCTATGGAGCATCATGCCAACATTGTACCTTGGCAATTGCTAAGTAAACAAATAGGGATTAGCTTGCGCATCTTGCCTATGGATGAACAAGGCGAGCTCAAGCTTGATATGTTGCCTAGCTTATTCAATAAAAATACCAAACTAATGGCAATGACTCATGCCTCTAATGCCCTTGGCACCATTAACCCTGCCAAAGAAATGATCAAACTTGCTCATTCTCACAAGGTGCCGGTATTGCTAGACGGAGCGCAATCTATTGTTCATGGCCCTATTGATGTACAGGATTTAGATTGTGATTTCTTCGCTTTTTCCGGACACAAGCTATATGGTCCTACTGGAATTGGTGTGCTCTATGCTAAAGAAGCTATTTTAGAAAAGATGCCTCCTTATCAAGGCGGTGGCGATATGATTAAAAGTGTGACTTTTGAACACACTGAATTTAATGAATTGCCTTATAAATTTGAAGCGGGCACCCCTAATATTGCCGGCGCGATTGGGCTTGGGGCGGCGATTGATTATATCAGTTCCTTAGGCCCAGAACGCATTATGGCGTATGAGAGCGAATTACTTCAATACGCGACTCAAGCCTTACAAGAGATTAAAGGCTTAAAAATAATTGGCGCCGCTAAGCATAAAGCCCCTGTCATTTCTTTTGTGTTAGAAGATATCCATCCCCATGATATCGGTAGCATAGTCGATCATACTGGAGTGGCAATTCGAGCAGGACATCATTGTGCTATGCCCGTAATGCAGTTTTTTAAAGTAGCTGCAACGGCCAGGGCCTCATTTGGCCTTTATAACACGTTTGCTGAAATTGATGCTTTGGTACACGCTCTGCGCCATGTTCAGGAGTTATTTGCATATGAGTGATATTCGAGAGTTATACCAACAGTTGATTATTGATCATGGCCGTAAGCCAAGAAATTTTGGAGTTTTAGAACAGCCCACTATAGTGAAAATTGGCCATAATCCATTATGTGGGGATGAGTTGACGCTATATCTGCACATTGATAATGGCGTGATTCAAGAGGTAAAATTTGAAGGCAGAGGTTGTGCCATATCGATGGCTTCTGCTTCGCTTATGACCCAGGCTGTTAAAGGCATGACTATTGAAGCCGCACAAGATTTATTTGAGCGGTTTTATCAGGTGGTAAAAGAGCATAATCATGAACCTGAGTTGATAAACAGCTTAGGCAAGCTGAGTGTCTTGCGTGGGGTTGCTGAATATCCAGCGCGAGTAAAGTGCGCTACTTTAGCGTGGCATACCTTACAGGCTGGCCTTCAGGGAAGCAGCGAAGCTGTCACCACAGAATAAGGAGGACACCATGGTTGAAACATTTAATCCTAATAAGCTTGATATCACCTTAACTGATTCGGCACTGAAACACTTTGAGCTATATCTAGGCTCGCATCCAGAGGCAAAAGCGTTACGATTTACGGTAAAAAAATCGGGCTGTTCAGGTTTTAAATATGTTAGTGAATTGGTTGATCGCATTATTGATAATGACCTTTTCATTCCGAACTCATTAAATTTGAGCCTAGTCGTTGAGCAAGCCAATTTAGTTTACTTAAATGGCATGGTGATTGATTACGTAAGCCAAAGCTTAGGTCAATCTAAAGTGGTATTTATTAATCCTAATGAGAAAAACCGTTGCGGCTGTGGAGAGAGTTTTTCAGCATAACTTACATCACTTTCGTTTCAAGCTATTTGATTATAAAAATGTGAGAGATGAGTGGAGAATGGGTAATTGATATGAATATTAAAGATGTGACCATCGTTAAGCGTGAGGTTGAAGGGACTTTAATTCCTTATGGTCAAACGGTTAATCTAATGCCAGGAACTGAAGTTTTAGTTACTCAAGCGCTTGGTGGAAGTTTCACCCTAAACGTCAATGGCAACTTAGTCAGGCTTGATGGCAAAGATGCTGATGCCATTGGTAAGCAAGTTCTCCAAATGCCTGTGGATAAAATTACCCATATAAGTGAAGGGGTTAGTGAAGATTTGTTATGGGATCAGCTAAAAACTTGTTATGATCCAGAAATTCCTGTTAATATAGTAGACCTGGGGTTGATCTATGATCTAGTTATCACTCCTAAACAGGATGGTGGCTTTCATATTGGAGTTCAAATGACTCTAACTGCTCCAGGATGTGGAATGGGTCCAGTTCTTTCTCAAGATGTTGAAGCAAAACTGCGAGCTGTTCCCAATGTTACCGATGTCGATGTTGTACTAGTGTTTGATCCGCCTTGGAATTCCGACAGGATGTCTGAAGCGGCTAAGCTGGAGTTAGGTTTGCTTTAAGATCGAACCTACTCCAACCAGTTTCATGTCAATATAAATTCACCCTGGCATGGAAGTGGTGTAATGGAATCATCAATACTGACTACCAAGAGGAGGTAAGTGATGCACACAGTTACAGTAGAGCAAAGAATAGTCCAAGAGTATCATTGTGATGTGGCTGAATTATTAGAAACCTATGCCAGCCAAGGAATGACATCCAAACAAGTTGCTAAAAAGTTAAATTGCGGTGTCAGCAATGTCCGTCGTATAGCCCGAAAATATAATATCCATTTTAACCAGCCTGCTCCTCAAGCTACTATCGTACAAACGAAAGAATTTTTAGAGCAGAAAATGAACCCCACTAACTTCTTATCACGAGTTTGGCATACTTCTGTTTAAGCTTTTAGAAGAGTAGTGAAATAATTTAGAGTATATAAGTTCTATTTTTGAACTGTTAGGGCGCGCGCAAGCATAAAGCATTTACACTCATTATAGAAATAATTTTCTATGCTTAATTTTGAATAGGCTATGCAACAACAAAAACTAAGGAAGAGTTTTATTAATGCATTATAATCATTAAGAAATTAAATTGCCCACGCAGCTTTGGCAGCTTAAAAAGAGAATAATTGAAATGAAAATTGCCATTTATCCTGGTACCTTTGACCCTATTACCTTTGGGCATATGGATATCATCAAACGATCAAGTGTTTTATTTGATCGCCTTATTATTGCGGTAGCCACTAATCCTGCTAAATCTCCATTGCTCAGTATTTCTGAGCGAATTAGCCTAATCCAAGAAATTTATGCGAACCAGGACAATATCGAGGTAGTGGAGTTATCTGGATTGTTAGCTGAATTTGCCAAGACAAAAAAAGCCAATATAGTCGTACGAGGTTTACGCTCTAGCAGCGATTTTGATTATGAATTTCAATTGGCTGGGATGAATCATCAGCTTAATCCACAATTAGAATCAGTATTCCTAAGGACCTCGGAAAATTTTGCTTTTATTTCCTCTAGCTTGGTAAGAGAGGTCATAAAATTGGGCGGAGATGTTAAACAGTTTGTGCCAGAAGTAGTAGTTAAGGTTTTACAAACTAAATGTTAAAATACTTCCTTTTGAGGAATACATATGGCACTTAAAATATTAGATGCTTGCATCAACTGCGATGTGTGTGAGTCAGAGTGTCCAAATGCTGCGATCTCTCAGGGCGAAGAATATTACCAAATTGATCCTAATAAATGCACGGAATGTGTGGGGCATTATGATACGTCTCAATGCACCGAAGTCTGCCCTGTGGAATGCATACTTGTGGACCCTGAACATCAGGAAAACCAAGAGCAACTATTAGCCAAATTCCAAAAATTAACTCAGTCTTAATGTGCTTATAATAAAAATTTCAAAGCTGGCTTATGTAATATTTAAAGAGTATTTAGCTTCATATGGCCCTCTTTGTTTAAGCAACATTTAGCATTAAGATAGATTACAAAACAATCAGGCTTTTTAAATCCACATAGCCAAATAGAGACAGTCATATGAAGATTAAATGCATGATTCAAGGCCTTATACTTGCCTCAAGCTTAACTGCGGTGCTTGGTTTTGCTTGGCAAATCATTGGCGCCGGCTCAAGCTTTATTTATCCAGCTCTGTCACACTGGACCCAAGCTTATAATGCTCAAGACAAAATTAAAATCAACTATGAGCCGATTGGTTCTGGTGGCGGTATTAAACAACTACAAGTCCATACCGTTGATTTTGCCACAACCGATATGCCATTGGCTAAGTCTCAATTAAACGAAAATAATTGGCTGCAATTTCCATTATTGATGGGCGGAGTTGTTCCAGTCGTGAATATTCAAGGAGTACAAAACAACCAATTGATATTGAATGGGAAAGTGTTAGCAGACATTTACATGAACAAAGTCACAAAATGGGATGATCCAGAAATTGTCGCACTAAATCCTGGAATAAAATTGCCTGAGGCCTTAATTATCACCATCCATCGCTCTGATGATTCTGGAAGTACGTATAATTTTACCAGTTATTTGTCAAAGTTAAACCCAACTTGGAATGACAAAGTGGGAGCCAATACTACCGTAGCCTGGCCGGGTTTTGGTTTAGGGGCTAAAGATGATGCTGGAATGGCAACCCAACTGCAGAATATCCCTAATTCCATCGGTTATATTGCTTATAGTTATGCCATCCAAAACCATCTCTTGCTCGTTAAACTGCAGAATCAAGCAGGCAAGATTATCACGGCATCAAGCGCAAGTTTTGCCGCGGCGGCGCAAAATGCAGACTGGCCACATAGCCAAGGCTTAGTTGTTAACTTAATCGATGAACCAGGTGAACAAAGTTGGCCAATTGTTGCTACGACTTTTGTTGTAGTACCTAATCAACATTCATCCTATGCTAAAAACTCTAGAGCTGTATTGAAGTTCTTTGCCTGGGCCTATCAAAATGGCGAGACTTCAGCCACTCAACTGAATTACGTTCCTTTGCCACAAGATGTATATCACAGTATTGAAAGCCAATGGAACAAGCAACTGCCTGGCTGGAACACTTAATTAGAAAAGCTGGCTTATTTATTTATAAGGGCCAAATATTCTGCTCGAGTTTTAGGATTATTTCTAAAACTTCCTAACATCGCCGAGGTGACCATCACGGAGTTTTGTTTTTGCACTCCACGCATGCGCATACATAAATGCTCCGCCTCAATAGTCACGGCAACGCCAGTTGGTTGTAAAACTTCCATTAAAGTCTGGGCAATTTCATGGGTTAAGTTTTCTTGAATTTGTAATCGGCGAGCAAACACATCAATCAAACGTGCAACTTTTGACAAGCCAATTACTTTACCGTTTGGAATATAAGCCACATGGCATTTACCGAAGAAGGGCAAAAGATGATGTTCACATAAAGAATACAGCTCAATATCTTTAACGATCACCATTTCATCGCATTGACTAGAAAATATAGCATCATTTACCACATCGTTAACATCTTGATGATAGCCTTCGGTGAGATCAGCCATAGCCGCCGCCGCTCGTGCTGGAGTCTTGCTTAAGCCTTCGCGTCCGAGATCTTCCCCTATCGCTTCAATGATTTGAGCGTATAAATTTTCCATGACTATCCTTTTAGTCGGCAACTTTGTATGCCTTGTTTTTCATAATATTGTTGATGATACTCCTCAGCTTTATAAAAAGTCGAGGCAGGGACCAGTTCGGTGACGATTTTATCAGGATAAATGCCAGTTTGCTCGAGCTGTGTGAGCGATTGTTCAGCACTATGTTTTTGGTCTAAACAATGATAAAAAATGGCCGAACGATATTGACTACCGATGTCAGGACCTTGTCGATGAAATGTCGTTGGATTATGAACAGCCCAAAATACCTGAAGTAAATCTTCATAGCTTACCTGCTCTGGATCAAACTCGAGTTGTACCACTTCGGCATGCCCAGTATCAGTGCGGCACACTTCTAAATAACTTGGCTTAGGAGTATGCCCGCCCATAAAACCGACTTGAGTATGGACCACCCCGTGAACTTTGCGAAAAGCCGCTTCTACTCCCCAAAAACACCCAGCAGCGAAGGTGGCTAATTGATTGGACATGGCTATTCCTTAATATAATGTTAAGACTCACATTTTAACTCTTTAGGAGATTAAGTATTAGATTAAGCCTTTCATAAGCTTAAATTCATTTAAAAACCGACTAGTTTATTTACCTTATATAACAAGATTGAAAATAATAAAACTAAGTGTAAACTTGATTACGCATTACCCAGATATAAAATTTTTTATGTAAGGGGGAGCTATGGTAGGCAGCGATATATTCATTCCCATTTTAGGCCATGGTTATGATGAAATTGCCAGTAAGTCAAAACAAACCATTACCGTTGTAGCTACAGAGTCAACAACTCGACCTCTAAGAAGTGACAGTAGTCTTAGATCTGTCAATACCACTGCAGAAGTAAGTGATTTCTTAGAATCACAAGGAGGGCTTTCAGTTAACATTAATGGTATAGCAAAAGCCTTTATAAACTTCAAAAATAAAAATACGCTCAAGAGTACAGCTTCAAGTCAATATTACATTTTTGTGGCTAGAGCCATAACTAAAGTTCAAAATCTTGAGCCAATGCTACGATTTTCGGATGAAGCTAAAGGTTTTTTAGGGATCGATGTAATTGAGCCGGAAAAGCCAGTAAGACCGCAAGAACCGGTTAGATTAAGTGGTTTATTAGGGGCAATATCTAATTTATTCAGCGGCTGGCGATATGGAGGGGCTTTAAGCGAATTTGAAGCTTTGTCGGAACGTTATAATGCTGCCTTGGACCGGATTAAAGCTCGATTAGATGCTATTGAAGCCTCTGAATTCATTAGCCATATTGGCACAGGCTATGTGAGTCAAGTAACACATGGCCGGGAGATTATCGCGATAATTAAAGGTACTAGGCGAACTTATGCTGAGAGTTCTGAAAGACATGTTGGAGTTGGAGCTGGAGCAGTAGATCCTCATACCCATGTGGGTGGAGAAGTAACATTTGATCTAACAAAAGCTCAAAGTTTACTGAATTCGATTAAAATAGAGGAGGTCCAAATTCATGCTGTAGGCATAGAAGGCAGCGCAGCAATGAATCATAGTGAGGCAGATTTACGTCAGCTAATAGAAAGATTTAATATGCCATCAGTCGAAGGAGCCCCAATTGCTTTTAGTGTAACCAATTATAAAAGATATATGAAAATACTCGGAGTTGATAATATAAAAATTCAACAAGTTGAACATTTAATTAAGCGGGCCAAAATATTAAAAAAAAGGTTAAATACTTTTTTGTCGATAGCACACTCATATCAAGCAGCAAAAATTTTCTATGATGAAGTAGAAAGCACACTAACTTCAGTGGATGCTGGCTTAGAGATGCCAGTTTGGAAAAGAATTGCTGAGGATATGTTTACAGCAGAAAAGGATCGAATATTCACAGAAGTTGATCGTTCTGTCGAAGTCTTAACCGGGCTAATCAATGATTTGGACGAAAGATATTATCTGGGATTAGATGAATTTATCACCCGAGCGGAAGATGCTAAACGTGGGTTAGACGCACTTGGTCCCAGTCTGAATGAAATTATTGAGAAAGCATTAGTGTGGCAGGAAACGATAACAGTACAATCTAAACGTACCCAAAGTTCTGGTTATATGTTAAAGAAAATGAAATTACATAGCACAGTATTTCGCTTTTCTATCCCAGCTAGTTATTTAGGATGTCGTTTGCAGTTTAGTCTTATGCCAGTGCCAGCAACAATACCGCCACATCTAAGTACAGTTGAAGCTTTAACAACATGGCCAGATGAGTTAAGCTTTGGTCGCATTCAATTTAACAAACATGATAAAACCGTTATTTCTCATCCAGGCCCTACTAGTGGCAGAAAAAAAATATCTTTACCTCCAGACCATTGTTATCGAGATGAGCCTATTTTATTCTCCACTGGAAAATATTATTTCTCCGCAAAATTTAAAACAAACCCTCCAGTGCCAGGTACTTCATATACTCTTCGGGTATATTTATGTCAGTCAGCTTCTGCTATTCGCTTTGTAGGAGATTTACCCGAACTTGATGATGAATTAAGAAGGGTCGCAATAGTTCCCTTTGCTCAAGCTAATAATGTTGTTGCAGCGGGCGCTGGCACCGGAGCAAGTAATGCAGCTCCAACAGTGGCAGGAGCTGGAACAGCGGCTGTTCCAGCAGGGCCATAATAAATTTGTGATGATATTTTACGATAAATTAAGTTACATGGTATCTCTTTTGAGGAGAAAATTATGCGAGGCCTGCAATCTCTAGCGCTTGGTGATGGTTATAGTGAAATCGGTAATAGTAAAGCTGATAGGGCCTTAGATGCTGTCCATCTAAGCCTAGGCTTGGTCTCAGTTCATGCTCCTAGTCCAAAAGCTGCCTCGGCATTTAGTAACAGCAGCAATGCTATTGCGCCTGCTCTAGAAGAATCAAGGATTAGATCAGGTGGCGAATCTCTTGGTGCTGGCTTCGCGGCAGGGGTTGGTATAGTTAGTGCTACAGAAGAACCAGGAATTAACTTAAGCGCCCAAACACTTGGTGCTGGCTTAGCGGCAGGAGGTGGTATAGTTAGTGCCATAGAAGAAACAAAATTTGGGTCAAGAGAAGAAAGAGGTGGTTTTGGAGCAGGAGCAGGAGCTAGTTCAAGTGTTGCTCGCTCAAGCACTGAAGCCGCGATCTCATCTGAAGCAATAATAGACCCAAAAATTAAACCATGGCGAATAGAAAAATATCCCTTAAAAAGCTCACTCAGTAATTTTACTATTATTACTTCATTACAGAGCTTGTATCAGATACTTAAAGAGCAAAACCAATTACATTATTTTAACGAGATATCTGAACAAATTAAAACTGGCTTAAACCAACCAGATACAGTCTATGCCATAATGCATTTACAAAAATCCGAGTATATAGAAAAATTAATCCATTATCCGGATTTCAATATAGAAGCCAAATCAGTGCTGAATAAATTAGAGGAAATAGACTTACTTCGGTTTAATAAAGTGTATGGCACTTCATATGTGAGTGGCATTACCTATGGTGCTAACTTTTTGGCCCTTATAAAATTAAATGCGCCAAGTTTTACAGAGAAAAATTTTAGCATAGAGTCAGCAATCAAAGAAATCCGAGTTTTTTCTGGGGGTTATATAGCTTCGGCACTGGTACCAGATTTAAAGCAGCTTACTGTATTGATAAACCAGTTCCATAGTTCAACTAAAAATGTACCAATTGGCTTTGAACTGACTTCTTATAGAGAAATTTTGCAGCTAAATGGCGTAAAGGAGTCTACCCTAAAGCCAATCGAATCCTTGATTGAAATAGCTAAAATACAGCAACAGGAACTCATCAAATTAGATGACCGTATTTTGCAGTTACTCGGCACTAAAGCATTTCAGGATCAAGTAAAAGAGTTTCTTCACTCACAAGACTTATCGCAAGCAAGTTTAACAAAAATCCTGCAAGACCCCTTTAATACTCACTTGCATCAATGGTATCGTAAGTTAGAAGCATTGCAGGCCGAAGTGACAAGCCAACTACGGAACTTGGATGAAGAATTAATTGTTATGAAAGATGACGATTTTAAGAAATACAAAGCTGACTTAGAGTTAAATTTAGAGCGTATTTATAAAGATTTAGTTAACTATTATGATAAGGCTTTAATAGCTCAACTTCCTTTAGATATTCATACAGGCTGTGGTTGGTGTGCCCGCCTTCAAAGCCCAGTATTTAGATTGAATCTACCTAAAGAAGCTAGTTCTATATTTGTCGCTTTACTACCCTATATGGCGGAGGAATTTACTTGGGATTGCATGCCTGAAGGTCTAAAAGTGGAGCTCAAGCAAATAACTCGCTGGGGTAGCCGTACTTTACACGAATTTAGTCAAGATAAGCTATATTTTCCAGTAGATAGGAGCCTATTAGGAAAACAGGTATATTTTACCACAAACTTGCCAGTTACAAGTCCTATAAATATCCAGATATTTGCTGCAAGACCAGCGTTTAATCTTGATAATAAAGTTCCCTTTACTGTAGTTAAAAGAATTCGAGAAGAAATTATGTATATTATTGAAAAAACAAGAACTAGCAGTGCTACAGCTATGGAACGAGATGGCCTTTCTAGTAGTTTAGAGCCTAAGCCAGTTGTACCTTCGTCTAGAGTTGTACCTTCGTCTAGAAGACCAGCGGAGCTCCTGGCTTCCTTACCCTCCCGTCCTGCCCCTTCTCCTAGCCCTTGAGATACAAAGGATTTTTGTTAGTAAATCATTCTTTAAGTCATAGGAGATAGGGTCAACTTACTGCCCATGTCGGGCAACTCTCGGGCTAGTTTTGGCACTAAGTAACCTGGCAAGCATTGAGTCATATCATATACCAGCTTTTTAGCTGCTTCATCAGGCACTAAAAAATGTGCGCTGCCCTTAACTTTATCCAGTAAATGCAGGTAATACGGCAATATCCCATGGGCAAATAACTTGTGCTGCAGCGCAACTTGAGTTTCAAGCGTATCATTGACCCCCGCTAATAAAACGGCTTGATTGAGCAAGGTGATTCCAGCCTGTTTAAGTTTACTCATGGCTTGGGTCACGCTGCCATCAATTTCATTCGGATGATTGCAGTGCATGACCATAACTTTATTAAGCTCAGTCTCCTGCAAAATCTTTATTAAGGTATCAGTAATTCTTTCAGGTAACACAATGGGTAATCGAGTGTGAAAGCGTACGGTTTTGACATGACAAATTTTGCTAATTTTGTTGAGTAGATTTGCCAGAGGCTTATCACTTAGCATCAGGGGATCGCCCCCACTTAAAATCACTTCTTCGATGCTAGGATCATTGGCAATATAGTGCAAAGCCTGGTCCCAACCGGCACTGCCAGGGTTATTGTCTTGGTAAGGAAATTCACGGCGAAAACAATAACGACAATTCACGGCACAGGTGCCGGTGACAATAAACAGTACTCGACCATGGTATTTATGCAAGAGCCCTGGCATAGGATTACTGTTTTGTTCGCCTAGTGGGTCGGCTGAATAACCTGGAGAGTCAATTAATTCCACACCCAGTGGTAAAATTTGCTTGAGCAAGGGGTCATTAGGATTGGCTTTTTCCATACGGTTAGCAAAACCCAGTGGAACTTTTAATGGGAATAACTGACTGGCTTGTTTAGCAGGCTCGAGTAAATCATAGGGTAAATTTAGGTAAGCTAATAATTGCTCGGGCTGGGTAATAGCTGCGGCCATAGCCTGTTTCCAAGCTTGATCATCATTGGTATGAAGATTATTACTCAGCATAATAATATTTACTTTTTAGGCCCAATAGAGGTATAGCTGCCTCGAGGGCTTACTGCGGCGGCTGCAGCAGCACTGATTCCCGCACTAATGCCACCTACTACCCCGGCAATACCGTCCCCAGGCTTTTTAAGCTTAGCGGCCGCTGCTTCTTCAGCGGCTGATTGGGTGCCGTAGCTCTTTTTAGCCCCAGCAGTAATAGATGATTTTTCAGGCTTTGAAAATAATCCCCACATAAAAATAAATCTCCTAAATAGAATGTGGGAGGTATCTTACTCCACTCTATAAATTTGCCAAGTATTTTTCAGCGATTTTGTCAAAATTTATACCAAGACACGAGCTGTTTTTTAAGCTCATCAAGCCCACGCTTATTAAGGTTGGAAAATAACTGCACGCTTACATTAGCATTGTTAGCGATGGTTTTTTGCGCTTGAAACAGAGCCAATTTTTGCTGAGAATACGAGAGTTTATCCGCTTTATTCAATAAGATATGACAGGCTAGATTGCTCAAGCCACACCATTCAATGATCGAATTGTCTGTATCTTTAAATGGATGGCGGCAGTCCATTACTAAGATTAAGCCTTTTAATGAGGCTCGTTCTTGCAAATACAAAGTTAAAGTATGTTGCCATTGCTGTTTAATAGACTCTGAAACTTTGGCAAAGCCATAACCAGGCAAATCCACTAAGCGCCTTTGTTCATCCAACTGAAATAAGTTAATCAATTGAGTACGTCCCGGGGTTTTACTGGTTCGTGCTAAATTTTTTTGCTGGGTTAAGGTATTTAACACACTAGACTTGCCTGCATTAGATCGGCCTACTATTGCCACTTCAACGCCTTGATCGGCAGGAAGTTGTTCTATTTTTGCGGCACTGGTTAAAAACTGGGCTCGGTTAAACTCTATCATGGCGTCTTCATTCTCAAAAACGGCAGTCTAGCATAATATGCAGGCTCAGTTATACTGTAAATTAGCAATATAAGAAGGTAGCTATGCGAGTACTGACGTATAACATCCATGTAGGCATCGGCGCTAAAAGTGCCTATGATTATTGGCGCCAAGTTTGGCATCATGTTATGCCACACCCTAAGCGAACTAAAAATCTACACAATATTGCGCACTTGATTTCAGCTTATGATTTAGTGGGTTTGCAAGAGCTCGATGGCGGGAGCTTTCGCAGTGGTCATATTAATCAAATTGAATATTTAGCTAAACACGGTGGATTTTTATGTCAGCAACAGCAGACTACTCGTAATTTAGGCTTCTTTGCCCAGCATGGTAAAGGCATGTTAAGTCGCTATCCTATTCATGCGATCCAGGAATATCCTTTGCCGTCACGTTTGCCAGGTCGAGGCATTATTAGCTTTTGCTTAGGTGAAGCCGCTAATCCGCTTTATGTGGTCAATGTTCATCTTTCTTTAGGTAAAAAAGCTCAAGCGAAACAACTGGATTTCATTGCAGAGCTAATAGCTAATCACAAACACGTGATTGTAATGGGCGACTTTAATGCTTCACCGCATTTTTTAATGAGTCACCCTGCAATTCAACGCTCAGGCTTAGTATTGGCCAATGAGAATTGCTATACTTATCCTAGTTGGAAAGCGGCAAAGCAGATTGATTATATTTTGGTGAGCCCAAATATTAAGGTCGCTACTTCAGGAACTATTCAATGCCCTTATTCCGATCATTTGCCCGTTTTCGCAGAATTATTAATGCCAGAGGGCATTGAATTACCTATATTAAGTAAAATTCCAAGTGAATAAAAAGAGGTGAGTATGCGCAGATTGATATACGGTTTGAGCCTAACTTTGTTAGTTCTAGGCTTAAGTTCCTGTGCTACCCAAGCGAAATACCAGCAAATGTTAAGTAATTGGCAAGGTCAGCATATTGAAGATTTTGTTAATGTTTGGGGCTACCCAGATCAAACTATTACCGCATTAAATGGCGATACCGTCTATGTCTATCGTAATCAAAATATAGTCTCGTTTCCTGCCATGAATACTCCTGGCTATACCTCAGTTACTTCTAATAATGGCCAAACTACTGTAACGCAAATGCCATCAATAACCTCTGGCGGCGGTACCTATTATTATGACTGTACGACGTGGGTGGAGTTTAACAAGGAGCATGTTATTGTTAAGACGTTATCCCGTGGTAATAATTGCGTCGCTTAGCTCTGCTAGCGAGCAATTTCTTCGTTAAAACTTCGATTCGTGAATCGGTCACATAGTAGAGCTATGCTCCCTCTCACTCACTTGTTTTGCCTCGAACTTATCTCACTAGCAGAGCTAAGAATTCAGAAGGATTTAGCGAGCAATTTCTTCGTTAAAACAACGATTCGTGAATCGGTCACATAGTAGAGCTATGCTCCCTCTCACTCACTTGTTTTGCCTTGAACTTATCTCACTAGCAGAGCTAAGAATTCAGTAGGCAATTTTTCGCCACTCTGATAGTGCAAAGCAGACATCAGAATCCAGGTTCTAGTGTGCTGCTAGATCCTGACGAACATCATTGTCAGGATGACCTTCAAAAATGTTGATAACCTTTAATTGCGATAGCTTGGCGAGTCTGTGCCTGAAATAAGCCAGGAGTCTCTAAAATGCGGCCAATATGAGTAATAGGACAGAGTAATTTCTGGCTTAATTCAGCGATTAGCTTACGCATGGTTTTAGGCGCGGTAAAACACAATTCGTAATCATCTCCGCTATAAAGTGCCAAGTATTGTGCCTTTTTAGAATCTAAGGCCCTAAGCGCGGGCGATATAGGTAGAACAAGTGGATCAATTTCAGCTCCACAGTTACTGGCCACTAAAATATGATTAAGGTCGGCGGCTAAGCCATCTGAGATATCAATGCAGGCGTGCGCTATTCCAACAAGTGCTTGGCCTATTTCAACCCTTGGGTTTGGCCTGTTAAGACGTGATTCTATATAAGCTTGTTGTTCTCGCTCAAGCTTTGGGACATGCCCTAATAGCGTTTGCAAAGCTAAGCCTGCATCTCCCAACGAACCTGTTACATAGATGTCATCACCTATATTTGCCGCAGAACGTAATAAGGCTTTAGCTTTAGTAACGATGCCATGAATTTGCACGGTGATTGAGAGTGGGCCTCGAGTAGTATCTCCACCGACTAAGGTCACGCCATGCTGCTTTGCCATGACAAAAAACCCCTGGCTGAATTCTTCTAACCAGGATTGCTCTACTTTTGGTAAGGTTATAGCTAAAGTTGCCCATAATGGTTTAGCTCCCACTGCGGCGCAATCAGATAAGTTTACTGCCAAAGCCTTATAGCCGATATCTCTTGCTAACATCGTTTCAGGAAAATGCACTCCAGCTACTAAGGTATCCATGGAAATGGCTAATTGAAAACCCTGTGGGATTTCTAAAATAGCACAGTCATCGCCAATGCCCACTGCAGCCTCATTCTTAGCAGTATTTTGACTGTTAAAATAGCGTTGAATTAAATCAAATTCATTCATATCGATCCTCTTTTAGTCATTCTATTATATTTTAACGCCTAAAGAATAAACTTCTGTTATAGTTCCCAGAATTTGGTGAGGATAAACAGATGCAAGCGACTAAAAAACTAGGCCTGTGGATGCTAATCACTTTGGTGACGGGCAATATGATTGGTTCAGGTATATTCCTATTGCCCTCAAGCTTAGCCGCATTTGGCAGCATCAGTTTATTGTCCTGGGTATTCACCAGTTGCGGAGCTATATTGATAGCTTTAGTGTTTGCCAGGATGAGTGTGTTGGTGCCTCGATCTGGTGGTCCTTATGCCTATGCTGATGCAGGCTTTGGGGAATTTGTTGGTTTTCAAACTGCTTATAATTATTGGATAGCTTTATGGGTTGGAAATGCCGCTATCGCGGTTGCCTTTGTGGGATACATGCGAGTGTTTTTTCCCAGTTTACAGAATGGCAAATATGGCTGTTTGCTAGCCATTGCTGTAGTGTGGGCTTTAACCTTGCTCAACTGTGTAGGAGTGCGTCGAGCGGGTGGCTTTCAACTAGTTACAACAGTGTTAAAATTATTACCACTAGCTTTAATCTGCACAGTTGGTTGGTTGTATTTTAAGCCTCAGTTAATCTCACAGCACTTTAATATTTCGGGCGAATCTAATTTTATGGCACTCTCTAATGCGGCCACTATAACCTTGTGGGCATTTATTGGCCTTGAATCTGCCACCGTACCCGCAGGTTCAGTAGAGAACCCTAGCCGTAATATTCCCTTGGCAACAGTTATAGGCACCTTAGTAGCGGCTTTAATTTACATAATAAGCTCTACCGTCATTATGGGTATGATCCCAGCTGTGGTGTTACAACACTCCACTTCGCCTTTTGCCGATGCGGCTATGCTAATTTGTGGGCGCTGGGGAGATTGGATTATTGCTTTGGGCGCGGCAATTTCTTGTTTAGGGGCCTTAAATGGCTGGTGTTTGCTGCAAGGGCATGTGGCTATGGCAGCGGCTGATAATAAAATGTTTCCAGCGATTTTTGGCAAAAGGAACCGATTTGAATCACCAGCTGCAGCTTTAATAATCACCTCAATATTGATTTCCGGCTTATTGTTATTGACCAGCAGCCCTAACTTAATTCATCAATTTGATTTGATTATTTTATTAGCGACCTTGGCTTCCTTGCTGCCCTATTTTTATACCTGTATGGCCCAAGTGATTATTTTAAAACAGCGACCTATCCTTGATGGCAAAGCAAAAATAGATATTGTTATTGCTTTACTGGCCGCGGCTTATGCATTTTGGGCTATTTTAGGCTCAGGGGAACAAACCGTTTTCTATGGAACTTTATTGCTATTAAGTAGTGTGCCTGCCTATATCTGGGTAAAAATAATGTATAAGAAAAAAGCAGATGATTGTCTAAATACCATAAAACGGTATTAAGGCTAAATAGAAGTCAGTCAACCTTGGATTCTGATGCCTGCTTTGCAATATCAGAATTGTAAGTCATCCTGACAACAACGTTCGTCAGGATCTAATGGATCCTGTGGCTTGTTTCACAATCACAGGATGATGATTGTCTAAATACCATAAAACGGTATTAAGACTAAATAGAAGTCAGTCAACCTTAGATTCTGATGCCTGCTTTGCAATATCAGAATTGTAAGTCATCCTGACAACAATGTTCGTCAGGATCTAATGGATCCTGTGGCTTGTTTCACAATCACAGGATGATGATTGTCTAAATACCATAAAACGGTATTAAGGCTAAATAGAAGTCAGTCAACCTTAGATTCTGATGCCTGCTTTGCAATATCAGAATTGTAAGTCATCCTGACAACAACGTTCGTCAGGATCTAATGGATCCTGTGGCTTGTTTCACAATCACAGGATGATGATTGTCTAAATACCATAAAACGGTATTAAGACAATCTATCATTTGTAATAATTTAAAACCCCGTCTATAACTAAGTTGTAACACAAAAACAATAACAAAGGAGACTATTATGAAAGCTAAAGCAAAAACTAAGAAACCTGCTGCAAAGAAAACTACAAAGCGTGTAAGTCATAAATAATAAAAAGGGCCTGTCAAAGGCCCTTTTCTTTTGTCTGAATTTAATGAAACCGCTCTGCTTGAGCTAAATCCCAATGTTTTTTGAAACTCTCTGGAATGTTCGGCCCTAATAATGAACCTGGCTCAATGTATTCAAATACTTGGCTAAAAGGTTTAAATTCCTGGGTATTAATCCGACGCATTACATAAGCAGGGTTGATATCGCTAGGATTATGTAAGCCCATTGCACCAATTAACTCTAAAAAGCTATGCAGTGTATTAGCATGATAATGTGCCACCCGATGTTTTTTCTCTTCCACGACCAAGCCTCTTTGTAAGCGTTTATCTTGAGTGGTTACTCCGGTGGGGCAGGTATTCATATTACACTGCATGGACTGAATACAGCCAGTAGCCAACATCATCGCTCGAGCGGCGTTACACATGTCTGCGCCTAAAGCCATTTTAGTCACCATATCAAAACCGGTAGCAATTTTACCGGCGGCAATTATTCTAATTTCTTGGCGAACTCCAATGCCCACCAAGGCATTATGAACAAATAATAATCCCTCATTAAGCGGTGTACCTACATGATTGGCAAATTCTAATGGGGCGGCTCCAGTACCGCCTTCTGCTCCATCTACGGTAATAAAGTCAGGGAGTATGCCGGTAGTGAGCATAGCCTTACATATTCCTAAAAACTCGCTTCTGCGGCCTATACAGAGCTTAAAGCCAACAGGCTTTCCACCAGATAGCTCTCGAAGTTGCTGAACAAATTGCAATAGGCCTTCGGGGGTGGAAAATACGGTATGAGCTGAAGGCGATAGAACATCCTGGCCCATAGGGACTTTACGAATTCTGGCAATTTCTGCCGTCAGTTTTGCACCGGGTAAAATGCCGCCATGTGAGGGTTTGGCACCTTGAGATAACTTGATTTCAACCATTCTAACTTCAGGGCGAGTAGCTTCTTTAACAAACTCTCCTGCATGGAACTTACCATTATCATCTCGGCATCCAAAATAACTGGTGCCTATTTGCCAAATGAGATCTCCGCCTTGCAAATGGTATTCACTTAAGCCACCTTCGCCGGTATTTTGAGCAAAATTGCCTAATTTAGCGCCTTTATTCATGGCCATAACGGCATTCGCAGACAAAGCCCCAAAGCTCATGGCCGATATATTTAAGCGTGAAGCACAGTAAGGTTGGGTACAACGTTTTCCCCCTACCAAAATTCTCGGCTCAACTTCTGAAACATGTTTAGGGTTTAAAGAATGTAACAACCATTCATAGCCCTGGTAATCAAAATCTCGGTTGCTGCCAAAAGGAATGGTATCGCGCACATTTTTGGCACGTTGATAGACAATACTGCGGGCTTCGCGATCAAAAGGGCGTTCTGAATGGTCACTGGCTATAAAGTATTGCTGAATTTCAGGGCGGATAAATTCTAATAAAAATCGCAGATGCCCTAAGATAGGAAAGTTGCGCAAAATAGTGTGTGAACGCTGCAAGCAGTCATATATACCAATAAATACTAAAGGAATAACAAATAACAAAAACCACTTAAGATCATGCAACATCGTAAATAATGAAGCGATGATAAATAACACAATGGCAAAGGCAAGATAAAACTTACGACGCATAGGTTTTCCTTGATGCAAATGAATCTTACAAGTGTAACATAAAGCAGTAAATTACCTGAGGTTTTACACTCTAGCTTAGATCTAGCATATATAATTGAAGCATGAAAAAATTATCTTTTCAGACCAGGGCCAGGTTTGGTGCTAGCAGCTGTCGACGGCCTTATTAAACTATCATAGACTGGACTTATCATAGCCCCTGCTCCAGCACTAGCGCCAGCAAATCTTAGTTTGCTACTCATTTTGTCTGCGCCGCCAGCCTTCCTTCGTTCAATGTCAGCCATCATATCTAGGTCTTGCTTAATGTCCCTCAAACCTTCCATCACATCCTCGTATTTTGATAAGGCCAAGGCTTTTTTTCTGCCAATTTTTTCATAGTATTGTTTCAATTCGCAAGCCTGTCGAATTTTGCTTTGGTCGTGGTCAAAGTAAGTAATAGAATCTTTTTGATACTCATAAACAAATTCGTAAAAAGCAACTTCAGCTGCAATTAAAATTGCATCGATTTTGCAGATTTCTTGCATTACTGTCATGCCATGGACTTTCAGAATAGCCATTTTTTCAGCCATTTTATCAAGATTAAGTTCTATGGGCCTAGCACGGTAAAAATAATGATAGCTTGTACTAGCTAATCGTTCATCTGCGTCAAATTTTGTCTTATATAAAGGGGCTGCGAATAAAAACCATCTGTCCAAATAAAAAGTGATGGCCCTGATTGCCCGCTCTATTTCGATATAGGGATCAGATTTTATTTCACTAGGAGAGGCGCTTGGTTGTGGGTAAACAGTTGCCGACTTGCCTACTCTGCAATCATGTAAAGCTTGAGTTTCAAGTAATGATTGCCAAAACCGTTTTTCTCGACTTTCGTTTAACACTGCACTGCGTGCGCTAAAAAGTTCAGAAAGCTGTGGTCCTATATGGGAATCAGACTTTTCCTTTAAGGTTTTTAGCTGAGTTTGTAAGGCCAATATATCTGTTTCTAGGGAGGCCACTAACATGGCAAAGCCATGCATGGTTTCGAATTTTTCTTGTTTAATTAAGGGAATTTTTTCCTCTAAGCGGTGAATTCTAGCTAAAAACATCGTCACTAATTCTTTAGTCACTTCTTTAGGTCGATCTTTTGCGGTATGTTGGGTTTTTAAGGTTTCAAGAGCTAGTTTGTAATAAGCAATAGACTCCTGTTTCAACTCCTTATCTTTCCTATCCAATAATTCTTGTTTATCACTAATTTTGCTAAACGTGCTATTTATCTTAACAGCTAAAAAGAAGTTATAAAGTATGGAGTTGGACAGCTGTGGAATGAAATCAACCGTAGCGATAATGTTGCCGGCATCTTCACTTATTTTTCTGCCTCTTATTTCATCATCATACTTTCTGGCTTGAGTCATTAGTTTAAAACAAAAATATAACTGCTCGATAATATAAGCGTTTGGGCTGCTGCTAGCTTTAAGTGAGTCGATATAAGTAGTTACAGAACTGGTAAGCTCTGCTTTTAAAGGATGCTCCAAGCTGCTATGGATAATGTTAAGAATATCATAGTAATTTTCACAACTAGCGGCTTTAGCAAGTTCTTCATCGACTATATTTTTCGCTAGAAATTGCTTGGCTCGATTGATAAGGGAAGTTTCAGCCAGTTCTATTGCCAATAAAACCGTAGATAAATCCCCCATTCTATCGTCCAGCCTCACTGGTTTTTTGGTTTCAGGTGAAGTCATTTTTTTAATTTCAGAGGGCAAAATGGACAATTGAGCGGGAGTAAGTGGAATAGTTTTTTTTGCAACAGCAGAAAGCGCTGGTAGTATGCTGGCCTGAAGCTCAGAGATACTCGCTGATAGTTCATGGCTTCTATGCTGCAAAGTATAGTAAGTAGTCTTAGCCTCATCCATTCTAGCTTTATGGCTAACCACGTCATGGCTAATTGATCTAGCCTGATGGCTCAGGCAGTCCATCATTTCATTGAGCAGTAAGGTAATTTTAAGTTGGTTCGCCGTAATGAGTTCTTCACGCAGCATTTTATCGATAGCATTTTGTTCATTGAACAGTAGTTCTAATGAACCTATTTTATCTTCAAACTTCCTTGCATCAAACCCTGCTGCCATTTCCCTGCCCCTTGCAAATTGTCGTTGGGATTCTATTGGAGGATTTGCTGGAAAGAAATGATTAAATTTAACTATTTAACAAATAAAAGCCAAAGTAAAAAAACCACTTTTTTGCGTTGGCTTAATTTTGTGATTGAAAATACTGGGCTCAGCCTAAACAGAGCAAGATTACTTTACAGGCTGTAATACAACTCAAATTCAACTGGATGAACAGTCATATTAAGCTTGGCCACGTGCTGCATTTTAAGCCCAATATAAGCATCAATCATTTCATCGGTAAATACCCCGCCTTTAGTTAAAAAAGCCCGATCTTTATCTAAGGCCTCTAAAGCTTGTTCAAGGGAATGCGCTACAGTGGGAATGTCGGTTAATTCAATATCTGATAACTCATATAGGTCCCTATCCATGGCTTGGCCTGGATTAATTTTATTTTGAATTCCATCTAAGCCTGCCATTAACATTGCGGCAAACCCAAGATAGGGGTTAGCAGTAGGGTCAGGAAACCGGACCTCAATACGGGCAGCTTTAGGGTTGGCCACATAAGGGATTCTAATGGAAGCAGAGCGATTACGGGCTGAGTAGGCTAAAATAACCGGGGCTTCAAAACCAGGCACTAAGCGTTTATAGCTATTGGTGCTGGGATTAGTAAAAGCATTAATGGCTCTTGCATGTTTAATAATGCCGCCAATGTAATATAAAGCTTCTTGAGACAAGCCTGCATAATGATTTCCTGCAAAAATATTGCGGCCTGCTTTAGATAATGATTGATGACAATGCATGCCAGAGCCATTATCGCCCACCATAGGTTTAGGCATAAACGTAGCAGTTTTACCATAGTTGTGGGCAACATTATGCACCACATATTTTAAAATTTGAATTTCATCGGCTTTCTTGGTTAAAGTATTGAATTTGGTGGCAATTTCATTTTGATTTGCCGTTGCCACTTCATGATGGTGCGCTTCAACCACTAAGCCCATTTGGCTTAAAATTTGACTCATCACTGAACGGATTTCCTGCGAAGAATCAACAGGCGGCACGGGGAAATAACCACCCTTCACCCCAGGTCGGTGACCAGTATTGCCGTCTTCATATTTTTTAGCACTATTCCAGGCTCCTTCTGTGGAATCAATTTGATAGCTGTTACCTTGCATATCAATTTTCCAGCGTACGTCATCGAAAATAAAAAATTCAGGCTCTGGCCCCATTAAGCAACTATCGGCAATGCCTGTACTATGTAAATATTCTTCAGCCCGTTTGGCAACAGCTCTTGGGTCTCTGCTATATGGTTTATTGGTGCCAGGATCAATAATATCGCATCGTAAAATCAAAGTAGGTACCGAAGCAAATGGGTCCATTACCGCCGTAGTACCATCTGGCACTAAGGCCATATCAGATTCATTGATAGGCTTCCAACCTGCAATGGAGGAACCATCAAACATTTTGCCTGAGGTGAAAAATTCTTCGTCAATCATATGAGAAGGAAGGCTAATATGTTGTTCTTTGCCATGAGTATCAGTAAATCTTAGATCGATAAACTCTACCTGATTTTGTTTAATACTTTTCGACACAGCTTGAAAGCCAGCATGAGAAAGAGGTGTTTTGGAAATAGATTTTTTCGAGGCTTTATTAGCAGGTGATCGTGCAGCAGGCATAGTGTTAATCCTTCAGATTATTGCTTAACTGCCTACTATAGTGGAGGCGCAAAGTCATTGTAAATTGCAGTCATACAAAATATTAAAAAATTATTTGAATCAGTGAAAAACGCCTCGAATCGACTTATTTTTATGCTATTATTAAAGCATTTCCTCGATGGATTTTCTTATGGCAAAAGCCCCTATCCGCTATCTTATTGTTACTTTGCCGATACTTTTGTTAGTAGTATTATTAAGTTACTTTTTTGTGGATCAGGCCCTATCGATCTGGGTATACCAGTTTGGTTTGCATCAACAGCCCAGTTTTTCAGGTGGATTAGACCTCGTTATTACGCAGCTCGTTTATGGCGCGGTATTGCCGATGTTCGTGGTGTATTTTTTTTGTCAAATGAAAAATATGGATACCAGATTAGTGCGCTGTATTGGTCTTTTGAGTGGAAGTTTTTCGGTGGCATTTTTCGCTAAGACCACTTTACAATTTTTATTTGGTCGGTATGCACCGCGTTATTTCGATGCAAAGACTTTGATGTTTGTGCAAGACCCAAGCCGATATGGCTTTCATTTCCTACATGGGGGCGGCTTTCCTTCAGGGCATATGTGTGTCTTTACTGCAGCATTAACAGCTGTATGCTTATACTACCCAGTTTATCGCTGGATCAGCGCTACCTTATTATTTATTTTGGCCGTCTGTTTAATTGCGGCTAACTATCACTTCTTGAGCGATATTATCGCCGGGACCTATTTAGGCTTTAGCATCAGCTTAGCGATGTATTATTTGCAACAAAAAAATCTTCCTCAGTTGCCATAGATTTGTTTTTCTTTTGCATAAGCTTCGAGCTCATCCAATAAATCTATTTGTTTTGCTGACAAATCGGACCGTTGGCGTAATTCAGAGATTTCGGCAAAAGCTCGAGCCAGGCTATAACGCTTTTGTTGGGTAAAGTCACAAAGCAATTTCCCTTCATCTGAACTAAATACTCGCTTTAAGTATTCATTAAACTGGAGCTGATATTCTGCTGGCAATTGAGCATAGTAATGTCGTCCTAAAACTCTTATTGCCATAGTTTGCAATTTTGGGCTTAAACTTGGTAAGAGCTTAATCTTGCCAGCGACATCCAGGGCGTGAAATTTTTGGCATTGTTTGGTTTCAGTATCAGTTAAAAATCCATTCTGGTACAAAGCCGCTTCAATATCGGTTTCAGGATTAACAGTATATTTAAAATCCCGATGATAATCGGCAATTTTTGCCAAAATTTTTGGCTGGGCTTGTAACCAAGCTAGATTTGCCTCCATTATGGCTCGGCGTTCTGCGCTTAAATGTTGAGTATATGGCTCTTGCATAGGCAGAATAAATCCAGGCTCGCCATATCGTTTGGTCAATACCCAGGTCGAATCTGCAATGGACTCTAGGGTGGTTTCTGCTAATTGTGGCAAATCCAGTCTCAACCATAAGGTTTGATTGCGATAGTGATTATGCTGACCGAGGCTAATAACAGGGGCATGATACACCGCATTCGCGCCAAATTTGCCGTAAATCATGATGCCTAATAAAGGAGCTGTTGGGCTATCCCAGGCGGGATGTAATTTTTTTTCTCGGGCTTGATCGGTGTTTTTCTCAAAATGGGCACTGAGATAATTCCACATTTTATCGTGTTGTTTAAAGCGTCGCGCGAGTTCCACAGTGGCTTCTACATCCACTATGGCGGTATGGGCGGGACCTGAGGCTAGATTATTTGCTGGACTTAATCGATCAAGTTTCAAGCTCACTTTGCCATCGACTTCTGGCCAATTTAAGACTTCAGGTTTAAATAAACGATACATAATGGCCATCGGATACAAGTCCATTCGCCGACATTCATTGGCAAATTGATGGGTATAAGGCGTTAATAAGTGCCGATAAAATGAAAAGCGTAAAAACTCATCATCAAAGCCAAGCGTGTTATAACCCAAGGAAATAGTGCCTGGAGCATTTAATAGACTATGAATTTTTTTAATTGCTTCGAGCTCATTCATACCATTCGCATTATCGGCTATAGAAATGTGATGAGTGATGGTGGCATAAGGTGAGGGAATTAAATCAGGATTCAGTTTGACAATAATTTCATAGCGCTCAATTTCATTCAGCTCAAGGTCAGTACGAATAGCCGCAAACTGTAATACTTGATCGAAACATTTGTTAAGGCCAGAGGATTCAATGTCATAAAATAGCAGAGTGGTCATTAGTGCATTCCAGGTATAGAACTGCCATTAGTATAATCAGCGATCCCATACCTGTCGAATTAGCACGAGCGAAATTACAAAATATATCGGCTTAAGTCTTGATCCTTAGCCAGCTCGCCCAAAGTTTTATTGACATAATTTTCATCGATGCTGACCTGTTTTTCAGGCTGATCGGTGGCGGTGAATGAAAGCTCTTCTAATAACCTTTCCATGACAGTATGAAGGCGACGTGCCCCAATATTTTCAACTGATTCATTAACCTGCCAAGCAATCTCTGCCAGGCGCTTGATTGCTGAGTCAGTAAACTCTACTTGCACGCCCTCAGTCGCTAATAAAGCGATATACTGCTTGATTAATGAAGCGCTAGGCTCCTTTAGAATCCGCACAAAATCATCGACTGTTAAGGCCTTAAGCTCGACTCGAATCGGTAAGCGGCCTTGCAGCTCTGGAATCAGGTCAGATGGCTTGGCAATATGAAAAGCCCCTGAGGCTATAAACAAGATATGGTCGGTTTTAATCATGCCATATTTGGTGGTGACTGTACTACCTTCAACCAAAGGTAACAGGTCGCGTTGCACGCCTTCGCGCGATACATCTCCACCGCCCATTTGCTCACTGCGACGACAAATTTTATCAATTTCATCGATGAATACGACCCCATTTTGTTCCACATTTTCAATGGCGCGAAGTTTTGTATCTTCTTCGTTAACCAATTTATTGGCCTCTTCATCCTGGAGTAAACGAAAAGCTTCTTTTACCTTAATTTTGCGCTTTTTAGTACGATCATGACGAATATTCTGAAACAAATCTTGCAGTTGTTGAGTCATCTCTTCCATGCCTGGCGGGCCCATAATTTCCATGTTAACCGCACCCACCGGCACATCGATTTCAATTTCTTTATCGTCTAGCTCGCCCTCACGTAGTTTTTCACGAAATATTCGCCGTGATTCAGGTTCTACTTCTTCGGTAGTTTCAGCCGATGGTTCATTGCCAAAGCCAATACTGGTAATTTTACTGGTTTTAACAGGTGGGATTAAGGCATCAAGAATCCGGTTTTCAGCCGCTTCAATCGCGCGTTGCTGAACTTTTTCTTTAGCTGTTTGGCGAGTCATTTTAATAGAAACTTCAATCAAATCTCGAATAATTGATTCCACATCACGCCCGACATAACCTACCTCCGTGAATTTGGTGGCTTCAATTTTGATGAAGGGAGCGTTGGCAAGTTTCGCCAATCGTCTAGCAATTTCGGTTTTACCTACCCCGGTCGGCCCAATCATTAAAATGTTTTTTGGGGTGACTTCGTGGCGTAGATTGTCAGGCAACTGCATGCGGCGCCAGCGATTTCGTAAAGCGATAGCGACAGAACGTTTAGCCTCATTCTGGCCAATAATGTGTTTATCCAGTTCATGAACAATTTCTTTTGGGGTCATGTTTGACATAATTCTTCCTAATTATTCTGCGCTGAGTTCTTCAATAGTGAAGTTATGGTTGGTGTAAATGCAGATATCTGCTGCGATGTTCAGACTTTTTTCCACTATAGTGCGAGCATTGAGTTGAGTATTTTGCACTAAGGCCAAAGCGGCTGATTTGGCAAATGCAGAACCTGAACCAATTGACATTACACCATGAGCATCTGCGCCCATTACATCCCCAGTCCCTGAAATCAGCAAGGTAGTATTTTTATCAGCGACCAATAACATCGCCTCTAAACGGCGTAATGCTCGATCTGATCGCCATTCTCTCACCAGCTCCACTGCGGCCCGCTCTAAATGGCCTTGATACATCTCTAATTTGGCTTCAAAGCGCTCGTATAAAGTAAAAGCATCGGCCGTCGCACCCGCAAAACCTGCAATGACCTTGCCATGATAAATTTTACGCACTTTACAGATATTATCTTTAGCTACCATATTACCCATAGTAGCTTGACCATCACCCGCCATAACAATTTTACCAGACCGGCGTACAGCTAATATGGTGGTACCTTCAATTAGGCTCATTTACTGCTCCTTAAGCTTCAATCATTTATTAAGTGGGGACGATTATGGCATTTTCAATGGGACTAACCATAGAGTTAATTACAGGCAATTCTATTAATCTTGCTTTACTAGAAAGCCGGCCGAGAAAATTCTAGATTTAGTGCTTTGCTTTTCTTACACTATACTATTATTTAGAACTAGATTGAGCTGTAGGTGAGAGTGATGACAAAGCGAGTATCATTAGTAGGGCGCAAACGTATAAGTGAATTGGCTGAAACTTCGGTAGAAATGAAAAAAGCAGAGCTAATGGCTTTGCAGACTGATGCGGGCATTATGACGCACACCGAAGTAATCGAAGAACAGGATCTCGGGGAGAAGCAAGAAATGGCGCTATCAGAAACTGGGTCTGAGCCTCAAACTGCAGCAGCTAAGCACTTAGATGAAGTGCGCAATTTAGTAGCCAAGCTTCACGCTATGGTGCAACAATTTGAAGCCGCAGGCTCAGCTCATCGCCGTGAATTCAGTATTTTTGCTCAACATAAAGCACTGATAGCAGAAATCAAAAAAGCCTTACAAGCAAAAGCTTCAACCAATGATGAAGCTGGGATAGATGAAAAGCGCAATATGCACATTTGCCAAGCTTTTGTGGATGATGTCTTAGTCGGTTTAGCTAGAGTGGGCATTAAACTTAACCCACTCCAAGTGAATAAGGTTCGTAAAAGACAGCACTAACTAAAATACTGCTGTTATATCCAAGGTTACAGTTTGGTTAACGCTGTATTTAAGTTGATTATAATAGGCGTATTCTACCCCGGCCCATAAATTTTTGTAGGGCTCAATTCGATAACCTGCCACTATTTGGTAAGGGTTAAAGATTTCTTGGGAGCCTAAATGGCTTTGGCTATAATCTAAACTTACTACTGCTGGATGGTTAAAGTTCTGCAGTTTGTAGTCGCCACCAATGTCCCAAGCTTGGTTTTTCAAATTATCGGTAGCCGTCCCTTGGGTGGTGGAAGTGAATTCAGCCAGCAGATCGATTTTGTTCCATGAAACCATGGCATTGAGGTCTGCGGCCCCTACTCTATTTCCTTCGATGGACTGATCTGCGCCACTTAAATAACCTGCCCCCACGGTGTAATTAAAGCCGGCTAATTGCGCTTGATAGGAAGTATTTAAGGCAAAGTTATTAATACTATTGGCATTGGCCGTATATAAGTAGCTAGGAAGCATTTGATTATAGGTGCCGATATACGAGCCAGCTGAGCCGCCATTCAGTATGCTTGCGGTGGCATTAAAGCCTAGATGTTGATAACCCAAGCCCGCGGTATTGCTCACAGAATAAAAGCCTGTTCGGTCTAGAGGCTGAGAATACAAGTTGACGGTGCCAAAGTTGCCAAAATCAATATCTTTTTTGCCGGCAAAGCCATAGACCGGAGTTTGCTCAAGATTACCGATTACTACGTAGGCTTGTTGTATTTCAGGCTGGTTTATACCTAAAACATATTGGCCCTTTGGGCCTCCTGCTTGTATAAGGTGATTATCACCAATGTTAAAAGCCCCAAGCTGAATATAGGCAGTAGTCCAATTGTTGAGAGCGGCTGTAGTCGCCAAGCGTATATTACTTAGGGCTAGGTGAGAATAATTCTGCTCAGAGGTTCCATCATTCTCTGGATCAAGATATGTTAGAGCAAATAAATTAGTGAATCCACCTGGGGTGTTGGTATGAGTATAAAAAGCATCAGCCTGGACCAAGCCACCGATAGTTAAACTGTGATTAGTTAGGCTGCCATTCTGGCGAGCTTGCAATAAATAACGCTCCTTGCCGACTCCGCTAAAATTCCCCAGCATTTGTTCGCTTAAGCTAGAATTTACGTTTAAAACACTGCTTGAAGAAACAGAATGACTAAGCGAAAGCGAGTTTAATTTGCTTTGCAATTGATTGATTTGGCTTTGTAAATTCTTAAGCTGGTTATTGGTGTTTGAGGCTGAGTACGCTGTGCTCATAGACAGTAAACCTATTACACAAACACTTAAACTGATTTTGTTGAAATTCATGCTTATTATCCCATTGAAAAATAACAAGAATATCAATAAATACTCTATTAGCAATTAAAAAGATTAGATTCTTACTACCAGCACATTACAAGGCGCATAGTGCAAGACGGCATTAGCGGTGGAACCTAATAATGCTGAGGTAATGGCGGATTTTCCTTGAGTCCCAACCACAATTAGTTCGGCTTGGAATTTTTTCGCAGCCTGTAAGATGGCTTGTTTGGGCGTGCTAATAGCTATTTGAGTATCTGACAAATCGACATTTAATTCCTGACTTAAGGCGGATAAATTTTGCTCTGCTTCTGCTTTAAGGTCGTTTTCAATTTCTGGGTAATAGGCTGATGCGGTAGCAGAGATATAAGTGATGGCATGAATGATATGAAGTTTGGCCTGGTATATTTGGGCTACACTATTTGCCTTAAGCGCAACTTTTTTACTATTAGGGTTTAAATCTGAAGCTAATACGATATGTTTATAGCTTGAACCCATTACACATTGGTTTTCTTTATTCAATCGAATGGTTAATACATCACAATGGGCATTATGCAAAATACCATTTGCAGTGGAGCCTAATAACAATTCAAGTCCATGCTTGCCATGGCTGCCACAAATAATCAAATCTGCTCCCATAGCTTTGGCATAATCACAAATCTGTACGCTAGCTAAACCTTTTAGCAAGACGGTTTCACAGCCATAGGTTTCTCTCACAGCGCTTAAAAGACGGCTGGCTTCATTTTCGACTGACTGTTGAAAATCATAAGCAGAGGGTATACTTGAGGCCATGGATGGCATGGCATACACGCAATGAAATTTTGCTTGCTGAGCATTGACAAAATGCTGAGCTGATAGCAGGAGATCGTGATAGGGCTCATAGACATCAATGGCGAGCAAAATATTTTTATAACTCGACATATCAAATTCCTCTCAAATGATACTCGTTTCATTCTAATCTAAGCATCCTTGCAAGCAAACTTGTTACAAGAAAAATATTTTAATGAGTATAAATTCTCAGCTAACCCTTGTTGTTCTATGTAAGGATTAGCTACACTGTAGCAGGTAAACCAAAGGCGTAAGCTATGAATACAAATCCAGTACATAACAGTGAAATGAAAGATCAGATAAAGTCGAATTTTCAGCTCGATATTTATCTGCTATTGGCAGTAATCGGTTTGTTGATGGTAGGTTTAGTCATGGTGACATCCTCCTCTATGGTGGTGGCCCAGCATGATTATGGCAATAGTTTTTACTTCATTATTCGGCAGCTTATATTTGCAACCATTGCCATAGCAGCAGCGGTAGGCATGTTATGTGTCGATACTAAGAAGTGGTATGAAAAAGGCCCCATCTGGCTCATTGGCGGAATATTATTATTAATATTGGTTTTAATCCCTGGCATTGGTCATGTGGTTAATGGAAGTCGACGCTGGATTGACGTGGGGCCAATTGCCATTCAGGTTTCAGAGCTAGTAAAACTTTGTGCGGTCATGTATGTGGCAAGCTATTTAGTTAGGCATGGTGATGTCGCGCGTAATACCTTTTTTGGAGTAATAAAACCCATTTGTGTACTAGGCTTAATGGGGATTTTATTGCTATTAGAGCCTGATTTTGGCGCCACTGTAGTTGTGTTTACTACGGCTTTGGGAGTTATGTTTATGGCTGGAGTAAGGCTGCGTTGGTTCTATATTTTAATCACTTTGGCAGTGTTAGCCGCTGTCATGTTGGTGTTGTTTTCCCCATATCGCTTGGCTCGTTTAACCGGTTTTCTTCATCCCTGGGATAATCAATTTGATACGGGTTATCAATTGACTCAATCGCTAATTGCCTTTGGTCGAGGCGGTTGGTTTGGAGTGGGGCTAGGCGGTAGTATTCAAAAATTATTTTATTTACCTGAGGCCTATACCGATTTTGTTCTAGCCGTTATTGCAGAAGAGCTTGGCTTTATAGGTGTAATATTTGTAATAGGATTGTTTGTAATAGTAGGTTGGCGAGGCTTAGTAATAGCGAGGCAGGCCCATTCTCGTGGCTTAGATTTTGATGCCTATGTCGCTTATGGCATTACCTTCTGGTTAGGAATGCAAGTCATGGTAAATATTGGAGTTAATATTGGTTTGTTACCGACCAAGGGCCTGACTTTGCCATTTATTAGCTATGGGGGCAGTAGCTTAGTGGTAGACTGCATGGTAATTGGGATCTTGCTGCGAATTGATATGCAAAATAAATTGGCAAAAATGGGGGCAGCATTAGATAAAATCCCTGGACGGAAAATCAGAATTAACATATGAAATTATCTAATCAAAATGTATTGATAATGGCAGGCGGAACGGGTGGACATGTTTTTCCAGCCTTGGCCCTAGCCAAAAAGTTAGCTGAAAAAGGCTATACCATACATTGGTTGGGGGTGGAGAATGCTATTGAAGCTCGGTTAGTTCCAGCAGCCGGTATTCCTATTCATTATATTCCAGTTAAAAGTTTACGAGGTAAAGGTTTAAAACGATGGTTTAGTCTGCCTTTTAATTTGATTAGGGCGGTATATTGTTCCATAAAAGTAATAAAACAGCTTAAGCCTAAATTAATTATTGGCATGGGAGGCTTTGTGTCCGGCCCTGGGGCTATCGCTAGCAAAATCTTAGGGCTACCTTTGGTCATTCACGAACAAAACGCGATAGCGGGTATGACCAATCGATATTTGGCCAAAATAGCCAATCAAGTGCTATGTGCTTTTCCAGGTGCTTTCCCAGCCTCTAAAAAAGTGCTCATAACTGGAAACCCGGTTCGAGAGGAAATTGTTAAACTTGGATTAAGCTCCTGTTCTGAGCCAAATGATCCTTTGCATCTGCTAATAATAGGCGGCAGCTTGGGTGCGGCAGTTTTCAATGAAGTAATACCAGAGGCATTAGCTTTGTTGCCTCAAGAGCAAAGGCCAGTAGTATGGCAGCAAACCGGTGAAAAAACTTTTGCCCTAGCCCAAGACCAGTATGTTAAGTATCAGGTTAAAGCAAAGATAGCCCCCTTTATCGACAATATGGCAGAAGCTTATGCTTGGGCCGATATAGTGATTTGTCGTGCAGGTGCCATGACAGTTGCGGAACTGGCAGTAGCAGGGAAACCGGCAATTTTGGTGCCATTACCCTATGCTGTTGATGACCATCAACGCTATAATGCTAAATACTTAGCCGATCATGAAGCCGCAATTTTGAGATTGCAGACAGAGTTTTCCGCTCAATCTTTAGCTGAATTGCTGCAATATTACTCAAATAATAAGCAGGACCTTAAAAGAATGGCAATGAAGGCAAAAGAATTGGGCCAAGCCAATGCCTGCAACGTGGTTGCAGATGCCTGCATTAAAGTTATGGAGAAAGAATAAATGAAAGCTGAGCAGGCAAGTCATATATCATCGACAATGCGCAGAATTCGCCGAATCCATTTTGTTGGAATTGGTGGAGCAGGAATGTCAGGAATAGCAGAAGTATTACATAATTTAGGCTATGTCGTTTCGGGTTCAGATCTAAAACAAACTTCTGTCACCCGACGATTAGCAGAATTAGGCATTGAAATTAAAATAGGTCATCGGCCTGAGTATATCGAAAATGCCAATGTAGTGGTCATTTCTTCGGCTATTTCACCCAATAATCCAGAAGTCCAAGAGGCGGTAAATCGCCATATACCTGTTATTCCTAGGGCTTTAATGCTTGCGGAGTTAATGCGATTTAAAACTGGAATAACAGTAGCTGGCACCCATGGTAAAACTACTACCACAAGTTTGCTAGCAAATATATTTGGAGATGCCGGCTTAAAACCTACTTTTGTGGTGGGCGGGAAAGTCAATAGCACTGGAACTAACGCGCGGTTTGGTGAAGGTTCTTATTTTATTGCTGAAGCAGATGAGAGTGATGCTTCATTTTTATATTTAACGCCCACTATTTCAGTTGTCACCAATATCGATGCCGATCATATGGTGAATTACAATAATGACTTCAATGTGCTACGCCAGACATTTGTTCAATTTATCCGCCGATTGCCATTTTATGGCCTAGCGGTTTTATGTATAGATGACGCTAATATCCGGCAAATTTTACCTGAAATAACCTGCTCAGTGCTAACTTATGGATTTAGTGAAGATGCAGATTTTAGGATCACTGACTTTGAGCAGCATGGCCTGAATTCTCAGTTTACCGTAATGCCAAAAGCCGGTGCTATCAAACCTTTCAAGGTGAATTTAAACCTTGCGGGTAAGCATAATGCGCTCAATGCTACCGCGACTATTGCAGTGGCTTTGGATTGTGAAATACCGGTTGAAAATATTTGCAAGACTTTAGAAAATTTTTCAGGAATTGGCCGTCGCTGCCAGGTCCATGGCCAAATTGAGCTTACCAATGGTAATAAAGTGAACTTAATTGATGACTATGGCCATCATCCGCGTGAAATATCAGTCACTTATGAAGCTTTGAAAAATGCTTACCCTGATCGTCGTGTAGTCTTAGCCTATCAGCCGCATCGTTATAGCCGGACTGAAGAACAATTCGAAGATTTCGCTAATGTTCTATCAGGCGCGGATGCATTGGTGATGTTAGAAGTCTACCCTGCTGGTGAAGAGCCTATTGCAGGCGCTGACAGTAAAGCATTATGCCGAGCTATTCGTAGTCGAGGTAAGGTTGAGCCTGTCTATGTAGATGGAGTGGATGCTGCTGTAGAGTTGCTACCCAATATTTTACAAGACGGAGATGTTTTAATCAGCCAAGGGGCAGGCGATGTCGATCAGATAATGTATCGCTTAATGAAACAATTTACTAAACTGCCTTTATAAAAATAATTTATTGATGAGAATAAAATGATGAAAGTTGAAAAAGGGGTATTGTTAACTAATGTTAGTTTAAAGCCCTATACCTATTGGAAAATTGGTGGTAATGCTGAGCGTTTTTATTGGCCCCATGACTTACAAGACTTAGTCCAGTTTTTAAAACAGCTCCCAGCCGATGAACCTATTACTTTTATTGGCTTAGGAAGTAATTTACTCGTTATGGATTCTGGGGTGCAAGGTACGGTGATTATGACGCAAAGTGCCTTAAAAGAAATGGCCCCAGTTGATACCAATAAATTACGAGTAGAAGCTGGCGTGGGCTGTGCGCAAATAGCCCGATTTGCCGCGCGTCATAACATGGTAAATGGTGAATTTTTCTGTGGCATCCCTGGCTCCATGGGCGGAGCTTTATTTATGAATGCGGGTGCCTTTGGCGGAGAAACTTGGCAAAAAGTAATTGAAGTAGAGGTCATTGATAGGCATGGAAACTTATGCAAGCGCCCAGCTTCAGAATTTACCCCACATTATCGTCATATTGAAGGCTTGGGTGAAAACGAATGGTTTGTAGCTGCCACTTTGCAATTTGATATAGGTGATGGCCAAGAGAGTATGGGGATAATTAAAGCTTTGCTTGATAAGCGCTCACAATCCCAACCAACTGGCGAGCCATCTTGTGGCTCTACTTTCCGCAACCCGCCTGGAAATTTCGCCGCGAAGCTAATTGAAGCCGCTGGTTTAAAAGGGACTCAAATTGGGGGGCTACAAGTTTCCCAAAAGCATGCTAACTTTCTGGTTAATGTTGGAAATGCCAGTTCACAGGATGCATTAGATTTGATGGCTTTAGTGCATAAAACTGTACAAGAGAAGTTTGGAATTGATCTGACTCCTGAAGTAAAAATAATTGGAAAAAAAACCTCATCTTAATACCCGTTGCCTGTACCTGGCCGTTGACACCTTATCGGCGCTCAAAAGCAGGCGGGATTGAATGGCCAACATAAAATGACTAGCCTGGATTTTGATGACTGCTTTGCAGTAGTAGAATGAAAAATAAGTAGGAATGAAATGAAGTTAAAACTGCGAACCAAATTGATTGGAATCGGCCTCATTGCCTTAGCAGCCATAGCGGCGGATTATGCTTTATGGCGCTATCTTAAGCAGCCAGATCAATTTCCCATTTTATCAGTGAAAGTAGCTGGTCATTATGATTATATTGGTGCTCCTTTGCTGCAGCAGACTTTAGGCCCATATATGGGCAATGGTTTATTTGGTTTAAATAAACGAGTTGCTCGTAAAGCGCTATTGCAAAATCCAGCAGTGCAATCAGCTAGTATTATTCGGATATTACCCTATACCGTTTTGATTACGGTACAAGAGAAAAAAGCTATCGTGCGCTGGAATGATGGTAGCTTAATGACAGCTAAAGGAGAATTTTTTGCGCCGAATGTGGCTCACTCTGGAGACAATTTACCTTTATTTGTTGGAGATCAGCAAAATCAAAAGCAAATGCTTAAAGAATTTTTCACATTCCAAAAACAACTGAAAAAAGTGAACTTGAATATTACAACTTTATGGTTAACCCCTACTGGGAGTTGGCGACTTCAAGTCACTGATGCATCAAATAATTTATTCTGGGTTTACCTTGGCACCACAAAAACTCATGAATTGATGGACGGGTTTATTACGGCTTACCCTTTAATGATGACGAGTGCTACCCCAGGAGCTAATCTAATTTATGTCGATTTACGTTACCATACAGGTTATGCTGCAAAATGGACTGTTCCACCTAAAACTCCAAAGTCCACTTCGATCAATCCAGCCCGAACTGTGTCATGAGCCTAATCAATAAATGCCCTATATTTAAGCTAGGCTGCAATTTTTTGCCTAACAAATATATTTATGAGGCCTTAATATATTCTTTGATATCCAGGGTGGGAAAGTGATTATAAGAAGCCCTTTTACGAACTAGGCATTTCGAAAGTCAAGTTTTTTTATTACTTACTATTGTTAGATTCTATAAATATGTACTACTATATAATGCAATGAGAAACTGCGTAATTTTTAAAGCTTGGGTCAAGCTTTTTAATTTACATAAATTTATGGGCTTGTGCTAGGAGTCGGCTTTAATGTCCAGAACGCCAGATAAAAATCTTTTAACCGCATTAGATATTGGTACTTCCAAGGTCGTTGCTATTGTTGCTGAACAAACTGATAATGGCAAAATAAACATTATCGGCATCGGGGTGCAACCCTCACGCGGCTTGAAAAAAGGGGTTATCGTTAATATAGATACGACCGTTCAAGCAATTCAAAAAGCCATCGAAGAAGCCGAACATATGGCTGATTGTAAAATTTCTTCTGTGTGTGTGGGAATTGCTGGTAGCCATATTCATAGCTTTAATTCTAATGGAGTGGTGGCTATTCGTGACAGTGAAGTGTCCAATGCGGATGTTGAGCGAGTGATCGAAGCGGCTAAAGCCGTGGCAATTCCAACTGACCAAAGAATCTTACATATTCTTCCGCAAGAATTTGTTATCGATAATCAAGAAGGCATTAAAGAGCCTGTGGGCATGTCTGGAGTGCGTTTAGAAGCTCGAGTACATATGGTATCTGGTTCTATTAGCGCGGCACAAAACATTGTGAAATGTGTTGGTGCATGTGGATTGGATGTCTCTGACTTAGTTCTGGAACAATTAGCATCCAGTTATTCTGTATTAACTGAAGATGAAAAAGAATTAGGTGTGTGCTTAGTGGATATTGGTGGAGGCACTGCGGATATTACGGTCTTTACTGAAGGCGCAATTCGTCATACTTCAGTGATTCCAATTGCCGGCTCACAAGTAACGAGTGATATCGCTCATGCTTTACGCATCCCCACCCAGTACGCTGAAGCGATTAAAATTCAGCACGGTGTAGCTTTGACTCGAATGGCTAGCTCTGAAGAAAGCATCGAAGTGAAAGGCGTGGCAGAAAGACCAGGTCGTCGCTTATCCATGCAAACTTTAGCTTCAGTGATTGAAGCACGTTATGAAGAATTATTTGGCCTAATTTATCAAGATTTAAAAGGCAGCGGCTTTGCCGACCACTTGGCCTCAGGAATCGTCCTTACAGGTGGTGCGTCAAAAATGCCTGGAGTGTTAGAGCTTGCTGAAGAAGTATTCAGAGTGCCAGTACGTTTAGGCGTGCCACATTCTGTTGTAGGTTTGACAGATGTAGTATGTAACCCTATTCATGCCACTGGAGTGGGTTTGTTAATTTATACCCAGACTCAACAAAGGGAATCCATGCAAGTAGAAGTTGCATCAGCAGAGCCTGAAAATAATGAAGCAGGCGTAATAGATAAAATGAAAAATTGGTTTTCACGGCACTTTTAACTTAAGAAGGTTAAGCAATTATGTTTGATGTATCCGAAACTTTATTAGATAACGCAGTCATTAAAGTGATTGGTATTGGTGGCGGCGGAAGTAATGCGATTGAGCATATGCTTGGCCAAAACATTGAAGGTGTAGAATTTATTTGTGCAAACACTGATGCGCAAGCTTTAAAAAATTCTTCTGCCCGTAATATTTTACAATTAGGCGCTCAGCTTACTAAAGGCTTAGGTGCAGGCGCTAATCCAGAAATTGGAAAGCGAGCGGCCCAAGAAGACCGTAATCGTATTCAAGAAATTTTAAGCGGTGCTGATATGTTATTTATTACCGCTGGAATGGGCGGTGGTACTGGAACAGGTGCGGCCCCAGTGGTTGCTGAAATTGCTCGAGATATGGGGATTTTAACAGTGGCGGTAGTGACCAAGCCTTTCCCATTTGAAGGTAAACGACGTATGCAGTTGGCCGAAATCGGGATTTCCGAGCTGGCTGAGCGCGTAGACTCCCTCATTACCATTCCTAATGAAAAATTACTTACCGTATTAGGCAAAAACGTAAGTTTATTGGATGCTTTTAAGGCCGCTAATAACGTGTTGCAAGGTGCCGTACAAGGTATTTCCGAATTGATTACTCGCCCAGGTTTAATTAACGTAGACTTCGCGGATGTGCGTACCGTAATGTCTGAGATGGGTATGGCTATGATGGGAACTGCAACTGCCTCTGGTGAAGATCGTGCTCGCGAAGCGGCTGAAGCTGCTGTGGCTAGCCCATTGTTAGAAGATATAGCGTTGTCTGGAGCTAAAGGCGTGCTGGTAAATATTACGGCTGGTATGGATATGTCTATTGGTGAATTCGAAGAAGTTGGCGAAGTAATCAAAGGCTTTACTTCCGACCAAGCAACGGTAGTAGTAGGAACGGTTATCGACCCAGAAATGCATGATGAATTAAGGGTGACTATAGTTGTTACCGGTTTAGCCAATGTTCATGAAGGCGGCAGACGTGGTCTGCGTGATGATCGTCAAGGGGCAAGACAATTAGGTCAAGGTTCTAAACGACCTATGGTCGATCCTAACCAAGAAGCAGACTATTTGGACATCCCAACCTTCCTGCGTCGACAATCCGACTAATACCATTGGCTTTTTGAGCTGTCTTGTTGCGTATTGTAGTCGGGGCTCATTTATTTGTTATTAACTGCGGGCGCTTGTGCTAGTGCGCCTCGACAGCTTCAAAAACAAAGATGGTATAAAAAGCAGCTTAACATTTAATGAGACGGTATCAATATGTCAATGCAACACACAATAAAAAACAGTATCAGTATAGTGGGAAAAGGCTTACATTCTGGCAAAGAAGTAAAGTTAACTTTTTGCCCAGCGGCTGAAAATTCTGGCATTACCTTCAAGCGTACGGATATATCGCCTCAGGTCAGCATAAAAGTAAGCCCTGATAAAATTCAAGAAACTATGCTTTGCACGATGTTGGTAGAGCATGACGTAAAGATTTCTACCATTGAGCATGTGTTATCTGCTTTATCTGCTTTGGAAATTGATAATGTCATTATTGAACTCAACGCTGAAGAAGTGCCGATTGTCGATGGAAGCGCTTCACCTTTTGTGTTTTTATTGCAATCGGCTGGAATTATTGCGCAAGCTACGCCTCGGAGATATTTACTGGTTAAAAAAGCGGTCCGAGTGGAACAAGACGATAAATTTGTTGAACTTTCGCCTCATAGTGGTTTTCAGTTGAATGTCTCAATTGATTTTCAACACCCTGCAATTTCTAATACCTCTAAACAAGTAGAATTTGAATTTTCTCCCATCAGTTATTCCAAAGAAGTAGCTAGAGCCCGTACTTTTGGATTTGCCGCGCAACTAGAACAACTGCATAACCAAGGCCTTGCTTTGGGGGCTAGTTTAGAAAATGCCGTGGGCTTGGATGATAATGGCGTCATCAACGAAGAAGGTTTACGGTTCCCGGATGAGTTTGTTAAACATAAACTATTAGATGCCATCGGGGATTTATATTCAGTTGGGGCCATTAAAGGTTCCTATAAAGCCTACAAGCCAAGCCATGCATTAAACAATCGTTTACTACGCAAGCTGTTGGCTGAGCAAGATGCCTGGGAATATATCCAAGCTTAGGTGGAAAATATCCTAATAAAGCATATAAGCCAAGCCATACATTAAACAATCGTTTACTACGCAAGCTGTTGGCTGAGCAAGACGCCTAGGAATATATCCAAGCTAAAGTGGAAAATATCCTAAGGTTTTTAAATTTGATGATATTTTATTTTTTTCATTGAATAATGCCCGCATAAAATAGGCGGGTAGAAAAGTTATGTATAGAGCAGATGCATTATCATTAGTTATCCCTGAAGAAAAAACGGCCTCATTTCCATTAACTCCTACACAGTCCGGTGGTCATATCACACGAGGTAATGTAGCCATAAGTGTAGTTTCTGAAGAAAAAGCAGCCGATAGTAATGAAACCAGTATTGTGGCCCCTGTTTTACCTGCAACATCTGCAGCTCAAGCTGGAAATAATCCAGTTGCACTTTCTGATATACCTCCTGCAATAACTAGGGCTCAGCCTATTTACGCCAGCGATTCAAATGCTATCAGTAGAGTATATGCTGCTGTTCAAGAAGCATTACAACCTTCAAAGGATATTATAAAGTTAGCTATCCCTTTGATGTGCTCCTATGATTTTAGCATGATGCTAATCGCCGTCGGCATTATAGTGGGTCAACATAGTCTTGATAGTACAGACTTAGCTGCTACCAGTGTGATTACTTCAGTGGTAGGTTTACTCGCAGGCGTAGTACTTTCCTTACTATTTTCAGTTAATATGTGGACAGGCCGTAAAACGGGTGAATTAACAAGAGCAATAAAAGACCACGGTCAAGATTCGCTAGAAGCCATTATGCTAAGAAATGAAATTTCTCAAGTATATAGAAGAGGGTTAATAATTTCTTTCCCATCTTTATTGCTAGCATGTATAGGTATGCTAGTAGTTGCACCCCTTTTAACTTTATTAGGCCAAGACCCCGTTGTCATGGACCGAGTTGATGTATTTATGAAGTGGAGCATACCTTTAATAGTGTGCTTATGGATAAGGCAATGTGCAGAAGCCATCCTTCTTAGTTTTAAAGAAAAATATTCTTTAATGGCGATGGGTTTAAGTAGCTTTTTACTCAGCACCAGTTTTGCTTATTTCCTGAGTATTAAGCTTAATTTGCAAGGTGTGGCAATAGCCTATGATATGGGGGCATTTTTGACCTGTTTGGGTTTTTGCACTTATTTAGCTTTTCATAAGAACTATAAAGATTTTCATTTTTTCCGCTTATTCAACAAAATTGAACAAGCTGAATTCAAAAAAATGTGGGAATTAGCAAAACTCGGATTACCTACTGCAATAGCCTTTGTAAATGAATTTGCTATAAGCTTTATTTTAACGATTATGGCAGGCTTATTGGGAAATAATCAATTGGCGGCTATGGATTTTGCTTTGCTAATCAACTACATAGCGTATATTCCTGTTTTTGCTTTAAGTTTAACCTCTCTACAATTAATCAGTTCTGCACGCGGAGAGCATCAATATAATGCGGCTAGTCGCTTGGCTCGGGAAGGGCTAATAATAAGTATGCTAGTAATGATGGTATTATGCTTGCCACTTTTTATCTGTCCTGAGACCGTAGCAAAACTTGTTAAGCATGATATCCAGGATGATCTATTGCCATTAATTCATAAATTGCTACCCATTCAAGGCTTCAGTATTCTAATGGATACTATGCGCTACAATATGCTCCAAACTTATAGAGCATTGGATAGCAATCTTTTGGGCACTGTTATTTCCATCGTTGGGCTATGGATAGCGCTGCCATTAGCAGGCTTATTATCATTTATGGAATCAAATGATATTTATGGAATTGCCATAGCATATTGTGTTGCCTCTTTTGCCTGTAATATAGCAATGGGAATCAAATGGTATGGTAAAACTAGCCCTAATTCTATTGAATCCTTAGAACATGTTGATAGACATATGTCGGCAACTATGGCGCAGATGGTTCCTGTGCAATCAGATACTGAATTAACAAGGCTTGTCTACTCACCTGCCCTCGTTATTTCAACCTCACATAGTCATAGCTCTGAATCTGGGCCTTTAAATATTGTTGTTAATAATCCAATAGCAAGGATGATTGATGTCGCAAGTTCCATACCTCGTCCTGCATCCTCGCCTGGAGTAGAGCCTACAGAAAATGATAGCTTAGTTCCTCCATCTGTACTCTACCCTTCTTATTCCCCGGCTGAAGCATCCGCTGAACCCGTAGGCTATCATTCATTATCGACCCCTTCCGCCAGCCGCCATGGTTCTTTGTTTGCAGAGAATAGAGGGCGCGTCCCTCAAGCATTTACTGCCGGGGCCGTTAGATGGTTAACCCATCGAGATGGCACCCCTGCTTTCATTGAAGCCCAGTTTTTGTCGCCGGTAAGAAGCGATGCGCTTGAAAGGCGAGGCCTTAATAATAATTCCTATACAATCTGACCGTAATGGGCCAAGAATTGTTCTAAAGATTTTTTTAGTTTAGGATCAGAAGTACTTGAAATGGCACTGAGCAAAGATTCGCAGGCCTGTTGTGAAAGTGTGAACCCAGACGGCTCGACGGTTTTTGGCTGAGAAGCCTTATGCGTAGTTAAAGCCATTTGTTGTTCAATTTTAATGAGTCCAGCAAAATCTGGGGTTTTACGTAATTGTGATAACAGATCTGGTAAAGCAAAGCGCAATTTAGCTGCCCAGCTAGAGTTGTCTACTTCTAGAATCAATTTGCCCTGGCTTAAATTGAGGACTTTTACATGCTTGGCAATATCTTGAGGTAAAGCAGCATGCACAAGTTTATTTAAACTTTGAAGCTGGGATGCCACTTGTAAAAACTTCGCCAAAGCCCCATGTGATTGCTTTAGGATAGAAGTTAAATTTTCACTGGTTGGTTTAGGCATAAATTATAATAAAAGTTTCTGGCGAGTCTTTAATACAGTATACTGGTTGAATTGAAAAGATTATAGGTTTAAAGAGGCTTTTGCAAAAGCGATTGCCTTTTCCTAAATGTTGGACGCCATCCCAGGCTAAAGTTGGGCGGGCGGCAATGGAGAAGATGTCGCGATTCTTTTCCTTTGCAGATCCCCATCGCGTATTGTCAGCGAAAATCGCTGTAGGGTATTTTGATAGATGATACAGGCTTTAATAAAAAACGTTTTTGGTAGCCGCAATGATCGATTGCTGAAAAGCATTTATAAGTCCGTGGAAAAAATTAATGCCATGGAACCTGAGTTTGTTAAACTTACCGATGCCGAGTTGCAAGCAAAAACTCAAGAATTTAGAAGTCGTTTAAATCAGGGCGCTACTCTGGATGATATTTTAGAAGAAGCTTTTGCTACTGCCCGTGAAGCTAGTAAGCGTGTGCTTGGTATGCGCCATTATGATGTGCAGTTAATCGGGGGCATGGTTTTGCATCAAGGCAAAATTGCCGAAATGCGTACTGGTGAAGGTAAAACCCTGGTAGCCACATTAGCTTTGTATCTCAATGCTTTAAGCGGAAAAGGTGCGCATTTAGTTACAGTGAATGATTATTTGGCGCAGCGTGATGCTGGTATTATGGCTAAGTTATATGAATTTTTAGGCTTGAGTACAGGCGTTATAGTAAGCCAAATGGATAATCAGGCTAAAAGGGCCGCCTATGCTTGCGATATCACTTATGGTACCAATAACGAATTTGGGTTTGATTACCTGCGCGATAATATGGCCTTTAGTTTGCAAGAGAAAGTTCAGCGTGAATTGAACTTTGCCGTGGTGGATGAAGTAGACTCTATTTTAATTGATGAAGCTCGTACTCCATTAATTATTTCAGGCGCGGTAGAAGACAGCTCAGACCTTTATATTCAATTAAATAAAATTGTGCCAAAGCTTAAAAAGCGTGATGCGCCTGAAGGCGAAGGTGATTATTATCTTGATGAGAAAGTAAAACAGGCATTTTTGACTGAATCTGGACATGAACATTTAGAAAGTCTGTTGGCAGAAGCTGGCATTTTAGCTGAAGGTGAAAGCCTTTATAATGCTAATAATATTGGTTTAATGCATTACCTTAATGCCGTATTGCGGGCACATGCGCTATTTCATAAAGACGTAGACTACATGATTAAAGATAATGAAATCATGATTGTGGATGAGCATACAGGGCGTGCGATGCCTGGGCGTCGTTGGTCAGATGGCTTACATCAAGCTATTGAAGCCAAAGAAGGGGTAAAGATTCAAGCTGAAAACCAAACCTTAGCCTCTATCACCTTCCAAAATTATTTTAGACTATACAATAAACTTTCTGGCATGACTGGAACTGCTGATACAGAAGCTTATGAATTCCATCAAATTTATGGCCTAGAGGTGGTGGTAATTCCAACCAATAAGCCTATGGTTCGTAAAGATCATCATGACGTGATCTTTTTGACTATGCCAGAAAAGTTTGAGGCTATCGTTAAAGACATTAAAGCCTGTGTTGAAAAAGGTCAGCCAGTTTTGGTAGGGACTGCCTCCATTGAGACTTCAGAATATTTATCCACTTTGTTGAACAAAGCGGGCATTAACCATCAAGTCTTAAATGCGAAGCAGCATGCTAGAGAGGCAGGCATTATTGCTGAAGCAGGCCGCCCAAGTGCTGTGACGATCGCAACCAATATGGCAGGGCGTGGTACTGATATTATTTTGGGTGGAAACTGGCAGATGGAAATCGAAGCCCTGCCTGAAAAAACTGATGAGGCGATTAGTCTTATAAAACAAGAATGGCAAAAACGTCATGATCAAGTAATTGAGGCTGGCGGTTTGCATATCATTGGCTCCGAACGTCATGAATCTCGTCGAATTGATAATCAGCTTCGTGGTCGATCTGGCCGTCAAGGTGATCCAGGTTCAAGCCGATTCTATTTATCCTTACAAGACAATTTAGTGCGGATTTTTGCCTCAGAGCGTATAGCTGGCCTGATGAAGGGTATGGGTATGGGCAAAGGCGAGGCTTTGGAAAGTAGAATGATTAGTCGTTCTATTGCTGGGGCGCAGAAAAAAGTTGAAGGCCATAACTTTGATATTCGCAAGCAATTACTCGATTACGATAATGTGGCAAATGATCAGCGCTTAGTGATTTACGCGCAGCGCAATGAGCTTTTAGGGGCTGATGATGTATCCAATATCATCAACAACATTGGTAAAGACGTCATCGCTCAATTAGTGGCGGTCTATATCCCAGTTGGTAGCTTAGAAGAGCAATGGGATGTAAAAGGTTTAGAGCAAGCTCTGCAAAATGATTTCAATGCAAACTTGCCAATTTCCAGCTGGTTAGAAAGCCAACCAGATCTAGATGAAAAAAGCTTGCTAGAAAAAATTACTCAAGAGATTGAGCAACACTATGAAGCGAAAAAAGCCAAAGTTAATATCGAGGCCCTTAAGCAATTTGAAAAAATGATATTGCTGCAAAGTATGGACACCCATTGGCGTGAACATTTAAGCAACTTAGACCATTTACGTCATAGTATTAACCTGAGGGGCTATGCGCAAAAAGATCCTAAACAAGAATATAAGCGTGAAAGTTTTAACTTATTTTCCGATATGTTAGATAAGTTTAAGTTCGATGTAGTGACCACTTTAGCAAAAGTGCAGTTAACTACACCTGAGGATGCTAACGAAGTAGAATCCCAATGGCGCCAATCTGTTAACCATATGGATTTTCAACATGCTGAGCTTGATGGTATGGGTAATGTACAAGATGCTCGCCCCACTGTTTCACAAGATACTTTCACTCGAGTAGGTCGTAATGATCCTTGCCCTTGTGGCTCAGGTAGAAAATTCAAACAATGTCACGGGGTATTGAATTAATCACATTCATAACCCTTGATTTATCTGGCTTTGAAAGAAATTTGCAAAAATTTTAAAAAAGACCTTGACGATACGTTTTGCATCCGTATAATGGCACCTCACTGAACGAAGACGAATGAGTCGAGTTTGAAGCTCTTTAACATACTAATAAGCAATTAAGTGTAGGCACTTGTTGATTAATTTGAGGCAACAAAAAAAAGATATACATTAGTAATACAATTAGTTAGAGATTGAACTGAAGAGTTTGATCCTGGCTCAGATTGAACGCTGATGGCATGCTTAACACATGCAAGTCGCACGGCAGCATGCTTGTAGCAATACAAGTGATGGCGAGTGGCGGACGGGTGAGTAACGCGTAGGGACCTACCGAATAGAGGGGGACAACCCAGGGAAACTTGGGCTAATACCGCATAATACTGTAAAGTTAAAGGGGGCGTAAGCTCTCGCTATTTGATGGACCTGCGTTGGATTAGCTAGTTGGTAGGGTAAAGGCCTACCAAGGCGACGATCCATAGCTGTTCTGAGAGGAAGACCAGCCACACTGGAACTGAGACACGGTCCAGACTCCTACGGGAGGCAGCAGTGGGGAATATTGGACAATGGGGGCAACCCTGATCCAGCAATGCCATGTGTGTGAAGAAGGCCTTAGGGTTGTAAAGCACTTTAGTTGGGGAGGAAGTGTACGAGACGAATAATCTTGTATGTTGACGTTACCCAAAGAATAAGCACCGGCTAACTCTGTGCCAGCAGCCGCGGTAATACAGAGGGTGCAAGCGTTAATCGGAATTACTGGGCGTAAAGCGCACGTAGGTGGTCACTTAAGTCAGGTGTGAAATCCCCGGGCTCAACCTGGGAATTGCATTTGATACTGGGTGTACTAGAGTATGATAGAGGGAAGTGGAATTTCCGGTGTAGCGGTGAAATGCGTAGATATCGGAAGGAACATCAGTGGCGAAGGCGACTTCCTGGATTAATACTGACACTGAGGAGCGAAAGCGTGGGGAGCGAACAGGATTAGATACCCTGGTAGTCCACGCCGTAAACGATGAGTACTAGCCGTTGGTTCCGATAGGAATTAGTGGCGCAGCTAACGCGATAAGTACTCCGCCTGGGGAATACGGCCGCAAGGCTAAAACTCAAAGGAATTGACGGGGGCCCGCACAAGCGGTGGAGCATGTGGTTTAATTCGATGCAACGCGAAGAACCTTACCTACTCTTGACATACTGGGAAGATCGCAGAGATGTGATTGTGCCTTCGGGAACCCAGATACAGGTGCTGCATGGCTGTCGTCAGCTCGTGTCGTGAGATGTTGGGTTAAGTCCCGTAACGAGCGCAACCCTTATCCTTAGTTACCATCATTCAGTTGGGGACTCTAGGGAGACTGCCGGTGATAAACCGGAGGAAGGCGGGGACGACGTCAAGTCATCATGGCCCTTACGAGTAGGGCTACACACGTGCTACAATGGGCAGTACAAAGGGACGCTAAGCCGCGAGGCCATGCAAAACTCATAAAACTGTTCGTAGTCCGGATTGGAGTCTGCAACTCGACTCCATGAAGTCGGAATCGCTAGTAATCGCGGATCAGAATGCCGCGGTGAATACGTTCCCGGGCCTTGTACACACCGCCCGTCACACCATGGGAGTGGGTTGCACCAGAAGTAGCTAGTCTAACTGCAAAGGGGACGGTTACCACGGTGTGGTTCATGACTGGGGTGAAGTCGTAACAAGGTAGCCGTAGGGGAACCTGCGGCTGGATCACCTCCTTAAAGTAAAGCCTTAAATGACAACATAGTGTCTACGCTTAATTGCTTACGTAAAGATTTGGGTTTGTAGCTCAGTTGGTTAGAGCACACGCTTGATAAGCGTGGGGTCGGTGGTTCAAGTCCACCCAGACCCACCAGTTACCAACTGTCACGAGCAAGAAAGATGACTCGTTATAGCGGTAAAAAAATGGGGCCATAGCTTAGTTGGGAGAGCGCTTGCCTTGCACGCAGGAGGTCGTCGGTTCGACTCCGACTGGCTCCACCATATATTATTACGTAAGAAAAACAGAATTGATTAATTGCTTATGATAAAGCAGAGTTTTACCTGGTTATGGATTTGATTCATAGTTGGGATGAAATGAGTGTTCTTTAACAATCGAATAAGAGTCTAATAAAGATTTAAGAGTTTAAATCTCCAAAAGTAACATTGTTGTAACAAACAAGGGTACATTGAGGAAAACCTTAAGTCTTAGTATTTGATACGAAATAGCTTTATAGGGAACAAAAGGCCCTATGAAGTTATCAACCGAATAGGCAAGTTTAACAGACTGCTTGGTTTCAGCTCAAAACTAATTCAAGGCAAAGCGAGTGAACGCGATGGCGCATAGTATTACTATGTAACGGAGTGTGAGCGAGGCTTTAACGAAGAAGTAGCGAAGAGATGAAAGCAAGGCCCTATAAGGTTATATGATCAAGAGAATAAGTGCATACGGTGGATGCCTTGGCAGTAGAAGGCGAAGAAGGACGTTATAGCATGCGATAAGCCTCGGGGAGCTTGCAAGTGAGCTTTGATCCGGGGATTTCCGAATGGGGGAACCCACTATAGGTAACTATAGTATCCTTATCTGAATACATAGGATAAGAGAAGCGAGACCTGGAGAACTGAAACATCTAAGTAACCAGAGGAAAAGAAATCAACCGAGATTCCGAAAGTAGTGGCGAGCGAAATTGGAAGAGCCCGACATGGTATCAGACTGTTTTATAGGAGAATAGGTTGGGAAACCTGACGATAGAGGGTGATAGTCCCGTATCCGAAATAAAGCAGCTGTTAATGTCAAAGAGTAGAACGGCACACGTGGAACGCTGTTTGAACATGGGGGGACCATCCTCCAAGGCTAAATACTAACTACTGACCGATAGTGAACCAGTACCGTGAGGGAAAGGCGAAAAGAACCCTGTTTAAGGGAGTGAAATAGAACCTGAAACCGTATGCATACAAGCAGTGGGAGCTAGATTTAGTCTAGTGACTGCGTACCTTTTGTATAATGGGTCAGCGAGTTAATGGTACTAGCGAGGTTAACCGAATAGGGGAGCCGAAGGGAAACCGAGTCTTAATAGGGCGCATAGTTGGTATTATTAGACCCGAAACCGGGCGATCTATCCATGTCCAGAGTGAAGGCTAGGTAACACTGGCTGGAGGCTCGAACCCACTAATGTTGCAAAATTAGGGGATGAGGTGTGGATCGGAGTGAAAGGCTAAACAAGCTCGGAGATAGCTGGTTCTCCTCGAAAGCTATTTAGGTAGCGCCTCAATTGATCACTTGCGGGGGTAAAGCACTGTTTCGGCTAGGGGGGCTTTAGGGCCTTACCGACCCGATGCAAACTAAGAATACCGCAAAGTGCAGATTGGGAGACACACAGTGGGTGCTAAGGTCCATTGTGAAAAGGGAAACAGCCCAGACCGTCAGCTAAGGTCCCAAAGATATGGCTAAGTGGAAAACGATGTGGGAAGGCACAAACAGCCAGGATGTTGGCTTAGAAGCAGCCATCATTTAAAGAAAGCGTAATAGCTCACTGGTCGAGTCGGCCTGCGCGGAAGATGTAACGGGGCTCAAGCCATACACCGAAGCTACGGGTTTGCCTACATACGTGTAGGCAAGCGGTAGAGGAGCGTTCTGTAAGTCTGCGAAGGTAAATTGAGAAGTTTGCTGGAGATATCAGAAGTGCGAATGCTGACATAAGTAACGATAATGCGAGTGAGATGCTCGCACGCCGAAAGTCTAAAGATTCCTGCGCAATGTTAATCAGCGTAGGGTTAGTCGGTACCTAAGGTGAGGCCGAAAGGCGTAGTCGATGGAAAACAGGTTAATATTCCTGTACTTCTTATTAATACGAAGGGGGGACGAAGAAAGCTATGTTAGCCTGGCGGTTGGTTGTCCAGGTTTAAGCAGGTAGGTGGAACACTTAGGTAAATCCGGGTGTTTAACACTGAGACGTGATGAGGAGGTCTGCTTGCAGACCGAACTAACAGATGCTCTGCTTCCAGGAAAAGCCTCTAAGTGATAGTTAATAAGGAACCGTACTCTAAACCGACACAGGTGGACAAGTAGAGAATACTAAGGCGTTGAGGAAACTCGGGTGAAGGAACTAGGCAAAATAGCACCGTAACTTCGGGAGAAGGTGCGCCCCTGGTAGTTGTAGGCACTTGCTGCTGAAGGCGAAGGGGGTCGAAGACAACAGGTGGTTGCGACTGTTTACTAAAAACACAGCACTCTGCAAACACGAAAGTGGAAGTATAGGGTGTGATGCCTGCCCGGTGCTGGAAGGTTAATTGAAGGGGTTAGCGTAAGCGAAGCTCTGGATCGAAGCCCCAGTAAACGGCGGCCGTAACTATAACGGTCCTAAGGTAGCGAAATTCCTTGTCGGGTAAGTTCCGACCTGCACGAATGGCATAACGATAGCCACGCTGTCTCCACCCGAGACTCAGTGAAATTGAAATCGCCGTGAAGATGCGGTGTACCCGCGGCTAGACGGAAAGACCCCGTGAACCTTTACTATAACTTTACACTGGACTTTGATTCTTGCTGTGTAGGATAGGTGGGAGACTTTGAAGCGGCGCCGCTAGGTGTCGTGGAGTCAACCTTGAAATACCACCCTGTAAGAATTAGAGTTCTAACCTAGGTCCTGAAACGGGATTGGGGACAATGTATGGTGGGTAGTTTGACTGGGGCGGTCTCCTCCTAAAGAGTAACGGAGGAGCACGAAGGTAACCTAGGTGTGGTCGGAAATCACGCTGATAGTGCAAAGGCAAAAGGTTGCTTAACTGCGAGAGTGACAATTCGAGCAGATACGAAAGTAGGTCTTAGTGATCCGGTGGTTCTGTATGGAAGGGCCATCGCTCAACGGATAAAAGGTACTCCGGGGATAACAGGCTGATACCGCCCAAGAGTTCATATCGACGGCGGTGTTTGGCACCTCGATGTCGACTCATCACATCCTGGGGCTGTAGCAGGTCCCAAGGGTATGGCTGTTCGCCATTTAAAGTGGTACGCGAGTTGGGTTTAGAACGTCGTGAGACAGTTCGGTCCCTATCTGCCGTGGGCGTTGGAGATTTGAGAGGGGCTGCTCCTAGTACGAGAGGACCGGAGTGGACGTACCGCTGGTGTTCCGGTTGTGATGCCAATTGCATTGCCGGGTAGCTAAGTACGGAAGGGATAACCGCTGAAAGCATCTAAGCGGGAAGCTCGCCTCAAGATGAGATCTCCCAGGACTTTAAGTCCGTAAGGTTTGTTGAAGACTACAACGTTGATAGGTGGGATGTGTAAGTGCAGCAATGTATTGAGCTAACCCATACTAATTGACCGAGGTCTTGATCATATAACGCTTATAGCGCCTTATCAAATATGAGAAACTTAAGGTTAACATTTAAACCCTTCAATTCAATATTAGACCCTTATCGATTGGTTAAAGCACATTGTGTGCGACAGAATAGCTTAGCGACTATAGCAAGCAGGAACCACCTGACCCCATTCCGAACTCAGAAGTGAAACTGCTGTGCGCTGATGATAGTGTAGGGCTTCCCTATGCGAAAGTAAGTCATCGCTGAGCTTTTTATTTAAAAACTAAGGCCTTGTTAACAGCAAGGCCTTTTTTATTTTTGCTAAATCCATATCATCGACTTACTTAAGCATATGCGACAAATCTGACCGGATCAGATTTGGTCGTGCTTTAGCACGCTAGAAGAGCAAAAACTAAGGAAGGTTTTTGACCAAGTAAGTCATCGCTGAGCTTTTTATTTAAAAACTAAGGCCTTGTTAACAGCAAGGCCTTTTTTATTTCTACCGGCGTCATTCTGACAACGCAGTTCGTCAGAATCTAGCTTTCTAAAATTCCATTCAACAAGACTATGCTAATTTGCAAGCTCAACAAGATTACGCTAAGGTGATAGTACTTTCTCAATAGGTTATGAATGATGCAAAATGTGAAACCTGTATTCGTTTTGCTAGGAATTATCGCACTAGCCAGCTTAATTTATCTACTAGCCCCTGTCCTGAAGCCCTTTGTCTTTGGTGCAATCTTAGCCTATATGGGCAATCCATTTGTCAGCTTTTTACAAAGGCATAAAGTCCCCCGAGTAGCAGGAGTTTCCCTGTTATTTTTGCTAATCATCTTAGTCATAAGTTTAATCAGTATTTACCTTATTCCACGTATTGCAGATCAATTTCAAAACCTTATTGCTCAAGCACAACAAGCTTTGAGTGTCATTCAGACTAAGTTTATGCCCTGGATTAATCATCACACCGGTTTGAATTTGCAGTTTAGTGGCGAACAGGTCAAATCTTTTATTAATCAACATACGGACCAATCGCAAAACTATGTGGGCAATGTGGCCAAAAAGCTGGCGCAATCAAGTTTAGCAGTATTAAGTATAGCAATGGATGTGCTTATAGTGGTGGTAGCTACTTTTTACCTAATGCGCGATTGGCCTAAGCTTTTGCAAAAAACCTATAATTTATTACCATTGCGCATTCAACCTGTTGCCGTAAAATTAGGTCATGAAATCCACCAAGTATTACAAGCCTTTTTTCGAGGCACATTAATCGTAATGTTGGCCCTTATGCTTATCTATGGCATAGGTCTTAGTATTATTGGGCTTAATGTCGCCATTGTAGTGGCGGTAATAGCGGGAGTCTTAAGTATTGTGCCTTATTTAGGTTTGATTATTGGGTTGTTGATGGCAGTGACAGCAGCGGCATTTCAGTTTGGAGATATTAGCCACTGTGTATGGGTATTGGTACTATTTGTAATTGCTCAGTGTGTTTCAGATGTTATCCTACAGCCAATTTTGATTGGTAATAAAGTAGGTTTACATCCCTTGTCCGTCATATTTGCTATTTTTGCGGGCGAGGCTTTATTTGGTTTCACTGGAATTATATTGAGTATTCCTGCCGCTGCAATTATTAATGTATTGCTACGATATGGCGTTTCCCGCTATCTTAATAGTCCTTACTATTTGCAGTAAAAGGATTGGCATGAGTATCAGTAAGAACATTACTATAGTCGGTGGCAAAGGCCAAATGGGTCTATTGTTTGCTAGCTTTTTAAATAGCATAGGTCATTGTATTCAGGTTCTGGATAAAGAGCATTGGCATAATGCGGCTGAGCTTTTAAGCCAGGCAGATCTAGTCTTGGTAACTGTCCCGATTCATAAAACCGAGGCGATTATTCGCCAATTAAAGCCTTTTTTGCCGCAACAGGCTATATTAGCGGATTTAACCAGTCTACAAGCCAAACCATTAAATATTATGCTTGAAGTCCACACAGGCCCAGTTATAGGATTGCATCCTATGTTTGGCCCAACTATTAGCTCAGCTGCAAACCAAGGAATCATTTTTAGTGAAGGTCGTATGATGGATAAATGCCAATGGTTGCTTAATGATTTGCAGCAATTAGGCTTTACACTTCAATCAATGCCTGCCGAAAAGCATGATCAGATGATGAATTTTATTCAAGGTTTAGAGCATTTTATTACCATTGCTTTAGGTCAATTTTTACAAGATCAGCAAATTGATATCCCGGCATTAAATCAACTCTCCAGTCCCATTTATCGAATCAAGCTATTACTGCTCGGCCGTATCTTTGATCAAGACCCAGGCTTATATGCCGATATCTTAATGGCAGATGAGTCTAGAGTGGATTTGATTGCACAATTTCTTGAACAAGCCAAAGGTTTGCATCATGACTTAGTCAAAAATGATCGTGAAAAAGTTATAAATCAATTTAATCAAACTAAGGCCTATTTAGGAAAATTTACCCAGTTAGGGCAGCAAGAAAGTGATAATTTACTCAATCACTATTATGCCAGAACCAAGCTATAATCAATTACATATCACAAAAGATGAGACAACCATGAATAAAATCTATCTAAAATCGATTATCACAGGTGCCATATTGTTATTTGCTTATACTATGGTCTTAGGCCTAACCTTTGGTTTTATTGCTGTGATAACCAGCCTTGGCGGCCAATTTGGTGGGGCAATGCATCCACCTGTCGTCTCCTACAATACCTTTTTAGATATTTACTACTGGAATTTACCCATCACTGCTATAACCACCTTACTCGCAGGTGGAGTCTTAGGTGCACTTGATGCAGTGTTTCACACTACTCATAAAAAGTGGGTAGGAGCCGTTGCTATTGTCTTTGGTTTGGCTTGGTTAGTAGTAACTTGGTGGTTTAATTTTGGGATTCCAGTAGTAGCCGCAGCTTTGTTGCTGGCTTTGGTTTATACCGACCTGGCTTTACGAGTGAAGTTTAAGCCAAATCCCGTAGTGAGCTCATTGTTGCATGGCACTTTGCTACTTCCACTGCTATTAATCGGCAGTTTTAGTACCACCGCTGCTATTTATTGGACCTTGCCAAACCATGACCCAGCTGCCCCAATATTTTTAGCCGGGATTTCATTGATGTGTCCAGGAGTGGGCATTATCTTAGGAAGTTTGTTTGGGGCGATTGAAGCCTATGGTAGACGCCATTTGCCTAGCAAAATCGGAGTGCTGGCGGTATTCAGTTTATTAGTGATTTGGTGTGCTTATCAAGTTATTGGTAATTTAAGCTTTGGGTTATTACCTGGATTATTATTAACGGCATGGATTTTAGCACGAGCTAAACACAGGACTATTAAAGCCTTATTAGTTGGAGGCTGTAGTATGGCTTTATTGAGCACGACAGTACTTAGCATGAATACAACGGGCTTAGTCACTCATTTTAGTTCAGGTTTAGTCGGAGTTATCATTGCGATAGTGGCTGCTTTTTTAATAGGCTTAGTTTTTGCAGCTCTATACCTCTGGGCTTATAAATTCAATCGCCATAATTTGGCTTGGTTAGTGAGTTTGGCTATCGGGCTTGTAATTGGACTATTTGGTTCATGGCAAGGCTTAGTGGCATTATTATTAGCCATTATCTTTACTTTATGGACCATTAAATTTAGCTATGACTCGGTTGAGCACGTTTAAGCTGCCTTAGCCAAAATCTTGATGGATGTATGGCCTGATAGATTTTGGCTGAAACAGGCAAAGCTTGGTCAGTCATCAAGCTTGTAATAATTTCTGCTGCTAGCAAACTTGAACTTAAACCTTTTGAACCATGACCACTGCTGATAAATAGATTAGGGTAATATTGTGCAGGCTCATAGTTTTTACGAGTATTGCCCTGAGTTAGATTTTGGTATGTTTGAATAAAGTGGTTTTTAGCCATCACAGGCCCAACTAAAGGTAAATGATCTGGGCTTACCGAGCGAACATTGACCCAGGCTGTGGCTTTTTCCATAGCAAAATCAAGTTGCGGAGCTACTTTATGCAAATAGGAAGCCACTAGTTGATGATCACAACTCGCCTCTGCTAAATCATGTTCTCGCCCATGGCGATAAGTCGATCCCATGATATGTTGGCCATTCAGGGCAGGAGTAATATAACCTTCATAAGCCAAAGGAATATTTAGGCATTCACTCGTTGTCGTGGCAGATATAAGACTTAACTGTCCTGGTAAGGCGCTAAGTGGATAATCTTGGCAAATAGCTAAATCCTTAGCCTGAGATGCATTGGCTATAATTACAGTCTCAGCCTGGCAAACTTTTTGTCCCTCATTATTGTAAAGCAACCAGTCCTCTTGTACTTGGGCCAATTGGCTTATTTTTATTCCGGTATGCAGTTTAAGTTTGGTTCCACAGGCTTTTACAAGGGCTTGGCAAAGTTCATAAAGGTTGACCACGCCTGCTGTTTTATAAAATAGGCCAGAGTGATTCAAACTGATACTAGCAAGTTGGCTGGCTCTGACATAATCAACATATTCTGCAAAATCTGCTGGCAAGTCGCGCTTATTAACAATTTTATTAAAGCGTTCAGCAAGCGTAGAAGTGCTTGCTAAATGAAGCAGTCCATTGAGTTTATAAGAAAAGTCTAGACCTTTATCTCTCAGCTCATTTATTACTTGGCTGGTATAAAAAAAGCCTTGAGTGTAATACTGGTCGGCCAAATTAAAATTCGGGGACAGATGAGGTTTTAAAATAGCAAAGGCATTCGATGAAGCTAGGGTTGCTATTTCAGGCTTTGCCTCAAATAAGTCGACCTCAAAACCACGCTTTATTAACGAGTAGGCGCAAGAAATTCCCGCAATTCCCCCACCGATTACGGCTATTTTTTTTAAGGAAGTTCTCGGTTTAGGCAGAGCAAACCAAGCGGGCAGAATACTGTCAGATTGAGCTAGATAGCTGCCGCACAGCATGGCTTTTTTAGGACCATGGCCCCGCACTTTGTTAATGCTAAATCCAGCATTTTCTAATCCGCGCCTAACGGATCCTGCGGCGGTAAAGGTTGCAATAGAGCACCCAGGTGCACTTAATTTTGCCATGTCACTAAAGATTTTGTCATGCCAAAGTTCAGGGTTGTGCTTTGGAGAAAACCCATCTAAATACCATGCATCAGCTTTTGCTACTAATTGAGCTAGGACTATATTGGCATCGCCAAAAATTAAAGTGAGTCTGATAGATTTATCTTCAAATTCAAGTGGATAAAATCCTTCCACTAGCGGAGGGTACACTTTAAGCAACTGCTTAGAGAATTCAGCAAGCTCAGGCCAAGCAGCGACTGCTTGGCGCATATCTTCTAGTTTAAGAGGAAATTGTTCAATGGCGATATAATGCAGTTGAGCTTTTGAGGGTACATGAGACTGCCAGGCTTGCCAAGTGGCCAAAAAATTGAGCCCAGTGCCAAATCCAGTCTCAATTAGGGTAAAGTTTTTTTGATTCCATCGCCTGGGTAAACCATTATGTTGTAAAAACACATAACGGCTTTCTTCTAAGCCACCGGCCTTAGAATAATAAATATCACCAAACTGGTTGGAATAAGGTTGGCCATCTTTCCAGATAATATCGGCAGGTTTCATTTAATCAACAAATAGCTGTTGATAGGCATTATGCAGTTTTTTAACTTCATTGCGTAGGCTATCGATATGGTCGTCATTGATAATAATGTCATCAGCCATTTTGAGACGTTCAGTTCGAGGCAATTGTGCCGCTAAAATGGCTTTAGCCTGTATTTCATCGACCCTGTCTCGCTGTTCTATTCGACTGATTTGTAAAGTTTCTGGCGCATCTACTACCAAAATCCGTTTTAGCATCGGATAATCCAGTTTGGATTTTAATAAGGGAATGACCACCAAACAATAAATGCTTGGGGCTTGAGAGATTTGCTCTTTAATACCTTGGCGAATGATAGGGTGAAGTAGACTCTCTAGCCAGATCCTTGGCTTGTCGTCCTTAAACACTATGTCGCGCAATACTTTGCGGTTAAGGCTGCCGTCAGCATTTAGAACCTGCTTACCAAAATAACCAATAATTTCAACTAAAGCCGGGCTATTAGGACTAACGATTTCACGAGCAATAAGATCGGCATCCACTAAGCTTACACCAAGTTCGGCAAATAAATTAGCTACGGTGGTTTTGCCACTCCCTATCCCACCGGTTAATCCTACTGCATAGTCACTCATGTTATTGTTACCTTTTTAAATTATAGTATGTGCTCAATCGTAGCCGCGATGCTTCTATATACTTGCCCGCTTTAGCTTAACTCCTTGCCCAATTTAAAAAAGAAACCTTGCAGTGATACATGGCTTACATTCTCTCTAATACTTTAAGACCTAGCAATTCCATACCTTGGCGTAACACTTTGCCAGTTGCTTCACATAAAAGCAGCCTTGAGGCTTGCTTGGGGTCGCCTTCCACTCGGCAATCACGGAAAAAGGCATTAAAGTGTTCTGCAACTTGATATAAGTAATCCGTTAAGCGGTTTGGCATTAAGTCTTGAGTCACTTGCTGCAATACTTCAGCAAATCGATTCAATATTAACGCTAATTGGATTTCGCTTTGATGCTCCAATTCAATATCGGTCTCAAGCATTAATTTGTTCATTAGTGCCTGTTCATCCTGAGCTTGCCCAAGGGCCTTGCGTTTGATGCTTTGGGTCCTTACATATGAATACATAATGAAGGCCGCAGTATTGCCCTCAAATCGAAGCATTTTGTCATAGCTAAAACTGTAATCGCCTGTCCTGTTAGTGGATAGGTCAGAATATTTAATGGAGTTAATACCCAAGGCTTTTGCCATGAAATTAAGATCTAAATCAGAATTTTCGCCATACCGCTCTTTTAATATGGTTTTAGCTTTTTCAATGCCAGTATAGAGCAGATCAGCCAAGCGCTCAGTCTCTCCAGAACGGGTGCGAAATTTTTTCCCGTCAGGGCCCAAGACCAAGCCAAATGGTACATGGTCAACTCGCACTTTGCTGCGGTCTAAATAATTCGCCATTTCTCCTACTTTAAATACCATGGCAAAATGACTTGCTTGGCCAGCATCAGTCAAGATCATAATGCGCTTGGCTTTTTCAACCTCAATACGATGTTGGAGTGCGGCAATATCAGTTGTTGCATAGTTATATCCTCCATCAGATTTTTGAATGATTAAGGGCTGGGGTTCGTTTTCTCGACCTAAAAATCCTGGTGGAAAAATACATTTAGCGCCATCAGAAATTTCTACCAATCCTTTTGCTTCAAGGTCTTGAATCACATTGGGGAGCATAGGATTATAAAAAGATTCGCCTCGTTCGGTTATTTTGATATCAAGTAAATCATAAATTTCTTGATAGGCTTTGCGTGAAATATCACAAATAATGCCCCAAGCCTTTAAAGATTCTGGGTTACCACTTTGTAGGGCCACCACTTCAAGCTGAGAGCAAGCTTTAAATTTTGGGTCTTCATCAAAGCATTTTTTAGCTTCCCGGTACCAGGTCACCAAATGAGATAAATCAGTACTCTCATCTCCTACTAACACCGGTTTAGCATGGTCTTTCATATAAGCAATTAACATGCCAAAGGCCGTGCCCCAGTCACCAATATGGTTTAGGCGTAGCACATCAAAACCTAAGAACTCAAACACTCGGGCTAAGGCGTCTCCAATAATAGTCGAGCGTAAATGCCCCACATGCATTTCCTTGGCGGTATTAGGACTAGAAAAATCAACAATCACTCGAATTGGTTGGACTTTTTCAACACCTAAATGAGGCCCTTGCAATAAATGCTCAACTCCTAAGCCTAAATAAGTAGGATCCAAAATAATATTGATAAACCCAGGGCCTGCAATTTCAGTGTGCTTGATCATTTGCGCTGAACTCAATGCATCTTTGCGATCTAATTGTTCAACTATTAGCTCGGCAATGGCTCTTGGATTCTTGCCTAAGATTTTACCAAGTTTCATGGCACTATTGCATTGATAATGACCGAATTGCGCTTGGGTACTTGGGGTAATTTCAACTTGGGAAAGTTGTAACTCGGCCTCTGGAAAGGCACTTACTAGGGCCCGGTAAAATTTATGTTGGAGTGAATTTAAAATGGTTTGCATGCTAACACTTTACCTTAAATTAAATATTTTGCTTATCGTAATCACGTGGCTTATTTACAAAGTAAAAATTGTCCTTTTTCTCAATATTAAATGAGCCACAAGGAAAGACTAATCATAGCTTAATTTGTAGGTATGTGCACGGTATTGCTAGCCCATTTCCAATGGGTCCACATCGATCGCCCAGCGGATTTTATGATGCTCAATTTCTTTAAGTTTAACCTGCAAACTTCTTAAAGCACTTTGTAAACTGCGGCGCTGAGCAGATTGTAAGAGTAATTGGCCTCTAAAATGGCGAGCTTTTTTCTGCATTAAAGCAGGAGCGGGGCCTAAAACTAGTAAATCACCAATACCAGTTTCCAGTAAATAACGTTTGAGTTGGTTCAAAAATTGAAATACTAAGGTGGAATTTAAGGCTTCGGCTCGAACCAATGCAAGGTAGCTAAAGGGTGGCCAATTGGCATGCTCTCGTTCAATTAATAGTTGGTCGGTAAACTCACGATAGCCTTTATTTAATAAGGTTAATAGCAATGGATGATCTGGTTGGTGGGTTTGAATAAATACTTCCCCCGGCTTAGAGGCCCGACCTGCTCTTCCTGCTACCTGGACTAACAGTTGCCCAGCTCGTTCAATAGAACGAAAATCACTACTAAATAATCCATTATCCATGTCCAATATTCCAACTAGGGTGACCCCTTCAAAATGATGGCCTTTGGCAAGCATCTGAGTGCCTACAATAATATCCGCTTCTCGATTGTGAACTTGTTCTAATATAGTGTCTAAGCTTCCCTTATGCCGCGTACTATCTCGATCCAAGCGAAGAACTTTATGTTGAGGGAAGAGCTTAGCAAGCGCCGTTTCGAGTTGTTCAGTACCTATTCCAACATGAATTAGGTTTTCGGCCTGCTCACATTGAGGGCAATTTTTAACTACTTTATTAGAACTGCCGCAATGATGGCAGCATAAATGTAAGGGTTGTTGGTGTAAGGTATAATAGGCATCGCAATTTTTACATTGTGCAGTCCACCCACAAGAATGGCACATTAAAACTGGGGCATAACCTCGGCGGTTTAAGAATAATAAAACCTGTGAGCCGCTCTGCAAATGTTGAGAAATTTTTTGCGTAAGGGGCCTAGATAGTCCAGCTTGTAAAGGTTGCTGGCGCATATCTATTACAAAGTAGCTTGGACTGACTGCAGCTCCAGCTCGATTCGGTAAATTATGCCAGTGATATCGACCTTTTTTTGCATTGTGAATAGATTCTAATGAGGGCGTCGCTGAGCCTAGAATAATAGGGATATTATCAAGCTTAGCGCGCATCACCCCTACATCTCGAGCCGAATACCGCACCCCATTTTGTTGTTTAAAGGATAGATCATGTTCTTCATCTATAACGATCACGCCTAAATTTGACATGGGGGCAAATATAGCAGAGCGCGTCCCTATGATGATCTTGGCTTGGCCTGAGTGGGCCTTATGCCAGTTGATCCGCTTTTCTGAATCAGTCAATTTGGAGTGCAGAGTAATGACTCCATCACCAAATCGAGCTATAAAGCGTTCTACGGTTTGAGGAGTTAAGCCAATTTCAGGGACTAATACCAAAGCTTGCTTGCCTTGGTCTAAAGCGGAAGCAATGATTTGTAGATAAATTTCTGTTTTACCGCTACCAGTTACTCCTTCAATAAGGTGTACTGAAAAACGAGTTTCTTGAGCAAGACAAGTCGTTAATACACTTTGTTGCTCAGGATTTAGCCTAAGCGCAGCTTGTGTGGGTATGATCGTATTATTGATGGAATCTTTAATTTTAGTTCGGCGCTGTTTATCTAAAGCCTCTCCTTCACACAACTGAGCAGGCATGGCGGTATAATACACATCCCCAATAGAGGCTTGATAATATTCTGCTACTCTGGCTAAAAGTTGCCTTAAGTTGTGAGTAAAAAGGGCCTGTAGATCAATAACTTCTTGAATGCTTTTTAACTTTTCGACACCATAGTCGGAGTGAATATTTTCTTCAATGACTACTCCAACAAGCTTTCGCCTACCTAAGGGGACCCAGACTCTTTTACCTAACAAATCTCCCATACCTTCTGGACAAAGATAATCCAAGCCTGATAAAAATGGTCCTGGTACGGCTACTCGAACAACTTGTTTATTCAAGATTTTTTCCTTTCATCAACAACTGATCCCATACTTTTTAACAATTTTATCCACAATTTAAACCCATGTCGTTTTTTTTTAGCTTTCTGTGGATAACTATGTTAACAAACTTGAAAAACATGGGGGTATTTATATTTTTTTATGAATATTTTTTACAACCCAATTTAGAAAACCTTTATTTATCAGCATCTTAGCCATGTTTAAACCTAGGTAATTTTCTTTATAGGTCTTTTTGACCTGTCGAAACTAATGTGAATAAATTTAGTAATATAATCATTAAACTATAATAGGTAATGCTAGGCGCCTTGAATTTTTGCCTAATGCCCGCCAAGTTATTAACAGAGCCATTTCCAAGGGATTCTAAAAAATCTTTAAGCATGTGTTTATTTCCAAATTAACTTCACACTATTTGTATTTGAAACAGGTAATCAAATGATCGTTAACTATTCCAGTCGCCTGCATAAAAGCATAGCAAATAGTTGAGCCAACAAATTTAAACCCGCGCTGTTTTAAATCTTTGCTCAATTTATCGGATAAAGGAGTATTTACCGGTACTTGTGCCATGTAAGTCCAATGGTTTTTAATGGGCTGTCCGCCTACAAATTCCCATAAGTAATCTGCAAATGTTTGCTGCTCATTTAATCTTAAGTAAGCTTTTGCATTAGTTATGGCGCTTTCAATTTTAAGCCGGTTACGAATAATTCCAGGGTTTTGCAGTAACACTTCGACATGTTCAGCATTCAAGCAGGCAATTTTTTCAGGCTTAAATTGCCAAAAGGCTTCACGATACGCCTCACGTTTACGAAGCACAGTGATCCAATTTAAACCAGCTTGGGCCCCTTCAAGAATCAATAATTCAAATAATCGTTGGTCATCATATAGCGGTTGGCCCCATTCATTATCATGGTAAGCTTGATATAATGGATCATCACCACACCAAGGGCAGCGTTTGATCTCAGCTATAGAAGTCATTTTAGAATTGATTCAGTAGTTGTTTTTCAAGTTTGGAAATATCTTGAGCAAATAGGCGGATACCTTCAGCTAGTTTTTCAGTAGCCATAGCATCTTCATTTAACATCCAACGGAAATCCGCTTCATTTAAACTAATTTTAGTCAAATCCATGGTTTTTGATTCACTTAGGGATAAGCGCTGTTTTTGTTCACCTTGGGCTTGTTGAAGTTCAGCTAATAAGTTTGGGCTAATGGTAAGAAAATCGCAGCCAGCTAACTCTTCAATTTGGCCAATATGACGAAAGCTTGCACCCATAACCACAGTCGGATAATCAAATTTTCGGAAATAGTGGAACACCTTGCTGACAAATAAAACGCCGGGATCTTCAGAGGCTATATAGTCTTGATTATGATTTTTTTTATACCAGTCATAAATTCTGCCGACAAATGGCGAGATCAAAGTAATCCCTGCCTCCGCGCAAGCCACAGCTTGAGCGAAGTTAAACATTAGAGTAAGGTTGCAATGAATACCCTCAGCTTCGAGCTCTTTGGCGGCACTAATCCCTTCCCACGTAGAGGCAATTTTAATTAAAATGCGTTCACGACTGATGCCTTGATCTTCGTAAAGTTTAATAAGCTTATGAGCCTGGTTAATGGTAGCGGCTTTATCAAAGGATAGGCGAGCGTCCACCTCAGTGGAGATTCGCCCTGGAATGAGTTTTAAGATCTCGATTCCAAAATTCACGGCCAATTTGCTCATGGCTATTTGCAATTGTTGTTGAAGTTCAGAAGTTTGCTGTTTGGCATAGCTAATCGCCTCGGCCACTAAGTGTTGATATTCAGGCATAGCCGCTGCTTTTAAAATTAAGCTTGGATTGGTGGTGGCATCTTGGGGGGCATAACGTGCAATGGTAGAAATATCACCAGTATCAGCCACGACGGTGGTCATTTTTTTGAGCTGTTCGAGTTTATTTGTCATGCTTTATCCCTAATAAATGAAACTTGTATCATAACAAATCTCATTCATAGGATATACTGATTAAATTAGTGATCTATGGTTTAGTAATAATAATGCAGTAAGTTTTGGGCCAGTAAATGGACCTTGGCATTACTACAGCCAATATCAAATTTATGCTAGGATTAAAAGAATAATGAAACGTTTTTTACAAGCCGATTTATATTTGTTAATTACTACTCTAATTTGGGGCGCCACCTTTCCTTTAATTCAAAATGCCTTAGCTTATATTAATCCCAATTGGTTTGTGACTATTCGATTTATATTTGCTACCTTATTTTTATTACCCTGGATTTTTATTGATTTACCTAAAACCAACAGGACTTTATTGTTAGGTGGTTTAATTTTAGGCGTATTAAACGCCGGTGCATTTATGTTACAAACCATAGGCTTAGAATCGGTCGATGCACCAACCACCGCGTTTATTACCAGCACTTATGTGATTATGGTGCCTTTTTTACTGCCATTTTTTAAACTGGGTAAAGCGAAAAAGCTGGATATTTTATGTTCGCTTATATGTTTAGTTGGCTTGTATGTACTCACCCGTTCACATTGGGGGCATTATTCGCTAGGAGAGCTTTTGGTCTTAGGTTGTGCGATATGCACCGCATTAGGAATTGTATGCTTACAACGTATCTCTCATTCAGGGGAAAACCTACCTTTATTGGCTTTTTACCAAATTTTGTTTGTGGTGCCTATTTCAGGAGCATTTGCTTGGCATCAATCTCCTCATATTCCATTCTTTAATAATACTGTGGTGCTAGCGCTTGGTTATTGCGCTTTATTAGCGACTGCTTTGGCCTTGTTTTTACAAACTACTTTTCAGCGTCGAACCAGTGCGACTCATGCTGCTATTATTTATTCATTAGAACCTGTATTCGCTAGTATATTTTCTTGGGCAATTAATGGCGATCATATTGGACGCAATATTATGTTTGGAGGAAGTCTAATTATTTGTAGTATTGTTATGGCAGAAGTCGGGCAGCTATTACTCAAATATAACTTTTTCAAACGTTGGTTCAATGCTGTTCTCTAGCCACACTACTGAGTCTTCTTCAGGCGATTTCTTTAAACCTGATGCGACTCCAATACTGACTAAACCTATCAACATGATCAATGGCAAGACACTTAGGGCAAGTTCATAGTTTATAACATGATTGCTGGACTGTGATTCCATGGTTTTGATTAACCAGCCGCTTAAAGGTTGAAATACAATGGCCCCTAATAAGGCCACAGCATTACACAGCCCCATAGCCGTACCGCGAAGGGCGACTGGGGCGACCCGTTCCACCACTGAGAATGAGGTCACATAAATACTACAGAACAATCCCATGCCAAATAAACACATTTTTATTATGGAACTGGAGAGGCTAATTCCAAACATCATGACTAAAGTGCAGGTCAAAGCTGCTACACCACAACTAAGCATTAAAGGTTTGGGAGAGTTTTGTTTGCCAAATAGCCAGCCAGCAATAGGCCCACCGATGGCAATACCAAATAGGATATAAGCAATATTGCTAGTGGCTTGTAAATAAGCCATATGATGAACTGCTTGTAAAAATGGAACGCCCCAAAGAGAAGCAAATGTCGTCACTACAGCAAACATACCACAGCAAAATACACCAGCTAACCACACGGTTGGAATGCGAACGACATGCTTAATGTTGTAAATGATTTTTTTACGCAGATTGAGTTCTGATTTTAAAGTTATAGGTTTATCTTTTAGCGCCAATAACATAGCTAAAAACAACCCACAGGCAATAACGGCGCAACTTAACATTACTACTCGCCAGCCTTCTTGTAATACTACATGGGGTACTAACCTTTGGCCAATTGACGTGCCTAGCATCCCCACAAGCTCACCTAAGCCTATAGTCATAGCAAATAATTTAGGAGGAAACGATTCAGCGCAGGCAAATACCATCCCTACAAAAGCAAAACCGCCACCAGCGCCCATTAATAAGCGGCTAATAAATGCGAATTCAAAATTAGGCGAGAAGCTAAATAAAGCGCATCCTAAGCCACAAAGACTAACCGCGCATAATAAAACCCGACGTAATTGAAAGTGATCAAACAACAACCCAGCTGGAATTTGGACCAGCACATAGCTATAGAAAAATGCTGAAGATAAGGCCCCGACCCCGGCTTCGCTGATATGAAAAGTCTGCATAAATTGGCCAGTCATCATATTACTAGCGACTTGAAGAAAAAATTGAAACAAAGAAAACAAGCTAGTAATCAGCCAAATAGTCCAAGCTTGTTGTAATGAGCGCAGTTTCATGGGTTGCATCCACAAGTCAAATTCTCGCTATATTACCCAGCTTCTTGCTTCCTGGCAAACTTACAGCAAGAGCAAGGGCAGTATTGTTTTAAGCCTAGGGCAAAGCTAAAGTACTTTAGGGAGTTGACATTACCTCTAATTCAACCTCAGTTCCAGGTGCAGGTAAACCTCTTGATGCCCCTGCGCCAGCGCCCGATCCAGAGGAGGTAAAGGCTGGCGGTACGTAAGAACTGGTTTCTGATTCTAACGCGACAAAGAAGGGGGTTTTACCCTTCTTTTCATCAAAGGATTTTGCATCAGAAGTAAGAAGCTCTTTGTACTGTTCTAATCCAAAAGATTGGGCCTCATCTAGGCTAACTAAGACAGGTTCAGTTTTCGCAAAGCATGATAAAGGTTTGATAAAAACGCTTGTAGTAATCAAAGTGATTATCATGAAAAAGAGGTTATATAAAGGAAAGGCCGCTTGGCTGCTATTTACAAGAAACGCATCGATAGCTGAGCCAATGCTTATAAGCCATGATCCCGCTTCCCCGACGGGGAAAAGCGTGCCATTGATGCCGTCTCCTGCTTGAGCTAAGCTTGTACCTGCAGATCTGTACATAATATAAATTACTGCTGCAAAAGCCATAGTGTTTATTATTGGCGCACGACGAAAAGCTCCCACTACCTGTTTTCCAACAGGAATGCGCGCTAAACAGTCAGCGGCATCTGAAATGACTGGTAAGCGAAATTGAATATCGCCAAGTGCGCCATGGTCACAGTTTTGAATAACTCTTTTTGTTAAAGCAGAGAGTTTGCTTACCCCCTCAAGGCCATTGGTAATGCCAAAAGCTAGATTAGGGAGGTTTTGCAGCAAAGCTACCCAAGCGACATCTGCTCTCGCCTTTCTTGCAAGAAATGTCCATCCTTCCCAAAAGCCAGGAACATCTAGTGATTGTGCAATTAATGGGGAAGTACCAAACCACAATAAAATGGCTGTACAATAAACTATAGGGCTACTAATGGTATTTAGGGCTAGTTGGCCCCAGGATTTTTTGCTTTCGTTATATTTACTAATGCGAATGGCCGAGCCAGTAAAAGCTTCCCAACTGCTAATGTCCAAAGCCTTTAACTTATTATAAACAGCATCGATTTGTTTAGGGTCCTTGCTTAATAAAGCCATTTCTATTTCGGCTAACAATTTCATTTGAGTTTGAGCCCAGCTTTTTTCGTCTTTAGAGCGAAAAACTTTATTCCAAATCATATGTTTAATGGCTTTAAATAAAGCAGGATAATACAAAATAGTGTTAATAATGACATAGCTATTGTTAATGGCGTCAACTGTCCATGAAGGCCAATCTGCATTCTCCGCTTTAGCCGCTTTATTACCATCGTAAGTAGAAGAGGGGTATGGCATAGAAACAGATAAGGACTGCCCTGCTATTATTAAACCAGTAACAACTAAAACTAAAGCTTCACGTTTGCTAGGAGCAATGCCACGCCCGCCCACCCATAGGAGTTTAATCAAATCTTTAACAACAGCTGGAAGGTATAGGGAATTAAATAAGGTATTAACTAGCCCGGAAATAACACCGTTAATTTGCCGTTCGCTAAGAGAAATTGCTTTATTACCGTAATTGGTAAGGACATACGTACCCATAGTAGAAGGTGCAATGATCCCGCCGCATATGAGAGCAGATTTGTTTTGACTCAACGCTGCTTTAACTTTTTCGGAAAGTGGGCGATTTTGAGCTGCTATAATTGCCTTCACGGCATAATTCAATTCTGGAGAAGAAAACAAGCTTAAGGGCATCATTGGGGCCATGGCTGACTCACTTAAAGGAGTACTTCTTTGGGGAAGTAAAGCTAATCTATCATCGGGTTTGTCACTGCCAGTGTCTGTTGATGTGGGAGAATCGGGCCCACCTGTTTCAGTCTCTAGGGCAGTCCCCAAAGTGCTGGTAGAAGAGGCCGCCGTTATCGAGGCAGTTTCTTGAGTGACTGTATTTTTTTCCTTAATTGTGTCTGGAGTTTCGAGCTTTTTAATAATATTATCCATGACTATTCCTTTATTTAGAAAAATTCCTTAGTATTTAGCTCCCATAAGGGTTTGCCGTGAACTTGAAAGGCCAATTCGCGTGGCATGATTCCATTTTTTTAGAAACCAGTCAACCCCTGCATGTCAAATCTCGCAGACTTTTATCTTGTAGGGGCGGTGGATGGCTCAACAAATCTAAGGCCATCTGCAACTTTGCGCTCTCTGGGTATACGGAGCTCCCTTAGCTCTCTTTGCAGTACTTCCCTAACTGGTAAGCTAATCCCAGCTTCACTATGTAACCTCGTTGGAACAGGATGAGTATTTTCTGGCGAAGCCCTATACAGAACGCTCGACGCTGCAGAATTCAAGCCGCGTAGTGCAGCAAGGTTGTCTCTTACTTGCTGCATTCTAATTTCTATCGCGCGTTTATCATCACAAGGCCTACCATGGCTAATTTCATCGGCTTTTATAGCTGCAATAACCCCGCGTCCATAAAGTGCATCAAGATCCTCGCCGTTACGCCAGATAAAAGTAGAACTAAAGTTCATTTCTACTCCAATGATTCCCGCTATAATTTGAATGACAAGTTGTGCAATTGATGTGGCTTCCCAGTCAAAAGTCGTGCTATCAGGTGAGCGAGTTGCACCCGCAAACGCTAGAGTAATAGCAGGGAAAGACGACCCGGCTACTAAGGCAGTTAGCATTCCATCGATTAAATCTTTATTGCTTCGGTATAATGCCAGCACTAAATAGCGTGAATCTTTACGTAGTAAAGCATTAATAACTTGGATACTAAGATCTAAAATAGCCTTAGGGAATTCAAAAACCATTAGCTTAAATGTGCGCCATGGGCTAAATAAAGCGGAAATTTGGTCTTTGGCAGTGATACCGGCAAGTGCCCAGGTAGCGTTTAGTGGCGCTAATAACAAGCAGGCAAAATATTCAATAGCATATTTGTATTGCAAGGACAATGATGTATAACTTGGAAGAAACGGCATGGCTTCAGTTACCATTCCCAAAGCCTCACTCACCCTTGAATGCTCAGCAAAAGTATATATTAATGCCGCAGCAGTAAGGCCTGTAGCCGTTGCAATAATGCTGCCATGTTTCAATCCATTCCAGCTACATTCTATTTGTTTGCAATGATACACGAGCGCATTAATAATCTTATGCGGACGCCCACTTGGCTCAGATATATTCATTCCTTCAAGCGCACGAGCATTTAACACGTCGCGAAGAATAGTCATCAAGACTGATATTGTCCATGATAGCCCTGGATTCCAACTTGCGGTGGATCTGAGTACTGAAGACAGCATAATCAAGCTTGGTAATACCGATAAGGCCATAAGACCTATTCTGAGCCCTCTTGCTGCCCAGCTGATTTTTCCCCAATTTTCCCAGGTTTCAACTCCAGTCAGATAAAATAAAATCCCGTTGACTATAGAAGAGGCCATTGATGATAAAATGGCAAGTTCTTGACCTTTTTTTGAATCGCCGAAATCTGATTTAGCCGAGTAATTAGCTGTGGCAAAATAAGAAACCATACTAATAGTTGCAAAAATCAAACCGGAAATAAAGGCAGGGTTTTTACAATTTAGTTTTACGGCATGATAGCCTTGGGCCAAAAGAACCCATATAGTTTCATTAGGTAACACTTCAGGGCTGAAATATCGCGTAATAGCCGAAGTGATGGGGTTTAGCCTGTGATTTTGTTGTGCAATAAGACCTAAACGAAGGTTTTCTTCATACCTTACAATAAGAGGCTCTTCAAGGTCATGAAAAAGAGCTGCTGCTGAAGCGTTAGTTGTCTGGCGAGTGGGACAGCCTAACATATTACACAAGCTCGAGCCTAAATTTCTGAAATACCCAGCCCAAGTTGTTTCTGGAAGTGCTGTGGAAGGATTAATAGTGCCAGTAGATCCCGCTCCATGAGACATTTCATTTCTCCAAAGTGCTATTTATTACAGCGCACTCTAGCATAGTTCATTGCTGAAATCACTGGGCAATAAATGGAATATCCGCTATGATAGCCGCCACGTTATTCAATAAGGGATCGCGCTATGGATAGACAATATATTTTTACCATGAATAGGGTGGGTAAAGTCGTACCACCGAAAAAAGAAATCCTCAAGAATATTTCATTGTCATTCTATGATGGAGCAAAAATCGGGGTGCTTGGTTTAAATGGCTCTGGTAAGTCAAGCTTACTTAGAATTATGGCGGGAATTGATCAAGAATTTATCGGCGAAGCTGTAGCCCGCAAAGGCATTAAAATTGGCTATTTGCCTCAAGAACCTCAACTTGATCCCACTAAAGACGTTCGAGGCAATGTCGAAGAAGCTGTGTCTGAAACCAAAGATATGCTAAAGCGCTTTGATGAAATTTCTATGAAATTTTGTGAGCCCATGTCTGATGATGAAATGAATAAATTGTTAGCAGAACAAGGTGAGTTACAAAACAAAATTGATGCCTGTAATGCTTGGGAAATCGATCGCACTTTAGAAATTGCCGCCGATGCCTTGCGTTTGCCTGCTTGGGATGCTGATGTGACTAAGCTTTCTGGGGGTGAAAAAAGACGAGTGGCATTATGTCGTCTGTTATTGTCTAATCCTGATATGTTGTTATTGGATGAGCCTACCAACCACTTGGATGCTGAATCTGTGGCATGGTTAGAGCGATTCTTACAAGAATTCAAAGGCACTGTAGTTGCCATCACCCATGACCGCTATTTCTTAGATAACGTGGCGCAATGGATTTTAGAATTAGACCGTGGCCAAGGTATTCCATTTGAAGGCAATTACTCGTCTTGGTTAGAGCAGAAAGAAAAACGTTTAGAAGTGGAAGAAAAACAAGCTTCTGCACGCCAAAAAGCCATGAAAGAAGAGTTAGAATGGGTGCGCTCTGGGGCTAAAGGCCGTCAGGCTAAGGGCAAGGCCCGACTAGCTCGATTTGAAGAAATGAGCACGCAAGAATTCCAAGCCCGTAATGAAACTCGAGAATTATATATCCCGCCTGGACCACGTTTGGGTGAGCTAGTATTTGATATTAAACACTTGAATAAGAGCTTTGGTGATCGCTTATTGATTGATGATTTAAATATGCTGGTACCAGCTGGTGCTGTAGTAGGGATTATTGGGCCAAATGGTGCCGGGAAGTCTACCTTTTTCAAAATGTTAATTGGCCAAGAGCAACCGGATGCCGGCGAAATTAAGAAAGGCGAGACCGTGGTATTATCCTATGTCGATCAAAGCCGTGATACCTTAAACAATAGCAAAACTGTCTGGGAAGAATTATCCGATGGCTTGGATATGATTACGGTGGGTAAGTACCAGACTCCATCTCGAGCTTATGTTGGTCGCTTTAACTTCAAAGGTGATTCCCAGCAAAAACATATTGGCGAGTTATCAGGAGGCGAACGTAACCGGGTGCATTTAGCCAAGCTGCTAAAAAGTGGCGGAAATGTGTTGTTACTCGATGAACCCACCAATGATTTAGATGTAGAAACCTTGCGAGCACTTGAAGAAGCCATTGAGGCATTTCCAGGCTGTGTGTTTGTTATTTCGCATGATAGATGGTTCTTAGACAGGATCGCGACTCACATTTTAGCATTTGAAGGTGATAGCCATGTAGAATGGTTCGCTGGTAACTATGCAGATTATGAAGAGGATAAAAAACGCCGCTTAGGGGACCAAGCTGTAGATCCACATCGGATTAAATACAAAAAGCTTACGCACTAATTATTAACCTTTTGTCATGCTCAGGTCGGACGGTGAAAAGTCATCTTGTCAACGAAGTTCGTCAGGATCTAGAAGAAAATAACCTAGATTCTGATGCCTGCTTTGTGTATCAGAATGACCATGAAAGGAGATTGATATACTAGCCTGACGTATCATGTCACTTTTCGCCAAGCTCATGTAAAATGTGAAAAGTCATCCTGACAACGAAGTTCGTCAGGATCTAGAAGAAAACAAACTATAAGCTAATGATTTTTAGTAGCTCTGAGCATTTTTTCGATTTCAGCTTTAAAGGATTCTAAATCTTGAAACCGTCTATAAACTGAAGCAAATCTTACGTAAGCCACATCATCAAGCTTTCTAAGCTCATCCATTACCCATTCGCCAATCAAATCAGAAGAAATTTCCTTCTCACCTGTGGCCCGAATTTTGTGAATGATATTCATCACGGAGGTATCTACATCTGCGGTGCTAACGGGACGTTTTTCCAAAGCCCTTAGCATGCCGTTTCTCAAGCGATCTTCTTCAAATGACACTCTGGATTGATCACGCTTAATTACGCGCGGCATTATTAATTCTACCGTCTCATAAGTGGTAAAGCGTTCATTGCATTGTGAGCAAATACGACGGCGACGGACTTGGTTCACTTCGCTAACTAAGCGAGAGTCCATTACTTTGGTATCTTCAGCTTGGCAAAATGGACAATTCATAGCCTTCCTTTTTAAATCTTAGGTCCCCATCTCATTGGGAACGACATATCACAGCTTAGTATAAACCGGAAACTTTGCACAAATTTTTGCAACTTCAGCTTTAACGCGATCTAGTATCGAGCTATCTTGAGGGTGTTCTATTAGGTCGGCAATTAAATTGGCTAAGTGCTCGACTTCTGCTTCTTTAAAGCCTCGAGTTGTAATAGCTGGAGTGCCTAACCTTATCCCACTCGTTATAAATGGCGATTGCTTATCTCCCGGTATGGCATTCTTATTAACAGTTATATTAGCAGATCCAAGTAAGGCCTCAGCCTCTTTACCGGTTATGTTTTTAGTGCTAAGGTCGACTAATAGCAAATGGTTATCAGTACCATTTGAAATTACCTTAAACCCTCGAGATACCAAAACCTCTGCCAATTTTTTGGCATTCTTTACTACTTGTTGTTGATAATTTTTGAACTCGGGTTGCAAAGCTTCTAAAAATGCTACCGCTTTGGCGGCAATAACATGCATCAATGGCCCGCCTTGAGTGCCAGGAAAAATAGTGGAGTTTAATTTCTTTTCAATCTCAGGATTGGCTCGAGCTAAAATCATCCCCCCACGAGGTCCGCGTAAAGTCTTATGGGTAGTGGTGGTAACCACATCAGCTATATTAATAGGGCTTGGATATAAGCCGGTGGCAACTAATCCTGCAATATGGGCCATATCGACAAATAGATAAGCCCCTACTTTATCAGCGATATCACGAAATTTTTGCCAGTCAAGAAGGCGTGAATAGGCAGAAAATCCTGCCACAATCATTTTAGGCTTATGTTCAAGTGCTAATCGTTCCACTTCAGCGTAATCAATTAATCCCGTTTCATGGTTGACGCCATATTGAATGGCATTGAACAATTTACCAGAAAAATTCACTTTAGCACCGTGGGTTAAATGACCGCCATCGGCAAGGCTCATGCCTAATATGGTGTCGCCGGGTTGCAGTAAAGCAAAATAAACCGCCGCGTTGGCTTGAGAACCAGAATGAGGTTGGACATTGACATAAGCCGCGCCAAACAGTTGTTTTGCTCGATTAATTGCGAGTTCTTCAGCAATATCCACATACTCACAGCCTCCATAATAGCGTTTATGAGGATAGCCTTCGGCGTATTTATTGGTAAGCTGTGAGCCTTGAACTTCTAAAACGCGTTGGCTTACATAGTTTTCTGAAGCAATAAGTTCGATATGATGCTCTTGGCGAGCGTTTTCAGCTTCAATAGCTTGAAATAGTTCAGGATCAAAAGTTGCCAGGTTGGGTTGATTAAGATACATGCAATCTCCTTAAAATAATTTATGGTAGTGTAAACCAAAATCAATATTTTACTCCACCAATACTCATTAATTTAGCAAAGTTGAGAATCCTAAGTTAAATAATGGCGAAGGCTAGAGTAATGTCTTGACAACAAGCATTTAATTAGGCATTATTGCGCATCAAAATTTACCCAGCGATTAATTGGAGTAGCGGCCTTGGCTAATATTAAATCTGCAAAAAAACGAATGATTCAATCTGAAAAGAACCGCAAGCACAATGCTAGCATGCGTTCAATGATGCGTACTTATATCAAAAAAGTAGTATTAGCTATTGAAGCTGGCGCACAAGATAAAGCGACCGCGGCTTATAATGAAATGCAAAAAGTGGTAGATCGTTATGCTGATAAGGGTTTGATTCACAAAAATAAAGCAGCTCGTCATAAGAGCCGTTTGAGTGCAAAGATTAAAGCTTTAAGCGCTTAAGATAATTTAAGCTTTAAAACAACCGGCTTCTTGCCGGTTTTTTTACGGCAAATTTTTAGTATTTCTATATAATTACAGCAATTAAAAAGGTTACAATGCTTTTTTCCCAGCTCAAAAGGATTTGGCGATGGAAGGTATGGTACGTTCAGATAAAAAAACTCATTCACATATAACTAAGCTACATTCTGCAGCAGTAGCAAGCGGTACCAAAGTAAGCGGCGTTATGCCAATCAAGGCTATTGAGGATAATCGAGAATGCCCTCGTATTACTTTTCATTTGGATGGGGATAAACATCAAAACCTTATTGCCACTGAGTTTTTATACAAAATGGATGGGATCGCGGCAGATCATAACAAGACGTTTCAAGTCGATTTAAGCTACGCCAACCTTAATGCCAAGCAAGCGGCTAAAATTTTAGCATTTCTTTCAAGACAATCCGCCACTTATATCATTCCACTGCAAGGTAACCCCCTTCATAAAGATGAGTTATTGCTCGAACTGAAAACGGCAAGAGCGGTAATGGCTAAATTTGAATTTGTCGCCGTGGGAAAAAGTAAAATATTTAATTTTGGACTTGATGTAGAGCTTGATGAAACCCAGATGTTACCTAGTTTACCTAAGACAGGGATTGCTAGTGCAATCGCCTCAAGTTTTGCAGCTCATGAGTCAAAATTGGCCGCAGGCTCCTCAAGTGATGAAGGTTTGTTGGCATATACTCCCCCTCGAATTTGTTTTGGCGCAGGCGCTATGGGTCGGCCGGTAACAACTAAAAAAACGTCAACTGAGGCTTCAGTTTCTCCGCTAGCACTTTAGCTTAAGATAGCCCTCAACAGGGGCTTTTTTTTAGCCATTTATTTTATATGGGTTTGATATCATACCGCCGTAATTAATAGGTGAAAATTTTAACCCAATGGTAGCTTGTTTATGAAACCCGACTTGTTTGCTTCAGCTGTGCTTGCGTGGTATGACCGCAATGGTCGTAAAGATTTGCCATGGCAAAAAGACATTAGCCATTATCGAGTATGGGTGTCTGAAATCATGCTCCAGCAAACCCAAGTTGCCACAGTTATCCCATATTTTGAACGCTTTATGCAAAGTTTTCCAGGTATTGTAGATTTAGCCAAAGCCGATATGGATCAAGTTCTGCAACATTGGGCAGGATTAGGCTATTATGCAAGAGGCCGTAATTTGCATAAGGCGGCTAAAATAATTGTTGAGCAATATAGTGGGCAATTTCCAAGTACATTGATAGAGGTAAGCAGTTTACCTGGAATAGGTCGGTCCACTGCGAGTGCTATTCTAAGCATAGTAGATCAACAGCCCTTACCGATACTGGATGGTAATGTGAAGCGCGTGTTGAGTCGTTATGCAGGTATTGCAGGCTGGCCGGGTGAGAAAAAGGTAGAAATGAAACTCTGGCAATTGGCCGATAACCTTATGCCTGCACACCGTGCTGGAGCTTATACCCAAGCTATGATGGATTTAGGCGCTACTACTTGCACTCGATCTAAACCACTTTGTAGTTTATGCCCGGTTCAAACAGGCTGTCATGCATTTAAAACCCAAGCGATTGCAGAGTTTCCAGGTAAAAAACCCATTAAAGCTTATCCTAAAAAGTCTGCTTATTGCCTAATGGTCCGATTTGAAAATCAAATATTATTGGAACGTCGTCCAGCTAAAGGTATTTGGGGCGGATTATGGGTGCCACCGTTCTTTGAAACTCTAAGCGAGATTGAGGCTTGGCTTATGCAAGCTGGATTGGCTTGTGGTAAACTTATGGCGCCTACTCGTAGTCATAAATTCAGTCATTATGAATTACTCTTTACCCCGGTATTAATATCATTGGAAGAACATGCTGATCAGCTTAGCGGCACATGGTATGATCAACATGATTTAGGCCAATTAGGCTTACCTGCACCTATTAAAAAATTACTTGAGGATTGTTATGAGCAAAATGATTTATTGTGCCAAGTTAAATAAACAAGCTGAAGGTTTAGATTTTCCCCCTTATCCCGGTGAGTTGGGGAAAAAAATAGCTGAAAATATTTCTAAAGAAGCCTGGGGGCAATGGCTCAATCATCAAACCATGCTTATTAATGAATATCGATTGAATATGTTAGATGCACAAGCGCGAAAATTTCTAAGCCAGGAAATGGAAAAGTTTCTATTTGGCGAGGGTTCAGAGGCGCCGGCGGGTTTTAAACCGGTAGAACTCAAATAAAACCCTTGACTCTGGTGGCCAAATTCTATTTAATACACCCCGGCGGCCTGGTAGCTCAGTCGGTAGAGCAGAGGATTGAAAATCCTTGTGTCGGCAGTTCGATTCTGCCCCGGGCCACCATTTCTGATTTACTTTCCTAAGATAAAAGCAGGATTTTCAATCCGTGAGGATGTTTAAATCCTTCGCGGCGATCGAGTTCGATTCTGCCCCGGGCCACCATTTCTGATTTACTTTCCTAAGATAAAAGCAGGATTTTCAATCCTTTCACCAGCATTAAGCTTTTACTACGGTAGATGTGGTCTCACCAGAGTCTAAACCTGCGACTGCAGCTGGTTTTACAGGAATTTCAGCTCTAGGAGTTTCTTCTACAGGCAAAAGCGAGATTTTAAATGGCGTTACTGCTAAAGCTTGTGGCTCACTGGCAATGGACGGGGTGCCCCATCCAGAGCCTGCAGGAGAATGATTTATAAGGTTTGGGTTTGAAAAACTTACACTTCTCACTTTAATTTGCAAAGCTTCTAGGGATTTGTCTCTAGCCTCCATAAGGGATTGACCTATTAATGCCGCTTTATGTTTATATGCCACATCAATAGGAGTAGTAAATCCATCATGATGACATACGGCACAGGGATCAGCACCGGCGTCTAATAATTGCTTTACCAAATTACGTTTATAATCACGCGTAGAAGCATAATGCAGGGCGGTTAAGCCATATGCGTCTCTACAATCGGGTACTGCGCCTTTAGCCAGAAGCTTTCTCACCACTTCATTTCTACAGGAATCAGGATCATAATAGACTCTTACTGCCAGATGCAAAGCAGTTTGGCCAGTTTGAGGCTGAATAATCGAATTGACATCAAAATCTTTGTGATCAATGAGAAAGTGGGCTTCAGTCATGTCAAAATTAAATGGATCTAATGCTAAACATAACGCTTCAGAAAAATCCCCGTACATAACTTGTCCTTAAATTTGTCAGGTTTAGTAAGCCTAGCTCAAATTCCTAAAAATTCATTGTAATTTTGAGCCTAGTATTCAATGAATAGTAGATTATTATTCATTGAACACGGTATAGTAGAGTCATTTAGATTTGGGCTAGATTTAGATGAAACATAACCACACCAAACACCTCGATGAAAATAGTAATGCCTATTATAAAGTCAGTCAATGCGGTTACAACCTCTTGCGTAATCCGACTTTAAACAAGGGCTCGGCTTTTCCAGCAAATGAGCGTGAATCCTTAGATCTCGTAGGTTTATTACCCCCTTGTGAAAGCGATATTGAAACTCAGATTCAGCGAACCTACCAGACCTTTCAGAATAAAATTAATGATATTGAAAAACATATTTACCTTCGAGGCGTACAAGATTCCAATGAAACCTTGTTTTACGCGGTAGTTAATCGTTATATCACAGAGATGATGCCGATTGTTTATACCCCGACTGTGGGTCTCGCTTGCCAAAAATTCAGCCATATTTATCGGTTCCCACGAGGACTCTATCTCTCTTATTTGTACAAAGATCGAATGGAAGAAATTTTAGCAGACGAATACTTTGATAGGATCCAAGTCATTGTGGTTTCCGATGGAGAGCGTATTTTAGGTTTAGGCGACCAAGGTGCCGGCGGGATGGGAATTCCTATTGGTAAACTCTCTTTATATACCGCTTGTGCTGGGATTGATCCTGGTACAACCTTACCTATCTTATTAGATACCGGTACCAATAATCCGCATTTGTTAGAAGACCCCTTATATCTTGGCTGGCGTCATGAGCGGGTCCGTGGCAAAGACTATGATGATTTTATTGAGCAATTTGTCACCGCAGTCAAAAAGCGCTGGCCACATGTTTTGTTGCAATGGGAAGACTTTGCGCAAATTAATGCTAATCCTATTTTAGCGCGCTATCGCGATCAACTTTGTACCTTTAACGATGACATTCAAGGTACCGCCTCAGTTGCGGCTGGAACTTTACTAGCGGCTATGCGAGTGACTGGCACGGCTTTGCGTGAGCAAAGAATTTGCTTATTTGGTGCGGGGTCAGCTGGCTGTGGTATCAGTGAACTTTTGGTCAAGATTTTAGTAGAAGAAGGGCTAAGTGAAACAGAGGCAAGGTCGCATTTTTATTTAGTAGACCGTAATGGCTTGCTCACTGAGGATATGGAAGATTTACAAAGTTTCCAATCAGCCTTTAAACAATCTCGAGCTAATTTAAGTAGCTGGCACTTAAACGATCAAAAACATATCAGTTTGTTTGATGTCGTAAAGAACGCAAAGCCAACGGTTTTAATTGGTGTATCAGGGCAAGCCGGGCAGTTTAATGAAGCTATAATCACTGAGATGGCTAAACACACGAAACGTCCTATAATATTCCCCTTATCTAACCCCACAGCTAAGGCTGAAGCGACCCCAGAAGATTTAATGAAGTGGACTCAAGGTTCAGCCCTTATCGGTACCGGTAGTCCATTTCCTGATGTTATAAAAAATGGCAAAGCATTTAGGGTCGATCAAACCAATAATTCCTATATATTTCCTGGTTTAGGTCTTGGCGTAATTGCCGCCAAAGTGCCAAGAGTTTCAACGGAAATGTTTATTGCTGCCGCTAAGACTTTGGCCGATTGTTCCCCAGCTAAAACCAATCCACAGGCAAACTTATTGCCGCCATTGACTGATATCCGTGAGATATCAATGAAAATAGCCATCGCTGTAATCAAGCAAGCCATTAAAGAAGGACATCTTGCCGCGCAATCTGAAGAGGCTATTATCCATATGGTATTAGCTAAAATGTGGGTGCCAGAATATGTGCCTTATATAAAGGCTTCCTCTTAGCGTTGATAGCGATCTGGGTGTTGAAATAGCCATACCAATAGGCTGGATGAAAGCGCTAGTGCCATCATCACGCCAATCGCCACTTTAAAGTTGCCAGTCATGCTAATTAACCATCCGGTTATAAAGGGCGCCACGATTCCAGATAGGGCAAAAAAACAGTCCATTATACCAAGGCTGGTAGCAGCTCGATCTGGAGCTAAGTCAGCATTGATGGCATAAAAACAGCTATTTGGCAGCATGCCAAGCCCAAGCGCTAATGCGATCGATACCATGGCGATGGCCTCATTATGAAACAGGATGGCTGGAATAAAACTTAAGGCCGATAAAGCTTGGAAGCTGGCAATAATTAAAGATCGTGCTTTTCGAATGGAGCCGGTTTTAGAGAAAATACGGTCCGATAGCGTGCCGCCAAACAAAATAGCAAAGCTTGCAAATAACCAAGGCAAGATTAGATATAAACCGGTATGGATTAAGCTTAAGTGATAGGTTTGCTGAAGGTAATCAGGCAGCCAGGTAATGCCAAAAAATACTAAATAGCCGAATGCAAAGAAGGCATAATTATTGGTTAACAATACCGGATTAAAACACATAAACTTCCAACTGGTTTTAATGAGTGCAACAGAGGCCTGCTTAGATGAATTTTGCTCAATATAGCTACGTTCTTCTGCACTCAGTAACTGGCTATCTTGAGGACGGTTACGGAAAATAAGCCACCATACTAGTGCCCATACTATTCCAAGGCCAGCTAAGACTATGAACATAACTCGCCAATTAAAATAATGGATCAATGTGGTGCTTAAAGGCGCGCCAATTACAGAGGCAAACGGTACTGCCGCTAAACCTATAGCCAAAGCCCGAGCTCTTTCATTTGCCGGCAACCAATCGGTGGCTGCACGAGTGAGCGCTGGAAAAGCAGGGCCTTCTGCAAGCCCTAAACAGAGTCTAAATATAATAAGCATGGAAAGACCGGTACTTAGGCCAATAGCACCCGCGGCCACTGACCACAGTAAAGCGGCCAAAGCCCAAATGGATCTGGCCCCAAACCGATCTACTAAAATTCCACCTACTAAAGTCATTATCATGTAACCAAAGCCGTAGCTTGCAGCCACTTCGCCAAACTGGGCATTGCTAAGATTAAAAGCCTGTTTTAAAGGAACAATCGCATAGCCAATAGCAGCGCGATCCATGTAATTAATAATAATGCCGATAAAGGCTAACCAGAAAATAATCCAACGAAATGAACGCATTGTATCTCACCATTGAGCCATAATTTTTGAAGTATAAATACAAGTGATAAGCTTGTCATCACTTTGTAAGGCATAATCCCAACTTAAAGGCCTTTAACTTTATTTGCCTACTGGACTTAGTTAAATTTATGAAGCTGTAGTTTAGCCGTGGCCTTTTTAAGCTATTCTGCTATCATTTCATCAACATCAAAAAGGCCCGTTATGAGAAAATTATTTTATATTATGGCAATAATGACATGCGCATTTTTACTCAGTGCATGTTCAACCCCAGTGGTAGAATTGCAGCATTTTAGTGCCCCCCAAGCAAAATTAAAGCCATTTGGCAAGGTAGAAATTAAACCCTTTATTGATGTTAGAGCGGATTCTTTACAAAATCCCGAAGACAAAATTACTTACCAAGAGGTGTTAAAATCCGATAATTTAACCTCTGAGTTCTTGCAAAAATCACAAGGAGTAGGAAGCAGCACTTGGTATTATGCCACGGACCCACAAATAGCCATTTTTTTGCAACACGTCATGCAGGTGGTAGGGGAAGAGTCGGGTTTTATAAACCCTATGGCGACCAATGAATATGTAATTGAAGGCGCCATTCATAACCTTAGTCTGAAGATGGTACAAACCCAAGGCAATGTTATTGTTAACGTTAAATTTACCGGCATATTACGCAAAACCAATGGGGTCATGTTGATGATAATGCCGATCAATTACAATTATATTACGGCTATGCCTAAGCCGCTCAATGATAAATCACAGACTGCACAATTTACCGTACTGATTGATCAAGCAGTCACTGCTGCTGTGACGCAAATGTATCAAATGATTGAATCAAATTTGAATGTGGATTTAAGACCATTAAAGCCCGCAAGCACAAATGCACCGATTACTCAGGCTGAAATTTCCAAAAAACCAGGAAGTAAAGTATGAGCTCCCTAGCTCCTTTATCCATTTGGATTGGTTTTATCATTTTTATCATGGTGATGCTGGCAATAGATTTGTCGGTGAGTAAATCCGATAGCCCCAGCATGAAACAGGCGCTTTCTTGGACTGTAGTGTGGATGGCCCTGGCCCTTGGGTTTAATGCCTTGCTCTGGATATACTGCCAAGCCAATTTCAATGATGTAATCGCTAAACAAAAAGCTTTAGAATTTTTTACCGGTTATCTCATTGAAAAATCCCTGTCAGTCGATAACTTATTTGTATTTTTGCTGATATTTAGTTTCTTTCAAATTCCTAATCATTTACAACGTCGAATCCTCACCTATGGGGTGTTAGGAGCCATTATCATGCGTGCCTTAATGATCTTGGCGGGCAGTTGGCTGGTGCTTAAGTTTCATTGGATTTTATATGTATTTGGCGCATTTTTATTATTTACTGGCATTAAAATGCTGGTGCTAGCGCGACAGGAAAATAAGTCATTAGCCGATAATGGGCTGCTGAAATTTTTACGTAAACATCTTCCTATTTCTCCCTATTATCAAGGGGGGCATTTTTTTATCAAACAAGGCACAAAATGGTTAGTTACCCCCTTATTTATTGCATTAATTTTCGTTGAGATAAGTGATGTTATTTTTGCTACAGACAGCGTACCTGCTATTTTTGCCATTACTCAGGACCCCTTTATCGTCTTCAGTTCCAATATCTTTGCCATTATGGGCTTAAGGTCATTATATTTTTTATTGGCAAAAATGGCTGACCGCTTTCATTTACTAAAATATGCGGTAGCGGTTATTCTATTACTAATAGGGATGAAAATGCTGGTAGAGCCTTGGGTCCATGTTTCAACCCTATGGTCACTTGCGGTTATTGCGCTACTTTTATTATCAGCAGTTTGCTTAAGCTTATGGATAAAACCCAAGCCCGCTAAATAGCAGGTTTAGCATCAGGAGAAGCCTTAAGCCAACTAATATCTATTTTACCCCAACCTAAGCTCCAGGGTAAGACAGGCCCATACGAGCTTAATGGGCAATGAGGCGATAATAGGGATGTTACTGGTGCAGGGCATATTTCTGTGCCAAGATCACTACTATCCTTGATTTGTTCTGATAATAACTGAACCTCTTTTTTAAGCTCTATTATTTGAGCTTCCAAGGCTTTATTTATAGTGGTGTATTCTGTTTTAAGCTGGGCTTGCTCATGTTCTAGTTTGGCTATCACTGCTTCATCTGCCACGCGTTTTTCTGTGGTTTGTGCCTGCAGCTTTTCTAATTCAGTTTGAAGTCGAGTAATTTCTTTAGCTTGCCGCGCATTTTGGTTTTTAAGCGTAGTACACGTTTTGTGTAGTTGATCTAATTTTTCCCTTAACTGCTGAGCGATATTCTGGGCTTCTATTTTCTCCTGATAGCATAACTTGGTCGCAATATCCGCGGCTCTTTCAGCGGCCATAGCACGCCTATCAGCCGATATCCTAGCTTCGCTAGCTATGTTATTGGCATTTTCCAAGGCTTTTAACAGATGGGCGTTGTGTCCAAGTATTCGAGCATTTTTTTTTGCTAATTCATGAATATCTTGAGCGTTTTTCTCTGATAATTCATGAATATTATGTGAATAATTTAGCAATAATTCTTCAAAGGACCTTATAATTTCCTCAGGGCGCTCTAATGAATAAATATAGTGTAATTGAGCTATTAAAGCTGGATCAATGGTTTCAACTAAATCAGCATTAGTGAGTATCGAGTTAAAAACTTTTGCTGCCACAGGTAAGCTAGGGCCCGTTTCTGCTTCATCGTCAGTAGTAGGTTCTGTTCCATCAGGTTTGAACATAATAAATTTCTCCATGAAAACTTTTTAATCAATTAAACAGCAGGCTCAGCACCAGTAGGCTCAACCCCAGAGCTTGGGTGAGCAGAAGCAGCGGCGGTAGAAAATGGCATTACCGGGACGCCAGCATGAGGATAAAAGCTTGGGGCAGAACTATGGGATAAGCTTGCCATTAAAGCGCCATGTTGATGTAATAATTGGTTATATTGATAATTGATTCGGTTCAATAGCTCTTGTTGACTGCTTAACAGGGCAGAATGGCTGTGTAAAGCTCCCATCATGGCCGGTCCTGAACTTGTGGCTAACTGGGCTTTTAAGGCAGTATTTTCTTCATGTAAAGCTCTGAGTTCTGCAGCTTGTTGCTGGACTGTGATATCTTGGGCTGTAGTCACTATATCAACAACCTCATAATGCTTAACTTTAACTCTTTCAGCTTCCTCTTTTTTGGCAAGTGCATCTTGCAATGCCGCTATGGCTTTACTTTTTGCAGTAAGTTCAGCCTTAAATTCCGCTTCATTAGCCAAGTGATGCTGGTCCTTAGCTTTATATTCCTCATCTTTTTCCCTAATAGTATGTCGCAAAGCTGTAATTTCTTCATTTTTAGCGGCAAGTTTAGCTAGTAAACTAGATTCGTGAGTTTTGTAGAGCTCAGCTTTAGCTTGATATACGGCTGTTTTTTCTGCTGAAGTTTTTTCTAAGGCTGCTATCCTCTCATCTAGTACAGCAAGGTGTTGTTTTTGCCTTGCTAATAAACCTTCATGATCGAAGGCATCCCATTTGGCTTTGGCTTGTAAATATTCCGTTTTATTTTTATCGAGTTCTATTTGTAAACTTTTTATACGTTCGACAACAATTGCATGCTCTTTAGCTAATGGTTTATATTTTCTTTCTAACTCTTCTAGGCCTAAACTTTTGGCACTGAGTTCCGCTGTTAATACGGCGATGTGTTTTTCTAGCTCTGAGGCCATTCTGGCCTTACTTGCCAGCTTATTTAGTACCATTATTTTTTTATCAAATAATACCATTGCTTCCCTAATACCGGGGCCATCAGCTAAATCTAGCTTAAGAAAATGTTGTAACTTTTCCAAGCAAAATTCAAAGGCTTTTTCGGCCTCAAGCAATTCGGCATATCGAAAAGAGGGTATTGTAGTTTTTTTTATGGTTGGTAATTCTGATCCAGACTCTTCTATTCGAATTGAAACAGTAGGTTCTGAGCTAACCCTTTCGTGTCTATATCCATATGCCATGGTAAACCCTCCAATTATCTAATAAATCTGACGATAAACTTTATGGCTTTCTGAATCAATACGAATACAAAGCTAAGATTTATTTAGAATATAGTAGACTTGAGTCAGCACTTAATAAGGATATCACATTATTCTTTATCATCATGATGTTGAACATGACGGCATAAGGCTAAAATATCTTTGAACACGCCCGCTAAAATGTCCTCAGGCAATTTGCCAGCATTGCGAGATTTAACTTGTTCTAATATTTGGGCTTCACGCTCTGGCCTATAGATAGCGGCATCAGCAGTAAATTGACGTTTAATATGAGCGATGTCTTTAGCAATTTCTGCACGTCTTAGAATTAATGTTTGAAGATCGTTATCAATCAAATCAATTTGTTGGCGCATTTCACTTAAGGCTTCATCATCAGCAGCTTTATTGCCTGCTTTGATGCGGCGACGACTACGCACAGCATCGGCAAGTTCATTTAAAACTTGGATGGTTTCCTCAAAGTTAATGCAGGCATCAGTAAGACTTTGGCCATAGGTTAATTCTTTACCTTGCACTAAATCCTGTCGGCCTTCTACTAAATGGCTCTCTATCATCACTCCGGCAATCGCATTTGAACCGGCACTGATTTGATTGGCTAAGTTCTTGGCAACTAGGCTTTGTCGGCGATAGTCTTTGCTGCTGTTGCCATGGCTGCAATCAATCATGACCGTGGTAGGCAAACCCGCTTTTTTAAGGGCTTCAGTGGTTTTTAAAATGCTTTCTTCATCATAATTGCTGCCGGTATTACTACCACGTAAAATCACGTGACCATCTTTGTTGCCTAGAGTTTTGATAATGGCAGCAATGCCATCTTGAGTGACGCCAAGAAAATGATGAGGGCTGCTTGCGGCTTGTAGTGCATCAATAGCAATTTTAACATTGCCATCGGTACCATTTTTAAAACCAATGGGCATTGATAGGCCCGAGGCAAGTTGACGATGGACTTGGCTTTCGGTAGTGCGAGCGCCAATGGCTCCCCATGCTACAAAATCACTAATGAATTGGGGTGTTATGGTATCTAAAAACTCAGTGGCAATAGGTAGGCCAATATGGCTAATGTCGGCCATTAACTGGCGAGCTATTTGAAGGCCATGGTTGATATCATAGCTATTATCAAGCTTGGGGTCATTGATTAGGCCCTTCCAACCCACCGTGGTTCGAGGTTTTTCGAAATAGACCCGCATAATGATAAGTAGTTCTTGCTGGACGCTATCGGCATAGGCTTTTAATTTATGGGCATACTCAAGGGCAGATTGAGTGTCATGGATAGAGCATGGGCCCACCACAACCAGTAAGCGGTCATCTTCGCCTTGCATAATTCTGGCCGCCGATTCTCTTGCCTGAGTAATCAGGTTTGAAGCCTGCTCGTTAACTCGGATACTGTCCGATAACATAGTCGGTGGAGTAAGTTTGGATAAACTTTGGATACGTAAATTATTGGTATTTAATAACATGGTAAAACCTCGAGCTTAATTTGTAATTTAGTATAATGGAATTGCTAATGAATTAGCGACTAAATCGTAAATAAGCCACGAATCGCACTTGGCGATAGTTTTTAGCACAATGGGTGAGTCGATGTGCATGGTTTTATTCCATTAATGCGTGCTCTAAGGACTCGATCATAGCTTAAACTAGACTTATGTTAAACAAATTTCAGCAAAATTAGCTTGGCGAATGAGCGGAGTAATCAGGACTATGTGCTAAAGCAGAATAAGCTGGTGCTGGCATGCCTGCGCCTGCGGGCATAAATGCCATGCTATATCCAGGATGGGGATAAGAAAAACCAACCGGAGCACTATGTAAGCGCGCACTCATTGCCGTTACAGTGGCACTGATATGGCCTGTATCATTTAGGCCACGGCCAACTAATGCTCGTAAACTTTCCATTTCGATTTTAGTTGCGCGTAACTCTTCTTCAGCCTTGGCAGCTCGCTCTAAAGCTAGACGTTGTAATTTTAAAGATTCTTCCTGCATTTTTGCTAGCTCTTGCCATGGGGCATGCGCTAATTGATATTTTAAATCAGCAAGTTCGGCTTGTTGGGCCGTTACTACCTTATCTTGTTCTGCGATCGTATGACTTTTACTGGCAGCTTCAGTTTTAGCTTGGACCAATTCTTTTTTTAGCGAGCTTGCTTCTGCAGCAAGAAAAGTTTTTTCCTTAGTAGCGGTAGCTAGAGCAGCGGACAGCTCAGTATTTTTAGCCTGTAAACCTTTAATTTGAGAATGAATTTGGGTTTCGGAAACTTTAAGAGTATCTATTTGAGTTTTTAGTTGCTTATTATTGGCCCTAGCTTCGCCTAATTTTTGTTCAGCCTCATTGGCGCGTTTATTTAGTTCATTTATACGGGCGTTTTTTTCATCTACACTTAATTCAAGCATTTGAATATTGCTTACTGCGCCTGCCGCCTCTATTTTTAGTTCATCGCTACTTGATATTAGGATATTTCTTTCTTGGATAAGGCCTGCTATCATTTTTTCATGACAGGCTTCTTTTTTTCTCGAGCTTTCCTGCAATAGCATTAATTCAGCTAATTCTTTTCGAAGCTCATCTGCTTTTACTTTGGCTTCATTTTCAATAATTTCTAAGCGAGTGGCCATCTTACCTGTGTAAGCGTCTAATCTTCTATTGTGTTCTTGAATGTGTTTCATAGTCTGGCTTTGCATTGAAAAGGTTTTAAAAGCTTCTGCCATCGCTGTCTGGAGCGCGCTTAGATTGGCAGCAAGAACGTCTTTAAATTCACTTTCAAGAGCTTTGCCAGAATCGACCTCGCTTACTATTGTGGTGATTGAACTAATGATTTTTTGGATATGCTCAAAATGAAACTCAAAAGCTTCATGAGGTTTATCAATATAAATAGAGCTAATGGGGGCTATTTTGGCTAAAGCGGATAGTACTTCGGTTTCATCCTCAGAGCTAGGGCTATCAGGTAAGGACTTTTTGAGAGCCATCAATTGATCATTCAGAGTTTGATTTTTTCTAGTGAGTGATTCAGAGTAGCGCTTGAGTTTGGCGTAATCCTCAGCAAAATCACCAAGACGCTTCTCTAGGGTAATTAATAAATCTGCTAGTCGAGCAGGATTAGGTTTGGTAGTAGCAACACTTCTAATTACGTCCATCAGATCATATAGCGCTTTATCTGCTGGTACAATGCTGTTCGTCACTGACACCGGAATGTGAAAAATTCCTGAAAGTTCTAGCCCAGCTTTGTTTGATTTGCTAAATTCCGCTAACTCTTCTGAGGGCAGACTTGCCATCGATATACTAGCTTCAGGCCCAGAATGGATAGTTGGTGCTTTAGCGCTTTTTTGTCTGGGCTTTCCTAGCATGAGGTATCTCCTAATTTATACTATGAGTGAGGAAGTAAACTTGTGGATTCAGTAATGGGAGCGCTTTTAATTCTTTTACAATAATTGATTTCAAAAGCCTCTAACCAAGGCTGATATTGAGTTTTAAAGCTTTGCCAATTTTTTTGTGAGATAGGGGCTGATAAGCATGCAAATACTCCTCTATGCTGTTTTGTTAGGTCCTCTAATCGAGTAATAATATTACGGATTACTGTTATTTCAGTAGTAGAACTTACCCTTCTTGCAACTTGCATAATTGCTTGAAGGCTTTCATATAGCTCATGCATTTGCCTTACTTTAGGGTGAGCCAGATCCGGGTGGGGTAATTCGATAAATTTAAGACGTTTATTTTCACTTTCAAAGTAATTTAATAGCTCAACTTTGAAAAGTTTTCGAATATCTACATCTCGTGATACCAGTTTTGCCCTTATTTTTCTCATAAGCATATCCCACCGAATCTCGAGACTTGTCATATCAAATCTTACCGGATCTAAAGGTTTTTTAGTGGCATTATACGCTGCAAACTCTGTCATTAGCTCACTTTTGAATTGCTCCTGGTTATCAAGCACGCAACGTCCAAATTCAGTGATAGATAATAACATTTCTTTCAATGAAGTTAAGCGATGAAAATTATGATCTAAAATGGCTTTTTTGTCAGGACCATCAGCCAAAAATTGATCAGAAGCTTTTTTGAACAACTCTTTTTCAATTAATAGTATTTTTAAAAAGTATTTCCATTTTTGCTTAGAAAATTCTTTACTTGCCAGATCATCCGGGTCATCGGCAAATATCACTTTAACAGTGTGGTAGGGTTTGGCGCTACTAGTCTTATTGAGCGGAAAATTAAGCAAATCCTCTTTTGTTATTGGAAAAGCATCTTTAGGCGCAACATAATCGTACTCAAATGCGATTATATCTGGGCTTATAGGTTTGCGGCGATATTGGCAAGTTATAGGCCAGCCGCTCATTTCAAAGTCAATTCTGACTACTTCACCTTTTGGGGTTATTCGAATATTTCTACCATGCAGATCATATTCTTCAAATACATAACTCGATACTAAAGCGGCAGCTAAAGACCTGGCGTATCCTACGGTACAGATAAATACTCCCCCATAAGGTCTTACTATAACTTCTTGACGAGAGCTACTTACTGGTAAAACACTTCTATAAATTTCACCGCCTAGAGAAATAGGTTCAATCAAAAAAGGCTCTGATTCTAGGCTTTTTGATGCTAACCAGAACAGACCATTATCTTTTACAGCTCGAGTTTTGGCTGCATTGCCATTCATTATTAGGCGATAAAATTCACCATAGGTAGCCTCAATATCTGCTCGATGGTTATAGGCAGTATAACGTTTGAAATACCATACTCCTGGATTGGTACGTTGTTTGGGAAACCAGTGGAACAGCCCCCGCTCTCTAAGTTTTTTTTCTTGAGAAGCAAATTGTTTGCCATCTTTGGGATCACTTATTGTTTTGCGAACAAACTGATCAGTTGATTTAATTTTCGCTAGCATAATTCCCTCGCAAGTTTAATTTATATTATCCCAACAACGCTCTCGTATACTACTAAAAGTGAATTTTTTATAGGCAAAGTGTTATAATTAAACTTTTGCTATAAGTCTATACGAAAAAAACAGGACTGTTTTATTGGAATAAAAAAATCCTCATGGTTCAGCAATTTTATTAGTATTTTATCTCTTAATGTGGATTGGGGATTTCAAAAGGTACAGAGTCATGTAAGAGGATATGAAGGTATTAGTTCGAGTTAATGTACGGCCTTATTTTATTAGCCGATATTTAGGCGAATTCGAGTAAAAGCGTGAATTATAACTCTTGTCAAATAAAGGCTAGCTAACTAAGCTTGCAAAACATTAATCGATAGGTATATTTAATTGCAGGCTTTTCTTGATAAAGTCCACACTCTTATTCCAAAAGGCCGGATATTAACCGATGCCTTAAGCCTGCATGCTTATGCTCATGACGCTAGCCACTATGTATTGGTTCCTAAAGTCGTTATTCGGGTCGATAATGAAGCAGAAGTACAATTAATTGTGGCTACTGCCACTTCGTATAGCATTCCAGTCGTGTTTCGAGCTGCTGGCACCTCGCTTTCCGGCCAGTCTATCAGTAACTCGGTTTTAGTGGTATTAAATGAAAATTGGCGTCATTACAAGATTCATGAAAAGGGCGAGAGCATAAGTCTTCAGCCTGGAGTCATAGGCAGCGAGGCTAATCTATTTTTGGCCCCCTTTAGGCGTAAAATTGGGCCTGATCCTGCTTCCATTAATAGTGCAAAAATTGGCGGGATTGCGGCAAATAATGCCAGTGGAATGTGTTGTGGCAGTGTCAATAACAGCTATCACACGCTAAAAAGTATTCGTATCGTATTTGCTGATGGCAGTATTTTAGATACGGCGAATGCCGATTCAATATCTAACTTTCGCCACAGTCATCAAGATTGGTTAGCAAGCTTAAGCCTAATGCGTAAAAACATTTTAGCTGATGAGGAATTAACTCATAAGATACGCCGTAAATACGCGATTAAAAATACGGTAGGCTATAGTCTTAATGCCTTCATCGATTTTGTCGACCCGATCGATATCTTGGCCCATAGTATGATTGGCTCAGAAGGCAGTTTAGGCTTTATTTCAGAAATTACTTTTAACACCCTGCCCGATTATCCATTCAAAAAAGCGGGATTATTTTTCTTCACCTCCATCCGAAAAGCCGCCGAGGCTACGCAAATAATAAAACATAGCTCAGCTCAAGCCATTGAGCTTCTTGATGGAATTTCTTTAGACTATGCAAGGTCACAGCTTAATCATTTTTATCCCGATGGCTTTAACCAAAATATGGCAGCGCTATTAATTGATGTAAGGGCAGGCACAGCTGAGAACGTAGAACAGCAAGCCAAAGAAATTACTCATTTGCTGCACGATTTTTCTGGCTTAATTGCTAACACGGGCTTTGTGGAAGGAAAACCCTATCGAGAAATTTGGTCAGTTCGCGAGGGAACATTCACTATCGTTGCTACCCAACGAGAGCCTGGCACTTTGGTGTTGATCGAAGATATAGCTGTCCCTGTAGAGAAATTACCTGAAGCCGTTGATGATTTAAGGGCCCTATTCAATGGCCTTGGATTTGCCACAACCAGTCTGTTTGGTCATGCAAGAGATGGGAATTTGCACTTTGTTATGTCCTTACGCCTGGATGTTGCTGATGATTTGAAGCGTTATGAGCTACTTATGAATCAGTTGGCAGAATTAATTGTTCATCGCTATCAAGGCTCTTTAAAAGCCGAGCATGGAACTGGGCGCAACATGGCGCCATTTGTCGAAATGGAATGGGGACAAACGGCGTATCAACTTATGTGGCAGTTAAAGCAATTACTAGACCCTAATGGCATCCTTAATCCTGATGTGGTGCTGTCTAAAGACCCGGCTATCCACCTTAAAAATTTAAAAGCTGTTCCGATTCTACATTCCGATATTGACCGCTGTATTGAGTGCGGCTTTTGTGAAAAAGTGTGCCCAGCTCGCGATTTAACTTTAACTCCAAGACAAAGAATCGTGGCGCTACGCAGTATGGAACTTAGTCGACGTCAACATTCATTGGAGTTTAAAGCTTTATCCCAAGCCTTTGATTATCAAGGCGCTAAAACCTGTGCAGCAACTGGAATGTGCGGCGAAGTGTGCCCAGTTGGCATTAACACCGGTGAGGCGATTAAACAATGGCGCGCTAAGCATATAGGCGGCATGAGTAAGTGGATTTGGAAAGCCATAGCCAAATATCAATCCCAAGCAATAAAAGTTATGAGGCTTGGGCTTACATTAGCTAGAAAAATTCCTCAGCCTCAAGGCTTAATCAAACCAGGCAAAACTTTTGTATTACCTGAACTACATAAAACTAAGCTAGTGTTTTTCCCCAGTTGTAGCTGCCGTCTGTTAGATTCTAAAACCAATTCTCAATTCAGTCTGATTCAAGACATATTAAATTGCCTGGGATATGAGGTGCTGGTTCCAAAGTTTGAAAGCCACTGCTGTGGTTTAATGTTTGCCAGTCAAGGCTTGCCTGAGTTGGCAGCTGAAAAACAACAAGCACTAAAAGCTTTATTGTTAGATGAAAGTGAGCAAGGCAAGTGGCCAATTATTACTGAAAATTCCAGTTGCGCCTTGCAGTTGAAAGGCTCCATTCATTTCCAAGATATTTGGCAATTTTTAATTGAGGTTCTGCAAGATTATCCTCTAAAACAAAGTAAGCAAAAAATTATGCTGCATGTAAATTGCAGCGTATCAAGATTAAAGGAAAAAGAAGCGGTGATAGCCTTGGCCAAACGTTGTGCCAAAGAGGTTATCATACCACCAGACATTTATTGCTGTGGTTTTGCCGGCAGTAAAGGATTTAGCACTCCTGAACTGAATAAAAACGCACTCAAAACTTTGCCACAACAGGTCCCGCACGACTGTAAAGTTGGCTTTACTTGCCTACAAAGCTGTGAGATTGGCTTATCCAAATACAGCGGTATTCCTTACTATTCATTATTACAATTAATAAAAGACTGCCTATGATTTATTTTCAACTACACTTATAACAAACAGAGCTAGGCAGAAGACTAATGCAAGAAATTGTCACCAACGCTATCAACTTTATTCTAAGTCATGTTCCTTTTATCAGCTTAGTACTAGCGGGAATATTTGGCTCTATTTTTGCCTATCGCCATCCAGATAACAAAAAAGAAGGTTATTTGCGTTATCTGTTTTTATTTGCGGTTGGAATTGTAGGAATTTGGAGTTTTATTGTACATGCCTTTTTTCCAGAAGTGGCTGACAAATTTATTGGTTGGGCCTATAGCCCCTTTGAATTTGAAGTGGCTATGGCAAATCTTGGCATGGGTCTAACTGGAATAGTGGCATTTCGCGCCAGCTTTGGGTTTCGTTTTGCTACGATAATTTTTGTTAGTTGTTTTGGCTGGGGGGCGGCAATAGGGCATTTGTATCAACTGTTAGCTCACCATAATTTTGCCGCCGGGAACGCCGGATTAATTTTTTACACTGATATATTGATTCCGCTTTTACTCTGGTTACTAATACCGTTCTCAAAGCGCTAAGTGTGCATCAGTTGCTTATCGGCTTTCATTTGTTATAGTTAAACAATAGGCATATTGTGGTTATTTTTATTTTATTTCTCTTTTTCAAAGTTTAGTTTAAGTAAATTTCACTAAGAACTAAGGAGAATTTTATGCGTTACTCTATTAAACTTTTATTTGTACTAACAGGAGCTCTAGGTTGCGCTTATGCCCAAACTGGCAATTGGTTTGTGGGAGCAAATACAGGTTTTGCCGAATTGTCCTCGCCTGGTAATGCTTCACAAGGTTTGCAAGCCCCAAGCCCCCAACGCCCCACCTCGTATTCTGTTTATTTTGGTCATACTGATCCTTTAGGCTCAAGGCCAGATTTACAATTAGGCTGGACCATCCAATACAACAATTATGGGAAAACTTCCTATAGTGCTGGTGGTTCAAGTTTAAATTACTTGGATGATAGTACGAATTTTCTATTAGTTTTCTCTCAAACTTTTGCTAACCAGGTGAATTATTTTATTGAGCCAGGCATAGCTTATGTAAGGCAAAAAGCAGACCTTAGCGCTCCAGCGACCATTAATGGCTATAGCTTTGGTACCAGTGCTAATGAAGTGAAAAAATTTGAACCAACTATCGCACTTGGGCTAGGTTATCAGTTTACCCCACACCTCAATGGCTACATTGCTTATAACCACACCTGGGGCTTAAATGAAAGTGACTTTAATTACGTTAATGCCAGTGGTTATAATAACAAACCATTTGCTACCCATGCTTATAGAGTGGGGGTATCCTATATATTCTAAAAACTTGTTGTCAGTAAATTTAGCCAGCCTTAGTGCTGGCTAATTTGTTTTATAATCAAAGCAGCATCGATAGAATTAGCAGAGCTTGTATTGGTCATTTGCATAATAAGCTCAGAGCTAACATATTCAGTCTCTATTTTATTAGCGGGTTGGTAAGTAGTGTGATAAATAGGCTCTTGAGTCATGAAATCTTTAGAGACGGTTGTGGTGGAGTTGGCTTTACGAGTAGTGAAATAAGATTTTTCGGTTTTAGAACTTTTATTTAAAATAACAAAATATTTATAGCCATTTTGCAAAGTAAGTTCGGCGCAGCGTCGCATTAAGATATCGTCAACTTTCTGGGCTGAAGTCAATTGATTGCCTTTAGCATAAACCCTGTAAGTAGTTTGGTTTAATTGTGTTTCGGCATAACCACCGTTTAAGTTCATGGGGTGGTAAGGAGTGCTGGTGCAGCCCACTAACCCTAAGGAAATCAAGCATATCAAGCTCATAAGCCATTTCATAATTTATTCTCCTCCATGTTTTTCATTACCATAGCATGGAAAAATTTTGGCTAGCAATCTTGTTATCTCAATAGAACGTGAATAAGCAATTTCTTCTGAAAAGCTATATTTGATGCTTGAGTTATGTTTTATTAAACAATTATCAGCTCAATGTTAAGATGACATCTAAAAGACTTATCCTACAAAATGGCGTCTTCCTTGAGGTAATTGTATTTTAGTATGAGTTTTGCTATGGTTTATAGCTTCGGGCGGTGGGGAAATTATGTATAATGCAAAAGCACCAAAAGTCCATTTAACAGACAAACATATAACGTTTCAATTGCTGCCAGATTTAAAAGAAATCTGTCGGCCATTTTTTAAAAAAACTGGAATCCAGCATTTCCATTATTTGCATTACAACCTTACAGAAGAAAAAATAATTGCCATTACAACAGCACCAGAGGCCAACCGTCATGTATTTGAGAATCAATTTATCGCCTCGGGAAAAGAGCTTGAAACAGGTATTCATTATCTTCCGTTATTTAAAGCCGGAAATGAACGAGCGGAGATAGGAAAGCGATATAATGTCGATAATATTATTGAGTTTATAGATAATAAAGGTGAGGGCGTTGTTGAGATGTTTGGCTTTGCAACTCACTGCGGTCAACCAGAAATGGTGAATTTTTATTTTGATCACTTAGAACAATTAAACCGTTTCAATGTAGAATTTAAAATGCAGGCAGCTTCAATGCTTGAACAAGCCTTTGCAGACCCTATACATGTACCTGGATATAACAAAGGGCTTACAGTAGCTAACCAAAAACTTCTTCAGAAAAAAAATTATGGCATTACTGGACGTAAAATTAGTCTAAGTCAACGTGAACTTGATGTATTACAAGGTCTTGCAGCTGGTTTAACTGCCAAAGAAAGTGCCAGGAATTTGGGATTATCTCATCGAACTATCGAATATTATTTACAAAATATTAAGAACAAAATAGGTTGTACTAAAAGTACCGAACTTCTCAATATATGCTATATCAATCAGTTGCTTTGACTTTGTAGCTATATTCATTATTTTAATCGATTACTGTATTTTTACGGTATTTTTCTATGACTCATATGTATAAATTTAAAGTGACTTTATACATAAGGAGGAAGTCATGCATGCACCCCATATAATCGAAGCTAGCGAAGGAGCCATGGAGGCTTTAGAGCATTTAGCAGAACAAGAGAATGAAGTAGAGCAACCTAATACTCTTCAGCGTTGTTATTCTAAAACCAAGTTTTATATCCAATATGGATTAATTAGTGCTGTAACTATTGTTGGTGCGGGTTTGGGGGGCGCTTTTATACAAGCTACATATGATTATAATAAGCACGACTGCGAATGGTATGCACAACATAATTGTACTGCAGCTATGATTGACAGCAGCTGTTCAGAGCCAGAGGGTTTGCCTCGTTGCCAACTTAGCAGTTTTGCTCTACCTATAACTTTTGTTGTAATTACAGCTCTTGCTTCGTTATGCACTGTAGGTGAGCGGTGTCTCAGACGCCCTGCACGAGCTCGAAGCGCCACTGCATTTGCACCTATTGCAGAACCTGCTACAACTAGCACTGTTGAAATGGTAGAGCAGTCAAGTAATCCATAGTACTTATAGGTAATAATACTTCAGCAAGGCTCATTGAATTTTTAAACTATTGATATTGCTTCATTTTGAGAGTAAGTTAATTTACCAAAGTATACCTTAGCTGCTAGTTTAGAATACTAAATTCAATTTAAGTATATGATATGAATTAGTTGAGAAGCTGAGTTTGCATACAAACTTATCTTGGAGATATATATGAAGCATGAGAGTGAAAAACCTGCTGCAAAAACTGGCATGTTAATTCGAAGACCAGTTGCTGAAGTATTTGAGGCCATCGTTAATCCAGAAATCACTACTAAATTCTGGTTTACAGACAGCACAGGTAAACTTGAAGCCGGAAAGCAAATCGAATGGATCTGGCAGATGTATAACTATAGGGTCCCTGTGGTAGTTAAAAAGATTGAGCCTAATAAAAGCATAATGATTGAATGGGGCAATTATCAAAATATGTCCACGGTTGAGTGGACATTTACAAGCATAGAGGGTAAAGGCACCTATTTAAGCATCGTCAATAGTGGGTTCCAAGGCAGCGAAGCTGAGTTAATCGCACAGGTAAGCGACAGCACCAAAGGCTTTACTTTTGTTCTAGCAGGGCTCAAGGCATGGCTAGAGCATGGTGTTCAGCTCAACTTGGTGGCGGATGCTTTCCCAAAAGAGCTGCAGGTTGCTAGGTAGGTATTGTTATAAAGCAAAGCAATATGGGCATTATGAAGATTATTAGCTAAATTGCAGTTAAACGCGTGATGATTTAGCTAATAGTAAGGGCTGTTTTGAGCTTTTTCTAAATCTTCAGCTATTTTCTTTTTATCTAAGTAAAAAGTGCCAATATCTCCTAAAACTCTAGGATATTCTTTCTTTTTTACTGGTTTTTTTGCGACCTCAATAGGTTTTAATTTGTCTTTAGGTTTGACGATTTCATCAAATCGTCTCCCTGCTTGGGCAAGTTGCTCTGGTGTTAAAGTAGAAGCCATCCTCGAAAATACCAAGGAATTTTTAGATATTAAGTTTGAAAGAATTTTTTTCATTTTGAATATCCATTTACTCAATACTTATTAGGCAAAACTATCGAAGTGAAAAATCAATAATAAGGTCTGTTTTTTGCTTCTTCGAGAATTTTAGCCAGCTCTTTGTTATCTACGTAAAATGTTTTCTTATCCCCAAATATATGTGAATAACTTTTTTTGCTGGAGGTGGGGTTTTTAACCTTTTTAACAGATTCATGTATCTTTTTAGGACTAATAATTTAATCAATTTTTTTGGTTGAAATTAAAAATGGCCGAGGATTTCCAGTTGATGCATGCCAGTAAAATGTTAAGGAGCTATTAAATATTTTTGAGGCTAATGAAATTTTCATAGATTTCATTCTCTTTATTAGAGCGGAAACTATAGTATCAGCAATTTAATATGGAGAGTGACCTTTCCAAGACTCATTGGCTTTTTTTAAGGTTTCATCAAGCTTTTTATTGTCTAAATAAAAAGATTTTTTACCTTCAAATATTTTCAATTCTTTTTCATCAATACATGCTTTCGGTGGGGCAGGGGCAGGTACTGCTGGCTTTTTTGATTGAATTATGGCATCTAGCTTTTCTAAGGCAATAGCTACCTGATTTTTACTGTTATTTGAAAGCATCCGATTAAAAACGAGGGCATTTGCTTTAGGTAGCAGTCTTAATAAAGGTTTCATTATGATTCTCTGCTATCTATTTTTGATAATAAATTTTAGTGAATTTAAGGACTGAAAGGAATGCTGTTATTGGCACGTAAAGTATAATTTGAGTTTTGAGTATTAGCGCGAAGCTTCAGATGTTGAAGCTGCACTGTAAATATATTAATAAATATGAAAACTCTTGAGCTAGTTTGCTAGATAAGCGAAAAAATCGACGTTATTATTACAACATTTATTCTGATTAATGTCCTAACATTACTTATGTGATCAAAAAAATCATGAGCTTATGAATAATAAAATAATAAAGTGGGGCGAATGATATGTCTGAATTACCACCAATTCTGATACAAAATATTAGTGAGATTTATGGCGCAAAAGGTAAAAACTGGTTAAATCATTTGCCAGAGAGTATTACAAAATTATCTGTCAGTTGGGACTTTACATTTTTAAACATATTAGACAATTTACCTAAAGTATTAACGCCAAAATTACATTCATTTAAAAAGCGGCTGATTTCACTTTACCATAAAACCTAAGAGTAAATTTTAGTTTTTTCATAGGGCAAGATCATAAATCACCAGGCTTAATAATGACTCTATCTTAGTTTTCTTTTGTTGGTTGATTTTCATTTTACTTAAATATGTAGACTAAATTCTAATACCCACTTGAGTTGGATGGCTGCGCTTAATCCCAAGATGTAACAGAGTATAAGTCCTTATTCATTTATTGTATTTTAATTAAGTACGCAGCAATGCTTTCTGTATTTTCTTATCTAAACCTTGTTCAAACTTTATTGTAATCATTGGAGAGAATATGAAAAAATATGATCTCAAATCCTTTATTTTATTTACCTTAACAGGCTTAATTACGCTTAGCTCGTCAGCGTATGCTAATGGCTTTTATGCTGGAGTTAATGGCGGCTATGATTCCACAGATTTTTACAAAACCCTCACCATAGTACAAAACGGCAGCCAAACCTATGATAAGCAAGACAACTTAAATGGTGAAGGTTTCTTTGTTGGCCCTATCATAGGGTATCAATTTGATATTGGCCGTGGATTTCTTGCTGCCGAATTAGATGGCAATTTAAATTCAATTAAATACAATGGCTGGTTTATTGATAACACTTCTCAACTAGGACAAACCAGCAGCGCTACTTTAACGCTAAAAAATAGTTATGGTGCGAGTATTTTGTCAGGATATAACTTAAATCCTAATGTAGCTTTATATGGTCGCATAGGCTGGGAGCGAGCCGACTTTGAATATTCTGAATATAAGGCTGATTTGGGCGAGCCAAGCTATGGCGTGACGGAACACGAATGGCTTGATGGCTGGAAGCTTGGAGCTGGGGTTAATGTGGCATTAACACCGCATACTGCTCTGCGACTGGAATATAACCACCTCAAGTATAACACCTTTGTTGATACTAATTTTCAATTAGGTGATGGACAGTTTAGAACCATGAAACTTGCTCCCCAATCTAACCAAATTCAATTGGGTTTTATTTATAAGTTCTCATAAATCTGAAGGCAAGAGGTATGATATGAAATCATTAAAAACAGTATTATGTTTCTGTTTATATTCACTCTGTTCATTTGCCTACGCCCAACAAAATTATCCTGAAATTGAACCGCAATTGCCAATGTCAGGTTGGCAACAATTGTTGAATGGTCATGATCTTAATGATTGGCGATTTGTAGGTTTAGGAGACTTTGCCATTCAGGATGGTGCTGTCATGTCTCGCGGCAAAATGGGAATTATGTGGTATCAGCCGCAAAAATTTGGCAATTGTGTGGTGAGGGTAGTGTATAAGGTAAGCGATCCTGGGACAAGCTCAGCTGTATTTGTGTTAATTCCTAAACCTCCCAAAGACGTGTGGTACGCTGTCAATCATGGGTATCAGATTAAAATTTCTGATATTGGCGATCCCTATCATCGCACAGGTTCAGTTTACTCTCTTAGTTATACTAAAGATGGGCTTACAAAACCTGTTGGACAGTGGAACACGATGGATATCTACCTTCAACACCAATCCATCACAGTTTATATCAATGGTAAATTGGCTACGCACTATACCCCTTCTCAAACGGTCCCACCTAAAACAGCTTCTTCTGAACCTGATCGCGGTAATTCTATGGCAGATTCAGGCTATATCGGTTTACAAAATCACAATGACTTAATCAATGAAGTTGTGGCCCAGGCATGGTTTAAAGAAGTAAGTGTTCTGCCTTTATCGTCTAGCAAGCAAATCAGTAGCTAAAGAGGTGTACTATGAAATTTTTGCGTATAGTGGCTGGAGTAATGATTCTATTTTTGCTGAGCAATCATGCTTATGCCGAAGCAGTTTCAGTTGTGAGTAGTCTTACTTGTCATAAGATGCGAGGCTCAAATAAACCTTTTATCTTAGCCTTAAAGCAGGGTGAAAACCTGAATCAATCTATTGTCCAATGTGCTAATGATGCAGATTTATCTGGGGCTTCAATTTCTGGGCTTGGTACCATTAAAGATCCCATATTTCATTATTACGATGAAGCCACTAAGAAAAATGTGAGTAAAGCCTTTGCAGGCTTTTTTGAGCTAGTTTCATTAAATGGCAATATTTATTTTTATAAAGGTAGACAAGATGCCCATATTCATGCTGCTATTTCGAATCATCAATATCAAATGTATGGCGGACATCTTGATGCTGCCACTGTCGGTGCTTTAGCTGAAATAACCATTGTTCCTTTATCAGGTACAATTATAAAGCAAAAGGATAATGCCACAGGTTTTGACTTGCTTGTGACTGGAAGTTGAAAATATCGATGAGTGTACAAGTTCTTGGGGCTAGGATCAGAGGATTATGACAATAGTTTTAGCGTGTTTAAGCTATTAAAATAAACTGACACCCACCAAAAATTTAGGGCTGCGTAGAAAAATGTATAAATAAATCACCAAAATCTCATAAAGCTTAAATTTAGGCTTTAGGGGTCTTTGGGGTATAAAGCAGTTTATTTTCGAAATTGCTTAAAAACGAAAATGAAAGGCTTTTTCATTTTCACCGATGAAAATGAGGCCAATCTTTATTTTCAAATATGACATAAATCGAAAAAAAAATAAGGCATAAAATTTCAAATTTGTTGAATTTTGAAAATATAGGAGTTGAAAAATGAAGCTTGATGCAATGATAGAAGGCAATAAGCTGATTCTTATATGTGGTACGGAAGACGATTATGAAACAATGGTTCTAGGTCTTAATGTAAATATTAATTTTATCTATAAAATGAAAGATACCAGAGAAACAATACCAGAAGGCTGTTTATATAAAATAGCAGATAAAGACCCAAAAAGTTTACGCATACTAATTGAAGATACATCTGAAAAAAGAGACCCTAAAACAGGGAACTTTAAAGGAATCGATCAAATTTTAGATTGTCTTCCTCCCTATAATCTAACTAAAAAAGACGTTCTACCTTGTATGAAGACTCTCGGTTCTGCCTCTTCACAAAGTGCTGCAGAAGCCAGTAGATCGACTACTGAAGCTAGCTCTCGATAATGTTCAAATAACCGTGTTAATTTTCCTGATCGCCCCCCATTAGTTATAATATAAAAAAATAGGAGCTGAAAGAATGCCAAGTCATATAGTAATAAGTGGTAACAAGCTAGTTCTAAAGTCAGATAATAGTGAGGACTTTCAAGCTGCCATGGATTTTGCTCATGCAGCAATTTTTGTTTATAAATTAGAAAGAATCAGAGAGGCTTCGCCGTATGTCTGTTTATATAAAATAGCTAGTGAAAATCCTTCCAAATTTCATTTGCTCATCGAAGATACTTCTGGTGAGCTAGACCTTAAAACAGGAAACTATAAAGGAATAGATCAGTTTTTAGCCTCAAACCCACCCTATGAAATAATAAAAAATGACGCCTTACCCTGTATGCAAACGCTCAGTTTAGAGTCAACACGAAGTGTTGAAGAAGCCAAGATTGGTTTCAAGAGCTAGTCCTCGCTAATATTTAATAAATTTGTCAGTTTTCCATATTTTAAGCGCATAGAATTATGTTAGTAGTAAGGACAGTTTTTTGCTTTTTCTAACTCTTCTGCAAGCTCTTTAGCATTTAAGTAAAAGGTTTGCTTTCCTTCTGGCTTTTTTATTTTTTAGAATATTAAATAATCCTGGTAGTTTCCCAATAACACATTTTATTTTTCACTTCAATAATGCTAGCTTGAAGCTGGCATTTAAGGATGATCCTATGGCAATTTTGCCATATTTTGTGAAGGACATTGTCATTCATTGAAATAAAATAGGAGTAAATTACATTATGCAAGGTAAAGCAGCCGTTCCAGAAAAAAAAGCAGAAATTGTTCCACTTTATAAACCCCTTGAAACGGAGCGAGCTTCAAGAGCTAGAAAAAATATACCTAAAGCCGGTGTAGTTCAAGCCCCCGCTTCTGCTGGAGCTGGTAAAGCTTCGCCGGTTACTAGTACAGGGCCTGTTTCAGCAGATACTATTAGGATTGATGGGTTAAATGAGATTATATTGAAGTTGCTTGGGCGGCATATAGCTATCGCGTATAAGGGAATTTATGATCCAATAGCCGCTATGGCAACTCCAAACATTGTAGATCCAGCGTTATTGGCGTCATATCAATGTACTGATCCTGCCGATACTAAAAAGTTTATAAGCTTACTTAGTTATAATTTCAAAGACTTAAGCTGTAAGTTTATAAATATTACCGACAATAAATTCATTATAAGGCGAGATTTATTAGCTGCTACCCCACTTGAAAGTTTTCGTAATGATTCGATAAAGGAACTTGGTGTTGAAACGGGATTTTCTTCTAAAACTACTTTGACTAATTCCTATACTCATTCCGAGGTTACCGTCAATGAAAAGAGGTTTACTGCTTCTATAGGAGGAGGTTGGCAAGGTATTGTAAGTGCTAACCTTGGAGTAGATATTGGGCGAAGAAAGGAAATTACTGAGAGTACTGGGAAAACCACCTCTACTGAATCTGAATTCTCTAGAACAATTAAATTGACAATAGATAATAAAGAAGCAGTGACGATAGTTGGTTCTCAATATCTAGTCGATACTAAAGTTCATTATCAATTAAATTTTAGTGTAGAAGGTACAGTCAGTTGGGAGTTAAGATATTGGGAAAAGCCAACTGATCCAACCAAAAAATGGGAGTTTACAACTCTAAAAGCCGATGTCTCTTTACATGATCTTTTTGCTTATGCTAAAAATGATGAAGAAGCCATTTTAAAAAGAAAAGCGGGTTCAACAGAATTAGATTTAGCTATCCCTGTCAAAAATCATAGCATAAGCAGAGTAATTGAATATGGCTGCTATCCCGCTGAAGCGAAAGTTACCAGTAGTTGGGCGACAACGCTAGATTCTGGAAGCACATTAAAGCCTATTAAGGATAAATTTAGGGGGATCTTTTATTCTGAGGCCAGTCGCCCATCTGTAACTCCTTTTCTAATTAGAGATGGCGATGATAAAAAAGATAAGGACTTTACAGCAATTACGAGCGCTGTATTTGCTTCTAGATTAATAGATCATGGGGGGTTCAAGAATGATGATGGCGAAGTCATTGAAGTCATTCTCCCTATAACCAAAGGTGATGGTTAATAGTTTTATGCAGCCGCTCCTGGGGCATCTCTTGGCCCTAGGCGCGCATCAAACATGACCTTTGCATCGATTACCCCGCACCTTATCTCACGTGGTAATGGAAAAAATGACCTATTGCTAAAACATTGTATAATCTGGTGCTGACAGGCAGAATCGAACTGCCGGCCTACTGATTAAGAATCAGTTGTCTTAAATATAAGCTATTGAAATAATTAGATAAATTATCAAAGGATGTTCTTCGTAAACCTTAATGGGTTTAAGTAGAAAATTTTAGAAATACGAAAAAATTACAAAATGGTTTGTGCTCAGCTTGTTGATATCGGTCTTTTGTTTTGCTGCAGCTATCACTTTGGACAAGTATCATAGAAATATAGCTTACATTTGTAACGTCATTTATTTTTTTATTTACAAATGCTAGCTTGAAGATGGTATTTATGGATAAGCCTATGACAATTCTGTCATATTTCTTGAAGGACATTGTTCATTCAGTGAAATATTAACGGGGGTTTTATGCCTAAAGATAAAGATCCATCTAAACGTTCGCGCAATGAAATAAGCGATTCACACCAAACGGCTAAAGAAGTTCATGCTAGTAGAAAAGTGAGACCGAGGACAGACGAAGTAGATGAACCTTCAGCAAGTAAAAGTTCACCTGCAATAGATCCACGTTCACTTATGCTAGGTATGTTTCCAGGTGATAAGGCAATGTCGGTTGCCGCAGGTGCAGGGACAAAAGCTTCTGTAGGTACTAGCTCTACTCTTGCCAGTACCTTACCCAATGTCATACGAATAGATGGGTTTGAAAGGGTGTTATCACGTTTGCTTGCGAGATATGTTTACTCAAAACATACGGCAAATAGTAAAGCCATATTGGCAGAAAGCCGTAAAGACCAAACTGATCCAGATCCTCTGGCGTCTCTATATTATCCATCGGAGAAGAAAAAAGTTTTACCTTATACCATTACAGAATTAACATGTACTTTTGAAAGTCGTGATGAAGGAAAATTAACCATCAGAAAAGATTTATTATCTGCGATGCCGCTAGAAAGTTTTAGTAATACAGCTCTAAAAGAATTAGGCATTGAAACAGCCTATTCTTCAAAATCGACATTTACAAGTTCTTATACGCATTCAGAATTGAAAGCAACAGATAAAAGATTTAGCGCCTCATTAGGTGGTGGCTGGCAGGGTATGATTAGCGCAAGCCTTGGGTTAGAGCTTGGTCGAAGAAAAGAAAAAAGCGATGTTTCCGGAATTAGCCGTGGTGCAGAGTTCGAAAGTTCACGAACAGTAAAATTAACATTAGATAAGGGTCAAATAGCGACAATCGTAAGCGCTCAATATTTAGTAGATACAAAAGTTGAATATAAATTGAATTTTATAGTTGTAGGTAAAATTCATTATCAGTTAAATCGACGTGTTGCTAATAATTTACAAAATAAATCTGGGTGGGAAGAAAATCCTGGCGATGTTTCACTCTATGAGCTTTTTGAGTTTGCTCATGACGATGAAAAAGTCCTAATTAAAGGCTCAAAACCAAATATTTTGAATTTGATTGTTCCAATCAAAAATCACAATATCAGTAAAATAGCCGAATACGGTTGTTACCCCGCCCCTACAATTGAAACGAATACTGGTCGTTCCGCTAGTCGCACACTCTCTCATGCAGAAGACCAGTCCTCATTAGTTTTTCATATGAGAAAATATGATAAAGCTAATAAACCTATTAATAGTAAATTCCGTGGGATCTTTTACTCAGGAATGTTGTCGAGTCATTCTGATGATATGGTGATCGTGAAGCGTGTAGGCAATCAGAAGAAAGATAAAATATTTACAACAACAACTACAACTAGTGCTGCATTTGCAGATAGTTTAAACATGGGGGCGGGTTTTAAAGACATTAAAGGTGAAGAAGTCATTTTCCCGATTACATAATTTAAAAACAAGCATTAGACGAAAACAACTTAAAGTTAGGGCTAGCCCCCAATATCTAATTAGTGTCTTTGCTACAAATTAGATGCGTTTGCCTTGGCATGGGTGTTAATTTCAGCATCTCGTTATGATTATGCAATTAGCGCTAGTAATATTGAACTTTAAAAAAATTGTGTGAGCAGTACACGATTTCCAACAAAGTGAGGTAAATCATGCAAGCAGCAGAAACTCTCTCATCAGCAGAACTCCCAGCTTCTCCTGCAACAGTAACTTCAGTCAGGTTGCCAGGATTATCAGTTCCCACACCTCCACCTCAACCTCAAACTTCAATTGACCTTACGCGACTTTTAAATATCTGGGCTAAAATATGGGCTAGCCAAAAAGAATCAAGCGTGGCTTGGGTAGAATACACTGAGCCTGCAATAGAAAGAAGATTGCAGAGAAGACGTTGGCATAGAGAAAGCAGATTGCATGATAAGCATTTTGGCCTGACATTAATAAATCCAACAGAAGATGATGTTATTATTGATATGCCTGTCGATGGTGAAAGCAGGACAACAGTTTCCGAAACACGTGATGAGAACCCTCAGCATAAAGCTCGTAAAATATCAGTTGATTTGATGCAGATTTGGTCAGAACAACGTACTGTGTCTGATAATTATATAACCACGGTTACCATAGGTGGTGAGCTTGGGGGGACTGTAGCGAATATGGTTACATTAAAAGCAACGGCGAGTAGGGCATTTGCTACTTCTCGATCGACTCAGGCTGCAACAGGGAATACCGTTCAAGCCAATATTGGAAGAGAGTTTGAAATTGAGCCTGGTACGATCTTAGAGATTAAAATTACATCCCAAGATAAAGTGGTAACCAGTAGAGTAAGGTGCAAGGTATATGTAACGGGTACAGTAGTAATTTGTTGCAATAATAAAGTTTCACATGATAAAGAGCTTGCTGGGAGGGCGTTGCCTAATCATTATAAGTGGGTGATTCCAATTCATGACGTGTTCACTGATCTACAAAATTATATGGCAATAGATGATGCTCGTATTCTGTCAGCTGCTGATAAGGCTATTATTATGGCGGCTTTAGGCGGTGATAATCCATCATTTACTATTTGTGAGCACAAAGAGAATAAAGTCTATTTCTGTTTTGAGGGACGAGCAAGCCATACAAACTATATTAGAGGGAGTGGAGTTCCTACAGTTTATCCTCTGCCAGGCTATGTTCCACCTGCCGGAGCGCCTATGCCAGTAGGTGCTGTTAGTGCGGCAGAGGCTAGTTCAGTAATTGGCAGAGAGTTTACATTTGACTGTGCTGAGGCAACAGCAGCAGGTGCAGTAGCAGCAAAAATCCATAATCCAGCTGAGCATACTGGTGATGGGCTGGCTGCAAGAGTAGCATTAGTAAATGTAGCAAAAGCTGGTGATAGTATGACGTTTGGCACAGCAAGAGCTACTCATGAGGGTGCTCTAGCCTTGCATGCCCCTAGTGCTGAGGCCGCAGCTCATGTTGTATCTGAAGTGCCAATGTTTCGGGCTGCCGCTGCAATAGCAGAAGCTTCTATCATGCCAATTGGAACAGCAGCTGATGCCGAATCAGTAAAGTAAATGCGGGGGCTGGGATTGCGGCTTCAGCAGTCTCACCCCCCGCGGTCAATGTTCAAAATGGTGGCGCAGTAGCCGCAGCTCCTTATTCGCAAGCATTTAACATTTCAACTGAAGCAGCTAAAAGTCTCTCATTAGCCGCTGCCAATGCAAAATCAGGCTCAAGCGAAATTGTGCCAAGAAGAGATTATTACTATCAAAAAAGGAAAGAGTTAGACGATGAATTGGAAGCTGGTTTGGCTCCAGGTTTAACCGCTGGCGTTGGTGTTACAGTTATACTCCATGGCTTAGGCGGAGTGGGGAAAACTGAGCTAGCTAAAAATTATAGAATAGCTCATGAAGCGAACTATGCTAAAACCTTTTGGTTTAACGCAGAGAACTTGCAATTACTTATGGAAGAGTATCGTGTTATTGCTGGTCGCATTGTTGGCAGCTTTAGCACTCCTAGCCTTACTGATGATGAAGTTATTGTTAAAGCAAAAGAATGGTTTAATGCGCAAATGGGACCATTTTTATTGATTTTTGATAATGCTAAAAATTATGATGAAATAAGAAAATTTTTGCCTTCTAAGCATGCGATTATTTTTACCTCACAGAGCGATGCATGGCCGAATAAAAAAATCCATGTGAAAGAAATGGGCAGTGACGAAGCGCGTGAATACATGCGTACAGTCACTGAAATTAAGGCTGATGTCGAGCCGGACGCTACAGTGGATATGCTGACAATTGAAAAATTGGGTTGTTTGCCATTGGCTTTAGCTCAAGCGGCAGCATATATTAAGGCAAAACGAAAATTCGACTTTGGCTATAATTTTGAAGCGTATATAAGAGATTATCAAGAGTCATATCAAACAATGCTAGCTGATGGCAAGCTTCCAATAGGTGTAGAGGGCCATGCATCGATAGTGGTAACCTGGGAATTGAGCATTAAAGCTATCGAAGCCGCGGAAGCTGCGGCAGGAGTTAGCAAACCGATTGCTAAATGGCTATTAGAGCAAGTCAGCTTACTTTTACCTGAAAATATTACGTTATTTCTATTGCGTGAGCTTGTAAGAGTAAGAGAGGGGCTAATAACGCCACCTACTGAAGATTTAGGCAAAGATCTTAAACAGGATTTTGAGGTGGCTTTAAATCTTTTATTTACTTATGCCATGTTGCAACAAACCAACTCATCTAGCCGTATGCATCGACTCTTAAGACAAGTTATTTCTGGTAAAGTTCCAGGCTCAGAGCTGGCTGAAAGAATGAGAATTATTGCTGAGGCTTTGGCCAAATTATTTTTGCTTGATAGAGACAGTATGATCTTAACTGACTCGGGGATGAGGGTTTTGCCTCATGTTCAAGTTGTAATGGATTATGCAGAAAAACATAATATTTCTACTCCTTCAATTGCAATACTTCAGCTTACTTTGGGACACTACTATTGTAGTGAAAAAAGGCAGACAGATTTAGCCAGAAAGTATCTAGAGAGGGCGAAAGCCAAACTGCCCGAGGAAAAAATGGGTGAGTTTCTAATTGCTATTGGTTTTATTTGGCACTATGAGGGCAATAAGATTGCAGCTGATGATTATGCAAAGAGAGCTTATAATTTTTATACTAGCCATCCTGGAGTCGAACACCAGGGGCAAGGTCTAGTAGCAGCCTTAGTAGTGAGAGGGCATGTGGCGTGCGACAACAGGGAGCCAGCTGCAGCACGTGCGTATTATCTAGAGGCTTATAAAATAGCAACTGCTGGTGAAAAGCCCTTGAGCCAACGCTATCCCTTAACATTGGGGGCATTGTTTCAAAATTTGGGACTTTCTTCTATCAACCTTAATAGAAATTTAGCTAAAGAGTATTTTAATCAAGCGTTAGATACGTACAGAGCACTTAAAGATAGGCGATCCTTGGCTATAGTAGTTACCTGTCAAACTTTAGCTGCGATTGCAGCTGAGGATGCTAACTATGAAGTAGCAGAAGGATATTGCCATGAAGCCATTAGTGTATGTGAAAAAATTTGCGTTGATGAACCCTATCCAGAATGGGCGGATGTATTAGCAACTTATGGTCAAGTATTAATTAAATTGAACAAATTAGAGGAGGCTAATGGCTGTTTTAAAAAGGCTTTTACGATGTATCGAAGACTTAATAATTGGCGGAAAGCTAACGAAGTAAATAATTTAATAGTGCCGACCTCACGTATCATTTCAGATACCTATCAACTTGAGCAGGGCTGTCGCACTGTGCCTTATGTCACCGTTGAGCATGACTGTCGCACTGTGCCTTATGCCACCGGAATTATGGTGAGGGGCGAAGGCCTCAGTGTTAATGTAAGTATTAAAAAAAGAGCAGAACCCCCTGTCCTAGAAAATGCACAACCACTTATGCCTGATATGCCAGAAGTAAGCAGGCTGAATGGTGATGATGTAGCGGCTGGAGGTGAAGGAGTAAAAATTTTTTCATCGGAAACACCTGGTAAAATGCCCAGGCCCACCGAGTCAGCTGCAGCAAGAACTCTTTCAGACAATACATTTCCTTTTTTTGACGAGGACAGCGGTCGAAAATATCGCCTTGATGGCGCTGGTGCCGGAGCCAAAAGAATTTATCCAAATTTATTTGGATAAGGGCCCTCACTTCGCCTGAGTATGCATTATAACTGCATTAATAAGAGGTGTGGATTCTGCTTGGCGAGGGAGAGCTGGAGATCTCTTGTTTTTAAGAGAACTCTAAAAATAACCTTGCGCAATGCATTTGATTTTATTGGTGCTGACAGGCGGAACCTAACCGTGTTATATTTAAAGATTCCCTAGCTTACATGATAAAAAGTATACCTAAAAGTATACCTATTTTTTAGCAATTTTGCGTCGCGTAAATTAACTCTTTACATGATTTACAAAAATTTCAAATTGTTTACGCTGAACAGCTTTAAAATTGAGAATGTTAAAATTTTTTAAATATCATTGACTTAAAAAATATTATGCATAATGATGAGAATGAAATTTTACCAAAATAAAGGAGGCATAATTAATGTTATCTCCCCCAGTAAAAGCACCTGGAATAGGTTGGGGTGCATGGTTGCTTGATCTTGCTAAAGGTGTAGGGGTATCGGTTGGGAAAAATATAGGCGGTGTATTTGCAGGGGATATCAACTCTGCGGTAAAAGTAGGTGTTAGCGGTAGTGCCTTTGCGGTTGTAGTATTAGGTGTTATAGCGTATAGGAGAGGAATCACTATAAGTGGTTCATCTGATTGGCTATGGCAATTTATGAATAATCATACTCATTCTTCAGGTACAACTGGTTCTGGTGTAACAATTTATGCTGGATCTTCATCGCCTATTCAGATAAATAATGATGATAGTAAAAAATATTTATCTGACTCTGACAGAAGAAATTTAAATTTCACCGAGGGGCTTTTCAAATTAATTCAATATAGTGAATCATCAGGCCAAAAATTGAAAATAGAGTTTGATGCTGAAAATAATCAGGTAAGAAATTTACGTATTACAAGTTCAAGCCTACCCATCATATCAGCCATTGCTGGAATGGGCTCAGGGGCAATTGTTGAATCAAGTGAATTGTCTAGTTAAAATTTTGCTTCTGAATTTTTAGTGCTCAAGCCAACTAAAGTTGGCTTGAGATTATTGTTTATTTACTTATTTTAAAAAAGCTTTTTATATAGTTCGTTCTTCATCCAAAAATTTCAAATTGCTTACGCTGAACAGCTTTAAAATTGAGAATGTTAATTAAAAAGCTCTTGATAGAATATCTTTGTATTGTTCCATTTTATACCCTGAGTTAGCCTCAAGATAATAACTTGAAACTAAAAGCTTTAAAATTAGATTAAGAAAATTTTTAATTATAAGAGCTTATGAATTTTGAAAATGGCCCATATATCTGGGCCAAGATGTTATTGATTGGATCGAGCAGCTTTTTTAAGTTCCTGCCAATGCTCAACCTCATTTTGTGACCATGCAACTCCTCTATGACTTATCAAAAAAGATTGTGGAAACTCCCCACTTTTAACAGGCTCATATATAGTTGATCGTGCTAAACCTGTAATTTTCATAACCTGTGGTAGCCTTAGATAAATATCTGTCATGATGCACTCCTTGTGTTAGAGTTTATGATCATAGATATTTATGGTTGTTTTTCTGAGTACATTGCAAAATTAACTCATAAAGAAATTGCTCGTTTATTAGCTTGGCCACTATTATGTCATAAAAAGATTAGCATTTTATTGTTTTAGAATAGATCAGTTTTAGTTCAGTTTGTTTTTTATACAACCCTCGTTGTAATGAAATTACAGCCAATGATAATAAGAAATTTGCCTAAGCTCATAATAAGGAAAAATCTAATATATCGAGGAGAAACAAATGGACTTGAAAGATAAAGTGGTTTTTACAGAAAAAGAAGCAGCGGTTTATATTGGAATGAGTAGAAGTTTTCTAAGAAATGCTAGAATAAATGGAAACAAGCCTGGATCACCTAAAGCCCCAAGCTTTTTTGTAAATGGAAGTAAGGCCATTAGATATTTAAAAACAGAGTGCGACAAGTATCTCGATAGTTTCACGTAGTATCAAAATTTGGCGCAGTTAAAAGAAGAAAAAACTTGAATAAATAATCATAAATCAGCCCAAGCTCATACAGTAATCATTTTTGCTGTTTTGGCTTGGGTTTTTCTTTTTGTCTTTTGTCTCGCATGTTGAATTTTTAGCCAAAATTATTTTGCAAGAAGCTAATATAATAAAAGTATCATTTAAGAAGGAAACAATCATGGCATACGCATCAAGAGATACAGCACCTAAAAAGCCACATGAAAAATTACCTGCTCAATATCGATATGGCAGCAAACCAGAATTTCTTGCATTCGGAAATAGATGTCTTACGGCTATTAATGGCTTAATAGATAAACAAAACGAAGCCACAAAATCTATATATTATGGCGGCAAAATGGCTTCAACTGCTATGTCTGGAACTTTCCTTGATATGGTATTAGGAGGCAGTGGTGAATCTTCATTTGCATTCGCTCGAGCTAAAACAGATGAATCTTATGGACACGCTAAAACAAGAGAAAATTATCAGAAGAAAATTGATATTATAAAATACGCAATGACATCGGCAGGACAATCTGATTTTGAAATAAAAGAGCGTGAAATGCAATCAGCTCTTCTTGCATTAGATGACCCAACTGCAGTATTATTTAAAAGATAGTATTTGTAATACCATCATTAATAAATTTACGTGTTCTTTGCGCAAGCGGAGATAAAACCTAAACGTGAGTACGGAATAAAAGATTTATAATGTACTAGTTGATTAAGCAGCAGAATTGTATTTTCAATCTTTTTGGAATGCAAAAAAGGTTATAGCAAAATTGAAGGTAAGCCAATTCCTGCATTCACTGCTAGAGATTTAAGACGAACGGTTAAGCAGGTTATGCAACAGGCAAGCATGTACCTGATTTTCATACTCTCGAAAGAATTGCTAAAGTTTTGAAAGTACCAACAGCATATTTTTATGCAGATGACGACATTTTAGCAGAAGTGATCTTAAAATTTCATAAATCCAATAGATAGAAGCCTTAAGTTGATGAAAATAAACTACCTGCTGGGGCTTCATGTATTTCAATACCTTCGATCCTTTCAAGCATGATTTTAATAATAATTCGATCAAAAATACTAAGATAGGTTTCAATTAACGCTCTAAAATCATCCGCATGCCCTGATTCTATTTTCGACCAGACACTAGGGTAGTATCTCACGATAATGCTCAAAGCATACAGAATCATGAAATGAAGCCCAACTATATCTTTAATTCCATTTTTTAATGGAATGATAAAGCTGCTACCACAAAAAGCTGATCTATAAGTATCAACTTGTTCGCGCCAGTTATTATCTTTATTAATTATGATTGAAGGGCATACAGTTACATTCTCATATAATTCAGTTCCAGCTTGCCTTTCTTTAAATGGATGTTCATAGTCATCAAAATCTTCTGGTATGTTTTTAGTATATATGCATAAACCACTAAACTCGTTGCCACCAACATGGAGTGCATATGGCGGACTTCCAAGTATTTCTTCAACAGAGTTACCTATCTCTGGAATCCGAGCAAACAATTCTTTTAGTGACGCCATAAGGTGTCGATTTGAGTCTGAATCAGCTTTTTTTGCTGTGAGAATATAGTCAGGTTTAACATCACAGCCTAAAAAGGCTAGATACTTACTGAAATAACCTTGTTCAGTAAGGTAAATAAGAAAGCTGCTGGGGTCGTCGCTATTACCAATAGTTTTGAGTCCGTGCCCATTTTTAGTGTAGCTTTCAATTTTTTGTAGGTCGATTTCTTCTGGGCTTGCTAACTGCTCGGCGATTGTTAATTGCATTAAGCCGTAATATCGATCAAGTATCCATTGGTTAAGGCTTTCTGGATTAGATTTTAGAAAGCCTAAGCTGCTTTTAATGGCTGATGCTAAATCTTCAGATTTTTTTTCCAATAATGAATCATTGCAGCTGCGCTGCATGAGTTTTAGCTTCTTTTGAATAACTTTTTGGCAAATCTTTTTGCTTTGTAGTCTTTTTAAGCGAAGGAAGATAAGATAGCCAAGATCTTCGCCTTCGATTTTTATATAATCTTTCGCCATTTGCTTATCTTAATTATTTTGATTGGCTAATTCTATTTCATAAGCGATAGCCATTTCCATTTCTTTTTCGAAGTCAGCAATTTGTTTGCCAATATCTTTTTCAAAGTGATGACAAATCAACTCCATCATAAGAATGTGAGATTTGATGGCAACATTGAGCGCAAGCAAGGCTAATTCTTTTGAGTCTGTATTCATTGATATTTCGCTTTCTGTCGCATCAGTTAATGCTTCTGTTATCCATGGTTCCCAGTGCTCTATATTTGAAGCAGGGTCATAAAATAAAAGATCTCTATCCAAGCCAGTTTCCTTTAGCAACTTGCTAGTCGAAAGATTTGGTTGGATTGCACAGAACCAGTCTTTTACGTATTTTTTTCTTTCCCAGGGGATGGCATTGTTCCATTTAGTGTCTTTTTTTGCATCATAGCTAAGGAATGTAGAGTAATTTTCCCGCATAAAATTCATTTCAATTTGGGATAAAGGTTGATAGAAGTGAGTTTTTAAGCAGTGAACTAATTTTCCAAAAGTGAAATAAACCTTTGCTCTATCAGGATCTAAAGCTATCCATCTAATTTGAGCTGTGCCTACTGCCATTGTCCTGGCAATTATCATAGCGTCTAAAGCTTGATTTTCTTTACAAAGAATATTAACAGATTTCAAATGCTCATTCTGTCGATCAAAAAATTGCAAAAGGGTTTTTGAATAATACCCATGCTTTATAGTGTGTGGACCTTTTACTTCCATGGTTTCCGAAAATTGGATAATTTTGAGCATTAGGCCAATAAGCTTTTCGGACATATCTACCTCCGTGCACTACATTGTGCACTAAGAATAAAATTTAGTGAATTATAAATATCATTGCTCTAAATATAGGGCTTAAAATCTGGTGCTGACAGGCAGAATCGAACTGCCGGCCTACTGATTACGAATCAGTTGCTCTACCAACTGAGCTATGTCAGCCTAAATTGTAGCGAAACTATTGCTCTTGTGGCCAAGATGCTAGAGGCATCAAGGTTTTGACAGAGTAAGCCGTGCTTTGATCGTTCCCAGCCCACCCAGCTAAGCTCTTAGCTTCGGTCATATTGTAAGGTTTATCTGTCAAAATACAAGTTTCACTTGTGAAGTCTGCTGGATTCTCAACAGTTTATATTCTAGCATTGTGCCATGACCCGAAAAATCATTCACATAGATATGGATTGTTTTTATGCCGCCATTGAGGTGCGTGATAATCCAGCCTTATGCGCTAAGCCGGTAGCTGTTGGGGCAAAGCCTAATGAGCGCGGCGTGATTTGCTCTGCTAATTATGAGGCTAGGAAGTTTGGGGTGCGCTCGGCGATGGCGAGTTCACTGGCATTAAAGCTATGTCCTGAGCTCATTTTAATTCCGGTCAATATGGCAAAATATAAACTGGTTTCACAAGGCATTCAGAGTATATTTCATCGCTATACCGATTTAGTTGAGCCCTTATCCTTGGATGAGGCTTATCTTGATGTAACAGACTGTAAACAGCACTCCGGTAGCGCGACCTTAATAGCTGAGGCTATTCGTCAGGAGATTTTCGACACTCATAAAGTGACGGCTTCGGCTGGAGTGGCTTCCAATAAGTTTTTAGCAAAAGTGGGAAGTGGTTGGAATAAACCAAATGGCCAAACAGTGATAACTCCAAATAAAATTCCTGAATTTGTTTTTAATTTACCCATCGAAGAAATTTGGGGAGTAGGTAAGAAAACAGCCGAAAAATTACTCGCCATGAACATTAAAACCTGTGGAGAGTTACAGGCTATAAGCCTTGAGACATTAATCAAGCAATTTGGCAAGTTTGGAACAGCTTTATATGAGCTTTGCCGAGGAATTGACACCCGGTTAGTTGAACCTGACAGGCAGGCAAAATCGCGTAGTGTAGAAAATACTTACTTACAAGACCTACCCGATTTATCAAGTTGTTTGCAGCAGCTACCAGAATTATTTACGCAGTTAGAGCTACGGTTAAAACATTTTAATTACCCTATTGATAAGCAGTTTATTAAATTGAAATTTCATAATTTCAGCCAGACCACGATGGAATGCAAAACCAGCCAGCTGTCTTTAGCTTACTATGAATTATTATGCCAACAAGCGTATCAACGTTATCAAATCCCCGTAAGGTTAATCGGACTTGGCGTGCATTTCGCCGAAAAAATTGATTTTTCAGCCACACAAATGAACTTGTTTGATTAATCATTTGCTTTTGTATATATTTTGTTCAATGATGAAACTGTTTTTACTGCTTGCGTTAAATTTTTGTCTATTAGCATGCACTTTATGTTGCCTGGGTTTGAATTGGCAAGGCATAAGCGGCTGTGCGTTTACTGAGTGCTTAATGCTATTAGCCATCATTGACTGGTATTACGGCATACTTCCAGACAATCTTACCCTACCGTTATTATGGGGCGGTTTAGTAGTTAATTTATTTCAGCTATTTACCAGTTTATCTTCTGCCGTTCTAGGCGCAATTTTAGGCTATCTTAGCTTGTGGTCGTTTTATTGGTTATTCAAGTTATCAACTGGAAAAGATGGCATGGGTTATGGGGATTTTAAGTTATTGGCCGCCTTAGGAGCATGGTTAGGTTGGCAGTATCTAACGTGGGTAATATTAATAGCTTCGGTGTTGAGCTTAATGATGATATTGGTGCATTATATGCTAACAGCTCAATGGCTTTTTAAGCTGCCTTTTGGGCCAGGTTTAGCATTGGCCGGATTAGTGATTTTATATTCGAAGCCTTATTTTTCGATCATATTTTAGTAAAATATATGCTAAAATGTGCAAAAAATGGAGGCCAGTATGAATAAGCGATTTTCTGATCGACTTTCCCAACATAGTATTAGGGCTCTAGCTGTTTTGGCGCCGGCATTGCCTATTGCTGTTTTATATTCTCAGGTGCCATTTGCTTGGTGGAAAGTGCTATCTTATGAGCTAGTAGCTTATGCTATCGCTTTTGCCTTTTCTTATGCCGCTACTATCAAAAACCATAAGCTACACTGCTTAGGAGTATTGATTACCTTGTTGTTTGTAGGTACCTGCATTACTGTAGTCCAAGATTTATTCATGCCTTATCCAGCTAATTTAGGTTTGTGGGAATTATTAGGATTGAGCCTAGTATTTTTAACAGGAAGTATGGTGGTTTTTGCGTTAATTTTTTGGATATATTGGAAGCTAGATGGTTGGATATGCCAGAAACTTAACATGAGCTAATTGTACTTTTATTGATCAAACATATTGCATCATGATATCCTGATATTACATGCCGTAATTTCAGGAGTTTGCTATGAAATCAGCCGGTTTCACATTAGTTGAACTGATGTTAGTCGTGGCGATAATCGCTATTTTGGCCGCGATTGCTATTCCAGCTTATCATCATTATTTAAATAAAAGCCGAGTTGTAGAGGCCACAGTGCTTGTTGGCCCTGCTAAAATGGCCGTGACTGAATACGCCACAATCCATCATGGGAATTTAGCCAATGTCAGTAATGCCAGTCTAAACTTAACAAGCCAAGAGCTGGTTTCAAACTCGCATAATGTCGATAGCATTATAATCAAAGGATCGGGGGAAAATGCGGCTTCAATAACAGCGACTTTGTCAGATAATTTAGGCCAATTAGTCTGGAATGGAAATTTTAGTAGTGAAACGGAAAATATGACTTGGACTTGTAGCTATTCAGCACAAGATCCAGTCAGCCATTATGCGCCAGCAGGTTGTATGGTCGCAAACTAAATGCTCATAAGAGCAGCCCCGCAGTTTATTGATGATTTATTACAACAAGCGGTAGTAGAGGGCGCCTCGGATTTACATTTTGAGCCGGCGGCAATAGGTATACGTATTCGCCAAAGATTAGATGGGATATTACATGAGCTTACTTATCTGTCATGCGATAGTGCCGCTGCCATTATTTCGCGACTTAAAATCATGGCTAATTTAAATATAGCGGAAAGACGATTACCTCAAGATGGCCGTTTTAGTTTTAAAAGTTGTGAGCGTTTAATTGATTGTCGAGTGAGTACTTGCCCCATGTTGTTTGGTGAAAAAGTGGTGGTGAGAATTTTAGATGTATGCCAAATGCAGCGAGATATCAATAATCTTGGATTTGAACCTAAACAGTTGGCCTTAGTGAAGCAAGTCTTGAATCGGCCTCAGGGAATGATATTGGCAACAGGCCCAACTGGCAGTGGTAAAACTGTTAGTTTGTATGCTTTATTAAGTTCAATCAATCAAGCTGATAAAAATATTTGTAGCGTAGAGGACCCTGTTGAAATTCCTTTATCTGGCTTAAACCAAGTTAATATTAATCCTAAAGCCAACCTAGATTTTGCCACAGTGCTAAGAGCATTTTTGCGGCAAGACCCTGATGTCATTATGGTGGGAGAAATGCGTGATTTACAAACTGCCGAAATTGCTATGAAGGCTTCGCAAACTGGGCATTTAGTATTATCTACTTTACATACCAAAAATGCCGTTCAAAGTTTAATCCGCTTACGGCAAATTGGCATAGCCTCATACACTTTGGCGCATTGTGTATCGCTAATTATCGCGCAGCGATTGGTAAGAAGGCTTTGCACTCATTGTAAAAAATCCGTCATTTTGCCCAAGGAGATTTGCCATGAACAAGGCTGTGGTTCAAAGGTTTATAAAGCACAAGGGTGTGAAAAATGTTACCTGGGATATAAAGGTCGCTTAGCCCTGTATGAAGTTTTGCCAATCACTAATCAAATTCAAGACGCCATTTTGCTAAATTGTGATTTTCAGCATTTATATAACTTACAATGCCAACTGGGATTTGAATCATTAAGAGCAATGGGCTTGAAAAAAGTGGCAATCGGAGAAACCAGCCTAGATGAAATCAATCGAGTGACTGAAGGCAGTGCCTTATGAGACATGCTATTTTTAAATGGTCAGCCATAGATAGTTCGGGTAAAAAGGTATGTGGGAAAGCCTCAGTGTTTCATGCGGACTTGCTTAAGATTAGATTACAAAAACAAAATTTATGCTCGATTAAAATCCGTCGCCAGTTTAGTGTCAAACCGCCAATCATCCATTACAAAGATATCACGTATTTTACTCGACAAATGGCCATCATGCTTAAGGCAGGATTGCCTATTGCCCAAGCCATGGATGTATTGATGCGCCTTGATGGACCATTACAGCAAATGATTAGTGTCATTAAAGCAGATTTAGAGCAGGGCAAGAGTATTGCCCAGAGCTTGCATAAATTTCCCAGGCAGTTTGATGCTTTATTTTGTAATGTAGTAAAAATTGGCGAAGTGGCTGGAATATTAGATGAGGTGTTACTGGACATTGCAATTCATCGAGAAAAAACTCAGCAATTAAAAGCAGCTTTATGGAAAGCCATATCTTATCCTTTGGTGGTATTGATACTTGCTTTGGTAATAAGCCTAGGCTTACTGATATTTATAGTACCGCAATTTCAAAGTTTATTTGCTCAGTTTCATGCGCCTTTGCCGATTTTTACTCAAATTATCATTAACTTATCAATGGGTTTGAAACATCATATCTTAAGTTTCATTGCCTTCTTTGTAGCATTGATTACCGGCTGTGTGATAGCGAGGCGGCACTCGACAGTATGTAATCGCTATTATGATAAATTTATCCTTAATCTTCCTGTTATTGGTAAACTTATTGAAGCGGCCATTATGGTCCGAATATCAAGGACCTTAAGTCTAATGGTGGGATCAGGCATGCCGCTGACCCAAGCTTTGCAATTAATTGAGCAAATAATGAATAACCAAGTGTATAAAATTGCCATGACAAATTGTAAAAGGTTGATTAAAGAAGGCAGCTCATTCCATCAGGCGCTAAATCAAGCAGGTCATTTTCCTATTTTGTTAACTCAAATGATTCAGGTAGGAGAGGAATCTGGAAACTTAGAAGTTATGCTGGATAAAGCCGCAGACATTTACCAAGATGAGCTTGATCATAAGGTGGCCATTTTTAAAGAATTACTAGAGCCGATAATGATGACTATCTTAGGCATCATCGTCGGCAGTTTAGTTATTGCTATGTACTTACCAGTTTTTAATTTAGGTGCCGTGTTGTGATTACTGCAATACTGAAATATCAGCCACTTGTAAAAACAAGTTTCGTAAGCTTTGCAATAAAGCTAAACGATTACATTTAAGCGCTTCTTCTTCACACATTACCATGACCTGGTCAAAAAAATTGGCAATGGGTTGATTCAGCTCCGCTAAATTAAGCAAACATTCTTGATAGGCTTGGCGCTCTAATAGTGCCTGGCTATCTTGGCATTTGGCTTGCAGAGCCTGGAATAACTCGCGCTCTGCTGGCTCTTTTAACAACTCTGCCTTGACATCGGCCAAAGCTAGCCCCAAGGCATTTTTAGCCAAAATATTCTGCACCCGTTTGTTGGCGGCTGCTAAGTTCATGGCTTCAGGTAATTGCTTAAAGCTTTGAACCGCTTGAATGCGACGGTCAAAATCCAGCAAATTGCTGACATTTTTATTCAATACCGCTTGAACAGTATCCGAACTTATGCCCCTTTCTTGATAATAGGTGGGCAATCTGTCTAAACAAAATTGAATAACTTGGCTTGCAGCCTTAGCATTAGGCAAAGCACCATAGGCTTGCGCCGCTTGATTGCATAATTCTGCTAAATCCAAATTCAATTGTTTTTCGATGAGTAAGCGATCTAGTCCAATGGCCGCTCGACGCAAAGCAAAGGGATCTTTTGAACCTGAAGGAGGTTGATCAATGCCAAAAATTCCTATTAAAGTATCGAGTTTATCCGCTATGGATAGCGCCGCACCAGTAAGCGTGAAAGGTAAAGAGTCTCCAGCAAACCGAGGTAAATATTGTTCAAATAACGCAGCAGAGACTTGGGGTGCCTCTTTATCCTGCTCAGCGTAGTAGCGGCCCATAGTTCCTTGCAATTCAGGAAACTCATTTACCATATTGCTTACTAGGTCCGCTTTACTGAGTAAGCCTGAGCGTTCAGCAAATTCTGGATTTTCACCGAGTTGACCTGCAATATAACCCGCCAATTTAGCTAGGCGATAGCTTTTTTCCATCATGCTACCAAGTTTGGCTTGAAAGCTGACTTTTTCAAGTTGTGGCAAACGGTTTTCTAAACGGGTTTGAAGGTCCACATTATAAAAGAAAGCGGCATCACTTAGGCGAGCTCGCATCACTTTTTCATTACCAGATTTTACAGTTTCCACATGCTTACTTTCGATATTGCTTACAGTAATAAAGAAAGGTAGTAAACGGCCATCAATATCAGTCAAGGCAAAGCACTTTTGATGGTTTTGCATAGAGGAAATTAAAGATTCTTGTGGTACTTTTAAGAATTCACCTTCAAAGCGGCATAGTATAGCCACTGGCCATTCCACGAGGCCGGTGACTTCTTCCAATAGACTTTCTGGCATGATGGGTTGAGCTTCTAAGGTAAGTGCTAGGGCTTGAATTTGCTCGCGTATTTTTTCTTGGCGGGCCTTGAAATTCACTTCTACCCAGCCTTTTTTCAGCAAATTTTCTTCATATTCATCAGGGTGGGAAATTTTAATGGCTTCTGGATGATGAAATCGATGACCAAAAGTAAATCGATCGGTTTTATGGCCAAAAAATTCAGCTTCAACTACATTCTTGCCGTACAGCATCACAAGCCAGTGTACTGGGCGGACAAATTTATGATCATAATCGGCCCAGCGCATCGATTTTTCAGCAGGAATCTTTTTGATGGCTTCATTGATTATGCTAGGCAGCAGTTCCACCGTAGTCTTACCCGCCTGTACGGCTTTGTAAATAAACCATTCGCCTTTATCTGAGCTTATGGTAGAAACCTGTTCAAGCGTAGTGTTGCAACTGGCTAAAAAACCTTGTAAAGCTTTGGTTGCTTGGCCATTAGCATCAAAAGCGGCTTGTTTTGCCGGACCTTTTTTCTCGATATGCTGTTCAGGCTGTTGACTGCTTAAGCCGGTGATTTTTACTCCAATACGACGAGGAGTCGCAAAACATTTAGAGCCTGTATGCTCAAGCTGAGCCGCTTTTAGTTCATTTTCAATAGCAGTAGCAAAAGCTTGCGCCATTTCCCATTGTAATTTTGCGGGTAATTCCTCGGTACCAATTTCAATCAAAAAATCTTCATGCTGATTCATTAGGCTACTCCTGCTTGAGCTTGACACATTGGAAAGCCTAGGGCTTCTCTGGCTTCATAATAAGCCTTGGCAACCGCAAGCGATAAGGCACGAACTCGTAATATGAAGCGTTGCCTTTCCGTCACTGAAATAGCTTTTCTGGCATCGAGTAAATTAAAAGTATGTGAGGCTTTTAATGCCATTTCATAAGCAGGTAGGGCTAATTTTTCTGTCATTAAACGATGGCTTTCAGCTTCAAAATAATCAAATTGTTTAAACAATTCAGCAATAGGGGCTTGCTCAAAGTTATAGGTCGACATTTCCACTTCATTTTGCTTGAACACATCCCCATAAGTTACTGGACCAAATGGGCCTACGCTCCAGACTAAATCATACATAGAGTCGACATCTTGCAAGTACATAGCTAAACGTTCTAAGCCATAAGTGACTTCACCAGTAACGGGCTTACACTCAATTCCGCCCACTTGCTGAAAATAGGTAAACTGAGTCACTTCCATTCCATCTGCCCATACTTCCCAACCTAAACCCCAGGCACCGGCAGTTGGAGATTCCCAATTATCTTCAACAAAGCGAATATCATGTTCTAGTGGGTCAATACCCAAAGCTTTAAGTGAACCTAAGTATAGTTCTTGAATATTATCTGGGGCCGGTTTCATCACGACTTGGAATTGATAATAGTGCTGGGCGCGATTTGGGTTTTCACCATAGCGGCCGTCTGTTGGACGTCGGCAAGGCTGAACATAAGCTGCATTCCAAGGCTCAGGGCCAATTGCTCGCAAAAAAGTCGCAGGATGAAAGGTGCCGGCACCCATTTCCATATCATAGGGCTGGACTATGATACAGCCTTGTTCAGCCCAATACCGTTGTAATATAAAAATAATATCCTGAAAGCTTGGTTTCACGGCCTTTTGCATACAATTTTCCATTCAAATTTCTGAGGTTTGGGGTATTATACAAGAATTGTACTAAACTTTATAAACGAATTTACAACGGGGTGGAAAATGCTGACTTTAAGACCTGGGGTGACTGAAGAAAGCTTAAAAGAGTTTATTGGTCCTAACGCTAATAAAATTATTCAGCGCGGGTCAAAAGAGCTCTCTTGGTGCTGGCCTGGATTATTATTTCCAGCTTTATGGCTAGCCTATCGCAAAGCTTATCTTGCAGCCTTTTTAGTTTTTCTAATTGACTCAATTTGTACTGCCTGGGGACTTTCTCTTATGGCGGGAACGGTGGTTTTTTCATTTCATCATCCATGGTTGGTTAATACTTTAGTCAGAATTTTGGTGGCTTTATTTGGACTGCGTTATTACCTTAACTTCGCAAATAGTAAAATTGCGGCTATCAATGCAAATACAGTAGATAGTTCTACTCAAGAGAAACTTTTCAAGGCGAAAGGTAAAACCTCCATCACAGGTATGTTGTTGTTTCTGATACTCACTTCGGCTTTTGGTACCATAGTTTATACTAAAGGGGTGCAGAACCTTTCCCAAAACGAGACTGTGATCAGCACTACTTCAACTCCAACCGCCGCAGTGCAAAAAACTGTTTCACAAACTACTATCACTGTAAGCTAATTAAAGGAGATTCTTTATGCATGCATTAACTCGGCCTGGAGTAACTGAAGAAAATTTAACGAGCTTTATCGGCAATAATGCGGAAAAAATAATTCGTCGGGGTTCACGTGATATATCATGGTGCTGGCCGGCGCTATTTTTTAGCTATCTCTGGTTAGCGTATCGCAAAGCCTACCTCGCCGCTTTCGTGATGATGATAGTTGATTTCTCGGCAGAAATTTTCGATTACTTAAGTTATACCGCGGCCCCTAATAGTGCCTTGTCACATTTTCATTTTTCAGTTCTTATAATTCATGTGCTTTTAGCCTTATTTGGCTTACGTTATTACCTTAATTTCGCTAGCAAAAAAGTGGCCCAAATTAATGGAGAAGTGGTGGACTCAGCTTTGCGCCAAACATTTTATAAGGCTAAAGGCGGAACTTCTGGCGCCAGCGTAATAGGCTTTATTTTCCTTTGCCTTATTAGTAATACTGTCAGTTGGTATATCCAAGGCGGTCCGGAAAAAATGCACAATGTCGCCTTACATAGTTATAGCACTCAAACAGAAACTACTCAGACCACTAAAGTTACGGTGCAAAATGGCCAAACGACTATCGATAGCACCATAGTACAAAATAAAAAGACCAGCAGTTAAGACTTTTGGATCAGGCTTTAATTCTATTGGGCCTGATTCAAATGATAATGATTCTCATTTGCAATTAGCCATGTTCTCTTTATAATGAGTTAACTCATTAGCATAGAACCCATCCCATGATCATGAATTCCCTACGTCGCCGATTTGCGATATTTTTAGCTGTACTTGGCCCAGGTTTAGTTGTAATGCTTGCTGATACTGATGCCGGAAGCGTGATTACAGCGGCCCAAAGTGGCGACGTTTGGGGATATAAGTTATTAGCATTGCAATTTATCTTGATGCCTATTCTGTATATTGCGCAAGAGCTTACAGTGCGCTTAGGCTTGGTTACTAAGATGGGCCATGGCGAATTAATTAGACAATATTTTGGTAAAGGCTGGGCTTGGCTGTCGGTCTCCACTTTAGTGATATCTTGTGCTGGTGCCATTATTAATGAATTCAGTGGTATGGCAAGCGTAGGCATATTATTTGGGGTGCCGGTTTGGATTACCATGATTTTGGTCATTGTATTTCAAATTTATATTGCCTGGAGTGGTTCTTATCATTCAGTTGAGCGAATAGCCATATGCCTAGGCTTATTTGAATTGACCTTTTTGGTGGTGGCCTGGATGGCGCATCCAAATTTCAGCGATATGCTTGAGGGGTTTCGCCAAATTCCTATTACTAATTCAAGCTACTTATATTTAGCGGCGGGTAATGTGGGTGCGGTGATTATGCCTTGGATGGTATTTTACCAACAGTCCGCTGTGGTAGATAAGGGCTTGGATGCTCAGCATTTATCAGCAGCAAGAGTGGATACTTTTATAGGTGCAATTCTCACTCAATTAGTGATGGCCGCAGTTTTGGTTACTACGGCAGCTACCTTAGGCAAACTGCATTCAGGAGCGCCATTGGATACAGTGGAGCAGATTAGCGAAACCCTTACCCCTTTCTTAGGTAGCACAGCTGGGCACTTGTTATTTGCTTTGGGAATTATTGGCTCATCGATGGTAGCAGCGATCGTAGTATCGTTAACTGCAGCCTGGGGATTGGGCGAGGTCACAGGCTATAAGCGCTCGCTAAAACACAAAGCCCACGAAGCGCCCTGGTTTTATGGAGTGTATATCCTCACTTTAATTATTGGAGGATTAATCGTGTCCTCTGATATTAATATCGTAAACCTGAATGTAGCTGTGGAAGTAATGAATGCCTTATTGCTACCTATCGTATTAGGTTTTTTATTTCTATTAGCACGCAAAGCCTTGCCAAAACCCTATCGATTAACAGGCGCTTATGCCTGGACCGTTGGAATAGTCCTTGGCACAACCGCCTTGTTTGGATTGTTCGCGGGCTTATGGGGCGCTTTTAATTAGCCGCATCTTTTAAATGATATGATCGAATATACGCTGCAAACTCTTGCAATTGCTTAATGCCTGTATGTTCAGCAGCATTACACCATTGACGTAGAGCTTGTAACAACTCTTGATTGTTGCATGCGGTGCGGGCCCAAATTTCTTGTAATTTACCTCTAAACTCATAAACAACAGTTAATTTTTTACTGTTTAGCAATGCGCGGTTTATTTGAGGCATTTCCTCAGGCTTAACTAGCAAGTCGTTACGTGCTAGTAAGTGTTTGGTCTTACGACAAAGTGTGCGTTTTTTGATCCTATCCCAAGTATTTTTGCGTTCGGCTTTGAATACTGGAATTACCACTTGATGAATATATCGAGTTAATAATTGCAGGCGATTATTGATCACAGCCTTAAGAGTATCCATATCCGGATCTTGTTTGTTAGCAATGGTTTTAGGTTTAGGAGGCAAGCGTTTTACTTTTGCTAAACCCAGCATGGATAAAGTTTTGATATAAGCCCAGCCTATATCAAATTCCCACCATTTGACCGATAATTTAGCTGATGTGCCATAAGTATGATGGTTGTTATGTAGCTCTTCTCCAGCAACGAATATTCCCCAGGGCAGTACATTGCGAGCTTCATCAGGGCACTCAAAATTACGATAGCCAAAATAGTGACCTACGCCATTAATAATGCCGGCAGCAAAGAAGGGAGTCCACGCCATTTGCACGCCCCAAACAATTAATCCAGGCGCTCCTAACAATAATAAATCAATATAAAGTAATAAAATCACTCCTAACTTTCCGCGTAAGAATTTAGCCGAGTATACTCGACGTTCTAACCAGTCGTTCGGGGTGCCTTTGCCATATTTATCTAAGGTTTCAGAATTTTTCTTTTCCGCTCGATACAATTCAGCACCATGCCATAAAACCGTGCTTATACCTTCAACTTGAGGGCTATGAGGATCTTCCGCTGTTTCACATTTCGCATGATGTTTACGATGAACGGCCACCCACTCTTTAGTTTTCATTCCGGTAGTAAGCCATAGCCAGAATCGGCAAAAATGAGCCGGAATAGGATGAAGATCCAATGCGCGATGGGCTTGGCTGCGATGAAGATAAATAGTAATACATGCCATAGTGATATGGGTGCTAATTAAGGTAAAAATTACATATCCCCACCAGGGTAGATTTAATAATCCGTAAAATGACATAATTTCTCCTCGAAAATTCAATGCAACTATAAGGCTTTTAATACATTTCAATGTGGCATATTATACGCGAAAACCCTATTTATAACAAGTTTTGATGTTTTTTAAAAATACTTATATATCAAAGCGTTGGGCCGAGAATTCGTTAATACAAAGTGGGGGCTATGATGCCTGAACTGCCAGAAGTGGAAACCGTACGCAGAACGCTTTTGTTGCAATGTGAAGGGGCAACAGTTAAATCTGTCACCATTCGCCGCCATGATTTGCGTTGGCCTATTCCAGATAATTTGCCTGCACTTATTCAAGGACAACCCATTGTCAGAATGAAACGACGGGGGAAATATCTGTTATTTGAATTTGAGCATGGCACTATGCTCATTCATTTGGGTATGTCAGGGGTGTTAAAAATGGTTGATGCCAATAATCCGATTGGCAAGCATGATCATATTGATATTCACCTCAATAACGGGGTCTGTTTACGATTAAATGACACTAGGCGGTTTGGGGCAGTATTATGGTCGGCTTTAAATCAATTGCATCCATTGCTGGCATCCTTAGGACCAGAGCCTTTGTCTGAGGAATTTAATGCTAAGTTGCTTTATGCTAGGTCTCGAGGCAAAAAGACCTCTATAAAATCTTTTATTATGGACAGTCATGTTGTAGTAGGCGTGGGTAATATTTATGCCAATGAGGCCTTATTTCGAGCCAAAATTCATCCTGAAACTATAAGCCAAAACATCAGTCAAATGGATTGTGAAAACCTAGTGGCTGCTATAAAGTTTGTCTTGGCTCGAGCCATTGAGCAAGGTGGCACGACCTTAAAAGATTATCGCGATGGACGAGGAAAGCCCGGGTATTTTCAGCAAGAATTATGCGTCTATGGCAGAAAAGGTCAGCCATGTTTAGTGTGTAGTTCTATCCTGGTTGAAATCCGCTTAGGCCAAAGGACCACGGTATATTGTTCATGTTGCCAAGTTATTCAAAAATAAAGTAGGTCTATGACCATAAATGGCTTTCACTAATGCATTTGTTTTATTGCGTTATTTCCAGTTTGATCTAGAATCGGCATGAGTAGTTTATGAGATAACAGTCATGTCGATCGATCATAGTAGACCTAAATTATTAATTATTGGCTTAGGTAAAACCGGAGTTTCCTGTATTGAATATCTTTTACCCCACTATGATTTAGTGGTTTATGATACTCGTCCAAGCATTGCAGAGCTAAGCAGTTATCAAACTCGTTGGCCAAGCATAGCTATATATGCAGGTACTATACCGGAGTCTGTGTTAGACCAAGTAAAAGAAGTGGTAGTCAGCCCAGGCGTAGAGTTGAATATACCTATTTTACAAGCAGCTAAAAACCGTGGTCTACAGGTTATCGGAGATATTGAATTATTTGTTAGAAAAGCTCAAGCGCCTATCATCGGAATTACCGGCACCAATGCAAAAAGTACGGTAACCAGTTTAGTGAACGATATGATCAATGCGGCTGGGAAAAGGGCTAAAATAGGCGGGAATATTGGGATCCCAGCTTTGGAGCTGCTAGAACAACATGTCCCAGATTATTATGTGTTGGAACTCTCAAGCTTTCAATTGGAAACGACTCACAGCCTTAAAGCCTTGGTGGGAGCAGTGTTAAATATTAGCCCTGATCATTTAGACCGACATCAGACCATGCAAGCCTACCAAGAAGCTAAAGAGCGACTGTATCATAATTGTGAAAACCCTGTGATTAACCGAGCCATGAGTTACTTATGTCCATTAACGAAGCCGGCAATAAGTTTTGGCTTAGATGAGCCTAAAGAGGGCGAGTTTGGCATTCGAAATTATCAAGATCAAGCCTATTTGGCGCGAGGCAAAGAATTATTAATGCCGGTGGCAGACATGAGTTCAGGCTTATCAGGACAGCATAATGTAGAAAATGCCTTATCGGCTTTGGCTATTACGGCGCCTTTAGACTTGCCTGTCGCTCCTATGCTTGAAGTCATTAAGAAATTTAAAGGACTGCCACACCGATGCCGCCTAGTGGCAGAAGTTGACCAGGTGCAATGGTTTAATGATTCAAAAGGCACCAATGTTGGAGCGACTGTAGCCGCGATTCTTGGCTTAGGTCCACAATGCCAAGGCAAAATAATTTTATTGGCTGGTGGCCAAGGTAAGGGCCAAGATTTTAGCCAGCTAGCGCCTGCAATAGATAACTATGTTCGTAGCATAATTTTATTTGGCGAAGATGCCCAGAAGATTGCACATGATTTGCCAACAGCCAAAAAAGAATTTGCCTTGAGCTTCAACGAGGCTATGAAAAAGGCCAAAATGCTGGCCCAGCCAGGAGACTATGTTTTGCTCTCCCCTGCTTGCGCCAGCCTAGATATGTTCAAAAACTATGAGCATCGTGGTCAGGTATTTGAACAATGGGTGCATGATGTGGCGAACAAGAATTAATCAGATCAGTAAAACTGGATCCAGCCCTGCAGCCAATAATAGGGTGAGTTCACACAATTACTGAGCGAGCATGACACCAAATAATTTGACTCAATTTGTGGTAAGTTTGCCACCTCGGGGCAAATTCCAATGATAATAATCACCGCACAGGCAATAAATAAGGCGAGAATGCCATAGTGAAGTAGTGAACTTGTCATAATTTGGCTGGGTCTAGTTTGAAAATAAATAGATAGGCTCCAGCCAGCTATTATCGCTAACATAACCTGACTGGCAGGCATGACCAAAGTTCCGCTAAACATCGAATCTATACTTGCAATTAGCATTGAAGCCGTTAGGCCCATAATCAAGCTTGATGGATTATTTTGTTGTTGGCGGCTAAATTTAAGCCATTGCCAAAGCCCCCACATTATAAGGGCTACAAAGATTAAAGCGGCGGGAATACCCCACTGTGAAGCTATCAATAAAATGGCATTATGCGGATGAGCGACTAATTGCTCCTGAGAAAAAGCATAGTAACTAAAATGCATAGGGCCTACGCCAAGCAAAGGATGGGTTTTGGCCAAAGATAGGGCCACGCTCCAAATTAATCCCCGACTATTAGGGTCCGTTAGGGCAATGTCTCGTATGGGTAGATGAACCAGTCCCTGATATAAAACGAAATACAATACCATCCCACCCATTAAGGCCCAAAGTTGTTTAAGCAAATAAGGTTTTGCCGCTTTGTGAAATAAAATAAACAAAACTGCGGCAGAGAGTATGCAGGCCAAGCCTAGTGCTCTTGATTGCCCTACTATCGCTAAACACCACCAATAGGCTGAAACCATATAAAATATTATTCTGACTAATCTGAATCGGCTGGGGTAAAGTAAGTTAGGCAGAACGATTAGTGGCAAAGTCCAAGCCATAAATTGAGTTAAAAATCGAGGGTTATTAAAGGTTGGGGCGGCTAGCACATAAAAAATTCTATCTGAACCCATACCAATGTAAGGATGGGTCGCGGCGGTAAGCAAAACTGCGATGGCAATCAAGCTATAGCAGGCAATTGAGACAATCCAAGTATAAAGCAAAATCCGATCAAAGCTTAGTATTAGCAATTTTCGTAAACCAGCCAGACAGATGCCTGTTATAAGTAGCATCATGAATGTAGCCCATTCCAAAAAACCAAATTTTGGCAAAGCCGCAAGGCTTGCAGAGAGCATTCCTAATGCAAAAAAACCTAATATTAGGCCCTGGGCAACTAGTGGCAATTGTCGTAAATAGCCAATACTCTCTTGGCGTAGGGCTTTGCTACTAATTAAAAGTAAGCCCACAATAAGGAATAAACTTATTTGAGTTAAGCGACGAATATCATAATAGGTATAGCCAGGCAGTAACCACTGTAAAGTGAGGGCGTTAATTAAAATAAATAAGCCTATAATAAATAAACCAAATAGGCTAAGAGTCATTCGAGAAATCGGCATAATGGAGCTCACTATTTTTTAGTATAATGATATAGAATTTTGGCAGTATGATCTGGAGTAAATTCCGTTAAGCTTCCAGTATCCAGGTCAAAGTGCCAGCCATGGAGAAAGAGTTTTTGCGCCATGACCTTTGATTTTACCCAAGGAAAAGTCAACAGGTTATCTAAGGAAATTTGCAAAGCCTCTTGCTCACATATATGACATTTTTGCTCCATACTTAAATCAGGAAACTGGGCGTTTACTTTATCTTTAGCTGCTTTCACAATTGACACCCAGGTTGAAATAAAGCTATCTTTTTCATTTAACACTTCGCTTTGCATTAAAGCTTTAATACCACCACATTGGCTGTGGCCTAGTACTACGATATGTTTTACCTCAAGATGCCTTACAGCAAACTCAATAGCAGCACTCACGCCATGATAAGATTCCGCTTCACCAGGAGTATAAGGTGGCACAAGATTTGCCACATTACGAATAGTGAAAATTTCTCCTGGCTCAGCCTGAGTAATAATGGACGGGGACACCCGAGAATCACAGCAGCCGATAAGTAATACTTCCGGGCTTTGGCCTTTGGCAACAAGCTCCTTGAAAGTGTCATTGTCTCCTGAAAAATAAGCTTCTGTAAATTTTTGATAGCCAGCTCTTAGTCGATCTAAAGCGCTCATGCATGCTCCCTTTTGCGATAACTTAACGATTCAGTTAAATGATTATGAAGTATCTTATCATCACCAGCCAAATCAGCAATGCTGCGCGCCACTTTTAAAATACGGTGATAAGCTCTGGCAGATAAATGTAGATTAGTCATGGCCTGGTCCAAAAATCGCCTATTGGCACTATCGAGTTTGCAGTATTGTAAAATGTGCTTGCCAGATAGAGCATAATTAAGCATGCCTTGGCGAGCTATTTGTTTTTCCTGGGCATTTTTAACCCTGTTCTGAACTATGGCGCTTGATTCACAGAGTACAGATGGCATGGATAAAGCTTCAGCTGACAATTCTAATACTTCAATATGAAGATCAATTCGATCTAAAATGGGGCCGGAAATTTTACTTTGGTAGCGTTGTAACAGTAGGGTAGAACAGCGGCAAGTAGAGTGGCGTGAACCAAGGTAGCCACAAGGGCAGGGGTTCATGGCAGCAATCAGTTGAAAATTAGCGGGAAATTCAGCCTGCGAGTGAGCTCTTGATAAGGTTATCTTGCCGTTTTCTAATGGCTCGCGTAGTGCTTCCAGAACTCGCCGCTCAAACTCTGGTAACTCATCTAAAAATAATACCCCATGATGCGCTAATGAAATTTCACCTGGTTTGGGAATATTGCCCCCACCCACTAAAGCCACACTTGAAGCACTGTGGTGCGGGTGACGAAATGGTGGTTGATAAAAATTCTGAATATTGATAGGGATGTGTCGAATCGAAGCTAAGCTAGCAACTTCAATAGCTTGTTGCTCAGTTAGTGGCGGTAATATGCCAGGCAAACGACTAGCCAGCATGGTTTTACCAGTTCCAGGTGGGCCGTACATAAGAAGATTGTGTCGACCTGCAGCGGCAATTTCTAAAGCGCGCTTGGCATGGTGTTGGCCTTTCACTTCAGCAAAATCTAGATTGTGATAAAAACTTGGGGCAATATCGTTTTGAATAAATGGACTTATACTTTGTTTGCCAAGCAAATGATGGCAGGCCGCCAGTAAAGTAGTGGCCGGATAGATCAAAAGGTCTTTTACCAATCCAGCTTCTTGTGCATTGTCCCGTGGTAAAATGAGCTTATGATTAGCAGATTTTACTGCCAGAGCCAGCGGTAAGCTGCCCGCAATACTACGCAGTTCACCACTTAAGGCCAGCTCCCCGGCAAATTCATAGTCTTGTAAAGTGCTTAATGGGATTTGCTTGCTGGCGGCTAGGATTCCCATGGCAATGGGCAAATCGAATCGGCCACTCTCTTTAGGTAAGTCAGCCGGGGCTAAATTTATAGTAATGCGCTGAGCAGGGAACTCAAACTGACTATTCAGTAAAGCGCTTCTCACTCGGTCTTTACTTTCCTTAACGGCAGTTTCAGGTAAGCCTACAATAGATAAGCTTGGCAGGCCATTAGAAATATGGACTTCAACAGTAACCAGCGGGGCATATAAACCTTGAGTAGCGCGAGTATGGACTATGGCAAGGCCGGTCACTGGATCTCCTATTTAGCTAGGTTTACCTCAATTTCAGCTAGTTTCTTTTCCAAGGCTTCTAGCTTTTCTCGAGTACGAGCTAATACTTTGGTCTGAACATCAAATTCTTCGCGAGTAACCAAGTCCAATTTGCCTAGAGAGCCTTGTAAAATGGATTTGAAATTACGTTGTAATTCTTCATGAAAATTAGTAAATGCAGGAGGCAGGCTGCTGGTAAATTTACTCGCTAATTCATCAAATATTTTTGGGTCAATCATAATGATTCCTAGTTAGATGAGTGGGACTTTATGGTATCATTATTTGTAAGAAGATGCAGATTTGTTTAAATTATAGCCAATACCAATTCGTTTGCCAAGTCTGTCAGTCCCGGAAAAAAATTGGCTTTAGTCATGGGTAGCACACATGCAAAGAATCATTCAAATTTCAGACTGCCATTTATCTGCCAATACAGGTTTAGTAAAACATGGGACCAATACTTGGCAAGCTTATGCTGCAGTGTTAAATGAAATTGAGTCCCATGGCGAACCTGATCTTATTATAGCTAGCGGTGATATTGCTGAAGAGCCTTCACAAGGCGCTTATCAGGCCTTTTTGCAAAGCTTAAAAGTTTTCTCTTGCCCAGTGTTTTGTGTCCCAGGCAACCATGATGATAAACAGTTAATGCAAAGTCTTATTTCTCGGCATCTTGATTTGGCAGCTTGGCAGATTATCGGTTTAGATTCCAATGGCCCCTCTCGAAATGAATATGGTGGCTTTCTTGTTACGCAAGAACTGGAATTTTTACAGCAACAATTACAAGCCTCTAATAAACCAACGATTGTTGTGATGCATCATCCAGCAATTGCTAAAGGCTTAGGATGGTTACAATCTGTTAAACTGGAAAATGCCCATGATTTTATGGCCATAATCGATGCCTATCCTCAAGTAAAAGGGGTAGTATCAGGGCATATTCATTTTGCTTACGATCTAACGCTCAATGGAAAAAGCTATTTATCTTGCCCATCGAGCTATCGCCAATTTGACGGTGAAGCGAGAAACTTTGCCCTAGCTGATGGTTCCAGGCCAGGGTATCGTAGGCTATGCTTACTGGATAATGGGCAGATTATTTCTGAACCTTGTTTTATTGACTATTAGGTGGTTTGCATGAATTCATTTAAGTTTGTTACTTTAGCTGGTTTTAGCCTTATGATTTCGCATTACGCTAATGCCATCGTAGTAGGCCCCATGCCAATAAACCCAGCAGCAAGCCTGGCTAATTGTGTTATTACTCAGCAAAATACCACGGGCTTAAGCCCAGCCGTTATCGATGCTAAAACTCAATTGCAAGGGCAGTTATGTCGCTTACAGAATCAAGCAAAAATGCAGCAGTTAGCTATTCAGAACCAGATTCAAAATTTGGTCAATACTCAAGTGCAAATTAAGGCTTTACAGCAAAAAATGGCTATGACTACGTATTCAAATCAATCCCATTTTAAATGGGTGCCTGGGAAAGCTCATATAATTCCAGCTCATGCTTTTATCGCCGGTGAAAATAATGGCCAAAAGATCTATATATGCCAGGCCCAATACAGCGGCAACCCGCCGGGATATGCTGCCAGTAATCTTTATCCGGGGCAATTAGCTCCAGAGGGTTGTGTTATTACCTATGCCGGTCAAACTTTCGTGATTGACCCTTACAATATTTTAACTAGCACTGAAGCGGGTTATTGGGCGACCCCTGAACAAGCAGGGGATGAACCAATGCGAAGTAACCCGGTTTATATGGATACTAATACCAGTCCATTATCGCAAGTTATAGTCAGCTTTCAGCAAAAATCTGCTCCTGAAAAACCAGTGTCTCAAGCTATCATTGGTGGCTATGAGTATGACCATTATCTATATGTATGTAGAGTAAAACTCAATGATATCTATCAAGTAGGTAAAGTTGTGTCAGGTAATTGCAATGTGGCCTGGCAAAATAAAGAAGGGAGCTGGCCAGACTATCAGGTATTAATGACCGACCAGCCAAGGATTAGCACCAGCTCTTCTAGTTAAACTTAGAATAAGTAGTTAAAGCCTAATTTTGGGCCTCCGGTTGTATACACCGTGCTGTTAAGGCCATTAGCGATAGAGGACCAGTCATCTCCCATCTTGCCCATAATTATTGAGTCCACCAAATAAATGTTAAAATGTTGAGTTGGCATAAATCCGATACCTAGTTCAAACTTAGGCAGCAGTTGAGTAATGGAGTTTCGAGAATTATTGTGTTGTACTCCATAGATATAAATTGGGCCTGATACTACTGCCGTTTGGGTGACTAAAGCGGCGCCTAATTTACCGAATACATTAATGCCATTGTTCCAATTGTAACTTAAAGCCCCTAATAAATTGACGCTGTTGGATTTATAAGTTAATGAACCATTATCACCTGCTTTACCAGTGCCAGTATAGAAAGCAGCACCATTTTGAGTATACTGCAGCTCTAAGCCGTAGCTGGCATTAGGATTAATCTGCCATGAATATCCCCCTTGTACTCCCCAGGCTTCTGGAAAAATACTGCCAATATAATTCAAGATAAAATCATTGGTACTTGCCGTGGGCCCTACCATAATGCCTAAACCATAATTTGCTCCCATATAATAGCCATTTTCTGCCGTTATAGCGAACGAGCTGTGACTTAAAAATGATAGAGTAAAAGCTAGTAAAATCAGGGCAATTTTTTTCATGCAGATCTCCATTTCATGACACAAAAATACGTTATATGAACGGTAATTGTACAAAAAAAAATAAAATATAAAAGAGGCGTACACTCTAACTTGATTAGCTACAAAAGATTTTAATCCGTGGCGGAGTATCAATGAACAAAAATGTACAAATCCGAGCAAGTATGACAAAACTTAATTGTGGTCATTATATGAGTTCATGACGATGTAACTAGAGTAGATAAAGAAGCTTGCTAGCCAGACTATTAATCTAAGTCCAGCTAGCCAGGATAATAATAGATCATGTAGACTTAGAACAAGAAGTTAACACCAAATCTTATGCTAGTGGTGGTGTATACATTACTGTTAAAGCCTTTATTTGAGAATATCCAGTCTGACGGGCGCATATCGCCATAAATTGCAGCTTCTTCAAGGTAAATGTTAACATGTTGGGATGGCATAAAGCCCACGCCAAATTCTATTTTTGGTAGTACTTGAGTAGTCGAACTGCGAGATGAGCTTTCTTGGATGCCATTGATGTAAACTGGACCTGTAACATTGGCGGTTTGGGTGACTACAGCGGCGCCTAATTTACCGAATACATTAATGCCATTGTTACAAATATAGCTTAAAGTTCCCAAAATATTCACGCTGCTGGAATTATAACTTAAGGAGCCTGTGTCATTTAACAAACCACTTCCGCTATAACTAGCATGCCCATTTTGAGTATACTGTAATTCTACGCCATAAGTTGCATTAGGGTTGATTACCCAGTTATAACCAGCTTGCGCTCCCCAAACATTGTTAGTGGTTTCATAGTTTTCAACATTATTGAGCCAATTGTTAGTTAAGGCTAGAGTGGGTGCCATAATATAGCCTTGGCCCCCATTAGCACCCAAATAAAAACCCTCTTGGGCGTTGATAGCAAATGCGCTAGTATTTATTGCTACAAGGCTAGTAGCAGCTAAAATCAAAGTAAATTTTTTCACGTTATACCCCCTTAGGTAAGAAACAATGCATGGTAAATTTATTTTTGCTGAAAAAAAATATTTATTTACGCATTATTTGCCTGGAAAAACTAAAAAATATAAGACAGGCCTAGCCTAAATCGGTATGAAGCAAATGGATCATTATAGTCACTGCTATCATAAGAAAAGGCCCAGTTATTAGCATTTTTGGCTAAAATACCACTTACCGAAGTATAAATATCTAAATTGTTCGTTATCATATAGCCGATGCCTAATTCAACAACAGGGGCAAAATCTCTTTCAATAGAAGTCGCTGAAGGGCGAATGACACCATTAATGTTTAAAGGCCCATTCAGAATAGCCTTTTGAGATTGCCAAGCCAAACCGCCTTTAACAAACACATTGATCCCAGTATTCCAGAATGTATTAAAGGTGGCCAATAAATCAATGCTAGAATCATCCAGTGTTAAGGAACCTGTATCATTGGCCACGCCACTGCCAGTGTACTTTGCATGCCCATCTTTGCTATAACCAATCTCATAGCCTATGCTAGAAAAATTATCTAATGCCCACTGGTAGCCAGCACTGGCACTCCAGTTAGTGCCCGTTACTTTATAAGTGCCAAGGTTAGTATTACCTGTGCCGTAGTTGGTGGGTGCCCGAGGAGCGAGTAATCCGCTATAACCGCCATTGATATTTACTATCATTCCATCTTGAGTAGAATAATCAGCATAAGCAAAGGAGCTAAGGAGAGAAAGACCTAGGCTGAGACTTGATAAGTAAATTATTTTTCTCATGTAATATCCCTCGAATTAAAATAATGGCTATTATGGAACAAAGATTTTCATTCCGCAAACCCTGCCTATCAGCTACACTTTAGAAAAGTTAACTATGCGTCGCAAGGAGAGGCATATGTATCAAGATCGTAGTTATCGCACTGCTATTACGGTAATGACCTTTGCATTTTTTATGTGGGGATTTCTAACTGCATTAAATGATATTTTGGTACCCCATTTGAAAGCCTTATTTCACCTAGATTATGCTGGGGCAATGCTAGTTCAATTTTGCTTTTTTATCACTTATGGCGTGATGTCTTTTCCCATGGCAAAAGTGGTCAGTAAAATTGGCTACAAGACTGGTGTGGTTTTTGGTTTTATTATCGCTGGCGCTGGATGCTTATTATTCCTTCCTGCTGCTGCCATGCAAATTTATCCTGCATTTTTATTTGGATTATTTATCCTAGCTTCAGGCATCGTGCTATTACAAGTGGCCGCCAATGCTTATGTCACTTTATTAGGTAAGCCTGAAACTGCCTCACGTCGCTTGACCTTGGCTCAAGCCTTTAATTCAGTGGGGACTACTTTGGCCCCTTGGTTTGGCGCAGTATTGATTTTATCAGTCGCCGTAAAGTCCCAGACTGAATTAAGCAGTATGAGTATGGAGCAGTTGCAAATTTATGACCAAAGTTTGGCCTACGCGATTCAAAAGCCTTATTTAATTTTAGCTATTTTGATGTTGGTGATTGGTTTAATTATTGCTTTTATTCCACTGCCTAAAATGCTAAATCATGAACGGCAAAACATTACCATCAGCCAGCTTCAAGCTACTAGAGAACGCAGTAGCATATGGCAATATCGGCATTTTGTTTTAGGCTGTGTGGCTATTTTTTTATATGTGGGGGCAGAAGTAGCGATCGGCAGCTTTTTGGTGAGTTATTTGATGCAGCCCTCTATCGCTAACTTTACGCCAGAGCATGCGGCAGATTATGTTGCAGTATATTGGGGCGGCGCTTTGATTGGCCGATTTATTGGCTCGTATTTATTGGGTAAGATTAATCCACCCAAGATCTTAGTGGTTCATGCCATACTTGCCATAGTCCTTGTGCTAACTACCATTTTCACCCAAGGCCATATTGCTATGTGGTCAGTTTTAGCAATCGGATTATTTAATTCCATTATGTTTCCCACCCTATTCAGTTTATCGATTCGGGGATTAGGTAAACATACCCCATCAGGCTCTGGAATGTTATGTGTTGCTATAGTGGGCGGAGCGTTTATTCCTTTATTACAAGGTATCCTTGCAGATAAAATTGGCATTCAACCCGCCTTCTTCTTACCAGCAATTTGTTATGTCTTTATCCTTTATTACGGGTGGAAAGGTTATGATAAGTCTTTTGGTTTGGTAAATGTAAAGGGTGTGTCGCGAAAACAAGAGTAGTAGACTTAAAGCTTAGCCCGTCTATAATGACTGGCTAGGCCTTGATGCCCACATTCTAAATTATTCAATATAAAGTGATACCAATGGAAACGAACTCAGATCAAGTAATGCCTAAAACGAGCTTAGCAACGCATGGGATTCATTTGTTTACTAAGATGTGTTTTCTGATTAAGACTACTACCCCATCACAAAGACCTCATTTGTTCACGGCAGTGTGGTTTTTTGTCTGCGCTATGTTAGCCATCGAAATTTATGCGATTGATCCTGACATGAGCATAATGAATGTAATTGGATACAGCCTGCTCGCGAGTCTAATTTTCGCTTTACTCGGGGCATGTTTTGGCGTGTCTATTCTTAAAATGCCAAAAGACCAGCCTGGTTTATTTAAAACTGCTTTTATTGGAGCCCTATGCGGAGTATTTTTCACGCTGATTACTTTGTTTATAGTGCCAATGTTCTTATTATTGACCCATGCTTTGCCTATGCCTAGCACTCAGCAAACTGAACAATTGTTGTTTCTCTATGGAATTGTGGTGCCGTTTGCCTTTGTATGGCTGCCAGCTATGGGTGTTGGGATTATCACAACTGTATCATTACGATTGTTTCATTTGCGCTTGTTAAGGCGCTCCTCTGAAGAGACATCGCTTATAGCGAACCAAGAGTAAAATCGCACTAAATATTATTATTTAGGTAAAAAATGCTGATTTTTAATAATAATAGGCGAAGTCTCAAGGATTTGACTATTATTATGCATGGACTCAAGTGGAATAATATTATGCAACCCATAAAATTAGGTATTCTAAGCTCTACTCGTGGTAGCCTCATGTTGCCAATTATAGAAGCTATTGAAGAAGGCATGCTTAATGCCCAAATCAAAGTAGTGATAAGTGACAGATCTGATGCCCCTATTTTAGATAAAGCACGCCAACACAACATTCCAGCTTGGTATATTTCTTCACAAGGCTATAGTCCTGAAGGCTATGACCATATGCTCAGCCAATTATTGGTGGACCACCATGTTGAATTAGGTTTAACCATAAACTTTTTAAGGCTGTTATCTGAGCGTTTTGTTCGTCAATGGCATGGTAAATTATGGAATGTCCACCCTTCATTATTACCTAAATTTAGTCATTTAGTAGACTTAAGCGTGCATGAAGCCGTATTGGATGCAGGGGATACTGAAACAGGTTGTACTATTCACCAAGCCGAAGAAAAACCTGGGGCGGGAAAAATCATTACCCAAAAGCGCTGCTCGGTCTCAGCTGACGACACAGCCTTAGCATTAAAAGCTAAAGTGCAAAACCTAGAGGTAGAGGCCTTAATTGAAGCGATTGCCGCCCATCATCAAACGATTAGGTCCATAGATAAACCAACTAAACCGACGTAGTTTCAAAGCATTTTGTTAAATTAATATGCTTTATCCTAGCGTAAATATTCATGGGGTTTGCTAATAAATTGTTTATATACCATGTTTAATTTCTTCAAGGTTGCGCCCACTTTTAACACTCAGGGTTTCCAATAGCTCCTGATCTTTTAAGCTGTTGGCATATTCATCTAGCATTTTAACTAATAACCAATTGGACTTTTTGCTTGAGTCATGCCGTAGACGGACCAAAGACCACAGGCCTTTTAACTTAGTTCCATTAAGCTCAAACTTTAACAAACCTTTTTTATAACCTTCATGCGGATCTTTTATGGGTATCCAGGTCCCTTGGTCCCAAAGCATCACGGTGCCACCACCATATTCCTCGTCTGGAATAGTGCCCTCAAAGCTGGCGTATTCAATGGGATGGTCTTCAACTTCTACCGCTAAGTGTTTTTCATGAGGGTTATAACTTGGTCCTTTTGGTACGGCCCAACTCTTTAATACTCCGTCCATCTCTAAACGAAAATCATAATGCAAGTGAGAGGCAGCGTGCTTTTGAATAATAAATATTGCACCGGATTTCTTATGAAAACTGCCTTTTGGTTCTGAGGTTTTGCTAAAATCTCGTTTTTTATGATAGTCATGTAAGCTCATCATTTACCTCAATCAGTTGTATTAGCATGAATGGTTTTAGAAGGTGCCAGAACACTGGCTTGTTGTATATTTTGCATCATGTTTGCATCGTAAATAGCATCCATGCTCATGGTGTTATTAAAATAAATCCAAGCTTCTTCGGCTTTCGAGGCCATAATTTTCTGATACCATTGTGGCAATTCTTCTTGGTGTGAGCCCTTGTACCAATCATTTAAGCCGTGAAATCGAAGATAATAAAGCGGCTCTGTATGTTGATAGTCTGGAAAGTCTACAGGGCCACTCAAATGGCAAAAGCTGATATTGGCTGCGAGTAATGCTTGATAAACTTGGGGTTGCCACCAGCTGGGATGTCGAAACTCAATAACATTTTTATAACGAGGGTTAAGTTGCTCTAGCATTCTATTCAATAGCTCTGGGCTATAAGCCGTTTTGGCCGGGAACTGAAATAAAATACAGCCTAATTTATCTTCTAAAATATCAGCCAGTTGATAAAAATCATTTAACATTCGTTCAGTGTCATTGAATTGGTGATAATGGGTAATAAATTTTGGGGCTTTGAGCGAGTATTTAAATCCATCTGGGACTTGTGATTTCCATTTTTCCATGGTTTTTGCTTGAGGAAATCGATAAAAGCTAGAGTTGATCTCTACCGTATTAAAATGTTCGGCATAATAAGATAACCATTTTGATTGAGCGAGTTTTTCTGGATAAAACCTCGGTTTCCATCCCGAATATTGAAAGCCTGAGCACCCTATCCACACTTGCATAACAAGCTCCTGTGATACTACTGTTTATTTAGCCTATAAAGCTTGCCACAAGATTGCAAGCCTACCAGCCAGTGTTTGGCATTAGAATTATTCAGGCAATCTGGCTTTTAATTATGAATGTGTGATACAAATGACAGTGAGGTATATAAAACATTCAGGATTTCTAAGTTAAAAATTTAAAAAGGAGAGGCTTATGCATAGTGCGGCTGATGGGACTGTCTACAGATCTTTTGAAGAAGTTGAAGCTAGAGGATTTGGTGAAAGTGTTTCATTTGAGCATATCAGCCCTATTGCTCGAAGATACTCACCAGTTACTTTAAGGGATAAGTATACAATCGAAGAGATTGAAAGTTTAGGAGATTATAGCTGCGGTGAACGGTTCTGCGCTTGTTTCTATCGCAGCTTTAAAAACACGTTTATGCCATTATTAGACTCTCCCTTAGAGGATATTTCAGCCGAAAGTTATAAATATCTTTATCGCTTGGTTGAAAAAGAAAAAGCCGGTCTTAACAATTCGCTAGTGGCTAAAACTATAAAGGTGGCGCGTGAGCAATTAATAGCAAAATTAGATGCGGCTCAATTAGAAGCCTTTATATATGAAGGCTTGGATCAAAGTAATATTCAACTGCGAAGACAAGCCCTTGATTTATGGACTAAGCGAGGAGAGAAATTTAATATTGCCACACCCATGGCAAAACATGGGCGGCCTCTTTCTTGGATAGGGAACAAAAAATTAGCACAAATAGAGCAACGATTGAATCAATCATCGTTGGGGCTAAAACTCACTGCATTTGAGCCTTCTTAATCCACTCATAGCATAATTGGCTAATCTCATCGGTGCTATGCGTATTAGCGGCGATAGGTTGGCCAATTATGACGGTAATTTTTCCGGGGTATTTCAAAAAGCTATTGCGTGGCCAACATTGTCCTGAATTTAAAGCAACGGGTACCACCAAAAATCCACAAGCCTTTGCGAGCGCGGCACCCGTTTTGTGAAATTGCGGATACTGACCGGGCGCGACTCTAGTACCTTCTGGAAATATGGCGATAGACAAACCTTGGTTTAATCGATCCTTCCCATGTTCGATGACATGTTTAAAGGCGCGTATTCCTTGAGAGCGATCGATGGGGATTTGTCGAGTAATAAACATGCCCCAGCCAAAAAAAGGCACCATCATAAGGGACTTTTTACATACAAAGACAATGGGTGGCAAAATAGCGTTAAAAGCAATGGTTTCCCATGCAGATTCATGGCGGCTTAAAAAGACATAAGGGCCTTTATCAAGGTTCTCTTTACCACGGACTTCATAATCAATTCCACATATCCACTTAGCTAGGAGTATAGTGAGCCTGGCCCAAACCCTGCCAATGCCTAAGCGCACTCGAAAGGGCAGGACTAAAGCCAGATACATAAGCATCACAAATAAAAAAGCGCTACTCATCATTAGCACATAAAAAGTTAAAGAACGAATAAATAGAAAGCTTTTGTACATATGTAATACCTCAGTTAAGTAAACTGTCAGCAAATTCTTTTAGGTTGTTATAAATGGGGATTTGCTGCAGTAATTCAGGATGCTTGGCTAGTGTACGCTCACCTTTGCCGCTGCGAACCAGGATTCCTTTGGCCTTGACCGCTTGGGCCGCTTCAATATCTTTAAAACTATCGCCAACGAAGTAAGCTTGATCTAAAGGGCTAGCGAGTTCTTTGCTAATCTGGATTAATAGGCCAGGCTTAGGTTTGCGACACTCACACTGATCATCAGGCCCATGTGGACAATAAGCCAGGGCATCAATTTTTCCGCCAAGCTCTGATAAAAGTTTGAGCATTTTATCATGCATGGCATGCAGTACTTCGAGTGTAAACAGACCACGGGCTAAGCCAGATTGATTAGTGGCGATGGCAAGCAAATAACCGGCTTTATGCAGCCTTGCCATGGCTTCTAAACTTCCAGGAATCGGCCGCCACTCCTCTATCGATTTTATATATTCATCGGAATCATAATTGATGACGCCGTCTCGATCGATAATGATTAAAGTTTTCATTAATAAAAATGCCTAACAGAATGTAAACTGCTAGGCATTTTGGCATAAATTATGGAGAAAAGCCAAGCTTAAGCGATTAACCCACTTGCTCAAAATTGCTTTTGGCCGTGATTTCTTCATGGTTGGCTTCAGCTGTAAGCTTAGTATCTTCAAGGTAGTTATATAAGGTTTGAGCGTGGCAGCCTACTAACTTAGCAATAGAAGCTTTGCTGATATTTAAAGATAAATATTTTTTGATTTCAGTACGATATTTATCGAGTTTACGCGATTTGTTTTTACGGCCTTTAGGTCTGCCTAAGGGTAAACCTGCGGCTCGGCGTCTTGCTAACGCATCAACCGTGCGTTTACTTAAAAAATCTTCTTCGATAAACTGCATGAGTCTTAAGAAGCTTTTAGTATCCATAGCAGTTTCAGGAAAAAAAGTTTCATTATATTTTATAAATTGTATGCTAGCCTCAGCTTTGGCAACCGCTTCTAAAATTTCCAATAACTGTAAAGTTGAGCGTGCGAGATTGCTGGCATCATAAGTTATGATGACATCGCTTTTATTAACACTATTGATTAAATTAAATAACTGGCGCTGGTCCCAGCTGACTTTATTAGGTAGCTCATCAACCACTAATGAATCCAGCTTGATTGCATTTTCTGCAATATAAGATTCGAGAAGCTCTTTACCATTAGATGGAGAGTCTTCGTCCTCGGAAATATACCCGTAAATCATATGCTTCACCCGTCGTTTTCACTTCATTTAATCACGTAAAAACATCGTAAATCATACGAGCTAAATAGTAAAGCTGTAATTATCAGTACAAATATAGTTTTTTTTAAAAACATATAAATAAAAATAGGTTACAACATAATTTTATTTCAAATCATATCATATTGGAATGACTTTGTGGATGACAGAATGCTAAAATCATGCTATTTGATTTTAAATGAACATTAAGGATTATATTTTTCATGGTAAAAGATTACGCCAAGCTAAATAGTCAGTCGCTAAAGGCTACAGTTGTACCTACAAAGCCGCTTTCTAATTCAAATGTACGCAACACTACGCCATCTAAAGCTCAGAGAGAAAGCCCTAAGCCATTTCCTATTTTAGGGGCCATTATAACCATTATCCTTGCAGTAATATTAGTCTCGGCTATATTTATGGCATTTAAACACCGAGATTCAATCATTGCAGTAAAAGAAGAGGTCGCAACCTGGATTGGAAAATTTCATCATCATAGTAAAGATAAAAATGCTACAAATTCGCAAGAGCGATTAAGTTTGGATCAAAGTCTATCCGACCCTACGCAAAGCATGGCTGCAACGAGTAGCCAGCAAACCTTGAATTTACCTTCCAATATCAATTTAAATTCCCCGCCACCTGCACCAACTAAGAAAAAACCAAAGCCTGCGCCTGCTCAGGCTCCGCAACCAGTGTTTGATTTCTATACTGTGCTGCCTAGTGGCTCAGCAAATAATCCAGCTATAGCCGATGGCTCAGGCGCTTCATCACAGCCAACCCCGCCGCCTGCCACCACCCCAGCGAATGCCTTTCCTGCAGCCAAGTTTGTGGTAGATGTAGGTTATTTCCAAGATCAACAAAGCGCTAACCAACTGCGCTCGCAATTAATATTAATGGGTCTTAATCCAGTAGTTAAAAATACAGGAACCATGACAAATCCAGTCTACCAAGCAGAGCTTGGACCATTTGATAACATAACCCAAGCAAATCAGGTGCGTCAGCAGTTGCAGGGGGGCGGGGTCAGTAATATAGTAGTTCGTCCCCAAAATTAACGCTGTTAGTGGATAATTTCAGCGTTAAAACTTCGACTCGCGATTCGGTCACATAGTATTTACTATGCTCCCTCACGCTCGCTTGTTTTGCCTTGAACTTATCTCACTACCAGCGTTAATTTACAGTTTGAAGGATAATTTCGGTGTTAAAGCTTCGGCTCGCGATTCGGTCACATAGTATTTACTATGCTCCCTCAGTCGCTTGTTTTGCCTTGAACTTATCTCACTACCAGCGTTAATTTACAGTTTGAAGGATAATTTCGGTCTTAAAGCTTCGGCTCGCGATTCGGCACATAGTATTTACTATGCTCTCTCACGTTCGCTTGTTTTGCCTTGAACTTATCTCACTACCAGCGTTAATTTACAGTTTGAAGGATAATTTCGGTGTTAAAGCTTTGGCTTACGATTTGCTTACAGAGATTGACTATGCTGCTGGTATTAAAACGGGTTTTATGTCGAGGCTAAGGCTAGAATATGTTGGTTTTTACTGTGCACATAGCGGTCGGCACTGAATTTAAAAAAACTTAATTCTTCTTGCGTGAGTTCTCGAACAGGTCTTGCAGGATTGCCTCGCCACAAATAGCCGCTTGTTAGGATTTTTCCTGGACTCACTAAACTGCCTGCTGCAACCAGGACCTGAGATTCGATGATGGCGCCATCTAAAATAATCGAGCCCATGCCGACTAATACTTGATTGTGAATAGTGCAAGCATGAACCGTGGCATTATGGCCGATGGTGACTTCATCGCCAATAATGAGAGGCTGTCCGCCCGGATTATAAATACTATCTTGAGTGGTGTGGAGAACGCTACCATCTTGTATGTTGGTGGCTTTGCCAATGTTGATAGGTAATAGGTCGCCACGAATTGAAACACATGGCCACACAGAGCTATCATCGCCTAATTCGACTTGGCCTGTGACTACTGCGGTAGGGTCGATAAATACGCTGTTACCAAGCTTAGGTCTATGGCCATTGAATGTTCTTATGGATTTCATTGATGCAGTATTATCCCGCTTTTAATAATATTTGAAGAACATTTTCCATCCGATTGTTAGAAAAAATCCTGCCTAATAACTGGGACTTTTCAAACACCATATTACGTTGGAAAAAATTAGCAATATCTTGGTTATTGTCTTTATGTTTTTGCGCATAGTTGATGACTTTCATAACTAAGTCAGTATTCAGGCTCTGGAGTTTATGCACCATAAATAGCATATAGGCCGCGGGCAGTTGATTTAGAATTTGAATTAGCTTTAGTTCATCAATTTTTTCAGCATTAGCGGTGCTAAAAAATCCTAGAAGCTTTTCTACATTGGCCAATTCTTGTTCAGTTAAGGGCGGAGTGTTTTTCTCCAATTTTTCCATATTAATCAAGATATCGTTGATTAGTGGATTTTTGAAAGAATGCCAGTGTTTAATGATGTCTTGTCTTAATGCCATTACGCCTCGCCTATTCATCATGCTTACTTAGGTATTTTATAAGCAGAAAATTAAATAGCAAATTAGTCTATTATTATAAAAGAATTTTTCAAAAGATAGCGAAAATATTTGTATCCGATATAGTAGTGTAAATGCGCGGTGTAGAGTAAAGTTGGCATAGGTTTGTAACGAATGTTACATTAAATATTTTTACACTAAAAGAGGCTTTACGTATTATAGCCTCTAATTTAATTTAGCGATCAGACGGCGGAATTAGTGATAAGTAGTAAAAAATTGTCTACACTTTCTTTACATGTTGTTAGGGATTGGCAAAGATGAAAAAGCTGAAAATGACGAGTTTACTGGTGGCCTGCTTGGGTGTTTCATGTTCCATGGCGGTTCAAGCAGATTCCGCTTCAACCAATTTGCAACCTATTACAGCAAGTTTACAGCAAATTCCCGTACCTTCTGCTAGCGATGTTAATACCCAGTCTCCAAGCAGTACTAACACTGCTGGCAATGATCAAGCTAGTGATAATAATAGTGGGGATGTTCAAGGCTCCTCTAAACAGGCTTTTCAACAATTACTGAATAACAGCTTTCCCTTAAGTCCACAGCAAATTCATATATTTAAGAATACTGCAGCAGCTCAGCAAGAAGCGAATGCTATGCCCCCCGGAGATGCTCCAGCAAATGGAACTTCCGCCATTATTCCAGTGACGGTCAAACCTGGTGGTTTAATGCCAGTGATTAGAATCGGCCAAGGGATGATTACCTCTTTAGTATTTATCGATGCTAGCGGTCAAGTATGGCCAATTACTTCCTATAGTATCGGTGATTCAAAATCCTTTAACGTGCAATGGGATAAAAAGAGCGGCGTGCTAATGGTGCAGGGTGAAGCGCTATATGCCCAAAGTAATATTGGAGTGTTACTTCAAGGTTTGCAAATTCCTGTCATGCTAAATTTAGTTGTTGGTCAAAAAAATTGGGATTATTTGGATTATATCCGTATGGACCAAAATCAGGATGGCAGCACAGGTTTACCTCAACCTAGCCAAGCGCCAGGATATTTAATTGATTTATTAAATGGTATGCCTCCTCAAGGGGCCATATCATTGACGACAACGGATAGCAGTGTGCAACTTTATTCCTACCAAGACAATTATTTGTTACTCAGTCATGCAAGCTTATTATCACCTGGTTATGTTTCAAAAGCCGATGGCCCGGGAACGACACCTTTACATGCTTACGAACTGCCCGTAGCTCCTTATATTTTAATTTCCAACCAAGGTAATATTGAGAAAGTACAAGTTGTGGAGAGTGATAATGCAGCTAGTTAATAAGTTAAAAAGTAAGTTAGCAAATTATCCTAGGCTGCGAGTATTGCTGATAGTTGTTGTGTTAATTGTTATTTTTATTATAGGCATGAATCTATTTAGTTCTGGAGATGCTACTAACAAACCTATGGCTCCGCCTTCTTCAATCACACCGCCTCCTACTCCAAGACAAGGCCAGCCTGTTGCCCCTGTGCAACAACAGAATTATGAGGCCCTGGCTAATCGGGTCCAAGCAGCTCAAACCAGTCAAGACATTTCCACAGGTAAGACCTTATTTAGCAATGTATTTACCGTGCCTGGATCGACTGCGGCCAATAAAAACGCTGCTGCTAAAAGTGGCAGCGCTCCAACCCCTATTAAAGCTAACACCAATGCTAAAACAAGCTCTGAGGTGATTAATCCTGAGCAGGCTCAACAAGATGAGCAAAAAGTGAATCAAGTTAAACAGGTCCCGCCAACTACAGTGCCGGTCAAGCAAGGTATGGGAGTGGTTCAACCTAATGCTTATAATGGCAATTATGCGGTCAATAATGCAATGCAATCTCAAGCCTATCAAGAAAATTTACAGCAGCAGCAAGTAAACAATTTACAGCAAAGCATGGCTGCGCAGATTCAAACCTTACAATCAAGTTGGAAGCTCCCTAACCAAACTACGGTCCAAGCAACTACCGATACTAGTAGCGGGTCTGGCGGTTCAAGTGGCACTGGTGCGCCAACAGCTCCCGTGGCGATTAAAGCCGGCACCATTATGTTTGCAGTAGTAAACACGGCTTTAGATAGTGATCAACCTGGCACACCAGTGATGGCGACTATCGTGGCAGGACCTTATACGGGGGCACTGCTGCTTGGTACTTTTAATCGAGAACAAGATAAACTAGTAGTTCAATTTGGTCAAATGTCACTTAAAAATAAACCATCGACCGTTGGCATCGGTACAGCCTATGCCATTGACTCCCAGACTGCCAATAATGCGGTGGCAACCAGTGCAGATAATCATTATTTACTTCGCTACGGTATGCTGTTCGCTTCAGGATTCTTACAAGGATTTGGCGGGGCCTATCAAAACTATCAACCAACTTGCTCTCCTGGCACTCAAAATTGCACTATTTTCAATAACGGTACTCCAAATCCTAGTGTTACCTCTAAGCAGGCAATGTATCAAGGTTTTGGTCAAGTTGGAACGAACTTAAGCCAAGTGGCGGCGCAGCAATTTAATACAGCTCCAACGGTTAAGCTTGCCCAAGGTACAGGCATTGGTATCCTATTCATGAATGATGTAAGAATTCCCTAATAAAAAGGTATGGCTATGAAAGAAGATGACGATAACTTTAACTTTGAAGATGACTTTGAGCACTCTTCTGATGAAAGCCCACCAGAGGCCACCGAGGAATCCTCTGAGTTACTACCTCATGATGAGTTTTCTGAGGAAGAGCTGGATGCTGAGCTTACTGAAAAACCAGCCAAAGCTCCATCTCGATTCATGGATTTTTTAAAAACTAATATATTATTTATCGCTCTTGGCGTGGCAGGAGTTGGGATTGCAGGATATATGATCTACGGGATTTTATTTCCCAATGCGCCACAAAAGGCAGCGCCAGCTCAAGCGCAGCCCTCAGGTTTTGGTTTAAAACCTGTCGTGCCAGAGCCTGTTAAGCCTGCAGCTAATTCTAAGCAAACCACTACTGGAACAAAAACCCCTGCCACTACCTCTGCAACAGTTAATCCAATGCCAGCGGTTACGGCTCCGGTTCCAAGCATGCAAAATATTACGATGACTCAGCAAGATATGAAAATCTTGATGGAAGGCTTTGCTAAAGTAGTGAGCCAAAACTCACAAAATATCTATTCGCAAATGCAAAATCTTCAAGTGCTAGTACAAGATGTGGGCCAAGCTTCTTTAGCTGAGCAAAAACAGACTCAGAAAGTCGCCAATGCACTGAATAATATGCAGCAAAATATGCAAACCTTAGCCACAGACCTTGCGGCATATAACAAGAATATGATTATAGTAGGGCAAGAACTTGATAAAACCCAACAACAGCTCTCTTTACTATTAGCAGAGCAAACGGCTTCTGTTCAGAAACTTACCTTAAGGGCTGTAGTGCCTGGAAGAGCATGGCTTGTGGATGATCAAGGTAACACCACAACAGTTACCGTGGGAACCGAGTTACCTAGCTATGGCAAGGTAGTCGATATCGATAGCGGTAAAGGCGAAGTAATCATGAGTACGGGCTTCGTATTTAAGTAACGTTTTAAAGGTGATAAATGGCATTTGTTGACAGTCTCTATGACGGTATTGAAAGCTTATTTGCTTGGTTAAGCACTGCATTTAAGCAAAATGCTTTATCTTACTGTGACCTTGAGTCAGCAGATAGTAAACATTCTTTAGTGACTAAAGATGGCTCGCTGATTTCTATCATAAAACTTGCTGGATATAAGCGCTTTGTCGGTGCTAATGAATTTGCTTATCTTTGCGAAAGGGTGACTGAGACTTTTCAGCCAGCCTTATCTTCTGGCGGGCATTATGTGCAATTTTTCTTTTCATACAATAAAGCTACTGTTGGCAAAACCATTGAAGAGGCATTGACCCCTGCAAGACGTACTGCAAAAAGACTAGAACTTAACATCGATGATATTTTTGCCTCACGCGTGAGAACACTTTCTAATTTTTGTGGCGATGAAGAATGCTTTATTGCCTTATGGACTACCCAAGAGTCCATTGAGAAAACGCATTTAAAACGCTTACTCAAGCAACGTGCTGACCGATTAAAACAGGTTAAGTTGCCTAAAATGGCAGGCTCAGCAAACTTGTTTTCAGTGCTATCTGAGCTACGAAATAGCCACGAGTCTTTTGTCAGTTCAGTATTAGAAGATTTGCAGCATACAGGCTTTTATTTAAGTTTGCTTGATGTGCATAAAGCCGCCTATTATATCCGAAAAAGCGTTGATCCCACTTATACTGACTCTAGCTGGCAACCGCATTTGCCAGGCGACCCTTTGCCGCTAAGGTTTAAAGGTAATTTCCCCAAAGATATATCTTCCTTACTGTGGCCTCCGCTGGATTGGCAAGTTATGCCAAGAGGGGGTGAAAATGTGTCACTCAAAATTGCCCGCATTGGCGATCTATGTTATGCCCCAGTATTCGTAGAATTGTTTCCTAAAGAGATTAAGTTCTTTTATGAATTATTCAGACGATTACTCCCCTCTGATTTACCTTGGCGCATCTCCTATTTCATGGGGGCGGATGGCATAAAAATTTCCCAGAGTAAAAATGCCTTGGCTCAGGTTTTATCCTTTGCTTCGAGTAATAACCGCTTAATAGCAGATTCTCATAAGTTATTGAAAAATCTCCATGAACGAAGCGATGACCCGGTCATTAAAATTTATGTCTGTTTAGCAACTTGGGCGCCAGCGGGTAAATCAGATTTATTGAAAGAACGGGCTGCTAAATTATATAAAGCGGTACAGAGTTGGGGTAACTGCGAAGTAGGTGAAATCACGGGCGATGCGTTTGCCACCACCTTGTCTAGTGCTTTAGCTGTTACTAAAAATATGATTTGTAATGCCTCTGCCGCGCCGCTTTCTGATGCAGTGTATATGTTGCCTATCGTGCGTCCTGCCTCTCCTTGGCAAGCTGGAGCACTGTTATTTAGGACCCCAGATGGGAAAGTATGGCCTTATCAACCTGGGTCCACCCATCAGGTAAGTTGGATTGATATAGTTTATGCTCGCTCAGGTTCAGGTAAGTCCGTGTTATTAAATACCCTTAACCTAGGTCTTTGTTTATTAGGTGGTTTGGCTCGATTGCCACGTATATCTATCGTTGATATTGGCCCCTCGAGTAAAGGTTTTATTTCCTTATTGCGAGAAGGCTTGCCTGCTAATAAAAAGCATGAGGTTGTTTATCATCGTCTTACCTTAGAAGAGCGTGATGCCATTAACCCCTTCGATACTCAGCTTGGCGCGAGATATCCTACCCGGATGCATCGTTCATTTTTAATTAACTTTATTAGTTTACTCTTAGTTGAAAGCGTAGAAGATAGGCCGCCAGAAGGCATGACCAGCATGATCAGTATGATTGTGGATGAGACTTACAAGCGCTTCAGTGACCTTGAGCAACCTAAGATTTATGTGAGATTTAGCGATGATGAAATCGAAAAAGCTCTAGAACATGTCCATATAAAATCTGATTCTGCGCAGATTACTTGGTGGCAAGTGGCCGATGCATTATTTGAGGCCGGAGATCGCCATTTAGCATTAAAAGCCCAAAGATACGCAATGCCTACTATCGCTGATACGGTATCAATTGCTTATACCAATTCCATTAAAGATTTATTTGCAGAAGTAAAAACCGTAGCTGACGAAGGTTACATTGATTCTTATGCTCGCATTATCTCAGGCGTCATTCGTAATTTACCCACTTTAACGTGTATTACCCGCTTGGATTTGGAAGATACTCGAGTGGTAGCTCTTGACCTAGATGAAGTAGCAAAAGCAGGTAGTAGCGCAGCTGAAAAGCAGACGGCGGTTATGTACATGTTAGCCCGACATATATTAGCTCGCGATTTCTTCTTGAATGCGGACGAAGTGGAAAAAATTCCTCCGCAGTATCATGCCATGCATAAAACTCGTATCAAAGAAATAATGGAAGAGCCAAAACGTATTGTATTTGATGAATTCCATCGCACTTCAAAAAGTCCAGTGATCCGCGATCAAGTTATTCAAGATATGCGTGAAGGACGTAAATGGAAAATTCATATCGCATTGGCTTCACAGTCTTTAAAAGATTTTGACGAATTAATGGTTGAATTTGCAACCTCAGTATTTATTATGGATTCAGGTTCCTCAATCTCTATCGAAGCTACCTGTAAAACGTTTGGATTAACGGATACAGAAAAGATAGCTTTGACTAATAGAGTTCATGGCCCAAGTTCAGAAGGTGCTACTTTCATTGCGCAATTTGTTACCAAGCGCGGCATGAATACCCAACTGTTGACGAGTACCATAAGCCCGGTTGAGTTATGGGCATTTAATACCACAACAGAAGATGTGTTAATTAGGGATGCCTTGTACAAGCTCATAGGTCCCGTTAACGCGCGAAGGTTACTGGCAGAATCTTTCCCTAAAGGTTCAGCCACAGAAGAGATTGAAGCTGAGCTTAAGGCAGATCCAACTATTACCGTGGGACAAATCTGTGACCGCATAGTGAGAGAGCTAACCGATTATTATAATAAAAAACAAAAGCGTATAGACTTGGAAAATTTTGATGGCGAAGGCTTGTTATAGGACTGGATTATGAATGGAGCATCTAAAACCGAAGGTAATGAAATGGACATCCTGCTTTTAGCAGGAGTGGTGTTTGTAATTGCTACCATTATTCTGTTTTTCTTTCGGATCCAGATATTAAGCTTTTTATTATGGCTTAAATATTATGAGCTGAATGTTATAAGTTATTTCGTGCCAGATCGAGTGTACCAAGGCTTAGAGAATTGGGTAAAGCTTACTCCAGTACAAAGGGTGAGCTATCAACAATTAATGCTATTGTCGAATGAAATTGGCAACACTTTAATGTATCCCTGCATCATTATAACGGTCATTTTAGCCGGAATTTTAGGCTTTTTTCACCCGCATAATAGCTTTAATCAAATAGAAGATATGTCCAGCCTAGGCAATAAGTTGGAAGATCAATTCCCTAATATTAAAGTAGCCTCAGGTTTTGACTTGATCAAAGAATCCATCGATGAAGGCAAATGGGCCATGGCGCAGACTCCAATTGAATTTGGCAGGCAGCATAATTTGTTGTATCGCGATCCTGAAGCTCAAATTGTAAAAGTGGACCGAATTAAGGCCAAAGTAGTTTTCTGCCAACAGTTAGGCCCACTATGGGTCGGCATAGATCAGCTGAAACCCTATCAAAAAGCGGTATTTGCTGGACTGGCGGCTTTTATTAATTATCAACGCGATGAAGCTGAAGAATTTTTAGCAAAAGTTGAGCGCTCGGTAACTAAAAGTAAATTAGTCAAAGGCGATTTAGATTTTTCAGGGACGGCTACCTTACTTAAAAAATATGGCGATAGCCCGGAAGTGAAACGTATTTTAGAAAAACATGCTTACTTTTATACCGTGTTTACCGAAATGTTGGTATCAGCTCGTCGTAGTGGTATTGTCGCTAATTCAAGCTATTTATGGCTTAAACCGGTGGATCGAGCATTATGGTACACTTTAAACAATGTAGGCCGTAAAGCTGTGTTTACAGAAATGGGAGCGGTGCATGCCCATTGGTTGGCTGAGAAAAAATTGGGTTTCGCCTTAACTGAACCTATGGTTGAGGAAGCGATTTATGGCCTTGAAGATGCGGCGAAAAGCCGAATAGTAAGAGACATGTAACCTATGAAACTACTATTGCAAGGCATGACCAATAATTGGGAAAGATTTAAGCAGCGCAAACAAAATGCAACTTTCCGTAAAGTTCGAGCTGACATTTTAGTTCGCGATAAGCATACCTGTCGTTTTTGTGGCTACCGATCGGGTTTATTGGAAATTATCAATGCTGATAATGATTACACTCATAACAGTAAGGCAAATTTGATTAGCGCATGCACTTTATGCGCAAAATGTACCCTATTAGATTCCTATACTCTTGATTATAAAGGTAATGACAAAATCATTTATTTACCTGAAGTTTCTCAAGAACAGCTTAATCAATTATGCCGAGTATTGTTTTGCCAGGCAACTGGTGGTGAAAATGGGGAAGTGACCTATAATGCTAAAATGGTTTTAGCCCAATTGCAGGACCGGGCAAACTGGCTAGACCAAAAAACAGGTTGCCAGCTCAGTAATCCAGCCGTATTTTTACATTATTTGCATAGCAGTAATAAAGAACCTGACATTATTACTAAATTGCGTTGGCTGCCAGATATTGAGTCGTATAAAGAAGCCATTGCAGTTTGGCTTAAAGAAATGAACGGTATGGTTGAAAGAACTGAGTAAAACATTTAAGTGATACTGCTCAAAAACCAATGTACACTAAGAGATTGAGCATCTATTTGTAGGAGATCGAAATGGCAGAGACTGCCTCCAACATGTTACCCCTCGGCACTAAGGCCCCAGACTTTACATTGCTTGATGTTCTAACTGGGCAAAAACAAAGCTTGCAAGGCCTAAAATCAGATAAAGCCACTGTAGTGATGTTTATATGTAACCATTGTCCGTATGTAATCCATATCCAAGCCACTTTGGTTAAATTGGCTAAAGAATTTATGGAAAAGGGCATATCCTTTATTGCGATAAGCTCAAATGATATCACTCAATATCCAGCCGATGCCCCAGATAAAATGAAAGTTATCGCAAAACGGTGGGGTTTCCCGTTTCCGTATTTATATGATGAGACCCAAGAAGTCGCTAAAGCGTATCAAGCCGCCTGCACCCCAGATTTTTATGTATTTGATGAAAGCTTAAAATGTGTGTATCGAGGTCGGTTTGATGGCTCTACTCCTGGTAATGATGTACAGGTGACGGGAGATGATCTGCGAGAGGCCTTAGAATCCATAATTGCCGGAACTAGATTAATGTTGGCTCAGATACCTTCACTGGGTTGCAACATCAAATGGAAAAACGCCTAGCGACTAAATTGAGAAATCCTGTCTTGGTTTTATCTCATCAAGGGCCCGCTTAGACTCTAGGGGCCCAAAATTATCCTAGAACATGTTGCAAGAGCTCATTTTTTCAGTTGCCTAGTCACTAACCAAGCTTTAGTGAAAGTAGAGATTTAAATTTACTGGAGATCGATATGAGTCATGAAAACTGCATTTTTTGTAAAATAGTCCAAGGCAAAATTCCTGCCACAATAGTCTATGAAGATGAACAGTTTATCGCTTTCAATGATATTTACCCCAAAGCAAAAGTTCATGTTTTAATTATACCTAAGCGCCATATTGAAAGTCTGGCACATTGCACTGAACTCGACGCTGAGCTAATCACTAGACTTACCTTAACCCTGCCTAAAATTGCCAAGCAATTGGGTCTTGATACGGGCTTTCGTACCACTATCAATACTGGTAAAGGTGGGGGCCAAGAGGTATTTCATCTGCATTATCATCTGTTAGGCGGCTTTTAGATTTATTGCTGCCGCTAAAGCCTGGTGATAAAATGACAATTTTTAGCAAGGACTAAACTATGCAACGTGTGCCAATGACGAAACAAGGGTTTGAAAAAGTATCGACCGAATTAGAGCAATTAAAATCGGTGGCCAGACCTAAAGTCATCGCTGCAATCGCTGAGGCTCGTGCTCATGGTGATTTAAAAGAAAACGCAGAATATCATGCGGCCCGCGAGCAGCAAGGCTTTATTGAAGGCCGTATTGCAGAGTTGGAAGCTAAGCTTAGTAATGCTCAAGTAATCGATGTCACGCAGATGCCTAAAACCGGTAAGGTTATTTTTGGATCTACCGTGAGTTTGATGGATTTAGAGACTGAAGCTGAGGTCAAATACCATATAGTGGGTGATGACGAGGCGGATATAAAAGTCAGTAAAATTTCGATAGGTTCACCTATTGCAAGGGCCCTAATTGGCAAAGAAGAAGGCCAAATTGTGGTGGTAAAGACCCCAAAAGGTGAAACTGAATATGAAATTGTTGCAGTCGAATATCTATAAGTCATTACAAATATTTTCGCTGGGAAAAAATGGCGCTATTATGGCGTTATTGTTAAGCATTAGCTTATTGACCGGTTGCGCGACTAACAGTTTATTCTCTCCTTATCCGGAGCAAATGAAACCCATTAGAAAGCAGCTCAATCAAAAAGGCTATGCGGCTTCTATTAAAACCTTAAATGCTCAGTTAAATAGTGCCGATCGAGATTTATATGGAATGGAGCTGGGCCGAGTTCAACAGCTTTCTGGCGATTATAATGCCAGCATTAAGACCTATGGCATGGTAATAAATGACATTCAGCAACAACAATTAGCCGCTAAAATTCGTGGCAGTACTATTTTAGCGCAAACTGGCTCTTTAATGACTAATGATAATGGTTTGCCATATCGGGTCAAAAATTATGAACTAATATTTTTGTATAATTATCAGGTGCTTAACTATTTGGCTGAGGGAGATATTGCAGATGCTTTGGTTTCAGTGCGCCAATCTGATCAGCAGCAACAGTGGTATGTACAAGCTCATCAATATGAGCTTCAACAAGCTCAGCAAGCAGCACAGCAACATAATTTGAACTTTAACCCATTCAATTATGACAGTACGCATGATACTTATACTCTAGCCAAAGAAGTGAATGACCCTATGCAAAATGGCTTTGCATATTTCCTCTCTGGAACTTTATATGAAGCCACTGGTGATTATAATGATGCCTTTATCTCATTTCAAAATGCTATTAAAGTCGCGCCTAATAATAGTTTTGTGCGTAATAAATTACTTGAAGTATTGGAAGAAGGTGGCGGGGATAGCTCTCAATTACCCTATTACTTGAAGAAATTCGGATTAAAATCCCCCCCGGCGATTCCACAAAATAATGGGCAGTTAGTGGTTTTTTATGAACAAGGTTTAGTCCCATCCTTACACTCAGCTAGCTTTCCATTTAATATTCAAGATGCTAGTCAAATTTTTACCTTCCCAATTTATACTAATTCAAGCGCTACTATCCCAACTCTAGCTATATCCGAACAGCTCAATAACAAGCTTTCATCTTTAGGTCAAACTCAGCAATTAGTCAATGTTCAAGCTTTAGCAGCAAAAACTTTGATTGATGATTATCCGATTATTTTCATTAGGGAAGCCTTACGTTTAACAACCCAGGTTGCAGTATTAACCTCAGCAACAGACAATGCTAATAATTCACTAAGCAATGATTTGGCGAATGCATTTGCCACTTCGTTATATATGACATTAATGGCTGGAGCAGACTTACGTAGTTGGTTAACATTGCCGCATACTGTGCAGGCATATCAGACTTACTTGCCAGCGGCACAAATTTCATTAATACTAGACCAAGATGGTTTAAAACAGGTTGTGCCACTAACGCTTAAAGCCAATAAAACCACCTTGGTTTGGGTCGTTAATGCACATAATAATTTACAAGTGAAAGTCATCAACCTATAAGGAAGAAATATGAAAAAGCTATTGCTATTAGTTGCTGCAAGTATCGGTTTGGCGGGATGTGCACACAATTGCATCGTAATTCCTTCCAATAGCAATAATTCCGCTCGAGTAGGTGCAGGATTTAGCAGTATCGTTGGAGTCACTCCAACTACCTCTAAATTGGCAGGTGATATGGTTGTTGGCAAAGTCCAATTAGTCAATAACACCAGTGAAAATCAACAGGTTCAATATAAATTCGATTGGTTTAGCCAAGATGGCTTTAATTTAGGGCAATCTACCCCATGGCAACCTATTACCTTGTATCCTAATATGAGCAAAGTAGTTTCAGCTGTAGCACCAAGTGGTGAAGCGACTACTTATCATGTTTCTGTCTGCCAAATGAATTAAGAGGGCATTATGAAATTTACCACAAAAAAGCTATTCACGTTAAGTTTAGCAGCTTTAGCTGTAAGCCTCATGGCAGGTTGTTCTAGTAATCCCACCGTGAGCTATGTTGACCCAAATTCTGTAGATACCACTTCTATAGATTTTAGCTCCACAGACTTGCAAAGTACCGTAGCACAAATGATTAACCAAATGTTAAGCGCGCCTGTAGTAACGCAGTTAACGGCTAAAAATCCGCCAGTATTATATGTGGCAGGTATGAGCAATAATACTACTGAACATATTGATACCAATGCTATTACCGATGCTATTTCAACTCGATTAATTAATAGTGGTCAATTTACCTTTGTGGATATGAGTAAAGTTAAAGCTATTAAAAATCAGCTCCAATATCAGCACCAATCCGGTATGGTAGATCAATCTACAGCGGTCGCAACGGGTCAGCAAATTGGCGCTCAATACATGTTCTATGGCGATATTTCTAGCATAAGCGCAGCCAATAGCGACCAGCAATCAATGTATTATCAAATTACCATGAAATTACTCAGCATCAAGACTGGCGTGATTGTGTGGCAGGGTGAGCAGCAGATTAGGAAGGTGGCGGTCCGTAAAACCTTTGGCTGGTAAATACCACACTCTTTTTAAGCCTACCTTTGTTGCGCTTCACAGTCGTGTTGCTCATTTGCTGTTTAGCAAACTCCGCCCACTTTGTGTTTGCGCGTTGCGGTAGGCTTAAAAATAGAGGCGGTATTTTCTCGATAAGATCATGTTCTATGATCACCAAGCCTAGTATGCCAAGTTATAACTAATGTTATAGCTTGGCATATTGAGACGTGATGAGTTTTATATCATTAATTTACAATAAAAGGCTGTTTTAATTGTTGGTTTTAAGATACTTATTGTTAAAATCAGCAGCCCGATCTGAGTCATATATATTGAGCATTAATTCAATTTCTTCATGAAGGCTTAATTCGTTTTCATGTTTGGTTTCATCGCGCTGACTTAATTGCACCATACATTCAAGGAATTGTTTGGTATCAACCGAACCATCTGGATGAATAACAAGGTTTTCTAAAATATCTTGCGGCAACTCAAGCAATAAAGCTTTTTGGTCTTCATTAGATAATTCGCCTAATACTTTGAACATGTGATTAGTCATAATATCCCTTCCTTGTATAATGATAAAACGGCGTGATAGAAGTATAGAACTTCAAAGCTCAGCCAGCTTTTAATTAGCCAATCCTAATACTAAGTATAAAAAGGATATAGAGTTATGGCAACAGCATTGTCTAAAAAACTCAAATCCATTCAGCCACTTGTTTCGCAAAATAAGTGATAATTAAATCTGATCCGGCTCTTTTCATTGCGGTAAGTGTTTCTAAAACAGCTCTTTTTTCATCAAGCAAACCATTTGATGCAGCCAATTTCAGCATACTGTATTCACCACTGACATTATAGGCTACCATCGGCAAGGAATAACGTTGTTTAAGCGAGTGAATGACATCAAGATAGGCCAAGGCAGGTTTAACCATCAGCATATCCGCACCCTCACTTATATCAAGCTCAGCTTCACGCCAGGCCTCTTTAAAGTTGGCTGGGTCCATCTGATAGCCCTTACGGTCTCCAGTTTGAGGTGAGGAATCTAAGGCTTGTCTAAAAGGCCCATAGAACGCTGAAGCATATTTCACTGAATACGATAAAATAGCCCGATCATGAAAATTAGCCTCATCTAGGCTTTGGCGTATGGCACCTACCATGCCATCCATCATTCCACTTGGCGCGACTATATCCGCGCCAGCTCTAGCATGAGAGACGGCTGCTTTTGCCAAAATCTCCAGGGTAGAGTCATTGTCAACTTGTAGACAGCTTTCATGGCCAGTTAAGGGCCCACAATGGCCGTGGTCAGTATAACTGCATAGGCAGATGTCGCTAATCACTATTAAATTAGGCGCCGAAGCTTTAATTGCTCTAATGGCTTGCTGAGCTGTACCATTTTCATGATAGCTGTCTGTTCCATTCGCAGTCTTATTATCCGAAAGGCCAAAGATTAATACGGCTGGAATGCCTAGTGCTGCAATTTGTTTCGCTTCTTCAGCGATTTTATCCACGGAATAATGGTATTGACCAGGTAAGCTCGTGATTTCAGTTTTGATATTATGCCCAGGAACAATAAATAATGGATAAACCAAATCATCTTTAGTCAGTAAGGTTTCACGCACCATGCTACGCAAAGCTTCGTTTCTACGTAAGCGACGTAACCGAGTATGAGGGAAGCTTGCTAGCATTAATCTTCCTCAGGTTTTTCTCGATATAAAGTGGCCATCAAACCCAAAGACTGCACTAAATCTGCACCGGTTTGAGTAACAATTTCTTGGGTGATTTGTTCCCGTTCATCACGTTCTGCAGCAATTTTAACTTTAATCAATTCATGGTGATCTAGGGCAGCATTAATCTCAGCTAATACATTAGCTGTTAAACCATTATTACCAATCATAACCACGGGTTTTAAGGAGTGAGCCTGGGCCTTTAAGGCGCGCTTTTGATGCTTCTCGAGAGCCATTTTTTAAACCTTTTAACTTAGGATGGCGTCTATAATATCACAAAGCTTTGCTAAAGCCCCACGATTTTGCGCGAGTACCTGCAAGCCGTTTCTGCCACGCTGTTTTGCTAAGACAGGATCAGCAAACAACGCGATGACTTTTTGAGCCAATTCTTCTGGATTTTGAATAATATAAGTGGCATTTGCCGCTACAAACATCTTAGTAATTTCTTTGAAATTGAAGTAATAGGGCCCAATAATGCTTGGCACCCCTAAGGCATTAGGCTCGAGTAAATTATGGCCACCCACAGGAATAAAACTGCCTCCGATAAAGGCAACATTAGAGGCAGCAAAAAGCATCAACATGTCGCCCATGGTGTCACCTAAGTAAATTTGGCTGCTAGCCTGGCAGATAGCTTCGCTACTGCGGGTAATAACACTAAAACCTTCTTGTTCGCATAAAGCTTTTACCGAACTAAAACGCTCCGGATGTCTAGGCACCAAAATAAGAAGGGCGTTAGAGAACCGTTCGAGTATTATTTTAAATGCGATTAATATCTTTTCATCTTCACCTTGATGCGTGCTTGCAGCAATCCAAACTGGCCGATCGCTCCATTGGGCTTTAAGTACAGTGGCTTTTTCATAAATATCAGGGGCAATGCTAATATCAAACTTTATGCTACCAGTTATCTTTAATCTATCTTTTGGTAAGCCCAGCTTAACAAAGCGTTGACCATCCTCGTTATTTTGAGCTGCTACGCATGTAAAAGCTTGAAGCATACTTTGAATCAAATATTTGGCTTTGGCGTATTTAGCCGCAGAGCGTTCTGATAATCTGGCATTGGCTAATATTATTGGAATATGTTTTCTATTGCAGGCATGCAATAAATTAGGCCAGAGTTCAGTTTCAATAAGAATCAACAGCTTTGGATTAACCTGCTGCATAAATCGCCCTAATGCCGTGGGTAAGTCATAGGGGAGAAAGCTCAAATGAATAGAATTGCCGAATGTTTTACTCAAATGTGCCCTACCTGTTGGGGTCGTGGTAGTGACTATAATAGGTAAAGTAGGATGCTTAGCCTGCAGATATTTAATTAGAGGGGTAGCGGCAATGGCTTCTCCGAATGAAACGGCATGGATCCAAATGCTTTTTTCAAGTTTTACCGGAAAGTGCCCTAAACGCTCTGACCAGGCTAGGCGATAATCAGGTGCCTTTTTGCCACGGATAAAAAGTCTGATAAATATTAAGGGCAAGGCAAGATAAAATAGCAGGGTATAAATAAAACGCATGGTTTAACTCTTTTGTTGATTCAACCAATCAAGATAAGCCTTAACGCCTTGTTCCACAGTTTTAAATGGTTCGCTATAGCCAGCTTCACGTAGGGCGCTAATATCTGCTTGGGTAAAGCTTTGATAACGGCCTTTTAAATTATCTGGGAACGGGATGTATTCTAGTTCGCCTTTTTTATGCCATGCAATCACAGCTTTAGCAATATCATTAAAGGCTTGGCTACGCCCGGTACCGAGGTTGAAAATCCCGGATTGCTCTGGATGGTCCATAAACCATAAGTTCACTTTGGCCACGTCTTCCACATAGACAAAATCTCGTTTTTGCTCACCTGCTTCATAGCCATCATAAGCATCAAACAATTTGACCACATTGTTTTCTTGTATTTGGTTGTTATGATGAAAAGCCACTGAGGCCATTTTGCCTTTATGTTGCTCGCGCGGGCCATAGACATTGAAGTAGCGAAAACCAACAACCTGGCTTTTGGCATAAGGAAATAGCTCACGAACATATTGATCAAATTGGAACTTAGAAAAACCGTAAACATTTAATGGTTTTTCATATTGGCGCTGTTCTTTAAATATAGTGCCTTTGCCATAAACAGCTGCACTTGAGGCATAAATAAAGGGGATTTGACGCTCTAAGCAATAATGCAGCAATTGTTTGGAGTACTCAAAATTATTATCCATCATGTATTTGCCATTCCACTCAGTGGTGTCAGAGCATGCACCTTGGTGAAACACGGCCTCTATGTCTTCTTCGTCAAATTCGCCATTAACGATATCGAGAATAAAATCATCTTTGTCCTGATAATCAAAGAAATCGCAATCAGACAAATTAACAAATTTACTGCCATTGGTTAAATCATCTACCACCAAAATATCTTTAATGCCACGCTCATTGAGCATTTTTACGATATTGCTACCAATAAATCCAGCTCCGCCAGTAACGATAATCATACTTGTCCTCCTGCTTTGGCTTTATTGATAATATTTGTGGTGGAACAGCCAGGGGTGAGTTCGATGGTTTTTACTTCACCATTATTAGCTAATACCGCATTAGCCCCAGCAATTTGAGAGATTTGGTAATCTGCCCCTTTTACTAGTACGTCTGGCAGCAAATCACTAATTATTCGTTCTGGAGTGTCTTCTGAGAAAGGCAGCACCCAGTCAACGCAACCTAGTGCTGATAATACTTTCATGCGCTGTTCAAGTGAGTTTATGGGGCGCTCGGGGCCTTTTAGTCGTCTGATAGAATCATCGGTATTGACGGCTACAATTAAGTAATCACCTAATTCTTTGGCTGCCTTTAAATAATCGACATGACCGGCATGTAGGATATCAAAACAACCATTAGTCATCACGACTTTTTCCCCACGTAAATGCAAGTGCCTCAAGATCTGTTTCAATAGTGCTTCATCTACCACGCCTTTACGCAAGTGATGGTCCTGATGCAAGGCTGCTTCTAATTCATTAGGGCTAACAGTAGCAGTACCGATTTTACCTACGACTACACCTGCCGCCGCATTAGCCAATCTCATGCTGGTAGGTAAATCATATCCTGCGCCAATTCCCATTGCCATAACAGCAATAACACTATCCCCCGCGCCGGTAACATCAAACACTTCACGAGCTTGAGTGGGCATATGGATAGGGTCATGACCTGGGCGAATGAGAGTCATGCCATCAGGGCCCCGAGTAACCAATAAGGAATCTAAGCGGCATGTTCGGATCAGCTGCAGGCCTTTTTGCACCATGTCGGCTTCATCATGAACCGGGCCCACGACTGCTTCAAATTCTTTTAAATTTGGCGTAATCATGCTTGCGCCACGATATCGGGAAAAATCACTACCTTTAGGGTCTACTAATACCGGAACTTTATGTTTGCGGGCAATTTTTATGAGGGTTTCTGTATCACTTAAGGTGCCTTTCCCATAGTCTGAAATAATCACTGCATTACAATCAGTAAGACTCGCGGTAAAGCGTTCGATTAGCCCTTGCTTTGCCACTTCATGAAAATTTTCTTCAAAATCGGTACGAATTAACTGTTGGTTATGGCTTAGTATACGTAATTTAGTAATAGTTGGCTTGTCAGCTAACTGTTCGAATTCGCAGTCGACATTGCCTTGGTTTAAGATTTTATGTAGAAGGTTTGCCGCTTCATCATTACCCGTAAAGCCCACCAAGATAGACTGGCCCAACAAAGACGTAATATTTAATGCTACATTGCCTGCCCCTCCAGCTTTGGCATACTGTTCTTTAATATGCACCACTGGGACTGGGGCTTCTGGAGAGATGCGTGAGGTTTGACCTACCCAATAGTTATCGAGCATGATATCGCCAATAACTAACACTTTTGCTGCAGATAAGTTATGCATAATGACCTATATAGACTTAACTATTTGAGCTGCTCATGTTAGCAAGCCTTAAGCATAAATGCTATAGAAAGGCAAAGCTATCCATAGCCGGCATTAAGGCTTTGGGCCAAGTGATCGCCTGGCCCAAAAGTATAAATCCACAAAGCGCTACCTAAACTCATGGCCCTAATAAAAGCCCCAGCAAGTGGTGAGTCCTAGCACCAGGGTTATTGGACTTTTGCCCTCTACTATGTAATCGCAAATGATAAAGTATGGTGTTTGATAAAAAATAGTGGAAGTAGTGATTTTAAATAGAAGTAATAAGATAGATTGGAGACTCACTCAGGAGAATGGAGTCTAGAAATTTGCCCTGGCTATCAAAAGCATGGCCAAAGTCTATCCCTTTTGGCAATTCACAGGTATTTTGACTGGTCCAAGCCATAATAATTTTATGGCTAGGTTCCTGAAACTCTAATAAATATATCGAAGTGGCTGAGTTTAACTTTCGAATAAATTGAGCATGGCCTAGAGTTTTAAGGAAAAATTGCAAAGCGGTAAAGGCAGGACGCTTACGCCAATTATTTCGATCATCAATTAAACCAAAACCATGGGCAGATAAACGCCACCAATAGACTTGCTCTATATGCCCAGAGCAAATGCTAATGGCAAGATAACGTAACATATAATCCGCATAGTTTTCTTCACTTACTCCTGGCATATCTCGGAACCAAGCTGGCGCCTCATAAGGAGAGCCAATCGGTGACCAAATGCCTGTATTTTTAATCGGCCAGTTGACCTCTGATATAATCACTTTTTCTTCGCAAGCCTGAGACCATTTTGCAATGGCTTTAAGTAGGGCGCATTTTTCCAGAGTTGAAAATGCTCCTTGTTTATTTTCAGGTGCTCCGCGGCGATCTACGTAAAGGTGATGGGATAGTGCCGCTAATTTCTCACCATCTGATATCTGCTTTAAAGCCCCAATAACATAAGGGTATTCAAAATCGATGGCGCTTGGCCCAGTAAGCCTAATGCTCGGATAACGAGCTTGCAATTTTAAAGCGGGTTTGAGTAAGGACTTGTATTCGAGAGAATTCCATAGGCCCCATTTAACCCTATTAATCGCATGAGCAATTTCCATAGTCTGAGTATAATCTGCGATAGCAGGGATAACGTATTCTAAAAAATGCCTCCAGCTTTCAGGATGTAATACTGCACGACGATCTTGTAAAAAGGCCGCCATAATACAGACGCCTTGGCTGTGCAATTGTTTAATTAAATTGATGCCGATGTCCCAGTCTGCTTGGGTCTCATGATGACAGAACCGTACTAGTACTGGGGGGTTTCCAAGTTCAGCTAATAAAGCCAATTCATGCTCGATATATTCTGGCTTAGGATGCAGGGCGACGCCTATTCTATTATGCATTAATAGTGGTTTATTGTAGCTTTGTCGCAAAACCTCACGGTAATGTCGATAAATACTTGGAGCTGCGCATAAGGATTGCCAAAATATGGATAGCGTTGGGCGAAGCAGGCGGTATTGTTTCTTTTCCTCGCGGTTTAATAGCATGCAGGCTTGCGCTGAATTTTCATCCCAGAGCCATAGGTTATTAGGTGTAGGATAAACTGGATGGGGGTCGATTTTATGACGATTTTTATAACTGCGAATAGGATGGCGCCATACTCGTGAGCGGCTATGTCTAGCAAATCGAGCTCGAAAACGTTGTTCCCATTTATTAAGTTCTACTGGAATTTCCTGATCATGACAATAAATATGCTTGAAAATTTTTAGATATTCACCCGGTAGGGTTAATCGTGATAAATCAAAAGCTCTTTGTTTCCAAGTTAATGGTAAGGCAACTTTAGCCCGATTTAAATCAATAAATTGTGGTGAGTGCCATAAACCATCTTCAGTCCGGTATAGCAGAATATTCTGATTGCCCATGTCTCCATGCATAAACCCCGCATCATGCATGGCTCTTACCGCAGGAGCAATAGTTTTTAACATAGCCATTAGTTTGGCATTATCTGGCTGGTTCCAATATAAATTGCTTAGCTCATCGCGAAAATTGACAGTGTCTTGATACAAGCAGAGATAGTAGCTTTCTACTAAGCGATTACCTTGCCAACGATCTAAATATCCGACAGGTTTTGGACTGCCAATACCGTTATTTTGCAGGAAAAGTGCAGCTAAAAAAGATCGTTCAGCTTTAGTTTTATTGAATCGATCTGCAAAATCTTTCAAAAAGCTTTGGCGTTTGAATAATTTTACAGCCAGATAAAGCGTTTGATTATCGATACTCAGAGGCAATTTTATGACACGGTCTGCCCCTTCTGACAAGACTACAGCTGGAGGCTTAGATAGTAATTTAGAAAGTTCATGCAGCTGTTGCATAAATTCTGGTTGTTGAAATTCTGGTTCGATCCAGCCAGAATAACAGCCAATAGTGGTTTTATGCTGCATATATTAATTCACCGAAATTCATAATAGGGCTTGAGTACATGTCTGCTACAAAAGTAAAGATACCTGACAAACAGGAGATCCACAAGATTTGCATTTTAGCCTGGGGTATGGTTGGTGATACCTTATTACGTACAGCATTTGTTGGCCCCTTAAAAAAGCATTTTCCTGCTGCTCGTATATGTGTTGTAGTCGACTCGCGTGGGAAAGGCTTATTTGACCATAATCCCGAGGTTGATGAAGTCTATGAATTTTATCATGCTAAAAAGCCAAAGTGGCGATATTTAAGCAATATATTCAAATTGGTCTGTTGGTTACGTAACCACGATTTTGACTTACTTATTAACTTTTATTCAGGCGGAAGTAGTCCTGTTATAACTAAACTGAGCGGTGCTAAGTGGCGATTAGGGTTTGATCATACGGCCAAATTACGTTGGGCTAATAATATCTTAGCGCCTAAAGCCAGTTTTGAGGGTCACTGGATTCGAGCACTGGGCGAAACCTTAAGGCCATTAGGTATTCAAGAACATCATATCATTCATCGACCATTCTTTTTTTGTAGTAGTTCTGATCGACTATTTGCCAAAGAATTCTTGGCTAGCTTGAGTCACAAGTGGGTGGTATTTAATATGGGAGCAAGTGAATTACGTAAATGCTGGCCAGTAGAACAACATGTCGCTTTAGCAAGCTGGTTATACCAAGAATACGGTTACGTGCCTTTAGTTCTGACTAATCCTGGTCAAGAGTTTTTGGTGGAAACCTTTAAAACTCATTACCCTAAACATTATCCTGTGAAATATGTTCCAATTATCCCATTTGGCCAGATAGCAGCATTGTTTGAGCAAAGCCAGTTTGTGGTAACCGGAGACACGGGGCTGATGCATTTAGCTTTTGGGGTGCAAGCGCCGGTTTTAGGACTATTTACTTATACTCAACCTGGACATGTGATACCAGAAGGTGGCATTTGTATGGCTTGTTTTAAGCCTGATCATAGTCATAAAGATGAATATGGCCAAGCCCTAGGAAGCCAACTTGATTTCTCCACAGTGCAAGCAGCAGCAAAGCAATTAGTCGCTATGCTTTGAAAAACCAAGTTTGCTTAAAGGCGCAAACAATAAGCTTGAAAAGAATACGAAAAATAATCGTGGGGACTCATCCAGCAACATGGGTGCGCTAAATGATGCCACTATAAAGGTTATGACTAAAGCCTGAGCAATATGTCTATCTAATTGGTCAGGTAATTTAAATGCACCAAGCCACTGTACGATAAGCATAGAGAGTAAAATGACTAAGCCTAACAATCCATGCTCAACAGCCATAAAGTAAAAGGTGTTTTCTGGGCTAACTTGAGGACTGTTAGCTTTAGAAAAAGTATTTCCGCCTGCGGTAATGCCTTGGATATTAATATAGGCTTGCGCAAAGCCTGCAGTTCCATACCCAAATAAAGGTTTTTGCTTCCAGAGTTGATAGCTTTTTATCGCAAAGTCGAGACGGACTCCAGATGAGTTATCATAATAGGCCCTATCGCTCTTAAAAGCCTTGGCCCCAGTGATTTCTTGATTAATCCTAGAATGAAACATAGGGGATAAATTATAGGTTAAACCAAAGAGGATTAACATGCTTAGCAATCCAACTATCACCTGTTTCAAGGAAAAATTTTGAACTAAAAATACTAGCATAAGGACAAAAAACAGTAAGTATCCAGTGCGAGCAATGCTCATAAATAGGACATCAAAGCTGATTATGGCCCAGCTTAATAGGTAAATCCAACGCATCTTTCCTGATTGTTGGCAGGCTAAGTGAGCAGCGAGATAAGCGGCAAAAGCTAAAAAAGTACCGGCATAAATATGAAAAAACAAAGGAAAAGCAGGGGTTTGTGCTTGCTTATGAAATAGGCTGGCAGCATCAAAAATTCCTAGCATATTTAAAGCGCCAATGAAAAACACAAAGATGGCTCCTGCTATAAATGCTTGGTAGCAGCGCATTTTCCATTGAGCCTGCTCAAAAAATAATGGAACCAATAATGCTATAAATATAATTTCAGCCTGCTTTTTAAAGATCCATAAGCTAATATTCCATGAAGCATTAGAATAAACTGTTCCTATAAGATAGAGTAGGGTTAGTATGACAGCGAACCAAGCTAATGGATTGCGTTTGATAATCTGCCACTTGGCCTGCCAATCTCCGCTTATAATTAAAAACCCCAGCATAATAAAAAATGAGATATTTTCAGCAGCAAGCGAAAGTGGTAGGCAAAAGGCATATAGTATGGCCCCTATGCCAGATAGCATTAAACACAGATTAGTAAATCGATGTGGATGCATAAAAGACAATGTTTTCATTTTGCTCTCAAAATAATGATCGTAGTCTTTGCATAGCTTCAGCCAGCAATTTCGTACTTGTGGCATAGGATATGCGAATATATCCTTCCATACCAAACGCGCTACCAGGCACTACAGCGATTTCAGCTTGTTCTAATATATAGGAAGAGAATTCCACGTCATTTGAAATATTAAGCGATTGCATGGCGGCCTGCACATTGACGAAAATATAGAAAGCCCCATCAGCTGCTACTGGGACAAAACCACGAATTTGCTTTAATTCATTGATCATAAAATCATGACGTTCTTTAAAAGCCTCAATCATGGGAGAGAGACAGCTTTGGTCGCCATTTAATGCGGTAACAGCGGCAGCTTGTGAAATCGAGCATGGGTTGGAAGTGCTTTGAGACTGTAAGTTACTCATAGCAGTTATGATATCTTGTGGCCCCGCAGCATAACCGATGCGCCAGCCTGTCATGGCGTAAGACTTAGAAACCCCATTGACTATGATAGTTCGGTCGTAAAGTTCTGGACAAGCCATCAAGATATTAGAAAAACCTTCTTTATCCCACCAGATATGCTCATAAATATCATCGCTGCAAATAATTATATTTGGGTGGCGTAAGAGCACAGCTGCTAATTCAGCTAATTCTTGTTTGCTGTAGGCTACGCCAGTTGGATTAGATGGGGAGTTAAGCACCAATAACTTAGATTGTGGTGTAATGGCTGCTTCTAATGCTTGCGCGGTTAATTTGAATCGGTTGATTTGCTGGGTTTGAATGAAATTCGCCTTAGCTCCAAATAAAATTGCCATATCTGGATAAGACACCCAATAAGGTGTAGGAATTAACACCTCATCACCATGGTTTAGCACTGCGCCAAAAAGGTTATAGATGCTCTGTTTGGCACCACTTGAGACCAATATCTGTTTAGCCGAATACTCAAGCTTATTATCTCGCATAAGCTTTTCAGCAATTGCTTGACGTAATTCTAATGTGCCTTCTACAGCCGTATATTTGGTAATACCCTTATTAATCGCCTCTATGCCGGCCTGCTTAATATGTTCAGGAGTGTCAAAATCCGGCTCACCTACACTTAAACTAATAATATTGCGGCCTTGGCGCTTTAATTCAGCGGCTTTAGCACTCACTGCCATAGTTGGCGAGGGTTTAATGCTTGTAATTCGATCTGACAATCTGTTCATGATGTTTTCTTAGTAGTTAGTTTAAAGGCAAATGCAATTATGATAGGTAAGCTAACAGCTAAATGCAATGAATTAAGCGCGCAAGTCCGCAAATTATAAAGGGTGCTAAGAAGTAATGTTTAGCTTGATTATATTATGCTCTAAGCTTTTGATAAAATTCAGAATTTCCATGGTATTATTAAATTGCTTAGGTTACTTTACATGGGGGGAAAGACCATGTTCAGCTTAAAAAAGCTGCTAAATCTTCGAGAAAATAATATTAGAAAAAAATTAGCAACAACTACTTTGCAACAGCGGCAAGAACTATTAAAAACCAGCGCATTAAATTTAAGCAAATTCAGTGCAACGATAAGTAGAATAAAAGAGTGGGGCAACCAAGCTCTGGTTATTAGCAGTTTTTTAGGAGCTGTTCACCCTCTACATTCAAAATGGTTGCCTATGGTGAACTCTTCTATTTCAATGTTAATTGATAAATTTACCATGGAATGTTTGGAATATAAAATAGCTGAGTTTCGTTATATTGCCGTAAATTGTATGCCGGGCGATCAGCAAATTGAGCAATCTGAACAAGCCCTTAGAGACATCAGTCAATTACTGTTGAATTTAGAGCTACCAAAAGTGGCAAAAGAAATTTTAACGGATTTAGCTTTAGCTATTGAGGTTAAAACAAATCAAGAGCTAATAGATTTAAACTACTCGGTGTTTAAGCACCACCGAAAAGTGACACTATTAACGGCTACCCTTGCTGCTTAGTTTATTGGCCACGATTTTTCAGGTAATAATTTCGATACCAAGTTTGAGTTTTCTTCCAAAATTTCCAAGGGCTATCGCTGGGAAACATGGCAACTCTGAACACTTCATGTAAATCATGTTCAATATGCAGGCCGCCTCGATCGGTGGCGACTGCGATTTTAATGCCGGCTTGTTTAGTTAAAGATTTGACTCTATCTGAGTAATAGCCATAGGGATAGGCAAAAGAGACCACCTCTTTGCCTAATAACTGCTCGAGATTATGTTTTGATTGGCGAATTTCGTGGTAGGCATCTTCCTCAGTCAGCTTAGTCAAATCACGATGCGATAAACTGTGAGCACCAATTTCTATGCCAGCATCAGATAGTAGTTTTAGCTGTTCAGCACTCATTAATGGATCTTCTGGTTCACCATTTTTAACGTCCCAAAAATTATTATGGGCCTGAAAATCACCCAAGGCAAAAACCACGGCGGTAAAACCAAATTCTTGTAATATAGGCAGAGCCAGAGTTAAATTATTGGTATATCCGTCATCAAAGGTTATGATAACCGGCTTTTTTGGAAACTCACATACAGGTTTAATTTCCTGACGAAACTCAAAGTAATCTTTAAAACTTATAGGGCTAAACCTACGTTTTTTTAAAGATTGCATATGCTGGCGAAAACGCGTTTGAGTGACATAAATCCGATGCTTGCTTTGTCGTTCTTCATTCAAAACTTTGTGATACATAAGGATGGGAATGTGTTTTGGACTGAGCTTACGCATGCGTAATGATCGATAAACCTCTAATACCTGATTTGCTACATGCTCACTTTCATACAGCGATCTTAGCAATAAGCTTATTTCAGTAGCGACCTTGTTTGGAGCTATTAAGGCTTGGTAGAGGGCTTCTTTTGCTATGCCATAGTCCATGGCATTTCGTTTCGTATAAGCATTAATATCGCCAAAGTTTGAGGCTATGCAGGTAGTTAAATTTTGCTTCGTTACTAAACCTTCATAGTCTGCTTCACCTATGGCTACTGTTGGAACGCTACTAATTAAAGACTCTATAGCCACCCGACCTGCCGCAATATTGCAGGTCGATTGACTCAGCCAGGACGGTAAATCACTGACAAATCCTATGGTTTTAATCCTCTCAGGGTATAGCTTTTGTAAATGATACAGCTGCATTTGACCTTCAGCAGGTAGATGTTGAGGGTCGCCGCCTATAAGCCGAATTTCAAGGCTTGGGATAGATTCTAACAATTCAGGGAAAACATGGCTTAATAATTCTGCTGTACGTTGACCTTTGGGGCCTGTGGTACGCCCTACTACAGACAAAATAGGTTGCAGATTTGGGTGATTTTCAGCAATTAACCCATGGCAGTCAATGGCATTAGGAATCACACAAAGTTTGAGCGGATCCATCTTTAATTGCGTGATAAGGTGCTGTTTAATATTGTCACAGACGGCAATAACCTGTTCACCATACACATCCAAAATTCGCTTTGAAATACGCAGAGATTGGCGTCCATGTACTGTAGACACCAAACTGGCTTTGCTAAAGCGAGTAGAAAAATATCCGATCCAAATTGCCGCTCTTGAGTGAGCATGGACGATATCAATTTGATGAAGTCGAATTAGCCTTCGAATTTTCATGATATTGATAAGGCGCTGTAGCCACGTACGCTTACCAATGGCTTGTTGAATAAAAACAGCTTTAGTGGGTGTGGTTAAGGTGTCAGAAACCATCCACACTTTATGCCCAGCTCCAATATGCTTATCTGCTAAAGTAGTGGCATAGGTTTCAGCTCCTGTCACCTGATGCTGAGACAATATATGTAAAATATTCATTATGTAGGGTGGCTGTCCTAAGTTAATTGCAAATCAGTATAATGCAAAATAGCTATAATATGGTAAGGTTGACTCAATGTCATAATGGGTAGGAAATATGAAAGCCACACTAACTGTAGCTTTGATCTCGTTAAATGAAGAAAATAATATTGCGCGTACGCTTGAAAGTGTTAAAGATATAGCGGACGAAATTGTTGTGGTAGATGCTTATTCCAGCGATAAAACCCGTGAAATTGCAGAAAGTTATGGAGCGCGCGTATTTACCCATGCCTGGGCAGGATTTACCGAGCAGAAAAATTTTTTATTTTCCCAATGCAGCAAAGATTATATTCTGAACTTGGACTGTGATGAGGTAGTAAGCCCCAAGCTAGCGGCTGAAATTAAGACCATGCTAGAAAAGCCAGAATGCGAAGGCTATCGAATTCCTATGCGAACGGTGTATATGGATAAATTGTTAAAGTATGCCTGGTTTGCGGAAAAGTTTAGAATGGTTAAACGTTCTGCCAATCCAATTTGGCAAGGTGGCGAAATTCATGAAAAGCTTTATGTTGATGGGCGTATAGGTAAGTTTAAGCAAGGTTTGGTCCATTACTCTTATGCCAATATCGAAGACCATTTTAGCCGCACGGTAAAATATGCCCGTTTAGGCGCAATGAAAAAATTTAAGGCTAAGAAGAAATTTCATTTTTACTCACTCTTACTGAATCCACCCTTTGCTTTTTTTAAAAGCTACATACTGCAAAGAGGTTTTTTAGATGGAATGCCTGGTTTTGTCGTAGCTTGTAGTAGTTGGTTGGCCGCCTTTCTAAAATATTTATTTTTATATGAATTAGAACGAAATAATGCCACTAAGTAGCCTATTTTAATTTGAAAATTATTTCCTTTTATTAATGTGCTTGTATCTAGAGCCTAATTTTGAGAGCATTTTGTCTTAACTTGGCTTTGCTGCTGAAATTATTTAAGGGAATGGTTAAAATCAACTGATTGCACTCCAAAAAGGATAGAATAAATGCCCTACATAATGCCGACATATTTTAATCAGTTGCCTGTTAAATTTGATCACGGCAAGGGCATATGGTTATGGGATACTGAAGGCAACCAATATCTCGATGCTTTGGCAGGTATTGCCGTATGCAGTTTGGGGCATGCTCATCCTCGAATTACGGCTAAAATTGCCGAGCAAGCTGGAAAGCTCATTCATAGTTCCAATACTTTTCTTAATCTAGAGCAAGAAGCCCTGGCCCAAAAACTTTGTGAAATTTCAGGCATGGAACAGGCCTATTTTTGTAATTCAGGTGCAGAAGCCAATGAGGCCGCAATTAAGCTGACCAGGCTGTATGCCAAAAAGAAAGGCATTACAAATCCCGTTGTTATCACCTTAAAAAACTCCTTTCATGGCCGTACTATGGCTACCTTAAGTGCGACCGGAGCTGAGCGTATTCAAGCTGGATTTGAGCCCTTGGTGGCGGATTTTGTCCATTTGGACATGAATGATAGCCAGGGCCTGTTAGGGTATATGGAACAGCATCAAAATGTGATCGCGGTTATGCTGGAACTGGTGCAAGGTGACGGTGGTATTAGCATCGCCAGTCAAGAATACGTAAATACCATTCGCGAACTTTGTGACAAGCTTGATCTATTGATGATTGTTGATGAAGTGCAATCCGGCATCGGCCGTACTGGAAAGTGGTTTTGTTTTCAGCACTATAATATCATGCCGGACATTATCACCAGCGCCAAAGCATTAGGTAATGGTTTGCCAGTTGGCGCTTGTTTAACGCGTGGCAAAGCCATTAATCTATTTGGCCCCGGTAAACATGGCACCACTTTTGGGGGTTCGCATTTGGTTAGTGCTACTTGTCTTGAAGTTCTTAAAACTATGGAAGATGAACATATTATTGAGAATGCGGCAAAAATTGGCCAATACTTGCAAGATAGATTACGAGTTACTTTTGCCAATAATGCTCATGTAATCGATATTCGTGGTAAGGGCTTGATGATAGGGGTAGAGCTCGATCGTAATGCGTTTGGGCTGATGCCACTCACTTTAAAACATAAATTGCTATGCAATATCGTCGCCAATAAAGTCATCCGTTTAATACCGCCTTTAATTATCACTAAGGCTGATGCGGATGAGATTGTAAATCGCTTGAAGCTGATCATAGATGAGTTTTTGGCGAGCGATTAAGGTTCGAACATGATTTGTAGGGTTTTTAATATCCTTGTTTGAATATTTGCATCTGTAATTGAACCTAAAGGTTTAATTAAACGGCTTTTATCAATGTGCCCACTGTAATAAAATGGCTTTCACTTGCTCTACATCTATTCCTTGCATACAGGTACAACCAGGTTTATTGCTTTTACAAGCTTCACAAATCGGAGCGGCTAAAAACTGCGCCTGTTTACCAATTGGGCCCCAACGCTTGGGTGCTTTACCTGGATGATTTGGGAATAAGCCTAAAGTTTTAGTACCTAAGGCTGAGGCAATATGCAATGGACCCGTGCTATTGACCACTAGGCCGTCAGCCGCAGCCAATAAAAAGATTAATTCATCCAAACTTAATGTGCCCATGGTATTAATTGCCTCAGGGCAACTTGCAGCTAATGCCATGCCAAGTCGAGCATTTTCTGTATTAGACCCTGTGAGGATAATATGAAACTGGGCTTTAGGCAGCTGGGCTAATAAGCTTTGAAATGAATTGAGCGGCCATTCAATGCTATTGCCATTAGAGCCTGGATGAATCACTAAATTAAACTTGTCAGCAGACAGTAAGTTTTTAACTTTATTTGGAATTTCATGGCTTAAGCTAAGCTGGCTATAATTAATTAAGTCAGATAAACCATATTCAGTATTGATGTGCAATGCGGCTAATAATTCCAGATTGAGCTGAGCTTCATGCAACTGTGAATTTTTGCGACTAAAGCTCACGAGTTTATTGCAATACAACCAATGATACCACCGGCGATTAGTGCCAATTCGAACTGGAATTTTGGCATAGAAGGCCGCTTTGGCAATTCGTTTATTAGGAAATACATGTAAAATCATATCCGCTTGAGCGGCTTTTAATGCTAGCGCAATTTTTGCATCAGATTGTGACTGTAAGCTTTCCCAATCAATAAAACCATCAACGGCTGGGTGGGCTGAGACCACAGCCTGTACATAACGACGAGCTAATACATAAATTTGAGCCTGCGGATAATGCTGTTTTAAAATACTGGCCATTGGCAAAGTTAAAACTACGTCTCCGATATTATCGGTTCGAGAGATTAGGATTTTCATTATCTACTCATATCAATATTTTGTTATCATATGTGTTATGCAGTTTATCATAAGCGAAATCAATTAATGAAAATATGGTATGAAAAAGGCGCGTGGATCAATAAAAAAGCCCGTAAATTTGCCGCTGACTATACTCCTGAATCGGTAAAGTCCATCTCAGTGATTCGTCATGCTGCATTGGGTGATATGGTAATAACTCGGCCATTTTTGATTGAACTCAAACGCTTTTTCCCGCATGCCAAAATTACCTTAAGCTTGGTAAGTAATTATATATACGGTGCGCCAGAAGATTTAGTCGATGCTATTCATATTGTACAGCGCAAGGGCGGTAGTTTGATCCAGCGCATAAGAGAATACAAAGCTCTCGGTGAGCATGACATTATCATTGATTTGGCGGCTACTACGCGCTCGTTTTGGATCACTTTGTTTAATAAGGCTAAACTCAAAATGGGTTTTCCATATCATATGGCACAACAATGGCTATATTATGATATTGCTTTACTGCGCTCTGATTTACAACCTGAAGCAGAAGTCATGTTACAAATGTTAAATGTTTTAGGCTGTGCTACGCATTATCCTTTGATTTATGATTTGCCAGGACAAACCTTACAGCGCGAGAAGCCTTACATGCTATATTTTACCGGGGCCTCCGTGGCGAGCAAATGCTGGCCAGAACAGAAATTTGTTGAATTGATTGAGAGAGCGGCTAAAGAGTTGCCTAATATGGACCATATTATTTTACGGGGCCATCGCCCGGAAGAAAATGTGGACTCTCTTCTAGGTCAACTTAAGCAGCAGGCAAATGTAATGGGTACAGATAGGCTGAGTTTGGAAGAGTGCACCGCAATGATCAAAGGTGCTGCACTAGTCATCACCAATGATAATGGAGTGCGTAATCTGGCTATTGCCGCAGAAACCTCCACGCTTGGGATCTTTTTTGCCACGGTGCCATTTCGATATTGGCCTCGAGATGGCAAGCATGCCGCGGTATTTAATGCTGATGGATCCTTGCCTGAAGTCTCTAAAGTGCTTGATGCAATGCTAGCAATACTTGGCAATCCTAAAGTAGTTCGTGTACCATCCAATTTATGGTAAAAAAATTCGAATTATCCACGCCTTATCAGCCAGCCGGTGATCAACCTACTGCCATCAATAGTCTAGTTGAAGGTTTGCAGGATGGTTTAGCACATCAAGTTTTGCTTGGGGTGACGGGTTCTGGTAAGACCTTTACCGTGGCCAATGTTATTCAAACAGTGCAAAGACCTACTTTGATCTTGGTGCATAATAAAACCTTAGCCGCACAATTTTATGGGGAGATGAAAGCCTTTTTCCCGAAAAATGCAGTGGAATATTTCGTTTCCTATTACGATTACTATCAGCCAGAAGCCTATGTGCCAGTTTCTGACACCTATATCGAAAAAGATGCGTCCATTAATGAACACATTGAGCAAATGCGTTTATCCGCAACCAAGGCTTTGATGGAGCATAATGACTCTATAATTGTGGCAACCGTATCGGCTATTTACGGCTTAGGTGATCCGCAGTCTTATATGAAAATGGTATTGGTATTAAGTCGAGGCGAAACCATCAACCAACGTACCATTATTCAGCGCTTAGCCGAGCTGCAATATACTCGCAATGATTTGGCTTTTGAACGAGCGACCTATCGAGTACGAGGGGAGGTCATTGATATCTTTCCGGCCGAATCAGAAAAGGAAGCGGTTAGGGTAGAGTTATTTGGTGATGAAATTGAAAACATCAGTTTTTTTGACCCCTTAACCGGTGAGGTGCTACGCAAGGTCCCAAGAATTACCGTCTATCCAAAAACCCATTACGTCACTCCAAGACAAACTTTGTTGGATATGGTCGATGCGGTTAAAATTGAGCTCAAAGACCGATTAGAAGAGTTGCGCTCGCAAAATAAATTACTTGAAGCTCAACGCCTAGAGCAGCGCACTCGCTTTGATTTAGAAATGATTTTGGAGCTAGGTTACTGCTCTGGCATTGAAAATTATTCACGCTATTTGTCTGGTCGCAAAGCCGGTGAGCCGCCACCAACCTTATTAGATTATTTGCCAAAAAACGCCTTGCTAGTCATTGATGAATCCCATGTCACGGTGCCACAACTTGGTGCAATGTATAAAGGCGATCGCTCTCGCAAAGAAAATTTAGTGACCTATGGTTTTAGGCTACCATCGGCTCTAGATAACCGACCATTAAAATTCGAAGAATTTAAGGAAATTGCGCCGCAAGCCATTTATGTTTCTGCAACCCCCGGACCTTATGAGTTGGAAAAAGCTGATAATATTGCTGAACAAGTGGTGAGACCTACAGGCTTAGTTGATCCTATCATTGAAATTCGACCGGTGGCCACCCAAGTTGATGATGCATTGTCGGAAATTCGTGTTCGCGCTAAACGCAATGAGCGAGTATTGATTACCACGCTGACCAAACGTATGGCAGAGGACCTGACGGATTATTTAAATGAGCATGATGTCAAAGTCCGCTATCTGCATTCTGATATCGACACGGTAGAACGAGTCGAGATTCTGCGGGATTTGCGATTAGGCGTATTTGATGTCTTGGTGGGCATTAATCTGTTGCGAGAAGGTTTGGATTTGCCAGAGGTATCATTAGTGGCGATATTTGATGCCGATAAAGAAGGTTTTTTGCGCTCAGATCGCTCTCTCATTCAGACTATTGGGCGTGCAGCGCGTAACCTTGAAGGTAGGGCGATTTTATATGCCGATAGAATAACTGCTTCCATGAAACGGGCCATCGATGAAACTGAGCGTCGTCGCGCCAAACAAGTGGCATACAATATAGAACATGGCATTACCCCTAAGGGTATTAAACGCGAAATCCAAGATGTGATGGAAGGTGCCTATAGTGACAAGAAAGCCGCTGCAAAAGGCTTGCCAAGCAAGGTGGCTGAGTCTCGTGCCAATTATGCTGCTTTAACTCCCAATCAAGTCGCTAAACAAATTAAAGTCTTGGAAAAGCAAATGCGTGAGCATGCTAAAAACTTGGAATTCGAACAAGCAGCAGCAGTGCGAGATCAAATTTTAGAGCTAGAGCAATTATTTAAACAAGGCCTATAGAGTTAATAAATCCTTAAGCTTGTTTATTTACTCTGTCGGTTTAATTTTTTAAATCAGGCAAGTGTATAGACATAGCTACTATTATTAAGGTTTTTTCAGATGCCATCACCTATATTGATTGTATATTTGAAACCCAGCATTCTGGCGAAAGCTTTTTTGAAAAAGGTCAGGTAAATATTGAGTTATCAAGCCCTGCGCTAGCAATTGAGCCCTTTATGCTTAAGGAATGTGACATAGGTTTTGCTTATGTGCTCACTCATACCTTTGATTTACTCAGTAAACTACCTGAACTTGAGTATTCAGATAAACAAAAACGTGCCTATATGGCAGCAGCATTTACGGTTGCGGTTAAAAATATTTATTATCGAGATCATAACTTTAAAATGCATCAGGCTATAGCCAAGGTCTTTAAAAATAATGCAAAAGGCCTGTGTCTGATTGAACGAGAATTTTTAGCAGCCATAAAATTTGATATCACAGTGCCTAGATTCGTAACCGATACCAAGGAACCTGAGCTATCAGTTAAAGCAAGCCTAGTATTTGCTGGTAATAAACTGCCGAAAACGGATGCATTTATGTACTGTGTGGCCCATCCTAAAATGGAATAGCAGATAGGCCATTAATCATTAGGCTGTTTTAGGGCCTAAAAGTTGCATTTTCTAGTTCTTTATCGTCAAGATGCAACAACATTTGTGCATACAGTACGGCACGAAGACCTGTTCTGGTAGGTCCATATGGCGATGCCTCCATTTCAATCGCATAAGGTTTGGTGAATTCCATTAAGGAATCAACGGACTCTTTTGCTATAGTTGATGTAAACTGCATTAGTAATAAGGTTTTTAGTGGCTCTATGACAGAACTAGGTTCTAACATACTATAAAAGCCACCAAGCGCCATCACATAACAAAACTTTTCAACACAATTTTCGGGCGAAGCATAGGCTGATTTGAAAAGTTCCCATAGATCAGCCTCGGTAGGCCTTGCCCCTTTATTCAGCAAGTTTTTAGTCGAGGTTAATATTTTAGCAAAAGCTGCTTCACGGCTTCCTGATTTTTCAATGATTTTGTTATAGAGTTTAGGCTGAGCAAGTCCTTGGATAATGCCGCCAAGTGAGGATTGTTCTCTTTTAATATCAAGTATAGATATAGCATATAAGGAAGCTCGAGACCTCCTAACTGTGTTCGTTTTTGCGCTTTCGATGCCATTACTTTGCTGTAGTGCTGCACCAGACTCATGACGCACACTTGCATCAGATGATGGGGCACCAGCTCCGCAAGCTATAGGCTCTTCGACCATAATGGCTTCTGTCATACCTATATTGCTATCTGTCATGCTAGCATTAACGGATTCAGCGGATCTTGATTCAGTTGGTACTATTGTTCTCTCCTCCACCTCAGATACTGGGGGCGGGGATATAATAGCATGGGCAGCTTCAGCCAGAGAGCCAGTGGCTGTTTCAGCGCTAGTTGTTGGACCTTCTGCGCCTGCACCAGCTGCACCAGCGCGACTATCTGCGCTCTCTAAGATTTTTTTAATTTCAGTAATGGTAGAAAGGTCAATATCTGCCTCATATTCATTCAGTAATTCAGCCACGGCTATTTGATCTGCTAATGCCTCAAGCTTTTCTTTACTAGGGTAAACACTAAGTGCGCTAACAAAAGGCAGGAATTCATCTAAAAAGACATCTATGACTTTTCTGCTTAGCGTAGCTTTAGAATGTAGCAAGATTTTGATTATAGAATAGTCAAAATGTTTAACAGCAGCTATGAAGTCATTTTCTAATTTTTCACCTATATTGCCTGCGAGCAGATCTAAAAGGCTAGATCGGTCCAACGAGACTAAATAATCTATGGGAAATGGCTGAATGGTATCTATCCACTGTTTAAGCGGTTTGATAATAGTTTCAAATCGAGGATCATGCGAATCATCCTTTTCTTTCATCTTGCTCGAGAGTGTTTCTATACTGCGTTGATTTAGCTCGAATCCAAGATCACTTTTGAAAAGAAATTGCAGGCTGCTGGGAAAGCTTGCTTCATCTTTACCAAACAAAATAGCCATTAACTGCTTCCAATCTTTTAACTGAATAAAACATCTTCCATGCATAGAGCTCTCCTTAAGGCTATATTTGAGCTAACTTTACTTTAATGTTTTGCTGGAGTCATGTGTTTGCAGCTGAGCAGTTAAGCAAAGGCAATTTCTTTCACTCTGTTTAGGACAGCTAGCCATAATATTAGTCGCATAACAATTATGGCTGGCAGAGTAATAAATGAATTTAGGTGGCTAGTCTACCAATAGAGTAATAACGGAATCCTAAAGACTTTAGGAGTTTAGTGTCGTATAAATTACGTCCATCAAAAATCACTGAACTGTTTAACTTTTGCTTGATGACATCAAAATCTGGACTTTTGAATACCGTCCACTCCGTAACGACTACCAACGCATCTGCCTGCTCTAATGCATTTTCAGCATGGTCACATAAAATTAGGTCATTACGATTACCATAGGCTTTAGCAATATTGGGCATGGCTTCTGGATCATAAGCTTGTACTTTAGCACCAGCCTGCCATAAACCTTCCAATAGCACCCGACTCGAAGCATCTCGGATGTCATCGGTATTAGGTTTAAAAGCCAATCCCCATACGGCAAACGTTTTGCCTGCAAGGTTGTTACCAAAATGTTGGTGGATTTTTTCTAGCAAAACATGCTTTTGGCGTTGGTTTACTTCATGTACGGCTTGTAAAATTTGCGTGTGATAATGGTGAGATTTTGCCGTATGTTGCAGTGCCAACACGTCTTTGGGAAAGCAAGAACCCCCATAGCCGCAACCAGGATAAATGAATGAGTAGCCAATTCTGGCATCAGATCCAATCCCGTGACGGACTTGCTCAATATCAGCCCCCACTTTTTCAGCAATTCGGCTCATTTCATTCATAAAACTAATTTTAGTTGCCAGCATGGCATTAGCGGCGTATTTGGTCAGCTCAGCAGAGCGCACATCCATTATAATCATGCGTTCATGATTGCGGTTAAATGGAGCATATAAAGCATGCATTTTTTCAGTAGCTTTATCAGAGCTTGAACCAATCACTATACGATCAGGACGCATGCAGTCGGTGATAGCTGAGCCTTCTTTTAAAAATTCAGGATTGGACACCACATCAAATTCTAAACTCAATCCGCGCTTGGTTAATTCCGCTTGAATGATTTCATGAACTTTATCACCAGTGCCAACTGGAACCGTGGATTTATTCACAACCACTCGATAGTCATTGATATGTTGGCCAATGGTTTTAGCCACCTCCCAAACATAACTCATATTGGCAGAGCCATCATCAGCTTGTGGAGTTCCTACCGCAATGAAAATAATTTGAGATTCGCTAATGGCTTTCGCGGCATCCGTAGTGAAATGCAAGCGCTGTTCGCCAAGGTTCTTTTTAAGTAACTCGGTAAGGCCTGGCTCGTAAATAGGGCATTCTGCTTGATTTAAACGTGCTACGCGGGCTGTATCAATATCGATACAGGTGACATGATTACCTACTTCAGCAAAGCAAGTTCCTGTAACAAGGCCAACATACCCTGAGCCAAATACCGCAATCTTCATATTATGAAACCAATTTTTCTTCTGGGTGAGCTAAATGATAGTCTAAAGTCAGCCTAAGGGATTCTTCCATGCCAAATTTAGGCTCCCAGTTGAGGTATTTTTTAGCATTATCGATAGCAGGTACTCTGCTTGAAACATCTTGGTAACCTTTACCGTAGTATTGTTCGGCACTGACTTCAATGATTTTAGTTTTGGCTGCACGATCTTTGTAAGCTGGATAAGCTGATACCGCTTTTACCAACATTTCAGCCAGTTCTTTTATGGAGAAATCATTTTTAGGATTACCTAAGTTAAAGATCCGGCGATTTGCTTCATCATTGCGACGCTCAATAATTTTAATCAAAGCATCAATTCCATCATCAATATAGGTAAAGCAACGGCGTTGTACGCCGCCTTCTACTAATTGGATATCTTTACCCTGAATGATATTGCCAATAAACTGAGTTAATACGCGAGCACTGCCTTCCTTGGGTACCAAAATGTTATCAAGCTTAGCGCCGATCCAATTGAATGGTCTAAATAAGGTGTAGTTAAGCCCAGCTTTTTCGCCGTAAGCATAAATTACGCGATCCATTAATTGTTTGCTGCAGGAGTAAATCCAGCGTTGTTTATTTATAGGGCCAAGCACTAAAGTACTGGTTTCCTCATCAAATGGTACATCGGGACTCATGCCGTAGACTTCTGAGGTTGAAGGGAAAATGACATGTTTTTTATACTTCACACATTGGCGAATGATAGACAAGTTGGCTTCAAAATCTAGCTCAAATACATATAGCGGGTCAGACACGTACACGCTTGGAGTAGCTACCGCTACTAATGGCAGAATCACGTCACATTTGCGAATGTGATATTCAATCCATTCTTTGTTAATCGTGATATCACCTTCGACGAAATGAAAGCGGTCATGGTCAACGCAGCCTTCCAATTTATGAGTGCCTAAATCCATTCCATAAATTTCCCAGTCGGTATTCTTTAGAATGCGCTCAGATAAAGAGCTTCCAATAAAGCCGTTTGCGCCCAAAATTAAAATTTTCAATGACATGGAGAGTCCTACTTAGTTTGATCTTGTAAAATATGTTTAATAATATACCGTGGTCTCTTGCGGACTTCTTCGTAAATCCGTCCTACATATTCCCCAACGATACCTAAGCCCATTAATAGTATACCCACTAAGAAATACATAATAGCAAATAAAGTGAATACACCTTGCACATCTGGGCCATAAATAAGGCGGTCGATCATGAGGTATAAGAATAAAATGACACTTAAAAAAGCAATAATAAAGCCAAATATAGTAAAAGCTTCTAATGGTGCCCTTGAAAAATTAGCAAAAAAGTCAAAGTTATAGCGAATTAATTTATAAAAGTTATAACTAGATTCGCCTGCTTCTCGAGCAGCATGACGTACAGGAACATCAGTGGAATTAGCCGCTAAACTTACTGCTAAGGCCGGAATAAAAGTTGAGCTCTCTTCGCATGCCACCATGTGGTCTATAATACTACGTCGATAGGCCCGAAGCATACAGCCTTCGTCTGCCATGTGGATCTTGGTTAATTTGTCTCGCAGCATATTGTGCATTCTAGAGAAAAATTTGCGCCAGGCTTTATCTTGACGGTTGGTACGAATACCGCCAACCACATCATGGCCTTTTTCGATAGCATCTAGTAATAAAGGCATATCTTCAGGGTAGTTTTGTAAATCCGCATCCATAGTGAAAATGACTTCGCCTCGGACTTGTTCAAACCCCGCCATAATCGCCATATGCTGGCCATAATTACGATTGAATTCCACCACTCGAATTTCTTTTGGGCGGCGTTGATAAATATCCAGTAGCATTTCGCTAGTTCGGTCCTTACTGCCGTCATTGACCAAAATCACTTCAAATGGTTTAGCCATTTGATCTAAGGTGGTAATGAGTCGATGGTATAAAGTTTCTAGTGAAGCTTCCTCGTTATAGACTGGAATTACAACGCTTATATAAGGTGTAGTCATATAAAAAATTTCTCCAAACAAATGGCGCAAGCCCCACATTGTATCAGAAAACTTTGACTTTTGGAGTGTTAAGTTGCGCTGTTGGCGCTAGAATGTTTGAATATAAACATTCACTTGCTTGGAGTACAACATGCGACAGAACCCATCCAATAAAAATTACAAAGGCCTGTTTCTGCATTTTTTCTCCACCATCATGCTGTATATTAGCTTTTATAATTTGTTGAACTTGCTGTTTAATTTTCTAAGTCTTGGCTTAAAGCAAGGATTTTATAATAGTTTAGCCAGCATGCAATTCGAGTTAGCCGCTTTAACTGTGGCCTATCCCGCATATGTATGGTCTTGTATAACAGTTAATAAAATGGCCCTTCCTACTCGAAGCTTTTTTAACTACTTTACAGTGTTTTTAGGCAGCATAATTTTAATCTGCACTGGCATCACGCTAGTCTATTCCTTAATTATCGGTGATTCTGGCCTAGGGTTTATTCTAAAGGTCTTGGTTCTGATGACGATGACAATGTCTGTATCTTATTACTACCTGGGTGAAATTAAACAGAAATGGCTGTTGAGACAAAAGTTCATGTATCTAGTGTCTTCAGGCTTAATTACTATTGCAGCACTTGTTATAGGCTATTATGCGGTTCTTGGCGATGTGAAATTAGCGGACCAAGATTACCAGAGGACCATAAATTTAAATACCATCCAAGCTGAAATTACTCGTTATTATGCAAGCCATAAAAAGCTTCCAGATTCATTGCTAGCCTTAGAAAATCCAAGTCATCCTTATTTTTCAGTTTCTGTAACCGATCCTGTGACTAAGCAAGCCTATGGGTATAGCATAGTATCCACGATGGTTTATCAACTTTGTGCCAATTTTGCCTTACCCTCATCAGCATTAGCCTCAAAGATGATAATGGGTCAAATCAGTAAACAGTCTTGGCCGCATGATGGAGGGCGCTTTTGTTTTACCCGTAATGTTAATGATCAGTCTTAAGCTGGGCGCGCGATTAAATACACCCCAATAATAATGATGCCAATGCCAATCAATCGAGTCATAGTTAATTCTTCGCCAAACAAATAGTAGGCTGCCACCGCATTTACGATATACCCTATACTTAACATCGGATAAGCGAAGCTGACCTCTACTCTTGAAAGCACTAGAAGCCAGACCATTACACTTACTACATAGCAACACAGGCCTGCAAATATAAAGGGATTGGAAACGGCTTGCATGCCTATGGGTAAAATATTATGTAGGCTAAAACTAAATTCGCCAATTCGATTCATCCCGGCCTTTAGTAATAACTGGGCCCCAGCGTTTAGCATTACTCCAAATAAAATTAAGGCAAAGACCATGATTAAGGTTTCCTGTTAGTGACCAAAACGTCGTTTTGGGTTTGATCAATTAAGTATAAGCTGTGATAGGGTGTTTGGCTGTTATAATCTGTCAGGCTCATAATGGCATACACAGTTTGCGGGCTTTGCCATAATTTCCAAAATTCTTTATAATTAAACATCCAAGTTTTTACCTTAGCATCAATACTCATGCCGTATTGCAGTTCATCTTGCCAATCAATAATCACCACTTGGCGTTTAATATAATAAGGTAGATCTTGATAATAGGTCCTAAAACTCACCACCACAGCCTTGGGATTTTGCTGCAGCAAAGGTATAAGGTCATTTGCTAATGGCTCGATGGAGCGATTTACTATATAAGGTGCGACTATCCATACCAGGTTCATAAAAAACCAAGGAAATATAATGGTCGCAGTAATGAGTTGCTTAAACTGATTCTTGCGTAAGAAATACCCACTAAGTAAAGCCATAATAATAAATGCTATTGAAGTGAGTATGATTAAAGCATACGTAAAGTGAGGTTTACTTAATTCTTGAAATCTTGGAATAAACAATAAGCCGATCCCCAATACTAAACAAAGCCCTATAAAGACATAGGTACTAAGCTTTTGGCTGTTGAGAAAGATTTGGTCCCAGCGAGCGTCGATATAGCGAGCAGTTAATATGGCTAAAGGTGGAACAATAGGTAGCAAATAGGGGATCAATATTGAGTGTGAACAGGCAAAAAATAAGGTTATAGCTCCAGCCCATACCAGTAAAAACAAGGGTTCAGCAGAAACTTGACGTAGCTTCCATGAGTTTGGCAAGTTATAGCGAATAGTTTGCATTAGCCATACTGTCCAAGGAAAAAAACCTAATAACACTACGGAAAAATAACTCATTAATGCCATCTGGCGGTGTTCTATTGGAGTGGTATAGCGGGCAAACTGTTGAACCACAAAAAATTCATGGAAAAATGTGGGTACCGCACGTTGAGCCAAAACAAGCCAAGGGAGTATTACGGCTAAAAAGAGTATAAAGCCAGTAATAATACGCATTTGCCTTAAGATATACCACCTATTAAGTAGTAATATCCACAGGCCAATAATCATCATAGGAAATACAATCCCAATCAGACCTTTGCATAAAAAAGCCAATCCAGCAAATATATAAGCTGACCAATACCATAAGCTTTGGTTAAGTCGGGGTATTGCTCGCATACCCAGCATAAAACTTAATAAGCTTAGGGTTATAAAAAAGCTTAAGCCTGCATCCATGGTAAGCATATGGTTGATGGCGAGAGATAATAAGCTGCTGCTAGTTATTAAGGCCGCTAAAATCCCAGTACGACGGTTAAATAACTGACGACTAGCCGCATAAATGGCTAAGCAGCCTAAGACTGAAAACAAGCCATTAACAAATCGGACTGCCCATTCACTATAACCAAAACAATGCATGAAAAATGCGCTTAGCCAATAAATGAGTGGCGGCTTTTCAAAATAAATCACCCCATCCAAGTGCGGCACGATAAAGTTGCCAGAGGCGAGCATTTCGCGAGGAATTTCCGCATAGCGGCCTTCATCCGGAGTAAATAAGCTCGGGATACCTAAAGTAATGAATGACACAATGCTGATGACTACCGTTAGCCAAATTAAGTCAGTTAGCCAAGTACGGTCCTTTGCCAGAAATGATTTCATGCGCTATCTCAAAAAAAATTTTGCCAAAGATATCATCTTGCAGAGTATGAGTAAATGAGGATTAAGTAATCAAGCCGGGGTGAGCCGGCTTGATTTAAGAAATGGCTTTAATTATTACAATGGTCCAGGATTGTCATATACTATATCTGATTCGGTTATTGGACTAGCAACAGGGGCCGATGGTATAGCGGGCTCAGTTGGCTTATTAAACACACCCTGAGCAGTGAAGTCACTGGTGGTTGGGGCGGGGGCGCCTGCGCCACATGCCGGAGCTGCTAGCGCTACTTTTTCTGTAATTGGCGCAGGAACATCAGCGTCGGTAGATCCTACAATTTTCCTAAATAGTTCTTTGGCAAATGCATCATACTTTGCAGATAACCTATATCCTCTCTCATATAATAATTTGATAATTCTATTGTCAGGAGATTCTGAGCGTCTATATTCATCAAATGCTGGGTCCATAAGATAGCAACGCTTTAGTTGTTCTGATTCCAATAATATGGTCAAAGCTTCAATATCAAACAATCTTATGCACATATCATAAGCGGTCTCTCCCCGAGAGTATTTTAAGAATAGATTAGCCTTAAGGTGTACCAAAGTTTTTAAACTATCATAATCTTGGGTGAGAATTGCCCAATGTGTTAGTGTCATTTTAATATCGTATTTTTCGGTTATTTCAAAGACATCAAAATCACCCACCCACCCACTTATATGATGGTTATCAATGCAAAGCTTATCGATTTGTCCTAATACTGCCAAAAGTACTAACTCATTTTTTTCTAAAGTTAGGTTTTTTACTTCAGTTTTCCCTCGAAAAAAACGGCTGGAAACTGGCATATCATCCTCTTTAGGTGGATAATCTACATTTCGAAGACTAAGCTCATTGGCAAATATATCAGCACATTTCATGCTGGCTAATTGATCGATAGGAAATGATGCTTCCATGATTATTTTATAAAAATTTTGAGTGGCGATAGAGCGGCTTAAGCTATGTTTAGGTCTGGATTTAATTATGGCTTGGAGCTCACTTAATCTAATTTCCCCGTCTCCAGTAGCTCTTGCAAGCTCCAGCATCATGTTAATTCCGGTAATTTTTTCTTCATAAATTCGCGGGAAAATATGTTCAATAGCGGTAATAAGATTAGCTGGACGGATTGTGGTAGTACCTAGCATATAAAGCTCCTTACTTTGAGAGTTTGCACACTAACTTTTTAAAATTACTGCGATTTTTTAAAGAAAGCTATTTGAATTTATTCATAAGATTAATTTAATTTGAAAAATAAGCCTAAGTTAACTCATTCTGAACATGAAAAAATTCATGCTAGCATGCTGCCTTTGATTCTATTATCATAGCGAGAATTTTTCATAGATCTTGGATGCGAATATGGATTTCAAAAAATACATGTGTGTATTGTGCGGCTTTATATATGATGAAGCTGAAGGTTGGCCAGAGGATGGCATAGCGCCAGGAACTCGATGGGATGATGTGCCTTTGAATTGGCAGTGTCCTGAGTGTGGGGCGGGTAAGCAAGACTTTGAAATGATCGAGCTAAACGACTAATGCTCTGCATCTTTTACCGCTATATTTTGTTGCCCCGCGCCCTGCGGTGCTCATGTATTTGATATACACTGCGCTCCTTGATCTAGTGCGCCTCATCTAGCGCTAAAATACTTTGAGCATACTATATTAATGTTAAAAAAGTGGTGGGTCATCCTGTGATTAGCGTGAGCTAAGCCACAGGATCTATAAGAATCTAAGCCTATTACTTGGATTCTGATGCCTGCTATGCAGTATCATAATGACTATGTGGATTGTCTGGGTTCTAATACCTGTCTGCTATGCAATATCAAAATGGCAGTATGAGGCAAATAAAAAACCCGCGCGAGGCGGGTTTTATAATGAATTCTGTGACTGACTACACGATCACAGGTAATAATTTTCTAAGCAATTTAGGTCGCTAAGAAATCGATTACTTAATCTTTTTCTCTTTGTAGATCACGTGCTTACGAGCAACTGGATCATACTTGCTCATCTCCATTTTTTCTGGAGTATTTTGCTTGTTTTTCAAAGTGGTGTAAAAATGACCGGTTCCAGCAGTGGATTCCAGTTTGATTTTTTCGGTTTTACCTTTTGCCATGATGCTTTATCCTTATATCTTTAGGCCACTAGCGCGCAATTCAGCGAGAACGGAATCAATGCCATTTTTGTCAACAGTACGCATAGCTTTATGGCTTAAACGTAATTTAACAAAGCGGTTTTCGGACTCAACCCAAAAGCGATGAGTATGCAGGTTAGGCAAGAAACGGCGCTTGGTTTTATTATGGGCATGAGAAACATTATTGCCGACAGCAGGTCGCTTCCCTGTCAATTGACATACTCTAGACACGATTAATCCTCCAACAAAATACTGAAAATGAAAAAGGCGTAATTTATACCAAGATTTAGGGCCTGATGCAACAATATTGTTTGAGTATTTATTTTGGAAGGTGTTTTTTCTACTTTATTGTGACTATTTGCTGTATTTATAGCAGGCTTCAAGGTAAACTGCTTACCTGATCATAAAATAGCAAGTAAAGGAAGTGTGATGAGTGCTGACAAGGAAAACCAACCCCTAATTCCTGCCAACAAGATTTTACCCGAATTTACTATTAAAGCGATTGTTTTATCGCTTATTTTAGCCGCATTATTAGCAGCGTCTAATGCCTATTTAGCGCTCAAATTAGGTCAAACCATTTCTGCTTCAATCCCAGCATCAGTATTAGCTTTAGGTATTTTACGGTTTTTTAAAACCTCTAACGTATTAGAAAGTAACCTAGCTCAAACAGCGGCTTCAGCGGGAGAAGGCGTGGCAGCGGCTATTTCATTTGTATTACCAGCCATGATAGTGGTGCATGCTTGGATAGGATTCCCATATTGGGAAACGACTTTAGTCACTTTAGTGGGCGGCTTATTGGGAGTATTATTCTCCATTCCACTGCGTCCTATTTTATTAAATTTGCCTGAATTGAGCTTCCCGGAAGGCACTGCAATTGGTAACGTGCTAAAAGCTAGTACTCAAGGTGGCGCCCATATGAAATATCTCGCCCAAGGCGGAATAGTGGGGGCGGCTATAAGCTTTTGCCAAGATGGTTTGCAATTTATTTCAGATAACTGGCAAATGTGGACCTTTACTCGGCAGAGCTTATTTGGGATAGGTATTGGTTTTTCACCCGCTTTGATCGCCGCGGGCTACATTGTTGGTGTGCAGGTAGGATTAAGTTTATTAACTGGAATCATCCTCGGCTGGGTAGTGGTATTACCATTACTTGCTATGCACTTCCATGAACCCCATGTTGGCTCAGCGTATGATGCTGCTATGGATTTATGGTCAAATCATTTACGATTTGTTGGCGTAGGCACCATGTTGGTAGGCGGGTTTTTCACCTTGGCGCAACTCGCTCAGCCTATTATAAGTGGGTTTATGCGTTCATGGCGTGCTATGAAACATGCTAAGAATTCAGATGATATTGCTCCACGCACTGAGCGTGACCTTCCAATGCCATATGTTTTATCTGCTATTGGCTTATTAGCACTATTATTATTGCCTTTGATTTCACATTATATATTAAGTCTTGGGGTATTTAATGATACCTTCCAGGTAATAATCAGTACGATTTTTTCAGTATGTTACGTATTGGTGGCAGGGTTTGTTTTAGCTACTATTTGTGGCTATTTCACCGGTTTAATAGGCTCTTCAAATAACCCTTTATCGGGGGTATTGATTATTGCGGTTATTTTATTGTCATTATTGTATCTAGTATTATTCCATGGCTATATTCAAACCCAAGGTACTCATGTGGTTTCTATAGTGATCTTAGTGATTACTGTGATTGCGGCCTGTGCTTCTATTTCAAATGAAAATATTCAGGACTTAAAAGCCGGCCAAATGGTAGGCGCTACTCCATGGAAGCAGCAATTAATGCTAGCAATTGGGGTTATTATTTCAGCGTTAATTATTGGCCCCGTGCTTGATTTATTATTTAATGCTTATGGCATTGCCGGGGTGTATCCACGTGCAGGCATGGACCCTTCGCAAATGCTGGCAGCCCCACAAGCAAGTCTTATGGCTGCGGTAGCGCAAGGCGTTATTATGCATCACCTCGAATGGAACATGATTGGGATCGGGGGTATTTTGGCAGTAGGTACTATTATTGCTGATAAATTCCTTCGTCGTAAAAATATGCGTCTACCTGCCTTAGCGGTAGGTTTAGGGATTTATCTTCCACCTGAAGTGATTACCCCTGCTGTAATTGGCGCTTTAATTAACTATGCCGTAAAGCTCTATTTGAATAAAAGAGTTACGGGTAAGGTCATTGAAGATGAGCGTTATGGCCGCGGAGTATTATTGGCATGTGGTCTTGTAGCAGGTAGTGCCCTTATGGGAGTGTTCCTGGCTATTCCATTTGTTATTGCAGATAATTCTGATGTATTGGCTATTGTTGGGCCTAATTTTATCATGATCGCTAATCTATTGGGTATGGCTTGCTTAGTGGGCTTAGCTATATGGCTGTATCGCGTAGCGACTCGCTAAATTTTATTCATTTCTGCAAATGAAAAATAGTCGGTATCCCCAATAATAATGTGATCTAGCATTTTGATATCGAGCTCCTGTAACAGTGATTTTAAGCGCCGAGTGAATTCGATATCTTCTTTACTGGCGTGTGGGTTACCCGAAGGATGATTGTGGCTAAAGATAACAGCCGCTGCATTATATTGCAGGCAGCGTCGAACAATTTCACGAGGGTAAACCACTGCTTGAGTAATGCTTCCTTCAAATAAGGTCTCTATGCTAAGTATTCGATTCTGACTGTCTAAAAATAGTGCTATAAAGCATTCATTGGTTTGGTCGCGTAGTTCATATTTAAGATATTCCAGCACCTGGCTGGGCCTATTTAAGCTTATGCCATGAGCCAGGGTCTCTTTCATATGGCGTTTGCTTATCTCTATAGCCGCTTTTAATTGGATGTAGTGGGTAATGCCAATACCTTTATGGCTACACAATTGCTTTGGCTCCGCTAGAAAAAGCGGTCTTAATCCACCAAAGGCGACTAAGAGTTCATGGGCTAAATCCATAGTGGATTTACCTCGAGTCCCTGTTCGAAGTAATATGGCAAGTAATTCAGCATCGCTTAGTTTAGCAGGGCCTTGAGCTAAAAATTTTTCACGTGGCCTAAGATGTGCAGGCAGTAATTTTATAATCATAAATCTCATTTTAGATCAATTTATGATCACTCTCAAATGTGTATACTTGTACCTGAGCGTAGCGAAAAGCATAGTTTGACGTTATTATGATTGAATTTTAAAAATAATTAGGGCTGCCATGAAACCATCTATTCAAGTTAAAATTTTGAATCCTAAAATCAATTCTGAATTTCCGTTGCCTCAGTATGCTACCCCAGGCTCAGCGGGATTAGACCTACGTGCATGTTTGGATCAAGCATTAGAGCTCAGTCCAGGAGAATGTAAATTAATTCCTACCGGCTTGGCTATTTATATAGCGGATCCTAATTTAGCTGCCTTGATATTACCGCGTTCAGGATTAGGGCATAAGCATGGGATTGTATTAGGAAACTTAGTGGGTTTGATAGATTCAGATTATCAGGGTGAACTTATGGTATCTTGCTGGAACCGAGGCCAGGCAACTTTTACTATTCAACCGGGTGAGCGAATTGCTCAATTGGTCCTAGTGCCAGTAGTACAAGCTGAATTTAATTTGGTTACAGACTTTCAGGCAACTGAAAGAGGCGTCGGTGGATTTGGTTCAAGTGGGCGTAAATAATATGAGCCCACTACATTCCAAACCCTCAGCCATTCCCGCCCATATTTTTAGAGCCTATGATATTCGAGGCATTACTACTAATGAGCTAACAGCTGATGTTGTGCATGATATAGGATTAGCCTTAGGCTCAGAAGTGCAGGCTCAAGGTGGTCATTCTATCATAGTAGGTCGTGATGGCAGATTATCAGGTCCTACTTTATCAGAAGCTTTAAAACAAGGCTTATGCGAAAGTGGTTGTAATGTCATTGATATCGGTATAGTGCCCACCCCGGTATTATATTTCGCCACTCATGTATTAGACACTCAATCTGGAGTAATGCTTACCGGAAGCCATAACCCCCGCGATTATAATGGTTTAAAGATGGTAATAAATGGCCATTCCCTGACTAATGAAGAAATTCAAGGACTATACCAGCGTTTACAAACTGGTAATGTTAAGCAAGGCGCAGGAACTGTTATACAAATAGATGTGATCGAAGCATACATTGATGCTGTAAAGAAATCTGTACAGTTAACTCGCCCGTTAAAAATTGTGGTGGATGCTGGTAATGGCGTAACAGGAAACCTAGCTCCAGCATTATATCGGGCTTTGGGTTGTGAAGTAACTGAGCTGTATTGTGAAGTGGATGGTCATTTTCCTAACCACCATCCTGATCCAAGCAAACCTGAAAATACTCTCGAACTTATTGAGAAAGTGAAACAGGTCAAAGCGGATATAGGTTTAGCTTTTGATGGTGATGGGGACCGCTTAGGTGTAGTGACACCAAAGGGTAAGGTAATTTGGCCGGACCGTCAGCTAATGTTATATGCCCAATCTGTTTTACAAGGCCACCCAGGTTCAACCATTATTTATGATGTGAAATGTTCTAAGCATTTGGAAGACGTCATTTCTAAAGCTGGTGGCAAACCTTTGATGTATAAAACAGGCCACTCTTTAATCAAAACTAAATTAAAAGAAATTAAGGCCATATTGGCAGGCGAGATGAGTGGCCATACATTTTTCAACGATAAATGGTATGGTTTTGATGATGGTATGTATGTTGGAGCAAGGTTGTTGGAAATATTGGCTGAAGCTAATGAGGATGCCGATGCCATTTTTGACCGAATTCCAGAGAGCGTTTCTACCCCAGAGCTTAATATTAATTTGCCAGAAGCCGAAAAATTTCGATTTATGCAGCGTTTGTTAGATGATGCCACACGCTATTTTCCGGCAGCGAAACTGGTGACGATTGATGGATTACGAGTCGAATTTAATGATGGCTGGGGCCTGATCAGACCATCTAATACCACTCCGGTACTTGTAGCTAGATTTGAAGCTGATAATGAAGACGCCTTGTGGCGGATTAAAACTTTATTTAGGGACTTTTTATTGGAAAAAGACCCAAATTTGGATGTGGGCTTCTAATCGGCTATGATATACTGGCTGAAATTTAAGGTGAGATTATGATTAAATTTTTTCTGAAGTTCTTCCAGCGCATTGATGACAAAAACAAAAATTTTGTTAGTGATGCCGATAAATTCATGGCGGAATATGACCAGCAGCACCCTGGTTTGTCTAAAACTCAATTGCGTGAAATAGAAAAGAATTGGAATATATTCAACCGTAAAACTGACAACCGCATTAAGTGGTAATTGTCTTAATGGTTTTACCATTTAGACAATTACCATCCTGACAATGTAATTAGTCAGGATCCAGAACAAGAAGAAGGCTTAAGTTTTGCCAGTTCGTCAGCTTGAAGCATAAAGACAATTACCATCCTGACAATGTAACTAGTCAGGTCATTTCTTCTGGATCCTGACGAACTTCGTTGTCAGGATGACTGCGCCGTTCGTCCTGAGCCTGTCGAAGGACACTAATTCTTGAGCATACCTAGCCCACTAAAAAAGGTGATAATTTACCATTTTTGGGTGTTCTGAACTCGTGAGGGAATAAAGCCTCATGATGGCGGTCGTATTCAGTCACTATCGAGTTCTAAACCAACCGGCAATACTCCAGCGTTCTTTATGTGCAGGCTTAACCTCATGCGGAATCTGATCACTCAAAAAACAAACTAAAGTGCCGCCCAGTGGGCTTATTTGAGTCAGCTTTTGATCTTGCTGGTTATATAGTAGTAACTCTCCGCCATCGGCTGTTTGCCAATTATCATTTAAATATACCACGGTAGATACCTTGCGGCTAACTTGGCCCTGAAATTGATCGAGGTGTTTTTTATAAAAACTGCCAACATCATAACGAGCAAAATGGGCCTCATATTCAAATAAACCGAGGAATAGCGCTTGATTTAAATGTTGGCGTAAAGCATCCATTTCTAAGCAAAAATACTGCTCAATCTTAGAGTTTTCTGGTTGGATCCAAAGGGTTTTATCATTACGGATAGCAGAGTTTAAGGTAGCGCCACCAGCACCAATCTTCGCTGCTTTGAACAGGCCTTGTTCATGATAAAGTGTTGCTGTATGCCTAAGTTCTGCTATAGGTTCTGGCGGCAAGAAATTGGGCTGAACTGACCAAGATTGCTTGATCAGATCAGCGAGGATAGCGTTGTGTTTAGCTAATAGCATTAACTCAAGATAGCTTGGCAGCTAGGGACGCCTTTATTTAGCTGAACTTGAAGCTTGAGTTGAGTAAAATGTCCATTATTGGCTTTATTAACTGGCATGCAGCGAGCTACTACGTTTTTACCGGTACCATCATTTTTAATAATATTGTAATTGACCATGTATTCTGGACTGAAATTTAAGTTACGCTTAGCTGTACAGGTATACCATGAAGTACCTTGGCCGCCAGCTAGCCATGATTGGCTGCCTTGAAATGCATATTGGCCATTGGTATCAGTACAAATGTTATTAGTATTACTTGAGACAGTGGCTGTGCCTAAAAATGAGCCCTGGTTTTTACCAGTGCCATAAGGGGTTGTGCTACAAGCTGTTAAAAGTAGGCAAAAAGTAATGCTTATGCTAGACACTAGGAGCTTTTTCATTATTCACCTCATTTATATTAAGTTTTAAGTTATTATCCCGGTTGCTGTGCAATCTGGCAAGAGCAAGAGGCTTTTTAGTATCATAGGCATGTCCACTTTTTGCTAAAAATCATCACAAGGCCATATCATGCTAAGAATACTCCGCGAAATTTTTCAACGAATATTAGGTTTTATCCTGGTAATGATTAGCCTTGGTTACCTCATGGTTATTAGCGCGCCATCTTTTATCAATCAGCGGCTTAATCAAGTTCCTGGATATCAAGGCCATGTTCAAAGCGTAAGCATATCCATTAATGGAAGGCTCAATATACATAATATTGAATTAGAAAAACTCGATCCTGCTGTAAAACCTATTATTAGCATTGAACTTGCAAGCATTGGTATCAACTGGAATCAATTAGCTAGAGGAAAATTTGAAACTAACGTCATTTTAGATTCCCCTCAGCTACATTTTATAGCGATGAAGCCTGCTCCTAAGACTAAAGGCGAACTGACTCCCAACCAGGCATGGCAAATGGCAATGAAGCAAATATTGCCGTTAAAAATTGATACAGTTATCATTAATAAGGGCTTAATTCATTACCAAAACCGTATATCCTCTCCAGAATTTGATATTACTTTGACTCAAATCCAGGCCCAATTATCAGGTTTACAAAAAGTGGCGATTGAATCACAGGCATTGCCTGCGTATTTAACCATAGATGCCAAGGTGTTTGGGCAAGCCGATGCCGATTTTGATTTGCATTTTAATCCTCAAGCCAAGACTCCAACTTTTAAACTGCAAGCGCAGATAGAGAATTTACAACTTAAGAATATGGGAGAGTTTTTACAGCGTTATACCAAATTGCAAGCCAGGGAAGGAGTGTTTAGTGCTTATATAGAAGCAGCGGCCAGTAATGGAAAGATTAAAGGGTATTTCAAGCCATTCTTGCAGGGTTTAAAAGTACAAGTGCCACCTGAAGACCAAGACAGCTTACTTAAAAATACCTATAAAAATGTGGTGCAAGCTGCAAATAGTATTTTAAAAAATGAAGACTCTAAACAAGTCGCTACTCAGGTGAATATCATTGGGACTATAAATGACCCAGAAACCAGCATATGGTCCACTATAAGCACATTACTGCAAAATGCATTTTTAGATGCTTTATTGCCTGGAATAGATCATTCTATTGAGCCAGTGTTAAAAACCCCTTAGTTCAAAGGCCATGCCATTATAATTGTCATTATTAATTGTCACACCATTACTTGGGTTGATATTAACGTTTGCAATAGTATAGCCGACGCTCAAATAGGGGATTGGGGTTTTCCACATAGCCATAATATTGGTTGTGGAAATAGATTGTTTGGGTATAGGGATAACCTCAGGCTCCAAACTAATTGGTGAGCTTTCGGAAGTGGGATTTAAATGATTAAATTGATTTTCGATATGTTTATTCGTTATAGCGACGGCATTATTTGGGACGGTAGCGTTAGCAAACCCAATATTTGTACAGGCTAGTATGGACCAGCCGAACAATATTAGGAGTTTGCTAACATAGCGTTTCATAATTTATTACTTCATTAAGTAAGCATTTTTGTTTAGCCTATCATATTATTTTGCTAAAATCATAGCGAAATCAATAACCTATTCCGCCATTTCTTCTTTTTTCATTATTTTGATCTCATCACCCATTTTATCGAGCGCGGCTTTTCCAAGTTTCTTTTGCGCGGTTGGGAAGATTTCAGTTTCTTCTTCTTTAATATGATGTACGAGGTTTTCTTGTAACACTTTTACTTTTGCTTTCCAATGCTCATCTTTGATTTCAGTGTTTTCGATTTCTGCTAATAATTTATCCACCAGATGATGTTCTTCATAGGCTTCAATAATCTGTTCTTTGCTATTGCCTTGCTTGAGCTTAGGATAGAACAGCTTCTCTTCAATTTTTTCATGAAGTTGCAATTCTTGTTTTAAAGTTTGTAAAAGCTCACGACGTTTAGCAGTAGCTCTATTAGTGGTTTCCAATAATTCATCGAGAATCTTTTTTACTTTATTATGGTCTTTTTTAAGCAGTTTAGTTGCTTCCATAGTACTCTCCTTATGATTGTTGTGGTGATAAAAATTAAAGCCAAAAGAAAGTGAAGCTATTCACCAAACTAACATAGCTAAAGTAATTGAAGCAATCGTGTTATAAGGTTACTTATGAAGTAGAAGAGCCGGGGCATCATCGCGTTTGCAGGATTCAGTGCCTTCGATATTGCCACCAAGTTGGGCCCAAGTGCCATAAAAAGATTGATTAGCTGGATTAAACATCATCTGCTCAACCCCTTGTTCCATCCTTGCTCGACGGTTTTGATAGGTTATAGCTAAAAAATTGCCTTCTAATATACCCGTTTCACGCATACTAAATACCATTACATTGCTCTGGGTAGTATGAGTGATTACGGTATCATCCGATATGGCGTAGATTTTTTTTGCCACTGGGCTAATAACCATAATGGATTCAAAATTGTTTTGAGAATAAGGATCCATGCCAGTACATTTATATTTACCTGCAATGTAGTCATTAGACTTTGCTGGCATATCAGCAGCAAGGCCTATGATTGGGATTAATGTCAGCATAAAAATAACGGCCCTTAACATGGTTGTGATCCTATTATTTTATGGATGTAAGTATTGTAGGTGAAATTAGAAATTTATTCTAATAAAAAAGCCAAATACTGTTTCCAATATTTGGCTATTCAAAAATAGAGCATTTAGGCGTTAATTATTTCTCATCATCCCAGCTTAATGCACCACCTGTTTGGTATTCAGTGACTCGAGTTTCAAAGAAGTTTTTCTCTTTCTTCAAATCGATAACTTCGCTCATCCATGGGAATGGGTTTTCTGCGCCTGGGAACAATGATTTTAAGCCTATTTGCATGCAGCGACGGTTAGCAATAAATTCCATATATTCTTTAAACATAGCTGCGTTCATACCTAAAATGCCACGTGGCATAGTGTCTATTGCATAACGCTGTTCCAATAAAGTGGCTTCGCGGATCATATTGCGTACTTCTTCTTGAAATTCCGCAGTCCATAGGCTTGGGTTTTCAAATTTAATTTGGTTAATGACATCAATACCAAAGTTCAAATGCATGGATTCATCGCGCAAGATATATTGAATTTGCTCTGCCATGCCGGTCATTTTATTGCGACGACCAAAGGATAGAATTTGCGCGAAGCCGACGTAGAAGAAAATGCCCTCAAATACGACATAGAATGCAATTAAGTCGCGAAGCAATCTGCGATCAGCTTCTGGCGTTCCAGTATTAAAGTTAGGGTCGGCTAAGGAGTGAGTATAAGGAATCGACCAAGCTGCTTTGTCATGAATCGATGGGATTTCACGATACATGTTAAACAGTTCACTTTCCTCTAATCCAAGACTCTCAATAATATAGGTATAGCTGTGAGTATGAAGCGCTTCTTCAAAAGCCTGGCGTAATAAATATTGGCGGCATTCTGGATTAGTAATAAAGCGATATACTGCTAATACCAAATTGTTTGCTACCAATGAGTCAGCTGTTGAGAAAAACCCTAAGGCACGTTTGATAATAATGCGTTCATCTTCTGTTAAGCCATTTGGATCTTTCCAGGTGGCCAAATCACTAGACATATTTATTTCTTGAGGCATCCAGTGGTTAGCACAAGCATCTAAATATTTTTGCCAAGCCCAATCATATTTTAATGGGAAGAGTTGATTCAAATCAGCGCGGCAGTTGATAATTTTTTTATCATCTACTCGAATTCGCGCTGCGCCCATTTCAATGTTTTCAAGGCCAGTGGCGCCAGCATTAATTTCACGGTCTGATGAGGTGGTCATGTCGAGACTCTCTTCGGTTAGCATCTAAATTCTCCTAATTCTAACATGTTCTAGATATAAACCCCATTGCGTAATGGGGTTTTATCATGGGGGAGACCTTTTGGGACTCCGAATTATTGGCAAGCTTCACAGTCTGGATCAGTGATTGAACAAGCTTTAGGCTCAGCGGCAGGCTGGAGTTTCACTGCATTAAGATCACCACCACGCTCTACGGTTGATTTCTCAGTGTTGGTGGCACCCAAGCTGCGTAGATAATAAGTCGTCTTTAGGCCACGTTGCCAAGCCAGCTTATAAATACTATCTAATACTTTCCCTGATGGTTTAGCTATATACAAGTTAAGTGACTGAGCTTGATCAATCCATTTTTGACGACGGGAAGCGGCTTCAATTAACCAGCTTGCATCAATCTCAAATGCTGTTGCATACAAACGCTTCAAGTTAGCTGGGATGCGATCAATTTGCTGCACGCTACCATTGAAGTATTTAAGGTCATTAACCATAACTTCATCCCATAAGTCCATCGCTTTCAAATCTGCTACTAAGTATGGATTAATTACCGTGAACTCGCCAGAAAGGTTAGATTTCACATAGAGGTTTTGGTAGGTGGGCTCAATAGATTGTGATACGCCAGTAATATTTGCAATGGTGGCAGTTGGAGCAATTGCCATTACATTAGAGTTACGCATACCTTTGGTGCGAACTTTACTACGCAAGCTGTTCCAATCTAAAGTCTGTGACAGGTCTTGGTCTAAATATTTGCCACGGGAGTGCTGTAACAAATTAATAGAATCGATTGGTAGTATTCCTTTGCTCCACAATGAGCCCTCAAAGGTTTCATAGCTACCACGTTCTTCTGCTAATTTGGAAGAAGCTTCGATCGCATAGTAACTGATTTCTTCCATGCTTTTATCGGCAAATTCAACAGCCTCTTGGGAATCATAAGGTAGTTTAGTTGCGTATAATGCGTCTTGGAAGCCCATGATACCTAAACCAACTGGACGGTGACGAAGGTTAGACTTACGAGCTTGGGGTACAGAGTAGTAGTTAATATCAATTACATTATCTAGCATACGTACGGCTGTTGTTACAGTTTTACGTAATTTTTTGCTATCTAATTTGCCATCATTGATATGGGCTGGCAGGTTAATGCTTCCTAAATTACACACAGCAATTTCATCTTCGGAGGTATTTAAGGTAATTTCAGTACATAAGTTTGAGCTATGAACTACGCCGCAATGTTGTTGGGGGGAGCGTAAGTTACATGGATCTTTAAAGGTAATCCAAGGATGGCCAGTTTCAAACAACATTCCAAGCATTTTACGCCAAAGAGACAGGGCCTGAACTTTCTTGCTCATGATTTTGCCTTGAGCTGCTTTTTGCTCATATTTGACATAAGCTTTTTCAAACTCTTCACCAAATAAATCATGCAAATCAGGAACTTCATTTGGAGTAAATAAAGTCCATTCCTTGTCTTCCATTACCCGCTTCATAAATAAATCAGGGACCCAGTTTGCGGTATTCATATCATGGGTGCGACGACGATCATCACCACTATTTTTACGAAGCTCAAGGAATTCTTCAATATCAATATGCCAGCTTTCAAGATAAGCACATACCGCGCCTTTGCGTTTGCCACCTTGATTAACTGCCACGGCTGTATCGTTAGCCACTTTTAGGAATGGAACTACGCCTTGGGACTTACCATTAGTGCCTTTAATATAGGCGTTCATACCACGAACTGGGGTCCAGTCATTTCCTAAACCACCGGCAAATTTTGAGAGTAAGGCATTATCACGCATAGCGTTATAGATGCTTGATAAGTCATCTGAAATGGTGGTTAAGAAGCAGCTAGATAATTGTGGGCGCAAGGTACCAGAGTTAAATAAGGTTGGAGTTGAACTCATAAAATCAAACGAAGATAGCAGTTCATAAAATTCAATCGCACGCTTATTCTTATCCGCTTCTTCAATTGCTAAGCCCATGGCCACACGCATAAAGAATACTTGGGGTAATTCAAAACGTGTGCCTTTGTGATGGATAAAGTAACGGTCATATAGGGTTTGTAAACCAAGATAAGAGAAGCTCATGTCATTTGCATTATTGAGCGCTTTACCTAATTTTTCTAAATCAAATTTAGCCAATTTTGGATCGAGCAAATCAAGCTCAATACCTTTGGTGATATAAGCTTTAAAAGCGGCTGGATAGAGTTTAGCCATTTCTTGAGAAGTTGCTGCATTGGTAATTTCAAGAAAGCTTAATGCCTCGCCTCTTAAGTCATCTAATAAGAGTCGAGCCGCTACAAACGCATGGTTAGGCTCTTTTTCAATTAAGGTACGAGCTGACATTACTAATGCTTTATTAACTTCCTTAACTGGAACGCCGTCAAATAAGTTGCGTAAGGTATCTTTTAAAATGGCATCAACTGAAACATTTTCTAAACCTTGGCAAGCTTCTTTGATTACCACTTCCATTCGTGCTTTATCGAGCTTTTTCATGGAACCGTCATTGAGCGTAACGCGAATTACCCCTGGCTCTAAAGTAACTTGAGCGGCGTTATCACGTTTTTGGCGACGCTCTTCACGATACAATACATAAGCACGAGCTACTTTATGTTCACCGCTACGCATCATGGTTAATTCAACTTGATCTTGAATGTCTTCAATATGTAAGGTGCCGCCATTTGGCAATCTGCGATCAAATGTATCCATAATTTGTTTAGTCATGGATTGAACCTGTTCGTGGACTCTAGCGGACTCAGCGGCATGACCGCCTTCAATGGCTAAAAATGCACGGGTGATAGCAATAGTAATTTTGCTGGCATCAAAATTTACCACTTGGCCATTGCGCTTAATGACCTTTAAAGCCACTTCAGTTTTTGGTGTCTCATTATTCATTTTAATATTACCACCGTTGATAGATAAGGAGGGTTGTTCGGGAGCTTCTAATGTCATTTCCATGTTTTTCACCTGTCTGAATTTGGGGTCAGTAATTCCGTCATAGCTCTAGTGGCTAAATTCCCTAGAGATACTATATATAGTGTTTCAATCGGAGTCACTAAACAAGATAGTGTGTTTAGACAAAATCCGCAAGTGTAAAACATGTTGATAAATTGTGAAAATTTACTTGACAAAATTTGCTTGAATTTTAACCAATAGAATTTTCTTGTAAATGCAAGGGGATAGCCTAGTTTGGTTTAAAAATAGATCAGCAGGTTTGAGCTTAATTTATTCTGAATTTTTTTTGCGCAGCTTTAAAAATGCCCAGGAATATCAATATATCGACAGGTAATTATTACCCTTTAAAAGGTTTGCCTCATGTAATTGAGGCAAACCCAATTATAACTAAGCTAGATTTTTAGCAACAAAATCCCAGTTTACTAAATTCCAGAACGCTTCTAGGAATTTAGGACGGGCATTGCGATAATCAATATAATAAGCATGTTCCCATACATCGCAGGTTAATAAAGCGACTTTGCTTTCGGTCATTGGTGTTCCGGCATTGCTTGTGCTGATAATATCCAAGCTGCCGTCAGGATTTTTAACCAGCCAAGCCCAGCCTGAGCCAAAAGTGGTAAGGGCTGTTTTAGTGAATTTTTCTTTAAATAATTCAAATGAGCCAAAAGCCTGTGTAATAGCCTCAGCTACTTTACCAGTTGGCAGGCCACCGCCATTTGGGCTTAAGCAATGCCAGAAAAAAGTATGGTTCCAGATCTGAGCTGCGTTATTAAACACACCACCTGAAGAGTGCTGAATGATATTTTCTAAGCTTTTGCCTTCGTATTCGGTGCCTTTCACTAAGTTATTTAGGTTATCAACATAAGCTTTATGATGTTTACCATAATGGTATTCTAGGGTTTCAGCAGACATATGAGGCACTAACGCATCTTTAGCGTAAGGTAGGGCGGGTAATTCAAACATTCAATTTCTCCTATGGGTTGTGAGGCTTAAAATTTAGTTCCACTAAGCCTAATAGATTTGCCAAAGCTAAGTAGATTTATGGTATTATCTTACCACCGAATTACAAGTTGAGTAGAGGCTAGTATGCAAGATATTGAAAATACCATTCGTGAACAAATCGCCAATAACCCTATTATTATTTATATGAAAGGCTCGCCAACATTTCCACAATGCGGCTTTTCGGCTAAAGCAGTTCAAGTGTTGCGTGAGTGTGGCAAGGAATTTGCTTTTATTAATATCTTAGAAAATCCAGAGATCAGAGCCACTTTACCTAAAATGGCAAATTGGCCTACCTTCCCACAACTCTATATTAAAGGTGAGTTGATAGGAGGTTGTGACATAATGTGTGAAATGCATGCCACAGGCGAGCTTAAGCCGCTGATAGAAGCCGCTTAATTGCTGGTATAACAAGACTTGCTACCCAGGCTTAAGTGATGAAAAGAGAAGAACCAATGTCATGTACATCGATTACATATTGATGATAAGCCTTAATGATAGAGGACTTCAATGCCGAAAAATTCCTAAATTCTGCAAGTCTATTCACTTTAACGAAGGGCTCAAACTTTTCATTGATGGTCTTATGTAGACAAAATAACAATGCGCTCTCATGTGCAACGGCTAGTGAAATTTCAAGACCTCTAGCCAATTCAGTTAAGAACATTTCCCTGGAGCGCTCTCCCCAGCCTGCATTGTTCACTAAATAAACAAGCTCTCCTAATGTTTTACAAGCTTGTAATCTCGGTAAAAAAGCTTCAGCTGATGCCTTGCCTGATGGGCCGCTTAATAAGCCTACGGTTCTTTTGCCCCATAAAATAAAAGCTCCAAATTTACCAGGATGGAGGTTCTCATCGGTTTGAATACGGGTAAGATAACGAGTAACTTCTGCTTGGATACTATCTTTAAACTGTTCAAGAGTTTTCATATGACCTCCATGTCGTAGATGACAAGTTTGTAATTTAGCTGTAACTATTACACCATAATCTTCTGCTATTTTAAATAATTTAGGATTAAAGGTTTATAAATGCGCATTTTACTGGTTGAAGATGAAAACAAAGCGGCTGAATATATTAAAATAGGCCTTAGCCAAAGCGGTTATATAGTAGATACCGCAGACAATGGAGAAGATGGCTTATTTTTAGCACTTGAGCATGATTACGATGCCATTATTTTAGACATCATGTTGCCTAAACTCGATGGCTGGACGGTACTTACTCAATTGAGGCACGAAGATAAAACCACCCCAGTATTATTATTAACCGCACGTGATGCATTGGATGATAGAGTTCAGGGCTTAAATTTGGGGGCGGATGATTATTTAGTTAAACCCTTTGCTTTTTCAGAGTTGTTGGCAAGAGTCCAAGCTTTATTACGTCGGGGAAAAAATCAGCAAGTTGAGACGCTTAAAGTATCAGACTTAGAAATCGATTTAATAAAGCATAAAGTAAAAAAGCAGGGCAAACGAATAGAGCTGTCCCCTAAGGAATTTGCTTTATTAGCATTGTTTGTTCGTCGTCAGGGCCAAGTCCTGTCACGAACCGTGATAGCAGAGCAAGTTTGGGACATGAATTTTGATACCGATACTAACTTGGTGGATGTTTCAATTAAAAGATTGCGCGATAAAATTGATGATGGTCGAAACAAATTAATTCATACTGTCCGAGGATTGGGCTATGTATTTGAAGATAGAGTGGATGAATGAGGTTAAGATTGAGTCGAAATTCCATTGCCTTGCGCTTATGCCTACTTATTTCGATAAGTGTTTCATGTACTTTATTGTTTGCTGCAATGGCTTTATATGGCTTGCTGGAAATTAATTTTGATAAGAATGCTAAACAGTTTCTTCAAAACGAAATGGTGGTGGTGCAAAATATTTTGCAACTGCATGTTAACGACTGGTCGGCACTTGATCAGGAAATTGTTTGGGGCCCACAGGGTAATCATTATTTATTCTTAGCTAGAGTCAGTACATTGGCAGGGCAATTAGTTCGTGAGACCCCAGTCATTGAAACCTTAATTCCAGATAGCGCATGGCCTATTCCGCGCTTATCTGAAGGTCCCACTTCAGATATTAATAAAATTAAATTAGGCCAGAAAACCTATGCCTTAATGACCGGAGTAGTCGAGCTCAATAACCCAGGGCATCAAATTTTTGTGATTAATGTCGCTTATGATGTGACTAAAAATGAAGCTATTTTAAATAATATCGCTCAAGAATTAACGATTATTGGCGCAATTGGTTTAATAGTCTCAATATTGTTTAGCTATGTTGTGACCAAAATTGGCTTAAGCCCTTTATCAGGATTTGTTAAGGACCTTGCTAAAATTGACCTTGAGGCACTGGATAAGCGCATTGAAACCCATGACGCTTCTGAAGAATTATTGCCACTGATTGAAGCATTTAATTTGTTATTGGAACGCATCAAGCAAGGTTATCAACGACTATCTGATTTCTCATCCAATATTGCGCATGAATTAAGGACGCCGGTTAATAATCTCATGATGGAAACAGAAGTCTTATTGTCACAGCCATTATCTGAAGAAAAAACCAAAGAATTATTAGGCTCAAGCTTAGAAGAATATCATCGTTTAGCCAGAATTATTGATAGGTTGTTATTTTTAGCCCGCTCAGATGCCAAAAGACTTCGCATGCAAAAAGCCCTAATCAATTTATTAGATGAAGTCAAAGCCGTAGTTGAATTCCATGAGGCCATGGCGATGGACCGTCATATAAAAATTGATATAGAGGGCGAGGCTAAGGTTTGGGGAGACCAGACATTATTGCGTAATGCGCTAGCTAATTTACTTACCAACGCTATTAAGTACAGTGGCAATAATAGTCATATTATTATTAAAATCGAGCAGACTTCTGACTCCATTAGGGTTTCAGTAAGCGATAACGGCCCTGGAATACCACAGGAGCATTTACCAAGGCTTACTGAGCGTTTTTATCGAGTAGATGGCCATCGCACAGCAAGCACTGGTGGCTCAGGTCTGGGGCTAGCTATTGTGCATTCGATAATGGAAAGTCATGGTGGAAGGATAGAATTTAAAAATAATGCCCCTCAAGGCATGATTGTCACGCTTATTTTCCCTTTAGCTCCCTAAATGACGAAATTGTCATAATTTTGTCAGTTGGCAGTAAGGTTGATGCGCTATGATACTTTATATAAGGCAATCCCATAGCGCTCCTCTTCTCCCTCACTAGCTATGGGTTGCCCCTTTTACTTATCAAGCTTTATTTATTTTGATATAGTCTCTTTGTTTTATTAATAGTTTTTATCCTGTAAAATCTTGCCATAAAGTCACGTCTTGGCAGAAAACCAGCTATAATAAAAGAAAAGGCTAGTAAAATGAGTATGATATCCTCTGGAAGTTACGGCTCTCTTGAAGAATTAACTTGGCAAGATGTGCGGACGAAGGTGGCCCGGGTTAATCCTATTTTTGCCAAAATTGTCGATGACTTAAACCCCTCAAAAGAATTCGGCTTATATAAAGCCCGTTACCCGTTCGGTAGTGAAATATTAAAACATGGTACCTTGTACCTGCCTTTTAACGATGGTTTGTTACCAATAACCGATCCTAAATTAACTGAAATTAAGGCTAAATTAGGCGAATATAATTTAAATAGTAATCCAGCTTCACTAATGTTGGAAAATACGGCGGAAATTTTTTTGGGATTGGAGGATAAAACCGTATTTTTGCCTTCATTTGGCTTAATTCAACCTGGCAAAATATTTGGAACTTGGCGCATCTTAAGTTCACAAAAATCTCAGCATCCAGCTTTTATTTGGAGCATGACAGCCGGGGCTCGCTCATTATTTATGCTGCCCAAAATTTCCGAAAGAGCAAAACATGAAAGATTGCGAAAAGAGTTTAATATCGCTTTAGATGTTCCTAGAGATTTGGTAAGTGACTGGGAGATTTTTAGGGCTTTGGCTAGTGACAGCCACTTCGGTGAAAAATGGGAAGTTGAAATTTTATATTTCCATAAAAATTGGTTTAGCTATCTCCATGATAAAAAATGGCAGGCCTTTCATCACCACTTATTGCAGATGGCATTTGATGGTAGTGAGTTTGGCCGAAATGACTTTATATGGGACATTGCTATTTCATTGATGCAAAAGATGAGAAACATTCGTCCTGTCCCTTATATTGCTGATACAGTGAAGCATCTTTTAACTATTGGTGTGGGCATGATCCCAGGCTTTGCACCAGCAACTGATGACATCGCCGCTCCTATGGCTAGGATTCAGGAAATTTATAGTAATGTTTATGGTTTAGCTTATGCTCCTATTATTATGCAACCCTATAGGTTCAGCCAAGGCGAAAATCGCCCAGTGTATTATTCCCTGTCTTTGCCAACTATTACTCGATTTTCTCCTCGCTCTCGAGAAGAAAGTAGTAAGCTGTCTGATTTGTATGAAATTAAATCCCTAATGGGTAAATATTTAACAGATTTAAGCAATATTGATTTAAATTTGAATGAAACATTGATTTATGATTTGCCTTCCAAAGTCCAATATGATTTTTTTCATACTGAAACTCAAGTGTATCGAGGAATTCAATCAAGTGCCGAAATTCCTTTTCAAGATCCTTCATTTGCAACTATACCTTATGGAGGCAATAAGCCATTCGCAAGTAATGCAATTTTTGTTAATGGCTGTGTGCGAATAAAAGATAAATTACCGTGAGAAAATATAAAGACTACGTTCTCTATTTGTCAAAGTGTAATAAGGAATAACTTTTACCAAATTAAGACCTGCGTGTTTAGCATATTCAAGTATTTCATGATGTTTTGGCATATGGCCCCATACCTTTCCATAGGCTGTATCTATTTCATAAAAAGAATCTATGCTGTCAGTGGCATTCATTGGTTTAGTAGCTAAAATTTCTACTATTAAAATTCCATGGTCACTTAGCCAGCTGCTGAGATTGCTAACTAATGCACCTTGTTCCTCAATCGGAAATTCAGCAATAAAGCTCCATACGGCAATAATTGCATCAAATTTAATAGGAGGGGCATAATTGATTATGCTTTGTTTGATAATATTTATTTGAGGAAAACTTGAGGCTAAATATTTGGCAAATTTTTCACTTCTTTCTAAGGCATGAATTGCACCTTTATAGCCTTTGTCTACTATCCGTTTAATCGCTCGCCCATATCCTGCTCCAATCTCGATTAGATTAGAGGAGTTTTCTATATAGGGATAAATGAGATCGATATCGCAACCACTCTCTAAGCCGCCTTTTATTGCTAGTTCTCTTAAGCTATTAACTGGAATATTTTCATACCAGTCAATATTATCCGTGTTTTTCCATCCCCATTTGTGTTGCTCGATGTTTTTAACCATTTTTTTGCCTTTTTATATACTTATAATATATTTTATGTATAATATAGCTGGAATTAACGTCACCCAGACCTAAGGGAGTAAAAAATGAAAGCAGTCGCGATTTAATTCAGTTCTTTCTGCTGCTCTACTATAGGGCAGCAATTTTATCATCCCATTATAGATGGATAAGACTATTTATTCATTAGTATTAATGTTTTATAAGAATAGCTGCAAATACGCGTTTTCCTGCTAAAATTAAGATAATTTTTCTACTAAGGCCAATATACCCATGCCATCAAGACATCCCAAAAGTCTGTGGGTTCTAGCTTTCGCTAATCTATGCGATTGTTTTAGCTATTATGGCACCTTAACCATTTTAGTGCTGTATGCCATGCATGTGTTCCAATTTAGTCGGGGACAAAGTTATTTAGTCTATGGTTTTTATGCGGCCTTGATTTATTCTACCCCCGTATTAGGAGGAATATTAGCTGACAGATGGTTGGGTAGTCGCCGGACTCTTATTTTAGGAGGGGTGCTAGCGATCGTGGGCAATTTGATTTTGCTCTCACAGTGTCGATATGGCTTTTCCTTGGGGCTTTCCACCTCAGTGATTGGTTCGGGCTTTTATAAAAGTAATTCTACTCATTTGATTGGCATGTTATATCAAGATAATGATCCTAAAAAAGAAGCAGGCTATACTTGGCTTTATGTATTTTGTAATATTGGCGGTACCATATCGCCTTTAATCTATGGTTTTCTGATCTACAAAGCTGGTTGGAGCTACGGTTTTTTATGTAGTGCCTCAGTGATTTTGATTAGTTTGATATGGCTTGTAAATACTAAAGATCTTAAATCTTTAAATTCAAATATCTCCAGCAGGCCCATAACTTTATTAATTTACGTTCTGACTCTATTAGGTTGTGTGCTATTTAGTTTACCATTTTATTGGGAAAGCTTAATTAACCCAGTGATGCTGTGTTTTTTTGTTATTGTCATTGGCTATTTATTTGCCATGTTAAAGCATTACCATGGTATTGAGCGTAAGCGTTTAGGCGTGTTATTAATTTTAAGCTTATTTGGTATGCTTTATTATGCCACTGTTATGCAAGTGGGCACTACCATCACCTTATTTATACAAGAAGAAATAAACCGGGGAGCAATTAGCACTCAATTACCTGCTAGTGTATTTGGCATGTTTTATGCCTTGTTTGTAATTATCCTTGCCCCTATTTTTGCCTGGATTTGGGCTAAATTTAAACATCATGGCATTATCTTATCTGCTCCAATAAGGCTTGCTCTTGGAATACTCATCGCTGCTTTGGGGATTTTAGGTTTTGCATTTTCTTCAATAAGCAGTTTGGTGCTAACAGGTATTATTGTGGGTAATTTTTTACTGAGCGCAGGTGATTTAATACTCATGCCGGCTATCTATACCAGTATTAGCAATAATGCACCGGCTAATGTTAAAAGCAGTTTGATTGGATCCTGGTTTTTATTTTTAGCGCTGGGTGGGTATATGAGTAGCGTATTGGCTAATATTTCCCATGACTTTGCAGCTAAAGTGATGAGCTATTCACAAGCGTATACTGGAGAATTTGTATTCATCGCAGGCTTCACTGCAGCAGTAGCCATTGTACTTATGATAGTGGCATCAAGATTTAATAAAGTTTTAATTTAGAAGCAATAATTATAAAGTATATAATCTTAGATAATATTTTAGAAATATGTCTCAGATAAAAAGCCTATTAGTTTTTCACAGAATAGGCTTTTTGAGAGCTGAGCTACCTTATTAAGTAAACATTTATCGTTTCTATCTTGGAACTAACAAAGGCAAGGTTTGCGCTTTGAATGTGGATTTACGGGCAGCGTCCATATTTCGAAGATCTTTAGGCGATGGCTTATGGCTAGCAGCTGAAGGGGAAAAAACTGCAGCACTTCTTGCTATTGAAGCCGGGGCTGGTGCCCCAGCCCCAGCTCCTGCTCTTGGCGGTGCGCTACTAGCCCATGCATGCACGGCAGCAGCGCCACTGAGAGGCTTAGTTGCTGGAGTTTTTCTACTTGCATCAATAGCAGCATTCAATGATCTTGGCATAACACATTTTCCTTTTTAGTTATTAAGCGAGTACGTTTATGAAATTTATGTGCTAAAAATCATTCTTTTAGCGACATCAATGAAGCGTTACCGCCTGAGGCAGTGGTGTTTACGCTTACTGAGCGCTCAATGGCTAATCGAGGTAAGTAGAGGGGGCCACCAGCTTTAGGGCCAGTACCTGAAAGTCCTTGACCACCAAATGGTTGCACACCCACCACCGCTCCAATAATGTTGCGGTTAACATAGACATTACCAACGCGGATTTTAGAGCAGAGGAAATCTATAGTTTCTTGGATTCGGCTATGAATACCAAAGGTTAGGCCATAGCCTGTATTGTTAATTTGATCTACCACTTTATCTAATTCTGTGGCTTTGTAACGGATGATATGTAACACAGGCCCAAAGACTTCACGTTTTAGTACATCTAATGAAGCGAGTTCAAATGCAGTAGGGGGCACAAAGGTGCCTAGTTGGGCCTCACTGGACAAGTGAACTTGATGAAGCAACTTGGCATCATGTTTCATTAATTCAATATGAGCTAATAAATTATCTCTTGCTTCTTCATCAATGACAGGGCCAATATCTGTGCTTAATAAGTTTGGATCACCGACTCGTAATTCGTCCATCGCACCTTTTAGCATCTCAATGATAGTGTTAGCCACGTCTTCTTGTAAGAACAATACGCGTAAAGCTGAGCAGCGTTGCCCGGCACTATCAAATGCTGAGGCAATGACATCTTTCACTACTTGCTCAGGCAGTGCCGATGAGTCAACTATCATGGCATTTTGACCGCCGGTTTCAGCGATAAATGGCACAATAGGGCCAGTGCGATTTGCCAAGCTCTTATTAATCAAATGCGCCACCTCAGTAGAGCCTGTGAAAATAACTCCACTAATGCGTGGGTCATTTACCAGTTGGCTGCCGATGATTTCACCTGTGCCTGGCAACATTTGCACTACATCACGTGGCACCCCAGCCTGATGCAATAATTCTACGGCGGCTGTGGCGATAAGTGGGGTTTGTTCAGCAGGTTTTGCAATAACCACATTTCCTGCGGCTAGCGCAGCAGTCACTTCACCTAAGAAAATAGCCAGTGGGAAATTCCATGGGCTAATGCAAACAAAAATACCACGACCATGTAAGCTTAATTGATTAAGCTCACCAGTAATACCTTTGAGTTCCATCGGTTGAGCAAAATGCACTTCAGCCTGATTGGCATAATAGCGGCAAAAATCCACGGCTTCTCGTATTTCACCAATGGCATTTGGAATGCTTTTACCGGCTTCTTTTACCGCCATTGCCATTAATAACGCCATGTTAGTTTCAAGTAAATCTGCCATGCGGCGTAGACATTGCGCGCGCTCATGGGCTGAGGTCGCTTGCCATTTTGGGAAAGCGAGCTGTGCCGATTGTAATGCATGTTCTACATGCTCAGTTGTCGCTTCAGTGACATACCCAATGACTTCTTTACGATTAGCGGGGTTATATAGCGGTTTACTTTTGCTATCTAAATCAACTCGCTCTGCAATCATAGGTACCGCTAACCATTCATCTTTCATGGCTTCGGTCATTTCTGAAGCTAATTCTTGTAGTTCGAGTTGATTGCTTAAATCTATACCTTTTGAATTCATGCGGTCACCATAAATATTGCGTGGAAGTGGGATGCCGGGGTGTGAAGTAGCATTGAGTCCTTGTGCAATCTTGATTGGATTTTCAATCAGGTCTGCAACAGGAATGCTGGCATCGATAATTCTGTTAACAAATGAAGAGTTAGCGCCATTTTCCAATAAGCGACGCACTAAATAAGCTAATAAACTTTTATAGTTGCCCACAGGCGCATATACGCGACAGGGCATGCCAAGTCCATGATTGCGGTCCACCACTTGATCATACAAGGTGTCGCCCATGCCATGTAAGCATTGAAACTCAAAGTCGCGAAAATTACCCGCCATTTCCATGATGGCAGACAAAGTGTAAGCATTGTGGGTTGCAAACATGCTATAAAAACTTTCTGGGTTAGCCAGCATTTTTTTTGCGCAAAGCAAATAGGCAACATCGGTATAGACTTTGCGCGTATAGACTGGGTAGCCACTTAAACCAAATTCTTGGCTATGCTTGATTTCACTATCCCAGTAGGCACCTTTCACTAAACGAACCATAATTCTACGATGGCTGCGTTGGGCTAGTTCATTTAACCAATCGATCACATAAGGCGCGCGCTTTTGATAGGCCTGAACCGCTAAGCCTAGGCCTTGCCATGAAGCTAACTCTACATCCAATGCTAAAGCTTCGAGTATTTTTAAGGAGATTTCAAGACGGTCTGCTTCTTCGGCATCGATGGTTAAAGAAATATTATAATGTTTAGCCATTTTGGCTAATGATTTGACCCGTGGTAATAGCTCTGATTCCACTCGATTAGCCTGAGCTATCTCATAGCGAGGATGCAGGGCTGAGAGTTTTATCGAAATACCCGCTCGTTCATACATAGGTAAATGAGGTTTGTTTTGGCCTATAGCATGAATGGCTTCAATATAGGACGCTAAATATAGTTGAGCATCGGCTTCAGTTTTAGCGGCTTCTCCTAACATATCATAAGAGTAACGATAACCGATGGCCTCAGTTTTTTCCGCACGCTTTTGTGCTTGTTGGATGGTTTCACCCATCACAAACTGATTGCCAATAATTTTCATGGCTTGCATTGTGGCACTGCGTATTACACTATTACTTTGTTTGGTAAGCCAGCCAGATAAACTGCGCTCAAGTTCTGCATGGCAGAATGTATCTTTGCGTACCCATTTTCCAGTGAGTACCAATGCCCAGGTCGCCGCATTAACAAATAAAGAATCGCTTTCGCCTAAATGCGCATACCAGTCACCTTGGCTAAGCTTATCGCGAATTAAGCGATCAGCTGTCAAATGATCGGGGATGCGGAGTAGGGCTTCAGCCAAACACATTAAGGCCACACCTTCCTGGTTCGAAAGATCATATTCCGCCATAAAGGCTTCTAAGCCACCTTTATTAAGTCTACGTTGACGGATAGCGACGACTAGTTTTTCAGCCCTAAGTTGGATTTTTTGATTAGCTTCATCCGAAATATCAATTTGGCTTAATAACTCTTCTACACAGCGCGTTTCATCCGCTCGATATATTTCGCTAAGCTGATGAGGCAAGTCGCTAAGATAATTTTCTTGGGGCATATATTGGTCCATGCGCGTAAATTTTATTAATTTTATAGGGTTTTAGAGTGTAGTCAATGTTAGGGCTGAGATTATTTACCTATAATTGTACTCATCTTGCCGACTCGGGGACTAAGCCTTGCAGCTTAAGCTGCTATTTTGATAAGGCGGTTGACAGTCAGTCTGAGTTAAGTAAACTAAATCGTTTGCAAAATGCATTAACCGATAGGAGAACACAATGAGCGTATTAGTAGGGCGTCAAGCTCCAGATTTCACTGCCCCAGCAGTATTAGGTAATGGTGAAATCGTCAATGAGTTTCATTTTTCCAAAGCAGTAAAAGGTAAATACGCCGTTTTAGTATTTTATCCCTTGGACTTTACCTTTGTGTGTCCCTCTGAATTGATTGCTTTGGATCATCGAGTCAAAGAGCTGCAAGACAAAAATGTCGAAGTAATTGCAGTATCTATTGATTCTCATTTTACTCATAACGCATGGCGCAATACTCCAGTGAACAATGGCGGTATTGGACCAGTAAAATACACCATGGTGGCTGATATTTCCCATAAAATCATGCAGGCCTATGGTGTAGAGCACCCAGACGGAGTGGCATTTCGTGCGACCTTTTTAATTGATGGTAATGGCTTAGTTCGCCATCAAGTGGTTAATGATTTACCACTAGGGCGCAATATGGATGAAATTGGCCGCATGGTAGATGCATTGCACTTTTTTGAAGAGCATGGTGAAGTTTGCCCAGCGGGTTGGAAAAAAGGGGATCCTGGTATGAAAGCTGATACTCAAGGCGTAGCAAGCTATTTAGCCAGTCATGCGACAAAATTGTAATGTAAATGTAATATTTTTTTAATAAACCTTGAAAAGACATGAATAGCCGTCTAGAATCCCCAGCATCTGTTTTTATGAGCTTTCGAAGCGAAAGCAGATTTTGGGCAAGATTTTTTTAACATCAATGAGGGAGACTAAAAGTGAAAGTTAAGTTTAAACCAATCGTTGCAAGCTTGTGCCTATTAGGCCTAGCTACCGCTGGATCAGCTTTAGCTGCTACCAGTACTACCACCAATGCTCAGATTAAGAGTTTGCAAAAACAACTTAATCAGTTGCAAATGAAAGTGAACACCATGAACACTGCTCCAGTAAGCTTTAAAGGCGTGAGCAATGTTATGAGCTTGAATTCCAACTTGTCCAGCCAAATGATGAGCAATTACACCGGTACCAATACCGAGATGAATTTGTTGCAAGCTCGTCAAAATGGTTCAGTTGCTAACCAATCTTTAACCGTGGGCGGTTTAGTACAAGCCGATGCTTACTATGCACATACTAATACTTCTGGATCATTTGCTAACGCAAACGCCGGTAATGTTTCTTACAGCGATAATCCACATGATAATCCTGGAAATCGCAGCATAAGCCACTTAGCCTTAAGCAATGTGAAGTTGGCAACTACCGTGGCGATGAATAATTGGGCCACAGGTTATGTTCAAATGGGTCAAAGCAATATCGGTGAAACTGCTAACCCAGTATTATCTTCAGATTCCCTAGCCTTTACTGTGCAAAGTGCTTACTTGGTATTAGGTAATTTGGCGCAAAATCCAGTGTATGGTTTCGTAGGTAAAAAAGCTGTCGACTTTGGTAGCTTTGCAACTGTTAACCCATACTCATCTCCATTAACTCGTACATACTTTATGGCTAATGGTAATACCGCAGGCATAGGTTATAACCAATATGGCTTTAATGGCACGGTAAGTGTAATGAATGGCGGCGGAAACTATGCTAGCTTAAATGCCAATACCAATACCTATACTGCAAATGCTAATGGTATCAATAACTATGCATTGAATGCTGCTTATAATCAGCTAACCAATGGCGTTAACTGGACCGTGGGTGCAGGTTACTTAAGCGGTTCTCGCGTTCCTCAGGCTACCGGTTCTCCTCTTGCTACTAATGGTGCTTGGGATGTTAACGGTAAAGTTTCCGTTAATAACTTCGATGTGTTGGCAGAATTTGATACCACAACTAAAGCTGCCGCAGGTGGATATGTTCTTGGAAATAATAGCCCAGTAGCTAAAGTACAAGCTTGGGATTTAGGTGCTGATTATAACTTTGCGGTAATGGGTTATAAATCTGTAGCAGCTTTAGACTACAGCACCATCCAACAAGGCCATAGCTATGTTGGTGTTCCAGCTTACCAATGGGTAGCTAGCTATCGTGTGCAACCCTTTAGCGCAGCCAATGTATGGACTGGCGTAGAGTGGGATAACACCAGAGGTATCGTAAATGGCGCAGCTAACGGCAGCCGTGTTAGAAACAACACCTTGTTGCTTGACGTAACGGCAATGTTCTAATATTGCTTTACTAGAGTGTAAGCAAATGCCACCTTCGGGTGGCATTTTTTTTAAAAAAGCACTTACATTTTGGCTATAATCAACTAGTATAAGAATGATATTAAAAAAACTGAGGGAATAAAATGAGATTAAAACCAATCGTTGCAAGCTTGTGCCTATTGGGCCTAGCCACCGCTGGATCAGCTTTGGCTGCTACCCATAATACCACCAATGTTCAGATTAAGAGTTTGCAAAAACAACTTAATCAGTTGCAAATGAAAGTTAATGCCATGAACAATGCTCCTGTAAGCTTTAAAGGCGTGAGCAATGTTATGAGCTTAAACTCCAATTTATCCAGCCAAATGATGAGCAACTACACCGGTAGCAATACTGAGATGAATTTGTTGCAAGCTCGTCAAAATGGTTCTGTGGCTAACCAATCTTTAACCGTTGGTGGTTTAGTACAAGCTGATGCTTTTTATCAACATACCAATACCGTAGGTCAATTTGCTAACCCAATAAGCAATGCATCAGGCTTTACTGGAAATCAACGTATTAATAGTGTAAGTCATTTAACTTTGAGCAATGTTGATTTAGCGGCAACTGTCGCATTGAATAGCTTAACCACCGGTTATGTGCAATTAGGTAATTACAATATTGGTGAATCTTATTATGCTACTTCTTCGTTTGGTATTCAAAAAGCTTACTTAGTATTGGGTAACTTGGCACAAAACCCAGTTTATGGCTTTGCCGGTAGAAAAGATATTGACTTTGGTAGTTTTGCGACCATTAACCCATACTCTTCACCTTTAACCCGAGCTTACTTTATGGCTACAGGTAATACTGCTGGTGTAGGCTATAGCCAAAATGGTTTTAACGGCACTGTAAGCGTAATGAATGGCGGTTCTCAATATTCTGGTGTTGCTGTAACAAACTTGTATCGAAACCAAAATATGTATACCGCTAATGCGAATGGTATCAACAACTATGCATTGAATGCTTCCTATGGTCAATTGACCAATGGCGTTAACTGGAAAGTTGGTGCAGGTTACTTAAATGGTTCTAATTTTACTAAAGCCTCTGGTTCACCAGCTTCCACAAACGGCGCATGGGACGTGAATGGTAAAGTTTCTGTTAACAATTTTGATGTATTAGCAGAATATGATGCTACTGTAAACCAAGCTCCATCTAGTACGAATGGTTTAGGTACTAACTTTGCAGCTGGTAAAGTAAAAGCTTGGGACCTAGGTGGTGATTATAACTTTGCGGTAATGGGTTATAAATCTGTAGCAGCTTTAGACTACAGCACAATTTCACAAGGTCATTCAGCAAGCGGTAATGCAGCATACCAATGGGTCGCAAGCTACCGAGTTCAACCTTTCAGCACTGCTAACGTATGGACTGGCGTAGAGTGGGCTAACACCAGAGGTATGGTTGGTGGTGTAGCTGACGGCACCCGTGTTAGAAATAATACTTTGTTGCTTGATGTCACTGCAATGTTCTAATATTGCTTTATTGAGCGTTATCAAATGCCACCTTCGGGTGGCATTTTTTTGTTAAGTGCTTACATTTTTCTTAAATTTCTTTATTATCTAAAACGGATACAAAAAAAACCGAGGGATAGTAATGAGATTAAAATCAGTCACAGTCAGCTTGTGCCTATTGGGCTTAGCCACCACTGGTACAGCTTTAGCAGCTACCAATAATACTCGCAATCTACAAATTAAAAGTTTGCAAACACAACTTAATCAGTTGCAAACAAAAGTCAATGCCATGAACAGCGCTCCAGTAAGCTTTAAAGGTCTGAGCAACGTTATGAGCTTGAACTCTAATTTCACCGGTCAAATGATCAGCAACTACACCGGTACTAATACCGAGATGAATTTGTTGCAAGCTCGTCAAAATGGCTCGGTTGCCAACCAATCTTTAACGGTAGGCGGACTAGTACAAGCAGATGTAATCTATCAACATACTAATACCATAGCCTCTGGAATAGGTCAGTTTTCGAATCCGGCGGTGTCAGATGTTCATGGGGTCTATAACAATAATCCTCAGCACAGCATAAACCAGTTAGCATTAAGCAATGTTAATTTATTAATTACCGCGGCTTTAAATAATTGGAGCACGGGGTTTATACAATTAGGTAGCTATAATATTGGTCGAGCTAGTGGTGGTGCTTTTGGTATTCAAAAAGCTTACCTAGTCTTGGGTAACCTCGCACAAAGCCCAGTGTATGGTTTTGCTGGTAGAAAAGACATCGACTTTGGTAGCTTTACTACTATTAACCCATACTCTTCACCTTTGACCCGTGCATACTTTATGGCTACTGGTAACACTGCTGGTGTAGGTTATAGCCAAAATGGCTTTAACGGCACTGTAAGCGTAATGAATGGAGGGCAACAGGGCTATGTCATAGGCTTATCAAGCCTGACTCAAACTCAAAACCTCTATACTGCTAATGCAAATAGTATTAATAACTACGCATTAAATGCTTCTTATGGTCAATTGACCAATGGAGTTAACTGGAAAGTAGGTGCAGGTTATTTAAATGGTTCCGCCTTTACAAAAGCTTCTGGTTCACCAGCTTCAACTAATGCTGCTTGGGACGTGAATGGTAAAGTATCGGTAAGTAATTTTGATCTATTAGCAGAATACGATGCGACTATAAACGAGGCACCTTCTGGTAATGGGGGGATATCCTCTCTATATAATACTGGTGTAGTTAGAGCTTTGGATTTAGGCGTTGATTATAATTTTGCTGTTCAAGGTTATAAGTCGGTAGCAGGTTTAGACTACAGCACGATTTCACAAGGTCAGAGCTTTAGCTCTAATGGAGTTTCCTACGGTAATGCAGCATATCAATGGGTGGCAAGCTACCGTGTGCAACCATTTAAAGAAAATAACCTATGGGTTGGCTTGGAATATGCTAACACCAGAGGTATTTTAGATGGCTTAGCTATTGGGAGCCGTGTCAGAAATAACACCTTGTTGCTTGACGTAACTGCAATGTTCTAATATTGCTTTACTTGAGTGTAAGCAATTGCCACCTTCGGGTGGCATTTTTTTTGCTTATGGCTTGAATATAGTTAGCAAAATTAGCTATAAAGTGTATTTAATTTAGTTAATTTTATAGCTATTTACCATAGAAACGTCTTTGCATAAATTTGTATATTTTCAGCAGTGACATATTGTAAAATTTGGCGCATTATAAGTCTTAGTTTTGACGCAGACAGGAGGCCATGCTTGTGTCACATGCAGTCTTAATGCCCATGCCTACCCACTCTAAAGTAAAAGTGCGCTTTGTATGTCCACATGAATATAAAGAATATTTTGCTAAATCACATTGTTTTTTACTAATCAGTGTTGGGCAACCTAAACATGAAGGCGAAAAATTTAAAGAAACTATAAAAAAAATTAATGCAAACTTTAAACAATGTACCATAATCCCAGCAGATAGCTTGCAGCGCTTTAATTTCAAAATTCATAAAGAAGAACTTGAATTAGTTAAATTATATGAGCAAGCAAAAACTGCCGGAGAAGAATGGTTAGCTAGGAACAAGGACGCTTTAAATAGTTTAACTATCCCTTACCAAATCAATCGATGGGATGACTGGCTAACTCACCCTGAGTATCAACGAAAGAAAGCATTTATCGATCATCTATATGAAAATAATAGCGATTTTCATAAGGCAATTTTTTATACAATCAAGGAATTTTTTCTTCGCCAAGAAAAAAACTATCGAAACGTAAATTGTTTTAATGCTTTTAAATGCTGTATTGAGTATTTGAAAGAAGAATGTGCTGTATTACTACTTTTGGCTCAAAATGACTTTGATTTTGAGTTATACCCAGGGCAGAGAAACTTGGCCATGTCACTAACATATGAAAATTTTATAAAACCCAATTTTCCTAATAAATTGAAATGGGTTGAAATTGAATTTAAGAATAGAAAAAAAATTAAAGCCTGTTAGTATTTTATTTCGCTATACTTATTAAAAATTATTAAGCTCAATTAATAATGAATGACAAGAATCAAGAGATCCCAAATATATTAAATAATTTTGAAAGCTTAATTGCTTCGATGCCAGGCTATGTTTATTGGAAAGATAAAAATGGTATATATTTAGGATGTAATGATGCGCAAGCAAAGTTCAGTGGCTTTGAATCCAGAGAGCAACTTATTGGCAAAACTATCCATGAGATTTTGCCTAAAGAACTAGCAGATATAGTAAAAGCTCATGATGAAGAGATCATGCTAAGCGGCAAAGAGCAAGCAATAGAAGAAACTTTGCCAGATGGCCGAATAGTAATATCAAATAAAATTCCATTAAAAAATTCTTCTGGAAAAGTTGTTGGATTATTGGGTATTTCAACTGATGTCACTGAGTTGAAAAAAAAGCATGCAGCACTAGAAAAAGTGCAAGATCGAACTCAGCTTACTTTAGATAATATTGTTGCAAATATGCCTGGGCATGTATTTTGGATGAACAGAAAAGGAGTTTATTTAGGATGTAATAAGCTCCAAGCAAAATCTGTAGGGCTTGAGTCACCAGAGCAATTTATAGGAAAAACTCCTTTTGAGTTGCAACCGAAAGACGAGGCTGAAAAACTTTTTCAAGTAAATCAATCGGTGATGGCAAGCGGTAAGCCCATAGTAGTTGAAGAAGAGTGTTCATACCCAGATGGTAATAAAGGCATTTTCTTGTCAAGAAAAATACCTTTAAAGGATAACAATGATAATATTGTTGGCTTATTAGGTATCGCTTTCGACATAACTGCCGAAAAAGAAGCGGAACAACTAAGAGCGGAAAAACTAGCTGTTGAAGAAAGCCTTAAAGCCGCTCAACTAATGGCAGCAAGTATTGCCCATGAAATGCGCACGCCACTTGGCACCATTGCGGCGGTCTCTGGCAACCTTGAGGTATTTATGCCAACCGTGTTTGAAGGGTATGAAATTGCCAAGGCTGAAGCAAAGGTTGAAGAACCCTTAAGTCGTAAAACGGTGCAATACCTTAAAGAAGCTCCCGAACTTTTGAAGAAAGTCGTGTCAGGCGCTAATACCTTTATTAATATGATGCTAATGAAATTTAACCCAGACAACATCAAAGCGGAGAAGTTGATTAAACTTTCTATGGCTAAAGCCGTGAAAGATGCAGTTCAAATTTATCCTATGACAGAAAGTGAGCGGGCCCTTATCAAAATCAACATGGAGGATGATTTTGAGTTTATGGGAGACAAAACTTTATTTGATCATATAATTTTTAACCTACTGAAAAATGCGCTGTATTACATCAAAGCAGCTCAAAAAGGTAAGGTTGAAATAAGCTTAGAGCCAGGATTAAATAAAAATATAGTGCATTTTAAAGATACTGGAAAAGGCATGGCGCCTGAAGTAGTAAAAAATTTATTCGACAACTTTTATAGTCAAACTCGTCATGGTACTGGGGTGGGTTTAGCCTTATGTAAAATGATTATGCATGAATTCAAAGGTGAAATAAGCTGCGAATCCGTTGAGGGTGAATATACCCACTTTAAGTTGATATTCCCAAAATAGGACTAGCTTTTAGACTATACTTACTGTGAATATATTTAATGGGATCCCACTCTAATGCGACCAGCTAAACTGCCTTGCTGTATATATCCCACTAGCGTCATTATGGTTGATGATGATACCGATTTTGCGAGATCATTTAGCTTGTGGCTCGAACAAAGCTATGCATGTAAAGATTTTAGAAATCCACTTGAAGCCCTTAGTTATATCAAATCTCTTAAAGCCCATCCTTTTTTGGATCACTGCCTCATTCAAACTGAAGAGCTTGATGCAGATGAAAGAAACATAAAAGTGAATATCAGAAAAATTCATCAGGAAGTCTTCAATTCCAAGCGTCATCAAGAATTGTCAGTCGTGGTGGTTGATTACAATATGCCAGAAATGGATGGGATAGAATTTTGTAAGCGCCTAGCCCATATGCCTTACCTAAAGAAGCTTATGTTAACTGGTGAGGCGGACACTAGCCTTGCTGTAGAAGCTTTTAACAATGGGCTGATTGATAAATTAATTAAAAAAGACAGCAATTCTTCTTTGTCATTAAACCAGAGTCTTTACAATGCCGTGTATGAGTTACAGTTGGAGTATTTTGCAGAGCTATCAAAGCCTGTCATGGATAGTCTAAGTAATAGTCCTGAAAAAACGGCTTCTTGCTTTAATGATCCTGAATTTACCAATTGGTTTTATGATTTTCTTAAGCAGCATAAATTTGTGGAATTTTATTTAATCGAGAATCAAGCTAACTTTTTACTCCTCACCAAACATGGAAAGTTAAGTTGGTTGGTGATTCGAGAACGGAAAGAAATGAACCGGATAGCTCAATTTATTCTCGACATGATTGAAAATGAGCCAAACTTGACAGAAAGTAATTTAATTAACACGATAAACGCGTACAAGGCTATGCCATTTTTTTATTCTGAAGACGATTATAAAACTGCGGTACAGGATTGGGAAAAGTATATGCACCCATGTGCTGAGTTTAAAACCGATCAAAATACCTATTATTATGCTTTTATCGAGGGCAAATCTATTTATAATATTGATGCCAACAAGATAAAATCATTTAGCGCTTGTCGAGATGAGTAAATTTGCCTCAATTTTTCGGATAAATATAACGGGCGCAAGCAATTCATCAAAGGACAGTAAATCAAATTCAGATTTGCAATCAAAATAATTTACTAAGAGTCGTTGTAGCAGTTAGATATATCATGGTTTACAGTATCTATTGTGAATTGCTGCCTTCAAACATTATAGACTTGTTTAAAACTTAAAATACCAAAATTTCAAAATATACTTATTGTATCTGAACCGTTAGCTAATATAGGCGCCCAAGCAGGGCATGATGTGGGAGCTAGAGCGTTCCTTGATGCGGGCAGAACTGGCGAAGTATAATTTTATACAGTCTAATGCAGGGGGTAACAATGGAAGCAAAATTCTTAAATCCTACGAATTTACAATTAAGTTTTACTAACTTCAAAGAATACAGTGATACTCTAAATAGTTTAGCTGCCAAAAGAACAATCTTGAGAAGAAAATCATGGGATGACTTACCTTTTGATAGCACTGAGCCACCGTTAGGCTGCTTATTTAGATTCTCATATGATGATGATAAAAAAACCATATTAATTGAGCATAGTGATACTTCTAAACATGAACCTATGAAAGGGATTGAACAAGCGATTACTTCAATTGGGCTCGATAGAAAGGGTGCGATTCCAATGTCCTGTTTAACTTATTATGAGAGAAAATCTACTGATTTAAGCATTAAAGAGCTTAGCCCTAAATAAAATTTAGTGAGAGTGGCTAGGTCTATAAGTTAAAGTTTCAAATATACTAGCGGTAGATTTTACCCAATTTCTCGTGATCTAAGTGGTCTAATTTATTGAAGAAAGATCAAATAAGCAATCAGCGTGTATGAAATAATTAAAAAGCCGTAATACCTCTGTTAAAGAACATATTACGGCTTAATATAATTGCTTTATACTGTTAACTCAGGATTGCTGGTGCTACCGGCATTAGCCGCATTCTGATGATAAAAAGGAGTGGGGTCCTCAATATTATCAGCTAGTTCTGGATTAGTACTGGCATCACCACTATTTGCAGCACTCTGCAGATGAACTGGTATGGGATCATCGGTGTTATGATCAGCTAATACTGAGGTATGAGCTGTAGGTGCAGGTTGCCTACGAGTTGAAGCACTGGCTAAGGAGTCTTCAAATGCCTGGTCTTCGCTAGATCTTACTGGATCTCTTAAGCTTCTTAATTGCATTATTAAGGGCAGATCATTAGCAAAAGTCGTCATGTCCATAAAGTTTCTATATCCCCCAAGGTTGGTGGCATTTTCAGGCAAAGAATTTGCTGTGGTAGCACTAATCTCTGCTCTTGCTGTATTGGTAACAGCAGATGTTGATGGCAGAGTAAGTTGCCTTGGCAATATTACACGCTCTGGCAGCTTATAGCCGAAAAATCCCGCAACCTTAGTCACAACGGTTTCGAACCAGCTTTTTTGCGTTGCCGCCACTTTAGCTGGGGTTTTAGGCTTGATAATTTTGATCTTATCAGCTTGAGCAATATTTTCTAACTCCAACCTAATAGCACAGGTTGCTTTTCGTAAAGCAGAACCTTTACTGGCTTTCTCACTGACAATGGAAACAACACTATAGAGGTTTTTAAAGTCGTTTTTCTCTATAGGACTGTCAGTCGTAAGCATACTTTTATAAAGCTGACGCCATAATAACAAGTCTGTTGCTCTATTATCTAAGCCCCAAAATTTAAGCCAAGTTTTTCTACGTTTAGTTTCTGTTTCAAGAAAGTGGTACGCTTGTTCAAATTCATCAGGAGTTTTTTCAGCTTTATCTTCAGAACTTAATCCACTTTCTTCATAAATGCCATAAACCATCTCAAGGTATGCTTTTCTGGGGATGCTGGTATACATATCTCTGGGGAAGCTAGCGTGCATATAATTACCTTACTATTAAATTTTATCTATTTTATACATAAGTTTGTTTTTTAATCAAGCTCTTTACGGAGCAGTCGACGTTGTATGCTCTGCACCAGGAGTACTCAAGGCTTCAGCAAAAACTGTAGCAGCTGCACTGCTAATAGGCATTTCAGCTGCGCTTACCATCATCGCTGTATGAGCTGAGCCCGATGCTCCAATATGGCTAAGACTTTCTCGTAGCCTAGTATTTTCTGTTTCAAGCCTCATCAAATTTTCTTTGAAAGTAGTAACTGTACCTGTTGCAGCATCTCTTTCTACAGTTATAGCCGCTATTTTTGCTTGCAATTCGACTACTGTAGCATTTCTTTCACGAAGTAGTGCTAAGACTCGCTCATTAGCAATTGCAATGGTGAGAGCGGCTTGCTCTTCAATTTTAGCAATATTAAACACTTCAGCTGAATGTGGCGAAGCTGCTTTCAAATCCCGTGCAACGCGATGCATATCCTCAAAGGCGGGGTTTGATAATAAGGTAGTAAGCGCCTTATCAATTCCCCTTAGTAATCCTACTCTAACTTCATTCAGCGCATGCATATAGGCTTGAAGTGTTGGGGTTTCACCGACAAGTCCTCCTTCAAGCTCTTTAATGGCTTTTTCCATGGAATTTATCTGCATCATCATATCAAAACTAAATAGAACCAATTGATCCATTAATGCAGGCACTTCAGTATAAATATGACCTCCAACTAGATTGCAACTCGCTTCTATCGCCGCAAGTTTTTCTCGTATGATTAAAATATCCATTTCTCTTAATGAGTATGCTAAATGGTGAAAATCACGGAAGCCCGTTTTAGCCAAATTGCGTAAAATAACATCCGAGCGATCTCTAAAAACTTTTAGCTGTACAGTCATAGTTTGAATAAAGCTTATACAGCTGCCTAGGCCAGATTGTATAGCATTGACGGCAGGTGAACTTGGATCAAGTAGTGCCATGCTTGATAAAAACCCAATTCGTTCTGCTAACGTTACTGCTGTTTCGCCACTATTATTTGGAATATTTGGTTTAGCCCCTAATAGAAGTAAGCAATGAATAAGATTTAATTGGCCTTTACTGATAGCGTGGTGTAATAAAGTATTGCCTTCATTATCCTTGAAGTTAATATCAAGCAAAGCAGTATAAATGCAGTTTTTTTCATCTGAGGTCAATCGTGTGAAATCAAGCGGTATATCTTCCCAACTGCGAATAACTCCATCTTTGCTTTGATATTGTGTAACTAAAACATTAAATAGACGCATTTTATGAGTGCCTTGGTTTAACCAGCGGCCATGGAACTCAGAAATTTCAATGGCTTTAGGTTGAAGTTTCACCATCAATTCAATACCATCTTGCATTTTAGATTCAACATTAGCCAGTATGCGCTTAGCGTTTTCAATCGGGTTTAATTTACGGTCAGTTGTGGTAAATCGTTTAGTAAGTTTTTCATGTTGAATAACTAGTTGAACCATTTCTCTAAATTCTACCACTTCATTTTCAGCAAACTCAGGTGACTTTTTGAACTGGCCTGTTTCAACTAAATGCGCTCTGAATTCAGTAACCATGTTTTCAATCACTTCAGTGATATTGGCATTCAAGCGTATTATTAAAGATTCATTGGAGTCTATAGCAACTGTGCCATCAATCACCGATTTCAAAAAAACTTTACGTGTATCGGCTAATCTAAGAGGAATTTGGACTTCCCATTTTTCTTTGAAATACAAGTATTGGTCAATCTCATGTTTATCTAAATCTTCAGTAGTAAGAAGCTTCTTAACGGGTGAGCTGCGATTAGCTATATCTAATTCCACATTCAAAAGGATTTCAAGAAATTGAGTATTACCTGCTTTAGCCGCAGTTATAGCAAGTTCTTGTAATCGTTCTTTTGTAAGTTCTCCGGTAAATCTAACAGGGCTTGGTGCTACTGCGGGAGTAGCAGCAGCTCCAGCTCCTGCTCCTGCCCCTTCGGTCGAAGCTGACAATGCTAAAGTTGTATCATCTAAAATTGAAGGATCGCTCGATCGTTTGCGGCTTGCAAGGGATTGCATTATGCCATAGTCAACTTCGTGCATATTTCTAGCTTGAAGTGGAATAATATGAGTGGGGGAAACCAATTCACCAAATTCCATAAAATAACGTGCCATTTCTAAAATGATGGTATCTGCATCACTAGTTATGCTTAAAGTGGGCCCAATAACATTGTATGACTCTTCCCCAGCCTTCGCTTGTGTGCTTGCTGAAATGGCTTTGGTTAATACCACGGGAATCTTATCGCCACATGGGTCGTAATAATGCACTATTGCCTTTGATTTTGGGGTGGCGTATTCAAAAGTAGTTAACGACCAACGCGTGATGGAATCAGCTTTAAATGGCATCATTACGATTAATCTACTGCGAGTTCGTTCAGCACTGGAGCTTAAAGCTTTTTGTTCTTGCTCAAACTGTTTTATCGCCTCAAGGTCTTTAGCAGAATCCGCGATAACAAGTTGGACTTTGGCATCATTTTTTCTTTTTGAGTAATAGTCCAATAATTTAGTAAAAGCATTATCAGTATAACGCCCGGTAAAATCATTATCTAATGGCGTTTCTGTGGCTTTTACAGTTGAGGTGGCGCTTGCTGGTGATGCGTGCATTTCATTTCTCCTAGTTATAGTTTGTTTATAAAATATACAGTAAGTGGACGTAATTATTCCGTCCTTAAAAATTAGGCTCTAGTGCGTTTATTAAAAATCAATCAAGAGGTTGCTAATAAGTTTTTATTTAAAACTACTTTCCTGTGGTAGCTATTTTCTCATTGAGCCTCTCATTGGGCGCATATAATATGATCATTATTTGTACAATGCAAGTGTAAAAATTTTATTTATCCAAAATTGTGAATAAAAGATTAAACTGGGTGAATTCACCCTTAAGGGATTGGCAATTAATCTTTCTGCCGATTAATTTCAATAATACTCAAAACATTCGCCAAAAGGATCCCGCTTTTGGCCTAAAACACTAAATTAAGCCAAAAAGTCTTATTTTAAAAAATTATTTGTATGGCTAGTCCACCTTGCAATGCTTGAGACAGGCAGCTTGTATTTAAGTTAACTTTGGACAGGGAGGGGCATTCAAAGCAAGGGTAAATACTAACCTGGTTATTATTGCTTGAAGGAAACTGAAATATCATATCTTTAGTAGTTTGCACTGCAGATGCCGCATGACAAAGCTTAACAAGCCCGAACAATATAATTACTACAAGAAATTTTCTAATGTTCATTTTCAATTGCACCTATTGTTATTATTTTTAAGCATTCGCTAAATTATTTAAGCTGGCTACGAATTGAGACAATTACCTCATGCAAATCATTAGGCAAGGCAGCTAAAGCCTGTTCTTGCACTAAGTTTAATTCATCATCTAGCAGGTTATTAGCTTTAGCTTTACTGTATGCCTCAAGCAGGGTTGGCAACATTTGTCTAAACCCATCGGCATATAAATCTAAAGTAGTTAGTTGCACTTTCATATGTTGTAGCCTCCAAAGTAAAGATTCAAATCCATCCATGCTATTGACCTATTTTTTGTCACTGTCTTTGTAAGCTAATTTCTTACTATAAATCAGCCGCATTAACCTATCTCTAGCCATAAACTCATCGTTATGTTGCAAGGTTACAATTAATCTAGCGACGATCTCATCAGCTTTGCTTCTGGCATTCTTTTTTGCATGCGCAATAATGTCGCTATGGACCTCTTCTGGTATTCTTAAACTGATTCTTGGGTCAGTTTTAGACACAAGTTTTCTATAAACCTTAGACTTAGGCTTGTTCACTGATTTAATCCTTTGGAAAAGAGGCAATTTATAAAGGACTGGGCGAGAGTCATGCTTAAGAGGGGTAAAAAGCATTTTCTATAAATTGCCAAACCATTGTCCTGATAATGTTTACATTCATCAGGATCTCATTAAACTAGCCATCCTTGGCAGTATTGCTCCATTACCAAACGCCAATCCTTGGCGAGTGATTCTTCCATGAAACCTTAGCTTGCAGCATTATGAGTAAAATCTGCTGCTCTTTGGTCATCATAAATATTAAGTAAAAGATCAAGCTGTTCTGAGACACCTACTGAATCTTCATCTGCCTCAAGCTCTGCTTCCTGCTCCATCATCATTAGCATTCCTAGTAAGCATTTAGTATCGACAGTACCATCCATGGCGACTTTTAATCCACTAATCATGTCTTGTGGCATTTCCAACAGCAGAGCTTTATGCTCAGCATCACCCAGCGCACCAATTAATCTGATAACTCTTTTCATTTAATATGCCCTCGTGACCTTATAAAAAGTGTGACTTAAAAGTTATTTACTTAGGGTAAATATAGAGAGTGTGATCTATAATTCTAACGAGATGAAAGCCCAAGCTAAATACATAGGAAATATCCGGTATAAAATGGCAGAGTTAAATGGATTTGAATTTTAATTGCTTTAATAAGTCTTTGATTTTATATGAAATTAATAAGAAGGTGATTTATGCGCTATATTAAAGCTAAGCCACATGGACAGATAAATCTGCAAAAAACTTCATTAGAAGAAGTCACATGGGATGTTATTCGAGATGATTTTTATCAGAAGAATGCAGAATTAGCCAAAATAATTGATGACCTAAGCCCATCAAAAGAATATACATTTTTCCGTGCAAAATATTCGTATGGTGGTGAGATAGTAAAATCTGGGAAGTTATATTTACCTCATAAAAATGGTGATCTTATTAGCATCGATGACAAGCAATTAGACCAGAAGATTTATAATAAACTCAGCTATAATATTCATTCGAACCCTGTAAGCATGATACTTAAAAATTCAGCAGAAATTTTTATGGTTTTAGAAAATAACACGGTTCCATTATATGGCTTAGTAAAGCCTGGTAAGATTTCTGGTATATGGCGAGTTCTAAATCCCCACTCTTCTCATAACCCCGCATTCATATGGGATATGACTGCGGGCGCACGCTCCTTATTTATGATGCCTAAAATCTCTGAAAAAAAGAGACATATTAGGCTTAAACGTGAATTTGGCTTAACAAATGAAGCCCCAAAAACCTTATTAGATCATTGGGAAATGTTTAGAGCACTATCTAATAGTAAGACATTCGGTGAAACGTGGGAAACAGAAATTTTATTTTTCCCAAAGATTTGGTTTGAGAAGCTTAACGATGATAAGTGGCTAAAATTTAAATGTTATTTATTACAAATAGCTTGGGAAGGCAGCGAATTTTTAAGAAATCAATTTATCTGGAATCTTGCCTTTTCATTAATACAACAATATCGTGGCATAAAGCCCAACCCATACATTGCTGATACTGTTAAACATTTACTTGGAATGGGAGTTGGAATTCTACCTGGGTTTTCTCCATCTATAGATGATAGTGCAGCGCCGATAAAAAGGTTACAAGAAATATATTCAAACATTTATCAAATTCCTTATGCGCCTGTTATCATGGAACCACATAATTTTTCCTTACACTCGCCCCGCCCCATTTATTATTCACTTGCATACCCAACAACTATGGAGTTTTCACCCAAATCCCGTATGGATACTAGTAAAATTTCAGATGTCTATGAAATTAAAGCTCTTTTAAGTAAATATCTTACTGAGCTGTCAGAGCCAGATCTAAATCTGGCACATACACCAATTGCTGATTTACCAATGCAAGTAAAATATGATTTCTTTCATACTGATAATGAACATTACCATAGCATTAAATCTAGCAGCGAAATACCAAGAGAAGATCATTACTTTAATAAGATTCCTTATGGTGCAGATAAGGAATTCCCCGATAATAGCAGTTTTATTAAAGGCTGCATTCGAATAACAAAAGCTTAACTTGATTTAACTAGCGAATATTCAACATCGGCTTCTTTGTAAAAGTTGGTCTCATCAAAAAGCTTTGTATGCGTATGCTTATTCATTTTTTGCACCGAGACCCAAACCGCTTGATTGCATATCAAACAGAGCTTTGCTAGCTTTTGATTGACAATTATTTAAACCCCCTTATTATACGGAAAAACGTGTTGATTTCTTTAATTTTCTTAAGGGGGCCATATGAAATTAATACCTATTTAATCTCAATAGGAGCCTTAATGCCCACTGGATGGGCTATTTAATTTTATAGCCCGAAATTAATATCATTCAACCAATTTTTCTATGCTTTTTTCTGAACTTTATTTTAACGCGACATTGTATGCTGAGAGTTTGAAATTATATAGATAACTCTACTTCTATTTGCCGTAGTTTTATAATCTATTTGCTTGATAAATTTGAGATTTGCCATTTTAACATAGTCTTTTACCTCTTCTGGGCTTGGAGTATGTCCTTGAACACGCCCATATTCTGTATCTATTACAAAAAATGAATCACTAATGGAGGTTGCATTTTTAGGAGTTAGAGCATGTGATATAGTTTCCAGGATTAACAAGCCATTAGGATTTAGCCATGATGCTAAATGTTTAACTATAAAAGGCTGCTCTTTTTTAGGAAACTCTGATAAATGTGACCACATTCCTATTACTACATCAAATTTTTGCTCAGGGATAAAATATTTTGTATCGCCTTCCATTATTGAAACTTTATCAGCAAAATGTGATTTTAAAAATTGGAGGAAATTCTTACTGCGTTCAAGAGCAAAAACTTTTCCCTTAAATCCTTTTTCAATTAAACGCTTAATAGCTCTTCCATAACCAGCGCCCGGCTCTATTAAAGATTCTGCTGATTCAATAAATGGGTATATAATGTCAACATCACACCCATCCTCTAAGCCTCCTCGAATAGCTGTATCTCTTATAACCTCGGCAGGAATATTTTCATAATAATCGATATTATCATTATTTTCCCATGTGAGTTTCATCCAGCTTCCTTTGTAGGCCTTTGTTTTATTTGCATTATTCTGTTTTACACTTTTACTATAAAATATATACAAAAATGTGTCGAATTGTTAGAATGCCGCAACATTAACAAATTTGCAGACCAAATAACAGAGGGGGCAGCCATGAAATTAGTACCTATCTAAATCATGGGAAAAATCTTTACGCCTCAGAATGGGGCATTTTTATATTTAGCTAGATTTATCTAAACTTTAAATATCATATTTTCCCTTCCGCGCACAATCGTTTTAAAACTGCTAAAATTCTTATAAACAGAAAAATGGTGAGCCTAAATTGTTAAGCATCAATTCTCATCCTAAAAGCCTGTGGGTTTTAGCTTTCAGCAACTTATGGGATACATTTAGCTATTATGGTATACAAACTATACTTGCATTATATTTAATTCATGTATTTCATCTTTCTGTCATTGAAAGCTATACAATTTATGGTGGTTATGCGGCCTTTGTTTTTACTATTCCAATATTTGGAGGCTTTCTAGCTGATAAATATTTAGGCAGCCGTAATGCTATGATTGTTGGCAGCCTACTTTCAGTCTTAGGCAATTTATTATTAGCTATAGTCTCACAATTCTGGTTTTTCCTTGGGCTGGCGATGACCCTTCTTGGAACTGGCTTATATAAAGGGGTAACAACTAACCTTGTAGGGTCTCTTTATAATGAAAAAAGCCAAAAAGAATCTGGTTACACATGGCTTTATCTTTCTAGTAATGTAGGCGGTACCTTTGCACCTTTAATTTTTGGATTATTTGTACATGAGCTAGGCTGGAACTACGGATTTTTATTCAGTGCCACAGTGGTTTTTGTTAGCTTAGTTTGGTTCTTATCTAATAAAGCTAAAATCCCATATATTAAGCCCCTAAAACAGATCAGCAATTTTATGCTGGTAGTTATATGCTTAGGTGTAGTTTTCCTAAGCTTATGTTTAAGTTTTACGTTTTATTATGGCATGTTAATTGATCCATTCATTATTGTACTTTTGGTTCTAGGTTTAACATATTTAATAAATTTAGCTTGGAATTATAAAGGCCAGCAAAAAAAGCAAATTTTAGCTTTATTAACAATGAACTTCTTTGGCATGTTTTATCTGGTTGCAGGCATGCAAATAGGAATAACGATTGCGGTTTTTATTCAACAAAAAATTCAAAGTGGCGAAATACGCATAGACTTACCTGCCAGTGTCTTTGGGACATTTTATGCTTTATTTGTTCTATTGTTTGCTCCACCTATTACTTGGCTATGGGTTAAATTAAAACAGCAAGGAATAGATGTTCATGCGCCAAATAAATTAGCTATTGGAGTATTGCTATCAGCTGGTGGAATATTAATTTTTGCCTTAGCCGCGTTAACTCACTTGTTAATAGCCTGCATCATTTTAGGAATAATATTATTAAGTACCGGTGAACTTGTATTATCCCCGAGCATGTACGCTGCAATCAGTAATAATTCACCTAATGAAATTAAAAGTACTATGATAGGAAGCTGGTTTTTATTTATGGCTTTTGGCGGATACCTTAGCGCAATATTTGCTAAAGCCGCAAATTACTTTAGCCATAATATTATCATTAATTCACAATTACCTAATTACTTCTGGCAATTTTTATTCTTAGGCACAATTATTGCTATTGCTGGAATTTGCTTGCTTCTTATCACAAAAAAGCTTAATAAAATTTTGATATAGATCGAAATCAATCATATTGAAATCATTTTTCGATAACTCAGTTGCTTTAGTTACAACTTAATCTGACACCATATTTAAAAAATAAGGTTTCAGTAGCCTGCATTAAGATTTCCCCAAAATAACCAAACAACGCTCAGCTACCCCAGCTTGATATTCTTTAATTTGTCTTACAGCCAACCCTGCTTTTGCCACATAACGTATAAGTTCTAATACGCTTGGACCATAACCATAATGAATCGTATGATTCACTCCAACAGTCACATCGGTTTTAGAATGGACATGAGCTATTGCATCTTTTGCATTATTCCTAATCATTAGATCAATAACACAGTAACCATCATCACTAAGCATTTTGGCACATTGATGAAAACATGCCTGTTGCTCATCAAAAGGATTAAATACTGATATTGTAGTCCACATCATGAGTATAAGGTCAAATTTTTTGTTTACCGTAAATTTCAAAAAATCTGCATGTATAATATCATCGTTTATAAATTTACTTTTCAGGTTTGAAGCTAATGTTTGGCTAAACTCTACAGCAGTTAATCGCCTCTTATAGCCAATATTTTTTGTTGACTCGATTACTCTTCCATACCCAGGGCCAACATCCAGAATTGAATTTGCAGAAAGAATGAGGTCTTTTATCAGCTCAATATCAGGATTATTTGCTAACCCGGCTAAAGCCAAATATTTTTGGTATTCTTCAAAAGAAAAGTTTTCATAAAACTCTTTATTATCTGAGTTAGACCAATAGATATTATCTACGGCATCATCTTTACTCTCAACCCTATGTGCTAATGTTTCCACATGGATCTCCTTTATCGCCAAATTATATAAAACTATCTTGTAGTATATTTGGGGCGATTATATAGAGTATTACGCCAGCATTAAAGTTTAAGTCTGGCTATATTTTGGTAAGAAAAAAGCCACCAGGTTATGCTGATGGCCTTCTAAGCCGAGAGAGTAAATGGTAGTTAGAATTTAAATATAGCTGAGAGTCCAAAGCGTAGTTGGTTTGGGCTTACACTAGTCATACTATTATTAGAGCCACTGCTAGCAGAGAAGTTATAGGATTTATAGTTAACGTAGTCCATTTCACCTTGAAGAGCGAAATTACCGAAGTTATGCTCATATCCAGCGCCAATCTCTGTGCCCCAAATATTTTGAGTTATATTGGGGTATTGAGTAGCAGAAGCTGGATTGCTTACCATAAATATTTGCTGGGTTGCAGACAAGCTCGCGTATGCAATGGCAGGGCGAATATACACTAAATCATTTTGGCTTAAGTATTTACCTAATTTAACCCCAAAGTTAACTTGGGCGCCCAATTGAATGGTGCTATGATAATTATATGTATCACCAAAGCTGTCAGACTTTGAGATGCCATAAGCATCATTGGTGTGAGTTGGGCTTATGTACTGGATTTCAGGGGCGATAATATAAGAGTTAGCCACCTGCAAACCATAGCCTAGTGTTATGGAGCCGGCAAGATTGGCTTGGGAACCATTTTGCTTCCCATTAAAATAAACTCTATCACCACTAGCTGCATAAGAAGAAGACCAGCTAGTTTTCATGTCGGTTTGGTTATTCATGACTCCCACACCAACATAAGTGCCGGTGAAAGCATAATTGGCATGAGCATGAATAGCGGCGCCTACGCAACTAGCTAAAATAAAAGCCACAACAATGGGTTTAATTGATTTACGCATGATAGGATCCTTTTTATTATTATTTTTGCGGACAACTTTAATATAGTCGGGGTTATTTAGGATTACAAATTGAGGACGAGTTGTTATAACTTTATATCAATATTCTATTTAATCGATTTGCGATCATTAGTAAGCCTAAAGCCACTAGAATAGTAAACGCAGTAATAATGATAAAAATTCCTGAGTAAGTTTGAGTATGAGTAAGGACTTTTTCAGCAAGTGAATGGGAAGTCATAACTAAAAGGCTGCTTAAGTATCCGCCTAAAGCTATAACCAAGAACCAAAATCCCACAGTACTAGTCTTAAAACCTTCTGGGCCGTTATTGCTAAGTGTGGTGAAGATAATTGGCGAAATTGTTAAGTCACCAGCGCTTAATACAATAAATCCTATAATATTTCCGATATAAACTAGCCAGCATGAGCAAATTTGTGTTTTTTGGGTAAATCATTAGATCTATCATATATAGCTATCTGCAGCCTTTTGTAAAGTTGAATTTAAATCAAAATTTTATTAAGTTTTGGTGAGAGCAGTAATAGTCCTAAACTGACTAATACAGTGAATAAAACAATGAATATAAACTCGCTCGTAAAAGCTTGGGTATGTGGCATAAATCTTGCTGCAACTACATGAGAGAAATTAGCAAATACGCTACTCAAATAACCACCTAGAGCTACAGTTAAAAACCATGAGCCCATAATACTGTTTTTAATTCCAGATGGGGCATTATTGCTTAAACAAGTTAAAATAGGAGGGGTAAAAATTAAATCGCCTGCGCTTAGTAACAAATTACCTAAAATAATTCCAGATACAATGAAGCTTGTTACCGATGAAATAACAAAACAAACAATCGCCAGAGCAGCAAACATGATTCCTATAGCAAGTTTGACCGGCGCTGAAAACTCAATCCCTTTTCGCTTAAATGCATTCCAGACGCTGGCATAGATAGGGGCTAATAAGATGACAAAAAGAGCGTAGAATGTGCTAAATACGCTGGCTGGGAAATGCGTATTAATGTATCCTTTATCAATCTCATTTTGAATAAATAATGTTATAGTCGTTCCTATTTGCATGACAGTTGTATAGTAGAGCATACCAAATAGCCCCATTATTATTAATGCACCAAGTCTTTTACGCTCAATGCCTTGGTATTTTCGCATTAAGATAGTTAATAAAGTAATAATTCCTATGAAGAAAATTAACATAATTGGCGTAATTAGTTCAGGCTTATAAAAAGGAAGACTCAGCAATAGACATCCTGCTATTACCGATAAGCAAACAGTTAGGGTTTTACTAATATTACCCAACCCAACTTTTGTAAAATCATCTCTGATAGTTCTAGAGAAAATAAACCAAAGCAAGCTAATAAAGATAACAATAGCGCTACATAAAAAGCCATCATTCCAATTACTTTTATAGATCAAGTAACCATAAACTAGCGGCGATAAAGCACCACCAAAATTACAAAATACGTAGAGCCACGTAAATCCTATTTCTTTTCGAGGATCATTTTCACCATAAAGTGAGCCAATTAAATGTGTCGAGTTGCTTTTATAAAAGCCCGAGCCTACTACTGATGTTGCTAATCCTAAAGAAAACCCATATTGAAATTTGGAAAGTAATATCAAATTACCGAGTATGGCTAGAATACCTCCCATAAATAACGTTTTTCGACTGCCAAGCCATCTGTCAGCAATAATCCCACCTAATGCTGGAGTAGAATAGATAAGAGCAGCATATAAGCCGTAAATCGTATAGCTTGTATCACGTGATAAATGAAATACATGCATTGCATATAATGCTAAAACAGTCATAGTTCCATAGTAACTAAAGCCATCACAAAGGTTAGCAAAGCATAATACCCATAAGCTCTTAGGATGATTTTTTATGGCGCCCAAAACTTTTTCCTTGGAGTGTTAATTATTACTAGATGTAATATAGGTTATGAAAGCTCAAATGGACAAGCTTGTGAAGATAATCTAGCTTATAGATTTTTATTTTTGTCATGTCATTAACTTGTAATATATCTTCTAAATTAGCGTAAAAATTCGGATAATTTTTGATAAAAAAATAGCCCTGATCCTTGGGCTAGTTTAATTGATATATAAGGCTTAGATAGGAAAATGTTTCATAAATTTGCCCCCTGGTCTGTTTAAAAAAATTCCAATATTTTGGCACATTTTTCCATATACTATACTTAAGCTAAAAATTGTCAATCTAGGGTGAGCAGATGGTAATTGAACAAGATGATACACTTGATGAAAGTCTGTACTGGCAAAATAAAGATAATGCTCATTATTATGAGAATGTTCCTGCTTCTGTTTTGCGACAATACCCTATACTAGGCGGTCTTGAAAATGGCTGTGATATTGATCTCATCTATCAATTCATTAAAAATACAAACTCACTAATTGAAGCTGGAGCAGGTTACGGCAGGGTTATAAAAAACTTACTAAATCGAGGATACCAGGGGAAAATTTTTGCTGTTGAAAGAAGTCAAAATCTATGTCATCACTTAGAAGCAGAATTTAAAAATACAGCCGAGATTATCTGTGTAGACATGCATCAATACTCACCAGCTGCAAAAGTAGATGCCGTACTTTTTATGTGGTCTAATATTTCAGAATTTCCCAAGTCTGAATACCTAAAACTTTTGAAGCATGTTACAGGATGGATTAAACCTAACGGAATCTTAATAATTGAAACTATTTCACATCTTCTTATTCCTCAAAATTCAGACTCTGCCTCAAATCAATTTTATTCTGTAGAAACAGAATATGGCAAAATGAGAGGTTATTTACCTTCAACCGATGAGCTCAAACTAATTGCAGCACAATTAGGATTTAAAATTCAGGCTATTCCATATAAGACTGAAACTGGTAGAGACCGTATTATTCATATTTTAAGTCGTCGGTAAGCTTGAAATCCTAATACAACCTTTAATAAAACTACTATTTTCAGGAAAGCCTTTTAATGATTTATAAGGTGAATTTTGAAAATACGGGTCTTCTTTTGGTATTAATGTGCTTGAGTTAATACTTTGGTAATGCGTGTTATCCGTATGGAAGAACTCATATTGCACTGTTTTAGGAAGGTCATATATTGGTGTAAGGCTCAAGTTAAGGCTACCTTCTGCAATTCCTAAAAGATATTTGTTTAATAGAGATTTTATATCATAAAGGTCTGAAATTTTACTGGTATCGAGTCTTGATTTAGGTGAAAACTCAGTTGTTGTAGGGTAAGCCAAAGAGTAATAAATGGGTCTTTTGCCATCTTTATTAAAGCTATGTAATTCCATAATTACTGGGTCATATTCAAGTTGGTAAACTTCCGAATAAATTTCTTCTAACCTTTTAATTGGTCCTGCGGTATTATCAATAGATGGAGCGAAACCCGGCAAAGCTCCTATCCCCATTCCTAACAAATGTTTAACAGTATCAGCTATGTAAGGATTTGGTTTAATTCCACGTTGTTTTTGAATGATTGAAAATGCAATATCCCAAAAGAATAAATTTCTTAAATACTCACTACTTTTCCAAGAAGCTTCTAATAAGTAACATTTAAAATGTACCCACCTTTCATCGTCAAGATTTTCAAACCAAATTTTAGGAAAAAACAGGATTTCTGCTTCCCATATTTCACCAAATTGGTTGCTATTAGCCAAGGCGCAGAACACTTCCCAATGGTCTAACAGTGTTTTAGGGGTATCGACCATTATCCCAAAGTCTCGCTTCAAGCGGTTATGTTTCATTTTTTCTGATATTTTAGGCATCATAAATATTGAACGTGCGCCAGATGTCATGTTCCAGATAAATGCTGGGGTATGTGAGCCATATGGATTAAGCATTTTCCAAGTGCCAAATACTCTGCCTGGTGGAATCAATCCATATAAAGGTACAGTATTATTTTCTACTACTACAAAAATTTCTGCTGAATTTTTTAATACCATGCTAACAGGCGTACTTCCATTATTGTAAAGCAACTTTTCACGTAGTTTGGAGTCAAGTCTGGAATCATGGAAATTGATACAATGACCTTGTGCGTCAGGTAAGTTTGCACTTCCATTTTTTACGATTTCAGCACCGTATGGGTAACTAGCCTTAAATAAAGTGTATTCTTTTGATGGACTAATATCGTCAATGATCTTTGCTAATTTTGCATTCTTTTGTGCAAATTCTACTCGAATTGCATCCCAAGTCACTTCTTCAAGCTTAGCTTTTCTCATATTTGGAATATGAGGCATTTTTAAGTTGCCTTGTCGAATTATCATTTTTTCACCATAAGTTATTATAAATCATGAACTTATATTTAATTATTTGTCAATTCTATGAATTTTCCTAAGGATTTTACCCTGGTATTTTCACCCCATTTTCCCTTATGGTTATGCCTAGTTAGAAGTATAGACCATGCCATCTATATTTACCCTAAGTAATTAAGAACATGTTTTAAATTTATAATGAGGAAAGAAATGAAACGATCAATAAAAGTTATCGCTGAAATGGGAAGTGATGATCACAAAGCATTATTGTTGGAAATGCCACAAGACATGATCAGTGGGCTTAAGATTGCATTGGATGGAACTGTTGATACTAAATGCTTACTTGGCATGTTAATGCTGATGGAGCAAGAGGCTGCCCTTGAAGCTGATGAAAATTCAGGAAGCGTCCCAGATCAACTTGATCTTTTACTTAATATTTATGATGACCAAAGAGCAGCAGACTTTACTCATAATGCTGCAAGCTAAGGTTTCATGGAAGAATCAATCGCCAAGGATTGGCGTTTGGTAATGGAGCAATACTGCCAAGGATGGCAAGTTTACGTTGCGGTACCGTTCGGCTTAAGCCTTTCGAAGGTTATTTGAGCCATGGTTCGACAAGCTCACCACGAACGGAGATACGCTTACCAATTTCCGAGCATTCTGAGCCTGTCGAAGAACACGAACGGAAATGTAATAGGTTTGGCAATTTGTAGAGATGCTTTTAGTACCCTCTTAAAGCATGACTCTCGCCCAGTCCTCTATAAATTGCCTCTTTTCCAAAGGATTAAATCAGTGAACAAGCCTAAGCCAAAGGTTTATAGAAAACTCGCGTCTAAAACCGACCCAAGAATCAGTTTCAGAATACCAGAAGAGGTCCATAGCGACATTATTGCGCATGCAAAAAAGAATGCCAGAAGCAAAGCCGATGAGATTGTCGCTAGATTAATTGTGACCCTACAACATAACGATGAGTTTATGGCCAGAGACAGACTAATGCGTCTTATTTACAGTAAGAAATTAGCATATAAAGACAAAGACAACGACAAAAAATAGGTCAAAAGCATGGATAGGGTTGAATCTTTACTTTGGAGGCTACAACACATGAAAGTGCAATTAACTACTTTAGATCTATATACCGAAGGGGTTTCTACAAATGTTGCCAATCTTACTTGAGGCTTATGCCAAGGCTAAAGAAAATAGCCTATTAGAAAATGAATTAAACTATACTCAAGAACAAGCTCTTATAAAATTGCCACAAGATATGAGTGAAGTAATTTATGGTCTAAAAATGATCATGCATTAATTTGATATTATATTCATATACAAAAATGTGGCATATTTACTATACATTTTTTATATAAATATAAGTCGAAAAATAACTTGAGTTTTATAGCTCTTCATGGTTTACTTGCGCAAACGATGCATGAAGAAGGGGCATGCGATGTTCAGTAAACTAGGCGAAGCGATGGCCTGGGCAGTAGATGCTGCCTCGCCCTATGTTTATAGCGGAGCAAAACTTCTTACCGCAGCATTAGCTGTGCAATCAAGCGTTAAACCTTTTGAAGCCCAATCTAGTGAAAATCCTTATCAGCTTGAGGGCCCTAAAGCATTCGCTCTTAGTAAGTTTTCACATCCTGGACTTCGAGGCGGCCATATTGAGCCGGCTTACTATTCTGACATGGCCTTACCCAATCTTGATTTTACTAGTGCTGGCGATCAAACCCATTTTTTAGCGGAGAGTATTACGGATTCTAAATTAGGCATAACAGATATGCCATTGGATGAGATTAAGTTTAAGGCTGGTGGGCCAAGGTCATTATTAGATCAAGACTGTAAATCTAGTGCAGGAACTGTGGTAGGCGTAGTAAGAACTCCAGATGCCACTAGCTATACTGAAGGTCAACCATTTACTATTACTGTTAGCAATACAGCAACTCCAACAGTCATAAGTTTTACCGTAACATTTAATTTGCTCACAACAAGCGGCGCAAGTTTTAGTAGCACTCCGGGAGTAAATCTCGTTAGTTTGCAAATGCCCTATAGCTCTAGTGTTTCAGTCACATGCTACCCCCAATTTGATACTGGTGCCCATTATAATGGCCAAATTATAATAAGTTACACGATCCAAAATAATATAGTCGCACCTCAATGCCAGACCTATTCTGCCACCACTGTCTACTCAGGCATCAATGTTTTTGACCCGCTTAAGCCCTATGTTCCTATGTCTCGCCAAGAGGTATCAGTGGGCAGTACGGGGATATATACACCAAGCAATGTCTTTACCAATTTTGATAAGGTGGCTACGAGTTTAACTGCCAGTATCAATGGCACAGCTTTACCGTCATTTATTAAATTTGATAACAGCAGTGGCTTTGGCAGTTTTAGCATTATGCCGCAGTCTGGAAATCAAGGAACCAAAACAGTTACCTTAAAGTATCAACAAGTGGGCAATGCAACTAACTTCGCTACTAGCAGCTTTGATATTTTTGTGCCTAATAATAAGCCAACTGTTGATGCAGGCGTGCCATCTCAAGCAGTAGTAATTGGTCAAAAATTTGATTATACCTTGCCTGATAATGCCTTTAGAGACCCAGATGGGGATCCTTTGTCTTATATTATTGCCGGAAGTTTGCCAACAGGCATGAGCTTTAACCAATCAACCCGGAATTTTGTTTGGACGCCTACCAAAAGCTCACCTACAAGCACGGTCGTGTTTGTGGGAGCGAAAGACTTTATAGGTGCAACGGAATACACTTCCATGCTGGTAAAAGTAGACCCTAGCTTAAAAACGGCTGAGCCTGCTGTGCTACCAACCATTGATGAAACCATCAGCTTAGATAGCCCTAGCTATTTTGTTATGCCAGCTTATGATGTAGTTACCTTAAGCCCCTTTGATATCACCATGACTTATAAGCTTGGTAGTGTGCAAACTGGTAGTTTGCGTTGCAACTCCACTAATGTTGTCAGCTCCTATAATCGAGTGACTGGAGTGCTTGAAGTAGTTGGCCCTGCGAGCAAACTTAACTCTGCCACTGTTATATATGACCCAGAGCTATATTATAGTGGGCCTGTTGATGTAGAGGTAAAAGTAGATGATGGCATAAACCCAATAAAAGGGCCGATTCCTGCTCGTGGTACAGTCAATTTTGTATACATTCCATTAAAAGCTGGCTCTGCCATGCAAAATACCACTTTGGTTATAGGGCAAAACACCCTTATCGATTTTCCTGCTACAGCAGTGCAAAACCCGCACAAATTGACTTTAACCTATTCCGCTAAACTAGTGGATGGCTCAGCCTTACCAACTTGGATGAGCTTTAATCCTACTACTGGCAGCATTACGGCTAATCCACGAACAGGGAACCAAGGCGAGTATGCAGTAGTGATTCGGGCGCAAGATAAGAATAATTTAAGTAATTATGTGGACTTGGCTCCTCTAGGCTTAAGCTTGCCTAATCATGTGCCAACTGTCACTAATCCTTTAGGCTCTCAAAGTATTGAGAGAGGTCGGGCGTTTAATTTTATTGTGCCTGCCAACACTTTTAGTGATATCGATGGTAATGAAGACATAGTCAGCATTACCGCCGAAGATATGCCAGCGGGTATGACATTTGATGCGCCCACTCGCACTTTACGTTATGTGCCCACCAAAGAGGCGCCTAGTAGCAGCCGTATTAAATTAACTGCCATAGACAGTAAAGGTGAGAAAGCCACCACTTATTTAGACCTTGGAGTCATTTCAAGTTTAGCTGTGAACCCAGTTGGGCAAAATCAAACCTATGTCGAAGATACTAATTTTGTGCTGCCTAAAGTAATGTTTGATACTCCTACCACAGGCACAATTACCTTAACCTATCAATTAGATAATCCTTCAGCAGGGCGCTTAAGTTTAAGTTCAAGTTCGATGATGACGAGCACTTATCAAGCCGGGATTGGTAAGCTTAGCGTTCAAGGCACAAAAGATCAGCTTTTGGCTGCGATAGATAAAATTATATTTGCGCCAACTCCTGATTTTAATGATGATGTGGATATTGTCTTTAAAATTGATGATGGTTTAAATCCTGCAGTAAGCCAAACCCTAAGTTTAACCGGCACTCCAACTTATGATGCTTTACTGCCTGGTAATAGCCCGGTTTCTGTAGCGATACTTCCAACTCGACTTCTGCAATTTACGATTTCTGAGGATACCTTCAATAATCGAGACAAAGATGAACTATTATTAAGCCTTGAAGTGCGAGATTCAGTCGGCGCCTTGGTGGCAGATAGTACAACTTCAGGCTGGACCTTGACCGTTGATTCCACCAGCAAAAAAGCCAGTGTTATTGCTCCTGTTGGAGTGCAAGGTGATTATACTCTATGGATTAATGCGCAAGCCTTAGATGCAGAGCGTAAGCCTATAGCGAATAAAATGGCTCGAGTTTCAACCACGCTAACCGTCGATAAAACTATTCAGATCACTAACCGTGAAATCGGCTCCTCCATTTTTGAAGATAGCCTGCCAAACAATGCCACTCTTACCCCCATTATGATTGATTACTTGGGTGAGCAAAATGCTATCGTAACCCTGACTTTAAGCTCTGCTATTGGAACCATTGAGCCCACAAATTTTGGTGGAATAAGTCCTGCTATAACCAGCAGTAATGGCTTTGTGACCTGGCGTTTGGCGGCGGCGAAAGCTGTGCTAAATCAACATTTGGCTAATTTAAAATTATTATTAGCCTCCCATTTCAATGGGCTTGGCAATACCTTAAGCTGGTTGGTGGAAAATGGAGTGGATCCAGCGCAACGCTTTAATTCAGCGCTTGATGTGGTCCCAATTCATCATTCTCCTACCATCGGTGATCGTTTCCTTGATAAGCAATTAACCGCGGGCGATAGCTTTACTTGGACAATTCCTTCCACCTCATTTGCCGCGATTCACCAGGACCCCAACACTTTTAGCATTGCGGTCACTCAAGACAATGACACTCCACTTCCAAGCTGGATGCGATATGACAATGTGACACGCACTATAACAGGAACTGTGCCTAGCGATTTCAACGGTGGTATAGGCTTTAAAGTCACGGCGACAGATTCTAGCAATGATCCTGCTATCCCATTAGCTGCACGACAAGTGTCACAAACTTTTAGGGCCAATATAGCACCTACGCCAAGCTTCTTTGATGAGCGGGCTAAGACCACAGTCAGTTCAGTGGCAGGGGCGCTGGCTTTGCCTTCGACTATTTTGCTGCTGACTCTTTATATATACAACAGACGAAATTCACGCTGGAAATCGGCTAGAGCAAAACTTGAAGCCACCATGGGGAAAATTAAAGTCGCTTACTATGATCATGCACTGGCGCCTAGCACGGAAGAGATTGCAAATGTTTTTAAACGCATAAAAGGCTGCATCAAGACGGGTGTAATAACTGAAGAAAGTTATAAAGATCTAGAGCAATTTACTCAACTTTTTACTGCACTAGCCCTAACTAACTCTGATGATCGAAAATTGCTCTATCAACAACTTAAAGTCATGGAGTTATTAGATAGCTATGCTAAAGAAATTGGGGGGGCAATAAAGCAAAACCGTTTTAATGCTCGAACAGATTTCTTGTTGCAGTTTTGTAATGCCTTGCTCGATTTGGTGATATTAACTGAAACCGCTCATAAACAGACTTTGGATATTTATGAGAAATTAGTGGTATTAAACCAATTACGATTAGCTACTGATATCACGCCATCTTTATCTATGCGGGTAATGAGATTATTTGCCGATTGTTGTATTAGGCCATGCTTTGGTACTGAGGATGATTTAGACAAAAGAGTGCCAGAAAAAGTACGTTCAAAATATAAGAACTTAAAGGCAGCTTTATCTCGTATTGAAGATGAAGATAGCTTGTGTGGGATTTTTGGACGCTTACGTAAAGGCCAATTTAGAGTGACTCAGGTACCTGACTACCCTAAGTCATGGTATGACCATATTTTATTTATTCATGCCATAACCCCACTTGCCCAAACAGACTTAAAAGCCTTAGCCATGTTACAGGCTGTTTATCGTGATGCTCCAGCTAAATATTGGCATGTAGTAGTAGCCGCAAAAGAAGCGCTCAAGCATATTGCTGCTAATGCTATTAATCCAGCAATTAGAGAGTCGGCAGCCATACTCCCTGTGCGCATAGAGACTAAAGTCAGCTGCTTTACTCGAACTTTTTGTCGAAAAGAGGCCAAGAGTACATCAAGAAGCGAACGTATGGCACGGCCTACAGCTATTATAGCCAGCGCTAAAGTTTTGCCTGTGGCAGGTAGTGCTAAAAACCCTTTATGCACTAGTCCGGATCGTAAGCACGCACCAGATGCGCTGTTTGCCGTAGCTAATCCTATGTCCGGGGCTGGAAGTGTAAAAAGCCCGGTAGGAGAAATTTCAGTGCCAGATAGCCCTGAAACTCCGCCCAAAGGAGAGTCGGTGATGAAGGCAACTGGGGTTTATAGAAAATCCCACGTTACATTAAGTCCTCAGGCTAAGGTGGGAGTCACTTTATTTCCACCACTGAAATTAATTACTGAAGAGAGCTCACCAACTACTAGTTTGACTGTATCTCACTTATTTTCTAAATCGAAGGGTGATTTAACCATGGGTGAGGCACCTAGAGCGGTTAGGCTGCCAACTACAGCAGAATGTAATTAGCACTATCTGTTATAAGCTTAATTCTTCGCAAACTTATGCTTAGGCAAAATACGTCGCTTTACTCAGGCTTATTTTTTGTTAGTATAGCTTTGCCGTGAAATAGACTGGCTAATTTATTAGAGGAGCAATAAATGAAGTTATCACATATCGCAACAGGCGTTGCGGTGAGTTTGGCTTGTGCGGGAGCAGCTCTTGCAGCTGATCAAGCTAAAACGACAGTTACCACTACCAAAAGAATTAGACATCACCACCATGTACAGTTAACTGAATCTCAATTAATTGCTCAACAAGGTGCTCAAATTCGTCAATTGCAAGCTCAAGTAGCGCAATTAAACGGAGTGGATGTTTCAACTCGACCAAATGCTAATATAAGTAGGGCTTCAGACGCCGCTAACACGGGTTATTTAGCAATTAAAAACGATGGCCAATCTCCATTTGAATTATATCCTAGCAACTCTTTTACTCAGGCCCTATTAGAAAATAAAGCAGCCTATGGTGCTACTCCACGTAGTTTAGTATTGGGTGGTTATTTTGAGGGTGATATCCAAGCATGGAATGGTGGTAATCAATTACCAGCAACTGCTAACAGCTACAAAAATGGTAGCAATGCTTACCTCACCACAGCTGAATTGGACACCTTAGCGAATATCAACAGCTGGTTATCAGGATTTGTTGAGCTAAAAGGTGATTTTACTTCTTCTAGCAACCCTACCATTTCCAAAGCCTTTGTTATGGCGGGTGACTTAAACCAATCTCCATACTATGCCGTTATGGGTAAAACCAACGTGGCATTTGGCGCGTTTGGTGGCGGTGGCCCATGGAGCAATGCATTGCAAAGAACGGCATTCCGTCCTAATGAAACTCAACAGTTGCGCGTAGGTTATGATCATAATGGCCTCGTGGCTGAAATTTCTGATTTAGCTAACAGCAATTACCATAGCAACTTGCAAGACCTTACTTACAATGTTGATTACAGCCATCAAGTGAATAAAGTAAACTATACACTTGGCGTAAGCTACTTAAGCGATATTCGTGGTTTAAGTTCTGCAGTGGGTGATGCTTATAACAACAATATGACTGTTAGCACTTCCCAAACTCTGTTTGGTAAACAAAATGGCGTATATGATGTAAATGGCCAAGTCGGTTATGGTCAATATAGCGTAATCGGTGAATTTTTAAGAAGTACAACCGGTGCTACTGTTATTGCTAATAACCAAAACACAGGCTTGATGAGCGCGTGGATGTTAGGTGGTAGTTACTCTCCAACTTTAATGGGCAAACCAACTGCATTTACCTTGAGCTATAGCAAAACCAATCACATGGCAACTATCCCAATGGGCTTAGCAGGTCATGCGGTAACGGCTGTAACTTCAAGCCAAGGCTTTAAAAATGCTTGGATCGCAAGTGCTTCACGTGAAGTGGCGAACAACTTCTATGTTGGTCCAGACTTCCAACTTGATCAAGCCTATGACAATTCCCATACTTGGGCTGCGACTGTGGATTTATCCTTATATTTCTAAGATAAATTTGTTGCCAATAAAGGCTGTATCTTCGGATATGGCCTTTTTTATTTATAGGCTTGACGAAATTTCGCGATAGCAATAGTAAAGACCAAAATAAATGTCAAAATATTAGCAATCGCTATACTTTTAGAATCAATCATAAAACCATAAATGATCCACATTAAGTTGCCTGAGCTTTGCATAACAAGCATGCCATAGGATAAATCTTTAGTTTGCTTGGTTTTGAGTACTTTTATAACCTGAGGCAAAAAAGCCATGGTAGTTAAAAACGCGCTGATGGTTCCGATAATTCCAGCTAAAAGCATAATGACTCCAATCCGTTCACATATTAGGTTATAGTATAATCCGAGAATTATACTTATTAGAGTAAAGCACAAGGTGGGATAATGAAACCTGTTACATTGCAAGATTTAGGGCTAAATCAACAAGGATTTACTAAGGCTGAGGCGCTACTTTATAACTTAAGCTATGAAGAATTATTCCAGCATGAAACCGATACAAGTCTAAGTGAAAATGAGCGTGGTGTGGTAACAACCTTAGGCGCTGTAGCCGTTGACACCGGTAGATTTACCGGCCGATCTCCTAAAGATAAGTACATCGTCAAAGATGCTGTGTCTGAAAACACGGTGTGGTGGGCTGATAAGGGCTCTGATAACAAGCCTATCGATGCTAAAACCTGGCAGCATTTAAAAAACCTTTCAGTAGCTCAACTCAATGGTAAAAAGCTTTATGTCATGGACGGTTTTTGTGGCGCCAATCCTGCTACCCGATTATCGGTACGTTTGGTGACTGAAATTGCTTGGATGGCACACTTTTTTAAAAACATGTTTATAAGACCGACCGAGCAAGAATTAGTAAACTTTAAACCAGATTGGACCATACTCAATGCTTGCAAAACCACTTGCGAAAATTTTGCTGACTTTGGGCTTCGTAGCGAAGTTTTTGTCGCATTTAATTTGACCGAGCGCATGACGGTTATTGGCGGTACCTGGTATGGCGGTGAAATTAAAAAAGGCCTGTTTTCAGTTATGAACTATTTTTTACCCCTACAAGGTATGGGTTCATTCCACTGCTCTGCTAACCAAGGTAAAAATAAGGATACCGCATTATTCTTTGGTCTATCCGGCACCGGCAAAACTACCTTATCGACCGATGAGCATCGACAGTTGATTGGAGATGATGAACATGGCTGGGATAATGAGGGAATTTTTAATTTTGAAGGCGGCTGTTATGCCAAAACCATTAAGCTGTCAGCTGAAAATGAGCCTGAAATCTACCAAGCTATTAAGCGTGATGCTTTGTTAGAAAATGTGGTGGTAGACGCTCAAGGTAATATCGATTTTGATTCCAATGCTAAAACCGAAAACACTCGAGTATCGTATCCTATTTATCATATCGACAATATAGTAAAACCAGTGTCTAAAGGTGGGCATCCTAGCAAAATTATCTTTTTAACCTGCGATGCCTATGGCATTTTGCCGCCAGTTTCAAAGCTGAGCAAAGAGCAAGCCATGTATCAATTCTTATCAGGCTATACGGCTAAAGTAGCTGGGACTGAACTAGGAGTTAAAGAGCCTGCTGCCACCTTTTCAGCCTGTTTTGGCCAGGCCTTTTTACTGTTGCATCCGACGCAATATGCTGAAGTTTTAGGTCAAAAAATGGATGAGCATAATGCCGAGGCCTATTTGGTCAATACGGGCTGGACTGGAGGTGCTTATGGAGTTGGGCAGCGTATGTCTATCAAAGCCACTCGGGCCATTATTGATGCTATTTTGGATGGCAGCATTGAGCAGTCAGAATACCAAGACTTTCCTTACTTTGGTTTTAAGGTGCCGACCTCAGTTCGTAATGTTGATGCGCAAATTTTATATCCGCGTAATGCCTGGTCTGATAAAGCGGCTTATGATCGAGGCTTAAAAGAGTTGGCGGAAAAATTTATCCAGAACTTTGCCAAGTTTGTTCACACTAAAGAGGGTGAAAAATTTGTCCAGTATGGGCCTAAACTATGATTGGGATGAATAATAACTAAGATTATCCTCATGCGTGAGTCGTCTTCTTGGTAAGTTCTGGTTAAATACTACTACTGTTTGGTGGCTGGGGCTAAGCAATTCCTGCAAATCGCTGCCTTCAGCCATAGGTTCGCTGTCTGAAGCAGGTGGTAATTTTGCTTTGGGTTTGCATTTTGCAAATAACCGGGTTAAACCGCAGTCTGCAACTAAAGTGTTATCCGTTATTAAATCTAAAGCTCGGCCTTCACGCGTCGCAAGAGAGGCGCCAATATATGTGCCATAAAGGAAAGTGAATAAGTACATTTCAATTGAGCTCAACTCATCAATAGGGTCAAAGATTGGTTTCCCACCTTTTCTGTCAAATAAACTTAGTAACAATAGTCCGGTCATGCCCATGAGTATGGGAATAACTCGCATTAAATAAAGTCGATTAGTCATGGGTTCAGTAGATTTCCAAACATCAATACATTCCCCAAGCCTATTACCTATCCCGTCCCCATAGTATCTACCAACGATCATTCCTAATCCGACTCTTAGGGTTAAGTTAAAAGTACTGGTTCCACCGATAAGCGGAACAGTTTCAAAGCCGAACCATCCTCTTGTTGCCGCATAAATGGGCCCAAGGATACCGCCGATAATAAGGCCTTGTTCACTATGAGAGGCGCTCGCAAAGCGGTGAAAAAAGCTGTTGCCTTGATTATCATTTGGCATAAAAAACTCCAACATGAGTAGCACTTTATTATGCCTGGTTCATAGCTGCGAACCAATGTGAGTACATCATGTGAAATTATGAAAATATTTTCTGACAAATGACTGGAATGAAATAAGGTTTGGCCACTATACTTTCGAGGGACTAACTTTTGGGAGAACGCTGTGAAGTGGAATAAATTGAGTGTAATTGTGTTAGGACTGGTGCTATCAAGTTCTGCATTTGCTGCTAATACCCAACAGGAATTATACAATTTGCAGGCTCAAATCAGCCAATTGAATAAGCAATTAGCAAGTATTCCCACTAACATAGCAACAGCTAGCACTTCACACGTGATGACGGATAGTTTGATACCGCTTGGCGCTATGTCTAAAGTACATTTCCCTTATGCCTTACTAAAAGCAAAAAATAAATTGAACGCTCCTTTAGTAATGGGTGGGCAACTTGAGGCAGATGCTCAAAATTGGAATGGGTCTTATACCTTTAACACTGATAGCCCCAATCAAAGAGGCAGGGCGCTGGGTTTTACCAAGCTCTATTTATTTAGCGTAGCGAATCTTAACCCTTGGGCTACTACTGTAGTCACTATCAAAAATAGTTTACCTAATAACACCGTCACTTTAGACCGAGCCTATGTTAGTTTTGGTAATTTAGCGCAGAATCCATGGTACCTGACTGTCGGTAATGCGTTTTTGCCATTCGGTAGCTTTAGTGGTAACGGGCCGCTTGATAATTCGCTTCCTACCAATAGCTTTAGAGTGAACCCTACCAATCAAGTAATGTTAGGCCATAATGCCAATGGCTTTGATACCGATGTAGGATTTTATTCAGGGAATTTCACTAACAACGCCATGCATAATTACTTAGCCAACGTGTCATGGACTGGCGCTTTAAATACAAATTCGACTTTGAATGTAGCCGCCGGTTATATAAATGAAGTGAGAGGCACAAGTTCTGGAGTGGGCACTGCCTATATTAATACCTGTGGTTCCTCTACATATGGAGTCTGTTCAGCAAATACCTTGACGGGTAGCCAAACTGGGGCTTATGACCTTAATGCGACCTATACTCTTAATCAACTAAGCTTCTTGGGTGAGCTTGTAGCTACAACGGCCAATGCTACGATAAATAGTCAGGTTGTTGGTAAACCTAGCGTATGGATGTTAGGAACAGTTTATAAGCATCAAATACTAAATAAGCCCACTCAATTTCAATTGAGCTATAGCCAAACGAGAAATATGCAAACTATCCAATTGCCCACTGCGGCAAATTACATGCAAAATCTCAAGATTACCGGAATAAAATCCGAATGGTTAGCCAGTATAACCCCAGAGGTGTTTAATAATCTTTATATAGGCCCTGAGTTTGATTATAACCATCTTTATACAGGCAATAACACCTGGACCTTAACCGTAGATGCTACGGGTTATTTCTAGGTTTTGTGCCCTGGACAGCCTAACTTGTTCGAGGCCGCCAGTCTATAGACGTAATTTTAGCACCTGAAATTATCAAACAAGATTGTGTTTTGAATATACTGATTAGTCATTCTCATGAGTTTATGTGGAGCCCGCATTATATTGCTCAAGTCAATTTAGAATATGTTTCATTCAAAATTCAAAATTTTTTTACATGGAATTTTGGTTATCCTAAAGTTATCTCGTAGCTAAAATTCATTATTTTTGAATTGATGTTATTTGACGTAGCACTTGATATTTTATTGCTACCCTTACAGCTATGAACTGGGCGTCACTTTTAATAGATTTATCTTGATGTTCTAACAACTGCTAATTATATAGATATTATTCTTAATTCTGCATTATTGCAGAGCTTAAAGAATCAAGGGTTATCAATATTAAGGATTTTCCCCATTCTTATAAGTTTTTGTATTTTCTATACTTATTCTGAAAACTGTATTCAATTAATATGAATATTATAAGGAGTAGCCTATGCAAACTTCTCAAGTAGTAAAAATAAAACTTCCAAAAGAAATTGCTAAAAAAATCCTATGCTATGCAAGAAATAACGGAAGGGATATTGAGACAGAAATCATAGCTAGGTTAGTCGTCAATATCCAGGAAACCGAGCTATTAAAATCTCGTGAAGAATTAATAGAGTTAATATTTTCTTCAAAAAAAACCTATAGAAAAAAATATTAAGAAACACCTGCATAATTAGTTAAGCTGTTGGTATGGACTCTAATTCATAATTTTTTTTGATGTAATGTAAAACTTCATCGGCATTTTTTATTGGCTCTGTAACAGGAAAAAATACCTTTTTAATCTTCCCATTTTCACATAATAAAGTGAGACGCTGGATCAATTTCATATCCATAAAGTTAAAAGTTGGTAAGGATAAAGCATCAGTAAAACTTAGATCATTATCGCTAATAAGTGGGTAGGGCAAATGTAAACGCTCAGCAGCAGCTAATTGATAATCAAGGCTTTGTGTGCTTAAACCATACACATTAATGCCTTTGGCTTGATATTGAGCATATAGATCACGATAGGAACAGCTTTCAGCAGTACAACCTTTTGCACCTGGTATAAGGTCCCAGTCTTCTAATGGTTTTTCAGGATTACTAATTTTGGGGAAACAATAAATTATCGTTATTCCCTTACAAGACAATAGCTCAATAGTTCCATGCGTAGATTGAAATGGCAAAGAAGGAAGGGCCATTCCAATTAAATGAGAAACTTTTTCGGAAGAATTATCTAGCTTAGAGCGGCCTATGACTAGGCTGTGATCAAACATATCATCCCCTCCTATATTTTGAAATAGGCTATTATTGACAAGTTAAAAAGTAAAGTATTAAATAGGCCGAATTTTTATAACTTGCACGAGGAAGGAAATGAAAATTCATTTTATCATGCATGAGAGTTTTGAAAGTCCTGCGGCTATTGAGATCTGGGCCAAAACTAACAGCCATATGTTAACTTATACTCGTTTATATGCTGGCGATTTGCTACCCACTGATACTAAAAATATCGATTTTTTAATTATAATGGGTGGGCCCCAATCCCCTGCAACTAGTTTGACAGAGTGCTCATATTTTGATGCTAAAAAAGAGATAGCCTTTATTAAAAATGCTATTGATAATAAAAAGAAAGTGCTCGGTGTCTGTTTAGGTGCTCAATTAATAGGAGAAGCTTATGGTGCTAAATTTGAACATAGCCCTCACCGCGAAGTCGGTGTATTCTCTATTCATTTAACAGAAGCGGCCAAAAAGGACCCTGTTTTTTCCCAGTTCCCGAATATTTTATCAGTTGGTCACTGGCATGGTGATATGCCAGGAGTGCCGAAAGGAGCGGAAATTTTAGCATATAGCGAAGGCTGCCCTAGGCAGGTAGTTAAATATGATCGCTTTATTTATGGATTTCAATGTCATTTTGAATTTACCAAAGAAGCTATTCAGGGAATGTTAAACCATTGTTCTTCTGACATTGCTCAAGCAGATATTATGCCTTATATCCAAGACTCTAAAACATTAAAGAGCCATGACTACGACTCTATAAATCATTACCTATTTCAGTTTTTAGATTATATGCAATCTGTAAGTAATTAAAGACTAACAAAATAATAAGTGGCTTCAATGGCGAAAATTAATCATTTAACAATAAAACCTGCAGCTATCAATTCTAGAGTAGAAGATAGTATGGCTAATGAGAATAGCTTTATACGGATCTATAGTAATAACTATGCAGTTCGTTATCCAATTAATGCTGTGTTTTTATTTTTGGTGGGCTTATCAGAATTTGGTTTCCTAAGATTCTCTCAACCTACTATTGCACAAGCAATAAGTATCGGTGTATACGGTCCTGCAACGTTAATCTATCCCGAATGTTCCATTCTTGATTTTTATCAAAATAGAGCCATTAATACTATTGCTTGGGTAACAGCGAGCGCAGAAGCTTTAACATTTGTTGTAGAAACATTTGAAGTTAAAGAAGCTATTGTAAGCATAATAAAGGCTCTAGATGCTAGTATTCAGAAATCTTTTTATGGCAAAGAAAGAATTAGCTTTTCGGAAGAAACTGATAGTGAACAAGCGAAGACTCTTTCAGTTTTAGATGCATGCTTAATGCTTATAAGTTTTTTCGTGGTTTATACTACTTTTGGAATAGCTTCGACAGGAACTTATCAGGGACTGAAAAATGAAAACTTACCTTTAGCTATCTTGGGGCTTATTGGCCAAATAATACTTTACGCTTTGATGCTAAGGGCAGCACCTGCAAGAGCTGTGTTGACTTTAAAAGAGATGGTATTTGATGATCAAGTAAATAAAACAGCCTGGGAAAAAACTAAATTTTGGACGTTTCATGGTTTAGCAAGCATAAACCGTGGCTTAAGAGTGTATTATATTGCGCAGCGTTTATTAGGGCATTATTCCGGCGCTATTATTGTTGGTGCAGGGGGCGCTTATATGAATTTGTCTTCTACTTCAATAAAGCAATATGAAAAGCAAAAAAAGAAAAAAGAAATATCTTGGATGTCATCAACTATGAATGACTACAAAGAGGTGTTATGGCATTGTGTAAATGATGATTTTTCAGGTAGGCTTTTTAGTTCACTGTCTGCCCTTGCCATTAGTTTATTTTGCATTAATCGCTTTTTTAGTAATATTAGTATGGTTTTTTCACTAATAAATCCTGAACAGATTTATACTGGTAATAACATTAGTGATTTAAATGATATTTCTGCAATGTGGATGGTATCATTGTCAACACTTGTTGCTCTGATTTTAATCCCGACCAATATTTTATTATCTCAATTTTTATATGAACCCACTCATGCTGGTTTTCGTGAGAGTTTGCGTGATACTCCTTTAAAAGCGAGCCAGCTGGTTTGCGGAACAGCTTCCCTTTGTTTCGGCAAACAAGAGGAACATGAAGTATCTTTAGAGCTTGGTTCAGACTACGTCAAAGCCCCTGATAGTCCTTAAGACCCAATCAGAAAAATCTTAAGTAATTTGCCTTGTTGTGAATATAAAAATAGCAAGTTACTATAGTTTTTTCTGAAATTTGGGGATGGGGAATTTCCTGATAGTAAATTTATACGCGGTATGGTTAATTATTATCAAAGGTTTAATGAAAGGGAGAAAATCATGAGCGCTATCCAAAATTTCAGTAGCAAGACGCTAGATCTAATCAATCGTTACCAAAAACATTTTACGGATTGGGATAACTTTTCTACCGTAAGGGTAAAGCCACATTCTTATAAAATGAATTTTGATGATCTTGCTAAAAAGGAATTGCGCGAAAAGAAATGGTTCATTCCACAAGGTGTTCAAATCTTGTCGCATCCTTTGCTGGCTAATCTCGATCAAGATAGAACTCAATACATTCTTGGGCGATTCTTACTTCAGTTTTTAGAATATGGTGTTTTAATGGAGCATGAGTTCGTTAATGCTAGCTTGGCCGAAATTGCACTAGGTGAAAATGGCATAAATTTGCCTGAGGTCATGAGGTTAGATGCATTTAAAATTTATACCGATGAAGGTTATCATGCTTGCTTTACACTTGAAGCTGCACAACACATTAGAGAATATATTGGTCTGCCAAATACAGCTTGGCCTTTAAAAAACTCGCGATTGGAAGGTTTGCGTAAATTAATCGCTGATGCTCCTGCAGAAGATAGGTCATTAATCCGTTTTGGCATTGTGGCAATTTCAGAAACCGTTGCTGCAAAAGAATTAACAGAGAGTATGCAAAATGTAGTCATCGATCCTATCGTAAATTTATTTGTGGATCATGCACATGATGAAACTAAGCATTGCATGTACTTTTCAGTTTTATTCGAAGTAGTTTGGGAGCAACTATCAGAAGCAGAACGTTTGAGGTTAGGCGCTTACTTACCGAAAATTCTTAAAGCTTTCGTCAATATCAATGTATATGCGTTGCAAGATACGTTAAGTGAAATCCAAATTGATAAAGAAACAGCTAATAAAATTATTCAAGATAGCTATCCACCTGACTTCGCGATTAAAAGGGCCCTTGGCGTTGCAACTGTTTCATTCACTGTGATGAGAAAAATTGGAATATTTAGAAATCCTCTTATAAGAGAGGCTTTCATCAAAGAAGGCTTCCCCGAAAAGGTATGTCAATAATGAATAAAAGCGCATTGAGATGGATTTTAACTTTTATTGCTATTTCAGGTGTATTCACATTAGACGTATACTTGCCTGGGGTGACCTATGCAGCCCAGTCACTATCTGTAAGCCCTGGGGAAATTAATCTCACATTTACGGCTTTTTCTATTGTATTTGCTTGTTCCCAGTTAGTTTGGGGACCATTGTCAGATTGTTATGGGAGAAAGCCTATACTTATTACTGGCCTGAGTCTAGCGATCATATGTACTTTACTCTGTGCGTTGGCAGTAAGTTATTGGCAACTATTGGTTTTCAGAATGTTACAAGCTTTGGGAACCTCCTGTTTTGTAGTATTGAACGCTATAGTCAGAGATATTTATGATGGTGAAGTTGCTACACGCTATCGCGCTTATTTAACAGCTATTTCAGGCCTAACCATATCTATTGCTCCATCTTTTGGAAGTTTGGCAGTCAGTATTTTGGGCTGGAAGGGAACATTTTTGGCGAGTGCAATAGTGTTGATATTAACTCTCATATTAGTGATTGCCTACTATTTTGAGACATGTCCACGCAAGGTTGTCAATACTAGAACTATTATTGATAGTTATTATCAATTAATTGGAGCTAGGCCAGTCTTTATACTGCATAGCATACAAGCAGCATTGGCCTATGCTGTGCATTTTTGTTATGTGATTCTCTCACCATTTATCATTATCCATTTACTGCATTTTAATATAGAAGCATACAGTATTGTAATGTTTATCTACGGCTTATCATGGTTAGCTAGCGGAATGCTAACGTCAAATTTAGCTAAACGAATGAGCAATAATAAATTAATCAATATGGGATGCGTAATCTTATTGACGGGAAGCCTATGCCTAATCAGTCTCTTGAGTTTAAATGCCTTAAATATTATAAGCTTAATGACCAGCGTTTTAATCATGGTGATTGGAGCAATGATGGTCAGGCCAACAGCTATAACTTTAGCCTTATCATCCATTCCAGAGTTTTCAGGGCAAGGCGCGGGTATCATCAATTTACTTCAGTTTACTATTGCCGGTTTAGCCGCTTCAATTGTAAGTGCTTTTGATAGTAGAGCTATTCAGATTATTGGGTTATTTGCCATTATAGTTGTTGCAGCCGTTATATCGATTCAGTATTTGCTTAAACATATTCAATTGAGAAAACAAAATATTTTAATTCAATAAGGAAGCAAAGGCAATGAATACGGGAATTGCTGAAGATATGTATCCTAGTATTTCTTATGATAAGGCAGGCTATAAAGCTCGATTCGATCATGTCAATAATGTGGGGGAGTTAATAGCGTTTTGGGTGATGCATACCCCAGAAGCTATTGCCATCAGCCATAATGATCAAAACATTAGCTATCGAGAGTTTAATTCTCAAGCTGAAATTTTAGCTAAAAAATTATTGAGTAGAGGCGTAAAGAAATGTGATCGTGTTGCTATATGTTTAGATAGATCAATTGCCGCCATTGTCGCAGTCTATGCTGTATTATTAATTGGCGCAACCTATGTTCCAATTGACACTTCTACTCCTGAAAAAAGAATCCAATATATTGTTCAAGACAGCCAAGCTAAAGTGGTCATTACAAGTCAAAAGTATAAAGCTGTTATAAATAATATCGGCCTGAGTACATTAATATGTGATGAAGATGAAGCATTCATTCACTCTATTAGCTCAGCATTTAAACCCGATTTAAGTACAAGCCAAGATTTGGCTTATATTATTTACACTTCAGGTTCAACGGGTAACCCTAAGGGTGTAATGCTATCTCATGCTAATGTTATGTATTACATGAGATGGATTATTGGCAGTTTTGATATAGATTGTAATGATGTGTTTGATTTTTCATCCCCACTATCTTTTGATTTTTCTGTAACTTGTACACTGCTTCCTATAGCCTGTGGCGCCAAAATTTTCATTTGTGATGAAATCAATAAGCTTGATCCCCAAGCCTATTTGACTCATTTAGAACGTAATCAAGTAAGCTTCACTAAACTTACGCCAGGACATTTCAATAAAATCACCCAGTTTGCATCTATTATGAAGCATTTACAGTTAGCCAATTTACGCTGGATTTTTTTAGGGGGGGAGGCTTGTATAGCTGATGATATAAAATGTTGGATAAAACTCTTTCCTGAGCACAAGGTAGTAAATGAGTATGGCCCAACTGAAATTACCGTGGCTGCTTCAGCTTATGTTATAGATCAATATAATGTGGATAGTTTGAGTCAAGAAGTTCCAATAGGATACGCTGCACCTGGCGCTGAAATATTTTTGCTAAGGGATAATGGTGAGCTCATTAATGACATTAATACTACTGGTGAGATCTGCGTAATTGGCAATGGAGTCGCTCAAGGTTACCTTAATAAACATGAAATTACATTGCAAAAATTTATTGATTGGATACATCCTATCACTCAACAGACAGTAAGAATGTATAAAACGAGCGATTTTGGTGAGTGGTTGCAACCCGGTTTATTAAATTATCAAGGTCGAAAAGAACTCTATATCAAACTCAGGGGATATCGAGTTGAGCTTGCTGAAATTGAAAATGTTATCAATAGGATGCAGGGAGTTAACAAGGCTGTAGTAGCTGTCGATGACAGTGAAAAACTTTTATGCTTTGTTCAGTTTAAAACTCCTGATTATGTAGAAAAATATGGATATTTTTTAATTATGGCGGAGCTTGACCTGCATCTTCCTAAATACATGCATCCTAATATGTACCATGAAGTTAAAGTATTTCCTCTCAATAATAATGGCAAAATTGATAAAAACAATTTGCTCAAAAATATCAATTTACCAAGACTTTCAGACATAGATGCAATACATGCAGATACAGATTTTTTGCGGAAATTCGCTCATTTATGTGCCAGAGTGTTGAAAGTAAAACCTATTGATCTTGATAAAGGATTTATTAACTATGGTGGCCATTCACTATTGGCAATGGAATTAGTGTTATTAGCAAAGACTGAATTAAAAGTTGACTTAAAAGTTTCTGAAATATTGGCCAATCAACCGCTTAATAAAATTGGAGAAAAAGCCTATAAAACACAAAATAGCATTCAAATAATGATGCCTAATCAAACGTTAAATGAAGCGCCTTTAAGTTATCAGCAGCGATCAGTTATATTTTTAGAAAGCTTAATGCAATCAAGAGCTTATCATGTCGCGGCTAAAATATTGATCAGGGGCAATCTTAATATCTGTGCCTTAGAAAATGCGCTCAATGTTTTATTTCTTAAACATAAGCAGTTAAGAGTTAAGCTTACAAATCAAAAAGGCAAGTTATATCAAACTTTTCATGAGAATTATGAAATGCCTTTATGTATTCATGATTGCCAGGGATTGGATAGTGAGTCACATGAAGTTAAAGCTCTTACACAAGATGCTTATGATAAAAAATTTAACCTAAATACTGACTTACCTATTCGCCTTAATTTGCTCAAACTAAAAGACCATAACTATATGCTTTTCATAGTTTGGCATCACTTGGTAACAGATGAGTGGTCTGCCAATCTTTTTTTCAAGGATTTAGAGTTTTTTTACAGTCATTTCATTCATCAACAAGGCCTACCCCAATATTTTATTGATGATAGTTATTTCAATTATTCTAATTTGCAGTCAACAAGTGGTTTTGAACGTGATCTAGCCGAGGGTTTAAAATTTTGGCGGCAGCAATTAGAAGGTACCAATTCAAATATAGACTTGCCGTATTCTTATTCTCTTACAAAGGCGAATACATTATTGGCCAGTCGTTATAACTTTGAATTATCAAAAGAGCAAAGCAACTTAGTTCATAAAGTTTGTAATGAACAGGACATTACACCATTCTGTTGGTTTATGACTTTATATCAAACATTATTAATGAGTTTTTCAGGCCAGTTTGATTTTAATATAGGCATACCTGTTGCAAATAGAAATTATGCTGAATTCCAACATGTTATTGGTTTTTTTGCTAATACAGTGCCTTTTCCGGTTAAGTTGCAGGCACAGCAAACTTATTTTGAATTAATGCAAGATACAAAGTCACGGTATTTAAATTTACTCAATTTTCAGCATGTGCCTTTTGAGAAAATAGCAGAAGTATGTGCTAATGATCGTGAATATGTTTTCAATCCATTATTTCAAGTAATGTTCGTTTATCAAAACAAGGAAAACACAACGCTTAAATTACCTGGGCTATGCATCCAATGTGAAGAATTTATGCCACATAATGCCAAATTGCCGCTGATTCTTTTTGTATATGAATCAGGTGGAGTATTTCATATCAGTTTTGAATATGCCAATAATTTATTTGATAAACAGACCATACATTCATTAGCAGAGTCCTTTAATTATTTAAATGAGCAAGCTTTATCTAATCCAAATCTTAAGCTCTCTGAGTATCAATTATTAAAAAATTTAGACACTGCCCGTCAAAAAAATTACATAGGGAAGCAATCGAATTTTCCTCAGGTTCTCTCCTTGATCCAACAATTTAGCCAGCAAGTAGAAAATATTCCTGAGTGCATCGCGGTGCAAATGGGTGAGATTAAGCTGACTTATCAAGAACTTGATTTGATTAGTAACAATCTTGCTCAATGGTTGCACAATTCAGGTGTTAACTCTGCCCAGGTTGTGGGTATAGGTGTGCCTAGATCAATTGAACATATTTGCTGCATATTAGCTATTTTGAAGCTCAATGCCATCTATTGTCCTATAGATCTTAATTACCCAGAACAAAAAGTTAAAAATATTATCATAGATGCACAGATAAAATTTCTTATTGTAGACGCCAAAGTAAAGCCTAATTTTAAATTTAATTGCCACTATCTCGTATTGCCAGACCGCATAGATACACTTATTCAAGATAATGGATATAAATTCAAATCTACAGATTCAAATCTTGCCTATGTAATGTATAGTTCAGGTTCAACTGGTAACCCTAAAGGTATTCTTGTACCTCAAAGAGGTATTTTGCGTTTAGTGCTAGAGCCTGGCTATATGACTTTTAGAAAGGGGCAAGGTATTGCTCATTGTGCTAGTCCTTATTTTGATGCCTCAACTTTCGAGATATGGGGAGCATTATTGAATGGGGCTAGATTAATTATTCCAGATAATAAAGTGCTAGATAGCCTAGAAACATTTAGTGATTTTATTGAAAAAGGCATAGATGTTTTATGGCTTACTAAGTCTTTGTTTGACGAACTAAGCTTATATAATCCTAATATGTTTGCTAATATAGAATATCTATTAATTGGGGGTGAGGCTTTAGATCCCAAAACTGTGAGTTCAGTTTTGCAATCAAAATACCCGCCAAAACATATCCTAAATGGTTACGGTCCAACTGAATGTACTACATTTACCTGTGTTCATGAAATAGTAGACAAAGACTTGGATGCAGTTTCTATTCCAATTGGCAGGCCAATTGCTAATACCCAAATTAGAATAGTTGATACTTTCGATCGTTTATTGCCACTGGGATTTAGGGGTGAGTTGTTAATTTCTGGTGATGGATTAGCTACGAGATATTTGAATAATCAAGCTTTAACCCAAGAAAAATTTATTACTTTAACATCAGAGCTATTAAACCCCTGGTATCGATCAGGTGACATTGTCAGGGTCAATGAAGACCATAACCTAACCTATATAGGTCGATCAGATGTTCAAGTCAAAATTAGAGGCTTTAGGGTCGAGCTTGATGGTATAGCTTCAGTGATTTCTGATATGCCAGGGGTTGAAAGGGCTTGTGTCATATATTATCAAAAAACATTATTGGCTTTTGTCGTGATAGATCTTGCAAATGATACACAGAAAATGCTCAAAAGCATGTCAGAACATTGCTTGAGGAATTTGCCAGCTTATGAGCAACCTAATAGGTTTATTGTAATCGATAACATGCCAATCACTCCTACAGGCAAAATCGATCAAAAAAAATTGCAAGAAATAGCTAATGAAACAAAAGTAATGACGAAAAGCAATGATTCTCTGCCTTATTCTTCTACAGAAAAAAAACTAATTAAAATTTGGAATGAAATATTGGCAATGCAATTTTCATCCAAAGATGACTCATTTTTTGAGCTTGGTGGTAATTCAATAAAATTGCTTAGGCTTTGTTATGAAATTCAACAAATATTTTCAGTGAAAGTTGCTTTAGCAGATCTATTAAAGTTTACTACCATTACACAACAAGCAGAATTGATTGCTCAAGCCCAAATCAAAACACAAGCAGATATTATCATTATTAATGAAGGGCTTGCTTCAGAAACTCCTGTTTATTTTATTCATCCGTCTTCAGGGCAAGCATTATGTTATAAAGTATTTGAAGGACTAAATATTCAATCACCGCTTTATGCTCTAAGTGATCCATATTTTCAAGATTCTGAATATCGATTTGAAAGTTTACAAGAAATGGCTCAATTATATTCTGAAATGATATTGCAACATTTGAATGGAAATAAACTTATCCTTGCAGGCTGGTCATTTGGTGGTCTGCTTGCAGTAGAAATAGCAAAAAATTTAAAAGCCAAAGATGTAGGCGTTGAAAATGTCATTATGTTTGATAGCTATGCAAAATATAACCGGACTAATTATACCAAGATAAAAGAAAGGTTGTTGCAAGAACAAGCCCAAACTTCTGATCAATATCGAAAATGCCAAATTTCTGAGGAATTACAAAATCTTTCATTAGCGGTTGAATCTAATATACAAGCTTATGATGGTAAAATTTACTTAATACGGGCTAAAGAAAAAGGGAGTGATGATTCTGATAAATTGGTAGATTTTTATGATCCAACTTGTGGTTGGAATCTTAACGATTATCCATATTTGTCAATAGCTTACTCAGAAGGAACTCATCAAACTATTTTAGCTCTAGATAGGATCGGACCCTTAGTGATTATGCTTAAAAGCATAGGGTTATTGAAATAAACAGATGGCTTGTAGGTCTGGTTAATTTATAATACTATGATGATATAAAACCACATTGAGGTTTATCAGATTAGGTGAGGATATGAAAAACTTAATTCTTGATAATTTAAACCTTTTTATTTGGGCTAAAGACCAGAACTATCGTTATCTATACTGTAACGAGAATTATGCCAAGGCCGCAGGTTTGGATTCACCTACAGATATTATTGGCCGTACTGATGATAAAATGCCCTGGTTTGAACAGGCTGATTATTTTCGAAAAGGTGATAAAGACGTTTTTGATGGCAAAGTTCGAGTCAATGTTCATGAAATTGAAGTATCTTGTGATAAAGTCCGTGATATTTTAGTGACAGAAAGTCAGCTTCTTAATGCCTCAGGCCAGCCTATAGGTTTAGTGGGATCTTATATTGACATTACAGGGCAAGCTTTAATTAAAAAAACTGGATTTTATAATGCTGCAGAAGAGCGCTATTACCTAGGAGAAGACTTTGGGAATGCTTATCTTACTTCTCGAGAAATCCAAGTTTTAAGACTGTTATTATTAGGCTATCCTGCAAGGCAAGCGGGAGAGGTTTTAAACCTGTCTCCTAAAACTGTAGAAAGCCATGTTGATAAAATCCGAGTAAAGCTACAAGCTTCCACTAAAGGTGATATAATAGCCACAGCAATACAATTTGGATTAACACAAATTATCTACCTAAAATGTCTAGGCAAGAAATAGAAAATGCTAATGAAGAGCTTGCCAGTTTTGGTTACACACCAAGTTTGGCAAGAAAGCTATCACTTTGGGACCTAGTCGCATTTGGTTTAAATTATCTTCAGCCAATCGGCCCTGCAGTGATTTTTGGATCTTTATTAATGACTTCTGGTGGAAGTGCCATATTACCTTATCTTCTTGCTTTTATAGGCATGTTTTTTACACTTTATAGTTATATTATTTTTTCAAAACAATATCCTATAACGGGCTCAATTTATTCCTATTTATATCAAGTAATAGGACCTCGCACAGCTTTTATAGTAGGTTGGTTATTAATGCTTGATTATTTGTTAATTCCTACCGTGACTTTGGTGGCCTCATCGCATTATCTTAATGCCATGTATCCACAGTTAAGATATGAGGGGTTAATATTATTTTTAGGAGTGTTATTAGGATTGCTAAATATAAGGGGAGTTAAAATAACAGCAAGAGTTAGTATGGTTATTTTGCTCATACAGCTTATTGTTGTGTTAGCTTTCATCACGCTGGCCGTTCATTGGGTTAGCACTATGCCACATTTCTCTATTATTTCCAGTAGCCCATTTAAATATAATAATTTGTCAAATTTGTTATCGGCAAGTTCAATTGCTATTTTTGGATATTTAGGTTTTGATGCAATTTCAACCTTAGCGGAAGAGTCACGTTTTCCTAAAAGAGATATACCACAGGCCATGCTCATTTGTTTGATAATAGGTTGTTTTTTAGCATGTTTAATAGGTTATTTTAGCGTTTTACTTATCCCAAGTTGGCGTACGTTATTTCAAACAAATTCAGATTGGATGAATGCTACATTATTTCATCTTGCTAGCATGATTGGTGGAGCGCATTTTTCAGTTCTATTTACAGCGACATTTATTTTATCAATGCTGGCCACAAATATTGTTGGTACTACTTCTGCGGCCAGGCTTCTATTTGGCATGGGTAGAGATAAAATGTTACCTACCACACTATTTTCAAAAGTTCATGAGTATTGGAAAACTCCTTATTGGAATATTATTCTATTATCTCTTATTAGTATAATAATTGGTTCTGAAGCCACAATAGATCAAATTGCCGAATTGATTAATTTTGGTGCTATTGCGAGTTTTATAATGCTCAATCTTGGTTTGATTTGGTTTCATTTTCAAACTCGATCAAAAAAGATTATGAATTTTATTTTTCCTATATTGGGTGCTTTTATAATGTTATGTATTTTTATAAATCTTTCTCAAACCACTTTGATTTTTGGGGGCATTTGGCTGGCCTTCGGCATAATAATTTCGGTTTGTACCTGTATAAAATCTCAATAATACCTCGTTTTTATTCACTTTTTTAATTTAATACTTCTTAATTAGAACCATTCAGGTTTTTCCCCATTATCACATTTTTTATTTTTACTTATATTAGCTTTAACAAACAATAAAATTGAATTAGGAAATGCTCAAAGATCCAAAATCTTACAATGTGATGCCATATATTTTGCAGTTTGCTATAAGGCACATTTTGTTAGTAGCAAGGGAGTAAGTTTCACATGGATGTGTTTTAAATATTTAGGAGTAAAAAGGCATTGGTTTACCAAGGAAATAAGAAAAATAAAGTGAGATATAAATATTTTGGCAAAAAAATAGATTGTATCAAATGGAAATCATTTAAAAAGCTGTGGTGCTCAGATCACTTTATAATCAATTGCCTGCGCAATCGCAATATACATGTCATTTTTATTATGAGTGTTATGAATTTAAAAATAGTTGATTTTATAGCTGATGTCCAGCCTATAAGTGATACCAGATTAAGGGAGTTTTTGATCCAGGCTAAACAAAAAGATCAGCAAATTATTAGAGAGAAACAATCAGTTGAATTATGGGTAAGAAAAAAACCATATTTTAAGAATCCAGATTTGTTGAGATTTATTCATGAAATGGAGATAAAAATAAATGATTTAACGAGCGGAGTAGTAAAGTTTAGCGCATTAACTAGATCATTTATAAAAATGTTTAAACATCGTTATGTAATGCCATGTTTTCCAGATGATCATGACAATATTTTAGCGAAATTACCTGAGTGGATTGAAAACTATAACCAACTGGCTGATGAAAAATTCAATGATAATGGTAGCTAGTGAGCATTTTTTATAAAAAAAAGGAGTAATGTTATGCAATATTGGTTAGGTGTGGTTTCAAAGGAGCATGCGCTTGTAGGCATGGGAGAAGGTTTTGTCCAAGTTTGCCATGGTAAGGCAGGACCATTACGCAGGATGAAAGCTGGAGATTGGTTCGTGTTTTATTCACCGAAGGCCGAGTTTGGAGGTAAAGAGCCTTATCAAAAATTTACTGGAATCGGTCGAGTAAGAACAGGTGAAGTATATCAAGCTGATATGGGTGGGGGATTCAAACCTTTTAGAATCGATGTGGATTTTTTACCAGCTGAAGAAGCTGCAATTCATCCATTGATTGATTCCTTATCGTTTGTTAGCAACAAAAAAAATTGGGGTTATCAGTTTAGGTTCGGTCATTTAAAAGTTCCAGAAGCAGATTTTACTTTAATTGCAGGGGCTATGGGTATTGATATTACAAGGGATCTAGCCACCTACCCTGCTAAAAAAAAATTTGCATTATCAATAGCGGATTCCATGGCGAAACCAAGAGCTGGGGCAGGCCATGATGATAAAGATGATTTTTGTCCATTTAGTTTACGATAAAAAGGAGTTTATATGACAATAACTAAACAGCCATATCCTAATAAGTGTTATCTACCTTTTGTTTTGTATCCGCCAGCTATGAAGGCAAATCCAATAGGTAGCAAATTTGCTATGGACCATTTAAACCTTCATCAATCTGCAGGTGATTATGTAGTATATTTGAGCGTGCCATTTTGTCGTGTTCGTTGTAAATCATGTCCTTATTTTGTTGGGATTTTAGATCCACAAGATAAAAAAAATCAAGAAGAACGCTATGTTGATGCGCTCATAAAAGATATTAAAGAATGGGGGTCTTACCCTCGATGGCGAGATGGTCAATGTCGTTCGGTTTATATAGGCGGTGGGACAGGCACCATTTTAAAAACTGCAAATATCAAAAGAATTATCGACGCACTTTTTGAATATCTCCCAATGGCAGAAGATTACTCCATTACATTAGAAGGTAATGCGCGAGATTATGATGAAGAAAAAATCGATTATGTGGCGAATTCACCTATAACGAGAGTAAGCCTTGGAGTGCAATCTTTTAATCCTGACTTATTAAAAGTGATTGGTTCTCCACATGCTGCCGAAGAGAGTATCAAAGTAATCAAAGGCTTGCAGCAAAAAGGTTTTTATAATATCCAGTTAGATTTAATGTATAACCTCCCTGGTCATGATATTGCGATTTGGGAAAGCGATTTACAAAAAATCAAAGAGCTACAGGTTAAGCATTTCACAATCTATTTATACCGAGTTCACGCAGGTACGATGCAAGAGCAAAATATTTTGAGCGGGAAGCTTGCGGCACCTCTTGATAGAGAGTCGTCTTTAGTAAAAGAAATGTACCGAGATGCATTAAGAGTAGTTAAAAATATCGGTTTTAACATGTATATGTTTGACCATTTTGCAGAACCTGGTTATGAGTCAAATTACAATTATTGGACCTTTAAGGAAGCAACAGATGCTTTAGGTATTGGAGCTGGCGCCTATAGCTTTATTAATAGTTATCGAACTGGTACTGCAAAAGATATAGAAGGCTATATCGAAGCTGTTAATAAAGGTGAGCATTTGATCAGCGCAGTTTCTGACAAAATGAGCTTACAGGTTCGTAAAGAACGATATGTCATTTTTGCTTTTCAATATTTCACGGTTGATTTTGATACTTATCGCAAAAAATTCAATTCTGAGTTTATGGAAGATTTTGCTGAAATTGCCCAGCGTTTAGTTAATAAAGGGCTTGCAGTAATAACTGATGATTGCATTGAGTTGACTCAACTTGGTAAAGATTGGCATATGAACGTGTTTCTTGAGTTCTTCAACCCTGATTTCTGGGGCGATATGACTTCATTAGATGAGCCTAATTGGGCTATGAATATTCCAATGGTTGAGCTTGCTGCTAAACGCAGAGAATATTGGCTGGGATCAAATGATTATAAAGATATACAAGATGTGGCTTAAAGGAGTATGGCTTATGGTTAAAGAAAAATTGATACAAGCATTTAGCTTAATAAAAATTGAACCCGAGGTTTTGAATGATAACGTGGACCTAAAGAATGAGTTAGGTATGGACTCTCAGGAATTTATCGAATTGCACTGTGTTCTTGAACAGCTATTTAACAAACGCTTGCCTGATCAATTTGTAAATGAAGCAGGTACATTTGGAATGTTGTTTCGAAAATTGGAACAACTTACAGCTAAGGAGTAATGCTATGGAAAATGATTTCCAATATGGTTTTCAGGAAAAACTTGTTATAAATCAGCCCATGGACGTAGTTTATCAGGCATTGCATAAAGCTGAAGAATGGCCAAATCATCTACCTCATGTTGTTAATATCAAAATGCTTTATGACGACAGTGAGTTTCAGGAATTTTTGATGAGTGTTCAATCCACAGATAACAGCATAATTCATGTTCGTTCGATAAGACGTTGTAATAACTCAGACTACATTAGTTATTTTCAACCCAATCCCCCAGATTTTCTAAAAAATCATATGGGTTCATGGAAATTAACAAGCTTAAATGATTCTACGACAGAGGTTATAGCAACACATAAATGGAATATTAATACATTACAAGCCAAAGTGAAATTTCCTCAACCAAACGGACTGACATCAGAACAGCAAGTCGAGGCGGTTTTGCGTGAACATGCAAAATTTGCTTTGGAATGCTGGAAGCAAATTCTTGAAAAGGGGACGGTTTATGCAAATTAATGAAAGCATAATAATTCATTCTACCCTTTACCATACCTACAAAACTTTTGAAGATTTTAATTGTTGGTTGAAGGTCATGCCAGATGTTGTTGATATCTCGATCTTGTACGAAGATAGCTGCCAACAAGAATTTTCAATGACAGTTTCTCGGCCAGCGGGTAATGAAGTGATCAGGGGAGTTAGATATTACAAACCTTTTGAAAAAATTGATTTGTTTCAAACTGAACCACCGCCTGGTTTTAGAAAGATGGTTGGGGTTTGGTCTTTCGATGAGATTTTAGGTGGTGTAAGAGTCTGTGCTCAAAGAAATTATGAGTTGATACATGCTAATCAAATTAATAATGCAGAAGTTGGTGAGAAATTACGAAATTATCTAAGAAATAATCTCAATCTTTTTAAGGCCTATTTGGAAAATGGAAATTAGAACAACAGCCTTAGTAAGGGCTAAAAGGGAGCATGTAGAAGCCTCGTTCTGGGCCATAAAGCAATGGGCAGGATTTTGGGATCCTATGCAAAAAATTGATGTCGTTTATGAAGATGAGCTGCATCAAGAGGTCATTATGATTGTCGATAGAGAGGGAGATATTGAACATAATAGAACCATAAGGTTTCGAGATAAATCTACATTTTGCATAGATTTTTTCAGTCCCATACCACCGCCTATGATGACTCTTCATAAAGGGAAATGGAGGTTTGAGAAACAAGGAATGGATTGTTTGATTATTGCAGAAAGGGCATTCAGTTTGTGTATGCGTCATGACGAGAATTTAACAAGTTTTCATCAGAGATCAAAGGTTTTTAGTAAACAATTTGCCGATCGGCTGGCAAGGATATTGCAAGCATTTAAGGAAAAAATAGAGCTTGGGGGTAAGTAAATGCATGATTTTATTATTTTAGGAGCAGGTTTGGCAGGTTCCTCATTAGCAGGGCTGTTAGCTAAATCTGGCTATGATGTGGTTATATTAGATAAAGGTGACTGTCCAAATTATCATTTGCCTGAAACAACGCTTTTAGCTTCTCATCATGAAGTTTTCAAACAATTAAATATTGTTGATCAAGTCAAAATATGTCTCGATAATAAGATGTCGGCACATTTTGTAAATTATGAGGGAACACAAAAAATTACCGTAAGTCATTATTTTAATGATAATGATGCAAATTATATGAAGCCATATAGGGTTGATCGTTCAGCATTAGATCAGATGATATTACAAAAGGCTATTCAATATGGCGCCAATTATAAACCTGGCTCAGATGTTCAATTTATCAATTTGGATCAAGGTTCTTACCCTTCTGTTATTTATAAAGAACTAGGCGAAGTTAAAAGATTGGAAGCAAAATTTTTAATTGATGCGTCTGGTAAATCAGCCATTATAGCAAGTCAATTCCAGCTCAAAGAGAATATTAAACAAATCAATAATCGATTTCTCATTTTTAGCCATTTTGATCACGTTGTTTTTCGAAAAACTTTAGAAGATAAATCAGTTTATATAAGCGAGATAGAGAATGGTCATGCTTTTGTAATCCCACTTCGTGGAAACCGTTATTCGGTAGGTATTTCAATTGCTTCAGACTCGCCTATTAATCCTAAAAACTTTGAGGCTGTTTTTCATAAAACTATATCACCAATCACATGGATAAAAAATGCTGTAGAAGCAGGAGTAAGAAAGTTGCCATATCTACAAGGCATCAATCAAGAGTTTAGTTGTAAGAAGGCTTGCAGCGACAAATATCTCATTGTGGGTGAAGCGGCTGCATTTATAGATCCCCATTATTGTAATGGCATGGCTATAACGCTTGATATGGTTTTAAAAGCTTATGCGACCATTAAGCAAATGTTACCTGCTTCCGATGAGAATAAGGCAGTTATCTGTAATCAATATTCTGAAGCAATTGACGCTTTGATTCAGCATAATCGTCAAGGATTTAAAAGATGTTTAGATAAGCACTCATTGAAAATCAGCTCACAATCATTAGCAGATCCTCATGTTCCATATGGAATAACCTATTTTCTATCAATGTTATCTGAAACGGGTATCACTAAAGCTAATAATAAGAGCATATTAACTATAATGTCGAAAGTTTCTGAGGCAGAAGGTCTATGAGATTTTTTGATTTAAGCCTTGAGATTGGGCCAAATTTAAGTGAGCCTGTTCCTGTTGAAATTGATTATATTTCTCATGCTGAAGGAGCAGATATTTTAGGTAAGCCAATTGGTATTGGCAGGGAGCAATTTCCCAATGGAATGGGACTGAGTTTGGAACATGTCAAATTAACTTCGCATACAGGAACTCATGTCGATGCTCCAATTCATTACGGTCCATTATCAGAAGGCAAGCCTGCAAAATCAATTTCAGAATTACCTTTGCACTGGTTTTATAGTGATGGAGTGGTTTTGGATTGTATAGGAACTTCTGAAGATGGCGATGTTTCAAAACATGAATTGGTTTTAGCTTTAGCAAAAATATCTTATCAGTTAAAACCACTGGATATAGTATTGATCAATACTGGGGCCGATCAGCTATGGGGTAAACCTGAGTATTTCACAGATTTTCGCGGTATAAGCAAAGAAGCGACAGAATGGCTTGTTGCTCAAGGAATAAAAGTAATTGGAATAGATAGCTTTGGTTTTGATAAGCCTTTTCATCTCATGTTAAAAGCCTACCAGGCTTCTCAAGAAATAGAGCATTTATGGCCCGCACATTTTTTCGGTCGAGAAAAAGAATATTGTCAAATTGAACGTTTGGCAAATTTGAGTGAGCTTCCAATGCCATGTGGTTTTAAGGTTTGCTGTTTCCCCATTAAATTGAAAGATTGTGGAGCCGGATGGAGCCGAGTTGTGGCGATTTATAAAGGAGATGAGTAATGAAAACAGTCGCTTATGAAAGGTCAACTATTATTCAAAAAGATCAAGATACTATCAACTTATTTTTGGCGCAGACTAAAAATTTATCTTTATGGACAAAATTTTTTCAGAAAACTCACAAAGAAAAAAATAATTTCTGTAAGTTCAATACACCATTAGGAGTGGTTATCTCAACGGTGAGATTTGATGAAACAGAATCTCATACTGTTTTTACCATTCATTCAAAATTTTTAGCCAACAGAATGAAAGAAAAAGCCCAAATTGTGGTGAAGAACAGCGAGCAAGGGGCTGAAGTTAAATTTGTGTTGAATTTACCCATTATTGTTCCATTAGAAAAAATTGAAAAACAATTGCTTGTTTTAGAGCAAGAACTTCAGACATTGAAAGCAGTCATAGAGGCTAATCATGAGTAAAAAAAGAGTCGTTATTACAGGGATGGGAGTAGTGAGCCCCCTTGGTTTGTCTTTAAATGAATATTGGGAAAACTCACTTAATGGTAAATCTGGGGTAAAAAAAATTAAATTGTTTGATATTCCAGACAATATGGCATCTGTAGCTGGTATGGTAAGTGAGTTTGCTCTAGATTCAATGCGTATTGATTTACCATATTCAGAAATAGATCGTTCTACTTTATTTGCTTTGCATGCAACTAAAGAAGCGCTATCTCAAGCAAATATCAGTTATGAAGATATCAACAAATTTGGTCCAAGAATGAGTCTGGCAATTTCTTCAGCTGTTGGTCAAATTATCAGTATGGAAAGAGTTTTTAGACAACGTACAAAAAATGGTACAAAATTATTAGAACTCTCTAAGCCCTCGGAAATCTTAAATAACCCTTTTGCTTTCAATGCTGTAACAAATGAGTTGGCCCGAGCTTATAAAATTGGGGGTCGATCAATTTTGCTGCCCACAGGATGTGCTGGCGGAGTTGACGCCATAAGTTATGGAGTGCATAGCATCAGAATGGGGCATTCAGATGTGGTAGTTGCTGGAGCTACAGAGGCCCCAATTACTCCGCTTGTCGTAGCCGCTTTTAGTAAGCTTGGTGCTACTTCTACCCGGTATAATCATAATCCCGAATCAGCAAGTCGTCCATTTGATAAAGATAGAGATGGCTTTGTTTTAGCAGAGGGTTGCGGAATCTTGATTTTGGAAGAGCTGGAGCATGCTTTAAAACGAAATGCTAGAATCTATGCAGAAGTAATGGGCAGTGGTAGTGTAAATAATTACACTCATATGACAGATATTTCTCAGGATGGAATACCTATTGCCAAAGCTTCCATGCAAGCTATTGAGGAAGCAGAAATCAGTCCAGATGAAATCGATTTTATCAATGCTCATGGTTCTTCTACGCCCCAAAATGATTTAGCTGAAACTAATGCATTCCGATATATGTTCAAAAATAAATATAAAATAATTCCTGTTACTTCTAATAAATCATTGCAAGGGCATGCTTTAGCTGCATCTAATGCATTAGAAGTGATCTCCTCCGTGCTTTCAATAATGCACAATAAAATTCCACCTACAATAAATGTCGATAATCAGGATCAACGTTGTGATCTTGATGTGGTGAAAAATTACCCAAGAAATTTACCTATCAAGTATGTATTAAAAACAAGCAGCGGGTTTTCAGGAATTCACTCAAGTCTTGTTTTAAAACGAGTGGGAGGTGAATAATGAATAATAATATTGTTATTTCAGGATTAGGAGCGGCTTCACAAATAGGTGTGGCAATCGATGAGCTCAATCAAATTATTTGCCAGGGTGGCAATAGGGCCGTAGCTCAAAATATTGACATTGAGTCATTGCCACATGGTTTATCAGGTAGGCAACTAAAAAAGTTAGACCGCTTTACGGTGTTGGCTATAAGCGTAACTAAATTGGCCATGCAAGATGCTTATATTCATGTAACTGATGAAAATCGAGATAAAATAGGTTTGTTAATAGGTAATACATTTGGAGGTTGGTCATATGTAGAAAACCAGATGTATGAGCTTTGTGCCGGTAATATGTTTGCCATCAATCCATATGTTGCAACAGCATGGTTTCCAGCAGCGCCTCAAGGGGAAATCTCAATACTTGAAAAAATAGGCGGCTATAGTAAATCATTTTCTGCAGATAATTTAAGTTCTGCTTATGCTATCGAGCATGCTTATGAATTGCTCAAGACCGATAAATTGGATATTGCTCTAGCTGGCGGTAGTGAATCTCCAATCAATGCTCTGATCACCAATTCATTGATTGAGTCCGGTGATATTGGCCTCTCACAAACTTGCTCACCTGCTGAAGGTGCAGGCATGTTAGTTATCGAAAAAGCTAAGGATGCTTTAAGTAGAAATATAAAGCCCTATGCAAAAATTAATGGTTTTACTTTCGGAAGAGAGCTAAAAACGGTTGTAGCTGAAAGTCTAAATGAACATGGTTTTACTATGGATAAAATAGAAATAATAAGCTCCAGCTGTCTTGATGCTGAAAGTGATAACTTGAATAAATCAATCAAATCATTTTTGCCCATCTATGGAAAAACCTATGGGGCTGAATTTGTGCTAGATGTCATAAGTGCATGTTTATTGCTTGCCAATAATAGGATCAAAAATGCTCTTATACTAGGTCATAGTAATGATGGAAATATTATGGCTCTATCATTAAGTCAATTTAAAGATGAAGGGAATCAACATGTCTGAGATAAAGCTATTTTACTTTCCGTTTTCTTCCTGCTGTCGGAAAATTTTGATTGCACTATTTGAAAAAGGCATAGAATTCGAAGGAGTGATTATTCATTTGCCCAAAGGTGAACAAAAACAGCCATGGTTTCTTGCGATAAATCCTAATGGCAAAGTACCAGTATTGAAATACAAAGATTTCTACTTGTATGATTCTGTAGTGATTATGGAGTTTTTAGAAGATCAATTCCCTATAAAACCCTTGCTACCATCAGATCCTTTACAACGCGCTATTATAAGAAAGCATACTCAATATGCTGATCAGTATTTCTACCCGTATATTTCAGGTATTTTAGCAGAATTGAGAAAGCCCCAAGAAGAACAAAACCTAAAGGCAATTAATGTACTGCTTAAGTGCTTTTCATCAATTTTTCTTCCATATCTAGAAGAGTTAGTGGCTGTAAAAAATGGTCCATTTTTATGTGGTGAACTAAGTTTTGCTGACTTGGCTTTTGCTCCTGGATTGCTTACTTTGAAAAACTTAGTAGGTGAAAGGTTGCCACTTAATTCTGACCTTGAGGCTTGGTTAAAGGCTTTCCAAGAACTCAATTCATATAAATCTACTATTGGATATGGTATGAACACTCATGAAAAATAGGAATATAGCAGTTATTTGCCTTGTAGTGTTTATTGATCTTATAGGTTTTGGTGTGGTCATTCCGCTTTTACCATTCTATACAGCTGCATTAGGAGCTAATGGATTTTTTACTGCCAGTACACTTGCTGTTTATTCACTTATGCAGTTCATTTTTTGCCCAATTTTAGGGCGATTATCAGACAAAATTGGAAGAAAACCGGTTTTATTATTTTCTTTGATCGGATCGGTTATTTCATATTCAATTTATGGTTTAGCATTTATTTGTACCGATAATCATGAGTTTATTATGGGTCTCATTATTATTTCAAGAACATTAGCTGGAATAATGGGAGCTAATATAACTGTGGCATATGCTTATATTGCAGACAATACCGACTTGCAGTCGCGAACAGATGCTATGGGTAAAATTGGAGCAGCATTTGGTCTGGGATTTATTTTAGGTCCAGCAATAGGAGCGTTAACATGCAAATTTGGTGGTGAAGGGCCAGGGTTGTCTGCCGCCATTCTGTCTTTGACAGCCTTAATTTTGACATGTTTTTATCTTACAGATACGAAGAGAAATAAAATAATAAGCCAGGTCAAATTTTGTCGTGCCGATATCGAATATATCTTGTCAAATGCCAAATTTACTTTGATTTTATTAATATCATTTTTGTATTTCATGGCATTTGCCATGATGGAATCAATATTTAGTTATTTTGCTTATAAAAAATTTAGCCTGTCAGCAGAAGAAATTGGCAGCATTTTTGTATATTTAGGCATTATTATCGCTTTATCACAAGGCTTTTTAGTGGGAAAGATAATAAAAAAAATTAAAGAAGAATATTTGATATTTATCGGCGTGATTTTAATGTCACTATGTTTTTTTGCTATCAGTTACTGTGATGACACAAACCTGATGATTATTTTAATAGGTGGGGTGGCTCTTGCAGCAGGTTTTATTAATCCCATATTGCCAAGTTTGGTGTCAAAATATGCTAATGCGAGTTCACAAGGAATGTTTCAAGGGATTTTTCAATCTATTAATAGCTTAGCTAGAATTATAGGGCCATTATTAGCCGGTTATACTTATATTAGTCTAAGTACTGGCGCTCCATTTCTTTATGCAGGGCTCTTATTAATATTAACTTGGTTCTTGCTGATCCATTTATTAAGAATGCAATACAAACAACAAATCAACTAAAGATAAGGACTTATTATGTGGCAATTTAGTAATTCAGTAATTGTAAAAGCAGACCCTGCTATCATTTGGGAACTTTGGAAAAATATAGGAGACTGGCCAAGCTGGGATCAGGATGTAGAGGCTTGTTCACTTGATGGAGATTTTGTTGAGGGTGGAACTGGTAAGTTAAAACCTCGAGGCGGCCCTGTTGTCAATTTTGAGATAACTGAACTTGAGTCGATGAAGTCTTTTACAGATGAAGCTGTTGTACCATTTGCATTTTTGCCCTTGGCACGATTAGTTTTCAAGCATGATATAGAACGTGTCGGAACTGAATCAATAAAAGTAACTCACACGGTTGAAATAAGTGGTTGCTGCAGTTTTTTATTTGCCAAAATTATGGGGCAGCAAATTGCTCATGGTTTACCACAAACCATGCAAAACCTTGCAAGAAAGGCAGAAGCTAGAATGTTAAAAATTAAATAAGGAGATAGATATGTTAGGGGAAACGGATAGCCTGATAAATAGTAATGACAAAGAAGTCAGTGAAGTTCCAGATACATTAACGTTAAAAAAGTCATTAGCTAAAATAACTAAGATGGCGCTGCCGCTTTCGGCTTCAAGGACTGTAGCTATGATTGGCACTTTCGGAAGCAGTGTCATCTTGTCAAGAATCAGTGATAATGCTCGGGCTGCAGGAGGCCTTATAACTTCATCACAAATTTCCTGTCTCGACAGTAGCGTAGGGGCACTTCTCGCCACAGGCATTTTAGTATCAGATATTGGTGAAAATAATCTGATTCAATTAAGAAAGATATTTGCAAATAGTATAGTTTTTGCTTTGGGGCTTAGTGCGCTGAGTCTTCCATTTTTGTTAACCATGGGCAAGATTATGAATGGTCTTGGTCAAGAATCAGGTTTAACAGATATCGTGCAATCATATTATAATGGTTTTGTTATAGGAGCTCCTGCCACTCTTTTGTTGGCCGCAGCTCAGCAATTTGTTTTAGGGTTAAAGTATCCTTTGCCAGTGCTGTTAAGTATGATTGTCAACTCAGGTTTGGCCATCACTTTGTCTTATATCTTGACGAAAATGGGCCCATGGAGCTCTGATGCTTCTGAATCAGCTTTTGCAATTGGCCTAGCTAATTCAATCGCTACTATTATAACTTTTTTTGGATTTTTAGCCTATTTGGGCTTATCAAGAACTTACAAAAAAATGAATTTGTTTTCGAAACCTCAAATTAGCAAGGATGTATTAATTTCTCTGGTAAAAACTGGGGCACCAATTGGGTTTCAGATAAGCAGTGAGCTATTGGCCCTTACTTTTAGCACTATTATGGCTGGATGGAGAGGAATAGAACAGCTTCAAGCTTCACAAGCTGCTTTACAATATATGCTAGTTTTTGTGATCCCTATCATTGGCTTATCAGAGGTGGCTGGCATTTTAACCAGCGAATATGATGGTAAAAAACAATATCGAAATGGCCGTTATATCGGAAATACTTCCGTTTTAACAGGGGCTTTGGCCATGTTGCCGATACTAGCCATAAGTTTTGGTATGCCAAAAATCATGAGTCGTGCTTTTATAATAGAGCGGCCTGAAAATGATAAGGTCATTGAGATAGCCGTTAATCTTATCAAAATAAATTCTGTCGGTTTATTTTTTGACTGTATTAGAAATATTTGTGCTGGGAACTTGAGAGGCTATAAAAATCCTATTTTTCCTATGTTATCTGCATTATTGAATATGGTTGTTTTGGGCTCAGTGCTAGGCTATGTAGCCGGTTTTATTATCGGCTGGGATGCAGAAGGTATTTTTGGCGCTAGAGCATTAGGAATGTTATTAGGAGCCTGTATGGTAGGTGGTAAATGGCTTTATAGTAGTAATGCTGCTTGTTATAAAGAACATGAAAGACTTTATTCTGAAGCAACTCCTATCAGAGGATTGGGTTCTGTAAATTATGGTGCAATAGATATGCCAGAGCCAGCATAAATACAGGGTTTGCAGCTTGAATCATGAATAACCATATTTGTAGGGTTTATACCCCCTCGTAGTATTAGTGGAGCTGCAACCTTGCATGATGAGTTGTGGCTAGTATTCTGGCTTCTTGTTATAAGTTTATCTCCCATTCTATTATTGAGGCTAAAGTCGAATGGTTTTGGCATAGGCTTAAAGAATACTACATATTGATTATTACCTATTTGTTCTCCATGAGCTAAAATTTAATAGTTTAAGTTGGACTTACTTTATGAAATGCCTTAATTATATTAGTGTCTAAACAGTGCGAACCTGGGCGTCCCCTTAGAAGGCCGACGTGATATCCATTATGGGGCCGATAAGTTTGGTGCCCTGGGCAGGAGTCGAACCTGCGACCTTCCCCTTAGGAGGGGGACGCGCTATCCACTGTGCCACCAGGGCAAACCGACAGCAGTGTAACAAAAAAAATGCACAGGCTAAAGTAAAACTCTGCAAATAAAGTCTGCCAGAGCAAGTAAAAATGTCGACTTTTATGCATATAAAGTATTGACATGTTTTATAAGGACATTATAATGGCGCTTCTTCGGGTGTTTAGCTCAGCTGGGAGAGCATCGCCCTTACAAGGCGAGGGTCGTAGGTTCGATCCCTACAACACCCACCAGATTTAAAGGATGGCTTTGGCCATCCTTTTTTATTTCAACTATCGATAATTCCTTTATACTATACAAAAAGCAAATCGAGACTCTAGCATGAAAAGCGATAAAAATTTGGTATGGATTGACCTTGAGATGACAGGCCTTGATCCAACAAAAGAGCGAATTATTGAAATTGCCACCATCGTCACCGATAGCGAGCTTAATATTGTGGCAGAAGGCCCGGTGTTCGCGATTAAGCAATCAGATAGTTTGCTTGAGGCGATGGATGCATGGAATACCAAACAGCATAATGGCTCTGGGCTTGTTAAGCGCATCAAAGAGAGTGTGGTTACAGAGGCTGAGGCTGAGGCAAAAACTTTGGAGTTTTTGCGCCAATATGTGGGGGATAATGTGTCACCTATGTGTGGCAATAGCGTGTGGCAAGATCGTCGTTTTTTAAATGCCTATATGCCAGAGCTTGAGAAATTCTTTCATTATCGAATGATCGATGTGAGCACTTTAAAAGAATTAGCTAAGCGGTGGATGCCCCAAGTTTGTAAGGGTTTAAAAAAGCAAAACAAACATTTAGCCTTAGAAGATATAAAAGATTCCATCCTGGAGCTAAAACACTATCGAGAGCATTTTATTATCCAGCCGCCAGCAGCAGAGTAAAGCATGATCAGATCTGAATTAGCCAATCCTCAAGAGTATTTTAGCCAAGCAGAATGGCAAAAATTAATGGCTTTTTCTGAGGGTAAGCCAACTCCATTTGTCATGATTAATCTTGCTACCATTAAAACTAAATATCATGAGTTAACGAGCAATTTCCCTCGAGCAAAAATTTACTATGCGGTTAAAGCCAATCCTGCTAATGAAATTATTGGTTTGTTAAAAGATTTAGGCTCGCATTTTGATATAGCCTCTATTTATGAACTTGAAAAAGTTATGAATTTAGGAGTAGGGCCAGAGCGGTTGAGCTATGGCAATACCATCAAAAAAATCAAAGATGTGACAGAATTTTATAAGCGTGGTGTACGGCTGTTCGCGACTGATAGCGAGGCTGATTTGCGTAATATTGCTCAAGCGGCGCCTGGCTCTAAAGTCTATGTACGAGTATTAACGGAAGGTAGTGCGACGGCTGATTGGCCGCTCTCGCGAAAATTTGGCTGCCATGTAGAGATGGCCATCGATCTTTTGGTATTGGCCAAGCAATTAGGTTTAGAGCCTTATGGTATTTCCTTTCATGTCGGCTCTCAACAAAAAGATATTAATGTTTGGGATGCGGCGCTTGCCAAGGTGCAATATATTTTCAATTGGCTAAAAACTGAAGAAAACATTAAGCTCAAAATGATTAATATGGGCGGGGGCTTTCCGGCGCAATATTTGTCCCATATCAATGGCGTGGAGCAATATGCCAAAGAAATTTTACGGTTTTTAGGGGACGATTTTAGTGGTGAAGACATGCCCGAAATTATTTTGGAACCAGGACGCTCACTGGTTGCCGAATCTGGAGTCATTGTCACTGAAGTAGTGTTGGCCGCTCGTAAGTCTAAAAATGATTTGTATCGCTGGGTATTTACCGATATTGGTAAGTTTTCCGGCATGATTGAAACTTTGGGTGAGGCTATAAAATACCCGCTTTACTATGAAAGAACTGGGCCTGTGGAAGAGGTAGTATTAGCAGGGCCCACTTGCGATAGCGTAGATATTCTTTATGAAGACTTCAAATACCACCTGCCTTTGGAGTTAAAAGCAGGTGATAGATTGTATTGGTTGTCTACAGGTGCCTATACTACCAGTTACAGCTCGGTAGAGTTCAATGGCTTTCCACCATTACAGGCTTATTATATTTAAGTCTTAGGCCCTTCTTTAGAAGTATCCAGCAAGCTCCCGGCGCCAGCAGTTGCTTCACTTGCCGCCAGGGGGCCATGTTCTATCATAGACGCAACAATACGATAAAAACCGCATGATGGCGATAAACTAGCTCTGAAGTCAGTTAGTTGAGAGATAAGTTGAATTCGATAACTGCTCAATTTATCTCTAATTTCGGTCTCAATTATAGCTTGTAGCTCATCAGGCAAATCACTTACTAAGACCTCGGGGCTTACTTTTTTATAGTACTTTTCACATAAAACGGCTTGTTGTGAGGTAATTTTTTCTCTTGCTTGGTTTCGCAATTCAAGTTGCTCATAATAAGGTTTTAAGTCTGCCTCATATTTTTCAAGCTGGATTTGTAGTGAGGATTTAATCTTTTCTAAATCAGTTAATTTATTACAATGAAAAACTAGATTGATGCAAAAAATATCGCTTACTGATCGCTCATCGTAATGCGCACTTTTATCCCAGCCAGCTTCTGCAATCATACGTGGCTCATCTTTTAGCAATTTTTCCAGTTCAGTAATATCCGATTGAATGCGCTCAAGCCTATGTTCTAGGAGAGATTTTATGGCCAATAACTCCTTAAATTCATGCTCTAATATTTTTGATAGCGTATAAGCTTGATAATAAGCCAGCAGCAAGGGTTGTTCATGAATGTATTTAGCGGTTAATTCAATACATAATTTATAAAGGGTTGTTTTGCCTAAAGTTTTTATGTCCTCAATAAAAGCTTTCATAATCACAAGGATAGTATTCATGTGTGTAGTAATAGGTTTGCGAGCATGTTCAGTCGCTTCATTAATTCTTTTATTAAGCTTGTCACTAAGTAAACCAGAAGCAAAGCAAATATGCTTACGAGATTTCGTGATAGCGACAAGGCAGATATTAAAATTATCAGCATGTCGAGCCAATAGCATACAAAGATAATAAGCCACTGCCCGATCTAAAGAGGTAAAATAATATAATGGATGAAGCTTATCTTTTGCAGAGGTGTTGAGTTCATTAATCAATTCAGCAATATGGGCAGTGGTGAAATGCTCTTCTAAGTGCAGTTCTTGTCTAAGGTTTTGTATACGTATGCTTATTTCTCGAGTAACATCGATCAAGTGACTATCATGAGGGCGTAAAATGCCTCCAAGCGGAAGGGAAAGTCGGCTTCTCCCTTTATCTAAACCTAAGTAATGGCTTTCTAAATAATTCGTAAAAGCAGTGCGCCAACCTTTAGGTTCAATTTTTGTCAATTCCGCCAGGCTGTAATCAGCCAAATCCTTTTGTGTATTTGCTAGTAAATATTGATACGTACTTAACATGGCCATATCTCCTTATATGGGCAGTATATAATTTGGACCTTAAGAAAAGCTTAAGGCCCTAGCATTAATGTAAGTGTTGGACTATAGCTGAAGTTAAAGCGCTAATAACATTCGCTAAACCTTGAAAGAATGAACTTACTGCTATTTGGTCTGGCGGTGCCATATTTCCTCCTATAAATCGCCCCATTTTGCTTGCATTATTGCGATTGCGGCAAGTGGCGCGGTTTCAGTTCGTAAAATTCTTGGGCCTAAACTAAGTGTAATACAGTTTAATGAATGAGCCAGGTTTATTTCAGCTTCACTAAATCCACCCTCTGGGCCGATCAATAAGCTTAGTTTGGTGGTGGACTCAGGTAGACTGGTAATTTCAGGGCTATTGGGCTGCAGCATCACGCAAATACCAGCTTTCTGGTTTTCTAGGAATTTAGCAAAACTGAGTGGCTTATGGATGAGTGGAAGCACATTTCTACCACATTGCTCGCAGGCGCTAATGATGACTTTTTGCCAATGCTCAAGTTTTTTGTCCCATCGCTCTGCATCAAGTTTAACATTAGATCGTTCTGTAATTAGAGGGGTTATCTCCTTAACTCCTAATTCCACGGCCTTTTGGATTACCCAGTCCATTTTATCACCCTTGGCCAGTCCTTGTGCAAGATGGATATGTAAAGGTGATTCACGGTCAATATTTGTTTGGGTTTCAACTTTTACGCTAACGGATTTTTTCTGGATCTGAGTTAAAGTTGCAAAAAATTCAGCGCCTTTACCATCAAATAAAACGAGACTGTCACCTTCACGCATTCTTAATACATTTACAATATGGTTGCTGGCCTCACTGTCTAATTGCAAATGAGGACATATTGCGGAATTCGATTGATAAATTCGGATGGTGCGCATTAGTCTTATGCCAATTTACCGAGATGATGAAGAATTTTTTGAGTGGGCTCTAATTTATTCATAGTATAAAAATGTAAGCCTGGTGCCCCATTTTCAATGAGTGTTTCTGCTAAATAGCTTACGACCTCAGTGCCAAAGGCCTCAATGGATTCCTTGTCTTCCTTAGAGTCATAGTAAGCTAAACGCTGGCGGATCCAGCGTGGAATTTCGGCTCCACAACTATCAGAAAAACGCGCAATTTGTTTGTAATTAGTAATTGGCATAATTCCAGGAATAATAGGGACGTCAACTTGGTGGCGCTGACATGCTTCAATAAAATAAAAATAGGCATCAGGATTAAAAAAATACTGAGTAAAAGCCAAATTGCAGCCTTTTTTTACTTTATTGACAAAGTTTAGTACATCGTGTTCAGGATCAAGCGCCTGGGGATGATATTCAGGATAAGCACCCACGGCGATGTTAAAATAGTCTTTAGTTTCTTTTCGGATGAATTCGACTAAATCTGAGGCGTAATGAAAATCACCAATATCCATCATTCCCGATGGGATATCGCCGCGTAACACCACTAAGTGAGTTAAGCCTTGTTTTTGAAAAATGTTTAACTGCTCTAGCATTTCTTTACGGCTAAAGCCGATGCAGGATAAATGTGCCGCTACTGCACAATGGGTCTGATCTTTTATCAGCTGCACTGTTTCCAAGGTTTTTGTACGGGTGGATCCACCAGCACCGAAGGTTACGGTAAATAAATCCGGTTGGTATTCTGATTGTAATGTTTGAGCTAATTCAACTAAATGTTGAGCAGCTTCATCAGATTTAGGAGGGAAAAACTCAAAGCTTAAATGCAGGTTTTCGCTCATGTTTTTCCCTCAATTAATTAGTAACGGTAATGATCTGGTTTATATGGGCCATCCACTGATACACCCAAATAATCAGCTTGCTCTTTGCTAAGTTTGGTCAATTTCACGCCGATACGTTCCAGGTGTAAATGTGCCACTTTTTCATCTAAATGTTTTGGCAATATATACACTTTATTTTCATAATTTGAATGATGGTTCCAAATTTCAATTTGTGCTAACACTTGGTTGGTAAAGGAGTTGGACATTACAAAACTTGGATGGCCTTTTGCACAACCTAGGTTTGCTAAGCGGCCTTTTGCTAATACAATAATGCGTTTGCCATCTGGGAAAATTACGTGATCTACTTGAGGTTTGATCTCTTCCCACTGGTATTTTTGTAAGGACGCGATATCAATTTCAATATCGAAGTGGCCCACATTGCAAACGATAGCCTGATTTTTCATTTTAACCATATGATCGTGATTGATCACATGTTTATTGCCGGTCGTCGTAACAAACAAATCACCCATGCCACAGACATCGTCCATAGTAACTACTCTATAGCCTTCCATAGCGGCTTGCATGGCGTTGATTGGATCAATTTCAGTAATCATCACGGTGGCGCCAAGGCCTCTTAAGGCTTGGGCACAACCTTTGCCAACGTCGCCATAGCCTAATACCACTGCAACTTTACCTGCAATCATCACATCGGTGGCACGTTTAACCGCATCGATAAAAGATTCACGCATGCCGTAAAGATTGTCAAATTTAGACTTGGTGACAGAGTCATTAACATTGATTGCAGGCATCTTAAGTTCGCCTTTTTTCGCCATTTCATACAAGCGATGCACACCAGTGGTGGTCTCTTCAGTGACGCCACGGATATCCTTTAACAGCTCTGGATATTTGTCGTGGATCATTAAGGTCAAATCACCGCCATCATCCAATAATATATTGGGACGCCAGCCATTAGGGCCCTCAATAGTTTGTTCGATGCACCATTCATATTCAGCTTCGGTTTCACCTTTCCAGGCAAAAACTGGGATATCCTTGACAGCGATAGCTGCTGCGGCTGGATCATGGGAAGAGTATATGTTACAAGAAGACCAGCGGACCTCTGCCCCAAGCTCTATCAGTGTTTCAATTAAAACGGCAGTTTGCACAGTCATATGCAAGCAGCCAGCAATGCGTGCACCTTTTAACGGCTTAGATTGACCAAATTCTTTACGTAAGCTCATTAAGCCTGGCATTTCGGTCTCAGCAATATTGATTTCTTTGCGGCCTAAACTGGCTAAGTTAATATCGGCAACTTTATAATCTTTCATAATGGCTCTCCTTATAACTTCGCGGCTTGGCGAAGTTGATCAGCTTTATCAGTTTTTTCCCAGGTGAAGTTATCTTCTTCACGGCCAAAGTGTCCATAAGCTGCTGTAGCTTGATAAATCGGACGCAATAAATTCAATTGGCGAGTAATGCCATGGGGGCGTAGGTCAAAGTGTTCACGAACTAATTGCACAATTTTTTCATCACTAATGTGCCCAGTGCCAAAGGTTTCAATAAATATAGAAGTCGGTTGGGCCACACCAATAGCATAGGAAATTTGAATTTCGCATTTATCAGCTAAGCCTGCTGCCACAATATTTTTTGCTACATAACGACCCATATAAGCCGCTGAGCGGTCTACTTTAGATGGGTCTTTGCCTGAGAATGCACCGCCTCCATGGCGTGCAGCTCCACCATATGAATCTACAATAATCTTACGGCCAGTCAAGCCACAGTCACCTTGTGGGCCCCCAATGACAAAGCGTCCGGTTGGGTTGATAAAATATTGGGTATCTTTGCTTAACCATTCGACAGGAATTACAGGCTTAATGATTTCTTCAATGACTGCCTCTTTTAATGTGTTGTAATCAATGTCTTCTGAGTGTTGAGTCGAAATAACAATGGCATCTACGCCAACAGGTTTATTATCCACATAGCGGAAAGTAACTTGGCTTTTGGCATCAGGGCGCAACCATGTTAATTCACCTGCTTTACGTAAAAAGGCTTGGCGCTTCATTAAGCGATGAGCATAAGTAATAGGGGCTGGCATAAAAACATCTGTTTCATTAGTTGCATAGCCAAACATTAAGCCTTGGTCACCGGCGCCCTGGTCTTCATTTACTCTATCAACACCACGAGCAATGTCAGGTGATTGTTTGCCAATTGCATTCAATACTGAACAGGAGTGTCCATCAAATCCCATGTCAGCATGATTGTAGCCAATTTCAAGAATTACTTTGCGAACTAACTCTTCAATATCTACCCAAGCGCTGGTAGTAATTTCACCAGCCACCAAGGCCATGCCAGTTTTAACTAAAGTTTCGCAGGCTACGCGAGCATGAATATCTTGTTTTAAGATGGCATCTAAAATGGCATCGGAAATTTGGTCGGCCACTTTATCTGGATGGCCCTCTGATACTGATTCGGAGGTGAATAAATAGCTATTCGTCATGTTAATCCCTTTGCGTTAATATTTTAAATTGGCGGCATTATACAGTAATCAAATCAAAATTTCATTATGAAGAATAGGGGGAGAAAAGAAACTTATTTTAGAATTGTTTTAGTGATATTATGCAGTCAAATAATGCTTAAGGTTGTTAAGGACAGTGCATGGCCTATGGAAAAGGTTTTACCAATTACTTTAAGGTATTAAATCAATTTACTGTAGCGGGGCCACCTATGCTTAATTGGCATGAGTCGCTCTATTTAACAGCCCAAGAGTTAGCCGAGTCGACTAATCCCTATGTTAAGCTATTTTTCCTTGAAGCGGGGGCAAGTGCTGTTGTCCCGACGACTAATATTGTGGTGGCAAATTTAGCATCAGAACCAAAGCCAATAAATCATTTTTTAGTTGATGCTGTAGCGCGGCCCCAAATCAAAATTAATGGCAGATACGTAATTGATATGTTGAGAGATAGTATTGATGGTGCTGAACTAGGTCCAAAGATGGGCAGCAATCTCATGGATTTAACTAAAGAGCAGGTGAAGGCTTGTTTGGCTGCCTCATTAGGAAATGAAGCAGCTTTAATCATATTAGACTCTTGGCATCAGAATTTTTATACCATTTGCCACGGCTTTTTACTCAGATACGAGACTGCCATAGGAGGCTTGATCTCTTCCCATCATTTTAATCAGCCCGCTTTTATTACTACGAATTTCTATTGCCATGATGATAAGTTAATGGCTCAAACGGTGTCCTATGTAATAGGTGCAAGAAATACAGATCTGCATGTTAGCATGCAAGAACCTTTTCCTCTGTATGGAAAAGTTATAGCGAATATGCAATATGACTCGGTAAAAAAAGAATTTATATTGCTGAATTATGAATTTTATGGGATGCACAAAAAGTATCTACAGCATATGGCAATGGTTAGTGCTAGTGAGAAAGTAGCTGAGCTTTGGGGTTTAAATCAAGTTGGATTGCCTGTATCTGATTATCAAATTTTACGTCTGCAAGCGGTAGAAGCATTTATCGTAGAAATTATAAAAACAGAAAGTATCGGATATGAAATTCCTCTTCATGTAAGCACTAAAATCATGGATTTTATTAATACTTTCTACTTAAGTTTTAAGTCTGATGTCGCTGAAATTGGTTTGTCAATGCAGGAGCATATCGATTACTGCTACACTATTATAGCCGCTTGTAAGGCTGAGAGATCAGAAGCAGACAAATGGCATGCTCAGATTATTAGTTGCTATTTGCAGCATGTTTTTATTAGTTTTATTGCCATGTGTGAAAACAAAGACTTGGTAGCCATAAACCAAGAGCTTACAGCAAGGCTAAGTTTATTGGACCATCTTAACTATCTGGCAAAAGGTAATGAAGATTGCCATTTATTTCTTCGGGCCTGTCTTATTAATTATGAGCTAAGCAATGAAGTGCAGAGTGGATTGACGGAATTTTTAAATTTTGGCTTATTGGCGAGCTCATTAACTGAAATAACCAATGAATCTGCTCACGTTAGAGATATGCCTGAATTACGAAAGACTCAATTCAATTTATCCCTTAAGTTCGATAGCATGGGCTCTGTGAAATCTACTCGTTTTCAACAATGGTATGATTGGCTAACTATGGCTAAGTGTTTATTTCAGGGTAATCCTCATGCTATGTTAGAGTTGTTATATAGTATTGTGAGCAAGCTTGCTCATTACCCTATCGAATTAATGTTAATTGAACAGCAAAGCTTTGTATTAGGAACTATTCTATCAGCTTGGCAATTTCCAATATCCGCACTTCTGTCATGGTCACATTATGCTGAATTTCATACCTTGATTACTAATTTAGTATCGGCGTTAGAAAGACGTTTAGTTAATTTCTTAAAAACACGCTATGAGGAAGGGCCTACTTTCGAGAAAGTTATGACTGTATTTTCCATCATTAGGGAGCAGTTGCAAGAGAGAACTCTTGAATCAATAAAGACTACTTATTCACCAAAAGGAAGTGGCGCAGGTTCATCCCTGGCCTCTGAAGAGGACCTTTTTTTATTGTTTGATCCTTATTACTTATTGTGGTTGGAAATTCATATCCTTTCACCTGGCATTGATCTAGCCGAATACAAACACATAGCTGAGCTCACACTTAACCACCGAATGGAAGCGACGATGTTCTCGCCCGAAAGTATTTTTTATAGAGGCCATAATCCTACAAACTTTGATGAATCTCTGAAAGCATTGTCTAAAATTATAGACGATCGATCCAAGCGAAGCCCATCTTTACTTGGAACTCCAACTAGCCGCACCCTAAGCTCTAAAATCATTTATACTCCACGAGCCAAGTTGGGGCCATTTATGGGGCATGCTTATTTAATGACGGCCCCAAAGCATAAGCAAATAGCTCCAGGCCCCGGCATAAGCTATGGTTAAACCCCTTGGAGTAAATAAATAATTTCAGTCTTTAGTGAATCATGCTAAAATTTGGCTGATTTTAGCCCTAATTGGAGCAATAATGACCTCACGCAAACAACTTGCAAACGCTATTCGATTTCTTAGTATGGATGCTGTCCAACAAGCTAATTCAGGACATCCAGGAATGCCTATGGGTATGGCAGATATTGCTGAAGTATTATGGAATGATTTTTTAAGGCATAACCCTGCAAACCCTAAATGGTTAAACCGAGATCGTTTTATTTTATCCAATGGTCATGGTTCGATGCTGCATTATAGCTTGTTGCATCTATCTGGCTATGATTTACCCATTGAGCAGATTAGACAATTTCGCCAATTGCATAGCCAAACTCCAGGGCATCCTGAATATGGGTATACGGCAGGTATAGAAACCACTACAGGCCCATTGGGTCAAGGTTTAGCTAATGCTGTGGGTATGGCCTTAGCTGAAAAGATTTTAGCTTCGCAATTTAATCAAGCAAGTAATGAGATTATTAACCATCATACTTATGTATTTTTAGGCGATGGCTGTTTGATGGAAGGTGTTTCGCATGAGGCATGTTCATTAGCCGGCACGCTAGGTTTAGGCAAACTAATTGCTTTTTGGGATGATAATGGTATTTCCATTGATGGCGAAGTGGAAGGATGGTTTACTGATAATACACCAAAGCGTTTTGAAGCTTACGGTTGGCAGGTTATTGCCAATGTAGATGGTCATAATCCCGAATCCATCAAACAGGCAATATTGCAGGCCCGATCTAATCTTAATCAGCCCTCTTTAATTTGTTGCAAAACTACCATCGGATTTGGCTCCCCTAATAAAGCCGGCACCGAGGCTACTCATGGTGCACCTTTGGGCGCAGATGAAATTGCGGCTACTCGTAAAGCTTTAGGTTGGGAATACCCCGCCTTTGAAATACCCAGCGAAATTAAACAAGCATGGGATGCGCGTGAGCGCGGGCAAAGATTTGAGAAAGAATGGCTAGATAATTTTGAGCGTTATCAAAATGAAGTCCCAGAGCTCGCGCAAGAATTATGGCGCCGTATTCATGGCGATTTACCTAAAGATTGGCTTGAATTTGCTTCAAATTGGTTACAGGAAGTCAATGCGCAAGCGGCCACTATTGCCACACGTAAAGCCTCGCAAGATGCTTTAAATAAAATTGGCCCTGTGTTGCCTGAATTGTTAGGGGGTTCAGCAGATTTAGCGGGTTCGAATCTAACCATGTGGAAAGGCTCAAAACCCGTTAGCGCCAAAGATGCCAATGGCAATTATATTTATTATGGGGTGCGTGAGTTTGGAATGTCTGCAATCGCCAATGGCCTAGCTCTGCATGGCGGATTCATTCCTTATTCCGGCACATTCTTGGTGTTCTCAGATTATGCTCGAAATGCCTTAAGAATGGCAGCATTAATGAAGCAGCGTAATATATTCGTCTACACCCATGACTCTATTGGTTTAGGAGAAGATGGCCCTACTCACCAGCCTGTAGAACACTTAGCCAGTTTGCGGTTAATTCCCAATATGTCTTTGTGGCGGCCGTGTGATGCAGTAGAGACGGCAGCTGCCTGGACTGACGCACTTGAGCGACGTTATGGTCCTACTTGCCTAATATTTTCAAGACAGAATTTGCCTCATCAACCTCGGGATGAAAAAAAATTACTGAATATCAAAAAAGGCGGCTATATTTTAAAAGACTGTGATTCACCAGAGCTAATATTGTTAGCAACTGGCTCAGAAGTCGATTTAGCTATGAAAGCGGCAGAAGCTCTTAATGAACAAAATCATAGGGTAAGAGTAGTTTCGATGCCATGTGCTGATGTATTTATAGCTCAAGACCATAACTATCGCCAACAGGTCCTTCCTTCTGACGTGCCTGTAATTGCTATTGAAGCAGGTGTGAGCAATTTTTGGTATGCTTTTGTTGGGGAAAAAGGTCGAGTTATTGGTTTAGACCGATTTGGAGAATCAGCACCAGCTGGGGCTTTGTTTGAATATTTTGGATTTAGTCTAAAGCATGTGCTAGAAACTGCTAAAAGTGTTTTAGCCAAAGCTTAGTTTAATAGAGGAGAATTACATGACAATTCGAGTTGCAATTAATGGATATGGTCGCATCGGTCGCAATATTTTACGTGCCCTATACCAAGGCCCAGAAAATCGTCGTAAAAACATTCAGGTCGTGGCAATAAATGACCTGGGAGAGTTAAGTATTCACGCACATTTAACTCAATATGATACGGTTCATGGTCGTTTCCCAGGCGAAGTTAAAGCAGAAGGCGATAACTTAGTGGTAAATGGCGATAAAATTCGCTATGTCTCTGTTAAAGACCCAAGTCAGTTGCCATGGAAAGATTTGAATGTCGATGTGGTTTTTGAGTGTACTGGCTTATTTACGAGCAAAGACAAAGCAGCAGGCCACCTCGTTGCTGGCGCCAAAAAAGTAGTGATTTCAGCTCCGGGTGGAAAGGACGTCGATGCAACCATTGTTTATGGCGTAAACCATAAAATTTTGAAAAAAGATTTCACGGTAATTTCTAATGCCTCTTGTACCACTAACTGCTTGGCACCACTTGTTAAGCCATTACAAGAAGCTTTAGGGATAGAGAAAGGTTTGATGACGACTATTCATGCCTATACCAATGATCAAAAATTAACAGACGTTTATCACAGCGATGTTTATCGGGCTCGTGCAGCGACTATGTCCATGATCCCAACTAAAACTGGGGCTGCAGCTGCGATCGGCTTAGTGTTGCCAGAGCTTGATGGCGTATTGGATGGCTTTGCTATGCGGGTGCCATGCATTAATGTTTCCGTAGTTGATTTGAGCTTTGTAGCGAAACGTAGTACCACTGTAGATGAAGTGAATAGCATTTTGAAAAAAGCGTCTGAGGGCGAGTTAAAAAACATTTTGGCTTATAACACATTGCCATTGGTTTCTATGGACTTTAATGGCAATACTCATTCCTCAATATTTGATTCTACTCAAACTAAAGTATCGGGCAATTTAGTTAAAGTATTGTCCTGGTATGATAATGAATGGGGCTTTTCCAACCGCATGCTTGATACCACAATTTATTGGTTAAGCTAAATTCAGGTGAGCAAATTTTTGGTGTAAGGACAATTAAATACTTATTTGGAGCCATCAAGCTTTATGTTATAAAAAACCTTACGCCACAAAAGTGCTTAATTCAAATAGCTTACAGGAATTAGATAAAAGGTAAGTAAATAAGATGACTATACTCACGATGCAAGATGTGGACCTTCGCAATAAACGCGTGTTAATTCGCGAAGATTTCAATGTGCCGATCAAAGATCATGAACTTGTGAATGACACTCGAATTCGAGCCGCTATCCCAACTATACGTCAGGCTTTAGCCGCTGGTGCAGCTGTAATTTTAATGTCACATTTAGGGCGGCCAGAAGAAGGGCAGTTTGATCCTGAAGCGTCGCTTTGGCCAGTGGGTAATTATCTATCAACCGTATTGGGCCAACCTGTTAAATTGATTGAGAATTGGCATCAGGGAATTGATATTAAGCCTGGCGAAGTGGTGATGTGTGAAAATGTGCGTTTTACTGTAGGCGAAAATGCTAATGATGAAACGTTAGCTCGAAAAATGGCTTCTTTATGTGATGTATTCGTGATGGATGCATTTGGGACTGCACATCGTGCCCAAGCTTCAACTTATGGTGTAGCAAAATATGCCCCAATTGCTTGCGCAGGCCCACTGCTCATGGCTGAACTTGAGGCATTAGGTAGAGCTATGGCTCAACCCGCTAAGCCTTTATTGGCCATAGTGGGCGGATCTAAAGTGTCGACTAAACTTACTATTTTACAGTCCCTGTTAACTAAAGTAGATCAACTAATAGTGGGGGGAGGCATCGCCAACACTTTCCTAGCTGCAGCAGGTTACTCGGTTGGTGCTTCACTTTATGAGCCTGACTTAGTAGATGAAGCAAAATCTTTACTTAATGCCATGAATAAAAAAGGTGGGAAAATTCCATTGCCTACTGACGTCAAAGTGGCAAAAGAATTTTCAGAACATGCTAAAGCTGTGGTAAAAAAAGTTAAAGATATCGAGCCAGATGATATGATTTTGGATATTGGCCCAGATTCAGCAAGCGCCTTGACCAAATTGATAAATAAGGCTGGTACCATTGTGTGGAATGGCCCTGTGGGCGTATTTGAATTTCCCGATTTTGCTGAGGGCACTGAAAAAATTGCCCAGGCTATTGCTAGTAGTAAAGCTTTTACCATAGCAGGAGGCGGTGATACTTTAGCGGCAATTGAGCAATTTCGCATTGCGGATAAATTATCTTATATTTCTACAGGTGGTGGGGCATTTTTGGAGTTTTTAGAAGGCAAAACCTTGCCCGCTGTGGCCATTTTGCTTGAACGTGCAGCTGAAATAAAAGGACCGGATAATGAGACGAACTAAAATTTTAGCGACCTTGGGCCCAGCATCGGAAGACCCAGAAATATTGCGAAAAATGATCCAAGCCGGCCTTAATGCAGTGCGTTGTAACTTCTCTCATGGCACCGCAGAAGACCATGCTAACCGAGTGGCTTTAGTCAGAAAAATTGCGGCAGAAGAAGGCAAAACGGTCGGAATTTTAGCGGACCTTCAAGGCCCTAAGATTCGAGTCGCAAAATTCAAAAATAAGTTTATTACCTTGTCTGAAGGCCAGGAATTTATTTTAGATGCTGATTTAGATAAAGATTCCGGGGATGAATATCAGGTTGGGATTGATTATAAAGCTTTGCCACAAGACGTGGTAATGGATGATATTTTATTACTCGATGATGGCAAAATTGTGTTCAAAGTGAAGAAGGTAGAAGGCAATAGGGTCTTTTGTGAAGTGGTGGATGGCGGGGTGCTTTCCAATAACAAAGGCATTAATAAGCTGGGTGGCGGACTTACCGCGCCAGCCTTAACTGAGAAAGATAAGCGAGATATCATTACCGCCGCTGCTTTGAAAGTGGATTATGTGGCGGTTTCATTCCCTCGCAGTGCCGCAGATATGAATGAAGCCCGCGAATTATTGCTTAAACAAGGCTCCAGTGCAGGTTTAATTGCTAAAATAGAACGAACTGAAGCTGTTCGCGATATCGATGACATTATCAAAGCCTCAGAAGGGGTTATGGTGGCTCGTGGGGACTTAGCCGTAGAAATCGGTGAAGAATATGTTCCAGGGGTACAAAAGCAGCTTATTCAGCGCTCTCGAGAATTAGACCGGATCGTCATTACGGCAACCCAAATGATGGAATCTATGATTGAGAATTCTTCCCCCACTCGGGCAGAAGTATCCGATGTAGCTAATGCCGTATTGGATGGAACCGATGCTGTTATGTTGTCAGCAGAAACCGCGTCGGGCAAGCATCCAGTAAAGGTGATTAAGGCCATGGATAGAATTTGTCGAGCGGCGGAAGAGAACCCCTCCGTTCGTCAATCTAAGCATCGAGTAGAATGTTATTTTGATCGAGTGGATGAGGCCATTGCCATGGCTAGTATGTATGTGGCTAACCATTTAGACGTTAAAGCTATCCTAGCCTTAACAGAATCGGGTAGTACGCCTTTATGGATGTCCCGAATCAAATCTCATTTACCTATTTATGCGCTAACTCGCAATCATGAAACCATGGGCAAAGTGACATTGTTTAGAGGAGTTGAGCCCGTAGAGTTTGATTCCACTAAAATGCCTAAAGATGAAGTAAACCTTGCTGCTATTAAAGAGTTATTAACTCGTAAAGTAGTCGATAATGATGATCTGGTTCTGTTAAGCTCGGGGGACCACATGGGCGAACATGGAGGGACTAATCAATTGAAAATATTAAAAGTGACAGGCAATCTAAGCAACTAAGTGGTTTTAGATGACAGCATTCTCGATTTAATCGAGATCCCAAACTCAGACAGGAAAATATTATGGCACTTATTTCATTGAGACAAATGCTCGATCATGCTGCAGAACATGGCTATGGCGTGCCTGCATTCAATGTCAATAACTTGGAACAAATCCGCGCAGTTATGGAAGCTGCTTCTTTGGTCAATAGTCCAGTGATTGTGCAAGCTTCAGCAGGTGCCCGTAAATATGCCGGCGCATCTTTTATCAGACATTTGGTGTTGGCAGCCTTAGAAGAATACCCTGAGCTTCCAGTGGTTATGCACCAAGACCATGGTGCCTCACCTGATGTATGCCAGCGTTCCATTCAGTTAGGTTTTAGTTCAGTGATGATGGATGGCTCATTAATGGAAGATGCTAAAACCCCATCTAGCTTTGAATACAATGTCCAAACCACTCGTTTAGCGGTCAAGATGGCCCATGCTTGCGGCGTTTCCGTTGAAGGTGAGTTAGGTTGCCTAGGCTCGTTGGAAACCGGCATGGCAGGGAAAGAAGATGGCTCTGGAGCGGAGTGTAAATTGTCACATGAACAGCTGTTAACTGACCCAGATGAGGCTGCACGTTTTGTAAAAGAAACGGAAGTGGATGCATTAGCTATTGCCATTGGAACTAGCCATGGTGCCTATAAATTCACGAAACCCCCAACAGGCGATACATTATCCATTGCTAGAATTAAAGAAATCCATAAACGTATTCCTGATACCCACTTGGTCATGCATGGTTCTTCTTCGGTGCCACAAGACTGGCTTAAAATTATTGATCAATATGGCGGTGACATTGGGGAGACTTATGGTGTTCCGGTTGAGGAAATTCAGCAAGGTATCAAGTATGGAGTGCGCAAAATCAATATTGATACCGATTTAAGGATGGCTGCAACTGGGGCCATTCGTCGTTTTTTTGCAGAGCATCCTAAAGAGTTTGATCCTCGTCATTATAATAAAGCCGCTAAAGAAGCGATGCGTGATATTTGTAAGGCGCGTTATGAAGCTTTTGGTTGTGCTGGACAAGCGGCCAAAATTAAACCCATCTCACTTGAAAAAATGTTTGAACGCTATGCTAAGGGTGAGTTAAAGCCAAGAGTTTCATAGCTTATTTCCTGTCACAAATCTGCTATAGCATTCACCTTGCGCTCACGATTAGGTACGTAGGTGAAATAAGTAGTTCATATAGAGTGCTGTTTGTGGCAGCACTTACTCATCTGTTATCTTTTTAGTCGACATTCCTACCAAGAAATCTTTCATGGTAGGTTTTTGTACCTCACGACGCAAAGGACGAATTCTTATACAGCCATTGAAAAATATAGAATGATCAGGAAATTCTAAATCTTTTTCTATGACCAATTCATTGACTAGTTTAGTAAAACGAGGATCTTCCTTTGGAATCGAGGAGATATCTCGGCTTAACCCATCTCCGCCTTGAGGATGGAAGAACTCAAATTCCACTGAATTCATGGTGTTATACAAAATTGTGTCATTAAGCGGGAAAGGAAATTTATTTTCCAATACCTGCTCTTTGAAGTCTAAAATTAACTTTTTAATAATTATCATTTCATCAATCGTACGGTTGGCATTGCTACGCTGTGGGATAGGATGAAAGAAAGTATGTTTATGTAAAGAGTAGTAAATTGGATTTACGCCATCATAATGCTGTGGCCGCATAAATATTGGTAAGTAGTAGCGGATCCTATACACATTCAAAAATACATCAGTCAGTGCTCTAATTGGGCCTACCGAGTCATCAAGTGCAGGAGCAAAGCCAGGGGCTTCACGCATGGATAATTTTATTAAATGCTTAACTACCTCAATTATGAAAGGGGTATTTCTAATGCTAGGCGGCAGGTTTTCGGTAAATATTGACCAAACCAAATCGTACATGGCCTGGTTTCTAGCAAATGCTGTATAATCCCAAGCTCGTTTAAACAAGGAGTACTTAAGATCAGGATGTGTGCTTAATAGGTCAATGGCTTCTTTTGAGAAGATTATTATTTCACTGTACCATTCCGAATCAAAATCACTGGAATTCGCAATGGCATTAAATAAATCCCATTGTTCAGTAAATGTTTTAGGGCATAAATACTGGCTGTCGATATGATATGCCTTTGCCAGGCGTTCATTGTATTGACCATGAGAAATTTTTGGCAGCAATAGTAGGGAGCGCGCTCCAGAAGTTGAGGAATGCGCATTATGCATAATATGCGAGGTTTGATTAGAGTCAAATATACTGTTTAATGAAAAAATAGTTCCCGGAGTAATGACTCTTAAAGGAATAATATGCGAGGGTAACCTTATAAATGACTCAATAGTATTGTGAGTCATAATGCTCACTGGGATGCCAGACCATGGGTAGTCTAGCAATTGTTTGATGTCATTCGAAATACCATCAGATTTGAAATTAACGCTTTTTCCATCAACCGTAAACCAAAGGCTATCTATTTTTTCAATATCTGTGCCGTATGGGAATCTCGCGCGAACAAACTTAAGCCGTTCATTACCAGCGTATTGTTCAATGATTTGACCGACATCAGGGCTTAAAGCTAAAATCTTTTCCCTTATTTCAGGCCAAAGCACGATTTCCATGGTGTACTTAGACATCTTTGCTCTCTAGAGTACTATCAAATTTATAGATGCACCTACTACTCATGAGTAGTGTAGCAGTTTGTAGTAAATTCGCTTGCATAAGTTTATGGCAATTACATTTGTACTTTATCAGGTTTGCAACTTAGCGCAACCTCACGGCTTAGTCAAAGTTTGATCAGTACTTAATAAGCTTTTTAAGGCTGTAAAAGTAAAGTCGACTGTTGGAAAATTTCAGTATCAATTTGGCTTACAAGTTGCGATAAATTAAAGGCAGCAAATTGTGAATAAACCCTAAAGCCAAAGAGTTCAGGGGCGTCGATTTTATCGGGTCTAGTTTTAAGGAGCATATAGGCCCAAGTAATAGAATTAAATTCCGGCCTGAATCGAATACTTAAGGATTTGCAGCGATATCGCAAGAGTTCACTATCAGTAATTTCTAGGTATTTTTCAGTAACTTCAGTGGTAAGCTGATTTAGTCGATTTAAAGTGGAAGATTTTTCACTCGGACTATAGGTATTCCATTCAATAACTTCTGTGGCGAACCGATGACAGCCTCGACACACATCATCGCCGTAAACTGTAGAACAAATCCCAATGCAAGGGGTTTCAAGATTTTTAAATGACATAAATCAACCTTTTTCAGCCAGGTATTGATTTGTTAGCAAATTAAGCTTGTTATCAATTATACATGGCGATTTTTACTATCCAAATGCGAAGCTTGGCAGTGGCATCATTAATTTCTATAGCTTGAAATGCACAATACCCATAAAGCATGCCTTATGGGTATTGTGGAATAGAATAACTAATTTGTCGAGATTAGATCTCGTTTCTGGAAGCTGGATTTTGGTCTGCCTGACCGTGGTTACCAAAGAAGGTGGTGCTGTTGGCTTTAGTAACTGTAATATCCACACTGTTAGCTAAGATGCGGTCAACTTCACTCACAAAAGGCTTTTTAGCTGCCAGGGTTGCGGCAATTTGGCCTTGAAGTAATGTCATTTCTGCTGCGTAAATCAGTGCATCTACAGCTTTAGGGTCAATCAGTTTCATGTTAGCTTTCCTTGTCTTAATTTTTTTAACCCATAATCTCGTCTAAATCTTCTTTCACATCTTCTGCTATATATTGCAAGATGTCACGATATTTTTCCATAATTTTTAAGGTTTCTTCGTAACTCTTGCCTTCAGCCATTTGCTCTTTTATCGCAACCAATATATTCTTGCGAAACAGTCTTAATTGCAATTCTTTTTGTTGCAATTGCTTCTCTTTTTCTAAAAGCTGCAGCTCTTTGCCTTTCAGCGCTTGGCCAAAAGCTTTTAACTTTTCCAGTTTGTCGCTGAGCTGGTCAGTCGAATCCAAGCTAAACAGCTGATTTTTCATGCTTTTTTCCCGTATAGCACTGGCATTAAGCACCTTGTTTATCTCACTATTGCTATAAACTTAAGTACATAATGCCATTTTTTTCAATCGTTGTCCAGTTGAAAGCTGGCATTTTTCATATAAATTATAGTCGGTTTTTAGTAATTTTTTGTAAGATTTTAACCTTTCTTGAATAATCTTTCTTTTTCACGTTGCCAGTCTTTGTCTTTTTCAGTGGCGCGTTTGTCATGCATCTGTTTACCTTTAACTAGCGCAATTTCAACTTTTGCATTACGGCCTTTCCAATACAAGCTTAAAGGGACAATGGTATAGCCTTTTTGTTCAACCTTGCCCAGTAAGCGATTGATTTCTTTTTGGTTAAGTAAAAGCTTTCTAGAACGAGTCGGTTCGGCAATGACATGGGTTGAAGCGGCGGCTAATGGCGTAATGTGAGCGTTAAGCAATACTGGCGCACCTTTATGGAAAATCACATAGCTATCGCCAATCTGGGCCCTGCCATCTCGCAAGCTTTTGACTTCCCAACCTTGCAGCATAAGCCCAGCCTCGAATTTTTCTTCGATAAAATAATCATGCCTAGCTTTGCGGTTGACAGCAATGGTTGTGGATTGGTTAGCATTACTCATATAATTAGCTTCAATTTCTTGTAGAATGATTATCTTATAACAATTTTGAGCAAATGTAATGGAACGAATCGAAAGAACTGCAATAGTGCCCTATTCTGCCGAAAGAGTATATCAATTAGTCAGTGATATTGAGCGCTATCCAGAATTTTTACCCTGGTGCAAATCCTCTACCATCCACAGCAAGACTGAAGAGTGGGTGGAGGCGAGCTTAGAGTTGTCAAAAGGGGCAATCAGTAAAAGCTTTACCACTCGCAATCATCTTATACCTAATCGTGAAATGGAAATGCATTTGGTCACGGGACCATTTAAACACTTATACGGTATTTGGAAGTTTGAACCTCTAAGTGACCAAGCTTGTAAAGTGAGTGTTTGCTTAGAGTTTAGTTTTTCCAGTAAATTGTTAGAAATGGCTATAGGTCCAGTGTTTCAACATATGGCGAACACCTTATTGGACGCTTTTATCGTAAGAGCTAAGCAGATGAGTCAGGCATGATAAACATTGAAGTTGCTTATGCTTTACCTGACAAGCAATGGCTTGTTGCCTTGAAGGTCCCAGTTGGCACCACAGCTTTGGAGGCTATCAAGCTATCCAATATATTGCAGTTATGTCCTGAAATTGACCTGTCTCAACTTAAAGTCGGCATATTTAGTAAATTTATAGCGCTAGATACAGTTTTACAAGACCATGACAGGATTGAGATCTACCGGCCCCTGATCATTGATCCTATGCTAAAGCGCATCATCCGGGCTAAAAAAGATTAGGGCGAGCTATAAGTAGAATATTGAATGCCGGCTGGTGGAGGGTAGTCTCCGGCAATTTGGGCCAATTTGCCGTTCTTGAAAGTAATAATCAGTTTATTTTCAGCCATTGGCAAATGATTTTCTTCATTAGTATAGACGTAATACCAATTATTTGGCTGGGTGGAGTCTTTCAAATTAGGAGTCCCTAAAATGTATTCTACCTGTTGCTTAGTCATACCAGGTTTTAGTTTTTGAATCATGGCCGAGGTAATATCATTACCTTGCTGAATTTGCATTTGATAAGGTTTGAACCATGCGCAACCACTGAGTCCAATGGCTAAGCAAAGCAATAAAGAAGTGCGTATCAGGGCCATAAATGAAATCCTATGTTCAATCATCTTGAGTTTGTAATATCATATAGGATTATTTTTCAGCTAACAAATACTATTCAAGGCGTAATGCATGGCAGATAAAACCGATCTTAAAAATGCGGGACTAAAAGTAACCCTCCCTCGCATGAAAATTTTGCATATGCTCGAGCACACCAAATCTCGCCATTTAAGTGCCGAAGATATTCATCGCCAGCTTGCTGAGAGTGGTGAAGACATTGGTCTTGCTACCGTATATCGGGTTTTAGCTCAATTTGAAGCGGCGGGCTTGATTAAGCGACACCGATTCAGTGAAGACCATTCCCTGTTTGAATTGGACACAGGGGACCACCACAACCATATAGTTTGCGTCAAATGTAATAAAGTAGAAGAGTTTTATGATGAAGCCATCGAAAAAAGAGAGCTTGAAGTTGCGCAAAAGAAAGGCTATCTCGTTACTGATTACAGTTTATACATCTACGGCATCTGTGCTGGTTGTAACGCAAACTAAGGAGATTGTATGTTTCCCTCTGTCATGCCTTTAGCGGCCCGTCTTCGCCCAAGAAGCCTAGTGGAATATTTTGGTCAATCCCATTTAGTTGGAAGCAATCGGATTTTAGCTGAATGTGTCAATCATGGCGTGATCCACTCTATGATTTTATGGGGGCCACCTGGAACCGGTAAAACCACCCTGGCTCGTTTGCTGGCGCAATCCATTCAGGCTGAAATCGAAGAAATCTCGGCGGTAATGGCTGGGGTTAAAGAAATTCGTCAAGTGGTAGAACGAGCAGAAAGTCGGCAGAGGCTAGGCCAAAAAACCGTTTTATTTGTCGATGAAGTGCATCGATTTAATAAGTCACAACAAGATGCTTTTTTGCCCTATATTGAACAAGGTCTATTTAGCTTTATTGGTGCCACAACTGAAAACCCTTCTTTTGAGTTGAATAACGCCTTATTATCACGGGTGCGAGTCCATGTGTTAAAAGCCCTTACCGAAGAAGAGCTATTAAAAATTATGGAAATGGCGCTGATTGATAAAGAACGGGGCTTGGGCCAATATAAAATCGATTTTCCCACGGAACTTCGTCAACAGTTAGCTGAGGCCGCAAGCGGTGATGCTAGACGCTTGTTAAATTGGCTTGAATCATTGGTTGAGATGGCTGATGAAAAAGATGGGGTGAGATGCATTAACAGCCAAGCCTTGCGAGAAGTATTAGGCTCAGCCATGCCCGTTTATGATAAGGGTGGCGAAGCCTTTTACGATATTATTTCAGCTTTGCATAAGTCTATTCGAGGCTCAAATCCTGATGCCGCCTTGTATTGGCTTTGTCGCATGCTGGTAGGGGGCTGTGATCCTTTATATATTGCTAGGCGCTTAGTAAGAGTCGCCTCTGAAGACATCGGTAATGCTGATCCACGAGCTTTGGAATTAACTTTAAATGCCTGGGATGTTCAAGAGCGGTTAGGCTCCCCAGAAGGTGAGTTGGCTTTGGCCCAGTGTGTACTTTATTTGGCTAGCGCAGCAAAAAGCAATGCAGCCTATTTAGCGTATAAGCAAGCGATTGAGGAGGCTAAAAAATCACAGCTTGCCGAGATTCCCATACACCTTCGTAATGCGCCTACTAAATTGATGAAGCAGCTGGGCTATGGCAAAGCCTATCGTTATGCCCATGATGAACCCTATGCTTATGCCGCAGGCGAAGTATATTTGCCAGAAAATGTGAAAGGTGGGTATTATCATCCCACCGATCGCGGTTTAGAAAAACAAATTCAAGAAAAACTGAACTTTCTGAAAACTCTTGATAAGCAGTCCTAGTCTATAGGCCTGCTTCACGGTCTGCAGTTGGCATGGCCGGGCTTGCAAGATTTAAAGCCATTAATTCAAGTGCTAGGCCACCTGGACTGCCTGCTGCTATATGAAGTGCATTCATTGTACTTTTCTTAGGAGTAGAGAAAGGACGCAATCCAATAACAAGAGCAGTTCGTGGCGCGGCTGCAGACACCATAGTATCATCTAGGCCTGGAGTACGACTAGCGGAAGCAGAGGCCATAGTAATTTCTGAGCTAGGGCTTGGTGCTGTTTTTTCTTCTGTGCGACGTCTTTTTGCTTCAAGTGCACGTTTATCATTATCATTATTTTCTTCGTCTCTAGCAATAGGTGCTGGAGTGGCTGCAGAAGCGGGCATAGTTTGAGACTCAATAGCGCCTCTTTTGCGCTTAGCGCCAACGCCAGAGACTAAACCTGCGGGCGCAGCTAAAATACCAGCATCGGTGGATTGAGTTGAAGGGTTTGATGCACCAACTAGGGCGAGTCTACTAAACATTATTGCACTCCTTGCAATGTTAAATTTAAGGTTTCCTACCTAAAGTTGTAAATATATTATCAAAAAATATATAAAAAATCAAGCAATGATTATAAATATTTTATGGAGAAATACTAAAAAAAGACCAATTAAAACAACGGGATATATTGGATATTGGGAAAATAGTTATTTATTTGGTTTAACTGCGACTTTAAAAATAATAATTTAAGGTTAGGGCCGGCATCTTGGGTAAAATAGACCGGGATGCCATCGCTTCTAAGTTGCCATACTTTTTGCATGGCGGCTAAAGTCTCTTGGTTAGAATATAATACGGGCGGCCAGCTAGATAGCATGGTGGCATGCATGGAAAGGGCATTATGTTCTGCAGTTTGACCAAGTAAAGAAAAATTTTGCTCATGGATCGCAGTTTTAACCGCTAAAAGATCATGCGCGACTTGTTTTGGCCAGCTTTGAAATAAGCTTGAGGTTTCAACTGTGCGTTGCATCGCATCTCGTGAACTTATGGATTTTTCTGACTCAGTGAATATAAGTAGGCCAATAGATAAATCCGCCCAGGTTGAATGTAAAGGCTGTCCATGACTATCCATGCCATTTGCTTGCGTTCCCATTTGCCATTCAACAAAGCCGTTCCAAATAGAACGGCAAGCGCTTCCACTGCCAAGTCTTGCTAATATAGACAGCTCAGTTTCTGATAAATTCCAAGCATATAGTTGATCCAGAGCTTTGACTAAGGCGGCAAAGCCAGAGGCTGATGAGGCTAAACCTGCAGCAATCGGCACCGTACTTATCGTATCAATTTTGTAAAATAGCTTAGGGGAGCGAAATAAATCTAAAAACTGGTTTAAGCGTTTGGCAAATTTGCTGTTTACATCCACTACACTTCCATTGAGTAAGTATTCATCCTGCCCGCTCAGACTTATACTGACTGAGGTAGTCGTTCCTTTATTTCCTAGAGCAACGGATAAACTTGAGGTCAATGGCAGATTCAATGTTTGCTCACGCTTACCCCAATATTTAACTAAGGCAATATTGCTGGGGGCAAAGCTTTTTGCTTGTACCAAAGTTGGATGATGAGATTTTCCTGCCAGAATCTGATTAACGATATCTGCTTTAGTTAGAGCCATGGGATACACCTTGAGTTGATATTTCGATGGCGATTTGTTTGATGCCACATTTTACTTCATAATCAGTTCTTGGGAAAATCTGAGGTTCCATCGAGCCTAAGCCTATTACACAATCACCTAAACCTGAGCCTGAAATTTTTGCCGCTAGGATTCCGGATTGCTGTTCCAAGCCTTCGATAATATGTTGCAAAATAGCATTATTCACCCCAAGCTGCGTCATTATGGCTTGGTTGGCCCTTAAGCATACAGCCAATTGAGTCCAGTCCTGAGCATTGATAGCCATTATGGCCGATACGACTTGATGTTCAATTTGGTTAAAATATTCATCGAAGTTTTTAGGCTCAAGCTTACGCTTTGACTCGACAATTTCAATAACGTGTTTAGTGGGCAGTTTACTCCCTGAATACACAGCGCATAGCGGTGGGTTATTTGTTAACTTTTTAAGCATTAGGGGTTCTGAGCGATAAGCAATCGTGCCGCCTAATACTGAGGCTGCCACATCAGCACCTGAACCCATGCCTTGCACCTCACGAACTACTTTTCTAGCATGCAGCACTAATTCTGTAGGCTCAAGTGAGAGACCTAAGCATTGTCTTAATACACTAAGAGTGGCCACTGTAACGGCAGCAGATGAGCCAAAGCCAATTTGCTCAGAAAATTCTGACTGAATTTCAATATGACAGCCACTTGGCAATTGTGATTTTAACGAGACTAAGCAAGCGGTGATAAATTGAAATGGCTTAGCTATTTCAAGACTATCTATAGTGGTCGCTAAATGTCCGAGTGATGAGTCTATAATAATATCGCGATTAGGCAAGATCGAAAGTTTGACATGAACGCGCTGGTTCACAGCACAGACTAAGGCCAGTTTATGCTGCAATACAGCATGCTCGCCCATTAGCATTAGGGTGGCGGGGGCTGAAGCTTGGTAAATCACCCTAAATTCTCAAGTAAATATATAGACCATGCAAAGCTTGCGTGATGCAGGTAAGCATCGGAATTTAAAGCGACAGTATTCCCCTGTACAAGCTTATGTTTGAACATTGCATAAATCCTATTAAATAAAGCTAAACCTCTAATCAAGCGGGTAATTTCAGCATGAAATAATGTCAATTGCAATATTTTACATCAAGGCGCTAATTGCTAAATTCGATTATAGCTTAGCATTATCTCAATGCCATTTTGACTAATAAAATAGCAGATTAGTAAATGGATTATACTAAACGTACGCCGCTAGACTCAGGTTGAAGAATTTCAACTTGGTAACCATGCTTTTTAGCGATAGCTTCACTAGTATCGCCAATTACCATTACAATCCCTGCAGATTCTCCTTTTATCGCACCGGCGCCACATACTTTTGCCGCCATGCCATTTTGTTCCAACTCTTCAATTAGGCTTTGGATATTTTTAGGAACCACACCCAAGTGGCATAATAGTCGATGGTTATCCCTAACGGCATGTTTAAATTGCTCAAGATTATTGTCTCGCATCGCTTTATCCATGCGTTGAGTCACTTCAAGGAACTGACTGCGCAAAGCCTCTGATTGCAATAAGCTTGTAGTATGTTTAACACATTCACCCGTGCTGCTCATAGGAGAGCCTGTATTAATAATTTTTAGCGCAAAGGTTGGGAGAGGGCGTGATTCTGATTGACCATTTTGAAAATAATGACAGCCGCCATGCGAACATATATATAAATCTAAGCCACTGGACTTCCCATGCTGCAAATTTTCAGCGGCCAAGTTTAATGCCTGCAAATCTTGTAAATTACCATCGCGTTGTAAGAAATGGGCTAAGGCATAGTTGGTGCTCACAATCGCAGCAGCCGAAGAGCCCATGCCACAACCTGTTGGAATAGATGAATGAGTATGAATATTAAGGCCTTGTTTCGGGTCAAGTTCAAATTTATCTATCAAATTTGAGGTAGTGTATTCAACTAGCTCGAAAGGTTTTTTTAATACCTCTCTAATACCTTTTTCTCCCCGCAAAAAAGCATTATAGCTATTATGCAGTCGACTTTTTAACTGGCGTAAGGCTTTTAAAGTGCGCTGACGTTTATGCGGTAGATTGACCAAATCAAACAAGACATGTGGCATGCTATGAGTGCTTACCGTGGTGTCTGAATAGCGATTAACGGCAATGGCTATGGCTGGGCAGCCATGAACGACGGCATGCTCGCCAGATAAAATAAGTTTTGCTGGGGCGCGAGCAGTAACAGATTTCATGACTTCTTGACGGCCTTATAAATACGCTTATGTTGAGAAATGCTGGCTAAACGATAGTTGCCGGTTTCATTTTGTGGCATGTTTAAGGTACTGCCATCGGTTGGATAGGGGAAGTTATAAAAATTTTCGTATTCCTCAGCAGATAATGCTTCGCGGTTTTCGATAACTTGATGATGGTAGTGGGTGTGCAAATGCTTCTGGTAATCTTTTTGCACTATGCCGCTAAAGAATTCACCGATGCAGCCTGAGCCATAGCTATAAAAACCAATACGTTGACCGCTTAAATCAGCAGGATGATGTTCAAGTAAAGAAATTAAGCCAATATAAAGTGAAGCGGTATAGCAGTTCCCCACCACTTTACCATAACGTAAGGTATAACCTAATAAGTCTTCGAGTTCTTCATTCGTTGGACGGTGTAATCCATTGAGCAAGGCTAATTTTTGATGAGCTTTTTCTGCCAAACGTGGGAATGGAATATGGTAAATAAAATGCTGATGGTCAGCGTAACCCCGCTTACTTTTATCTTGATAATCAAGCCAAGCTTCTCGTAAGGCTTTTAAATACAAATCGATAGAATGTTTGCCATCCACTAAGGCTTCATTGCGATAATTAGGCCGCCAAAAGTCCATAGCATCTTCTGCATACACACCGCTTTCGGCTTCAATTTCTACTAGTCGTGGATTAGCTGAGAGTAATAAAGCCACCGCGCCGCCACCTTGAGAAGATTCGCCAGAGGTATTTAAGCCATAGCGAGCAATGTCTGCGGCAATTAATAGAATTTTTTGTTCAGGATGTTGATGGATCATCGCCAAAGCCATGTGAAGGCCTGCGGTGGCACTATAGCAAGCCTGTTTTAATTCTACAGTCCGGCAATGGGGTGATAGTTTTAGTAAGTGATGAACAAATAAACCAGCCGCTTTGGATTGATCAATGCCGCTTTCGGTAGCGAACAACAACATAGAGATACTATTAAGATCTATGCCTTGCAACACTTGCTGTGCTGCATTAGCAGCTAGAGTAACGATATCTTCATCAGGAGGGGATACCGCCATTTTATGTTGGCCTAGACCAACATAAAATTTATCGACTTCTGCGCCACGAGCTTCAGCCAAAGTACGAAGGTCTAAGTAATATTGTGAGCTGAAGAAGGCCGCTGAATCGATGCCTACTTTTATCATAATTTATTCCTACTTTTCGCGATGGGATTTTACAAAAGAGTCGCATCGCGATATCTCCTCTTTTGCTACCTTGCCTAGAATCATTTAGGCTTAGGGTCCTAATTGGAATGGGGTGGCAGCTTTTTGGCTTGGTCCCCCGCGCGCTCAAAAACCATATGGCTACGGGTTAATTCTCCAGGATTAACTTGAGCGGCCAATAATGAAAGTTCGCCACATAATACGGTAGCGGCGATGATCATTGCAAGCCGTTGGCTATTAATTCCAGTAGCACGTTGTTCAAGGCAGCCTAACTGTTTTAAATTTTCACGCACAAATTCTAAATGTTTGCCATTGCCAATGCTGCCGACAATAATATTGGGGAGATTAACCGTAAAATATAGGGCGTCATCACGTACTTCACAGTGAACTAGGCCTTGTGAACCTTCAATGATATTAGCAGCATCTTGTCCAGTGGCGAGATAGCTTGCCAGTAAAATATTGGCAAAATGGGCATTGGCTGAGCGAAGGCTTCCTGCAAGTAATCCGCCAATTAAGTTCTTTTTGATATGTAAGTTCACCAAGGCTTCCGGCGAGCTGCGTAAATGCTTTTCACATACTTCTCGCGGAATAGTCAGTTCAGCAATCACATTTTTGCCTCGACCTAAAATACCATTGATTGCAGAGGCCTTTTTATCGGTACAAATATTACCTGAGATTGAAACGTATTTGAGTTCGCTGTGGTGTTCAAGCAGGTAGTTTAACAAAGCATCAGCCGCTTTGGTTGTCATATTGTGGCCTGCCGCATCACCAGTATGAAATAAAAAACGGATATACAACAAATTCGCTACTTGTTGACTATGGACCTGTTTTAATTTGGCAAATCGGCTGGTGCCTGCGACTACCTTATCAAAATCTGCCCGATGGTTCTCAAGTTGACTTGCTACTTTGGCAACATAACTTACGTCAGGCCCCTCTAAAATCACTGAGCGGGTCATGCCATCATTGATAAGCGTGGTGGTAATACCGCCAGCAAATCGTGAGACTTTAGCGCCTCGATTTGTCGATGGCCATAATGTGGTTTCATAAGTTGCAAGGGGAACTTTAATATCCTGTTCTTGGCCATCAATGATAATACGAATGGGGCCTACATTTTGAACAGGGATGGGAGCAAATTCTGAATTCACAGTCTGACCTATTTAGTAAGAGTAGAATGGTGCATGAGCCAATACACGGCAAGTCCAAATAAGCCCATGAGTAAAGTAGTAAGGACCCAAGCATATCCTGGAATAATAAGAGTTGAAATATTACGTTTATTTAAAGCCCCAATATCTTTTGCGACTCCACTAGCAAAAATAAAATGCAGCAAAATGATCAGTAAAAAGATTACGCTATGGATACTGCTAATGGTTTGGCTAAACATCCCTAAAAAATCAAACATAATCAGCTCCTAAAATGAGGCATTACCTGGCACGCGGGGGAATGGGATGACATCGCGCACGTTATTAATACCCGTGATATAGCTTACCAAGCGTTCAAAGCCCATACCAAAACCAGCATGAGGCACTGATCCAAATCTGCGTAGATCACGATACCAAGAGTAATCTTCTGGATTCATGCCTACTTCTTTGATGCGAGCATCTAGAATATCTAAGCGCTCTTCACGCTGACTACCACCGATTAGTTCCCCAATACCAGGCACTAAAACATCCATAGCAGCTACGGTTTTACCATCATCATTTAAGCGCATGTAAAAGGCTTTGATTTCTTTGGGGTAGTTTTTTAACACCACTGGACCATTAACTTTTTTCTCGCACAGATAGCGCTCATGTTCTGATTGTAAGTCCAGGCCCCATTTAACTGGATATTGGAAGGTCTCACCGGATTGCTCAAGAATGGTAATGGCTTCGGAATAGTCCATATGAGTGAAACTGGATTGCGCCAACTTTTGAACTCGCTCCAAGCAGGTTTTATCGACCCATTGATTAAAAAACGCCATGTCATCAGCGCGTTCTTCAAGCACGGCTTTGGCCACATATTTTAGTAATTTTTCTGCTAAAGCCGCATCGTCTTCTAAATTGGCAAAAGCAATTTCAGGCTCAATCATCCAAAATTCTGCTAAATGTCGGCTGGTATTGGAGTTTTCAGCACGGAAAGTTGGGCCAAAGGTATATACTTTAGATAAGGCTAAGCAATAGGATTCGACGTTTAATTGGCCTGATACAGTGAGGAAGGCTTCTTTGCCAAAAAAGTCTTGTGAGAAATCAATTTTACCTTCAGAGGTTTTGGGCAAATTCATCATATCCAAAGTGGACACTCGGAACATTTCACCCGCTCCTTCACAGTCACTGGCTGTAATTATAGGAGTGTGGATCCAAAAATAGCCGTTTTCATGAAAGAAGCGATGAATGGCTTGGGCTAAACAATCACGAACTCGAGCTTTGGCGCCAATAATATTGGTGCGAGGGCGTAAGTGCGCATACTCACGCAAATGTTCCATCGAATGACGTTTGGGTGACATGGGGTAGGTATCCGGGTCTTCAACCCAGCCCAACACTTCGATTTTATTGGCTTGAATTTCTACCACTTGGCCACTGCCTTGAGAAGCTACAAGCTTTCCAGTAACGATAACGGAGCAATCTTTGGTGAGTCTTAAAACTTCAGTCTCATAGTTAGCTAAGCTGCTAGGCACTACCGCTTGGATGCCTTCAAAGCATGATCCATCATGGACGGTAACAAATGAAATACCAGCCTTAGAATCACGGCGAGTGCGCACCCAACCTTTAACAGTGACGTCAGTCCCTGGTTGGTGCTTTAATAATGCTGCAATGGGTAGATAGGTCATAATTGCCTCAAACCAATAAAATTGGCGCTTAGTATACCAGCGAATTATAAAAAAATCAGGTGGTAAAATAAGATAATGAAACCCCCAAGCTTAAATGCATGCTTTTGCCATTCAGTGATTAGCGTGAGCTAAGTCACAGAATCCAACAACAATAAAGGCTGGATTCTGTGATCTGCTTTGCAGTATCAGAATAACGCTAAAAGGGGGCTGGCATATACTAACCTAAGGTATCATATCACCTTAGACAAGCTCAGGGCGAACGATTTAAGTTGAGCCACAGGATCCAAGCCATTGATAAGCTTTAAGACCAAGGGCTGCAACTAATTAGGTCAAATGGGTGGCATATATAAACGAGAAGATGTAAATCAGTCCAAACACAATCGGTAAGGCCACTTCCATGCTTTTGAGCGGTTTGTAGGGATTGTCTTTCGCACCTTTACGTTCCGCTTGCATGGATGGGCTTGAAGGCATACGCTTTTCAAGCTCAATAATTACTTTGTTACGAGCTGAAGTGACTCGTCTAAAATATTGCACTAAACGCCACCAGGCATAACATAAAACTAATAAGCCTAGTAATGGGAACAGTAAAAAGCCCACGCGATGTACTTCTTGTTGATGGCTTAAGGTAATACCTAGCACACTTAACACGATAGCATGGCAGGTTAAAAAGTAGGTGTTTGCCAAGTTACGTCTTGCGCTAATTCTGTCAGTCATCTCTACATAAAGTTTGTACTGTTCTACCAGTAATAGATGATATGTTTCGTTGTTAAAGGATTCAGTGTCGTTATTGTTCCACAACTCATCAGTTAGTTCGGTATTGTCTTCTCTCATTTTGAGTCCATTGTTTTTACGTTGTCGATAGCTAGTTTAACACAAATTTCGCCTAAGCCCAGTTTTTGATCGGCAGAAAATCATTATAGAGCGAAGCCTCTTCAGAACCTGGATCAGGTTGCCAGTTATAATTCCAATGTACCTGTGAAGGCAGTGACATTAAAATGGATTCTGTACGGCCGCCAGATTGAATGCCAAATAAGGTACCGCGATCATACAATAAATTAAATTCAACATAGCGTCCACGCCTGTATAATTGAAAATCCCGATGCTTTTGAGTATATGGGGTATCTTTGCGCTTAGCCAGAATTGGGTTATAAGCATCTTGGAAGGCTTGGCCAATGCTTTGAATAAATTTAAAACTATCCTCTAAGTTTAACTCATTGAAGTCATCAAAAAATAAGCCGCCTATACCACGGGCTTCATTACGGTGTTTTAGATAAAAGTATTCATCGCACCACGCTTTGAAGCGAGGGTACAACTCTTTACCAAAAGGCTCGCAGGCAGCTTTAGCAGTTTGGTGCCAATGTACACAGTCTTCAACAAAGCCATAGTATGGTGTTAGATCAAAGCCACCACCAAACCACCAGATGGGAGAAAGATTAGGAGCTTCTGCGATTAAAAACCGGGTATTAAAATGCGCCGTTGGCACAAAGGGATTTTTAGGGTGGATGACTACAGATACCCCCATGGCCTTAAAGGACCGGCCTGCAAGCTCTGGTCTTATAGCGCTTGCGCTTGGAGGCAGGCTTGAGCCCGATACATGAGAAAAATTAACTCCGCCTTTTTCGATTACCTTACCATTTTCAAGCACTCGGGTAATGCCACCACCCGTCATGCTTGAGCTGATATTTGCTGGCTTATCCCAGGCGTCGGTGAGAAATTGAGCACTTGGTTCATGTGCCTGCAATTTGTCACATATTTGGTTTTGTAAGGTAGTGAAGTAATTCTGAGCTTGAGTAATAAAATCATGCATGACAGTGAACTTCGAGTCAGTTTTTAGTATAGTAGCGCCTACTATATCAAACTAATAGGCTAGCTGCTATGAAGTTAGAACATGACACTCTGCAAAATTTTATATTTGATAATCATCCAGTTAGAGGCGAAATGGTCCGGTTGGATACTACATTTCAAACTATCCTGGGGCAGCATTACTACCCAGCAGTGATCCGCCAATTATTAGCTGAAGCTTTACTAGCGGTGAGTATGCTTTATGGCATTTCAAAAAATCAAGGCAAATTGACTTTACAATTTCAGGGTAATGCTGCGCTAAAATTATTATCTGTACGCTGTACCCATGACTATCATTTACGTGGCGTGGTGCAATGGGATGAAGATATTAGCACTCCTGAATCTTTGGCTGAGGCCTTAGGAAAGGGGGCGCTAATGCTAACCTTTGAGCCTAAAGATAAAGGCCAGCGTTATCAAAGCGTGGTTGAAGTAACAGGTCACTCGATTGCAAAAGCGATTGAAGATTACTTTGCACAATCTGAGCAGCTTGCAACTCGCATGTTATTAGCCGTTGATGATAAACATGCGGCTGGACTTATGTTACAGCAACTACCGTCCGAAGACTCTGAAGCGAGAGCTGAAAGTTGGAACCATGTGCTTGTTTTAGCTGAAAGCTTAACTCCTGAAGAATTATTGAACTTGGATAATAATACTTTGCTGCACCGCTTATACCATCAAGAGGTGGTTAGAGTATTTACTCCACATGCGGTGCAATTTGGCTGCAGCTGTTCAGTATATAGAATGGAAAATGCCATCATTGGGCTTGGTAAAGAAGATGCTATGAAGATTCTAGAGGACCGTGACAGCATCGATGTGACCTGTGAATTTTGCAATCATCACTACGAATTTGATCGAGTCGATGTAGAAAGTTTATTCAAACCAGGAAGCCAGCGCCCAGGTTCTGATACTAGGCACTGATTTCTCTATTTCACTCAAGGTAGAAGGGCTCAAGCCTTACACCTTCGGTTTTGGCAAAATCTGCTGGGCTTTGGCCCATCTACGCATGCTAACTACGCTTAGAGTGATATAGACTAGGCTCGCTAGTAGAAATAACGAAGTTATGATTAAGCTTGTATAGTAAATACCATGCCAAACTGAGCTGCCATTTTCGAGTGCTTGACTTAATAAAGCTCCATTAGCGATGGCTAATATTATCCAAATCAGCAGTAAGCCAGTAAAGCGTCGGCAGTAAGAAAGCAGAAGGCTTTGCCAGGCCGCAACGATATCAGGCTGTGCATGAGGGTATTTTCCTGGGTTAATCCGTGAAGCTTTAACCCAGAAAAGTAATAATAGTAAACAGCAAACAATGACTAGCATTAGTAATTAGACCCCATACTGTTAATCAATGCTGCCAATTTACTTTGTGCTGGCATTCCCATTGAAATTTTGGCTGAGCCATTAGCATTTTTGTATAAAATTACCGGAGTGACGGTAAGCTGGCTTTGAACCATAAATTGCATATTTTTATTAAACTTATCTTTAACTGCGGCAGAAGGAGCTTTTACTGGAGCAATTCCACCTTCTTCAATTGCAGCATTAAAGTTCTGTTCGTTCTTTTGCAGAGCTTGTACTGGATTTTGCGCGCTTAAAATAGCATAGGCTTTGCCCGCACTACTGGCTTTTAAGAAACCAACTGGGATCCAGCGTACAGCTAATTGGCCTGAGGCAATTTGAGGTTGAAGCAGCGCATAAAGTTGATGGCAGTAAATGCAGTTTGGGTCAATCATAATATAAGCTTTATGAGGCGCTGAAGCTGAGCCTTGTTCAATATAGCTTGCCGAATTAATATGGCTGTAGGCATTATTTACCGCAATTGGAGCGACGTATTTTTCAAAGTCCATTTGGTTAACGTTATTGCCATTTTTATCAATGATAATGCCTGAAACTAAATATTGTCCTTCACGATCAGTGTAAATCACACCTTGTTGCGCGTTTGGCCCAGTGCTTTGTATCACATAGCCTTCTAAGTCTCCTAGAGAGTTAAAATTGCTTACTATGGTCACATTCCCTTGGGTCATTTTTTCAATCAAAAGTTTACCAGCCTCAACATTTGGTCTTTGCTGGATTGCATAAATAGCAACAGTTCCCGCCACGCCTACTACAAATGCAGCAAGGATGGATAAGATGGTTTTATTTTTTGTCATGGAGTTATCCTTTTAGCTTTATAGCGATTATTTTCGATTAGGAGTAGCAGAAATCAATTCAATTTTAAAGGTTAGCGCTTGATTTGGCCCTATAACAGGGGGCGCATTAGTGCCATAGGCAAGTTCAGGCGAAATGTACACCATCCAAGTCGAACCTACTGGCATTTTTTCTAAAGCTTTTTGCCAGCCTGGAATCACTTGATCAATTTTAAAAGAAATAGGTTGGTTACGTTGGTACGAGCTATCGAAAACGGTGCCATTTGGAAGGGTGCCTTCATAGTTTACAGTAACACTATCATGAGCATTTGGAGTCTTACCTTTGCCGGCAGTAATCACTTGATAATATAAGCCTGGTTCTAATTGCTTCACACCTGGTTGGCTTGCGATTTTTTGCAGATAAGCTTGGCTTGCGGTTAAATTTTGAGCTGCGGTACTTGCTTGTTTTTGAGCTAACTGTTCCATCATTTGCTGTTGATAGTTTTGCATAGTGGACTGCATGTCAGCTTGTGACATTGCCGGTTGCTTACCATTTAATCCAGCATCTAAACCATCACTGAAGGCTGAAGCATTAATAGCGATATGTTGAGTTTTGAAGTTATTGCCGACATCATAACCAATAGAGTAGCTTACTTTATCCATCTGGGTTTTTAAATCAGAACCAAATAAGGCATAAGCTGAGCCTACGCACGCGATAGCAACCGCTGCACTTACGCCAGCAATAATAAGTTTCTTCATAAGTAATATCCTTTGGTGAGTAAAAGTGATAGATGATAATATGAGGATCAGTTCACGAAAGTCAACCATATCCAATAGAGGAAGAAAGATGCGAGTGGTTTCATTTAATGCAAATGGTATACGTTCCGCGGCTAAGAAAGGTTTTTTTGATTGGGTCTGGGGGCAAAATGTTGATGTGTTATGTATTCAAGAAACTAAAGCTCAAGAATCTCAATTAGATGAGAAGCAGTTCCATCAAGCTGATTTCCATCGATATTTTTTTGATGCCCATAAGCCAGGTTATAGTGGGGTGGCAATTTATACTAGACAAAAACCAGACCAAGTTCATAAAGGTTTGGGTTTTGATATTGCCGATACGGAAGGCAGATATATTCAAGCTGACTTTGGATCATTGAGTGTTGTCTCATTGTATTTACCCTCTGGATCTAGTGGAGAAGAACGCCAAAAAGTGAAATTTCGCTTTATGGAGCTATATGAAAAAATCTTGCGTCAACAAGCTCTAGATGGAAGACAGTATATTTTATGTGGTGACTGGAATATTGTGCATAAAGAAATTGACATTAAAAATTTCAAAAGCAATCAGAAAAGCTCAGGTTGTTTGCCAGAAGAGCGGGCCTGGGTCGATATGCTAGTCACTCAAGCAGGCTGGGTAGATGCTTTTCGTGTCATAAACCATGAGCCCGAGCAATACACCTGGTGGTCGATGCGAAGCCGTGCCTGGGATAAAAATGTCGGCTGGCGAATTGATTATCAGATGGTGACTGAAAACCTAAAATCGGCTATTCAGCATGTTGAGATTTATCGAGGCCAGAAATTTTCAGATCATGCCCCATTGATCGTGGATTATAATGTGAAATAGCAGACTTGTAGTTTGTACTGGTTTCATAATGAGGCTTTCCTTACTTTTGTTATCGCCACAAAAGTAGGCAAAAATGCTAGCCCGCCGTCGTTCTGATACTGCGAAGCAGGCATCAGAATCCAGGCCTTATGCTTTTTATGGGTTCTGTGACTTAGCTCAGGCTAATCACCATGGCAAATCTTTGACTGACTGAATCCCTAAAGCTTGCTTTTGCAAGGTAATCAGTTCTTGGATTCCGGCCTTACCTAAGGCTAGCATGCTGTGTAATTCGGTATCGGTAAATGCAGCCTTTTCAGCCGTGCCTTGAATTTCAATAATGCCGCCATGTTCGTTCATGACTATATTCATATCGGTATCCGCATTAGAATCTTCAGCATAGTCTAAATCTAATACAGGCTGTCCTTTGTATATTCCTACCGAAACTGAGGCGACTAGATGGGTTAATGGATGGGGGATTTTAAGTGTGGGCTTGATTAGGTTGCGTTGTTTTAATTTACCCAAGCAATCGGCTAGAGCGACACAGGCCCCAGTGATAGAAGCCGTTCTTGTGCCGCCATCTGCTTGAATCACATCACAATCCAAGGTGATGGTGTATTCTGGTAAAAAGCTTAAATTCACCGCTGAGCGTAAGGCCCTGCCGATTAGGCGCTGTATTTCTAGAGTGCGGCCACCTTGCTTGCCATTGGCAGCTTCTCGCATAGTGCGGTCCCCAGTGGCGCGAGGCAACATACCGTATTCAGCCGTAAGCCATGCTTGCCCTTTGCCTTTTAAAAACCGCGGCACACCTTCCACGAGGCTAGCGTTACATAATACCTTGGTGTCACCAAAACAGACTAAGACAGAGCCCTCAGCATGCTTAGTATAGTTTCGCTCGATTTTAATATCGCGTAATTGGGAGTTCTGGCGTTTACTAGGGCGCATATTTTTCCATCAGTCGTGTTTTTTTAAGGCTGTAGTATAATGCTTTCCATTTACGCATGCTATGGGGTATTAAGGTGAATGATAAAGAAGGGCTATTAACAGGTTGGCAACCCGCAAGCAAAGCCATAGCCAGTATAATGCCATTTAACTTGCATGATTGGTTACTTGAAGCCAAAGCCATTACTCCAATGTTGCAAATGCATTTTACCGATTGGGAATTACAAGTATTTAGCCAAAAATGGCAACAGCTTTTATCTGATGAGTTAGCGCCTTTAATGACTGATGACCCACAGGCATGGGTCAGAGAAATTTTTCATTTAGGTAATGGCAAAAAACAAATCTATGCCAAACTATCTGTGCCTGAGCTTACCTATAGTCAATTTCAGACTCAGCTAGATGGTTTAGGCCAAAAACCGGTTGGCGCGGCTTTATTTTTTAATAATCCAGAGGTGGTGCGCTCAGCTTTTGATTATAAATTGATTAATTCCAACGAGCCTGCTTATTTCGCTGCATGTCGTCAGCTTGGGGATGAGACTATATTATGGGCCCGGCGTTCAGTATTTACTTTCAAAGGCCAGCATAGATTTTTATTAACTGAACTCTTTAGCCAAAGCCTGCCGAAGATGTGAATGTCATGAATAAAATTTTACCCTACATTCATCTTATTCGCTTACATCGGCCTTTGCCTATATTACTTTTATTATGGCCCACTTATTGGGCTTTGTGGATAGCTTCTAGCGGTATGCCTTCGGTTAAAATTTTAATTATATTTACCTTGGGCGTGTTTTTAATGCGTTCAGCCGGTGGTGTGCTTAATGACATGGCAGATCATAAATTTGATCATTTGGTTGAGCGAACCAAGCATCGCCCAATCACTAGTGGTAAGCTTAGCCATAAGCAAGCTTTAATTATGGCATTAATACTGTGTATCATAGCCTTTGCCTTAGTTTGTTTGTTAAACCATTTAACGATCAAGCTGTCATTTTGTGCTTTGGCTTTAGCCATCGTCTATCCTTTTGCTAAGCGTTTTACTTACTGGCCTCAAGCGATTTTAGGGCTGGCCTATAATTTTGGCATTATTATGGCATTTGCTGCAGTGCAGAACCATGTGCCATTTATGGCCTATTGGTTATGGATTACCGCGGTATGTTGGACTTTAGCCTATGATAGCATTTATGCCATGGCTGATCGAAGTGATGATGTGAAAATTGGTATTCGATCTACCGCCGTATTATGGGGTGATAAAGCAAGCAATGTCATAGCACTATTTCAAATTCTGACCCTAATAAATTTGTGCATGATAGGAAAAAGTTTAGGATTTGAGCTTGGATTTTTTATTTGTTTAGGTTTAGTTGGATTGCTGTTTATTTATCAGCATAAATTAATTGATAAAAAGGAATTTATCAAAGCGTTTTCTGATAATCATTGGATTGGTCTGATGATTTTTATAGGAATTTTATTCTTTATTTAATAAAACCTTAAGCTTGCGTCGATATATTACTTGAAAAGCAAATATTACAACCATACATTTGAAAAGGAATTCATAATGTTTAATCTAGGCGAATTGCCTGGCAGTATACCTGCAGCTGATACAGAAGAAGCCGAGGATAGGCTTAAAGCTCCCAAGTTTATTACCATAATTAAACCAAATGCAGCGCCAGCTATCGCAGAAGGTAGTTCAACTTCGGCTGAGCCTTCCTCAAGGAGGGAGGGATATGTTCATTCATTGTCGATAACTGCTTCTCGTGACCATAGTCTAGCTTTAAAAGATGCACCTATAGCACTATTGCTTCAACATAATTCTAGTGCCCCGGTAAGCCCAAAAGATGATACCGATATTTCCGGAATTATTAAAGATAGTAGCATAGCCAAAACCAAGGCTCGAGGCTTTCATCGTGCAGGCTATAAGACGATCGAACAAGAAGTCGGTACTGTCAATAATGAAAATTATTTAGTAAAGCCAGGTTTATATAGCCAACTTATCAAAGCCACTATCAAGGAAACGTGTGGTAAATATGATTTAGAAACGAGACTTGGCCAAGTTAAGGCTGTAGTGATGGATGGAAATTTACATCTTCCAAGCGAGTGCCCACTCAAGGCTGATTTAGAAGAAAATTTACACTTTCTATTAGCTTATTTTCCTCAGGCTAAATTTATGTTCTATTCTGGGGGTGCGCAAACCTCATTTGAAGCAAAAGGTAAAGTAATTACCAGGAAGTTAAGCGAAGTTTATGGTGAGTTGATTGCAAGCATGCCAGAAGCTAAATATCGTGTAGCCTATACTGATAAAACAAATTTAAGTGAAAGCATCCGCGCATTTTTTGGATTGCCAAGTGGCAGCCCAGTAAAAAGACGAGTGCATACTCTGACAGGTTCTTGCACTCCATCGGCTGGCGCAGGAAAGCCAACATGTGGAATGACCGAAGCTGGGTCTCAACAAAGTAAGGCTGTGGTTCATGCTTCATCTCCTGAAATTATGGAGCCAGCACCAGTTTCTGTGGCTGAGAAAACTCCTGCTACAAGCATGCCGACAGTACCAGTTGAGATAACTAACTCATCAGCAGCAGTAGCTGGTCCAGTTGAGATAGCTAACTCATCAGCAGCAATAGCTGGCCCCATGACAAATGGGCCTGTTGATGTTCCAGGCACTTTAAGACAATCGAGCCTGACTTGGTTGTGGACTAAATGTTGCCCATGCTTTACGAGTTCGGAGGCTGTGGTAAGTTGATTTTTGTTAATGCTATAAAGGCATAGGCCTTGTGTTAATAAGGCTTGCAAAGTATAGTGCCATGATTTTATGGACAATATACAACGTAAGGACACGCATTATAATTGATTTGTAGTGCATGGATGATATTGCAAATGCCAACTAATTTATTAATTTCTATACCTGAGATACCAGTAATAAACAATGATGAAAAGGAATTCATTATGCTAGGATATGGTTACGTTATAAGTGTTGCTCATTGCAGTTCTGAGGAAAAATCAGATTACTATTTAAGCTCATTTTTACGTAGAAAATTTTTGTGGCGAGGGGCTGGGGCTTATTGTTTACCGTCTGTTAAAGCTACAGGATCCACTTCTGAAGCTGCTGCTGGAGCAGGGGCGCCATTTCCTCAAGAATTCTTTATGTTAGCTAAAGTAGATGAGGCATTTGCTACTCTAAATACTAGGAATATAGAAAGTGGTCTTGAGCCAATTTCAAAAGATAAAGTGAATTGCATATTACTAGAAGGTAATCTAGGCCAAACTGGAGAAATTCCAAGCGTGGATTGGCTAGCTAGCAACTTATTGGCAATATACAGAGCATATCCTACAGCAAAAATCTTTCTCTATACCGGCACCAATAATTTTGGAATAAAGTGCTTTAATCTTGCTAAAACTAGAATAGCGGACATCTTATTGGAAGAAAATCCCTTCGTTAACGCTGATTCTCTGCTAGCAAGAATTGCCTATTTTCCTAAGGGTGACATTTTGACTGAGGTAGGCAAGGAAGCTCATACGCGTCAAAATCCTGCTACCCCGTCTTTTCGATCTCCCACTAATTCGGCGCCACAAAGCACTCCTTCTGGGCGTGGCAGTTCAGCAGTCAGCTTAACTTCACCCACTAGTGGAAGTGTAACCTCACCGCCTCGCATTGTACGACCATCCGCGGGAGCTGGGTTAAACAAGTTGCGTTCTAGTATTTTACCTAAACCTAAAGACAATCATGAAGATGAAAGTATAGCTGCTGGCAGAAGGGCTTTCCTTTTAGCGGCTGCTGAACCGGTAGCCGCTGCTCCTGCTGTTACGCCTACCAATCAGGGCACTAAAAAAGCTCAGCAAGACAGATCGCCGTTTCGTGAGGCCTTTGCAAACCTGAGCGTAAAAACTCCTGATCGAAGAGCCGCTGATCTTGAAGATACAAAGCCTTCGGTAGAAGTTCAAGCTGCGTCTAATGTCACTGTGGTAGAAAGCCCAGTTTCGCCTCCTAGCGAGAGTTCTGCTGCTTCTTCACCTGCAGCTCCAGGAGAGAACCCTGCAGTGAGCACGCAAAGTAGCAGTAGTTCAGCATCACCTGAGGTAGCCGCAGACAACCCATCATTACCTGCTTTAGACAGCTCGGCTATAAGCGCCACCACTTCAGGTAACAATATTGCACCACAATTGGCGCTTAATTGTGATATGCATTCAGCCGCGGGAGCTAAATCAATTGAAGCTCGACCAGCTGAGACTATTACGGCAATTGGAGCTGAGGAATGTGGTTGTTTTGCTTGGTTTGTCAGTCCAAGAGCTCGTTCAGCTCGCATTACTCACTCTGTTAACCCTGCTTAACTTAATTCAAGTGAGTTAAATTAACTCGCCTTCTTGACAGTTTTCACTCAATCGATATTATTGTTAGCACTCTCTACATGGGAGTGCTAATTTTAATTTTTTGCATTTAAGAGATAGACCTAACCAGAATTTAAAGGAGTATCAGATGAAAATTCGTCCATTACATGACCGTGTATTGGTTCGTCGTGCTGAAGAAGAAACTACCACAGCCGGCGGTATTGTATTGCCTGGCAGCGCTACTGAAAAGCCTATCAAAGGCGAAGTGATTGCAGTTGGTAAAGGCAAAATATTAGAAAATGGCACTGTTCGTCCTTTAGATGTAAAAGTCGGAGACAAAGTTTATTTTGGTAAATATGCTGGTACCGAAATCAAAGTCGACAATGAGGAATTGTTGATGATGCGTGAAGAAGACATTATGGGAATTGTTGAATAAGTAGGAGAATAAAATGGCCGTTCAAGTCGATTTTGCAACTGATGCCCGCAGCCGCATGCTGCAAGGCGTAAATGTTTTAGCCGATGCTGTAAAAGTAACCTTAGGCCCCAAAGGCCGTAATGTAGTAATCGAAAAATCTTATGGCGATCCTGAAGTAACCAAAGATGGAGTTACCGTAGCAAAAGCTATTGATCTAAAAGACAAGCATCAAAATATTGGCGCACAAATGGTTAAAGCCGTTGCTTCCAAAGCTAATGAAGATGCTGGCGATGGTACTACCACCGCAACCGTATTGGCTCAGTCTATTGCCATAGAAGGTGTGAAATACGTGACTGCTGGCATGAATCCAATGGATCTAAAACGCGGTATTGAAAAAGCGCTTAAAGCTATTGAAGAGCGCTTACAAGCTTTATCCGTACCCTGCAAAGACAGCAAGGCTATTGCGCAAGTTGGTACCATTTCTGCTAACTCTGATGACTCCATCGGTAATATCATTGCCGAAGCTATGAAAAAAGTCGGCAAAGAAGGAGTGATTACTGTTGAAGATGGTTCAGGTTTTGATAATGAACTTGAAGTTGTGGAAGGTATGCAGTTCGATCGTGGCTATTTGTCCCCATACTTTACCAATAATCAACAAGCTATGACCTGCGAATTAGATGCGCCATACATTTTGTTGGTTGACAAAAAGGTGTCCAATATCCGTGAAATGTTGCCAGCATTAGAAGCTGTAGCTAAATCGGGTAAGCCATTGTTAATTATAGCTGAAGACGTAGAAGGCGAAGCCTTAGCAACCTTAGTGGTCAATAATATCCGCGGCATAGTTAAAGTTTGTGCAGTGAAGGCTCCTGGTTTTGGTGATCGTCGTAAAGCCATGCTTGAAGATATTGCTATTTTGACCGGTGGTACCGTGATTTCAGAAGAAGTGGGCTTAAGCTTAGATAAGGCAAGTATTGAGCACTTGGGCCATGCGAAAAAAGTGGTAGTAAGTAAAGAAAATACCACCATTATTGATGGCAGCGGCGATAGTAAAGCTATTGAAGCTCGTACCACTCAAATTCGTGCTCATATGGAAGAAGCCTCATCTGACTATGACCGTGAAAAACTCCAAGAGCGCTTAGCAAAACTTGCTGGTGGCGTGGCAGTGATCAAAGTTGGTGGCGCAACTGAAATTGAAATGAAAGAAAGAAAACAACGCGTTGAAGACGCCCTTTCTGCTACCCGTGCGGCAGTAGAAGAAGGCGTATTGCCAGGTGGTGGGGTGGCTTTAGTTCGTGCAGTGGAAGCTTTAGCAAAATTAAAAGGCGATAACACCGATCAAGACCATGGTATTTCTATTATGCGTCGTGCTTTAGAAGCGCCATTACGCCAAATCGTAGCTAATGCTGGTGGCGAACCTTCTGTAGTATTAAGCCAAGTTGCGCAAGGCAAAGGCAATTTTGGTTATAACGCCGCTACAGGTGAGTTTGGCGATATGATTGATATGGGTATTTTAGATCCAACTAAAGTAACTCGTTCAGCAATTCGTAATGCAGCTTCGGTCGCAGGACTAATGATTACCACAGAAGCCATGATTACCCAAATCAAAGAAGAAAATGCTGGCGGCGCTGAAGGTGCTGGCGGTATGGGAGGCATGGGTGGAATGGGCGGTATGGGTGGAATGATGTAATCATTCTAGCGCCTAATCGCTTAAGTCGATTATCAGCCTGAGCTCCTGCGCGAGCTCCAGTAATTGATAATAGGCCTTAATAAATTAACCCGCTGATATAGCGGGTTTTTTTTATAAATAAACTCATGTATATTCTTTAATACGGCCTCAGCTTTATTTGCTACTTACAGAATATAGGGAGATAACTATGCAGGGATTTGTTTATAGCCCTATTGCTGGAGAAAAGTGCATTCTAGATTTTATAGATAGAGTCAATAATGTAAGCAATCCTTTACAGCCATCTCTGAATTATATTAGAACTTATGAATGGTATATAATTTCCCAGGTGGGTATATATTGGGTAAGCTCAAAGAAAAAATACCGGCTAACAATAACGGTAGATAGCGAAAAAGGTGATGCTCTTATCAAAGGTTTGGGGCATATGTTTTATATGCACGGTGGGGAGACAACTACAGATATATATATTGAGTCCCTGAGCCACCTTAATTCAATCTTTGGCATTATTAATACCTATGAACCACTACCAGAAAAATTGATTAAATACATAAAATTAGCCTGTGGATATGAGCCGATTGTTTTTTCAATGGCAATGCTTAAAAGCACTTATAGTGTCAATAAAGATCAAGCATTAAAAGATGCCCAAGAATCAGACGAAGTGGATAAAGCCTTATATGCCTTAGGGTATCTTGCCCAAACCTCAGAGCTACCGTCAACTCCATCATTAGTAATAGAAACTCCAGCTGCAGGGGCGGGTGGTCCATGCTCCGCTGAGATAGCTAAAACGGCAGCGGCAGAGCCGAAGATTGAGATAGATCCACAATTTGCTTTAGATTGTTATCGCGCTATACCAGAATCGTCAGAATATTATAAGCAGGCTAATTATCAAGCTAGTTTGCTATTATTATCACAGCTCTCGGATTATAAAGAGGATGAAAAACCAGAGTTGTATGAGTTGCTGATAGAATGTGCTTATAAATCGAAGGATTGGGATTTATTAAATCGAACAATGAGCTTAGCTTCTGGAAAAACCATGGCTGAAAGTTATAGCGCTGACAGTGTTCCAAAATTGTTAGCCCAGCTTGCGAGTGAATTGCGAGCCAAGGCGCCCACTAGCAGCGCTATAGAAGTTATTACTCCAGCTAGAGCAGCTATGCAAGCTAGGGCTGTTAGCTCAACTGATAGTGCCATAAAGCCCACAGAGTAGCCTAAGCTTAGGCTTTTCTTACTTCTTCAGCAATGAGGCGGCCACCAATACAGGATGGCGAAATGACGCTATCAGCGCCAGCTTTTTTGGCTTTGGAGATATTGTCAGCCTTTTCAATTCTAGCGATAATTTTAAAGTGATTAGCTCCTGGCTTAAAATCTTTAGCCGTCATGGCTATGACGATATTGGTAGCATCGTCTTCCTCGCCACAAATAATACTGTTGGCATTATTCAGTTGAGCTTGTTGCAAGGTTGTTTGATTGGTGGCATCTCCTACCATGCTGTGAAAGCCTAGCTGTTCAATTTGTTTGGCTATGTCGAGCTTCTCTACAATAAACACTACATTAAGGTTTTGCGTCACTAAGGATTTTGCGGTTTGCAGAGTGAGGGAATTAAACCCACATATCAAAACATGCTGGTTATAATTGCTTAATTTGTTCATAAAATTGACTACTCCCTTCACTCGCTTTTCAAAAAATGGCCCAAACAACATGGTGACGGTCGCCACAAATGAGCCTACACCCAGTATTAATAAAGAACACACGAAAATTTTAGCATTATCCGTTATAGGTAATACATCGCCATAACCCACAGTGGTAAGAGTTTCCATGGTGTAATAAAAAGCATCTAGCCAGTCATGAATATTATTAAACTGGTCGCGCATCAAATAACTGCCAATAACACCATAGCTCATGGCTAATAGAAATGAAAAGATTGCTATAGCTTGATTGTAGGGCAATGGCCGATGATTGATCTTATTAAATTCTTTACGAAACACCATCAGCATGATGCCAAAAATGATCGACAGCATAAAAATGGGAATAGTAAGATGAGGGTAGGTGCTGTTTATAATCATTAAAGCCAATATTATAAAAGAGCCTCGCCAGGCAGAGCGTTTGCGCTCATATAGCCCAATCCCAAGCATAATAAGAATGGCGCCCAAAGCAATGGACAATATGCTGCTTACCGCTAATGAAGGCACCAACTCAAAATAACGGAAATATTGTTTGATTTCTTCGCCGGTATGCAGCCTTAGCATGGCAGAAATACCAACAACCACGTTCAACACTCCATTTAATATCACGGCAAAGGATATGAGAAAGGGTATTGGTTTTCTTAGCAACTTTAACTTCAAGTAAAAGGCTCCAGCAACTTTATATAATGTAAGTGTGGCCAGTATATTATAAAAATGCAAACTATCGTGAATTAGATTAAGCGTTTCTTATTAAATTGATTGAATAGATTTATTAATTTTTTAGCTAAGGTATGATAAAGAAAATTGTATGGTGGGCGAGGGGCTATGCAGACTAATTCTTCTATCCTAACTATCCATCTGACTGATGTGCTGAGTCAGCAAAATCCAAACCTTTCATTGTGGCAGGATTGGATCCATAGTTTACGAGCTTATATTATTATACAGAAGCTTCCTCCTATACATGTTTCCATCAATAATGGCTTGATTGAAATCAATTTATCACATTTGCCATCTAACCAAGCTTTTCAGCTCTACCTCAGTCCCGCACCCAATAGCCCTTATGGACAGCAAGCCGTTATCATAGTGACTAAAAATGGCCAGCCGGCATTTAACCCAGTTGGCATTGAAGTCGCTGATTGGCAAGATAAGCCTATGCTTGAGCTTATATTATTACCTCCAGCTATAGTCATAGACTGCAGGGCAAAAGCCCAAAACCCGGGTTTAAGTTCAGAGCAATTAGCGTATTTACAGGCTAATGGCAACAATGCCAGCATTTTCATTCATGGATTCAATGTACCCGTTGGGGCCTATGGGAAGTTTTCTGGACCATTACAGGATACTTTTGGCTACTCTTTATATCGGGAGCCTGCGGCCTTAGTGAGCACGCCAGTGCTTCCTGAGCTTAATGGAACTGGAGCTTATAACTGGTTCGTATGCATGGAGCACAATTTAAATGTAGCGGCCGGATTTGATGGTAAGGATTATAGCCAATATACTCGAATAGTCGGTATTATTTGGGATGGAAATCCACCTTCTATATTGGACTATATTGTTGCGGTAAAGGAAGCCGGGGTTGCCGCAAACCATCTTATTACTGTATTAAAGCAATTACTGCAGCATAATATCACTGTAAACCTTATGGCCCATAGTTTAGGCAATCAAGTATTGTTAAATAGCTTGGAGCATTTAGGTCAGCAAGCAGATTATCAAAAAGCCATTGATCATGTAATAATGTGGGAAGCCGCTATTCCTGATAATTCATTTTCCAGCCCAGCAGTCAATGAAGACTTTAGTAAAGATTATCGCTTTCCTAATGCCTATAAAAGCTTTAAAAAAGGCATGGTTTTCTTTAGTAAGCACGATAATGTTTTAGGCCCCATGGATAAAACCGATCCAGACCTTTGGCAAAAAATGGATGATCCCTCGGGGGGAATTGCTGTAGCGGGCATTGCTGAGATTATTAACTGGTTTGATACCTTTAATATCGCCGACCATATTAAAAGTGTTTATAACATTGCTAATATGTTTGGCACGCCTTTCACGGAATTACTTAAAAACCCAAATTACCGGGAAAAATTTTATACGCGATGGATTACTTTACACCCTGCCAATCAACATGATGTGGCTTTCCCTAGTTCACTAGAACAACAGATTGCCCACTTAGAGCAGGTGTGTCCCAATCCATTCAATGCCTTAACTTTACTATTTGATGCTTACGACAAAGGCTTGTTAAGAGGCATTATTCAAAGCGAATTTGACTTGGTTAAATTAAAAGTTGAGCAATGGTTTGGTTTGCCAGAAAAATGGCTTGATACCCTTGTGCATCGAGCTTATAAGTCACCTATTGTGCGTGATAAAGTCGGCAATGATATGGCGGCCTTAATTATCACGGTAATGGTTTCAAAGGGCGCCGAACCTCGGCCTGCCCTGGGATATACTGGGCCATTATTAACTGATCCTACTACGGCTAACATGCTGAAAACTGGACAATTATTTGTCGTGGACCAAACTGCTTATTACTTTACTCATTCTGCTTTACGCCTCCCAAGCCCTGATATTATGAATTTAAGCTATAAAGGCCAATTAATGGGCCAAGGTCCTCAAGGTCTTACTTGCTTTGGCCGCTATAAAAATATCCGTCATTCTGGTACAGCGTAGCAGGCATCAGAATCTAGGCAATGCGTTAAATATTGTAATAGATCCTGTGGTTTGCTATCGCAATCACAGGATGACGAAAAATAGGTCCGTCATTCAACTAATTGAAGTTTTAGTTCCTTACTTTTGTCATCACCACAAAAGTAGGCAAAAATGCTAGCCTGGTCGAGAAGTAATTTTATCCGTTCGCCCTGAGCTTGTCGAAGGGTGGAAGCTTAGCAAAGAATAATCCCCATAAGCATTGAATGACATTAATCAAATTGGGCTTGAATTCGTCTACAATAACCATCATGTAATATACATCGGTCAACTATAAGGTGTGATTATGCGATTAGATAAACTCACTCACAAATTTCAGCAAGCGCTATCTGATGCTCAAACCCTGGCCATTAGCCAAGATCATAATATGATTGAGCCTGTGCATGTTATGCTAGCTTTGTTAGATCAACAAGATGGCAGCACTGCACCATTATTAACTCAAGCAGGCGTAAACGTTGCTAGTTTAAAAAAAGCCTTACAGAAAGAGCTTGATAACTTGCCTGTCATCACAGGTGAAAATAATAATGTGGGGGCTTCGGCAAGCTTAGTTAAATTATTAACTCACTGCGATAAATTAGCCCAGGGCCGTAAAGACCAATTTATTTCCAGTGAATTATTTATATTGGCCGCTTTAGATGACAGGGGAGCTTTGGGTAAATTATTGAAACAGGCGGGTGCAAGCCAAGCTTCGCTCGAACAAGCTATTGATAAAATGCGTGGGGGAGCTAGCGTGCAAGATCAAAATGCAGAAGAATTACGTGGTGCCTTAGACAAATATACCATTGATCTCACCAAAAGAGCAGAATCCGGCAAGCTTGATCCAGTCATTGGCCGAGACGATGAAATTCGTCGTGCTATACAAGTTTTGCAACGTCGCACTAAAAATAACCCGGTGCTGATAGGCGAGCCTGGAGTCGGAAAAACCGCGATTATTGAAGGCTTGGCTCAGCGCATTATTAATGGAGAAGTTCCTGAAGGCTTAAAAGGTAAAAAAGTTTTATCTTTAGATATGGGAGCTTTGTTGGCTGGGGCTAAATTTCGCGGAGAATTTGAAGAACGGTTAAAAGCGGTATTAAGCGATATTGCCAAACAAGAGGGCAAGGTTATTTTATTTATCGATGAAATTCACATTATGGTCGGCGCGGGTAAAGCGGAAGGCGCTATGGATGCAGGTAATATGTTAAAACCTGCCTTGGCTCGGGGTGAGTTGCATTGTATCGGTGCTACTACTTTGGATGAATATCGTCAATATATTGAAAAAGATGCCGCGCTTGAGCGACGTTTTCAAAAAGTATTAGTTAATGAACCTAGTGTTGAAGACACCATCGCTATTTTACGTGGATTAAAAGAAAAATATGAAGTCCATCATGGAGTAGAAATCACCGATCCTGCTATTGTCGCAGCGGCAACCTTATCTCATCGCTATGTTACTGATCGTAAACTACCTGATAAAGCCATTGATCTTATTGATGAAGCGGCCAGTCATATTCGGATGGAAATTGATTCCAAGCCAGAGGAGATGGATAAGCTTGAGCGACGATTAATTCAATTTAAAATTGAGCGTGAGGCGCTAAAAAAAGAGCATGATGAGGCTTCCAAAAAACGATTAGCCGACCTTGAGGGAAGTATTAAGAAGCTTGAGAAAGAGTATGCGGATTTAGAAGAAATCTGGAAAGCCGAAAAAGCGCAAATGCAGGGTGCCACTCATATTAAAGAAGCGCTTGAAAAAGCTCGATTAGAATTGGAAGCAGCTTATCGAGCCGGAAACTTAGCCAAAATGTCTGAATTACAATATGGCAAAATCCCAGAGCTTGAGAAGCAGTTAGCCGCTGCTGGCAAGGCTGAGAAAAATGAAAAGCCCCAGCTCATTCATAATGCGGTAACTGAAGAAGAAATCGCTAAAGTAGTGTCAAAAGCTACAGGAATTCCTGTATCTAAAATGATGGAAGGCGAGCGTGAAAAACTTTTACAAATGGAAGATTATTTACGTAAACGTGTGGTGGGACAGGATGAGGCAATTGCGGCTGTTTCCAATGCTATTAGGCGCTCTCGCTCAGGTTTATCCGACCCTAATCGTCCCATTGGGTCCTTCTTATGTTTAGGCCCGACTGGGGTTGGTAAAACTGAGCTGGCCAAATCCTTGGCACAATTTATGTTTGACAGTGAAGATGCCATGGTGCGAATCGACATGTCAGAATTCATGGAAAAGCATTCCGTAGCCCGCTTGATAGGAGCTCCGCCAGGATATGTAGGATATGATGAAGGTGGGTATTTAACAGAGCTTGTGCGTCGTAAACCTTATTCGCTAATATTGTTTGATGAGGTGGAAAAAGCTCATCCAGATGTATTTAATATTTTATTACAAGTATTGGATGATGGCCGCTTAACCGATAGCCAAGGCCGTACAGTCGATTTTCGTAATACCGTAATCATGATGACCTCTAACTTAGGTTCAGATGTAATTCAAGAGCATGCGGCTAAAGGCGACTACGATGCTATGAAGAAAAATGTCATGGGCGTAGTGGGCTTACACTTTAGACCAGAATTTTTAAACCGAATTGATGAGATTGTGGTATTTAGGCCACTGGCTGAAGAGCAGATTATGAAAATTTGTGAAATTCAGCTTGAGCGCTTAAGAAAACGCTTGGCCGATCGTAACTTTAGCTTAGAGATATCAAAAGAGGCGACAAGGAAATTAACTGAGGTAGGCTATGATCCCGTATTTGGAGCAAGGCCTTTGAAGCGTGCGATTCAGCAGTATATTGAAAATCCGCTGGCCCAAGATTTGTTATCGGGAAAGTTTGCCAGCGGAGATAGCATTAATATCGAACTAGAAGGAGATAAATTAACCTTTAAGTCAGGTTAATTATTCGCTAAAACCCATTTTAGGTTCAGATGCTCTCTCAATTTTGCTACCCGCAAAAGCGACTTCAGCTTTATAAAAGCCTGTTGCTGACGACACTGCAGGTTCGCTATCGAGACTACGTTGTATGTTAGCTAAGATGCCTATGAACTTATCGCATTCAGCAATGGGTTTAAAACGGCTTTCCGCTGGTAAGTTTTTGAGATTCTCAAGTGCTAATATGGCTCGATCGATTCCAAAGCTACGTACTAGGCAGGTTAGATCTAAAGAGCTATATACTGAAATAGCTCCACGCTCTTGTAATTCTTTGATTTTTGCAACAGCCGCAAAGTCATTAGCTTTAATATTTCCACGCATAATTCTCTCCTTGAATTTTCTTACAAAATCTTCCTCACGGCTTAATAATACAGGCGCAAGCTTAAGGAAATATTAAGAAAATGGAGAGTAATGCTGAGATTATGTAAGGGGTTATACGCTGGTTTTATTTTAAAACTTGTTCAACCCATAATTTGCGCAGCTGTTGGGCTTCAGTTCGATATTCACGTTCTATCTTGGCAATATGTTGGCGTAATTGATGGATAGTATTGTCAAATTGTAATTTTAATTCACGAATTTGCTCTTCTGCATCGCTACGCATAGTCCAAAGCAAGTGTTTTTGCTGTTGATAGTATTCCGCGGCTTTATTAGCCTTGTGAAATTCTTCGTAAACTGCCGCTTGTGCCATTTTAGCGATTTCTAATAAAGAAGAATGATTGGAAGATTGTGTGCTCATAAGATTGCGTCCATCAAAGCTTTAATTGCCGAAATTATAGTGTAGAATGAGGTCTTTTAAAATAAGCTAGCGCAAATATGGGCATTTTTAATTTATTTAAGGCTAAGCCTCAAGACAATCAAGTCGAACCTACTGAGAAAAGTTGGTTAGATCGCTTAAAGCAGGGCTTGCAAAAAACGCGTTCCAATTTTGCTTTGGGTTTGAAGCGGATTTTCGGTCAAAAGCTATCCGAAGAATCGATAGAAGAACTTGAAACTATATTGCTTAGCGCAGATCTTGGTGTAGAAGTCACTCAAAGTATTATTGATGAGCTAAATGACAAACTAAAACGTGATGAGCTCACTCAGCCAGACGTTTTATATCAGACCTTAAAGCAAGATTTAACTGAGATTCTCATCCCATGTGAACAGCCTTTAATCATTAATGCTGAGCATCGCCCCTATGTCATTTTAATGGTTGGGGTCAACGGCGCGGGTAAAACCACCACTATTGGCAAGCTAGCTAAGCGCTTACAAGACCAAGGTAAATCCGTGATGCTGGCGGCGGGTGATACCTTTAGGGCTGCGGCAGTAGAGCAGCTTCAGGTATGGGGGCAGCGTAATAATATTCCGGTTGTGGCACAAGCTTCTGGTGCTGATAGTGCCTCTGTGTTATTTGATGCCTTGCAGTCAGCTAAAGCCAAGGGCATAGATGTATTGATCGCAGATACCGCTGGCAGATTGCATACTAAACAAAACTTAATGGAAGAGCTGAAAAAAGTCTTGCGAGTGATGCAAAAAATTGAGCCCACCGCACCGCATGAGGTCATGTTAGTGCTTGATGCAACCACCGGACAAAATGCCTTATTACAAGCAATACAATTTCATGAGGCCGTTAAGGTGACTGGAATCACTCTTACCAAATTGGATGGCACCGCTAAAGGCGGGATTATCTTTGCTATCGCAAAAAAATTAAAGTTGCCTATTCGCTTTATTGGGGTGGGAGAAGGTCTTCAAGATTTGCGAGAATTTAATTCGAAAGAGTTTGTACAAGCCTTATTCGATTAATACTGGCATTGGGCATTATAGCAAAAAATTGCTTGCTAAATCTAAGGTTTTAGTCTAGAAATCCATTGGATCAGCCGCAGTGTAAAGGAGCATCAAATGAGTTTAGAGCAAGGTTATAATGATGAGTGGGTTAATCACGCTTATCGACCTTTTACTCGCTGGTTAACGCCATTTTTGATTAACAATCATTTGCCGGTTGGTTTGTATCCATTGATTGGCATGCTGTTAGCTATAATATCCGCTTTATGTTTTTCATTTGATGGGTATTTTGCCTTATTAATTGGCGCAATCATTGCTTTTATCTTTGGTGTATGGGAGCTGGCTGCCGAAGAAGTTTCACTCGCTAGACAGAAAAGTTGGGGCCAAAATTGGTTTGCTAATCTTAGCGCCCGCTATAGCGAAACCTTATTGCTATTAGGTTTAAGCTTGCATTTATTCGATGATGGTAGCAAAAATCTTATTTTTATTGGTGGATTGGCAATTATTGGTAGTGTGATGTATTACTATTCCGCTAGTCGATTTTATGAGCTTAATAACCGCTTCCCAAGCCTTGGGACTGAATCTGCAATTGGGCAATCAGTACGCTGGTTACTAATCAGCCTTGGTGCAGCTATCAATTTGCCAATTTTAGTGTTACTGATTATGGCAATTTTTTACAATGCAGCAGTTGTGCGTCGTATAGTGTTATGGAGTAACAAATAAGCTGGGGCTATTCTGATGCTGTCTAGCAGGTCCCTTGCTTGGTCATTCTGATACTGTAAAGCAGGCATCAGAATCTAGATTATTTTATACTAGATCCTGACGAACTTCGTTGTCAGGATGACTTTCACGCCATTAGTCAAGTCTTGTTAAAGGCTGAGAGGACGTGCTAGGCGCGCATATGTTAGACCCTTTTATCATCATAAAGCAAGGTCCCTTGCTTGGTCATTCTGATACTGCAAAGCAGGCATCAGAATCTAGATTATTTTATACTAGATCCTGACGAACTTCGTTGTCAGGATGACTTAAACCTATTGAGGGATAGTGCGGTTATTCCGCTCGTTCAAGCATTTCAGCGGCATGTTTAAGAGTAGACTCTGTTATCTCAATGCCTCCAAGCATTCTAGCTAGCTCTCGTTGGCGGCCCACTTTATCAAGTACTTGAACTTGTGAAGCCGTATGAGCTTTGCCTTTAACTTTTTCGACAAAAATATGCTGTGAAGCTTGAGCGGCAACTTGAGGTAAATGAGTCACACACATAACTTGGCAATGCTCACCTAGTTTGCGCAATAATTTACCTACTACTTCTGCGGTGCCCCCACCAATTCCAGTATCGACTTCATCAAAAATTAAAGTTGGAGTAGCGCTGCGTTCAGCCGTAAGTACTTGAATAGCTAGTCCAATCCGAGAAAGTTCGCCTCCTGATACTACATCAGACATGGGCATTAAGGGCTGGCCAGGATTCACTGAAGTCATAAACTGGATGCGATCAATACCTTGAGCTGAGTAATGTTCAGAATCTAGAGCATCAAATTCAATGGCAAATTTACCGCCTTCCATGCCTAATTCTTGCATACTTAGCTGAACTTGCTGGCTTAAAGTTTTTGCCGCAGTTTTGCGACTTTGGCTTAATTTTTTAGCCAGTTTTTGATATTGATCAGCTTGCTGAGCTAACACTCGTGTGAGCTTTTCAACATCAACATCAGATTGGGTTAATGAATGATACTGCTCTTCAAGCTGTCGGTAATGTTCATATAACTGTTCAGCTGGAGTATGGTGCTTGCGAGCCATGGTATGAATAGCCTGAATCCTTTGCTCAATTTGTGCTAGGCGCTCAGGGTCTAAGCTTAGTTGCTCATGGTAGTCACGCAACTCATGACTACATTCTCGGACATGGATAATCGCATCATTTAATAGATTGCTGATTGTGGCTAATTCGGGATGGCGTCGGCTTGCTTCATTGAATTGCTTATAAAGCGAATTTAAATTGCCTAAGACCGTATCTTGCTCATTTTCATATAATAGTTGCAAGCTATTATGGCAGAGGGTAATCAATTCATGGGCATGGCTTAGTTTGTTATGTTCCTGATTTAGGATTTCCCATTCCTGTTCAGCTAAATCGAGTTGCGTAAGCTCATTTACTTGGTAGCGGAGCAGTTCCTGTTTAGCAAGAGATTCGGCTTGAGTCTGTTTTAGCAGGTTAAGACTATCTTGGGTGACTCTCATAGCGACAAAGCTATGTTTAACTTCGCTTAATAATGCTTCATGCCCTGCATAATGATCAAGCCTTGCGAGCTGTGATTCTTTTTTCAATAAAGCGTAATGCTCATGCTGACCATGAATGTTAACCAATAAGCTGCCTACATTTTTTAATTGCGCTAAAGTGGCAGGGTGGCCATTGATATACGCTTTAGAACGGCCCTCGCGATTTAGTACGCGTCTAATAAGGCATTGCCTCGCATTATCCTGAGTAAAATCATTTTCTGTTAGCCATTGTAAAGCTTCGGATTGGGCCTCAATTAAAAACTCAGCACTGATATCAGCTGCATCAGCTTGATGGCGGATGTATTTATTATCAGCCCTGCCCCCTAAGATAAAGCTTAAGGCATCAACCAAAATAGATTTACCGGCACCGGTTTCCCCGGTCAGAACAGTCATACTATTGGCGAATTCAAGATCGGTTTGCTCAATAATAGTAAAGTCACGGATATGAAGTTCAATTAACATCTTAACTTCTCGAAAGTGGAATTAACTGTGTTCCCCATTGTAACTTAGTCCGAAGCACTGCGTAATAGTTATAACTCAATGGATGGATTAATCGTAAAGGCTGTTTTTGTTTATTGATAATAATTTTATCGCCAGCATTGAGGCTGACATGGGACTGACCATCATAACTTAAGCGCGAATCAATTTTATTGTAATCGCCAACATGTAAAACAATTTCACAATCTGCATCCACTACTAAAGGGCGGCTAGTTAAGGTGTGGGGGAATTTTGGCACTATAACTAAGACATTAAGCTCAGGTCCCATAATCGGGCCGCCAGCAGATAGGGCATAAGCAGTTGATCCGGTTGGAGTGGAAATTATGAGACCATCGGAGCGCTGACTATAAACGAATTTGTCGTTAATGGTCATTTCAAATTCAATTAACTGCGCAATATCACCGGGGAATAAGACGATATCATTTAGCGCATTACCCATGCCGATGATTTGATTATTGTGCTGAACTTTGCCCTCAAGCAAAAAACGTTTTTCTTCTTGAAACTGGCCATGCAAAATAGCCTGGAGCTGCATTTCTAAATCATCAGGTTTAATATCGGTTAAGAAGCCAAGTTGGCCTCGGTTCACTCCAAGTACGGGAATATTTTTGACTGACAAAAAGCGGGCCGCATGGAGTAAATTTCCATCTCCACCGACAGCAATAACTAGTTCGCAAAGGTCGCCTAGCGCATCAGTATTACAAGTTCGCGATGGCTTATTAGCTAAGGCTTCAGCGGATTCAGTTTCAACCCAAATCTGTAAGCCCCAGCTTTCAAGTAAAATCAATAGCTGGCTCAGTGTTTCGGCTACCAGAGGATTGCGGTGAGTGCCGAGTAAACCAATTTTATTAAAAACGAAGGCCATAAGGGTTCCTTTGAGTTAAATCATTGTCTTAAGTATAAGGGCAAAGGCTAGCTTGAGCTAGAAAGAAAATCTAATTGCTTAAATTGTTAATCTTTCCTTAAGCTTTTAACCGTAATATGGCGAATTTATCCTTGATCAAGGAAGAAGTTATGCCGTATTTTAATGATGTAGAATTAGAGGCCATTGATCCCAATTATCGCCTCAATCCTTTTTATCAGCCACTTGAAGTTCAGATGGGAGAAATCTATCAACTGCTTGACCAAGCTAATCTAAACCCACAAGTGGCTATACCGGCTCAAGTTAATATGGCGCCAGTTGTTTTGGCTCCCATGCCAGCTGTCTTTCATGCGCTGCGTCCAGCTAGAAAAGAAAGTGAATCAGTTCATCCAGGCTGCGGTGGTTAAATAATTCTTAGCAGGGCGCTTAAGTTTTCGATACACTAGCGGATAAAAAAGGTGCCCTAATGTTACATATTGTTTTATATGAACCCGAAATTCCGCCCAATACTGGCAACGTTATTCGCCTCTGCGCTAATACTGGAGCGACCTTACATCTTATTAAACCTTTAGGGTTCTCACCTGATAACGCCAAATTAAAACGGGCCGGATTAGATTACCATGATTGGGCCAAGGTGGTGCAACATGAGAGCTATGATGACTTTATAAAAACGATTAATCCTAAGCGAGTTTATATCTGTGAAACGCTTGGCGAGCGTTGCTATACCGACGTACATTTTCAAACAGGAGATGCCGTGGTATTTGGGCCGGAGACTCGTGGATTACCTACTAGTTTTTGTGCTCAGTTCCAAGTAGAACAGCTGATAAAAATCCCGATGTTGACTACTCAGCGTAGTTTGAATTTATCTAATTGCGTAGCGATTGTATTATATGAGGCCTGGAGGCAAATAGGTTTTAGCTAATGCAAAATAAGAATGTATGCAGATAAAATCAATAGCAAGTAGGTCTATCGAGCTTTATTTATTCTATTCCTGGCTCGCGAGTGAGTAATAATTTTACTGCCTCATGTGCCGGTAAATTTTGGTATAGCACGGCATACATTAACTTGGTAATAGGCATGTCTACTTTTAACTGTTCAGCTAATTTGTAAATACTTGCTGTAGTGACCACGCCTTCTACCACTTGGCCAATTTCTTTATAGGTTTGTTCGAACGACTTACCTTGGCCGATGGCATATCCAAATCGTAAATTACGTGATTGCATATCTGAGCAGGTCAAAATTAGGTCGCCAAGTCCGCTTAAACCCATTAAGGTTTCCTTGTTCGCGCCTAAAGCTGTACCTAAACGCATCATTTCAGCTAATCCACGAGTCATAAGGCCCGCTTTAGTATTGGTGCCAAAACCTAAGCCTTCGGCAATTCCTACCGCGATGGCTAATATATTTTTCACCGCACCGCCCAGCTCAGCGCCTTTCATATCATCGCATAAATAGGTCCTAAAATTAGGCGCTTGAAAATAGTGCTGCAGTAATTTGATAAACTCCAAATTATCGCTAGCTAAAGTGACCACGGTAGGTTGTTGTTTTGCTACTTCTTTAGCAAAACTTGGTCCAGTTAATAATGCTAGAGGGATAGTAGATGGTAAAATTTGTCTGGCTATCTCATCCAAGAATTGACCGGTTTGCGGATCTAAACCTTTGGTTGCCCACACGAGTCCGCTGGTCGGCGTAATGTCTAACTTAATCAATTCCACTATAGATTTAAAGGCATGGCTAGGCACTGATACTAGAATATGGTCTGATTGAGCTAAAGCAGTGTGAAGCTCTTCAGCCAGGAGTAAATTATCTGGAAATTTTGTGCCAGGTAAGTATTTTACATTTTCTCTGGCTTCATGCATGGCGAGTCGGTGAGAGGCTTCACGGGTCCATAGCAAAACCTGGTGCCCATTTCTTGCCAAAAGCAAGGCTAAAGCTGTGCCCCAAGAACCCGCACCTATTACAGTAAACGTTTTTGAGGCAGTCATAACAATCCTTAGTTAGCAGTGGCTGTTTGCTGAGTCTTTTGTTGCTCATACATAGCATTGAAATCAATTGGCGCCAAGGTCAATTGAGGGAAGCCACCGCGCATAACTAAGTCAGAAACAGTTTCACGCAAATAGGGATAGAGCAGGTTAGGGCAGAACGCACCTAAAGTGTGACGAGTTTGTTCTTCGTCCATAGCGGGTAAGGTAAAAATGCCGGCTTGTTTCGCTTCAACAATAAATACAGTTTCATTATTGGAATTCACTGTGCACTTAATGCTTAGCACCACCTCATGGGTATTTTGCTCTGCTAAGTTTTTTGACGTATTGCTGATTTCAACATTAAGCTCAGGGGCCCATTCAGCCTGAAATGCTTTTAGCCCGCCTGGGATTTCGAAAGAAAGTTCTTTGCTGTAAAGCTTGTGAATTTGAAATTGATTTGCAGCTTGTTGTTCTTCAGCCATGGTATTTCCTTGATTAAGTTAATTTTGTAATAATTCATCGAGTTTATGTTCTGCCTCTAAAGCATATAAGTCATCGCAGCCACCAATGTGTTGGCCATCAATAAAGATTTGAGGCACAGTGCGGCGACTAGAGCGTTGTTCCATTAACTGTCTTAGCTCTGTATCTAAGTCGACTCTAAGCTCAGTATAGCTAATACCTTTGCGATCTAGTAGCATTTTGGCCCTCACGCAATAGGGGCAAATTTGCGTAGTGTAAATCTCTACATTCGCCATAATTTAATCCTCAGATTTTGTAAGTGGATAATTTTCTTTGCGCCATTTTGCTAAGCCGCCTTCAATGGCATAAATTTGTTCAAAGCCTTGAGATTTCAAATAAGCGCCGGCTTTTTTCGCAGACTGGCCCAATTCACACACCAATACGATAGCATCTTTTTTGTATTTGCTCAGGCTGGTATCGGCTTTTAATTGAACCAGGGTGAGGTTTTTGGCATTTTTAATATGGCCTGTTTTAAATGCTTCAGCGGGCCTTACATCAATTATTTGACTATTTTTTTTGTTCATCACTATCGCCGCTTTATTAGGGCTGATGAGCACAACGCCTGGGCTTAAATTTCGGATTTCCATAACAAAAATAACTATAATCAACAATAAAGCGGTTAAGCTTAACGGCCAGTTAGCAATTAAAAACGGAATAAGATGGTTCATGGGTTAATCCTGATAAAAACGTTGGCAATAGTATACTGTTTTTAAGTCGATAGGGAAGGGCATTAATTTATCTTGATGCTTAAGGCATGGATTTGCTTGCTTTGAATCAGCTGATCTAAAATCTGATAAATCAGGCGATGAGATTCAATTCGGGACTTGTCTTTGAAGCAGCTTGCGCTTATTTCAATGTGATAATGGCCGCCGCCCGTATTGCCGGCGTGGCCTTTGTGCTTATTGCTATCATCATGGATAGATAGAAAGTTTGGCTGAAGATGGGTGCTAAGCTGCTCTCGAATTTGATCAGCCACTGAGTTGCTCATGGCAATACCCTTTTAAAAGGTTTGACTATAACGTCTTTATACACGCCAGCCTTGATATAGGGATCTTCATTTGCCCAGGTTTGTGCAGCGATGAGAGTGTCAAATTCAGCTATGATTAGGCTGCCGGTAAATCCATGTTCTCCAGGGTCTATGCTATCAATCGCAGGGCAAGGACCTGCGAGAACTAAACGCCCTTGTGCATTTAATTGTTCTAAGCGGGCCAAGTGATCAGGTCTGGCGCATTTTCGAGCTTCTAAGCTATTGGGGAAGTCAGTAGCAAAAATCAGGTAAAGCATATTACTCCTTAAAATTGGTTTCAGGTTGTATGTGCTTATATAAATATACAGTTTGGATAATCACAAAGATCACCGTTAAGCCAAACATGCCAAACACTTTAAAGTTAACCCATACATTGGTGGAATAATGATAGGCTACAAAAATATTAATAGTTCCCATCATAATAAAGTAGTAGCCCCACATGGCGTTTAGCTTCCTCCAAATAGCCTGAGGCAATTGAATATTTTGTTCCATTAATCGTTCAATAATAGATTTTTTAGTAAACCATTGGCTGGCTAAGCAGACAGCGCCAAATAACCAATTGATAATAGAAACTTTCCACTTCAAGAACATGACATCATGTAGCAAAATAGTAGCACCACCAAAAATCACTACTAACACAAACCCTACAATATGCATGGTTTCCACGCGTTTATAACGAATCCATAAATAAGCGACTTGGGCTAGTGAGGCGACTATAAGGCCTGCGGTGGCGCTATAAATGCCCCATATCTTATAACACACAAAAAAAATAGCGAGCGGAAAAAAATCATATAGCAATTTCATAAACTAACCCTGGGATAATTTAAACCATAGGGTATAATACTGCGAGTTTTGCCTTTTGGACAGGAAGAAAAATAATGAGCGAGAAGTTGCAGAAAGTTTTAGCTAGAGCAGGCCTTGGCTCTCGACGTGAAATTGAAGAGTGGATCGAAGCTGGTAGGATTGTGGTCAATGGTATTGTGGCTAAGCTTGGAGACCGTGTGACTGAGCTTGATAATGTGGTGGTAGATAATAAGCGAATAGAAATTCAAGCCACAGATTTAGTGCCGCCTCGAGTGTTAATGTATCACAAGCCTGAGGGGCAAATTTGTACCCAAGATGATCCAGAAGGGCGAGAAACGGTTTTTGAGCATTTACCCAAAGTCCGCTCTGGTCGCTGGGTAATGGTAGGTCGATTAGACATCAATACTTCAGGTTTGTTACTTTTTACTACCGATGGCGAACTGGCAAATTATTTAATGCACCCATCCCAGCAAGTGGAAAGAGAGTATGCTGTGCGCGTATTTGGCCAAGTCAGTCCTGAAACCATTGCTAGATTAAAAGCTGGAGTGAAGCTTGAAGATGGTATGGCTAAATTTGACCATATTGTTGATGGCGGTGGAGAGGGCAGCAATCATTGGTATCATGTAGTGCTCAAAGAAGGCCGCAATCGTGAAGTCCGTCGATTATGGGAATCACAAGGTGTTAAAGTTAGCCGATTAATTCGAGTGCGTTATGCCAATTTGATATTGCCAAGAAGCTTGCATCTAGGTCGATGGGAAGAGCTAAGTTTGGAGCAAGTAAATAGCTTGCGTCAAACAGTAGGTTTGAGTGCTTTTGAATCGGAAAAGCCTGCTTTGCGTCACCAAGTCGCTCGACGTCGTAATAGTATCAATGTTAAGCAAAGAGTAGCAAAGCGTCCAGCCAAAAGGCCGATTAAAAAGAAATAATTAACTGTTTATTTTACTCGCCAGCTATGCCATAACTTTAAGATGGGTGAGAGAGAAATGCGGTATGACAATACCTTAAAGCCATCTCGCTCAATCTTGCTTAACAATAATAAATTTAGGTTAGTATAAATGCGCAAGGGTCTTAATGCCTGCTGATATGTTGCAGGCATTACTGCTATGCCATCCTTATAATATTGCCTTATAAGGTTGGTTTGATTTTTGAGTAAGGGCGCGAGGTCATTTTCTTGTAGTTGCTCAGGATTAAGCTGCTTGGCCTCAAGTTCTTTTAACGGTAAATAATAATGGCCTTTGTGATAAAACTGAGCGAAATCATCGATATGCCTGACCATTTCGTTACAAGTACCCATCAGGTGGGCAAATTGTTCGACTTTTTCTGATTTATTACCATTTAGCAGGACTTGAGCTTTTAGGCTTTCGATAATGCCGCCAGTATGTTGATAATGTTGGTTAAGGTCAGCTTGGCTTTCAAAGACCTCGGTTTCAAGGCTTAACAAGCTAGCTTCAATCAGGGCTAAAAATGACGCTTTAGGCCATTGGAATTGTAGGATAAAGGGTTGTAAGGCTTTTGTAATAGGATGGCGAGGTTCAAGTCGAAATAAACGCTCAATTTCCTCTTGCCACCATTGCAATTTCACTTTCGCGATCGACGGTTCACTATAACGCTCGCTAATTTTACGTAGCTCATTGGCATATGCCTGGAGAGCAATAATGGCCTCGCGCGCCAGCGGGGCGACTGATAATAGGCTGTAATATAAGGAGCTGCCACGAGGAGCGTGTTCATGTGCAAGCTCACTCATAATTTTATAGTGGCAATCATATAATTTACGTCAAGATTGCTGCTCAATTTATAGGATTTGGAGAGTAGTTGATATTCTATCCCTGCCGTGGCTTCGGTTTGCAAGGTTTGGCTTCTGGCAGCATGTATTAGCTCTGAGGGCTTAATAAATTTTTCGTAGGTATGGGTACCCTTGGGTAGCAGATTCAATACATACTCTGCGCCAACAATCGCCATTAAAAAAGATTTTGGGTTGCGGTTTAGGGTGGAAAAAAATACCTTGCCGCCGGGTTTCACTAATTTTGCACAGGCAGCAATAATGCTTTGAGGGTCAGGCACGTGTTCTAACATTTCCATGCAAGTCACTACATCAAATTGTCCTGCATGTTGTTCAGCAAATTCTTCTGCTGCTATGCACTGGTAATTAATAGTTAACTGAGACTCGTGTAAATGTAACTTGGCAACTTCCAGTGCCGCAGAAGAGAGGTCAATACCAGTAACTTTGGCCCCAGCTTTAGCTAAGGCCTCACTTAAAATGCCGCCACCGCAGCCTATATCAAGCACTTCTTTGCCCATAATGGCTGTATGCTGTTCTATAAAGCCCATTCTTAAGGGATTGATTTCATGCAGTGGCTTGAATTCGCCTTTTGGGTCCCACCAACGGTAGGCAAGTGCTGAAAACTTATCGATTTCGTGATGATCTACATTCATATTCGGGCCCTATGTTTGGTTTAATCATACTCTAGCTTGCTGGTGAAGACTAGAATTTGTAGGCGGTTTTTACTTCCTTTATGCGACTTAAATAGGGTTTTTACTTTTCCCATTACTAATTCTAAAATACTGGATGGATTGTGATCAATTTTTATCAGGTAAGCTTTTGATTTTTAACGAATTAATTATATCCAAAAAAAACTCTCAAGAAAGCTGCAATTGGCAAGATTTTTGCCGTGGTTTGTGATATAATTTTGCCAGGTAGAATGAAATAAAAGGTCAAGCATGACTAACATGGCAAAAGAAGTTACTCAGGTAAATATCGAAGAAGAACTCAAGCAATCCTATTTGGATTATGCTATGAGCGTAATTGTCGGACGTGCTCTACCAGATGTTAGAGACGGTTTGAAACCCGTGCATCGTCGTGTTTTGTTTGCAATGCGTGAGTTAGGCAATGACTGGAACAAGCCTTATAAAAAATCCGCTCGTGTGGTCGGTGATGTTATTGGTAAATACCATCCACATGGTGATACCGCAGTTTATGATACTATCGTGCGTATGGCCCAACCTTTTTCCATGCGCTATATGCTGGTTGATGGTCAAGGTAACTTCGGTTCGGTTGATGGCGACTCACCGGCGGCTATGCGATATACCGAAGTCAGAATGTCTAAATTTGCTCATAGCTTATTGAGCGATTTGGATAAAGAAACGGTTGATTTTACTCCAAACTACGATGAATCCGAATGGGTCCCCGTGGTACTTCCAACTCGAATTCCTAATTTATTGGTCAATGGTTCTTCAGGTATTGCGGTTGGTATGGCGACCAATATTCCGCCTCATAATTTAACTGAAGTGATCAATGCATGTCTTGCGTTAATTGAAGAGCCAACTTTGGATATCGACCAGTTAATGGAACATATTCCAGGCCCTGATTTTCCGACTGCGGGTATCATCAATGGTCGTGCTGGTATTATTTCAGCATACCGTACCGGGCGTGGTAGTGTATACATGCGAGCTAAAACTCATATTGAGACCGATGAAAAGTCCGGTAAAGATAGCATCATTATTACTGAGCTACCTTATCAAGTGAATAAAGCGCGCTTGATTGAGAAAATTGCAGAATTAGTTAAAGACAAGAAAATTGAAGGCATAACCGAGCTGCGTGATGAGTCTGATAAAGACGGTATGCGTGTGGTAATTGAAGTCCGTCGCGGTGAAATGACCGATGTTTTATTGAATAATTTATTTGTTCAAACCCAAATGCAATCGGTATTTGGTATTAATATGGTGGCTTTGGTTGATAACCAGCCTCGATTATTGAATCTAAAAGAAGTCATTCAAGCCTTTATTCGTCACCGTCAAGAAGTGGTGACTCGCCGTACTATTTTTGAATTGCGAAAAGCGCGTGAACGTGCTCATATCTTAGAAGGTTTGGGCGTGGCCTTGACCAATATCGATGAAATGATTGCGATGATTAAGGCTTCTGGTAGCCCTGCTGAAGCGAAGCAACAATTAATGTCTAAAACCTGGGCGCCTGGCATTGTCAAAGAAATGATGGAAAAAGCTGGCAATGATGCTTCTAGAGTGGAAGGTTTAGCGGCTGATTATGGATTACTAGGCCAAGTTTATCGCTTATCCAATGCTCAAGTTGATGCTATTTTAGAGTTAAAATTACATCGCTTAACAGGGCTTGAGCAAGATAAAATTCTCGAAGAATATCGTAATTTATTAGTTGATATTAAAAATCTCTTAGACATTTTGGCTGACTTTAAGCGCTTGATGCAAGTAATCCGAGATGAACTAATTGAAATGCGAGACCAATTTGGTGATGGACGCCGTACCGAAATTAATGACAATCATCTTGATGTTAATATTGAAGATTTAATTGCCGAAGAGGATATGGCAGTTACCCTATCAGCTGAAGGTTATGTTAAGGCTCAGCCTGTGAGTGCATATCAAGCTCAGCATCGTGGGGGCCGTGGTAAAGCAGCTACTTCGTTAAAAGAAGAAGATATTATCGAAAAATTAGTGGTCTCCAGTACTCATGCTACCATGTTGTGTTTCTCTAACTTCGGTAAAGTTTATTGGAAAAAAGTCTATGAATTCCCTCAGGCGGGACGTGCTTCCCGTGGTCGTCCTATTAATAATTTATTGCCATTAGAAGCTGGTGAGCAAATTACCGCCATGTTGCCAGTGCGTCAGTATGATGCTGATCATTATGTATTTATGGCAACTTCTGCTGGAGTAGTGAAAAAGACCGCATTAGAAGCTTTCTCAAGACCTCGTCAGGGTGGAATTATTGCCTTGGAACTAGATGAGGGTGATAAGTTAATTGCTGCAGCCCTAACCGATGGCAATAAAGAGGTCATGCTATTTAGTGATGCGGGTAAAGCTGTGCGCTTCAATGAAACCAATGTTCGCTCTATGGGGCGTACAGCGCGTGGTGTGCGTGGTATGAAAATGCAGCCTAAGCAGAAAGTGATTTCCTTGCTGATCGTGCCTAATAATGAAGGTCAGATTTTGACGGCTACAGAACGTGGGTTTGGTAAGCGTACCGTGGTGTCTGAATACCGCACGGTAAATAGAGGTGCTCAAGGTGTCGTATCCATTCAAACCACCCCTCGTAATGGTAAAGTGGTGAGTGCGATTTGGGTAGAAGATAGCAAGCAGGTTATGCTTATTACCAATGGCGGGGTCTTAGTAAGGACTCGAGCTTCTGAAATTTCTTTGGTGGGCCGTAATACCCAAGGAGTGAAATTGATTAACCTTGGTAAAGACGAGAGCTTGGTCGGAGTCCAGCCAGTAGATGAGATCGAAGGCGTTGAGGCCTTGATCGATGCTGAGCTAGAGGGTTCAATTGAGGATTCAGCTGATACTGAAGAAGCCGTTAGCGAGTAATTTTTAACCCAGTGTTTGTGCCCTCGTGATGAGGGCAAGTTCATGCATGGCCTGGGCAAAAACGGGGACTTTATGAAAATTTATAATTTCTGTTCTGGCCCTGCTATGCTGCCTCAAACAGTGTTGCAAGAAGCCTCTCAGGCTTTACTCGATTGGGAAGGCAGTGGTACTTCCATTCTTAGTATTAGTCATCGTAGTCCAGAGTTTCAGGCCATCGCTCAAGAAGCGGAGCTCAATTTACGTCGTTTGTTGGCTATTCCTGATAATTACCATGTACTGTTTTTAAGCGGTGGGGCCAGCAGTCAATTTGCAATGGTGCCGATGAATTTACTCACAAGTAAAGCTACGGCTGACTATGTTAATACCGGTTATTGGTCAAAAATGGCTATAAATGAAGCCAAGCGCTATGGCAGTGTTAACATTATTGAGCAAGGGTTTGATGCGGCAAGCGCTACATCATGGGCTTATAATAAAGCAGCGGCTTACGTTCACTGCGTGCCAAATGAAACCGTAGAAGGCATTGCCATTCATCATGTACCTGATTGTGCGAAGGTACCTATAGTGGCGGATATGTCCTCTTGTCTATTAGCAAGCCCAATTGAGGTATCAAAATTTGGTTTAATTTATGCCGGGGCCCATAAAAATATAGGCCCTGCGGGTATGACTTTAGTTATCGTTAGAAAAGATTTATTGCAAGAGGTTTTACCGGGAACTCCTAAACTTTATAATTATGCAGTCATGGCAGAGTCACACTCTTTATATAACACTCCGCCCACATTTGCTTGGTATACCGCGGGATTGGTATTTAAATGGTTAATAAAGTCAGGCGGGTTAAGTGTAATGGCTCAGCATAATTATGAAAAAGCCGAGTTGTTATATAATTTTATTGATAACAGCCATTTATATTGCAATAGCATACCTCTTGCTTGTCGCTCATTGTCTAATGTAACGTTTCAGCTCAGAGTTCAAAAGTTGGAGGCAGTTTTTCTTGAAGAATCAAAGGCCTATGGTCTTTTGAATTTAAAAGGGCATCGGAGTATAGGCGGATTAAGAGCAAGCTTGTATAATGCTATGCCTATAGAAGGGGTAAAAGCCTTGATTGATTTTATGAAGGCATTTGAGCAACGTTATGCAAAAAAATCTTAAGAAACTTATTACTATTGATGGTCCAAGCGGAGTTGGAAAAGGCACGGCCAGTTTATTTGTCGCACGGGCCTTAAAGTGGGACTGGTTGGATAGCGGGGCTTTATATCGGCTAGCTGCATTAGATGCGCAGCTTAAAAAATTACCGATTACTGATGCAGAAGTCATGGCCAAGTTGGCACTTAATTTAGATGTGAAATTTGTCGATACTTTTTCTGAACAGCAAGAAATTATATTAAATGGCCACAATGTCACTACTCTTATCCGCTCTGAGACCTGTGGCAATGCTGCTTCAAAAATTGCTGCATTTCCAGAAGTTCGTGAAGCCCTATTGGCGCGCCAAAGAGCGTTTTATACCGAAAAGGGCCTGGTTACGGATGGCCGAGATATGGGCACCATTGTATTCCCAGAAGCCCCGGTAAAAATATTTCTTATTGCTAACCCGCGTGTAAGAGCCGAGCGCCGCTGGAAACAGTTGCAGGCCCAAGGGCTTGATGTTAACATAACCGACCTCTTGAGTGAGATCGAGACCAGAGACGAAAGAGACAGGACCCGTGCGATAGCGCCGCTTGTCCCGGCCGTTGATGCCTTGGTGATTGATACTTCTTATATGAGTATTCAAGAAGTAGAAGCCGCCATTCTCTCAAGGGCTCATGAGATATTTTTCTCCTGAGTAGGGCCACAGAATAATTCTGTGGGATGTTAAACTAACCAAAACAATACTTTCGGGTATTGGGAATATATTACATGTCAATGAAAGAAAGTTTCGCGCAGTTATTCGAAGAAAGCCTCAAAAAAATCGAAATGGAACCCGGCACTATCGTTAAAGGTTATGTGCTTAAAGTCGCTAATGGATTCGTATTAATCGATGCAGGCCTCAAATCTGAAGCAGTTATTCCTGCTGAACAGTTTAAAAATGAAAAAGGTGAAATCACCGTTAAGGCAGGAGATACCGTCGAGGTGGCTCTTGATACCGTAGAAGATAGCAATGGCGAAACCCGTCTGTCTCGCGAAAAAGCTAAACGTGCAGAAGTGTGGAGAAAACTCGAAGCTGCTCACGAAGCTAATGAAGTGGTTACTGGTATTATTACTGGCAAAGTTAAGGGTGGTTTCACCGTAGAATTAGACGGTGTTCGTGCATTCTTGCCAGGTTCTTTGGTAGATGTAAGACCATTACGTGATACCTCATTCTTAGAGAACAAACCATTAGAATTTAAACTTATTAAAATTGATGCTAAACGCAACAACGTTGTAGTTTCTCGTCGTGCTGTTATTGAGCTTGAAGGTAGTGCAGAGCGTGATGCAGTTCTTGAAAATCTTCAAGAAGGCCAAGAAGTTAAAGGTATCGTTAAGAACCTTACCGACTACGGTGCATTTATTGACTTGGGCGGCGTAGATGGCTTGCTCCATATCACCGATATGTCTTGGAAGCGTATTAAGCATCCTAGCGAAATGATTGCAGTGGGCGATGAAATCAAAGTTAAAGTATTGAAATTTGAGCGTGATCGCGGTCGTGTATCTTTGGGCTTGAAACAATTAGGCGAAGATCCATGGGTTAACTTAGTTGGTAAGTTCCCAGAAGGCAAAAAAGTGCATGGACGTGTGACCAATATTGCTGACTATGGCTGCTTCGTTGAGTTGGAAGATGGCGTAGAAGGTTTAGTGCACGTTTCAGAAATGGATTGGACCAATAAAAACATTAGCCCAAGCAAAGTAGTTTCATTAGGCCAAGAAGTTGACGTCATCGTATTGGACATCGATCCAGAGCGTCGTCGTATTTCACTAGGTTTGAAACAATGTGTTGATAACCCATGGGCTAGTTTTGCTCAAACCCATCAAAAAGGTGACAAAGTGACTGGTACTATTAAGTCTATCACTGATTTTGGTGTGTTTATTGGACTTGATGGCGGAATCGATGGACTAATCCATTTATCCGACCTTTCATGGAACCAAGCAGGCGAAGAAGCGGTTCGTAACTTCAAAAAAGGTGATTCCATTACCGCAGTAGTATTAGGGGTGGATACCGAGCGTGAACGTATTTCTTTAGGCGTGAAGCAACTTGAAAACGATCCATTCTCAGGCTTTAGCCAAAGCTTCGAAAAAGGTGCGACTGTAAAAGGTACCGTGACCGAAGTAGATGAGCGTGGCGCAACCGTTGATTTAGGTGAAGGCTTGCAAGGCTACGTCCGTGCTTCTGAGATCACTCGTGATCGCGTGGAAGATGCAAGACAGCACCTAAAAGTTGGTGATACAGTTGAAGCCATTCATATTGGAATCGATCGTAAAAACCAAATGGTTAACCTTTCCATCAAAGCACTCGAAGAGCATGAGCATAAACAAGCGGCTCAAGCTTACATGAACTCTGATGAGAAATCTGGTAACACTACTTTGGGTGATTTGCTTAAAGAGAAGCTCAATAAGCAATAAAAGCTTGGTTGCATTTAATTGCAACCTTATAATCAAAGCGCGGCTTATTAGCCGCGTTTTTTTTGCCTTAAATAAGTGAGTTCTGCAGTATGCTGCAGTTGTTGTTTGCCATATGAAGCTCTAGAAATTAGTAAATCGATTAAGCTTTTAAAGTAATTTTCAATTCAGAAAAAATTTATGTGTTTAATGCTTGTAATTTGTTTATAAACTCATATAATAACCACTCTTTTGCTGGCATAGCTCAGCTGGTAGAGCAACTGATTTGTAATCAGTAGGTCACGGGTTCGACTCCTGTTGCCAGCACCAGATGAGTATATAAAGCAAAAGCCACGCGGAGCGGTAGTTCAGTTGGTTAGAATGCTGGCCTGTCACGCCGGAGGTCGCGGGTTCGAGTCCCGTCCGCTCCGCCATTTTTCAGTTTATTTCCCCCTTACTCTTTGTTGCGCTGCACAGTCGCGGTCCTCATTTATCACCCAATAAACTGCGGGCGCTTTATGCTTGCGCGCCTTGATTAAGGGGGAAATAAAGCTGAAAAACAGTAGAATGATAGGCTCGAACCCGTCTCCGAAGGAGCAGGGTTTGACTAAAATTGACTGGATCAATTTTGAGCGCACTTTAGTGCGACCCGAAGGGTGAAAAACAGGAGGTTTTTCATAATCCCGTCCGTGGTGCTTTAACTTTGCGTATTTTTAAGAGCTCTGGACCTAAGTGCGTGGCGAGAACCTATCCCGTAGGGATCATGGTTCGACTAATTCGTATGGAACGAATTGAGCGTTGCTGCGAAGCACAACGAGCCTTTAGGCCGAAGGGCAGGAAGCCCGAAGTAATCCCGTCTGCATTAAGGGGGAAATAAAGCTGAAAAACAGTAGAATGATAGGCTCGAACCCGTCTCCGAAGGAGCAGGGTTTGACTAAAATTGACTGGATCAATTTTGAGCGCACTTTAGTGCGACCCGAAGGGTGAAAAACAGGAAGTTTTTCATAATCCCGTTCGTGGTGCCATAGCTTTAAAAACACGCAAATTCATTGTAAAAACTTCATTCGCATATCATTAACTATGACTAGGGCTTCCAGTAGTACTAACACTGATGCCTGAAAGTGAAAACAACCTAGCAGATGCAGGCTCTGCAGGTGGCTCAGTAATGTTTATAGCTGCACTGGCGAAATGCATTTGTCTAATGACTTCCAAAAGGGCTGTAATTTGTGCATCCTTGGCTTGCAGCTTAGTATTTTGCGCCGCAAGCGCATTATTTTGAGCCACCAGCTGGGCCTTTAAGCTGCCATTTTCAATGGCCAAAGCTTCAAGTCGCGTAAATAATAAGCTAGTGCTTGACCCTCCAGCGCTTACCGAAGAATTATGTGACACGCTATCTACAACATTGGCTTCTCTTTCGGATAACAATTCTGGAGAGACTTGACTTAATAAACCCGAAGCACTAGCAGGTAAATTAACCTCAGGCATTGACTCCTCGCCCAAACGAGGTGTTGCTGGCAGGTCAAGAATAATGGCCGATGATGGATTATTTAGGCTCAGAGGATTTGCTGTTAAGGGCTCCGAAACGGCAGGGCTTGCTAATTCATCTATGACTTCTGTAATGCCTGCAAAATTGGCTTCACGCAAGCGAGTACAGGGCTCTTCAACGCTAGGCCCTGAGTCAGCAGGTAATGGAGGGGTGATTACTTCTAACGCTTCCATCGCATCACTTCGATGCATGGGGTTTTCTTCACGACTTACGATGGCTTCAATATGGCCTAAAGCACTTGGATCGGCTTCATTATCTGCCAAAGGGCGATAAGCGGCGAATGCCTCTGTAAATTCATTATTAAAGCTAATTAGGCGGCTCTCGCTAAGTGATCCCGACAATTTTTCAGTCACTAAGCGTTTGATAATATCAAGTTCAGCTTCTCTTAATTGACGCTCATTGGCGCTAGCATGATCACGGTAATGCAAGATTACATTTTCTAAATCACGTACCTCTCCGTCAACTAAATACTGCGCATTGGGGTGGCATTCATTATGAAAAATAGCCGTAAATAACGATTCAAATCGATGCGCCTCAATCCATGCTACATACTGCGCATTAACAGAAAAATCTTCAATTAATGATGGCGCTGAGGCTGCTGGCATGTCGGTTATTACTTTAGAGCTAAAAGATTTTGCTGGAATATCTGCAGCCTCAGCTGCATCGGCTCTAGGGGCTTCAAACACAACGGTTGATTGACTAGGCTTAACCGGGGATTCTGATATCTTCGCGCTCTGCTTTGAGGTGCTTCGCAGTAGGCTGAACAGCGACCTAGCTTTTTTAGCATTTTTTTGTGGGTAAGTATCAGGATTAAATGCCTCATACAAATCTGGGTGTACAACTTCATACAATAGTCTAAAATGCCCAAAAATATTGATAAGTGATTTATAATTACCTTCATCCATCAAAGTTAACATTTTTGACAAATGACGTTTATATTCTGAAGAAAAACTTCCTGTCGGCGCTGTTTCTAAATGAGCATAAATTACTTTTTTGCATTCCTCAAAGCTCAATGTTGTTAGCATATGAAAGACGCCTGCGAAATGGATAGCTCGATCATTTAATTCCCGAGTCCATGATCTTTTGTATTTTTCGGTTTCATCATAATAATAAAAATAATGGTTTATATTTATAAATGACGCGAACAACGAGTAATTCTTGTCTTGAGAATATTCATGATAAGATAGTAGAACTTTTAAAATATATAGAAAAGAACTTTTTGGACTAAATTTCATCACTAAATCCAGCAGTCTTGTCATTAATGTCAGGTTTGTACTATATCTGTATATCCTATTGCTGATATAATTGGAACTATCTTGAAAGCTAGTTAAATTGGCTATAGTTCTTTTTTGCAAATCCTCTGGGTAGGTTTTAAACTTATCGCTACAAATAAAATCAATAAAATTACCTATAGACTGCTTATAAAAAGCAACTAGGAAAGACAACCTCTTTTTGTCATGCAAGTACATTTCTAACAAAGTATTTGCCACTTGCCACTGCTCATATTCTAAAGCTAACTGTAACGCCGACATTTTATAATCTGGCAATAAGATAGCACGGTTTATATTACTATTTTTATTCACTCGAAAAAATTGCTGTAACAAAGCAAGCAGCCGATTGACCTCCTCTTCTGGCTGATCATATATGTATTCACAAAGTATGGAAGTCGCATTAACTGTAAAAGATTTTTCTGTTGATGCATAACTATGCCAATCGCCATTAGCATCATAGATATCCTTTTTTGTGACTGTAGTAATCCCTTCAGCATAAAAATAGTCGGGCGTTAACGAGCCTATTTTATCAGGATGGCTTTTAAAGAACGCTTCTAATTCTTCTAAATATTTTCCAGATCTTATCACTTCCGGAAGACGAGAAATTTTCTTGCCATCCTTAATAAATATATAACTATACCCATCACCTACTTTTGTTTGGTGTGCGTATGATTTCACATGCTCTGAATAAAGGTTACTAAATATATCACCTGATGCCAACATAATATGCCCCAACTAATTAAACTTGGATTATTTTAACATGAAAATATATTAAATATATATTTTTATAGCAAAATTTATGAGGCTTTTCCAGTGGGATTTGACCTTCAAATTAGGCTTGCATAAAGAATTAGGAATAGGTTTTAAAACCATTAGCCAATTTAGTTTCCTGTTATTTGCTGCCACCCACTTAAAACAAGCCTGTAGCAATATATTCGCATCAATGCGAAAGATGCTATAGGTTAGTGGTCTTTAAGCTGGATTTAGTGAGCCAGGTATTCCTTTAAATGGATTTCTACTTTCATGCTCTGCCATTAGCTCATCAAAAAATGCCCCAGGGCTTCTAGGCGCTCCCGCCCCAGCTCCGGCAAATGCTTCAGCCCCAGCGCCAGCTCCCGCCCCAGCTCTTGCAGCTGATAATAATGGCTGCTCTAAACCATTCTCTTCAGAATGATGGCTGGTTCTACTTGATTCGCTTGATGCATGAGGTTTTATGCAAGCTTTTATGCTTTCCCAGCCGCTCATGACCATGGTTGGGCCAGGGTGCTCAACGCTGCTATATTCAAAGCTTTGAATAAACTCAGTTAGTTTAATCACCACAGGGGTGAGCTCTTTTCCGAGAGCATTGGTTTTAGCTATGTGAGCTTGAAGCATTTGGTGGCGTTTGCCATACCAGCCAAACAGTTCCAGTGCCGCTGAGGCAAGTACCGCGCAAATCATTAAGCCGGCATCTTGGCCTGCTATAATCGATTGGAATAAGTTGGCTAATCCACCAATCACTACGCAGATGAGAAAGGCTTCGATATGGATTCTGGTATTCCAGCGTTTAGATAATAAATCGGGCTTATCACGACTTTCAATTCCTAAGAAGTAATTCGCGATTGCCACACCAAATTCAGCAGTAAAGGTTGCCATTAGTATCATCATGGCCATCTCTATGCCACCCGTTATACTTGCTCCTATTTCGCTACGAGTAAGAAGGCTGCCTAATTGATTACCAAAATCAATAAAGTTCGTTAAGCCAGCGCTAGCCACCGCAACACAGCCGGCTCCAGCTAGGGTAGGTAAGTAGTCTTTAGCTATGGGAGCTAGGCGCGATAATGGGCGGCATCCTTTGCTAGAGCCAGTGGTGGGTTTGAATTCAGTATCTTCCATCGCGAGTAATTTAAATCGAGTAGTAAAATCAATACCGGTTCGATCTTTTTCTAGTAAGTGAAGGATTTTTTCTTTTGGGCTTTTAAGTTGATAATCAAAAGCTTTTGGTTTTCCTAGCACAAATTCGAGTTTTTCTAAGATATTGTTTAGATGAAATTTGATACGCTCTTTATGCGAAACAGGCTGGGGGTTGCGTAATTCTTTTACCAATTCGTTTAGCTCTCGAGTAATCATATTGATACCATGATCATGTTTGGCTTTTTCTGTTAAATGGGTTTTTTGATCAGAGGGGCGGGCTAGAGCATTATTTGCCATGCCTTTAAGATTGCCTAAACCAAAATTTATAATATTCTTGAAGGCAGGGATATTACATATAATAGAAGCTAAAGCCATAGGCCCCCACACTATAGGGGTCTCAAACAAGCTCGCCACTCCTTCGTTGCCAAAGTTGCTTCTGATTAATTGGCCCAAGCCATCTTTAGGGTCCGCCATCGCTACATAGCCAAGCAGGCCAAAAGTACCGGCTGCAGTGAATATACCAACCATTTTAGCCATTGCAAAGGCTGTGCCCTTAGGCCCTTTGCCGGTTATATCGACGATAGGTTTACCAGCATAGATTTCTTCCCAGCTTCTATGGCCCCAAAATTCTACTAGCATGTATTTACCAAGCTGCACGCCACCGGCGGCGGCAATCGCTAGAGTCCCTGCCACAGCGGCAGCCGCATTTTCCTTACCGCCAAACCATTCCTCAAGCTCTGGTTTGCCTTTGATGTACACTAATAATGCTGCAAATACAGCTTGTGGGATCATGGCCGTAAAGGTCAGAGTCTCGCCCAGAGTGGGTTTATTGGGTAGCAAGTTATATAATTTTTGCCAAAAACTAGGTTTGTTCTCGGTTTCAGTTCCAGCCTCAGACGCTAGCATTACCGCATCTAAAGAGGCTTGAGCTGATAAAGCGGCGGTGGCTGCATCTGTTTCTTTAGCAAAAGCTGTAAGGCTGTCTGGCATAACAGGATGGGTAGTAAATTTGCTTTTGAACCAGTCGGCAATGGCATCATGCTCAGTTTCATCTGCTCTGCGTGTAGCTACTCTTCTTCTCAACTCCGCTATGAGAACAATAACCTCGGGAGCGTCTTCGACGCCGCCTGAGTCCGTTGAACCATATCGTTCAAGTATTGTGGAGAGTAAGGGCTTGCCCGAAGCCGACATTTCTGCAGTTCCACGGCTTGAAAAAGCATTTCTTTGTGTTTGGGGCGAGGGTGAACGGGGCGCTTCTCCAACTGAAAGCAGGCTGCCAGTTTTTCTTAAATTGAGTCCACCGCTCATTGCAATGGTAAAGGATGCCGTAGCGGTGCTACCTGAAGCAATATGATGGGTTTCAGGAGATAGACCATGATGGTCATAGGGTGATGATATGCCTCTGGCGGTCTCAACTGGAGGCGCAGGTTTTGATAAAGTTTTAGTTCCGGAATCTGTTTGATTTATGCCTTGCATTTCCATTCTCCTTGGCCATTAAAAACTTATTGTATCGGAAAGAATTGTATGGATATAGTTTAATTTTTTAATAAAGATAAATATCAGTATTGCACTTGACGACATATTGAAAATGACATAGATTATGTCATATAGAAAATGGTGGTAATATGGCAGAAATTTTATTCCCGAGTCGAATTGCTTTAGGGCGAGCGTTTTGCAATCGAGAAACAGAACGCGCAATGTTAATTAATAACATCCAGCAGATTCGTCATACTCTCATTATTTCGCCACGTCGATATGGCAAAACTTCCTTGGCCATGCAAGCTATCAATGAGGCTAGCGTTCCTCATGCTTATATTAATTTTTTTAATGCCCTACGTGATGAAGACGTCGCAAAAAAATTTGTTGCGGGTTTTACCAGCTTGCTAACGAATGTAATGCCAGCCTCACAAAAAGCCTTAAAAACTTTGAGCCATGTATTAGCTAATACTCAAGTGAGTTTAGAAGTAAAAGGGGTGGGGGCCTCATTTAGCGTTAGACCAACCGTAGTTGGGCCAATTGAGACGGTGCGAAATTTATTGGAAGATATTGAAAGTTTGCTAACAGCAGAGGGTAAGCGGGCTGTAATCTTTTTAGATGAGTTTCAGGATATCGTTAAAACGGAAATGAGTGATCTATTTCAAGCAGAATTGCGTGATTTTGCCCAGCGTACTCAAAGAGTCACCTTTATTATTTCAGGTAGTCATCGTCATATGCTTAATAAAATTTTTGATGATCGCAATAAACCTTTTTATAAATTGTGTGATAGGATTAATTTGCAGCGCATCAAATCCATCGATTATGAGGCTTTTTTGCAAAAGCATGCTAAAGCCCAATGGAAAAAACTGTTGCCTGACATAGTTATAACTGAGGTGTTGAAACTTACCGAAAACCATCCATATTACGTCAATAAAATCTGTGCCAAGTTATGGACTAGCCCTAGTTTGCCGACCAAAGCTAGTGTCGATTTAGCGTGGTTGCTACTAGGAGAAGAAGAATATGATTCGGTGGTGAATGATATTTCATTATTATCAAAAAATCAGCGTTTAGTTTTACAAGCTTTATCACAGCGTGATGTAGTGGTTGAGCCAAATTCAGTCGCGATGATCCAAGAGATGAAAATGGCACACAGTAGCATAAGTCAAGCCCTTGAGGTCTTACTCAAAAATGACTTTATTGAAAAGACGCTCAAAGGCTATCAAGTAGTCGATCCATTAATTAAGTATGTATTGAATGAAGCCGCATAACTTTGTTCTTCATTCACAGCAATTTTTCTATTAAGCTGCGGCTATTGCACAAACAAAAGGAGCGTTGTTATGTATGGAGAAAAATCATCAGATTTATGTGTAAGTCCCACACCATGTGACACTGAAATGCTAAAAGCATGTGAAGCTTTAGATAGTAAAAAAATTGAGGCTTTAATTGCAAGAGCTGAAGCATTAGCCTCAATTGGTATGGAAGCTGATAGTTTAACCACGCCTTTGTTGGGCTCATTTTATAAAAGCCAAGTAGACCGATTGGTTAATGAGGACTACCCTATTTTATTGTTAGCCGGCAAGCAAACTATTCCATCCTTAACGCTCGTACTTTGTTTAGTAGAAAAAGGCGCAAACCCTAATGTCAAAGATGAAAATGGTCGTGCGGTTCTTCATCATATCGTAGAGCAAGCATGCAGAAATTCCTGCGCTATGGAGTCTTATATTCGTGATTTTGATAAATTATTTGCTGATGCCGCAAAGCATGGTCATTCAATTGAGATCAATAGCGTGGATTTTACTGGAAAAACCCCAATTCAATACGCCCTACAGGCTGGGTCTTGTGCTGATTTAGTAAATTTTTTGCTGGTAAAAGGCGCGAAATTGCCCGCTAAAATGCTAGAAGAGACGAAGTTGAGCAGAACCATATCCGATAGAGATGTCGCTTTAGGCATTGGAGGTAGTGTATAAACTGGAGGCGACCTTTCCAGCCTGGCCTCGGCACATGTTCAGTTGCTACCGTTGCTTCCTTCCGGACCTGGCGGGGTTAACAGCTTCGCATTGCGAGGAGACCGGGAGGTCACCATTGAGTGGCGCATCATACCATAATCCAATAAACTGAGTCTATCGAAAAGTAAGCTTATAGGGAAGGTCATGTCAAAATTCACTAGTTTCAAACAGTTTTATCCGTTTTATTTATCGCAACATACTCATAGAGCTTGCCGTTTGCTGCATGTTATTGGCAGCAGTTTGGTTATTTTCTTAGCCATTGCGGTGATATTTACCCATAAATGGCTGGGCTTATTATGGACGCCAGTTATAGGTTATGGCTTCGCTTGGGCGGGGCATGTTTTATTTGAAAAAAACAAACCCGCTACCTTCCAATATCCACTTTATAGCTTAATGGGAGATTGGGTCATGTTTTGGAATAGTGTAAGGGCTTTGTTGAAATTAAGTAGGCTTAAACTTGAATAAAGGGGGCGTTATGCAAAATGTTACTCCATTTCTACCTGGTATCTTGGGCTTAGGGCGCAATCCTTCATATAAAGATCAAAAAAGAATTGAGTTGAAAGCTGACAAAGCCATTCTTGAGAGTGATTTAAGAGATTGGGGACGTATAGAGTTTTGTAAAGCTCATGGACTTCACTTACCTGAAATTGCCAGTAAAACCGACCAAGAAATCGACGAAATGAGAGCAAGACTTGTTAAAATTAATAAAGAGCTTGAAAAGAATGGTGGAGGTGCGGCTCCAATCCGTTAAAGCTTAATTATATTTAATTAAATAGTTCGCCCAATTCTGCATCATTTTAGTTCCTTGCCCCAAAAACTTAGCTCTGTCATACGCTTTATCTACTTTGCTTTTAGGTGCATGGGCGAACTGGTGTGAACTTATAACTGGCTGAGAGGGAGAGACTCAGGATTTCCTATCCTTCGCCCTGCGGGTCGCTGCACGATGTGCAACGATCAAAATCTGTTCCAGACGATTTTGTTGAACCATGATCGCTACGCGATAGGTTCTCATCCACTTTTTCAACCATAGCTCTTAATAATCCTCAAAGACAAGGCGAAGCGAGCGAGCACTAGGGCGTTTAGTACGCACTAAATAACCGACGTGCTCGACGAAGGTTTAACGATGTATTTGGGGATTATTAAAGCTATGGCGGAGAGAGAGGGATTCGAACCCTCGATACAGTTTCCTGTATACATGCTTTCCAGGCATGCTCCTTCAACCGCTCGGACACCTCTCCGTGAATGCTAGTGCATGGCATTAGCATAGAAGGCGCATAAGTTACAACATCTTTAGGGGAATTACAAATAGAATTTAACCATTTACACTAGTTGAGCGAGGATTAGCCTGCATTCATGCTTACGCTTAGGTTAAAACCTCTTAAGGCAAATTAAGGTTGATAATAAACAAAACCCTACTAGTTTAGAATTTCCCTTCAATCTGCTATGATTTCAATTCAAATCAGAAAACAGAGTTTGCTATGGCATATCAAGTATTAGCACGTAAATGGCGACCCAGTAGTTTTGCAGAAATGGTGGGACAGTCACAGGTATTAAAAGGTTTAATTCATAGTTTGGATCAACAACGCTTACACCATGCTTATTTATTTACCGGGACTCGTGGTGTGGGTAAAACTACCTTGGCTCGAATTGTGGCGAAATGCTTAAATTGTGAGAAAGGCATAAGTTCTAATCCTTGTGGTCAATGTCAGACCTGCCAAGAAATTTCTCAGGGCCGATTTGTGGATTTGATTGAGATTGATGCGGCCTCACGCACCAAAGTGGAAGATACCCGTGAAATTTTGGACAATGTGCAATATGCGCCAAGTAAAGGGCGTTATAAAGTGTACCTCATCGATGAAGTCCACATGCTTTCAACCCATAGTTTTAATGCATTGTTAAAAACTCTGGAAGAACCGCCAGAGCACGTTAAATTTTTATTGGCAACGACAGATCCGCAAAAATTACCGGTAACCGTGTTATCTCGCTGTTTGCAATTCCATCTTAAAAATATTGAAGTGCGCGACATCTGTAGCCAATTACAAAGCATTTTAGAAAAAGAAGGTTTTGACTTTGAGTTGCCGGCATTAAATGCGATTGCTCGAGCCGCTAACGGCAGCATGCGTGATGCTTTAAGCTTGTTAGATCAAGCTATTTCTCATGGAGAAGGTAAAGTTACGGCCGCCGATACTGTGCAAATGCTAGGGACGGTTGCTCAGCAAGATATCATTACAATGCTACAAGCTTTAGTCTCTCAAGATAAGCAAGCATTATGGGCGGCTATCAACCATTTAACAGAAACGTCTTCTGACTATGCTGAGATTCTAAACACCATGGGCAGGCTGCTGTATCAAATTGCTTTGAATCAGGTCATGCCTAAAATTGAAGTATTAGAATTCCCTGAGGAAAGTGTGGCAGAATTGGCCAAAGCTATTCCTGCAGATATGGTGCAGGTTCTATATCAAATAGGATTGCTGGGTAAGCGTGATCTTCATTTGGCGCCTGATCCGCGTACTGGTTTTGAAATGACTATGTTGCGTATGCTGGCATTTAGACCTTTGCAGCTCATTCAAACAGAATCTCATGGCGTGCCAAGTAGCCAGGCAAAAAAGCCTCAGCAGGCAAAGCTTGAGCCGACTAAGCTAGCGCCAGTTAATGTCTCTGAAGAATTACCACGGCCTCAGGCTGTAGCCGCTACTTCAAGCATAGATGGTTTGGCAAATAAAACCTGGCACGAAATTTTGGCAGAATTGCATTTAACCGGAATGTTAAAGCAATTAGCGTATAACTGCGCTTTAATTTCCTATGTAAATAATCAGCTAACATTAGGTATTCATGAAAAACATGCCTCTATTTTAAACGATAAGCTAAAAGCTAAATTAGCTGAAGCTATAGAGCAAACCTTTGCTCGCTCAGTTAACGTGATTATTCAGGTCGAAGGTCAAATTGCTGAAACACCAGCGCAAACTGTGAAAAAACAGGCTGAAGAAAAGCAAAGCCAAATAGAACAAAAAATTAAAAGTGATCCTCACGTCCAGTTCCTTCAAGCAGAATTTGATGCGATAATTGAACCCGGATCAATTAAACCAGTGGAATAAAGGAGTAGGAAATGGATATAGCTAATATAATGAAGCAAGCTAAAGAGCTGCAAGAAAAAATGCAAAAAATTCAGGAAGAACTTTTAAACATGCAAGTAATGGGTGAAGCTGGCGCTGGCATGGTAAGAGTGATTATGACTGGTCGTTATCAACTAAAAAAAGTGGCGATAGACCCTTCTATCCTAAACAATAAAGCCATGATAGAAGAGTTGCTTGCGGCTGCTGTCAATGATGCTTCAGCTAAAGTTGAAACCGAAACCCAAGGTAAAATGTCTGGTTTAGCTTCAGGTATGCAATTACCTAATGGTTTAGATCAAGGTGCAATAGAATAAATGAGCTTTAGCCCGCTAATTAGCCAATTAATAGAAGCTTTACGCTGTTTGCCTGGAGTCGGTCCGAAATCAGCTCAGCGTATGGCTATGCATTTATTGGAAAAAGAGCGGGAAAATGGGGCGCATTTAGCTAACATCATTAAAGAGGCCTTACAGAAAGTCAGCCGTTGTGAAAAATGTCGGACTTTATGTGAGTCGCCTCTTTGTAAAATTTGTAGCAATACCAAACGTAATCAAAGCCTATTATGCATCGTTGAGACGCCAATGGATATATTAGCCATTGAACAATCTGGTGGGTTTTCAGGGGTGTATTTTGTCTTAATGGGGCATTTATCGCCACTTGATGGCATTGGCCCAAAAGAGTTAAAGCTTGATCAGCTAGACCAATATTTAGCTTCTGGTGAAATCACTGAGGTCATTTTAGCCATTAGTCCTACTGTTGAAGGTCAAGCCACTGCTCATTATGTGATGGAGATGGTTAAAGCCCATGGTAAATCTGTTTCGCGTATTGCTTATGGGGTACCATTTGGTGGCGAATTAGAATATGTTGATAGCCATACTTTATCGCATGCTATTGCCAGCCGCCAATTTGTCTAAGCTACGGCAACAATATGAAAATCTTGGCTGATAACCTCATTCCATTGCTTGATTATTTTTTTGCCGACCAGGCTGAGATTACCGCCATTCCATTTCAAGACATTAGCCCAGAAACTGTGGCTAGCCATGATATTCTGTTAACTCGATCGCAAGTGAAAATCGATGCGGCATTATTGCAATGCAGTAAACCAAAATTTATTGGCAGTTGCGTAACTGGCACCGATCATATTGATAAAGCTTATTTAAAACACAAACAAATTCCATGGTTTGCAGCAGAAGGTTGCAATACTCAATCTGTAGTGGAGTATGTGCTTTCAGTGATAGCGGCATTGCAATCTGATAGCTTGCTGGCTAGAAGTAATATTAAAGTTGGCATTATCGGAGCCGGGCGCATTGGCAGTCGCTTGCATGAGCTTTTTGAGCGTATGGGTTATACCGTTTTGGCACACGATCCTATTCGAGCCATGTATGATAGAAGTTTTGTTCACTCTTCTTTGCTTGAGTTAACAGACTGTGATGTGGTGACGCTTCATACGCCATTAACTCAAACTGGGCCCTTTCCCAGTTATCATTTAATCGATAAATCATTTTTGAATGGCTTAAAATCGGGGGCGGTACTTATTAATACTGCAAGAGGAGCCGTTATTAATTCGTCAAATTTAGTGCAGTTTGGGAAGCATTTAATCTTATGTTTGGATGTATTTGAACATGAGCCTGAGATTAATCTTGCGCTGGTAGAGCAAGCCTATATCGCTACTCCACATATTGCTGGCCATAGTGTCCAAGGCAAACAGCGCGGTACTGAAATGGTGTATCAAGCCGCAGCAAAGCTATTTCATTGGCCACAAAAATCTATGCCAAGTACTCGTAAAACACTTGAAGTGCCTTCGAATTTAAGTTGGCAAGAGTTATTACTTAAACTTATGGATCCAAGACATGAATCCCAGCGTATGAAGCAGACCCTACTATCTGAACCAGCAATGGATTTAGCAGCTAGGTTTTCGCATCTGCGTCGAACTTATGCCAAACGCTATGAATTAGATTATTTAGAATTCACCCAGCCTATAACAAGAGTATGGAGTTAGTCATGAGTGATTGGTTAGCCAATAGTGAGTTAAACGAATATGCCAGCCTTCATACTCAAGCTGAATCGCCCATTTTGCAAAAAATGCTAGCCGATTTTCAGAATAAACCTGGCGGCCAAATGCTATCTGGACGTTTGAGTGGTCAGTTATTACGATTTTTGGTCAAAATGAATCGAGTGCAGCGGGCATTAGATATTGGGACCTTTATTGGTTATTCTGCATTAACCTTAGCAGAAGCTTTGCCAGAAAAAGGCCAAGTGATTACGATTGAATCCAGTAAACCTACTTTAGAGCTAGCTCAATCATATTTTGCCCAAAGCGCATATAACAATAAAATTATTAGCTTGCTTGGAAATGCCTTTGATCTAATTCCAGGGTTGGATGGTGAGTTTGATCTGATCTTTATTGATGCCGATAAGAATAAAATCTTGGAATATTATGAATTGGGGCTATGTAAATTAAAACCAGATGGGATAATGGTCATCGATGACGTACTTTGGCGCGGAGAGGTATTGCAAGCAGAGCCTCATGATAAGCGAGCAAAAGCCATGAAGCAGTTAAACCAATTTATCTTACACGACTCTCGGGTCGAAAACCTATTGCTACCAATTCGTCATGGGCTGCAGCTTATAGTAAAGCGATAGGCGTCAATTCTGGTTTGACAAGCTTTTGAGCATCCTGAACCTGTAGAAAGGCTGTCCAGTTCAGCGAGTATATGTCAGGCTTTTTCTATCGATATTCTGATACTGCACAGCAGGCATTAGATTCTGATCAATACGTTAAGTTTTTTAATAGATCCTGTGGCTTGCTATCGCAATCACAGGATGACGAAAAATAGGTCCGCCATTCAACTCATCAAGGTTAAAACCCCTAATTTGTCATCGCCACAAAAGTAGGCAAAAATGCTAGCTTGGTCCGTCATCCTGACAATGCAAAGCATTCGTCAGGATCTTTAACCATTGGCAATAGTGACTGGGCTGAAGTATCTAAGTCCCAGGCACAAAGGACGTCCATTCCCATGTGCCTAGTAGCCGCTTCCCTGCGTCTACTCTGCGGGGCTAAAACTCAAGTTTCATTTTTCCAAGCGCAGGCATCAGAATCTTGGCAAGTATTTTCTTAAAGAAGAAGTTAAGCGTCGCAATAAAATTGGCATTGAAATTATAAAATTCATCCCCATATCTGCAATGCATGATCTGTAAATATGGGGAATATTATGTCAGAAAAACAAACCTATGGCTTTCAAACTGAAGTCAAACAATTACTAAATCTTATGATTCATTCGCTTTATAGTAAAAAGGAAATCTTTTTACGCGAGCTTATTTCAAATGCCTCCGATGCTGAGGATAAATTACGGTTTGCCGCTTTATCTGATCAAAGCTTTAAAGTACCAGCAGAGCTTGCCATTTTTATTGATATTGATAAAGCCGCTCGTACTTTAACCTTGCGTGATACTGGGATTGGTATGAGCAAAGAAGAAGCTATTGAGCATTTAGGGACTATAGCTAAATCTGGCACTAAAGAATTTTTGCAAGCTTTAAGCCAGGACCAATTAAAAGATAGCAGACTAATTGGCCAATTTGGGGTAGGGTTTTACTCGGCTTTTATGGTCGCGGACAAGGTTACAGTAAAAACTCGCAAAGCCAATTTAGAAGCTGATCAAGCTATATGCTGGGAATCCTCTGGGGATGGGCAGTATAGTATCGAAGCTATTAGCAAAGACAGAGTAGGTACAGAAGTCACTTTACATCTAAAAGCCGATCAAGATGATTTACTTGAGCCATGGACTATTCGTAGTTTAGTCCATCAATATTCTGACCATATTGCTTTTCCTATTATGATGAAAAAGGTATCAGAAGAGGAAGGCAAGACTAGTGAGGAATACGAGCGGGTAAATAGCGCCACGGCCTTATGGGCGCGTGCCAAAACAGAAGTTTCAGATAATGAATATAAAGAATTCTACAAACATATATCTCATGACTTTCAAGATCCTCTGACCTGGACCCACTATAAAGTAGAGGGGAATTTAGAGTATACCGCTTTATTTTATATCCCTTCTCATCAAGGACTTGATTTATGGGACCGCGAGCGTAAATCTGGAATTAAGCTATATATCCAACGTGTGTTCATTATGGATAATGCCGACGTCTTGCCAGCTTATTTAAGGTTTGTCAAAGGAGTGCTAGACTCAAATGATTTGCCACTTAATGTATCTCGAGAAATTCTCCAAAGTAATGCTACCTTAGATAAAATTCGTGCAGCCTGCACCAAGAAAATCTTGGGGATATTTGATAAAATGGCTAAAGACCAGCCAGATGAGTACAGTAAAGTATGGACTAACTTTGGCCAGGTTATTAAGGAAGGTGCGGTTGAAGACTTTAATAATAAAGCCGATATTGCGAAGCTATTGCGCTTTGCTTCTACTTCAAATGATTCGCCTGAACAATGCGTATCCTTGGCTGATTACGGCTCAAGAATGAAGTCTGATCAAGCCTCTATCTATTATATAATTGCTGATAGCTTTGCTGCGGCTAAAAATAGTCCACATTTAGAAATTTTCCGTAAAAAAGGTATTGAAGTGTTATTGTTGAGCGACAAAGTGGATGAGTGGGTTATGTCTCATTTACAAGAATATGAAGGCAAGCCTCTGCAATCTGTCAACAAAGCGGATTTAAGCTTAACTGAAGCGGAAAAAGAAGCGGCTAAAGAAAGTGAGCAGGCTGAAAAAGAACTGCAACCCATGCTTGAGCATATGAAAAAAGTACTAGGTGAAAAAGTCAAAGAAGTGAAGTTCTCTCATCGATTAACTGATTCGCCTGCTTGTGTGGTCTCAGATAACTTTGGCATGAGTATGCATTTGCAACGAATGATGGCCGCCGCAGGTCAAGCTGTGCCTACTAGTGCGCCTATTTTAGAAATTAATCCAGCTCACAGTATAGTGCAAAGGCTTAATACCGAAGCGGATGAGGCGAAGTTTGCTGACTGGACCCATCTACTATTCGAGCAAGCTTTACTAGCAGAGGGCGCGCAATTAGAAGACCCGGCAGCATTTGTGAAGCGCGTGAACCGCTATTTGATGTAAAGGTGCCGCAAAGCTACAAATTAATGCATAATTTTAAAAAATATGAGATAAATCATGGCCTTGCTGATAGCGAATATGTAACAAAAATATATTTTGCTATCGGCAGGATTTCTTCTATTATACATGACATAAAACCTAGCGCGGGAAGCGGCAAGAAAATGTTAGGCGATTTTAAAGTTGAGCAAAGTCCAATGGATAACGTTAAAAGTACTATTTATGCAGCTTTTAGCAAGAACAGCAAAAACAGACGACGAGCTCTGCGGGTCGTACAGCGGGTCCTTAACCTTGCTGAGGCAAGAGGGTATCCTTATAGTGAAGGCTTTCATTATTATTTTCAGCATGAAAGCGAGCAAAGCGATATGCTAACCAAAAGATGGTTATTGGGCCTATTTGAATATGTCAGCCCAGATGAATTTACTCAATTAGCTAAATTGAATTTGTTGTAATTTTTGGAAGGTTTAGCCATTCCATAATTCTATTATCCATCCAGCGAAAACCATTTTTTGACAATGGCGAACCCAAATACCCCATATGTCCACCAGCTTGAGTCATAAGTAGGTGAATATTATTAGGTAGCTCAAAGTTATCATCAAATTTGTTATAAATAAACGGATCATCAGCACTCATCAAAATATAGCAAGGAACCTGTATATGCTTAAGCAGGTCCTTAGAACTGGATTTGTGATAATATTCATGAGCATTGATAAAACCACTATGAGGCGCCGTATAATGGTTATCAAAATCTAAAATGCCCCGATAATTTGAGCCAGGAAATCGACCTAATTCTGGAAAAATCTTATGGCGAAGCTTGGCGTGCTTGAGCAGTTTCTTCATAAAATAGCGTTGGAAAATTCGGTTTTCAGGAAGATCAATCATCTGGGCGCAAGCTATTAGATTGATTGGAGGGCATATAGCGATTACTTTACTTAATAGTTGTTTAGCTTTATCCGCGAGTTCTCCAGCTAACTTTAAGGCGACATTCCCCCCTAAGGAAAAACCGACTAGATAGAGTGGGGAATGTGGAGTTTCCGCCTTGATGCATTCTAGGGCCGTTTGAATATCTTCACTTCTGCCGCTGTGATATAAGCCTTTTGCATGACCTTGACCAGTGCCACATCCGCGAAAATTGACCCGTACTACCCGAGTCGTACCCAGTTGTAAAATTTTATGGGTCAAGCGGACGACATAGCTTGAATTATGATGCCCACCTAAACCATGCATAATTACGACAGTAGGCTGCTCTGGTTGCCAGTGTTTTGGAGTTGAAATTTCGAGTGCAAGCCTATCTTGGTCTGAAAGAGGAATTAATTTGGTAATGGAGGGAGGCGGCTTTAGCCAGTTTAATTTCGCTGCAATAATAGTTTGAAGAAGTGGGCTCTTAAATAAGCGCCAAGGAGTGAATTCCATCATAAATAAAAAAACCACCAACTTTTAAATTCAATTGTAGCAAACTCTAAAGCGAGTTCCTATCCCAATTAAGTTGGTGGTTAAACTTTTTATTCAGTTAGTGCACTTGCAAAGTTTTCGCCAAATACTAATTCACGAGTAACATTTTCAGCTTTAGCGATTTTAGCAAGCTTTTTCATGGCTTCGATTTGGATTTGTCTAACTCGCTCGCGGGTTAGGCCGATCTGTTCACCAATACTTTCTAAGGTAGAAGCATCATAACCACGTAAACCAAATCGCATGGAAATGACGGTTTTTTGATTGTCAGTTAAATGATCTAGCCATCGATTTAAGTGTTGGTTAAGATTATTTTGCTCAAGTTCTTGCTCAGGTGAGAGGCAGCTTTCATGAGAAATAGTCTCGATGACAGGGCGGCTAGAATCATCATAAATTTCATCAATAGAATCAACATTTTTGGTCGCAGTCAGTGTGCGCTTAATTTCTTCGACTGGAATGTTAAGATGGGCAGAGACTTCATCTAAAGTAGGCTCGCGTTTCAAATTTTTGCGAAGCTCACTCATGGCACGAAGATACACGTTCAATTCTTTTAATACATGAATTGGAACTCTAATGGTGCGAGTTTGATTTAATAAGGCACGTTCAATATTTTGCTTAATCCACCAGGTCGCATAAGTTGAAAAACGAAAGCCTAAGTCTGGATTAAATTTTTCTACTGCACGCATTAAACCAATATTACCCTCGGCAATAAGATCCAAAAAGGCCATACCTTTATTCATATAACGTTTAGCCATTTTTACAACAAGGCGTAAATTGGCTTCAATCATTTGATTGTAAGCCTTTCTATCACCTGCTTTAATTTGGTTTGCTAATTCAATTTCTTGTTTAGCAGTCAATAGAGGCTTGGACAGATTGTTAAGGTATAAGTTAGTTATATCTGGTTCTTCGTAAGGGATACCTTTCGCATCTGCTTTAAGTACAGCTGGACTAACTAATTCTGCTGTATCAACTTCTTCCAAAAGAATATCGTCTTCTAAAAAATCTTCCATATAACGCTCCTATTATTTTGTATTAGCAGTTTAGGACTTGTACCTTTTAGTATTCGTGTTCTGTAAAAAATACTAGGTGTAGTGTAATAATATTAAGTTAAAATACAATCCATGGTCCGTAAACCCGCATTAATCCATGATCTAGATGTTTTCTGCTGCTATGGGGTTGATTGCAAAACAGGTTATGAGTTTCTGGCCTAAAAACATTAATCTTGTAAATATGATGTGGATAAAAATGTAAAACATATATTTTCCACTAAATTAATCAAAATAATCCCTTAGTTTATTGTCGGCTTATTTAAATTGTGTAAAATGGCTTTACGTAAATTTTAAAAGTTTTAATTAAAGTTAGATCATTTTAAAGGGGATATACATGACAATTTACACTTACCGCTTCCAAGACCAAAGTGAAGAAATTATCGATGCTTTGGATGGATATTTAGCTACCCATAAATTTACCGGTAAGCAAGTTACCGAAGAAAGTGACTCTATTAGAATGCACTGGCATAAAAGAGTTATTGGCCACCTATTAGAGGGCCGTGTGGCACAACCAGGTGATAGCATTGTGGTATATGAAGCTTCTGACTTAGCACGTTCAACTTGCCAAATGCTGGAAATTTTGGTTAGCGCTACTGCGCATCAAGTAAACATTCACTTTGTTAAATATAATGAAGTTTTTCAAGCTAAAGAAAAAAATAAGTTAGCTGATATGTTGCGCTTAGTTCATCATATAGAAAATGATTTTATTTCACGCCGTACCACAGATGCGTTGGCTAGAAGAAAAGCGGCTGGTTTACCATTAGGCCGTCCTAAAGGCCGGAAAAATAAAGCTTTAAAGTTAGATAAATATAAAAAAGATATAGTTAAATATTTAGATTTGGCGATCAGCAAAACTTCTATCGCTAAATTGGTTGGCTGCCATCCGCAAACACTTTATGATTGGATTGATAGAAATATGATTCCTGATCGTAAGGCTAGAAAAGCCAGAAAGACAGGCAAACAATCGGTATATGCCAATATGGCAGACCATATGGTCTAATTTAGTTCCAATAAAAAAGCCCACTATGTGGGCTTTTTTATTTCAAGTCAAATTTATGACATTGCTCTTTCTTCTTCAGTAACAATAATGTCATTGCGATCAAGCCAATCATACAAAGTTTGAGGATGGCAATCGACTAATTTAGCGATAGAAGCTTTGCTGATACCTAGGTCGAGATATTTTTTAATATCTTGACGGTGTTTATCTAATTTGAGGCTCTTATTACCACGCCCTTTGGGACGGCCTAATGGTAAACCAGCCGCTTTTCTTCTTGCTAGAGCTTGAGAAGTACGTTTTGAAATAAAATCGCTTTCAATTTTACTGATCAGCTGCAAAATATGTTGGGTGTCGATTTGATCTGATTGGTTCGTTACATGGAGATTATATTTAACGAAATGTAAATGCACTTTTCTATTGGCTGCCATGCTAAGAATTTCTAAAATCTGAGAGGTCGAACAAGCCAAATGAGAAGCTTCATAAACAATAATATGATCTTCTTTACTAGCATTTTTAATTAATTGCCCAATTATGCGCTCGCTCCAATGAACTTTAGTTGAGGTTTCATCGTTTGAGCGTTTTGGCATAGTAAATTGGTGCTGTTTTATATATTGTTGAATAGCGCGCTCTTCATAATTTGAATCAGCACTCTCAACATGGGCATAAATGTAATAAGTCATTATAATCTCCTCTCAATTATAAGCTTTGGCAAAAACTAGAATTTTATTTGCCAAACCTTAAGGCTTCCTTAAGAGCATTTAAAAAAACAATATTTTTAACTACCTCTAGCAAGCTAGAGTGGCTTTTAAAAATGCTCAACATATCGTTTTTTTGCCTTAAAAAAATGATTTTATTAGCTTTTTAACTAACATTTTAATACTACCTTATTTCGGTGCTGGAATAAATTAATAAAAATAGTAAAAGAAAGAATGTTAATAGATAAATCTTTTAGAATATAAAATGAGCTTAAAGCAAAGATTAAGATTCAGTCTTGCGAGCTTTTGGTTTGGCCTGAGGATGCTTTATTTTGCTATTATGTTCAGCGAGTCTTGCAAGTGCACGTTGATATGGTGCATTAGCATGGGTTTTTTGTTCAGGAGTTACTTCTCCTGCTAAATTACCTTCTAAATTTACTCGAGTATTTTGCGTCAGAATGGCTTTCCAATAACGAATATTAAGAGTGTAAACCATTAAGGCCCCATTTAAGATGGCTTTATTGGCGATTTTGTCAGCATGTTTTTCAAGTATATCTTTATCAATGCCCACTTTTAATGGTTTACGGAATTTCATATTAAAACAATTGGGGTAGGTCTCACATAAAAAATTAAGCAACTTTTTAGCTTCGATATAACGCTGTTGACGACGCTCGCTAGCTTCTTGCTCAATGGGGCTTTTTATTGCTTTATCGGAGGGTTTTTGACTGAGAGAATTCACGGCCTTTGAATTATTAGGAGCAGATTTATTTTTGCTAGGAGCTGATTTATTAGCTATTTTAATGGGCTGATCAGCCTGCATGATATCCTTAAGTTGAGCCAAGGTTATATGCTTTTTCTGTCTAGAAGTATTCACTGCTATCCTTTAATTTAAATTTTGTTGAATTTTGGCTGTAAATCAAAGATTTTGCAACCTCACTTTCAGAATAATTAAAGTTTAGCCAATTACGGCTGAATCGCAACTGATACTTGTTGTCTATTCTGCCAGTTTGCAAGATAGGCTTGAGCAAGCTCTGGGTTGTTAATTATCAATACATTTTCTGCATTATCATTTTGCGCAGCATAAGTATAATTAAACGATCCCGTTTCAACCACTTGGTCGTCAAAAATCATGACCTTATTATGCGCAATATTAAGTTGGTTATCATTCCAAAGTTTGATGCCGTGGTGAAGCAAAAATCGAGCTGAGCTTTGCATATAAGGTTGAAAATTGCTTTTATCCATAATGATAGCAACCTCAACTCCTCGATTTCTAGCTCTTACTAAAGCATCACCTATAGGATGGGAGGTAAAGCTATATGCCTGAACCCAAATATTTTTTTTTGCAGCATCAATCTGCTCGACAATTAAAGCTGTGCAATTTTGTCCAGGAGTAAAGCACACTTGGTAAGCGACATTATTGGCCAAGCAAAGGTTGCTAAAGAAAAAGCAGGTAGCTAACAAGAAAAATTTTAATTTAGCCATAATATGTATCTTTCGTTTTGAACAAGGTGTTCCATTGTGTCATAAATTGAGCCCCTGTGTGATGATATTGTTGTACGTTAAAAACGAAATTGCGCTGTTGATTTCGTGCTATACAACTCTTAAGCATAGATGCTACCATTTCTTCCACATGGGCTTCTAGTTCTGTTTTTAATTGACTATCTGGTAGTTCATGGATAGTTTTATGGAATTCGTTTAGGCTCAAGGCAGCTTGTTTAATGTTCATTGCTATCTCCTTTTGGTTTTGTAATTTAATGATAGAAAACAAAAAGAGAACTTGCAAGTAGATTTTTTATTTCTTAAGGAAACCCTATGCAATATCTTGTGCCAAATTGGCCTGCGCCATTAAAAGTTAAAGCTTACTCTACCACTCGAGATGGAGGGGTAAGCTCAGGGCCGTATGCTAATTTTAATTTGGGCGGTCATGTGGGAGACAACCCAGCTATTGTCGACTATAACCGTCAATTATTTCGTCGGACTATTAGGCTTGGCACTGAACCTCATTGGCTAAAGCAAGTCCATGGTAACCACGTTAAATATATTGAGCAAGAATTCACGGGCGAGATTATGGCTGATGCTTCTGTCACTCGGCTCAATAAACAAGCTTGTGCCATTATGACGGCAGATTGTTTGCCCATACTGCTTTGTGATAATGAGGCCACAGTGGTTGCGGCGGCTCATGCTGGATGGCGAGGCCTTGCCGAAGGGGTAATAGAAGCCACGGTCACCGCAATGGCTTGTTCATCTGAAAAACTCATGGCTTGGCTAGGGCCTGCAATTGGCCAAAAGCATTTTGAAGTAGGGTCAGAAGTTTATGAAACATTTGGATCTAGGTATCAAACGGCTTTTAAGCCTAGTTTGCGCCATGATCACTTTATGGCAGATTTATATCAAATCGCACGAATTAAGCTTGAGGCGTTAGGTGTTCATGCCATTTACGGCGGCCAATTTTGTACCTATTCAGATCCGCGTTTTTATTCATACCGGCGCGATCAAGGCAAAACCGGACGAATGGCTAGTTTAATCTGGCTAGAATAGACTAACAGAGTTGACCCTAATTCAAGAATTGCTTATGGTGGATAAATAAGAGAAATTTGGAATTCAAGCATAGGAGATGAAGTATGTTAAAATGGTCAATTATTTTTCTTATTATGGCAGTAATTGCTGCATTCTTTGGCTTTACGGGTATCGCCGCGGCCTCAGCGGGTATGGCTAAAATTTTATTTTTCTTATTTATTATCTTGTTTGCCGTATCTCTTCTTACGGGTATATTTCGTAAGCCACCCGTTAGCTAGATTATAGCCTTGGCGTATAATGGTTCGCCGAGGCTTCATATTGAGTGTCCATGCTCAATAAATTGAATTTTGTGCCGACATCGTAAATGTCTAAATGCTCAATTTCCTTCAGATTGCGCGCGAGTTTAGTCGAAAGTGGTAAGCCAATGATTTCAATAATGATCTTGATTAACCACATGGTTAAAATGAGGTCAGTTAAATCACTTTTTGGCATAAATCCAGAAAAGGCGATTAAGCTAAAAATGCAGCTATCAAGTAATGAAGAAAAAGTGGTTGAACAGATAAATCTTACAGCCATATGTCGGCCTTGCATATGCATTTTTAATCTAGCAATAATCCAGGCATTTACCGGCTCTGCAATTAAGTAACTGCAAAATGAGCCAATGACCACTCGAATATCCATTTGAAGCAATTGATCGAATTCAGCATTGTGATTAGGAAAATTTGGGCTTGGAAGGTGAATAACGAGCTGTCCATAAATTAGGAACACAAGATTAAATACGAAGCCTAGCCAAATTGCTTGTCGCGCCTTTTTATAGCCATACACTTCTGTAATTAAATCCGATAGCAAAAAGCCGATTGGAAAGATTAAAGTTCCTGCATCGGTTATTAAGCCAAATAGTGAAACTATCCTTGGGTCAAACCAATTAGCCAGCAAGATGCACACACAATAGGCTAACATTAGAATAAATAAATATTTAGGTTGTTTCATTTTCTACCTCTGCATAACGCTTAGGGCCCAAAAAGCCTCATAATTCAACCATTTTCCACGCAAGAGCAATCATCCTATGGCTTTAAAGGTTTATTTGCTAGCACCTCAAAATCCTGACCTTATCATTTTTTATTAGCTTTTGCATCTTACAGCCAGCATACGGTATACTCGCAGCTTCATTTTTAGGAATGTAGCTATGGCAGAATATAAAGACACTTTAAACTTACCGAAAACTGATTTTGCGATGAAAGCCAATTTGGCGCAACGCGAGCCCGAATTTTTAAAGAAGTGGCAAGAAATGGGCCTATATCAAAAGATTCGAGAAGCCCGTAAAGGCCAGCCAAAGTTCATTTTGCATGATGGTCCTCCTTATGCCAATGGTGATATCCATGTAGGCCATGCAGTAAATAAAATTTTAAAAGACATGGTAGTCAAATTCAAAACTTTGAGCGGGTATGACTCGCCATATGTTCCTGGTTGGGACTGTCATGGGTTGCCTATCGAGTTACAGGTAGAAAAGGAAATTGGTAAACCGGGGCAAAAAGTAGATGCCAATACTTTTCGTCAAAAATGCCGGGAATATGCGGCTAAACAAATCGATAAACAGCGTCAAGACTTTATCCGCTTAGGGGTGCTAGGAGATTGGTTCAAGCCTTATGAAACCATGAACTATCAGTATGAAGCTGAAACTATTCGTGCTTTGGCTAAAATTGCTAAAAATGGTCATTTAAAGCCAGGTTTTAAACCTGTGCATTGGTGTGTCGATTGTGGTTCATCTTTGGCTGAGGCTGAAGTGGAATATCAAGATAAAACCTCCGACGCCATTACAGTAAGAATGGCGGTAGTTGAGCAAGAAAAATTATTGGGTGCATTCAACGTGCTTAATCCTGATAATCTTCCTATAAATATTTTAATCTGGACTACCACTCCTTGGTCTTTACCAGGTGATCAAGCGGTTACCATTGGCGAGGATATTGAATATACTTTGGTAGAGTGTCAATTTCTCCAGTCAAAAGAAATGATTGTGGTTGCAAAAGCTCGCTTAGAGGCCATATTGGCCGAAGCTCAAGATTTGAGCCAGCATAAAATCATAGCGACATGTTTTGGTAAAGCATTAGAAAACATATTGATTCAGCATCCATTTTATAGTCGTGAAGTTCCTATCCTATTAGGAGAGCATGTCACTACAGATGCCGGTACTGGTTTAGTTCATACCGCGCCTGCTCATGGCGTAGAGGATTACCAGGTTTGTTGTAAGTATCACATTAAGCCTATTAATCCTGTGGGTGGCAATGGTTGTTATTTATCGGACGTAGAGTTATTTGCTGGCAAATTTGTCCATAAAGTGAATGCAGAGATAATCGAAGTCTTGAAACAAAAGGCCCGACTATGGCGCCATAATAAATTACAGCATAGCTATCCCCACTGTTGGCGGCACAAAACTCCATTAATTTACCGAGCAACTCCACAATGGTTTATTAGTATGGATGGTTTGCGTAACCAAGCCCTTGCAGCCATTAAAAATGTTAGCTTTAAGCCTGAAACTGGCGAAAATCGTATTACTAGCATGATCGAAGATCGGCCTGATTGGTGTATTTCCCGGCAAAGAACCTGGGGCGTGCCTCTGCCCTTATTCATTCATCGGGATACCAATGAGCTACATCCTAACTCTGCTGAATTGATGGAGATGGTGGCTAGTAAAGTAGAGGCGGGTGGCGTTGAAGCGTGGTTTGAATCCAAAATTGAAGAGTATTTAGCTGCAGAATCTGCCAATTATTTCATGTGCCAAGATACCTTGGATGTATGGTTTGACTCAGGTGCTTCCAATCAATGCGTATTAGAAAAACGTCCTGAATTAAGTTTTCCTGCTGATTTGTATTTAGAAGGCTCAGATCAACATCGAGGCTGGTTCCAAACTTCATTACTGGTTTCTGAGGCTTGTAGCAATCAGGCCCCTTATCTGGCTGTATTAACCCATGGCTTTGTCGTTGATGCCAAGGGTTATAAAATGTCTAAATCATTAGGTAATGTGGTATCCCCCCAGCAAGTTATGAAAACTTTGGGCGCAGACATCTTGCGCTATTGGGTGGCTTCAAGTGATTACCGTTTTGAGATTACTTTATCTGACGACATTCTTAATCAAGCCGCTGATGCTTATCGAAGAATTCGAAATACAGCAAGGTTTTTACTGGCAAATTTACATGACTTCGATCCAGCAACTGACCAGGTAGCATTAAATGAAATGTTAGCCCTGGATAAATGGGCTTTTAATCGAGCAGTGGAGGCGCAGCAGAGTATTAAGCATGAATTTGATGCCTATCAATTCAATAGGGCAGCTTTCAACCTCCATCATTTTTGTACCATTGATATGGGTAGCTTCTACCTCGATGTAATTAAGGACCGTCAATATACTTGTAAAAAGGCCAGTAAAGCGCGTCGCTCATGCCAAACAGCAATTTATCATATTTTAATGGGCCTAGTACATTGGATGGCGCCCATTTTAAGCTTTACTGCAGATGAAATTTGGCAACATATCCCTGGTAAAAAGTCAGTTGAATCAGTATTTATTAGCGAATGGTATCCTAGCCTAGATAAACCCTTATCAAATCAATTTAGCGATCAGGATTGGCTTGAGATCCAAGGTCTTAAAGCTTTAGTCAATAAGGCCCTGGAACAAAAACGCAATGAAGGTTTAATTGGTTCAGGTTTAGAGGCGGAGGTGATGGTCTATGCTCCCGATAAGTTATTAAAGCTCTTGCGAGAATTTGGGAATGAACTACGCTTTATATTAATTACTTCCAAGGCTGAGGTTAAGCCAATAAATGAGGCCGTGGCTGAAGCTCAAGTTACTGAAAGTGAGGACATAAAAATTTGGGTTAAGCCAACAGATGCGTCAAAATGTGCGCGATGTTGGCATCGGGTGGACAGTGTAGGTAAAAATTCTGCTCACCCAGAAATTTGTGAAAGATGTATTGAAAATATTGAAGGAAATGGAGAGGAGAGATTGTATGGCTAAGGGTGCTGGTGGGCAATGGCGTTGGTTATGGTTAACCTTTGGTGTGATTGCTATAGACCAATTAACAAAAAGCATGGCGAAATATTATTTATCATCATTATCAAGTACCCAGGAATTTTTCTGGCTTAACTTTGTAATAGTGCATAATACCGGCTCCGCATTTGGCTTTTTGGATAATCAAAGTGGTTGGCAATTATGGCTATTTGCAGCTTTAGCTGTGGCAGTTAGCATCGGCATTCTAGTGTGGTTATGGAGAGATACTGGCATGCATCCATATACAGCGGCGTCCCTTGCCTTAATTTTGGGTGGCGCGCTAGGAAACCTATATGACCGGATAGTTTATGGTTATGTCATTGATTTTATCGATGTTCATTTTGGGTCATGGCATTGGCCAGCTTTCAACATGGCAGACTCCGCGATTACCATTGGGGTAATCTTATTATTAGTAAGTGCGTTTCGTAGGGCGTAAAAGATGACAGCTGCAATTGAAGCTAATAGTACGGTTAGTATGCATTTTGATATTAGGCTTAAGGATGGCTCAATTGCTGAGTCTACCCGTAATTTTAAATTACCGATGACCTTTACCATGGGGACTGGAGTATTTTCAGATAAGCTTGAGCAGGAAATGCTTGGGCTTAAAGTGGGTGACAAAAAGAAAATCATGCTATTACCGGATGATGCATTTGGCCAACCGCATCCTGCTAATATATTTCAGGTGTCTCGAGATCGTTTTTCAAGCTTAGAGCAAGACACTGTGCTCGAAGAAGGGCTAATCGTCAGTTTTAACCAACAGAATGGCGAAGAGCTTCCAGGCATAATCCGAGAGATTGATGGGGATGAAGTGACGGTCGATTTTAATCATCCTTTATCGGGTCAAGTTGTGCTATTTGATATCGAAATTATGGAAGTTAAACCTTAAGGATTAATCTGATGAGCTAACAGAGCCATTAAGAGATAGAAATTACTCTTTTTGGCTATCATCTTCACTGGCTTCATCTTTTTCCATTTTTAGATGGTTGGCTTCAGCAAAATGAATGATTTCATTATAAAGCTCTGGGTGGGTTTCTTTAAGTTCGTCATCAATAATGACGCACTTATTACCGTTTTTAACAGCCGGTTGTAACAAAGGTGAGTAGATGATTCGACGATTGCGAAAAGTAGATAAGCTTCCGCTCACCCGCTCAGCCCAATCTGCAGGTTGAAATTTTTTGCCTTCTTCTGTTACGCCTTCAATGATAATTTTGCAGCGTTCTGAATTTTTAGTCATAGGTCTCAACATCAATATATAGCTTTGCGCGGTATTATACTGCATAATTACAAAATTAGTGAATCAAATCCGAGCATATAATATGAGTAACATAAGCCCTCAGGAAATTAGTCAAGAGCAAGACGAATTAGGTACTCAGCAAAGAAAGCGTGGTATTTATATTTTGCCTAATTTATTCACAACCGGTAGTTTGTTTTCAGGGTTTTATGGCATTGTGGCCAGTATGAACCAGCATTTTGTGTTAGGAGCTGTTGCAGTCTTTATTTGTTTAATATTCGATAGCTTAGATGGACGGGTGGCGCGATTAATCAATGCCCAAAGTGCGTTTGGCGCACAGTATGATAGCCTATCAGATTTACTGTCTTTTGGAGTGTCGCCGGCCCTATTGGTTTATAACTGGAGTTTGGCAGATTTAGTGCAATTTGGAGTTCATAAGATTGGCTGGTTGACCGCATTTATATTTGTCGCTTGTGTGGCGATGCGATTAGCAAAATTCAATACTATGCCTGAAGATAAACGCTTTTTCTTTGGCTTGCCTTGTCCTGCAGCTGCAGTGTTAGTTGCAGGTGGCGTTTGGGTTGGCACTATGTATAATTTAAATGGCCTGGCCGTATCCTTAGTGACCATGGTGATAGTGTTATTTGTCTCCTTTTTGATGGTGAGCAATATAAGATACCGCAGCTTCAAAGACATTGATTTGAAAGCCAATGTTCGATTTACCGTATTAGTAATAATGATGCTGGTTCTGGTATGTATTTCTTATCGGCCTGCACAGGTTTTATTTTTATTATTTGCGACCTATGTTTTATCTGGCCCAGTAATTGGGTTAATTTCACTAAGAAACAAACGTCGTAAAGTATGATGCCCATGCTTGAAAGCCTGCAAGCGATTGGGGTAGATGTTTGGGTTCCAGTTAGTCAAACTTGCTCCGAGCCGAAAGTATATCAATTCGGCCTTATGTCGAGTTTAGTTCCGAGTCCACACCTAATAATCCTTTCAGCGCAAGATCAACAAAATTGGTCCACGTTGGAAGAATTGCTGGCAGGAATTTTACGCTGGTTAAAAATAGTCCCAGGCTCTTATAATCTGGCTTTTTTAAACCAAGCTGAAGGCCCACGTTATGAGTTAAATGAGCTTATCGCTAAATCAGAGGCCAAACAAATCCTCAGCTTTGGTGTTCCATTACGATTAATACTTGATTCTCATCCCGGAATTAGATATTTTGAAACTTTACCTTTGTTCCGCGTGATTAATAATGTGGAGAATAAACGTCAGGTGATGAATGACTTTGCCGGCTTTTCACTTTAAGTTACTTACTCTAAATGATTTAGTTCAGATTATGGCTATTGAACGCCAGGCTGAAACGTCTTCAAGATGGTCCGCTTCTGTAATGCGAGATAGTTTATTAGCCGCCCATACTCAAGCCTGGGGAATCATGCTTGATGGCAGTGAGGAGCTCATCGCTTTTGGTGTGCTATCAGTTGTAATGGATGAGGCAGAATTATTGTCCATTTCAGTTGAACCAAAATATTATCGCCAGGGTTTTGGTGAGAAATTATTAAACCATTTGCTGCATATCGCCAAAAGTAAAAAGGCGGAAACCTTGTATCTTGAGGTCCGAGCTTCAAACTCCGCCGCCATAGAGCTCTATAAAAAGCGTGGGTTCCATGAAACAGGTAAGCGAAAAAATTACTATGATACTAATGAACCTAATCAAAAAGAAGACGCCATTTTGATGGCTTTACGCCTGAATTAGTTTATTTTTAAGACCAGGCAGCCTATAATCGCCTCATTTTATTTGAGGTCAATTATTCATGTCTAACTTTAGTGAAGAAGTAGATAAGCGACGTAGCTTTGCTATTATCTCCCATCCGGATGCCGGTAAAACCACCTTAACCGAGAAGTTATTGTTATGGGGCGGGGCTATTCAGTTGGCAGGGACTGTGAAGGGGCGCAAAAATACTAAGCATGCGACCTCTGACTGGATGGAGCTAGAAAAGCAAAGAGGGATCTCGGTCACTACCTCTGTTATGCAGTTCGAATTTAATAAAAAAATCGTTAATCTACTTGATACCCCAGGCCATGAAGATTTCTCAGAAGATACCTATCGTACCTTAACTGCAGTTGATTCTGTTTTGATGGTGATTGATGCGGCTAAAGGGGTTGAGCCTCGAACTATTAAATTGATGGAAGTGTGTCGTCTTCGTGATACGCCAATATTGACCTTTATTAATAAAATGGACCGAGACATTCGTAATCCATTAGAGTTGTTGGATGAAATTGAAACCATATTAAAAATCAAATGTGCGCCTATGTCTTGGCCTATTGGCCAGGGTAAGTTTTTTAAAGGCACTTACTATCTTTACAAAGATGAAGTGCATTTATTTGAAGGTGGGCATGGTACTCATCTACATGAATACGAAGTGGTAAAAGGGCTAAATAACCCAGCCTTAGATGAAAAAATTGGCGAGTTTGCCGACGAGCTTCGTGAAGAAATTGAGCTAGTCAAAGGCGCTAGCCATGAATTTAACCAGCAAGAATATCTCGCCGGTAAAGTCACGCCAGTATTTTTTGGTACCGCCTTAGGGAATTTTGGTATTGAGCCGTTGTTAGAGGCATTTACTGAGATTGCCCCAGCGCCTCAGCCTCGGCAAACCACTGTTCGTGAAGTTTTGCCAAGTGAGACCAAGTTTTCAGGATTTGTATTTAAAATTCAAGCCAATATGGACCCTCAGCACCGTGATCGCATAGCGTTTATGCGAATATGCTCTGGGCGATACTATAAAGGCATGAAGATGCATCAGGTGCGAACAGAAAAGCCTATTCAGATATCGAATGCGCTTACATTTATGGCTGGAGAGCGTGAGCATATTGAAGAAGCCTATCCTGGGGATATTATCGGCCTGCACAATCATGGTGCTATTCAGATTGGGGACACCTTTACTGAGGGCGAGCAATTTAAATTTACCGGTATTCCAAATTTTGCCCCTGAATTATTTCGTCGAGTCCGACTTAAAGATCCATTAAAAGCCAAAGCTTTGCAAAAAGGGCTGATTCAGTTATCAGAAGAAGGGGCTACCCAAGTATTTCGACCTCTAAATAGTAACGATTTAATTGTGGGGGCCGTTGGCACACTCCAATTTGATGTGGTAGCGTATCGATTGCAAAGTGAATACGGCGTGGAATGTGTCTACGAAAATATCAATGTTGCCGCCGCACGCTGGATTGAAGCTAAAGACGCTAAAGCCTTCGAGGCCTTCAAACAAAAAGCCTTTGATTATTTAGCCTTAGATGCCAATGACCATTTAACCTATTTAGCGCCAACTCGAGTAAATCTTGAATTAGCCAAAGAGCGAGCAGCCGATATTGTTTTTCATTCGACTCGTGAGCATTAACGGGCTGGTCCTCATCCTAGATTGTAACTCCTAGCAAAATATGCATAATGTAAATGGTCAATTCAGTTAAGGTTTACAGTAATGAAAATTATTTTGCTAGGGCCGCCTGGAGCAGGGAAAGGCACCCAGGCGCAGTTTTTAAAACAAGCGCTCAATATTCCACAAATTTCCACTGGCGACATGCTAAGAGCAGCTATCAAAAACGGTAGCCCATTAGGACAAATAGCCAAGTCCATTATGGACCGGGGGGAGCTGGTTTCAGATGATATTATCATAGAGCTAGTTAAAAACCGGGTGCAAGAGCCAGACTGTGCAAATGGCTTTCTGCTCGATGGATTTCCGCGCACCATAACCCAAGCTAAAGCCCTGTTTGATACGGGTGTCAATATCGATTATGTGGTTGAGCTAAGGGCCGATGAAGATGAAATCGTGCGTCGTATAACCGGCCGTCGAGTTCATCCTGCTTCTGGTAGGGTATATCATATGGACTTTCATCCGCCAAAAGCAGCGGGCAAAGATGACGTGACAGGGGAACCCTTGATTCAGCGACCTGACGATGCCGAAGCCACTGTACGAAACCGCTTGCAGGTATATCAGCAACAAACTCAGCCCTTGGTCCAATATTATCAAGGCTTAGCCAATTCGCATCAAACTAACGCCCCGAAATACTTGGTTGTTGATGGTATGGCAGAAGTAGAATTAGTGCGTGCTAATATAGCAAGTCAATTGCATATCGCGAGGTAAACATGAAAGGTACAGTCAGCAGTTTAAGCAAAGCCAATTTTGATGCTTTTTTAGAAGGCGAACAGATTGTAGCGATATATTTTTCTGCAGATTGGTGCCAACCATGTCATGCCTTTGCCCCTATTTTTGCTAAAGTAGCTAAGCAATATCCTGATTTTTACTTTGGTAGTATTGATGTGGAAAAAGAGAAAGAGTTGGCCGAGGATTTTAATATCCGTTCAGTGCCAACACTCATTATATTTAGAGAGCATGTGGCTTTATGTATGGAGTCAGGCACTTTATCTGAATCCACCTTAACGGATTTAATTAAGCAAGCTCAGGCTTTAGATATGCAGGAAGTGCGTAAAACTATCGCTCAACAATGGGTTAAAGCTCAGGGTTAAGAAGGGCTAGTGATTCCACCACTAAATGTATGATCTTCTTCTTCTGCAATGGTGGATAAGCGCAATCCAAATGGGAGTAATGAAGACACTGGCTTTACTGGTTTGCTGCCATATAAAAATTTTGTGCAATCATCAAAAAACCGAGCGACATTTTTTGTCGCAAGGACCATTTGAGCGCGACCAACATCCAAGTCCCTTTCCTCTTTATCTTTTATGCTGTTCCATAAGTCTTTCCATGTTTCAAGCAATTCAGACGAAAACCTTATATAGTCAAATGCTTCATAGCAATTATACTTTGCGAGCTCTACTATTAAGTTTTTTTGTAAGCCTGGATTGCTAGGCTCTTGAGATAGGGCCTCAAATTTTTCAATAATTGTTTTCATGACATACTCATTTTCACTTAGCCTATTTACTATTTTTGACTACCCGCTACACTGCAATAGTAGGATTTAGGAACTTGTAAATGAAACCTTTTATAGCAAAACTATTGTGTGTTTTAGCGTTGATAACTCATGTAGCTTTTGCTGATATTTCCAGTGTTAAATCTTATCATCTTACTAATGGTCTAACGGTATTAGTCAAGCCTGATAATCGCGCTCCAATCGCCGTGTTTGAAATATGGTACCACGTTGGGTCGGCAGATGAAAATATCGGTACCACTGGGATTTCACATTTTTTAGAGCATATGATGTTCCGTGGGACCACAAACTATCCCGATGGGCAATTTGCCAAAATCATCGCGGCTAATGGCGGCCAACAAAATGCCTTTACTACCATGGATTATACCGGTTATTACGAACAAATGTCGGCGGATAAATTAGAATTAAGCTTCCAACTTGAGTCAGACCGTATGCATAATTTACTCCTCGATCCTAAAGCTTGTGCCACTGAGCATCAAGTAATTATGGAAGAGCGCCGTATGCGAATTGATGATAACCCCATGAGCCTGGCTTATGAGCGATTTTTAGCCGCAGCATATCTTAATAACCCTTATCAACATCCTACTATTGGCTGGATGAGTGATATGCAGCAGCTCAATCAACAAGATTTAGTCAACTGGTATCACGAATGGTATGTGCCAAATAATGCCACTATCGTCGTAGTAGGGGATGTCGATCCTAAGAAAGTGTATAAGCTTGCCCAGAAATATTTTGGCACTATACCAAGCCATGCTTTGCCCTTACATAAAACTTATGCCTCAGTTCCTGCTGTAGGCTTAAAACAAGTTGAGGTCAGTATTCCAGCCCAAGTTCCAGCTCTCTTCATCGGCTTTAATGTTCCGGTAGTCAATACTGATAAAACCTCTTGGGAGCCTTATGCTTTAATGGTTTTGGCCGCCGCTTTGAATAATGATGATAGCTCTATATTGAACCAAGCTCTAATTCGTCAGCAACAAGTTGCAGCAGGTATCAATGTCGGATACCAAGCATTTTCACGCTATGATAATTTATTGAGTATTGTGGCTGTGCCTTCTAAATCAGCCAGTATTGATCAGCTACAAGATGCGATTATCCAGCAGTTAAACCGTGTTCAGCACCAAGCCTTAACCCCTGGACAATTACAAAGGGTTAAATTAGCTTTATATGCTCAAGAAGTTTATTCTCAAGATTCTTTGTTGGCACAAGCTAATGAATTAGGTGCTTTTGATAGTGTTGGCTTGCCATGGCAATTATCACAGACTTATTTGCAAAATATTAATGCCGTAACAGCAGCCCAAGTACAGGAAGTCGCAAAGAAGTATTTAACTGATAGCAACATGACCATAACAGTATTAGAGCCACAGAGCGGTTTAAAATTGGATCAAGCTTATGTCCCTTCATTATCCTCTGCTGATTTATCGGAGATGAGTTAATGAAAAAATTCATCCATTTCAGCTGTAAAATTTTAATTATAGTTAGCAGTATCTTGATGTCGTCTTGTAAGGCTTCAGAAACTTCCATTCAGTCCTGGCAAACACAAAATGGCGTAAAAGTATTATTTAAACAAGCAGCTCAAATTCCCATGTTGGATGTTAGAGTTGTATTTGCCGCGGGTTCGAGTCGAGACGGTAGCCAATACGGTCTAGCAAATTTAACGGCTAATGCTTTAGATGAGGGCGCAGGGCAGCTTGATGCAGAACAGATTGCGGATGCTTTTGCCAATGTAGGGGCGCAATATGCCGCGAATATTGATCAGGATATGGCCGTATTTAGTTTGAGGACTTTAACCGAAGCGCAATATTTACAACCTGCATTACAAACCTTTCATCAAGTCATAGCTCAACCAACTTTCCCGCTATCTGAGATTGCTCGCATTCAAAAACAGCAACTGATCAGTAATGAGATGGCTATGCAAGACCCAGACACGATTGCTCAAATCAGGTTCTTAGCTGCTATGTATGGAAATAGTCCCTATGGGCATTTACCCATGGGACAAAACGCTGCTTTAGCCTCGGTTACTCAAGCGGATATGCTAAATTTTTACCATCAATATTATGTGGCTAAAAATGCTTTAATAGTATTAGTTGGCAATATTACTCGCCAGCAAGCTGAAAGCATTGCGAATCAAGTAAGCCAAGGGTTGGCATCAGGTCAAGCCGCAGTGCTAATCAAACCTGTGGCATTTGCCTCGGCGGGCCAAGTCATAAAAGTTCCATTTCACTCCGCGCAAACTACTATCATAGAAGGAGAGGTTGGGATTGCGGTAGGTAACCCACTTTACTATGCACTGGCATTAGGAAACTACACCCTGGGGGGCGGAGGCTTGGTTTCACGCCTGTTTACCCAAGTTAGAACTCAGGATGGCTTGGCTTATAGCATTTCTAGTAATTTTATGTCACAGCAGGCTCCTGGACCATTTATTATCATGGCTCAGACAAGAAACGCCCAGGCGAGTGTAGCTTTAGAAAAAATTAACCAAGTATTACAAAACTATGCATTGACCGGCCCAAGCGCGCAAGAACTTAACGCTGCAAAACAAAATTTAATTGGAGGATTTCCTCTAATGCTTAACGGTAACAGCAATATGGCTGACATTTTAACTATTATTGGCTTTTATCATTTACCATTGAATTACCTCGACACTTATCGTAAAAAATTACAGAGTGTAACTTTAGATCAAGTTAATACGGCCTTTAAGCAAACTATTCATCCTAACGAGATGTTAACCGTTATAGTCGGAGGCTCAAGCTCATGAATACTAATTCGGTGAGAATTATAGGTGGTAAATGGCGTGGGCGTAAAATTTACTTCCCTGATAGCAGAGGGCTTCGTCCAAGCAGTGATTTTGTCAGAGAAACTTTATTTAATTGGCTGATGGCCAATACTTTTGGCTCAGTATGCTTAGATGCATTTGCTGGTAGCGGAGTGATTGGGTTTGAGGCTTTATCGCGTGGGGCGGAAAAAGTATATTTCATCGAGCAGCAAGCTTTTGTAATACGGCAATTACAATTAACGGCAAGTCAAATTGGTGCTACCCAACAAAGCCAAATAATCCAAGACAACACTTTAAAATGGCTACAACAGCCGGCTTATGTGCAATTTGATCTAATTTTTTTAGATCCTCCATTTGACCAACAGTTATTAGTCCCTAGCCTACAGGCTATCCAAAAAAATGGCTGGCTCAAAGCAAATGGTCTAATCTATGTGGAATATGAACGAGATTTTGATTTATTACCCTATTTGCCCGAGGGTTTGAGCATGGTGAAAGACAAGCAGGTCGGTGCAGTTCGCTACGGACTATTGGGATTAGTCTAAATGTTTAATCCTAACTTAAGCTAGCTTTAGCGCTTAGTTGATGAAATGCACAATAAGCCTATATTGAGTATTTTTGCTAAAATTATTAAGAAAAATAGACATTTTATGCTAGTATATCTGGCGGATAAAGAACTGTGAGGAAAATATGCGTCTGAGTCAAACTGCGTTTATTCGAAATCTAATTTTAGCAGGTTTAAGTTCTTTGTTAGCGGCATGTGCAGCAACTACTCAAGTGCACTCCACCAATCCCAATATTTCAATTAAACCTAGTCAAGAAGTTAACCAGGTGCAAATAAGCTTATTGATGACGGCCCCAAAAGATCCGGCTCAATACACTAATGCTAATGCAGCGGCTGCCAATGGAGCTAGTTCATCTAATATAAAAAATAGTGAAGCTACAGGAGATAATGATCAAGTATTTAACTCGCTTTCAACCCCAACGAACAGCCAAAGTAGTTCAGTAACGAATGACAAGAATACCCAGGAACTTTATAACGCTAAAATTCATGCCATAGCTAGTTTGCGCCCGCAGATAGAAAGTATTTTGACGCAATATGGCTTTGTTCCAGTTCCTTATGAATCAAAAATACAACGTAAATTGACCGTTCAGATTATGGATTTAAGTAATAGCGATGGTTTGCATGCCACAGTAGAAGTTGATGCAATTAATGGGATGCTAACCTATAGCCGTAGCTACTCTGGTGCTACCTCAGATGCACTTGGATCCCTTGGCGCCCAAAGTACTAAGTTGATAGGTGATCTTTTAACTCAGGGCTTAGGTGATGCACAATTAATCAGTTTTTTAAGTCAGTCATAGTAAATAAAAATGCATAACACACTTAGAGCTAAATTTTGGGCATGGTTAGTGGTTCTCACCGCTTCCATGTTTTTCTTTTATGAATTTATTCAAATGAATATGTTCAATTCCTTGGCGGTAAGTTTTGAGGAGACCTTTCATCTATCTGCCATGCAGGTGGGAATGGTATCAGCATTTTATTTTCTATCAGACTCGATTTTATTATATCCCACAGGCTTTATCTTAGACCGATTTTCCTCGCGAAACATGATAATAGTTGGAATGATCATGTGTATAGCGGGTACGGTCTTAATAACGGATGCCAGTAATTCTTGGTTTTTAGTAGTGGCGCGGTTTTTAGCCGGCACCGCCAGTGCTTTCTGCTTATTAAGTATTTTGCGCCTAGCCTCACAATGGTTTCCCTCCCATAAAATGGGTCAAGTGACAGGGATAGTAGTCACCATAGGAATGTTAGGAGGGACCTTTTCTCAAGTGCCTTTAACTCTATTGATTGAATCTCAAGGCTGGCGGGAAGCCTTACGTGATGTGGCGTGGTTTGGTGGAGCTTTATTGTTACTAATACTAATTTTGGTAAAAGATGCTCCAGAAGGTAAGCGATTTGCAGCTCTTCAGTCTGATAGTGGGCAAACTAAAATACCGTTTTGGCACAGTTTATATTTAATGGTAAAAACTAAAAACAACTGGTTAACGGGGATGTTTATTTGCACTATGAACCTTCCTATCATGATTTTGGCGGGTTTATTTGGTAGTCAATTTATGGAACAAGGCTATGGTTTTAATGCCATTCAAGCTTCTACTATTAGCATGATGATTTTTATTGGCACCATCATAGGTTCTTCGGCGTTTGGTTTTGTGTCCGATTATATGAGGAATCGCAGGTTCCCTATGATTTCATCTGCAGTGGTTTCGCTAGGAATTTTTGCCTGGATTATGTATGGGCCAAAGTTAGGTTATATGGGCTATGTAAGTTTATTCTTGGCTCTTGGATTTTTTACTGGCAGCCAAGTGATTGGGTATCCTGTTACGCAAGAATCGAATCGAAGTATATTAGTAGGCTCAGCTCTAGGCTTTGTTTCAGTATTGATTATGGGCCTGCCTGCCTTATTACAGCCGCTTACTGGCTGGTTAATGCAGATAAGTTGGAGTGGACAAATGCAAAATGGCGCTGCGATTTACAGCTTGGCAGATTATCAGCGAGGTCTTTTAGTATTATTACTTGGGTTTGTCATTAGTATAGCCTGTGCTTGGGCCTTGCCCGAAACCTATGGTCATAAAATCGATTAAAGGAGCTTTAAAAGTATGGATATTGAGATCTTATATCAAAAAGCCCTTCAGGCGTTTTTGCATGCCCATGCACCTTATTCCAATTTTAAAGTAGGTGCGTGTATCTACGTGGCCGGTCAGTATTATAGCGGCTGTAATGTTGAAAATGCATCCTATGCAATGTGCCAGTGTGCTGAAGCTACTGCTATAGGTAATATGGTTGCAAACGGTCATACTAACATTGAATGTATTCTGATTCTCAGTGACACCCCAAATAATATCTGGCCTTGCGGTGGCTGTTTACAGAAAATTAGTGAATTTTGTCAGCCAAACACTCAAGTTATCTCTGCCAATTTGCAAGGCAAAAGGCAGCAGGTTGCCTTTGCCACCTTGTACCCTCAGCAGTTCAATGCTAAAGATCTACGAGTTTAAAATGGACAAGCTTGTTTTAGCTACAAGTAATCCTGGCAAGTTAAAAGAAATCCAAACTAGCTTTAACCTGCCTGGCTTGCAGATAGTCCCTCAGTCCGAATTTAATGTCATAGATGCAGATGAAACTGGTTTAAGCTTAATCGAGAATGCCATAATTAAAGCAAGACATGCTTGCACCACAACAGGATTGCCGGCATTAGCAGATGATACAGGCTTATGTGTAGATTATCTCAATGGCGCCCCAGGGGTATATTCTGCTAGGTACGCAGGCTTGCCAAGTAACTCTGAGCAAAATATTGAAAAGCTATTAAGGGCTTTACAGGGAGTGCCTGCAAACCAACGTCAAGCAAGTTTTTATTGTGTGATGGTTTTTATGCGTAACGCAGATGATCCCGTGCCTATTATTGCTCAAGGCCAATGGCAAGGATGGATACAAGACCATAAAGCTGGTAGCCATGGCTTTGGTTATGATTGTGTATTCTATTTAGATGAGCATAAAATGACCGTTGCTGAACTGGATCCGGCTATCAAAAATAAACTTAGCCATCGAGCTCAAGCCTTAAAAAAAATACGTCAGTGTCTGCTAGCCGAAATCGAATCAATACGCTAGATTATAATAAGTAATTCATTTACAATCAGCCAGTAAGCTAGCAAACCTAGCACTTTTGAGGTGATTTAATGTCAAATTATAAGCATGTGCTTGTAGCAACTGATCTACATAATGATGATTTACCCGTGGTCAAAAAAGCCATTGCCCTCATGAAGCGTAATGATGCTAAACTTACTATCGTGACTGTTGTGCCACACATTCCTTATTACATGGCTTCTGGTTTATCTACGGTAAGCGACATTGAATCGCGCATCGAACAAGATTGCTTAAAAAAATTAGAGAGAGTTAAAACTCAAGTCGATGTCGATGCTGAATATGTATTAGCTCGTGGTTCAGCGACTATCGAAATCGTTCGATTGGCTGACAAAATTGATGCAGATATTATATTAATTGGTAGTCATGGCCATGGCGGGGTAAAAAGATTATTAGGTTCTACCGCAAGTAGTGTACTGCATCATGCTAATTGTGATGTATTAGTTGTTAGAATTCGTCCTTGATCTTTTTAATACGGCTGCACCATTTTCAACCGAGGTTTTGCAGCCGCACTTCTCATACTTCGATATAAATTAATGAAAATTATCTCTTAATCAAATTTTTGCTATGAAGCCGGTTTTGTAATGAAAAATAGCGTTCCACTCAGTCTCTATATCCATATGCCCTGGTGTGTAAAAAAATGCCCGTATTGTGATTTTAATTCTCATGCCAAGCCCACCGATATGCCGGAACAGGCTTATATAAAAGCTTTATTAGAGGATTTGCAGCAAGACCAGCATCTGGCGCAAGGCCGAATAATAGAATCCATTTTTATCGGCGGCGGGACTCCGAGTTTATTTTCGGCCTTAAGTTTAGATAATTTGTTCACGGGAATTACTCAATATCTAACATTAGCTAATGACTGTGAAATTACTCTGGAAGCTAATCCAGGAACTATCGAGCGAGATCAGTTTAGGGAATATAAAGCTATCGGTATAAACCGGATTTCCTTAGGGGTACAAACCTTTAATCCGTATCATTTAAAAAGGCTAGGGCGAATTCATTCAAATAATGAAGCCGTGCGCGCGGTAGAGGAAATTCATCAGGCAGGATTTCAAACCTTTAACATTGATCTGATGCATGGTTTACCTGAACAGTCAGTAGAAGAAGGCCTGGCCGATATTAGGCAAGCTTTGGCACTAAACCCCACGCATTTATCTTGGTATCAATTAACTATTGAACCTAATACTTTGTTTTATGCCAAACCGCCTACGCTGCCCCAAGATGAGATATTGAGCGAAATTGAGGCCCAAGGTGAGAGTATATTAGCTGATGCAGGATTTGGGCATTACGAAACTTCAGCCTTTGCAAAGCCTGGCTATGAATGTCGGCATAATATTCATTATTGGCAATTTGGCGATTACTTAGCGATTGGCGCTGGGGCGCATGGTAAAATTACCCATGAAAACCACGAAATTGTTCGCTTTTATAAACATAAGCATCCTAAGGCCTACTTAGACACTACGCGCTCATTTACCGCTGATATTCGAGTGATAACTAAAGCGGAATTACCCTTAGAGTTTATGTTAAGTTGCCTGCGGTTAAAACAAGGCTTTACCATCGAGCAATTTGAGATGAGAACTGGATTAACTTTTGCTGATATTGAGCAAGCTATTGCAACCGCGCAGCGTAATGGCTTGTTACTAAGAGATGGGGATAGCTTTAAAACGACTCCACTGGGTGCTCGATTTCTTAATGAGATTTTGGCCTTGTTTTAGAAGGCACGCTAAAAAGCGCATAATCCTCCAAGCGTAATGCGGTTAAACATTTCCCCCACACGCAACCGGTATCAATAGCAAATATTTTAGGGGTATTGGTTTGACCTTCTAATGCGGCCCAATGACCAAAAACAATTTGATGGTCTTGAGTCTGGCGATTAGGGACTTCAAACCATGGGTAATAACCCTTCATTGCAGTATCGGCTTTGTGTGTAAAATCCATTTTGCCATCCTGGGCGCAGAATCGTAAGCGAGTGAAATAATTAGTAATTGTTCGCAAACGTTCCCAGCCACTTAATGAGTCCTGCCAAGTATCAGGTTGGTTGCCATACATATATTTAAAATACTCTATGGCTTCTTTGCCCCTTAGCGCGCTTTCTACTTCACGAGCATAATCTTGAGCTTGACTTAGGGTCCACTGAGGAGCAATTCCAGCATGTACCATTAGAAAATCTAATTTTGCATCGTAATGTAATAGAGGCTGGCGCTGCAACCAAGTGATCAATTCGTCACGATCTGAGGCATATAAAATGTCTGAAATAGTATCCTCATTAGAAAGTTTAACCATGCCATAATGTACAGCTAATAAGTGAAGATCATGGTTACCTAAAACTATCTTTACGCAGTTTCCTAATGATTTTATAAATCGAAGGGTTTCTAATGATTGGGGGCCTCGATTCACTAAGTCACCCACGAGCCATAGCTGATCAGAATTGGAGTCAAATTGAATTTTATCCAATAGCTCAATAAATTCTAAGAAGCAGCCTTGAATATCCCCCACTGCGTAATGTGCCATTGATGTTATTCCTTGCCCAAGCCATACACAGTAAAGTGGTTGGCAAATATTACTTTATCGATACAGTGCATAAAATTTGCGGCATGTGGTAAGTGTTTGAATTGGATAAAAGCCGCCTTAGCTTTAGCTTGGGTTTCCCATTTAACAAGATCCGTAAAGCATAAAGTATTGTCAGCACTTTGTAAGGTTTGGTAATCCAAAAAACCTTCAAGCTGGCTTAGATCACTTTGCATATCATTTCGAACGGAATGAAAATGCGTTTGAGCTTCTGGTTTAATGTGGTAAATCACCAGCTCTATGCAATGGGTCATATTAGATTCTCGCCGCGTAAGTAGCAGCACCAAGCAAGCCTACGTGAGTATTGAGCACAATATAAATGGGGATATCTTTTAACAAATTTGATAGCCTGCCTTTATCGAAAAAGGACTGCATAAATCTGCCATCTGTTAATTGACTGAGTAATTTAGGAGCAATGCCACCGGCAATATAAAGACCGCTGTAAGGTAGCGTCGTTAAGGCTAAATTTCCAGCGGCAGAGCCATAAATTCGGACAAATAAATCTAAGGCTCTCATCGCCATCGGGTCTTTATGAATTATCGCGAATTCTGAAATAGTGGCTGCGATATCTTTGTTATTGTAAATGGCGTAATGTAGATCTTGGCTTTCTTTTTCACTTGGCAATGGATTGTCTTTAACAAAATAATATAAATTGATAATACCAGGGCCAGAAACTAAGCGCTCAACAGAGACTCGGTGATATTTTTTGCGCATGTATTGCAAAAGCTGAATTTGCACGTCAGTAGTCGGCGCAAAATCCACGTGGCCGCCTTCTGTAGCGCTGACTTCATACAGGCTGCCATTCCAATGCATTACTCCCATGCCAAGGCCGGTGCCTGCGCCTATGATTGATTTAACTTGGTTAATTTGATGACGGCCTTTTTGCAAAACATGAACGTCATCACAGGTTAAAATTTCAACGCCATAACCGACTGCCTGAAAGTCATTAATTAAACTGACTTTTTCAATTTTGAGTTCATGCTTTAATTTGCTCTCTTCAATAAACCAAGGCAGGTTAGTGAATTTGACAGTACCATTGATTATGGGGCCGGCCACTGCAAAACAGGCACTAGCCAACTCACTATTTTTATGCCCGGTATCGATCAAAAATTTTTGGATGATTTCACTAAAGCTATGATGCGAGGCATTAGCATAACACTCGCGTACTAACATTTTTAACGCAAATGGGCCATCGCATTGAGTAAGTTGGAGTCGAGTAGTTGTACCGCCTATATCACCAGATAATACGATCATTATTAAGCCTTTAAGTGGACAATGGGTAAAATATGAATTCTTTCACTGGCTTACCGCCTATAAGATGTTCTTGAATAATGCGTTCGAGAACTTCAGGGGTGCAGGAGTGATACCAAACGCCATCAGGATAAACCACCGCAATTGGGCCTTTTGCACATACTCTCAAACAATTAGCTTTGGTGCGAAAGATGCCTTGACCATTTAAGTGCAATTCATCTAGCCGGTCTTTAAGATAATTCCATGAGGCAAGCCCGGTAAGACTATCACAGCATTTTGGTTTAGTTTGATCCGCGCATAAAAAAATATGGCGTTCAATTTTATCAATTCCGAGCTTGCTAACGAGGCTAGTGAGTGTAGTGTCCATGATAGGGCAACCTATAAGCTTTAATCTATAAAGTTTACCTTAGTTTATAGATTTGGGCGAGTGGGTAATTAAGGGCTGAATGGATGGCTTTCGGCATATTCAATGCGGCCTAAATATTGTTCATACTTAGCTTTACAGTTTTTAGCAATAGAGTTGATTATATAGTTTAATTTTCCATCTCGTAAATTGTTATGATTTTGTGAGTGTGCAATCAAGAGATAACATAGTTCTATCAAGTTGCTATCTTTGGATATTGGCTGCACGAAGCGCAATTTATTTTTTCGCAGCTCATCAGCTTCCTCAGCTTTAGTAATTCCCAGTATTTCATACGCCACGCTTAAAGCTGCGGTGAGTTTATTGCTGTCATTATGTGTAGTAGCGGGGGGTTCTGAAAAGCTTCTTGTTGTTTTATTTTCATTAGTTGTGACAGAGGGTTTTAGGCTGGTTAAATATTCATAAATTTTAATATAAGCATTTTCACCCAGCTTGTGCATTTTTGGTGATGTCTCAGCTGGGAAAATTTTAGCATAATTACACCATGCCATATCAATGGCTTCATGGTCATCATTGCCGGGAGATAATTTTAAAACTTTATAGGCCTTTTCAAGTGCGGGGCTTAATTTTGCTGTTACAACTGGCTGAGATTCGTTTGCTTCTGAATGAGAAAATCGACTTTGATTACTCGGCGCAGCTTGAACTAGTTTAGTAGTTTTATTTTGTGGCGACAGTAAGGCTTGTTTGTTAGTTCGAGGGGAGTCTAGGGTGATCGTGCTGAGGTGCGAAGCGGGTTCTTTGGGCTTTTTACAGCAAATACAATTAAGGAACCTCTGCCAAACCGAGCTAGTTTGATATGCATTGTGCATGTTTCATTACTCCTGTTTGTTAAATAAGATCGCTCTTAAGGCTCCTATATTATAAGTATGGGCTGAGTTTAATCTGCAAGAGTGTTACAAAAGAGAGTTATCTTAAGAGTTTTTTTATGTTTTACAATCGATTATAGCCATTTAAGCCAATAAAAAATCCCAAGTGAGGCTGCGGTCGTCACTACCATTAAAGCCAATATATGAGCTAAGCCATGAGGAGAGCCTACTTCAGGCAGGCTACTAAAATTCATACCATAGATCCCAGCAATTAAATTAGCCGGCATAAAAATGCCAGTAATAATAGCAATGATTCGCATTATTTCGTTGGTACGATGACCAAGAATAGTGAAGTGCAATTGGAGTAATGATTCCAATTCACTTTGCAGCTGAATAATAAAGTTAATCATTCGAGAACTATGTTCCACCGAATCATTTAAGCTGATAGTTAAATTTTCAGTATGAGCATAGGGTTTATTGATTTCGCCATTCATACTGGTTCGCCACGCAACTAAAGCATCATTTTGTTCTTCACAGATGGCCCGAAGTTTGCGTAAATCTGCTTTGAAGTCCAGCAGGCCGGTCCAGTCCATGGTTTTGCCACGACTTACTTTAAGTAAGCGTTTTTGCCAACTATTCATTCTACTTTCAAGTGGAGCTTTGAACTCAATAAGATGATTGACGGTATAGTCTAAGCAGCTTTCCATCATTAAGGCTGGACTAGTCGGAAGGCTGCGATTACGGTCGGTTGCATAGGCAAATAATTTGTCAAAATCCTGTTCACTTCCTTCATATATAGATATGAGAAGTTTGTCGAAAAGTAAATAAGTTGCTGATTCTAAAGCTTTGCGTGGGCCCGCTTCTAATCGACTAGCGGTGCGTAAAATTAAAATATCATATTGGCTTATGCAGTCATAATAGCTGGGGTGGTTTTTTTGAGAAAGGTCATTGAGATGGCGGGGATGAATGGGTTTGCCAACTATATCTAGTGTCCACTTGGCCAGATCAAAATTCTCTTCACGGCCGGCAATTAGCCATAAATATCCTTGGTCTGGCAAGCTTTTGGTGTCAGTTAGACCACAGGCTTCTATAGTCTGAGTAACGTGAAGAAGCCTTGGCATATGGCACCTTATGCAGTTTGATGTACAGCGTTCACTTGTGGTTTGGCTGTGGCTTGGTCAGGTAGAGTGATGTTTAACTCTAATACTGAGCGGTCGCCTTTTTGTTCAAAATCTACCATCACATCGCCAAGTCCAATATTGACGTATTTAGCGATCACGGCAGTAATTTCTTTTTGTAAGTCTTGTAGGAACTCAGGTCCTTGGCGTTGGCTGCGTTCATGCGCGACAATCACTTGCAATCTTTCTTTAGCAAGACATGCTGATTGAGTTCTTGGTTGGAATAATTCTTTTAGCCACTTCATCCTGTGACTCTCCCTCTGCTAAAAATTCTTTTTAATAAATTCACTTTTTCTTCATGGATAAAACGATGTGGAACATCTTGGCCTAGGAAGCGATTTACTGCATCCAAATAAGCTTGCCCCGCGTCGCTTTCCTGATCCAGGCTTACTGGTATGCCAGAGTTTGAGGCTTTTAGTACAGCTTTGGATTCTGGGATGACACCAAGCAATGGAATGGAAAGTATTTCTTGAACATCAGCGACACTTAGCATTTCACCTTTAGTCACACGCTCTGGAGAGTAGCGAGTCAATAATAAATGTTCCTTAATGGGACCTAGTCCTTCTTCGGCCCTTTTAGACTTGCTGGACAAAACTCCTAGCATACGGTCTGAGTCACGAACGGAGGAGACTTCTGGGTTGGTAACTACAATAGCTTGATCTGCATAGTACATTGCTAAATAAGCTCCGCGCTCAATCCCTGCTGGAGAATCACAAACGATATAATCGAATGATTTGCTCAGCTCCTCTAATACTTTTTGCACGCCTTCTTTAGTTAAGGCATCTTTATCGCGAGTCTGAGAGGCTGGCAAAATAAATAGCTGTTCCACTCGCTTATCTTTGATAAGGGCTTGGTTTAAATTAGCTTCGCCATTAATTACATTCACCAAATCATAAATAACTCGGCGTTCACAGCCCATAATCAAATCAAGATTACGTAAGCCTACATCAAAATCAATTACAACTGTTTTAAATCCACGTAATGCTAGAGCGGTCCCAAAGGCCGCGCTGGTTGTCGTTTTTCCTACCCCACCTTTACCGGAGGTAATGACAATTATTTCTGCCATTTCTTTGTTTCCTTATATTCTGAAATTAGCCAAGGCTAAATTACTACCCGTAGTATTATAGCGGATAAAATAAAAACTACATGTAGATTTTGCAGATTTAAGAGGTTTTTTTTATAAAGGGTTAATTATAAGCTGCTGTTCTTGCAAATAAATTTGCACAGCAGTAGAAGAATTGCTTGGAATATGTTCAAAAATTTTAAACTCACCCGCTATTGCTACTAGCTCTGCTTCTAAGCGCTGACAAAAAATCCTGGCTTGTCGGTTACCATTGATGCCTGCCAAGGCGCGTCCTCTCAAGGTGCCATAGACATGAATGTTGCCATCGGCTAACAATTCAGCTCCAGAACTTACGGATGAAACTACCACTAAGTCACCACCTTGAGCATAAACTTGTTGTCCGGACCGAATAGGTTGAGTGATTAATCTGGTGCCATCTTTGGAAACTAAAGTTGCTGCAATCGGTTCACGAATTTCAACATGTTGTGGTTTAGCAGTTGAGGTAGTTGGTTTGTTTGCTGGAGAAGAAGAGTCCGCCATAATGGCAAAGCCTACTTCTTTAGCGCTCTGATGTTGTTTTTCATCTCCGCCTTTAATTCCTACCGGAATCAGATTGCATTTTTCAAGAACATGCTTTAATGCTTCAAAATCAATTTCTTGGTAAGCCACTTTCTGAATATCGATAACAATTGGAGTGTGATAGAAAAATTTAGGCGCTAATTGAATCTTTATCGCTAATTCACGCTCTATCTGGATCAAATCGAAATTAAATAATTGCAGTACGCTTAAGGTGAATAAGCTGCCTTTTAATTTAAAACTAGATTGCTGCATATGCATCCCTTAGGAGGTGACGGTTGAAGAGGGTGGCAAAGTGTTACTAGCAGCCGTATTCTTGGCTGCCGTGGTTGTGGAAGCGGCAATCTCTGGAGAAGAAACGGGTGCAGTTTGAATAATTTCAGACTGCATTGCAACTACTGTGTGCTCATGCTTAATGTAGCGCCAAGCTAGCAAGGCAAAGATGGCTACCACAATAATGAGTACTCCTAAAACAAGGCTTTTACTAGAAGCTTTGGAGGGCGGTGGCGCCTGTTCTTCATCAAGCTTCCAATTTCGATCTGTCATATAATCATGTTTCATGGTATTCATACCGATAGATTGCTGATAACATCGTTGAGCTTAGCTGAGAGCAAAGATAAACTCCAGTATTTTTGATTTAGAATGTGGATAATTAGTATGAAGTCAAATGATGGCATAAATTATGCAAAGCGTTACGTCATATTGGTTTGGTTATTTATCATTACATTTGTCATGGCCTTGCATATTGGCGCAGTTCCATTGGATTGGCAGCAAATCCTAAGTGTTATAAGTTATCCTATTTTTCATCATGTTAATTTTAGTTCACAGCAGTATGCCGTAGTTTGGTTTTTGCGCTTGCCACGTTTATTAGCTATAGCCTTGGTTGGATTTGGTTTGGGATTGGCTGGGTCTGTAATGCAAGGGCTTCTACGAAACCCATTGGCTGACCCTGGCTTACTAGGGGTTTCAGCTGGAGCAAGCTTAGCTATTATCCTCTTTTGGCTTATGGGCGGACCTGCTATACAGTTGTGGCTATGGCAATGGCTTACGCCTTATGTTGCAGTGCTAGGCACGTTTGGCGTATTGGTTTTCTTATATTTTTCGGCAGAATGGACTGGGCAAAATACTGTAGCCGGTTTGATACTAATTGGTTTGGCCTGTAATGCTTTATTTTCTGCGGTTATTGCCTTGGTCTTATATTTAAGCCCGCATGATTTTTTACAAAATGCAGTGCTTTGGAGTTTTGGAGGCGTAACAACTATGCCTTGGTTGCTATTAGCGTCAGGTTCTATATTAATGCTATTGGGATTGGTGCTATTGCTAAATCAAGCATTTGCATTGAATGTTTTGGCATTGGGGGAAGAGGATGCCGCTCAACTTGGGGTGGGCTTAATGGGTTTTAAGGTAAGAACTATAGTGGGTGTTTCTTTAATTGTAGCCGCATCCGTAGCCTTTGCAGGGCCTGTGTCATTTGTTGGCTTGATGGTGCCACATATCATGCGACGAATTTATGGCCCAGCCCATCAGCATTTGTTGGTCTGCTCAGGATTGGGCGGTGCGGTGTTATTGCTATTGGCTGATATGTTATGTCAATCCATTAGCCGAGTGGGGGCCTTGCCCTTAGGAGTTGTCACAGCATTGATGGGGGCATTATTTTTTCTGTGGTTATTATTTTATTATCGGGCCCATGATTACTATGCTTGAAGCCAAATCGATTGCTTTGAAAAATAAAAAAAGCTTATTGCTCGAAAATATCAGTCTTACCTTCAAGTCCGGTAAGATTGCCGCTATTGTAGGGCCTAATGGTGCTGGAAAATCAAGTTTACTAAAAGTCTTAGCAGGTTTATGGCAGCCGCAACAGGGAGAAGTTACATTGCATGGGCAAGCCATTCATAACTGGTCGCCATCACATCGTGCACAACATTGTGGCTACCTTAGCCAGAAGCCTAATGTGGCTTTTAATTTTAAAGTCCATGAGGTCGTGGCCTTGGGGCGATATCCTTATCGGGATTTAAGTTATCAAGCAAACCAAGCTGTTATCCAGCATTATATTGATAAGTTGGATCTGACCGAATTAGCCCAGCGGGTATATGGTTCCCTATCTGGGGGCGAGCAACAGAGAGTGCATTTTGCTAGATTATTAGTTCAGCTTGAGAATTCCCAGCCTCCCTCAGATAAATTTTTATTGTTAGATGAATATATGAGTCATTTAGACTGGGCCTATCAACATTCAAGTTTTCATTATTTAAAAAAAATCGCTGCTCAAGGCCTGGGTATAGTGGTTGTTAGTCATGATATTGCCAGGCTAAAACAATATGCTGATCATGTGGTAGTAATTAATAAAGGTAGGGTTGAAGAAGTTGGTCTCCCAGAGGATTTATTAGAGGAAAATAAACTTAGTAGAATGTTTGGGCTAAAAAACTTTGAAATTCCAAATTAATTTTGCTATGATCCCCCTTCATTTTTTTAATCGGATTTTTACAGATGGGTATTGTATATTGCACCTATCTAGGATATGATGCGTCACCTCTAAAAGGCGGTGAAGCGCCGAGATTAATAGATATAAGCAAATAATAGGGTTATATAAATGAAGACGTTTAGTGCGAAAAATGAAACTGTCAAACGTGATTGGTATGTTATCGATGCTGATGGTTTGATTTTGGGTGATTTGGCTAGCCAATTGGCAAGCCGTTTAAAAGGAAAGCACAAACCTGAATATACTCCCCATGTTGATACCGGTGATTATATTGTTGTATTGAATGCCGCTAAAATAAAAGTAACCGGCAACAAGGCGCTCGATAAGAAATATTATCGCCACACTGGCCACCCTGGTGGAATTAAAGAAATCACTTTCGAAAAATTAGTTCAGTACAAGCCTGAAATGATTATCGAAAAAGCCGTTAAAGGTATGCTGCCTAATAACCCATTAGGTCGCGAAATGTTTAGAAAGCTTAAAGTTTATGCTGGAGTTGAGCATCCACATGCAGCTCAACAGCCAAAAGAATTGAAAATCAAAGACTAGATAAGGTATTTTTTAATGGCAACTACTCAACAATTAGGAACCGGTCGTCGCAAAACTGCAACTGCCCGCGTTTATTTATCTCGTGGCAAAGGCGCAATCGTTGTTAATGGCAAACCATTGGATGAATACTTTGGTCGCCCAACCTCAAGAATGGTGGTTCGTCAGCCATTAGAGCTAGTGGAATTGATTGGCAAACTAGATATCAAAGTTAACGTAGCCGGCGGTGGATCAAATGGCCAGGCTGGTGCGATTCGCCATGGTATTACTCGTGCGCTGATTGAATATGATGAAACTTTGCGTAGCCCATTGCGTCAAGCTGGTTTTGTTACCCGCGACTCACGTGAAGTTGAGCGTAAAAAAGTTGGATTACATAAAGCGCGTAAACGCCCACAATACTCCAAACGTTAATTATCATTTTTATTTTACTGGCCCTACATGTTCATTATTGATTATGTGGGGCTTTTTTGTATAAGCTTATAGCTTCTTGATAATTCATTGTTTAAAGGAATTTTAAATGTCATTGATCACCAATAAACGTTCTGTAATGACCTTATTTACCAATAAATTATGTCCTTATTCCCATCGGGTCCGCATTGTATTAGCGGAAAAGGGCGTAGTGGCTGAAATGGTTGAGGTGGATTTGAATAACAAGCCTAATGAATTATTTGAGCTTAATCCATATGGAACGGTGCCAACTTTAGTAGACCGTGACTTAGTATTATATGAATCCAATATTATATTAGAGTATTTGGAAGAGCGCTTTCCTCATCCGCCTCTAATGCCGGTTTATCCAGTAGCGCGTGCTCGTAATCGATTGATGATGTTAAGGGTTGATCGTGATTGGTACTCTGTGGTGAAGGAAATTAGCCATGCAGAAAATAAAGCGCAAGCTGATAAGGCGAGAAAAGAGCTTTATGATAGTCTATTATCAGTCGCGCCTGTATTTGGTGACTCTCCTTATTTCTTAAGTGAAGAGTTTACTTTGGTAGATTGTAGCTTGGCGGCCTTATTATGGCGCTTACCAGTATTAGGGATTAATTTGCCGGCTGATCAAGGTAAGCCTATCATCAAATACGCTGAAAAATTATTTAAGCGTGAATCCTTCCAGGCCAGCCTCTCAGAAGCTGAGCGTGAAATGAGAGAGTAATGGCTCATGGCAAGACTTCGTTGTTTTCTATTGCAGAGTACTTATGATTGGATCGTGGAGCATCATTTTACTCCTTACCTTCTAGTAGATGCTGAGCAAGAAGGCGTTCAGGTGCCAAATGATTATGTCGATGAAGGGCAGATTGTATTGAATATAGAGCCCACTGCTATTCAACACCTTGAAGTGGATAATGAAGCCATCCGATTTGAGGCAAGCTTTGCTGGACAGGGCTGGTCTATCTATGTGCCACTTGATGCGGTTCAGGCGCTTTATGCCAATGAAACAGGCCAAGGTGTATATGCTCGTGAAGATGGGTTTGGTTTATTAGTCAATGAAGGTGAGAGTGAAGATGAGCTCGACCCTGCTCCAAAAAAGAAAACTCCAGGCTTGCGCTTAGTTAAATAAAATAATTAATACAAATTCTATCTTGATGATGCCACCGGCTCAATTTAGCCCGATTGATTCGGGCTAATTTCTTAATTGCTACCAAACAAGCTTTCGTCAATTAAATCACATAAGCAGTGGATAAACAGTAAATGGCATTCTTGAATGCGAGCGGTTTTATTTGCAGGTACACGAATTTCGACATCACCATCTTTTAATACCGGTGCCATTTTGCCACCGTTTTTACCAGTAAATGCTACTATTTTCATGCCGCGTTCATGGGCGGCTTTCATGGCTTCAACTACATTGGCTGAGTTTCCGCTGGTAGAGATCGCTAATAATACATCACCTTCTTGGCCAAGAGCGCGGACCTGTTTAGAAAATACTTCGTTGTAGTGATAGTCATTAGCAATCGAGGTTAGAGTTGAGGTATCGGTTGTTAAGGCAATCGCCGGTAAGGAAGGGCGCTCTCTTTCATAGCGGTTTAACAACTCAGATGAGAAATGTTGTGAGTCTCCAGCTGAACCCCCATTGCCGCAGCACAAAATCTTTTTGTTGTTAATCAAGGCATGGACCATAACTTCTGCAGCGCGTGCAATGGCTGGAGGTAATTGATCGGCCGCGGTGATTTTAGTTTGAATGCTTTCACTAAAATGGTCTTGAATGATTTTTAACATGTTCATGGCCGATCCTTAAAATGGTTGGTGCTAAAAGTAATATATTAATGCTTATTTTGATGCTTATTTATGTTTACGTCAAATCAAACTCACGGTTTTAACAAAAAGCATTAGGGATCCACTTTATATTCTTAGCCGCTTCAATGGCAACTACATCAAATCGACATGCTAAGTTTTGTGCTTTTTGCAGTAGATAATATTCTGCAGTCTTAATAATTCTTTGTTGTTTTTGATAGCTGATGGTTTCCACACTGCTGCCAAATTGAGTCGATTCCCTGTATCGGACTTCAATAAATACAATGCTGGCTTTATCTTGCATAATCAGGTCAATTTCACCATATCGACTATGAAAGTTGCGAGTGATCAATTTCAGGCCTTGGCTTTTTAAATAGCTTAGGGCAATATTTTCATAATGGTTACCAATAATTCGGCTCATATGCATTTCGTATGGTAGAATATTGATCTAGTTTGATTAAAAAACGATCGGAGCGCAAGTGCAGCATTTAGGAACCCTTTATATTATCCCAACGCCAATTGGGAATCTGGGAGATATTACTCTAAGAGCAATTGAAACCCTAAAAAGCGTGGATACCATTCTGTGTGAAGATACTCGCCATAGTCGGCCCTTATTGCAATATTTAGGAGTAGATAAACCCTTGCTTGCTTATCATGAGCATAATGAACGAGACAGTATCAGTAAAATTATTGAACTCCTCCAAGCAGGTAAAAATTTAGGATTGATATCAGATGCGGGTACCCCTTTAATTAGTGACCCTGGTTTTGTGTTAATTCGAGAGCTGCGTACCCATGCTATCCCAATCGTGGCTTTGCCGGGTGCTTGTGCATTAGTCACAGCTTTATCTGCTTCAGGCCTGCCTACCGATAAATTTCGCTTTGAAGGCTTTTTGCCAGCTAAATCTAAAGCTCGGCAAGATCGCTTGGCAGATATAAAAACAGAAGCTGCCACCATTATTTTTTATGAATCCACTCACCGCATCTTAGATATGCTAGAGGATATACGACATATTTTGCCTGAGCGTGATATTGTCTTAGCCAAAGAGCTAACAAAATCATTTGAAGCTATAGTTCCTGGCAAAGCTCAAGATATTATTAATTGGCTTAATCAAGATCCGGCCCGGCAAAAAGGTGAGTTTGTGGTTTTAATTGCGGGTAATCATGAGGTAAGTTCTGAACAAGCTGCACTTGAAATTGAAAACCTGCTTAAAGTATTGTTAGTGGAAATTCCATTGAAACAAGCGGTAAAAATAGCGGTTGAGTTAACTGGTCAAAATAAAAACCATTTGTATGAGCTGGCATTAGGCATGCAAAAAATGGATAATGCGCGCAAAGGAGAGTCCAAATGAGTCAAGAGCTAATCAAATTTACCGACAGCGCTGCTAATAAAGTTAAAACCTTATTAGACGAAGAGGGTAACCCCAATTTGCATTTTCGCGCGTATGTGCAAGGCGGCGGCTGCTCAGGCTTTGAATATGGGTTTACCTTCGATGAAGAAGTCGCAGAAGATGACTTTAAAATTGAGAAAAACGGAGTGACCTTATTAATTGATCCTATGAGCTTTCAATATCTAGCCAATGCAGAAATTGACTATAAAGAAGATGTGAATGGTTCACAGTTTATTATCCGTAATCCTAATGCTAAAACCACTTGTGGTTGTGGGTCCTCATTTTCAGCCTAGTTTTTTCAAGCATATGCAAAATACTTATATTAAATATTTAGTGTCATAAATTCATTATTTTCATTTTATAGTTGTTTCCTAAGTATTTTTACCAGTCATTTTGTGCCCTATGTGACATGGTTTTTTTTATATGTTTAAATTCTTACTTGATAGTATTTTTCCAAGTAATTTTTTCAGTTTTCCTTTCGCATCATTCTTTATGAAAATCACATAGGAGGCTTTAATATGTCATTTGGTACGAGTATTTCGCCATTAACCCGAACTGATAGTCTTGATGAAATAGAGATGCCTATTACTCATGCAATTTCCTATGCAATTGATCACTATAGAGGCTTCAAAACGGGGTGTGATCCCGTCACTGAATTTAAAATTGACAATAAAACCTACAATAGTTCTAATTCCACTCATTCTCAAATCACCTTATTGTCAGTAGAAAAAATTCGCCATATTAATGCCATTTTAGGGCTAAATTTACCGCGGGAATTATTCAGGCTTGATACGAGTTATGAGAAAAAAAGTTCTCTGAATGAGGTCCATTTACTGGCTTGGGCTAAGCGTGAGATTGCTGCCGTCCATAGAGTTATCGACGATAGTTTAAAGATCGATATTGAAGAAATAAAAGAGGGTAAATTCGGAACTCATTATCTTTATGAGCAGCGCAGAAAAGCCGGCTATTGCTATGTAGTGACTTTAATAGTTAATGATGTACGCTCAGCTCAGGCTATTAAAGCAAGTTTTCGAGAGCCTAAAACCAGTCTTGAGTTATCGGGTGGAATAAAACATATCATAGAAAATAAGGTGACTCGAATTGAGGTTCAGCTCTATACTCATCATCTTACTGCTCCTGAGCTTGGGCCAGTCGGAAACAATATTGACCGGCTTTTAGATAATATTAAAGACCTCAACAAGGCCTTGCAGTTGGTTGAAATTAATCCCATTAAGTCGAAGGTCGTTACTACAAGCAATGATCAGGCATCGGGTACTGCGCCAGAACATAATGCTATTGCCACTCTTTCCAATTCATTAGATGAAGCTCCGGTAGACAGTGCAAAAAATGTCGGGATTAGTTCTGGGGTCTATCTTAGTTATGCACGCTTACCTTCTGTTCTTAAATCTTTGCAATTAAGTCAAAGGGAGATTGATGAGGCAAAGTTGGTAAAAGCTATTTGTAAAGAGGCAATGCTTTTGCTCGATAAATATTTGAGTTTTTATGAAAATTCAAAATTTCAGATCATTCGAGAACTAAAAGTGCTAAGAAATGATATAGAAAATTATAATGCACAGCTTAGGGTTTTTTATCTTAATGATAATGCTACAGATATATTAGCAAATATCAGAAAGAAGGTTATGTTTGCTTGTGCTCAGGTTGAAAAAAAATGCACACTTCTCAATGATCGCCTAACTGAAGGTAGGATTTATAATATGCACCATGAGCATCCTGAACGTGAAAAAAAATGGCTGGGTTATGGTGGAATAAATTTGTTCAGGCGTCCTATGCTGAGTAAAGGCGATTGTGACACCAGCGATTGCCGATTATTTATTGTCCCTAGTAGTGAAAGAAACGACCCAATAATTAATTCAAAAAGTATTGTCTGGATAAATTTCTTTGGCTATAAACTGCCCGGCGCTTCTTTATTTTTACACCATAATAAATTCTTTACCCCCGTTCTTGAGCTTAAAGAAAGAAGTTTTGAAGCCATGGAGACAGAAAGCTCACGCTATATTTTTAAACTTAATTTCAATGATCAAATAAGGTCGGATTATAAAAAAAGCCTTGCATTAGCAACTGAGGCAAATTTGTTTAATAGTAAACAACCTGGTTTTATAAAAAGCTGGGCAATACGTTTAGGGCTGGCAAAAAAAAGCCCATATCATTTTCATACAGAATATCAAGCGGCTAATGGACAAACAAATACCAGCTTGGAATCGAATGAAGAAACAGCTGGGATTTGGTCTCCTCGCAAAGAAAATTTGCCATCAAGAGAATCAATACCTGATGGTAATGCACAACATATACCACAAGGGAGTGGCCCAGAGACCACCGGTGCAGCGGCAGATCACAGTCAAAATGACGGCACGGAAACCAAGGATCCTGTTGCGGAAGCAGCTAAAGCTGAGTCTGCAGGTGAAAGAGAATTATCTGGGCCAGGTAAAGGTGTTTGCATGGTAGTAAATGAGGCTAGATTGAGACAAGAAATTAGAAACGGTGGCAGTATTTATAATTTTGTCGAAGGTCATGATCTTACTTTTGTTAAGATGACTTCGGTGGGGAGTACCCTTGGCCCAATTAAACAAGTTGTTTTTAAAAACGAACTAAAACTAATGGACCCAGCAAAAGCCAATGCCATAGAGTCTACCTTTATTTTCGTGCTAGATGAAAAAGACCCGCTGTATCTAGCCTACAATGGTTTTATAAGTTATAAAAAAATGATTACGCATTATTTGCTAGGCTATGATAAGGGCCAAGTTGCTCCCCCTGCTAAGCCAGCTAGTCGTAAAGTGGCAGTGTCACAAGCTGAGGCAGCCCCACAAGCCGGGGTATCCCAAGGTGGGGTAGTGCCACCAGTTAATGCAAATCTAGACTTTATTGAAATCTATATCCCTGGCGATGGTAATTGCTTATTTCACTCTATAATTAAGGGCTTAGCCAGAAATCATAGCGCCGCTGTTCTTGACAGCAGTTGCTCAGCATTGCGAAGACGTGTTTCTGACATATTAAAGTTTAAGCCAAAAGATTATTTCGACAGAGTCAAGGCTGCTATGGCGAACATATTTGAAGAGGTGTGGGATAATGAAGTCAAATTAGACCCAATCAAGCAATTCTATGATAGCTTGGATAGTGAAATTAAAAACAGCTATAAGGACTACCGCAAAGAGAGAAATCGTTTGTCTCCCATTAATCCCTCACAAAAACATATATTGGACACGACAAATGATAAATTAAACCAGATATTGAAAGAACCTTGTTCTAAGGTAAAAGATTTGGATGACAATTGGGATGAGAAATTTTCGAAATTTATGACAGATAAGGGCTATGCAGCCTATTGCGATGGGATACAAGACACCTTATGGGGTAGCGAACTTGAATTAGAAGTTATAGCTAAAGACCTTGGCATACGCATTGAGGTTTATAAGCCTACTAACGCAAATAATAGGTACCCAGAGCGGTATAGGATGAAATCTGTTGTAGGTAGTGATGGAAAGGAGGTTTACAGCATATTGGTTGTTAACCCTGAAGCTGAAACTGTAATTCATTTATTAAATGTGAGTGACCAGCATTATAATTTGCTTAGTATTACTGATGTTGGTAAGGAGCATTATAACCGCATAAGAGCTAGAGCTGCAGCCTCTCCAATCGCTGCTGTTACTGCCACCACCGCTCCAGACGCTGCTGCTGTTACTGCCACCACCGCTCCAGACGCTGCTGCTGGTGCTGCCGCCGTTGCTCCAGGCGCTGCTGCTGTTACTGCCACCACCGCTCCAGACGCTGCTGCTGATGCTGCCGCCATTGTTACAAATCTACTTTTTAGTGAAATTATTATCCCAGTTGATGATAAAGATTGCTTGTTTTCCTCTGTAATTAAAGGCATTGTGAGTAATGACGGTGCCTTTGTTCACAAAGGCTGTTGCTTAGCATTGCGAAGATCTGTTTCAGACATATTAAGGTCTAAGCGGCATGATTATTTCTACAAAGTCCAGACTGCTATGGGTGATATATTTAAAAAGATGGAGGGGGGTGAAGTCGAATCGGCCCCAGTTAAAGAGTTTTATGATAGCTTGGAAAGTGAGATTAAGGAAAACTATAAACGCTATTGCGCAGAAAGAGATCATCTGTCGCCTCCCATGAATTCGTCGCAAAATCTAGAGACGACAAACAGTAAATTAAAACAGATCTTGGAAAAACCTGATCCTAAGATAAAAAAATTGGATGATAAATGGGCTAAGGAATTTTCAAGATTTATGAGAAAAAAAGGTTATGCAGCTTATTGCGATGGAATAAGAGACGCTTTATGGGGTGGTAAACTTGAATTAGAAGTGATAGCTAAAGCTCTTGATATATGTATTAAAGTTTATCAGCCTGGTAACACGAATACTACAAATTCGGATCGGTATATGATGAAATCTGTTAATAATATTGTAAAGGAAGTTAACAAAATATTGGATGTCAATTTAGAAGCTAAAACTGTTATTCATTTGTTAAATGTAAGTGACCAGCATTATAATTTGCTTGGTATCATCAAGGATAATGGTAATGTGCATTATAACCACTCAATAGCCGACACTGCCGCCGGGGAAGCAATAGCTTCAGGCGCTGCTGCTGACTCTAGTTGGGCACTTCCTTTGTTTAAAAATTGCTGTTGGCCATTCAAAGGTACAAAGCATCAACAGTTATCAACTTAATCCCTATGAGTAGTACTTAGCCCCTAGTACGCAAGCCTGCTTAGCTCCAGTCACGCTGGGTAGATTCCCTGGCTTGCCTTCAAAGGTTTGTTTGGCGAGCCAAGCAAATGCCATGGCCTTAATCCAGCTTGGCTCAGTCCCTGGTTTGTGGTTCTAATCGCTGGCAATCATTTGGTAAGGCATTCTTAGCAAGCATTTCTTAAAATGAGAAGTTTGCTTAAAATAATGTTAGACGAAACCCCTAAGCTTTATTTTATAGTTATTACCTTAGTATTTATTGTGGTCATTTTGTACGCTATGTGACTATGTTTTTTTTATATGTTTAAATTTCTATATTGATAATATTTTGCTTAGCAAATTGTTTTCAATATTTTCTTTTCGCATCATTCATTATGAAAATCACATAGGAGGCTTTAATATGTCATTTGGTACGAGTATTTCGCCATTAACCCGAGCTGATAGTCTAGATGAAATAGAAATGCCCATTGCTCAGTCAATCCCTTTTGCCATTAATTATGCTAAAGGCTTAAGCACTGGGTATGCTCCAATAACAACATTTCAAGCCGATGAAGACACACTAAATATGGCTAATACCACAATTGCACAAATTTCCTTGTTGTCGGTGGAAAAAATTAATGATATCAGTGCCTCTTTAGGGTTAAATCTGCCCAATGATTTATTTAAGCTTGATACCAGTTATGAGAAAAGAAGTTCTTATAATAAAGTGCATTTACTGGCTTGGGCTAAGCGTGAAATTGCATCTGTGCATAAAACCATAGATGAGGGTACAGAAATTGATCTTAAGGTGCTTGCAGAGGGTAAGTATGGAACCCATTACCTTTATGAGAAGCGTTGGAAAACGGGTTACTGCTATGTGGTAACTCTAGTGGCTAAAGATGTTCGGTCTGCTCAAGCCATTAAAGCAAGTTTTCGGGAACCTAAAACCAGTGTTGGTGTATCAGGTGAATTAAAGCGGGTCATGCAAAATAATGTTTCGCATATCGATGTCCAGCTCTATTCTCATCATCTTATCAATCCTAAACTAGATCCAGTAGATAAAAATATAGAGCATTTATGGGGGAATATCGAAAAGCTTAATGAAGCCTTACAGGGTGTTAAAATTGGCCCAGTGAAAAAAACAGAACCAACTACTCTGAAGGATAGCTCCGCCCTGCTTGTTGCTCCTACTTCGGTGTCTGATAATACTTCAAATATTGCTGATATAAAGCAATTACTCATTAAGCTTTTAGGTGGGAAGATTGATAATCCGGCTGGAACAACTAGTGTTCTAAATGATGAGACGATTTATAGTGGAATTAGCTCTGGGGTATATGTCAATTATTGGCGCTTACCTGATATTTTTAAAAAGCTAAAACAACTTGGCTTAAGCGAAACAGATTTCAAAGTGGCTAAATTAGTTAAAGCCATGAGTAAAGAAGCTATGATTTTGCTCGATAAATATTTGAGTTTTTACGAAAATTCAAAATTTAAAATAATCCAGGAGCTGAAAAAACTCCGTAATGATCTGGAAAGTTATAATGCTCAGCTAGTAATTTTCTATTGGCAGGATAAGCCACAAGAGTTATTAGAAAAACTTAAGAAAAAAGTTAGTTCTGCTTGCGATAGGGTTCAGAACAAGTGCAAAATATTGAATGATCACTTAACTGAGGGCCGGCTGTATAATATTTTGCATCAAGACGATACCTTGAACGATTCATGGATTGGTTATGGTGGCAAAAATTGTTATTGGCGCGCTACTCTAGGGAAGCTTGATTCTGATACTGCGGACTGTCGGTTTTTTAATGTTTCATATAGTAAAAAAAGTGATCCTATCATTAATACCAAAAGTATGGTTAACTTAAATTTTAGTGGCTACAAATTGCCTGGAGCTTCTTTATTTTTACATCGTCGTAAATGGCAAAACTTTGGTCTAATCAATCCTATTCTTGAGCTTAAAGAAAAAAGCTTCGAGCAATTAGAGACTGCAAGTGAGCGTTATGTTTTTAAGCTTGAATTCAATAAAAATTTAGAGGATACCTGTCAAAGTAATACTAATGTGACAGATGCAACATCTAAAACAGGCAATGACGATAACAGTAAGTTCAGCGATTTAGTAAGAAGCGCATCAGCTTTATTTGCTTCTAGTGCCAGAGCTTATGCAAGCCTTTCTAAATCTGGTGGAGAGGCAGGCCCTGTATTAGAAGGGGCGGTCTTAGTAAACAATGATTCAGATGATAGTAGCGAGCAACAAAAGCCAAGTACAATGGAGCCAGATAGTAAGCTAGTTCAATTAGACAAGGCTATAGCTGAAGAAAAGTCTTTACTACGGTCTGAAGGCAGTAGTAAAAAAACTAATGGCGATAATTCAGATGTTTCTTCTGATGAGAAGGAATTTGATGAGCTTGAGATCGAAATATGCATGGTGGCAAATGAAGAGGAAATGGAAAGGGATTTAGATACAGAAAGTGTGGTGAAGCTTGCAGAAGACCATAAGCTAACCTTTGTTCAGATAAAGTCTATCGATAGTGCACTTAAAGAAGAAAAGCAGGTGGTGTTTAAAGGTAATCATTTGAAATTAGTTGAACCTAGTAAAGCCAATTCAACTAATTCAACCTTTATTTTTATGTTAGATAAGAATGATCCATTATATCAAGCTTATAAGGATTTTAGATGTAATAGAAAGATGATCGAAGATTATTTGTCAAAAAAACCAGCTGGTACAAAAGGAATATCTCACAAATTCAAGGTGAGCATCCCAAAAGACCTCTCGAAGTTAGTTGATAAAACCGTTGAGACGGCATTGCCAGCTGCTTGCTTTAGCTCCCCTGATTCGGCGGTTGACTTTAATCGGGAAGCTATAAAAGCTGATGGTCATTGCTTATTTTACTCTGTCATTAAGGGATTAATAAATTTAGGTATAATACCTGATGGTCCTAAGGACGTCATGCGATTGCGCAAGTATGTTTCAGACACTTTAATGGCTAATTCAAACAAATATTTTGAAAATATAAAAGCTATGATGGCTAGTATATTAGAGGAAATTGACAACGGTAAAGTCATCCCGGGTGCTAGTCAAGAGTTCGAGAATGTTTTAGCTGAAATTATAGAAAAGTATCAACAATATAAAACTGACAGAAAATTATTGAATTTTCAAATTGCAGAATCAATTAAGTTCAATCAAAACAAAAATAAGGGGCTCCAGCAGGTTTTAGCTGCGTCCCAAAACCTAGAGGAAAAATGGACTGAAACATTCGAAAATTTTATGAATACGAAGGGGTATCAAGCTTATTGTAATGAAATTGGAAAAAAACTGTGGGGGGCTGAGGTTGAGTTAGAAGTAATGGCCAATGAATTCAATGTATGTATAGCGGTTTATAAAGCTAATAGCGGGCCTGGCTTAGGGCAATATAGTATGGGATCAGCTGATGGCAAGAGTAAAGTTATTTGGAACCAAACAAACGTTAATGAAGCAGCTGAGCAAGTGATTCATATACTGAATGTGGAAAATTATCATTATGATTTACTAAATATTACAGAGCATGGGTGTAAGCATTATGAAACTCAGAAAGCTCGGATTGCAGCTCCACGTTCAAGTGCTTCTTCGATTGAAGTGCCAGATTCAACAGGCTCTTCAACTGTATTTGCCAAGGGTGCTTTAGCTTCTTCACAAGTGAACGCGGGTAGTAAGAGGCCAAGACTGATTTCAGCAGGTGACCCATTAGTAGTTCCTATGAGTAGTACTTAGCCCCTAGCACGCAAGCCTGCTTAGCTCCAGTCACGCTGGGTAGATTCCCTGGCTTGCCTTCAACAGTTTGTTTGGCAAGCCAAGCAAATGCCATGGCCTCAACCCAGCTTGGCTCAATTCCTAATTTGTTAGTGGTATCAACATAAGTGCCTGGATTTAAGGTTTTGATCCTCTGTAATAAGGCTTGATTGTATGCGCCACCTCCACATATAAATAAACCATCGGCTTTGAATCTAGCCAGCTTTAATGCCATGGTGATGCTTTGAGCTGTTAATTCTAATAAAGTGGCCTGGACATCTTCAGCCGCTAAATTTTTAAATTTAACTAATTTGGATTTTAACCACTCTGTATTAAATAGCTCACGTCCTGTGCTTTTGGGTGGCTTTTGTTTAAAGAAGGCTTCGGCTAATAAAGCTGTTAGCAGCTGAGGATGGACCTGACCGGATTTGGCCCAGCTACCGTTTTTATCATAAGCCTGCCTCTTATGCGCTTGAATCCATAAATCCATTAAGACATTGCCAGGCCCGGTGTCAAAACCACTGACTTTGCCGGAGGCTGGGATTAAAGTGACATTGGACATGCCGCCAATATTAACTACAGCAACATTTTTATTTTTCTTAGCAAAAACGGCGGCATGAAAGGCTGGAACTAAAGGGGCGCCTTGGCCGCCAAAAGCCATATCTATACTTCTGAAGTCAGCAATTACATCAATGCCTGTTCTGGCAGCGATAACGGCGGCATTGCCGATTTGCATGGTAAAGGGAAACTTGCCTTCAGGTAGGTGATAAATAGTTTGACCATGGTTACCAATAGCGATCACTTTTTTCGCGGATATCTTGGTGTTGTTTAATAAAGCCATGATAGCTTTACTGTAGAGTTCACCAAGCTCGGTATGCAAACAGCCTAAATCTTTTACATTAACCGTAAAAGATTGGCATAATTGTATGAGCTTATCGCGCAAAGCTTTGGGATAGGCAGTATGAAGACTTGCAATAAGTTGCATCTTTTGGCCATTAAAATTCACCAGAACACAGTCAATGCCATCTAGGCTCGTACCCGACATTACGCCTATATACAATTTTTGAATTTCAGCCATTTCACGTTCCCACTAATTTTACGTTTACCTGATTGTAATATATTATGGTCGACAGTTGAGAAAATTGAATTAGGTTATGTATGAAAGTTGAAGATACATTAGACATTATCAAGCGCGGTGCTGAAGAAATTATCCCTGAAGCAGAATTGATTGAAAAACTAAAAAAAGGCAAGCCATTACGAGTTAAGGCGGGATTTGATCCTACTGCGCCTGATCTGCATTTAGGCCATACGGTATTATTGAATAAAATGCGTCAATTACAGGACTTGGGGCATCATATAATGTTTTTGATCGGTGATTTCACCGGCATGATTGGGGACCCGACTGGTAAAAATGTAACCCGCAAGCCCTTAACGCCCGAGCAAGTGCAGGAAAATGCCAAGTCATATAAATCGCAAGTGTTTAAAATATTAGATCCCGATAAAACCGAAGTCATGTTTAACTCCACCTGGCTTAATCAGTTTAGTGGCGCTGACATGATTAAGCTTGCAGCAAGCTCGACCGTCGCTCGTATGTTAGAACGTGATGATTTTTCAAAGCGCTATGCCAATAACCAGTCGATTGCCATTCATGAATTTCTCTATCCATTGCTGCAAGGCTATGACTCTGTGGCCATGAAAGCAGATATTGAATTAGGCGGAACCGACCAAAAGTTTAATGTTCTAATGGGGCGCGAATTGCAAAAACATCATGGCATGGAGCCGCAAGTTGTCATTACCATGCCTTTATTAGAAGGACTCGATGGCGTTAATAAGATGTCTAAATCTTTAGGCAATTATATTGGTATTGCAGAACCTGCTAATGAAATTTTTGGCAAAGTTATGTCGGTTTCTGATGAATTGATGTGGCGTTATTACGATTTATTAAGCTTCAAATCATTGACTGAAATTGCTTCCCTTAAGCATGAGGTTGCTCAAGGTAAAAATCCGCGTGATATTAAAGTGGCCTTGGCGATGGAGCTAGTGGAACGGTTTCATGATAAGGCTACAGCCCAATCTTCTTATCAAGATTTTGTCCAGCGCTTTCAAAAAAATCAAATTCCAGATGATATGCCAGTGGTGGAGTTATCAGCTCCAAGCGAGGGCATGAAAATTGCCAATGTCTTAAAAGCCGCAAACTTAGTGGAAGGCACTTCCGAGGCTTTTAGAATGATGGATCAAGGGGGCGTAAAAGTGAATGGTGAAAAAATCAGCTCCCGAGATCTTGTATTGCAACCTGGTCATGAATACATTTGCCAGGTTGGTAAACGTAAGTTTGCTAAGATTAAACTATCGTAAATGACTGGCTCCTTAATTCGACCTATTCAATTAGGTAAGCGTTCATTTTCCTCCAATTTAATCCAGGCTCCCTTGGCAGGAATTAGTTGTTCACCATTTCGGGAAATGATTTGGCAATTTGGTGGTTTGGCTTATGCGGTTACCGAAATGGTATCGGCCAAAACCTTGCTGCTGAAAAATATTCCTAAGCGCTATATCCATAAAGGGTTGGCTGAGGGCCCGCTGTGTTTTCAGTTATCAGGTACAGATCCACAAGAATTAGCCTTGGCAGTAAAAGTTGCCGAAGAGCACGGCGCGGATTTGATTGATCTAAACTGTGGCTGTCCCATGCCTAAGGTGCGCCGTCGAGGCTGTGGTTCTACTCTATTATCAGATGCATTAAAGCTTTACCAATTAGTTTTAGCGCTGCGTAATGCCAGCAGTAAACCTTTGTCGATAAAAATCCGAGTCGATGGGAGTAGTGGAGATCGCTATACTCATGATGTGGTGAAAGCGATAAATGATGGTGGTGCTGATTTTATTATCGTGCATGGCCGGCATTGGTCTGAAGACTACGAGACAGATGTGCGTTATGAGGAGATTGCCAGAGTAGTGCAAGCTTCAAAGGTCCCTGTCATCGGCAATGGTAATGTTAAGAATTACGAATCATTGCAACGCTTGTTTGCCACCGGTTGCGCGGGCGCAATGATCGGTCGTGGCTCATCGGGGCGACCTTGGCTATTTAAAGAATTAAGCAGTATTGATCGAGGTGAAATTTTTGTTCCACCTAGTGCTAGCGAAATTGGCCAACTGTTTTTAAGCCATATCGAAAAGTTAATTAGGCTTGAAGGTGAAGCTCGAGCTTTATTGCAAGGCAGGCAGTTTAGTAAATACTATGGCAGGGCCGCAAATTTAAGTCAGGAGCTGTATTTGAAATTTTATTCAATAAAAGCCCTAGACGAATTGCGCAATATGATTGATATATGTTTTAGATGATACGGGCAACCTTGCGGTTGCCAGTGTAGTCTAGTATCCGCGTGTATACTCGGCTGCTTGCCCGCTTAGAGCGGCATTGAGTACCTGGCCTGCCCCTGTTTGATCGGGAAGCAAGCGGACAGTTGTGGAGCTCTCACCGGTTCTTAATGATTGGGTTAAGACAGTTTCTGAAGCTTTTCGGTTTTTGAGTCTCTTGCAACAAAACCATGTTAAGGCAACTGCAGCGACTCCTAAAGCTCCTGCACCACCAAATACACCTGCTTTAGTGCCTTTATCCCATTCTGAAACGGGTGGCACCTCAATTCCTCTTAAAGTATTTTCTGGCATAATTTCCTCCTCGTTGCTTTTGACTATGTAGCATATAGACCATAACCATTAACGCTATTTGAATCAAGCCGAGTATTTATGCTTGACAGCTATAGTGGATTTATATGAATATAGCCTTGCTTAAGTTTAGAAACATTTGTTTACTATATGTTCATAAATTTTTGCAAATAAGTGCTTGACGAGACGAAAATGATCCGTATAATGGCACCTCACTGAACGAAGACGAATGAGTCGAGTTTGAAGCTCTTTAACATACTAATAAGCAATTAAGTGTAGGCACTTGTTGATTAA